>JAABUX010000033.1_pt1 | contig 227035 bp, 205 predicted proteins | sample 5561851 | NCBI WGS metagenome assembly JAABUX01 (sample SAMN10711883, study PRJNA513361) | rock metagenome | isolation source: Antarctica rocks | place: Antarctica: Victoria Land, Richard Nunatak red sandstone | collected 2016-01-03 | reverse complement strand
AGACGCGATCCGAGAATATCTCAAGCATCATAACGAGCAGGCAAAGCCGTTTGTCTGGACGGCTACGGCGGACTCGATTTTCGCCAAATTGTCTAAGCATAACCGCGCGAACTCATGACTCAGCACATTAGCATACCGCGTGCTTGGACTCCGACAGGGCGCCCGCCTCGTCGCCACGGGCGAAACGGCGGGATGCGACGCATGGAGACGTGAATAGTCACGCAACCGCTTATGCACGTTCGACTCGTTAGCCTCGTCCTCGCGTTCGCATGTGCGTTCGGTTCGTCCGCCGGCGCGGCGCGGGCGGACATGGTGCCGCCGCTGGCGACCATGCAGCTGCAGCTCAGCGCCGCCACCATGCACGCGCCCGGACGCGTCGGCATCGCGATCGAGGACCTGGCCACGGGTATGAGTTCCGGCGTGAATGCCGGCGCCAATCTGCCGGCCGCATCGACCATTAAAATCCCGGTCATGGTCGAGGTGTTCCGTCAGTTGGCGCACGGTGATTTGGATCTGAACACGATGGTGCACTTGGAACGGCGCGATCGCGATTGGGGATGGGGCGAACTCGCCGACGCCTCGAACGGCACGGCGCGTTCGGTCAAACAGCTGTTATGGCTGATGATCACCCGCAGCGACAACACTGCGACCAACATGCTGATCCGGCTCGTCGGGCGCACGCACATCAACGCCACGATGGCGGAACTCGGTCTGCGGCAAACGCATCTCGGCGACGACATCCGCTCGCAGAGCGAAGCGATTCGCTACGCGCTGCGCACGAGTCCGAGCGACATGGTGCACTTATTGGATCGGATCGCGCGCAACCGCTTGGTCGACGAATGGTCGTCGCGCGAAATGCTCGCGATCCTTACGGGGCAAACGCATAACGGCTTGCTGCCCGTGCCGATTCCCAAAGACGTCAAGATCGCGCACAAAACCGGCTCCCTTCACGACACGCTTAACGACGTCGGCATCGTGTACGAAGACGGCGAACCGTACGTCATCGCCGTCATGACGACGCAGTTGCCCGATCTGGGACTGGGCCGCGCGTTCATCCACAAGGTGTCGCGCATCGCATACGAAGGGTTCGCGCGTTTTCAAGCGTGGCGGGAGAACGCGGGCATCGCTGCGTTCGCGCTGCCGGCCGTAGCGGAAGCCGATGCGCTCCCGCTCGTCGCTCCCGACGAATCGATGTGGAAGACGCCGGCGGGCGCCGTGGCCATACCCGCCACGCGAGTTCCGCCGGTCGACGCGCCCGCGCCGGACGCCCCCTGAGTAACGCGCGCGCTCGACCGTCGCGCGTTAGCGCGGCAGCGGCGCGTTGCGAGCGTAGATCGGCGTCAGCAAGTCCCGATACACGGGCTCTTCGCCACGCGTGATGCGACCGTAGAAATCGGTGATTTTCGCGGTAATCGGCCCGAGCGTCCCATCGCCGATCGTGCGGTGGTCGACCGATCCGACGTGCGTCACGCCCGCAGCAGAACCGGTGAAGAACATTTCGTCGGCGGCGTAGAGTTCGCTACGATCGATCGCGCGCTGAGCGACCGGCACGCCGAATTCACGCTCGGCGATTTGCACGACCATCCGGCGCGTAATGCCTTCCAGCACGTTCTGCGTCGCATCGGGCGTATAGAGCGTGCCGTTCTTCACGAAGAATAGGTTTGCCGCCGAACCTTCGGCGACGTGGCCGTCGTGCGAGAGCATGATGGCCTCGTCGAAGCCATTCATCTGTGCTTCGCTCTTGGCGAGCGCCGAGTTAATGTACGTGCCGGTAATTTTAGCGCGCGCGGGGGCCATCGTGTCGTCGATGCGGCGCCACGAACTGACGCAACAGCGCAGACCCGCCGGCGCATCGAAATACTTTTCGAACCGTAGCGGCGTGATGGCGAAGGCATCCGGCACGCCCGCAAGCCGTACGCCGACGTCCTCGGCCGCTTTGTACATGAGTGGGCGGATATACACGTCGCACTCGAATGCGTTGCGCGCGCAGAGATCGACCGTGATGTCGACCAGTTCGTCAACGCCGTGCGGCACGGTCATAAGCAGCGTCTTCGCGGACTGGTGGAGCCGCTCGTAGTGCTCGCGTAGCTGCAGCAGGTAGAGCTCGCGTTCGCTCGCATTCCAAAAGCCGCGAATGCCTTCGAAGCATCCGGTTCCGTAATTGAGGCCATGCGTCAGCAGCCCGACGCGGACGTCGCCGTAGCGTTGGAAGCGGCCGCCCGCGTAGACGATCGAATCGACGAGGCTCATCAGACGCGCGCCATTCGCGAGCGAAGCCTGCGACGCATCCCGCAAGCCGCCGCAACACGCCACAATCCACCGCTTATGGGAGGGTCGTTCCCGGGACCCACGAGGCGCGCGCCGCGCCGGCGGGAATACTTGGGATCACATGTTGGAAGGTTCGCGCGCGTTCGACATCGCCTGGGGCACGACGACCGGGACGATCTGCTTTGCCCTGGGGGCGCTCATGCTCTACGGGTGGGTGCGCGCTCGCCGCAGCGGCGCCGCATCGCCGTTCGGTGCCGACGTCGATCCGGGCGGCCGCTTGCAATTCGGCTACGGGCTCTTTGCGATGGTGATGGGCGGCACGAATTACGGCTGCCGCTTTATCGACCACCGGTACCTCGAAGCCGTACACGAGGGTTGGTTCCTCCTGACGCTCGGCATCGTCGGCGTCCTGGTACCGCTCATGTTCCACCGCACCCGTCCAGCCGCTTAAGCTTCGTCGCGTGCGTTGCCGTTTCGTCGCCGCCGCGCCGGCGTTCGTGCTCGCGCTTGCCGCAACGCCGGCGCCGACGGAACGTCAGACGGAGCTTCCCACGGAATGGACGCTGGCCGCGCCGCCCAGCGGATCCGTAGCGACCGGCACGCTGCCGCAAGGGATGGCCACGAGCGCCGACGGCAAGCATCTGATCGTGGTGGAAGACGGTCAGGCCGCCTCCGACGTACGCATCTTCGCCTTACCGGGGCTCTCGCTCGAGCGGACGATCGCCTTGCCGGGAGCCGCCGGCGCCCCGCTGGCCGATCCGACCGGAAGCGGTTTCTGGACCGGCACCGCCGCGACCGACACGCTCGTCCACGTCGATGCGGCGAGCGGAGCGACGGATCGTACGATTGCGCTGCCGCATCCGTTCTGGGCTTCCGCCATCGCGAGATCCCCCGACGGGCGCACGCTCGCGGTGAGCGGCGACCTGGCGAACGCCGTCGCTTTCGTCGATGCGGCGAGCGGCACCGTCGCGCGCACCGTCGGCGTCGGCAAGCACCCCGCCGGCATCGCGTTCGCGCCGAACGGCGCCACGTTATTCGTCGCGAACTGGGGCGAGTCGTCGCTCTGTGCGATCGACGTCGCCGCCGGCACCGTCCGCCGTACGATCGCCGTCGGGCGGCACCCCGAAGCGCTTTTGGCGGCAGCCGACGGCAAGCGGCTCTTCGTCTCGGAGACGGACGACGACGCGATCGGCATTATCGACCTAGCACGCGAGGAACGGGTCGCCGGCGTCAACGTCGCACCGTACCGCGGCGCGTTCTTCGGCGCCTCGCCGAGCGCGATGGCGCTCGCACCGGATGGTACGGCACTGTACGTTACGGACGCCGCCGCGAATGCCGTGGCGATCGTCTCGCTCGGCGGTAAGCCGGAACTGCTCGGCGCGGTGGCGGCCGGGTGGTATCCGACGGCGTTAACGCTCGAACGCGACGGCCGCACCATGATCGTCGCCAACGGGAAGGGCGAAGGGTCGCATCCGAATCCCGAATTTGCGCCGTATGCCGGCGGCTCGCACGATCCGGCCGGATACGTCGCCGCTAAGACCGTCGGATCGCTACGCCGGCTCTCGCTGCCAGACCACAGCGAAGCGGTGCGCGGCCTGAGCGACGTCGAGCGGCATGGCGGACCGATGCTCGAAGCAGCCCTCGAGGGACGTAGCGCCGCGCCGGCCGGAACGATCGTGCGCGCAGACGGCCCGATCCGCCACGTCATCTACGTCGTGCGCGAGAATCGGACGTACGATCAAGTTTTCGGCGATCTGCCGCAAGGCGACGGCGATCCGGCGCTCGCGCTCTTCGGAGGGAACGTGACGCCGAACGCGCACGTGCTGGCGACGCGCTTCGGCATCCTCGACGACACGTTCGCCGACGCGCAGGTTAGCGCCGACGGGCATTCGTGGTCGATGGCCGCTTTCGCCAACGATTACTTGGAACGCATGTGGCCGCCGCTCTACGGCGGCCGGCGCAAACTCTACGACTTCGAGGACGGCGCGAGCGCCGCCACGCCGCACGGCGGATACCTCTGGAACGTCGCGCGCGCGGCGGGCGTATCGCTACGCAATTACGGCGAGTTCACGGCGCAACGCGATGCGGGATCGAACGCACCCGCGGTTTCGCATATGCGCGACCTCGAAGACGTGACGGATCCCGCGTTTCCTGGCTTCGATCTCGCCTACAGCGATCTCGACCGCGAGCGGGAATGGTCGCGCGAGTTCGCGGGCTACGTGAAACGCGGTGACTTACCGAAACTCGAGATCGTGCGGCTGCCGAACGACCATACCGCGGGCACCGCGCCCGGTAAACCGACGCCCGTCGCCTACGTCGCACAGAACGACGTCGCGCTCGGGCGCCTCGTCGCCACCGTCTCGCATTCGCGCTACTGGCACGACACCGCAATCTTCGTCATCGAAGACGACGCGCAGAACGGCCCCGATCACGTCGGAGATCAGCGCATGCCGGCGCTCGTCATTAGCGCATACGCTCGGAGCGGCGTGCTGCACGCGCCGCATTCGACCGCCGGCGTCGTGCGCACGATCGAAGCGCTTCTCGGATTACCGCCTATGTCGGCCTACGATGCGTCGGCGCAACCGCTCTATGACTCATTCTCCGCGAACGCGGATCTGCGGCCGTACGACGCCCTGCCCGCGCAAGTCGATCTGTCGGCCCGCAACGGAGCGACGGCGTACCACGCGGCGCAGAGCGCGCGGCTCGACTTCTCCCGCGAGGACGCGGTCGCGCCGCGCGTGTTGACCGACATTCTCTGGCATGCGGTCCGCGGAACGGCGCCCCCCGCCGGTTACTGAACGGCGCGCCGCGCGTCGCGTTCGGCGTAACGGCACAGCGTGAGCAGCTGCTTGCGAAACATTATCAGGTCGAGGAACGGTAACACCGGACGCAAGAACCGCCCGTACCATCCGCGCGGATAGCGTACGAGGATTCGGGCGACGAGCCGCGTTCCGCCGTCCGGACGCCGGCGCACGCGGTACGTCCCGGCGAAATCGCCCATCGCCGCGCGTCCGAGTCGCGACGCGAGCGCTATCGTAAGATGATCGTCGTACCGGAAGGCGACGATGCGGAAGATCGTCATGAGGCGTTGCCCGAGTGCGAGCCGTTGCGCACCCGGCGTCAGCTCCGGCGGACTACGCCGCGCGAAGTTATCGAGTAGATCGTAACTGTACGGCGCGACCTTGAGCTGGCAGAGCCAACGGAAGACGAGCGGCAGCGGCGCGGCGATGTCGATCGCCCGGTGAAAGACGTCGTCGTCGACGAAGCCGAGTTCGTCGCATGGGAACGCCGACGCCCGTTCCGTAGCCGTTGAACCCCAGTTGCGAATGTCCACTTAGTGTGCCGACACTAGAACGCGCGGGCGAGCGCGCTGCCGGCGAACGCGGCGACGACGCCGAGGCCGGCGCTGGCGGTGACGTAGGCGACGGCTAGGGGAAATGCGCCGCCCGTTGCATAGGCGAGCGCTTCGGCCGAAAACGCCGAGAACGTCGTGAAGCCGCCCAGGACGCCCGTGGCGAGAAACGCGCGCCATAGCGGCGAGAGAGCCCCGCGCCCGAGCGCGACTTCGAGCACGATGCCGATGGCGAACGAGCCGCTCAAGTTGATCGCCATCGTCGCGAGCGGGACGAAGGCGATGCCGAACCGCGTCGATACGAACGTGCCGATGCCATAGCGCACGACGCCGCCCAGCGCCGCGCCGGCCGCAACGACGGCGACGGCACGCGCATCGAACATTCGGCGTCCATTATCGTATGCGACGGGCGTCCCTGCGAACGATGCAATACCAGGCGGCCACCGAACGTGCCGGCATGCGTGACGCTCGCGCCGACTTTCTCGATCGCCGCCGTTCGGTTGCGGGGCCCGGCTTCAACCGCTGGCTCGTGCCGCCGGCAGCGCTGTGCATCCACTTGGCGATCGGCCAAGTGTACGCGTTTAGCGTCTTTAATAAGCCGATGACGCAGTTGCTCGGCATCGCCGCGCCGGCGCCCGGTGACTGGACGATTCCGCAGCTGGGCTGGATCTTCAGCATCGCAATCGTCTTCCTCGGCCTCTCCGCTGCGCTCGGCGGCAAATGGGTCGAGTCGGCAGGTCCGCGAAAAGCCATGTTCGCAGCCGCACTCTGTTTCTGCGGCGGCCTTTTCATTGCAGGCGGCGGCGTCGCGTTGCATCTCCTCTGGCTCGTATATCTGGGTTACGGCATCGTCGGTGGAGCGGGGCTCGGCCTCGGCTACATTTCGCCCGTATCGACATTGATCAAGTGGTTTCCCGATCGTCCGGGCCTGGCCACCGGCACGGCGATCATGGGCTTTGGCGGCGGCGCGCTCATCGGCGCACCGCTCGCGGTCGGCCTGATGAAGCACTTCGCCACCGCCACGAACGAAGGTGTCGCAGCGACGCTGCTCGCGATGGGCGCAATCGATCTCTGCTTCATGCTCGCCGGCTCCGCGCTCGTGCGCGTACCGCCGGACGGCTGGCAACCCGCGGGATTCGTTGCGACCGCGGCGCCGCATACGCTCGTCGCGACCGGCGACGTCCTCGTCGGCCAAGCCGTCAAGACGCCGCAGTTCTATCTGCTGTGGGGCGTGCTGTTCCTCAACGTGACGGCCGGGATCGGCGTCCTCGGACAGGCGTCGCTTATGATCCAAGAGATGTTCCCGCTCCGCTTTCCGCACGAGACGCCGGCCGCAATTGCCGCGTCCACGGCAGCTGCGGCCGGTTTCGTCGGCTTGCTGAGCATTTTCAATATGGCTGGGCGAATCGGGTGGGCGTCGGCTTCCGACGCACTCGGCCGCAAGCCGACGTACGCAATCTTTTTCACGCTCGGGACCCTGCTCTACGCGCTCGTGCCGACGATCGGCAAGCTCGGTAATCTGCCGCTGTTTGTGCTCTGCTACGGCGTTATTTTGAGCATGTACGGCGGCGGCTTCGCGACGATTCCCGCCTATCTGCGCGACCTCTTCGGTACGCGTAACGTCGGCGCGATTCACGGGCGGTTACTGACGGCATGGTCGGCCGCCGGCGTCGCCGGCCCCGTCCTCGTGAATTACATCCGGCAATACGAGCTCGATCGCGGCGTGCCGAAAGCCGATGCTTATTCCACGACCATGTACGTGATGGCGCTGCTCTTAGTCGGCGGCTTCGTCTGCAACGCGCTCGTGCGTCCACTAGCCGCGCGCCATTTCGTCGAAGCGGCCGCATGAACGCGCGCCTGCAACTGGTCCTGTCGTGGCTGCTCGTGGGCATTCCGTTAGCCTGGGGCATTGCGATCACGCTTTCCAACGCCGCCAAGCTATTCAGATAACGCACGCGCTTGGCTTCGCAATGAAAGCGTGGGAGCAATGAACGCCCTTGGCGTGCCATCGTCGCTGCTCGTCGGTGTTTCGCTGGCATGAGGCGTCGGGATCGAGCCGCGAACGCCGCCAAGCTTTTCAGCTAACGGACGCGCTTCGCTTAGCGGCCACGAACGCGAGGACGTCTTCGAGCGGGCGGGCGTTCAAGACTTCGTCGCGCGTGATCCAGGCGCGACGTGCCTGGCCGACGGCGTACTCGACGTTGGCTAGATGCGCGATCGCGTGCGCGTCGCTATCGAGGGAGAACGTCACGCCGAACTCGCGGGCTCGCCGTGCGAGGCCGCTCGGCAAGTCCAATCGCGCCGGTTGGCCGTCGATTTCGAGCGCGGTCCCGGTGCGCGCCGCCGCGGCGAACACGACGTCGTAATCGAATTCGTAGCCGCCGAAGCTCTCGACGTTACGTCCGGTCGGGTGACCGATGATCGTTACGTAAGGGTTCTCGCACGCGCGCACGAGCCTTGCCGTCATCTTCTCGCGCGAGATGTTCATCGCATCGTGAACGCTCCCGACCACGATGTCGAGTTCGGCCAGCACCGCGTCGTCGTAGTCGAGCGTGCCGTCGGAGAGAATGTCGACTTCGGCCGAGCAGAGCGTTCGGATGCCGTGCCTCTCGCCGAGCGCGGCGACCTTGGCGCGCTGCGCGCGCAAGTCGCTGGGATCGAGACCCATGCCGCGACGGCCCCACGAGTGGTCGGAGATCGAATGATACGCATAACCGCGCGCTCTCGCCGCGGCGACCATGCCCTCGAGCGAATCCGCGCCGTCGCTCCACGTGCAGTGCATGTGGAAGTCGCCGCGCAAGTCGTCGAGCGATACGGGATCGGGAAGCGTTCCCGCGCGCGCAGCTTCGAGTTCCCCGACGCCCAGACGCATCTCGGCCGGAACGAACGGCAGATCGAGCGCCGCGTACACTTCTTCTTCAGTGCGGCACGTAAGGTTGCGGCCGGTTGCGACGTCCAAGATGCCGTTCTCGCTGACGCGCAGCCCTTTGCGCACCGCGTACTCGCGCAACTGAATGTTGTGCTCGCGCGATCCGGTGAAGTGCTGAAGCAAATTACCGTACACGTCGTCGGGCAATACGCGCAGGTCGATCTGCAGGCCGTTCTCGACCCAGATCGAGGCCTTGGTTACGCCTTCGGCCAGCACGGCTTGTGCGCGCTCCCAGCGCACGAAGCGGGCGATCACGTCGCCCGGCTCGCGCGACGTGCAGACGATGTCGATGTCGCCGACCGTGGCTTCCGCACGGCGAACGCTACCCGCATAACGGACGTTTTGCGCGGCGCCCTCGGCTTCGAGATACGCGACGATCGTACGCGCGAGCGGCAGCGCGCGACCGAGCGGCGTGCGCGTGCGCCGGCCCTTGTAGGCGAGAACTCCGCGCTTGATGTTATCGAGCGACTTCGAGCCGAGCCGCGGTACGCCGGCGAGCGCCCCTGCCTCGAGCGCGCGCTCGAGATCGGCGAGCGACGCGATGCCGTGATCGGCATACAACGACTGCGCCGTCTTGATGCCGATGCCTTGCACCTCGAGCAACTCGACGAGCGTCGGCGGATAGCGTGCCGCAAGCTCTTCGTAATGCGCGCTCGTGCCGGTCTGCGAAATTTCGGCGATGCGCGCGGCGATCGTCTTACCGACTCCGGGCAGCTTACCGAGTTCGCCCGCCGCCGCGAGTTCTGCTGCGGGCGGCGCATTCTCGAGCGTCTCGGCGGCCCGTTCGTACGCCATGAATTTAAAGAACGGTTCACCCGCAAACTCCATCAGCGTGCGGATGGTGCGAAGCATGCGGGCGATCTCAGCATTGGAAGGAGACGTGCTCACGAGAGGACGAGGATTCGTCGAATCCGTACGAACGTCCCATGCTGCGCGCTCAGCGCTTGGATCCGAGCGTCTTCAATCTTCCCGTCGAAAAGATGCGCGCCGGCTATTATTCCGACACGTACTTTAATCGTACGCGCGAAATTTTGGAACGCGACGGCCGCCGTCAGCGCGTGAGGATGCAAGTGTTCCAACGTCACCGCGCGGTGCTGTGCGGCATCGATGAAGCGCTCGCGATCTTGCGGCTGTGCAGCGGCCGGCAGAACGGCAAGTCCTGGCAAGAAGCCTGGAACGAGCTCGACGTGCGCGCGTTGCACGACGGCGACGAGATCGACGCGTTCGAAACGGTCTTGACGATCGAAGGCGATTACGCGCTGTTCGCACATCTCGAAACGCCCTACCTCGGAGTACTCTCGCGTCGCACGCGCATTGCAACGAACGCGCGCGACATCGTCGCAGCCGCCGACGGCAAAGACGTGCTGTTCTTTCCCGCTCGCTTCGATCACCATCAAATGCAAACGGGCGACGGATATGCGGCGTATATTTCGGGTGCGCTCGGCGTTTCCACCGACGCAAACGCCGAGTGGTGGGGTTCTCGTGGCATGGGGACCGTGCCGCACGCGCTCATCGCCGCATATGGCGGCGATACCGTGCTCGCGACGCAGAAGTTCGCGCAGTACATCGATCCCGACGTCCACGTCATCTCGCTCGTCGACTTCGATAACGATTGCGTTGCGACGACGCTCGCCGTCGCGCGCGCGCTCGGCAAGCGCTTATGGGGCGTTCGGCTGGACACGTCCGGCACGCTCGTCGACAGATCGCTATGGTCGCAGATGGGCACGTTCACGCCGACGGGCGTCGTGCCGCAGCTCGTGCGCAACGTGCGCTCGGCACTCGACGGGGACGGTTTTACGGACGTGAAGATCGTCGCGAGCGGCGGCTTCGACGCGCGCAAGATTCGCGAATTCGAAGCCGATGCGGTGCCCGTGGACGCGTACGCGGTGGGCAGCGCGTTTTTTGCCGGCACGGGCCATTTCGATTACACGGCCGATATCGTCGCGATCGAACGCGACGGACGCTTCGTCGAGTGTCACAAGGCCGGCCGACCGGAACGGCCAAACCCGCGGCTCGCGCGCGTTACCGGATGACGATCGTGCGCTCGATCGCCGCAGCGTTCGAAGATCCTCGCGGCGAGGCCGTCGGCCCCTTCGATGCCGCCTTGCGTGTGGGCGAGCAACTCGCGCTTGCAGCGGGAACGCCGCGCGCCGCGTCGATTGCCGCGCGCATGTTCGCCGCGATCGTCAAGCCGACCAGCGGCACGATCTTCGTCGGCGACTTCGATACGCGATTGCAGCCGCCGCAAGCCAAGCGTTGCATCGCCTTCGTGGATGCCGGCGGTTTCGGCGGCGACGCGCACGCGTTCGCCTGCGAAGCTGCGTTTCGCGCTGACGTGTGGGGTATCGACGTGGCTCGGAACCGCGAGCGCGCGCGCGCCTTGTTGCGGCGCTTCGGCACCGACGCAGATGCCTACGCGGGCGGACTCGCGCTTGCGCTCTGCGTCCCCGGCGTCGCGCTCGCGATTCTCGACCAACCGCCGCCGGGCACGCTCGACGCGCTGCGGACGCAATTCCCGCACTTGGCGGTGCTGGCCACCTGCGTCGTTCCCGCGGTTGCGGTGCCGCGTTCGAGCGCCATCGTCCGTTGAGCGGCGCCCGCGCGACGATCTCGATCGTCCGCCATCGCATCGATCGTGCGTATGGACTCGAATGGATCGTTCGCTTCACGATCGTCGCGGCGATCACGGCCCTGTTCGCACCGCTGTACGCAGCGTCGCTGCAACGAATCGTGCTCGCCTGCGCCGTGCTTCCGCTGGCAAGCGCGAGTGAGGGAAGCAATGCCGCGAAGTTGCGCAGCATCTCGTTCTTTGCGATGCCGCTCTACGGTCGCGAACTCGCGCGCGCGCACGCCGTCGCCCCGTGTCTCGGCGCCCTGGCCGCGCCGCTCGGCTTCGCCGCCGGTCTCGCGCTGCGGCACGCTCCCGCATCGGCGCAATTGCTCGGCGTTACACTGCTGGCGAACGCCGCGGGCGCGCTCGTCAACCTCTCCGCGGTGTTTCGCGACGGACCGCGCGCGTGGCTGTATCATGCGCTGACCGTCGCCGCCGGGCTCGCCATCGCCGCTCCGCTCGCGCTCGGAACGCCGCACCCGGTCGCAGGCGCGGGGCTGGTTGCCGTCGCGATCGGCTTCATCGCGCTACGCGCGTTCGGGGAAACGCTCGCGCGCTACGACCCGCTGCCCTAAGGCCGCAAATCGCTAGGCTTGCTGGGGAACCGCGGTTCCGAGTTTTTCAACGATGGCGCGATTGAAGAGAATCATATCGGCCATGCCGCGCGTCGTAATCCAGTGGCCGTCTTGGACGGTCGGCTGATCGCGAAACAGGCCGCCGGCGTTACGGATGTCGTCGGAGATCGACTGCGAGCCCGTCATCGTGCGGCCGCGCGCCACTTGCGCCGAAATCAACACGTGCGCGCCGTGACCGATCGAAAACATCGGCTTCTTCGCGGTATCGAATTCTTTCACGAAGCGTTGCACCTCGCGGTCGGCGCGGATGCGATCGGGCGACATGCCGCCTGGGATCAGCAGCCCGTCGAAATCCTCGGCCGTACAGTCGGCAACCACTTCTTCGGCGACCGCGGGTTGGCCGTCGTCGAGACCACGCTTCCCGCGGATGCGCTGCGTCGAGCGGTCGTCGACGCCGACGATCGTTACGATTGCGCCCTGCTCTTCGAGCACGCGCCGCGGTTCGGCGAGCTCCGCCTCTTCGAAGCCGTCGCCGATCAAGGCGGCGATGCGCTTCCCTTCGATACCTGATTGCATAGGGCGGTTCGTTTCACGGGCCCGCCACGCCGTTCCCGTCCGGGCAACGGCGCGACGGTCCGAGCGCGCTAACGGTGTTCGAAGGTGCGAATCGGCCCGGACATCGGCAGACGCACGCGCGCCGTCAAGCTCGCGTACGAACAATTCGGCTGCGGCAGTGCCGGCGTCACGGCGGAGATCTGCGCGTAGAACGCCTGCGCCAACGCTTGATATCCGGCGTCGTTGGGATGGAAGCCGTCGGTAAAGAAGTTCGAACTCGCGTACGACACGGGGTTACACAGCAAGTCGACGACCGGAATACCGAAGGACGGCGCGCGATCGATGACATTCTGATCGATGCCGACCGAGACGGCTGCCAGCGCTTGTCCCGCTGCCGGATTCGTTGCGCCGATGGCGAGACCGACCGGTATTTGCGAAAAGTTGGGCAAGTTCGCGAGCACAATCTTGGCGTTCGGTGCTTTCGCGCGCACTTGAAGGATCAAGCTCTGCAGGTCGTTACCGAAATTCGTTATCCACGTCGTTATGAACGCAGTCTGCGAAGCCGAGGTCGTTCCGCCGGCGCCGCAGCCGAGCGCGTTGACGATGCCGTTCGTATCGTTGCCGCCTGCAAAAATCGTCACGAGCGTCGCTGTAGCCGGCACGTTCGGCAATTCATTCGTAATGAAATCGCCGGGAACCACATCGGCGCCCGTACGCGGCGCGCAATGCGCAGCAGAGTTTTGCGAACCATACTGATTCGTCAGAGCGAGGATGTCCGGGCCTACGACGGCCCCAGAAATGCCGAGATCGTCGAGCGTCACGGCGGCGCCGGTTTTCGTCGTGATGAGCCCGGCGAGCACCGGAACATACCCCGTGCCGCCGGGACAGGTTGGATTAGCGACGGTAGGCGGGGTCGCGCAGGGCACCGATGCTCCTAAACCGACCGCGTCGCTCGCGCCGATCGCGACGTACGAGACCGGAGCGGGCGCGGTGGTCGGCGTTGCCGTGGGAGCCGGCGTCGGCGTCGGACCGGGCTGGAAGCGGACGCTGTCGTTGTTACTGCAGGCGGCGAGCGCGAGCGCGGCGCTCGCGACGAAAGCGGCGAGCGCGCCGCGCAAGTGATTCGGCATTAAAGTATCCCTCCGGTGGATTGCACGGCGGCACGTAAGAGATAGGCGAGCTCGATTTCGAGTTTTCCAAGCCGGTCGAGGACGTCGTCCGTGCCGAGCGATTTGAGCGTGGGATTCCGCACCAGCATGTCGCGTTCCGGTACGGCGTGGCGCGGATTGATCTCGCGCATGTAAATGCGCGCATCGTGCCGTGTTTGGCCGGGGGGCAGGAAGTACAGCGGATCGAGCCCGAGCGCGTAGACCGATAGCGACAGCAAACCGGCTTTCTGCAAGAACTCGATTGCGCGAAGCTCGAGTACCATAGCGATGCGCGCGAGTTCGCTCACGGTAACGCGTGCCTCGCCGGCGAGAATTCGTTCGCAACGGGTATGGTCGATGTAAAGCGCATCGGCAAAGCCCGCATCGCCCAGACCGCGTTCTCGGGCGAGCGTTCGCAACGCCGTCCCAAACGCCGGTCCGCCGCCGGTTCCGGCCAGCCCGTCCCAGGCCGGCGAATCCGCTGCGGCCGACACAAAGTTTCCCCGATCGGAGTTGTCCATCAAAGCAATGACGAGATTTCGCCGGTGAACGACGGCGCGCCCGCGGCGCGGGAGATCGAGGCGCGCAAGTCCCGCCACTTAGACATCTGCTTGGAAGACGACGTCGCCTCGCACCAGGAGACGGGCTTTGCTTCGGTTCGCCTCAGGCATGAAGCGCTTCCCGAATGCGCGCTCGAAGACGTCGATACGGGGATCGAGTTTCTCGGGCATCACCTGGCCGCGCCGCTGATCGTTTCCTCGATGACGGGCGGCACCGACCGGGCCCGCTCGATCAATCGCAATCTCGCCGTCGCGGCCGAGCGTGCGGGCATCGCGCTCGCCCTCGGCAGCCAACGCGCTGCGCTCGCCGATCCGGCGCTCCTGCGCACCTATCGCGTGCGCGACGTCGCTCCGCGCCTCGTGCTCTTCGCAAACCTCGGCGCCGTGCAGCTCAATTACGGCGTTTCCATCGACGACGTCCGGCGCGCGATCGACGACGTCGGTGCGAACGGGCTCTACCTACATCTCAATCCGTTGCAAGAGGCGCTGCAGCAGCACGGCGACACGAACTTCCGCGATCTGCTCCGGCCGATCGGCGTGCTGTGCCGCTCGCTCGACGCGCCCGTCATTGCCAAGAGCGTCGGCTCCGGAATCTCCGTCCGCACGGCCGTGCGACTGCTCGATGCCGGGGTCGCCGCGATCGACGTTGCCGGCGCCGGCGGAACGTCGTGGGCGCGGGTCGAGGGCCGGCGCGCCGGCGACTCCGAGCGCGAAGCACTCGCCGAAGCCTTCGCTTCGTGGGGTTATCCCACGGTCGAGGCGACCGTGGCGTTACGCCGCGCGTTGCCGCGGGCGGTCATCGTCGCGAGCGGCGGCGTCCGCTCGGGCGTCGACGTCGCCAAGGCGCTAGCCGTCGGGGCGGATGCCGCAGCGGCCGCAATTCCGTTTCTCGAACCCGCCACCGTTTCGGCAGAAGCCGTCTCCCGGCGCATCGAGCGCATCATCGCCGGTTTGCGCATTGCGATGTTCGCGAGCGGAACGCGGCATGTTGACGAACTGCCGAGCGCGCTCTACGCGCGCGGTTCCGACGACACGTTGATCGTGGCGCCGTCGATGCGGACGTCGTAGACCTCGACCGTCGAAAATTCGCCGAGCGGCATCTTGCCCGTACGAACGTCGAAACACCAGGCGTGCCACGGGCACGTAACCACGCCGCCTTCGAGCCAGCCCTCGGCGAGCGGACCGCCTTGATGCGGACAAGCATTTTCGATCGCGTGGAACGACCCGTCGACGTTGAAGACGGCGACTTCACGGTCGCCCACGACGCAGGCTTTGGCGTGACCGGGTGGGATGTCGGCCGTCGAGCCGACCGGAACGAATTGCGGCATGGCAGCCGCGTGCATTTGACGCGCTGGACGGGCCGTTCCCGCTCTGATATGATCCGTCGGTCGCCGGCCCGGTGCGTTCTCGCGAACGTCTCTGGAGTCGCAGCGAGACGATCCTGATCGAGGAGCCCTTTACCGTGCCCATTACCAAGGAACAGAAGCAAGATATCTCCACGCGCTACGGCCGCTCCCCCGGAGACACGGGCTCCGCGGACGTGCAAGTGGCCGTGTTGACGGCCTCCATCAATCAATTGACCGAGCACCTCAAGGTGCACAAGAAGGACCATCATAGCCGCCGCGGGTTGCTCATGCAGGTTGGCCAGCGTCGCCGGCTGCTCGGATATCTTCAGAAAAAAGACCTGGAGCGCTACCGGAAGCTCATCGCCGAACTCGGTCTGCGCCGCTAAGGATCTCTCGTGATCCGGGCGGATCTGCGCGCCGTCTGCGCGCGGGCTTCGCTTGCTCCGCTGCTCGCGCTGCTCTCCATTGTCGCCGTCGTGTGCGGGTTCGCCGGCCCGCGCTCGGGTGCACGCGCCGCAGAAGCGACGACGGGCTCGCTCGGCGGCACGGTGACCGACGCCGCCGGAACGCCGCTTGCGGGCGTACGCATCGCCGCAGTCTCCGCCTCGGGCCGGTATGCGGCAGAGTCGGACGAACGTGGAACCTTCTCGTTGCTCGGGATGACGCCCGACACGTATGTGGTCACGGCCGAACGCGCGGGCTTTGCGCCGTACGCGCAGAGCGGCGTAACCGTGGTTGCGGGTACGCGTCAGCGCATCACCTTCTCGCTCGCATCGGCACTGCGAACGATCGGTCGCGTTAGCGCGTCGAGCAAAGCGTTCGTATCGGGTGCAACGAGCGATACGTTCGTCGTCGCGGGACGCGGCGCGCAAGCCCGCTCGCCGGTACAAAACGCGTCGGGCCTCGCGACGTTCTCGGCCGGTTCCGTACAAGGCGCCCTGGCGGGCGTACCGGGCGTCGGTTTCGACGGATACGCGAACGCGATCTTGCGCGGCGGCAAGGTCCAAGACGCCGCCTACGACTACGATTCCGTGCCCGTTCCGCAGGGGCTCGTCGCGAATCCGGGCGGCAATTTGGTCGGCGCGCAATTGCCGACGACGGGCGTCGGCGAGACGAACGTCACGCTCGCGGGCTACGGTAGTCAGGCCGAAAATGCGCTTGGCGGTGTGGTCGACGAGATTCCGCTGGTCGGAACGTATCCCGCGCGTGGTGAAGCGGAGCTCGGCATCGGCGCGGCGACGCTTTTCAATGCGTCGTCCGTGCAGTACCAAACTGCGACGTCCGATCTGCGCACGCGGCTCGCGCTATCCGCACGCAGCACGAGCGAATATTTCGCCTACGGAGACGGACACACGTTCTATCCGAGCGAGGCGTCGACCGACGGGATCGCGATCCAGAAACGTGGCCAATTTTCCGTCGCGACGAACCTGCACGTCGCGGTCTCGAAAAAAAACGACCTTGCGTTCACGGGTCTCGCCGGTCAAGCGTCATACGATCAGTACGCCACGCCGTTTAGCGGGCTCGTGCAAGGTTCGTTCGATTGCGTGCCGCCGCTATGCAACCCGGCCGTGCGCTTTCCCGGCGAGACGAGTCCTCGCGCTCCCGTAATGACGCCGACGCGCACCCGCGGCACCTTCGACGTTCTCAAAGCGCAATGGACGCACACGGGCAGCTATTCGCTCGAACGTTTACAGCTGTACCAATCGCACTTTTCCGCGGTCGCGAACGGCCCGTATTGGGACGACAACGGCTTCGGCGGCGGCGTCGTATCGCTCGTTAGCCGAAACGGCGGGTTCTTGACCGGCGCGACGTTCGACGGCTCGTTCGAACGCGGCCGGCACGACCTGCGCTACGGCGTGGAACGGCGCGTGGATGCGAGCATCCTCGAGCAACTCGTCCCGACGGCGCAGCAGACGGTGCTTTCGCGGCCGACCTTGCAGACGACGCTCGGCTACCTGGGCGACACCTACCGCGCGTCGGAGCGATTGTCGCTCGGCGCGACGGCCCGCGTGTTGCAAACGCACGTCATCCCGCGTGCCGGGGGTTCGTACGACGTGGCCGCCGTCGACCCGCACGTAACGCTGGCCTATCGCTTGGGCAACGCTTACGCAATTCGCGCGAGCTTCGACCATACGACCGTCGCGCCCAAGGCGCTCGAAGCCGATCGCTTCGATTCGAAAAGCGGCACGACCGATCCGAAAACGGGCGCCTTCGTTCCCGCGCCGTTCGTGCCGCTGCAAGCCGAGAAGGGCAGCGACTTCACGTATTCGTTCGAGGGCGGCGGGCGAACGCAATTCCGGCTGACGTATTTTCAAAAATTCGAAAAAAATCGCATCGACGTGCTGCCGCCCAATTTCCGCTCCGCCGTCGCAGCAGGCCTGGTTCTCAGCGGAGAAGGCGTGCCGACGAATGTGGGCGAGTTGCGCGCGAACGGCGCGGAAGCGTACGTACGCAGCGGCGGGTTCGTGCTGAATGCGAACGCCGTTCACGCGTTCTCGTCGAGCGCGACGCAGTTCGCATACAACGGCCTCAATGCAGCCGCCATCGTCGCGGGCCACCGCTTTCCGGAGAGCTACATTCCGGACCTGACCGCTTCGCTCGCCTACGAATTTCGCGCCGCGCGCAATCGGCTACGCATCACGCCGGCGCTGTCTTTCGAATCGGGATACCCGTACGGAAACGGACGCAAGATTTGGGTCTTCGCTCCCGACGCGAAGACCCCGATCCTGGTCCAAAACGATAACGACCGGAATCCAGGCTTTAATTACTACTTTCTGCGCGATCCGGCCAAGCCGTTCGACGCCCGCTCGAATCCCTATGTGGCGACGCTCGGAACGCCGGAAGGCGACGATCCCAATACGCTGCGGACGCCGCCGCAAACGCTGCTGGGGTTGCATCTCGAAGCCGACGTCGCCAAACGTATGACGGCGACGCTCGACGTAACCAATGCTTTGGGAAACTTCGCACCGACGCGGGTGCAAGGCAATCCGTATCTGATCGGACCGCCCGGGTATGCGGGCGGTAATCCGCTCTACGCGGCGGCCTACGGCGCGGCGGCAGGCTTGCCGACGTACGCGCTCGGTAACGGCGTTCCCACCAACGACGGCGTGCGGCCGATCGTACCGTGGCGCCTCGGCACGGCCGGTTATATTCCCGAAAGTTATTCGGCCACGCGCACGCTGCAAGTGCGGGTGCGCTATGCGCTGTAAGTACGCGAAGGCTTCGCGGCGCTTCCTGCGAAATCAAAGCCCGTTAACGAAATAAGCATAAGCAAGAAAATAGGAGCACCTGTGCCAGATACCGTCTCAGTAGAGATCGGCGGCCGGACGCTTGTCATCGAGACCGGTGAGTTGGCAAAGCAAGCCAACGGAAGCGCCCTCGTCCGCTACGGCGACCAAAACGTCGTCCTCGCCGCCGTGACCGCGTCGGAAAAGCCACGCGAAGGCGTCGATTTCTTTCCCCTTACCTGCGACTTCGAAGAAAAGATGTATGCGGCCGGAAAAATTCCGGGCGGTTACATTAAGCGTGAAGGCCGCCCTTCGGAGCACGGCGTGCTGTCGGCGCGTCAGATCGACCGGCCGATCCGGCCGCTGTTTCCGGAAGGCTTCCGCAACGACGTCCAGATCATCACGACGGTGTTATCGATCGATTCCGAACTCGACGCCGACGTGCTCGCCGTCTGCGCCGCCGGCGCAGCGCTCGCGGTATCCGACATACCGTTTACCAAAAACGTCGCTGCCGTCCGCGTGGGACGCGACGAATCGCGCAGCGCCTACATCTGTAATCCTACGATGCCGCAGTACGAAACGGGCGGCATGGATATCGTCGTCGCCGGAACCGCCGATGCAGTAATGATGGTCGAAGGCGGCGGTCACGAGATGTCCGAGGAAGATTTCCTGGGCGCCGTGGCGTTCGCACATACCGAAATCAAGAAAATCGTCGCGGCGATCGATCAGCTCGCCGCGAAGGCCGGCAAGGCGAAACGCGCGTTTGCCGCGCCGCCCTCCGATCCGGCGCTGCGCGCCTGGATGGAGAAAAACTTTAAGAAGGACGTCGCCAAAGCGATGCGCGTCGTCGAGAAAGGCGCGCGCAACGAGGCCTTCACGAAGCTCACGCGGGCCGAAGCGATCTCGCGTTGCAAGAAAACCGACGACACGATCAAGATGCGGCTCGAAGATCCGAGCGACAAGGAATTCGAGAAAGTCCTCAAGCTCATGGAAGAGGAAGAGCTGCGCGTAATGGTCGTCGACGAAAAGATTCGTCCCGACGGCCGTAAACCCGACGAAATTCGCGCGATCTGGTCGAAGGTCCACTACGTGCCGCGCGTGCACGGCTCCGGCGTCTTCCAGCGCGGGCAAACGCAAGTATTCACGGCCGCGACGCTCGGGTCGATCTCGGACGAACAGCGCCTCGACGGGATCATGGCGATCCCCAATAAGCGCTATATGCATTATTACAACTTCCCGCCATACTCTACGGGCGAGACGAAGCCGATGCGCGCGCCCGGCCGGCGCGAAATCGGGCACGGCCATCTCGCGGAACGCGCGCTCGTGCCGGTCTTGCCGGCGATCGACGATTTTCCGTATACGCTGCGGCTCATTAGCGAAGTGCTCGAATCCAACGGCTCGTCGTCGATGGCGTCGGTGTGCGGCTCGACGCTGGCGCTCATGGACGCGGGCGTGCCGATCAAGAAGCACGTCGCCGGCGTTGCGATGGGACTCGTCCTCTACGGCAAGAAACACGCGATTCTTACCGACATTCAAGGCATCGAAGATGCGCTCGGTGAGATGGACTTCAAGGTCGCGGGCACGGTCGACGGAATCACGGCGATTCAGATGGACATCAAGGTCGCGGGCATTACGATCGACATCATGCGCGAAGCGATGACCGAAGCGAAGAAGTCGCGGCTGTTCATCATCGACAAGCTCAAGCAGACGATCGAGGCGGCACGGACCGAATTGTCGCCCTACGCACCGCGCATGCTCGTGCTCGCGATCAGTCCCGACAAGATCAAAGACGTGATCGGTCCCGGCGGCAAGGTCATCAATAAAATCATCGCCGACACGGGCGTCAAAATCGACATCGAAAACGACGGCCGCGTGTTCATCGCCTCGCCCGACGGCGAAGGCGCGGAAAAAGCCAAGCGCATGGTGGAAGCGCTCACCAAAGACGTGGTGGTCGGTGAAACCTACATGGGCACGGTAACGCGCCTCATGAATTTCGGGGCCTTCGTCGCCGTGTTACCGGGCAAAGAAGGTTTAGTCCACATCAGCCAACTCGCCCCGCAGCGCGTCGAAAAGGTCGAAGACGTCGTCAAGATCGGCGACGAGATCATGGTTAAGGTCATGGAAATCGACTCCCAAGGCCGCATCAATCTCAGCCGCAAGGCGGTGCTCGGCGGAGGAGCCGGCGACGACGACGGCGGTTTTGCGCCGCCGCGTGCGCCACGCGGTAACGGCGAATTCCGTCCGGCCGCCGGCGCGGGAGCCGGGTCCGGTGCCCCGAGCGGCGGCCGCCGGCGCAGAAGCGAATAACGGGCGAGCTTCAACGGAGATGGGAGACGGGGGCACGGTGCCCCCGTTTTGCTTATTAGCGCGCCGGTACGTCGCGCAGATTGTCTTTAATGGCGAGGATCGGACGCTCGACGACGCGGTGCAACACATATGCGACGGCGACCACGATGACGATCGAAATCGCGCCGACCCGGGCGAGCGCGCCGAGGCCTTGCGGCCGATGCAGTGCGGCGGAAACGCCGTCGATGATCGGCCAGTGGACGAGATAGATCGCGTAAGCGAGCGCCGCCGCCGAAGTGACGAACTTGGTGCCGGTGAGCCGTGTGATGAACGGTAGCCGCGCTTCGGAAAGCCCGAAGAAAATAAGCGACACCGAAATGGCCGCCAATGCCTCGTTGAAGGTCAGACGCAGGAGCCGACCGGTGCTCGCCGCCGCCGCCGCCGATGTGTCCATGCGCAGAACGAGTTGCAGGAGAGCGATGACGATGCCGACCACGACGAGCGACGTGAAGACCACCGGGCGTCGCGGCATGCGATCGCGATACAGCAGTGAAATTGCGGCGAGGAAGAGCCCGAGCGCGAACGTGCCGGCAAACCCCACGACGTTACGGATATAGACCACGGCCGCCGCAAAATCCCCAACCGTTTGCGGTATCTCTTTCAGTATGACGAACCGAAAGACGATGGCTCCTACGAACAGCAGAGCCAGCGTACCGAATACCACCGCGACGCGGCGCTCGCGACTTTGCCCGCGAAGCACGAAGGAGAGCGAGGCAGCACAGAGCGGTAGCAGCGCGTAAAATTCCGCATCGACCGACATCGTCCATAGCGGTCCGTTCAGCGATGTTGCAAATGCTCGTTAAAGGTGTGCAACATGAGCAGATGGGCGCCGATGTCTGCGGCCGGTGGCAGCGTACGATACGTCAGGTAAACGGCGACGAGGCTGAACAAAATTGCGACCGCGTACAGCGGGTAGATGCGCAGAAAGCGACGGTAGTAGAAAAGCCTCGTCGACGGGATCGGACGCTTGGGATCGAAGAGCATCGCGAGATACGGACGCCCGAGCAAATAGCCGCTCAAAACGAAAAAGCAGTTGACGCCCCAGACGCCGAGATAGCCGAACTCGAATGCCCGGTGGTTACCGATTGCCGGACGCGTCAGGTACACGAGGTGGTGCAACACCACGACGAAGATGGCCGAGGCGCGCAACGCGTCGGCATACGCGAGGTGCAGGTGCCGCGGTTCGATGACTTCCGTACGTCGCTCGTCGGCTAACGCTTGCATGACCGTGCTATTCGTTCGACGGACGCGCGAAGCCCGTTCGGCGCGATCGTCGAACAGGTGCCCCGTACTCGCGCCACGATGATAGACGGCAAAAAGGTATCGAGCTTGCCTCATATCAGTGACGTACGAACGGAGGATTCGTTGCGATGGCCGTTGCCGCGATCGAACGACATCGGTTCACGGTTGAGGACTTCGAGCGTATGGCGGAGGTCGGGCTCCTGCGCGAGGGGGATTACGAACTCGTCGACGGCGCGGTCGTCCGCATGAGCCCACGAGGTGACCGCCATTCGGCCGCCGCCGACGCGTTGAACCGACTCCTTATCGGCGCGGCCGGGGACGCATTTCGCGTGAGTGCGGAAAGCGTGAGTCTGCCGTTGACGACGGTCGACATGCGGGACCCGGATTTCATCGTTTCGCGAACCCCGCTCGTGGAGAAGCGCTCGCGGCCGTCCATCGACGACATCGTTCTCCTCATCGAAGTCTCCGATTCTTCGCTCGCTTACGAACTGGGCGAAAAGCTCGAGCGTTACGCAGCCGCCGGCGTCGCCGAATACTGGGTCGTCGACTTGCCGAACCGCGTCTTGCACGTCTTTCGAGCCCCGGACCGCGCACGCAAACGGTACGTCCGGCGCGACGTACTAGCGCCGGACGCCTCCGTTGCGCCCGAAGCCGCTCCGGGTCTCGACATCGCGATCGCCTCGATTTTCGGCTGAGGACGGCCGCAGGTCGACCGGGCGCTTAGCAGTGATAGCGCTCGATTAGCGTCTGATGGATCGTGCCGTTGGCGTTCTCGTCTCCGCCGACCGCCCAAACGTCGGCGGTCGTCGGGATCTTCGAAGCGCCGTCCAGATAATTACCGTTAACGGTAACGTTCGGCGTAATCGTTACGCTCCACCCCCCGCCGTTCCAGAGCATGGCGAAGGTGCGCGATACGGCGCCTTGCTGGTAGCTGCCGACGGAGATCACTTCGGTTGGCGAGACGCCGGCAATGCCGCTCAGTAACGTCTGGTAATTTCCTTCGTTTGCGCTCGTCTGAAGCGCCCACGTCTTGCCGTTAAAATGCTCGGCGAGGGTCCGGAAAGCTCTGAGGTTCGGGTTGTAGTAGTCGCCGGTACCAAAAACGCTCGTCGACGATAGCGCGGCGATGGCGTTAATGTTATTCGAAGACGTATTGACGTTCGGTGTCGGCACGATCGACCAGGCGTTGCCGTTCCAAAGTTCGGCGAGCGTCTGATGGATCCCGACGGCGGTCGACGAGAAGGCGCCGCCCATCCAAACGTCTTTGGCGTTGACGAAGCTGACGTTCCCGAGGTTATTCTCGATAGCCGTCCGGTTGGGGCTGGGCACGATCGACCAACGTTTGCCGTCCCAGTGCTCGATTAGCGTCACGGTGTTTCCGTTACGAGACGAGAAGGTCTCGCCGCCGGCCCATATGTCGTTCGCCGACACGTCGTCGACGCCGAGCAAGGCGCCTCCGAACTTGCCGGCCGTCGGACTGGGGACGATCGCCCAGGCAGAACCGTTCCAGCGTTCGATAAGAGTTTGGTAGATGCCGGCAGCGGCTTTATAGTAATATCCGACTGCCCAAGCGTTATTTGGAGCGAGCGTCTTGACCGCTTGCAATTCGCTATCGTTTCCCGCTCCATTCGGCGTCGTGGCGAGCGACCAGCGCTTGCCGTCCCAGCGCTCGGCAAGCGTATCGTTCGCGCCGCCTCGGACGTCGACACCGACGGCCCAGGCATCGAGCGGCGAGGCGGCGCTGACGCCGTAAAGACGATTTCCGTCGGTAACCGCATTGACGCTCGGCACGACCGACCACACGCAAGACGCTTGTGCGCGACCAGAGCAGGCTAGAGATAAAATACCGGTGGTCGCCGCGAAAGCGAGTGACGCGGCTGACAATCGCGAGAACATGAAGACCTCCAGGCCGCAGCGTCGCGGCCGGCCGGGCCGTACGAATTGCACGGCTCGGTCTTACCGTAGCAGAGGCCGCGGAGTCGTCGTATGGGGGAAACCCCTACCATAGACGTGTTCTTGGGAAAGGACTTCGTATGGCAACCATTCCGAATCGCATCGCTGCCCAATGGTGGGTCGTACTCGTCCGAGCGCTCGTGGCGATCGCCTTCGGCATATTGATCTTCGCTGCACCGCTCCATGCGGTCGCGGCTCTCATCATCGTCTTCGGCGCCTACGCTTTCGTCGATGGAATTCTCAACGTCGTAACTGCGCTACGCTTTGCTCACCCCGATAGCGGCAACTGGTGGGCCATCCTGGCCCAGGGAATCGTCGGCATCGCGATCGGTCTCGTCACTTTCTTCTTGCCCGGTCTCACTGCCGCGACGCTCGGCTTGCTGTTCGCCTTCTGGTCGATCCTGACCGGCGCATTCGAAGTCGTGGCTGCATTCCGTTTGCGAAAGAACGTCCCAGGCGAGATATTTCTCATCATCTCCGGAATCTTGTCGATCCTGATCGGCGTCTGGCTCGCCGCTAACCCCGCGTTTGCCTTGCTCGCTGCCACCTGGCTCATCGGATTCTATGCGCTGTTGGCCGGCTTCTCGCTCGTCGCCCTCGCATTCCGTCTACGCTCGCTTCACGTGAGAGACGCGCAACGCGCCGCATAACTAGATAAAAGAACGCCGCCGGCTGCCGGCAGGACGGCGCACGCGACGGCGGCGTCGAACGAACGTGTAATGCCATACGATTCACTGCGCGCTTTCGTGGAAGCGTTGCGGCGCGCGGGCGAACTGCACGAGATCACCGCCGTGGTCGACCCGTACTTGGAGATCGCCGAGATTACCGACCGGGTCGTGAAAGCAGGCGGCCCCGCATTACTTTTCTCCAACGTTGCGGGTAGCGCGTTCCCGGTGCTGACCAATCAATTCGGCACGGAGCGACGGACGGCACGGGCGTTCGGCGCGCGCTCGCTCGCGGAGCTCGAGCAGCGCGTACGCAATGCCGTCCGCTTGAACGTGCCGCGCAGCACCGGAGGCCGCATCGCGAAAGCCTTTTCGCTCGGCTCGGCGGCCTTTGCCATCCCGCGCATGGTGCACGACGCCGCGGTTCAGGAAGTGGTCGAAGCAGGCGACGACGTCGACCTCATGCGCCTGCCCGTGCTGACGACCTGGCCGCTCGACGGCGGACCGTTCGTGACGCTGCCGCTCGTCTTCACCCGCAGTCCCGACGGCGGTCCCCAAAACGTCGGCATGTATCGCATGCAGCGCTACGACGCCCGCACGATGGGGATGCATTGGCAGCGGCACAAGCAGGGCCGCGCGCACGCAGCAAAGTGGGGCCGGCGCGTTCCCGTTGCGGTAGCGATCGGCGCCGATCCGGCGATCACGTATGCCGCCACGGCACCCTTGCCGCCAATCGTCGACGAGATTTCGCTGGCCGGCTTCTTGCGTGGTCGCAACGTGCGGATGACGCGTGCGAAAACGCTCGACCTGAACGTTCCCGCGGACGCAGAGTTCGTGCTGGAAGGATACGTCGACAACGACGATTTACGCGTCGAGGGACCGTTCGGCGATCATACGGGGGTGTACAGTTTAGCGGATTACTATCCGACCTTTCACGTCACGTGCGTTACGCGCCGGCGCGAACCGATCTACGCAGCGACCGTCGTCGGCAAACCCCCCATGGAAGACGCGTGGCTCGGCAAGACGACCGAACGGATCTTCTTACCGTTGTTGCAGACGGTCGTGCCGGAGATCGTCGACTACAATCTGCCGGTAGAAGGCGGATTCCACAACCTGTGCATCGTGTCCGTGGACAAGACGTATCCCGGCCAAGCCAAAAAGGTTATGAACGCGCTGTGGGGACTCGGGCACATGATGATGCTCACCCGCTGCATCGTCGTCGTGGACCGCGACGTCGACGTGCACGACATGCGCGCCGTCACGTGGTTCGCGCTCAATAACGTCGATCCGTCGCGCGACCTCGTCGTGATGCCGGGCCCGGTCGACGATCTCGACCACAGCGGCTCGTACCTCGTGTCGGTCGGACACAAACTCGGGATCGATGCCACCCGCAAGCGAGCCGACGAAGGGTACGAGCGAGCTTGGCCGCCCGACATCCGCATGGACTCCGAGACGCGCGAGCGTGTCACGGCACGTTGGAATGAATTCGGTCTGCGTCACATGCGGGGCAAGTACGACGGGTGGTCGGGTCAGGGCGAGCGCAGCCTCGCGACGCTGCTGGGTTCCGCCGGCTTTGCGCGTGGCAGCGTGGATGCGTCGCGGCTGCGCGCTGCGGGCGTTTCCGGGAAGTCCGGCGAGCCCGCGGGTGGAAAGGAGCGGCAATGAGCGTCACTCGCGCCACCTCCCCCGCCGCGATGGTCCGTCTCGTGTTGCGCGAGATCCGTCTCGAGCACACGTTCTTTGCGTTGCCGTTTGCCTACGCGGGCGCGTTGTTCGGCGCCCGCGGGCTCCCGACGCTCCACCAGTTCTTGTGGATCACGCTCGCCGTGCTCGGCGCACGGACGGCGGCGATGGCGACCAACCGCTACGTCGACAAAGATATCGACGCTCGCAATCCGCGTACGGCTCGCCGCGCGCTCGCCAACGGTGCGCTTGATCCGAGCGTGATGCTCGTTGCGGCGGCGCTCGGCATCGTGTTGCTTGCGGTGAGCGCGGCCGAGCTCGCGCCGCTTTGCCTGCGTCTGCTTCCACTCGCGACGCTCGGCATTCTCGCGTATCCATTCTGCAAGCGCTTCACGTGGGGCGTGCATTTCGTGCTCGGCGCGGTCGATGGCTTCGCGCCGCTCGGCGCGTACGTCGCGGTAACGGGCGGCGTCTCGGTTTCGGCCATCCTGCTATTTGTAGCCGTGACGGTCTGGGTCGCCGGCTTCGACGTGATTTACGCGCTGATGGACCGCGACGTCGACGTCGCGCAGAACATTCGCTCGATTCCCGCCCGCTTCGGCCGCGCGAGCGGTCACGCGTTACCGATCGCGCTCCACCTCGTCCTGCCGGTCTTACTCGTCGCGGCGGGGCTCCTCGCGCGCGCCGGCCCGGTCTATTATGCCGGCGCCGCGGCAGCGTTGCCGCTCGCATGGTACGAGCATCGGCTCTTTACGAATACGCCCAACGTCTTCGTCCTCAACGAACGGGTCTTCATCGCCAATATGTGCTTCTCGGTCATCTTTGTCGTCGCGACGTTCGGAGGCTTCGCATGGCGCTAACGCGCCGCAGATTCGCGCTCGGAACGGCGGCAGCGGCGATCGGTGCGAACGCGCAACCGGCATGCGCCGCGTTCGGTGATTCGCCCATCGTCGGAACGGAAACGTTCGCGGTCGTCGCGCCCTTCACGGGCGATCAGATCCGCGACGGCGAGCAGATGGCCAACGGCGTGCGCCAGGCGATCGACGATGCAAACCTGTTTCGAGGAAGCTTCGATCGTGCGTACGTCTTGCGTACGTTCGACGATCAGAATCTGCTCGCCACGGGGCTCGTCAACGCGCAGTTCGCCTGCGACGATCCAACGGTCGTCTCGGTCATCGGACATTATAGCGGGCGGATCACGGAAGCGGCGATGCGCACGTACATCGACGACAAAATGCTCGTGATCTGCCCGGCGTCGTCGTACGACCGGCTAACGGCACATGGGTACGGCAATATCTTGCGGCTGGTTGCCAAAGATTCGACCGAAGGCCGGCGTGCGGGCGAGTACGTAGCGAAGAATAGCAAGGCGGCGAGCGCAGCCGTCCTGACGCAAGACGGCGACTACGGTGCCGATGTCGCCGACGGGTTTACCGAAGTAATGACCGCAAACAAAATCAAGGTTACGCCGATTCAGTTTGCTTGGGACAAGCCGAAGTACGACGTCGCCGCGACCGAGACGCTCGCCGCTAAGCCCGACGTCGTGTATCTGGCGGGCATCTTGAAAGACATGGGGCCGATGCTATCGCGCTTGCGCAGCGCGGGATACTCGGGCCCGCTCTATGCGTCGCAGGGCTTCTTCGAGGCGGCGACGGTCGCAAAGTACGCCGGAAGCGCCGAAGGCTTGACCGTTTCGAGTTCGATGCCGCCGCTTGCAATCGCCCCGGGCGCGTTCCGCATCAAGTCCGATTTCGAGCGGCGCTACGGGGCGCTAACGCCGCTCTCGGCGTTTTCGTACGCGGCGACCCAAATTCTCATCACGCTCGTACGCCGGACGGGCGCTCAAGATCGTATCGGGGTCCTGCGTTCGCTTACGTCGTCGAGCACGTTCCAAACCGTCGTCGGACCGATCACGTTCCAGAACGACGGCGATCCCCAGGACGTCAACGTTTACTTCTACCGCGTCACGAACGGTGCGTGGAAGTACGCCGGTTCCGCGCTGCCGAGCAGCTTCGTCGCACGCTAGCAGCGGTCGGCGTCGTCCGACGCGGCTGCGGTTGCGGCTCCGGAGTCGCCGCCTCGGGCTCGTCGTCCTCGAGCGCGAACGCCACGCGCAAGCGCCAAGCGCCAAGCGCAAGCTTGAAATCCGATCCTAAATAGCGCATTGCGTTAGGCCTCCAAGCGTTTCCACGAGGCGACGGCCACGGCGCACATCGCTGCGGCGAGCGCCCAAACGACGACCGTCGTGTCCACTAATGCCGCGTTCCCGGCAGCCAACTGTACGCCACTCATCTTCGTGCCGATCGATTCGACGAGCTGACCGAGATAGACGAACGGATCGAAAAAACGAATCAACGCGACGATCGCATCGACCAGCGGCCCGAACGGCGTGTGCGTGACCGGCGCGAGAATAACGAACAACGGTGTCGCGATGGCCGCAAACCCCGTGGCGGCGCCCCGTACCCACGCGGTCGCAGCTTGGACGGTTCCATAAAACATGAGCGGGATGCCGAGCGCGCAGAGGCCTTCGAGCAGCGTGCGCGGGCCCGCGGTGAGGTGGCCGACCAGGAGACCCGAGAGCGCAAGGAAGCCGAGCGCAACGATAAGTGCGATGCCGAACGCGGCAGCGATGGCCGTTGCATCGACGGCAAAGAATTGCAGTGCGAGCCGTTCGCGACCGATCGGTTTCGTGAAGGCGATGTCGAGCGACGGGAAGTGCGCGTTGAGACTGCGGGCGACGAAGATCGTAAACAACGTCGCGACGCCGGCCGCGACGGCAAGCAAGAAGCCGAGGGGAATGCGCGCGTCACGCATCGCGTCGGCGAACTTGTGCGAGTCGGTGGAATTCGCACCCATATCGGCGGTCCAGCCGATCGACCAGTGACCGTCGCGGCCGTGAACGAGACCGTGGCCCCAAAGCATGGGCGACACGGTCAGCACGACGAGCGCGCCGACGATGATGGCATACACGAGTAATCGCCGGCGGACCCGGAGCCATTCGACGTAAGCCACGTTATTCGACCTCCATGCGCGCGTCGTCGCCGAGCGCGCCGAAAAAGATATCCTCGAGCGACCGGTCGACGACGTCGAGCGAGCGCGGCCGCAGCGTCGCGATGTCGCTAGCGATTCGCTCGCTCTCGCCATTCGCATAGACGCGTAGCATGCGGCCGCCGCGCTCGATGCGCCGGACGTGCGGATCGAGCGCGAGCGCCGGCAGCTCGGGCACGGCCGCATCGAACGACGCGACGACGACCTTTTCATTTCCCTTGAGCGTATCGATGTCGCCCGACAAGACGAGTTTGCCACGGCGCAGGATCGCGATGCGATCGGCAGCCCGTTCGACCTGACCGATCTGATGCGACGAAAACAGCACGCTCGCGCCGCCGGCAGCCGCTTCGATGATGAGGTCGAGCACCGCCCGTTGGAAGACCGGATCCAGGCCGCTCGCCGGTTCGTCGAGCACCATGATCTGGGGACGGAAAGCGAACGCGAGCGTCAACGCAACCGCGGTACGTTGGCCCTTGGAGAGCTGTCGCGTCTTCTTGTGCGGGTCGAGCACGAAGAGTTCGAGTAGACGCTTTGCACGGGCGGGATCGTAACGGCGGTACGAGCGCCGTGCCATTTCGAGATGCTCCGCAATCGTGAGGCCAAGATAGAGCGCAGGTTGTTCGGGGACGTACGCGAGCGTCTCGAACGTCGCGGGATGCAGCGGGGCGCCGGCGATTGCGATGGTACCGGCGGTCGGGCGGCGCAGTCCGACGACGCAGCGGAACGTCGAGGTCTTCCCGGAGCCGTTGGGCCCGAGCAGTCCGCAGACGGAGCCTTCCTCGACCGAAAGCGACAGATCGTCGACGGCGAGCGCCTTGCCGTAGCGTTTGGTTAGATGCTCGATGAGAATCGGCGTCGTCACGCGGGCGTCTCCTCTTCTTCGACGGGATACCATCGGCGCAGCGCCGCTTCGAAGGCAGCGAGCGATTCGACCGCCGATAAACCGTAACTGCGCAGTTCGCGCGCCGCTTCGCCGCACGTCGCCTGCACGACGTGGTCGAGCGCTTGACGCGACGGCGCGCCGCTCTCGGATATGCCGCGGACGAACGATCCGCGGCCGGCACTGGTCTCGATCACGCCATCTCGCTCGAGTTCGCGGTACGCCCGAGCGACGGTATTCGGATTCACGGTGAGTTCGAGCGCGAGCGCTTTTACCGTCGGCAACCGGTCTCCGGCGCCCAGCGTTCCGAGCGCGACCGCGCGCTTCACCTGCTCCATCAGTTGGAGGTAGATCGGAACGCCGCTGCGCGGGTCGACGGTAAAACTCGAGGACATGACGATCGCTTAGAAGCGAACGCCCCACCCGTCGAAGAGTGCGGAACGGTCCCGAGCCGGGATCGTCGTGCGCCGCTCCGGAGCGATGATCCGTTTGTCGCGGCCACAGATGATGTCTGTACGCATGAGCTGCTCCTTCATGTACCGTCGTACTGTTGTACTAACGTACTAGTACGATATAACGGCAATCCAAGGATGTCAAGCGTTCGTCAATTATGTGTGAGCTTGGTCAAAGGGCACACATTGCGTGCTATCCTGCATCGAAAGCCCTATGTTTTTTGTTATCAGCTGTTGGTGTATGGAGGAGGCTCCGGTCTTTAGGACCGGGGTCGAAGTGGCGTGATCGATTCACTGTTCGGACCTCCTCGAGACGATTACCGCGAGGTGTTCGCACGGCACCCGCAGCCGTTATTCGTGTACGATCGAGTGACGCACGAACTGCTCGACGTCAACGACGCGGCGTGCCTCACCTATGGCTATTCGCGCAAGCAGTTTCTGCGATTGGGGCTCGACGACGTGCGCGCGGGCGCCGTTCCAACGGCCGCCTCGGAGGACGCTTCGGCGCTCGTTCGCTTGCGTCGCGCCGGCGGCGACGAATTCTACGCCGACGTGACGTGCAGTAACGTCGTCTTCGACCATCGGCCCGCGAAGCTCGTACTCGCCGTCGACGCGACGCAGCGACTCGTGGTTTCGGCCGCGCTCTCGCACAGCCGGCTCGCACTTTCAGAGGCGCAGGAGCTCGCGCATCTCGGAAGCTACGACGAGAATCTCGTAACGGGCGGCGTTAGCTGGTCACCCGAACTCTACCGGATTTTCGGCGTCGATCCGGTGCTCGAGCGGCCAAGCGCGATCGACGTCTTCGTTCACCCGGGCGATGCGGCCACGGTCGCCGTCGAACTGACGCGTTCGCGTCGCGACCGCGCGCCGTACGAGAGCGAACATCGCGTGATTACCCGCGATGGGCGCGAGCGCTACGTGCTCGAGCGCGGACGGTACTTTTTCGAACACGGCAGCGACGTGCCGTACCGGGCGATCGGCGCGGTGCTCGACGTTACGGAACGTCACGAAGCCGAAGAGCAAATGCGCTATCTCGCGAACTTCGACGTGCTCACCTCGTTACCGAATCGTACCCTGCTGGCGGACCGCTTGGACCGCGCCATCGCGCGCGGCACGACCGACGGCACGAGCGCGGCCGTGCTGTTCCTCAACCTGGACCGCTTCAAAGCGATCAACGACGCCTCCACGCGTTGGATCGGCGACCGCGTCTTGACGGAGATCGCCACGCGCATCAGCGTGGTGGGCGGCCGGAACGCGACCATCGCACGGCTCGGCGGGGACGAATTCGTGGTCGTCGTCGAACCGCTCGATCGCGAAGCGGCGGCGTTTTCGCTTGCCGACGATCTGCTCGCAGCGGTAGCACGGCCAATTTCTACGGCGTCGGGCGAGATCTCGCTCACCGCCAGCATCGGCATCGCGCTCTTTCCCCGCGATGGGATCACGTCGGAAGAGCTGCTGCGCCGCGCCGATGCGGCGATGACCTCGGCCAAAGCACGCGGCGGTCATGCTTTCGAATTGTATGCACCCGAGCGTCACGCGCGCGCACTGCGCGAGGCAGCGCTCGAACGCGCGCTGCGCCTCGCGCTCGAACGCGGCGAACTCGACGTGGCGTACCAGCCGATCGTCGACGCGACGTCCGAACGTGTTACCGGCTGCGAAGCGCTCGCGCGCTGGACGCACGACGGCGTAGCGATCGGGCCGAACGAATTCGTGCCGATCGCCGAAGCATCGGGGTCCATCGTCGCGCTCGGTGCGTTCGTACTCGAACGCGCGTGTCGCGAAGCCAAGCGCTGGATCGCGTTCGGCTACGACGACTTCAGCATGAGCGTCAACATCTCGGTGCGTCAATTTCACGACCCGGCTTTTGCGGCGAGCGTCCGGCGCGCGCTCGAAGCATCGGGTCTCGAGGCGCGTCACCTGCAGCTCGAGATTACCGAAAGCGTGTATCTGGATGCCGAAGCGAGCATCAAACGATTGCACGAGCTCGAGCAGATCGGCATCGGGCTCTCGATCGACGATTTCGGCACCGGCTTTTCGTCACTCGCGTATCTCAAGCGGCTTCCAGTCGATTGGCTGAAGATCGATCGCTCGTTCGTCGAACACATAACGCTCGATGCGGCCGATCAGGCAATCGTCCGCGTGATCGTCGCCGTCGCCGAGAATTTGGGATTGCGCACGATCGCCGAAGGCGTCGAAACGATCGAACAAGCGGACTTCTTGCGATCGATCGGCTGCACGCGCTTTCAAGGATATTACTTTTCGCGACCGCTGTTCGCACGCGATTTCGAAGCATACTTGCAACAGCCTTCGCACGCGTAGACCCTTCGCGCGGCGTACCTAGCCGAATCGCCGGTGCGCGCCGCCCGCACCCGGCGCATACTCGGGTGCATGAGTATCGCACCAACATCCGCGCTCGCCGCGCTGTCGAACGATCTGACGTCGGCGGTGGCGCGCATCGCGCCCTCGGTCCTGTACGTCGATGCCCATCCGCGCCGCGACGCGAGCGGTTTTGCCTGGGACGAGCGCCACGTCATTACCGTCGACCACGCGATCGACCGCGAGGACGACATTGCGCTAGTAACGGACGGCGAACGTCGCATTCGCGCCACGCTCGTGGGGCGCGACCATGCAACCGACCTCGCGCTGCTGCGTTCGGACGAGCCGCTAACGGTCGCACCGCGCAGCTCGGCCGAACTCGCAGTCGGCAATATCGTCCTCGCCGTCGGCCGCGATGAAGACGGCGCGCCGGGCGCGACCTTCGGCGTGCTGAGCGCGCTCGACGGCCCGTGGCGCACCTGGCGCGGCGGCGAGATCGAACGCTTCATACGCCCCGACCTCAACGTCTATTCGGGCTTTTCCGGTGGTCCGCTCGTCGATGCGTCGGGGGCGGTCGTCGGGCTCAACACCTGGGGTCTGTCGCGCCGGACGGCGCTCACCTTACCGCTCGGGACGCTCGAGCGCATCGTCGCCCAATTGGCGAGCGGCGGACGCATCGCGCGCGGGTACCTCGGCGTGGCACTGCAATCGGTGCGTTTGCCCGAAGCGTTGCGCGCCGCCCACGCGCTCGATGCTCGCAGCGCCGCGCTCGTGGTCGACGTTGCGCCGGGCGGACCGGCCGAACGCGGCGGCGTGACGATCGGCGACGTGATACTCGCGCTCGGGGATGCGCCGATCGGCGACGTCGACGACTTGCAACGTGCGCTCGGACGCGTCCCGATCGACACGACGCAAACGGTTCGGCTCATTCGCGGCGGCGCGTCGCAAACGCTCGACGTCGTCGTGACCGAACGGCCGCACGATGACGAGTGATTGCGAACGCGACCTGCGCAACCTCGCGGCGCGCTTACGCGCCGCGACGGTGCGCGTCGCCGACGGCAACGAGCGAGGAGCGGGCTCCGGCATCGTTCTCGCGCGCGATCTCGTCGTCACCAACGCCCACGTCGTGCGCTCGCGCCAGGCGTACGTAACGTTCCCGGGCGGCCGGCGCGAACGCGCGACGGTGCTCTCGCGCGACGATCGCGCCGATCTGGCGCTGCTCGGCACGCGCGGCGGCGAAGCCGTGGCCGAGTTACGCTGGTCGAAGACGCTTCTGCCGGGCGAGCTCGTGGTCGCCTTCGGCAATCCTCATGGGATCGACGGGGCGCTGGCGACGGGGCTCGTCGAGCGCTGCAACTCGCGGTGGGTCGTAGCGAACGTGAGACTCGCACCTGGGAATTCCGGCGGCCCGCTGGCGGACGCCGCGGGCCGCGTCGTCGGCATCAACAGCATGATCGCGAACGGCCGTGCGCTCGCCGTACCGACCGAAATGCTCGGTCGATTTTACGAGGGCGTGCTACGCGCGGCGTAAGTCGAGAGACGGCGATCCGTACGCTCGTCGGCGCCGCGTCCGCGCCCGTGCGCGCTAACCTCGCGTCGGTCGTGCGCGGCGACGCACGGCTCGCGCTCGTCGATACCGCAGATGCCGCCGAACTCGGCGCGCTCGTGTCGGCGCACGCGCCCGACGTCGTGCTCGTCGATCGCGAAGCCGGCGGCGATGCGCTGCGAGCGCCGCGAGTCGAACTCGTGGACGAACCCGAGCGCGTCTGGGAAAGCCTGCGACTCGACGCCGCACGCGGTCCGCTTGCGATTCTCGCGCGCGACGCCGCTCCACGCGAAATCGTCGCCGCCGTCGTCGCGGTTGCGGCGGGTCTCGTGGCGCTGCAACCGCGTGTGTTCGCTACCGCCGGCAGCGCGATCGGAGCACGCGATCTTCCGCTCGAAGCGGAACGCGAATCGGAACCGCTGACGAGCCGCGAAATCGAGGTGCTCGGCGAACTCGCCCGCGGCATCGCAAATAAGACGATCGCCGTGCGCCTCGGCATCTCGGAGCACACGGTCAAGTTCCACGTCGCATCGATTCTCGCCAAGCTCGGTGCCGCAAGCCGCACCGAAGCCGTCACCCGCGGCGCCCGCTTGGGCCTGGTGATGCTGTAGGTATTACTTTCTTTGAAAAGTAATATCCCCGGATGGAATCCGCAATAACGTCTAAGGGGCAAGCAACGATCCCAAAAGCGATCCGGGATCACCTCGGACTGAGAACCGGCGATCGCATTAAATTTTTCGTGCATTCAGACGGAAGCGTCGTTCTGCTGCCGAAACGGCCGGCGTCGGCGCTACGGGGAATCATCAAGGCGCCCGGCCGGGCCGTAAGCCTCGCTCAGATGGAAAAAGCGATCGCTCAAAGTGCGAGCGCACGCGCTCCACGCACCCGTCGTTCGTGATCGGTATTGATACGAACGTTATCGTTCGGTATCTCACGCAAGACGATCGTGTTCAATCGCTGGCAGCAAAACGGATTTTCGAGCAACGCCTAACGGCAGAACGTCCTGGCTTCATTAGCGTGGTCGTGATGGTCGAAACGGCTTGGGTGCTCGAACGGGCTTATCGGGCATCGCGACGAGCGATCGCTGCTTCATTTGAAGCGCTCCTCACAACCGATACGCTCGTCATAGAAAGCGAACAGGAAGTATACCTAGCTACGATTTCCTTACTTGGAGGAACGGCTTCGTTCGCAGACGCTCTTATTGCTGCGCTTGGAGCGAAAGCCGGATGCTCCTATACGCTCACCTTCGATCGGAAAGCATCGCAACGCCTCGCGGACTTTGTACTCGTTTAAGTTTCGGACGTGCATTCACTATGGTTGACATACGAACACATGTTCGATTACCCTTTGTTTCCCATGAACGCATCGCTGCCGCCGAAGGGTCGCCAGGCCGCACTTGCCGAGCTTCGAACGGCGCTCGGCATCGCTCATCGCGCGGCGTCTCCGGAGGCGTTCACGCTCGCCGAAGACAGCGTCGTACGCAGTGGCCTAGGTGATCTCGACGTAGCGCTCGGCGGGGGGTTTCCTCGGGGTGTCATCGCGACGCTGGAGGGTTTGCCGGGTTCGGGGCGCTCCGCCGTCGCCGCTCGGTTGCTGGCTCAGGCGACTGCGGACGGCGGTCTGGCCGCGCTCATCGAGATCCCGGACGGGCCGGAAGGACGCCTCTATGCGCCGGCACTCGTGGCGGCCGGCGTTGAACTCGGGCGGTTGCTCGTCATCGAAGCGGCAACCGCAACGGAGGCCGCGCGGGCCGCCGATATCGTTTTGCGCGCCGCGGCCTTCGGCGTAGTCGTCATGCCCGCGCTGCCCTTACGGGCGACCGTCTGGACTCGCCTCGCAAGCCTAACGCACCGCGCGAATGCCGTACTCGTCGCCCTCGGCACGGAATCCGCAAACGAGTTGCGTTATTTTGCATCGCTACGCGTCCGCATGAGTAATGCATCGGCTCGCTTTGCGGGCAGCGGCGGCCTCTTCTGCGCGCTCGCGGGCATCGAGGCCGAAGCGTCCATTCTCAAGCATAAACGTGCGGCACCCGGGCGGCGTGCGCGCGTTACCTGTACGACCTTCGAAACGAGCGACGCGCCGCTGCCCGCCCGCTTGCGCGAACGGGCGACGGTCGAACGGACGAGCACGATCCGCGAGCGAGCGACTCGCGAGGCTGCGCTATGATCGTGCCTGCCCGCGTCCTCTTTTGAGCCGCAATGATCGGCCTCGCATGGCTCATCGCCAACGCATTCATCGCACCGCTACGCCTCGCGAGTTGAAGATCGTCCGCAGCTACGACGGCGTCAGCGAACCGCCGCTACTTAAGACGCGAACGCCAGTTTCAGCGCAAGCAAAAGCGCCTCGACGTGCGAAACACTCCCGCGTGGCTAGCTTGCAACCGTATGCCGAACGCGTGCAAAAGCGCCGAGCCGCTCTCGAACGCGGACTTGACGGTTTCTCGAAACGTGCCGCAACGATGCGACCGTGCTTGCGGTGTACGTCCACGGTTCGTTTGCATCAGGCAACATCGGACCGATTAGCGATTTGGATCTCTTAGTGATTAGAAGGACATCGTTATCTCGGTCGGAGCGTCACGTCGATCTCGTTCTCGCGGCTCGAGCGGGCATTCCTCTCGACGTTCTGGTCATGACGCCGGAAGAGTTCGCATCGAAGCTTCCGTTGACGACGTACGGCGATACGTTACTGGCGCCGATCCGACTCGGGGCTTCGACGAGCACGAAGGGTATCGCAACCTATTGCGAGAGCCAGCTCGAGATCGAACGAGATCGAAACGTAGTGGAGTGATTGCGGCGGCGCGTTACGCCGATCGTAATGATGGCCGCGAGCGCGGTCCACACGATGCATTTCCCCGCGAGTAACTGCAAATTGGTCGGCACGGCGTTAGCCTCGGCACGCATGAGTAGCCCCCAACTGAGTGCCGACGAGGCCGACGAGCCGACCTCCACGGCAGCGGGCCACAGCGAATGCGGCGTTCCGATGCGAATGAACGGAATCGCCGTATACGCTTTGAGCGCTCCATAATAGAGCATTGCGGATCCGACGGTAAGCACGATGCGTCGGCCGCGCGCAACCTGGGAAGGCGTTACCGTCCAAACCAGCGTCGCGAGCGAAAGCGCGGTGAGGACGACGACTTCTCGCACGCCGAACCACCACGGCATCCAGGCGATCGTCAGCATCGCAAGCGCAAGCCAGGCGACCCGAGACGACGTTCGCGCGGCAATAACCAGCGCGGCCGGAATCGCGGCCGGCAGTTCGATGTCGTGGATGAAGACGCCGAGAAACGCCGTGGCAGCGCACGGAAAGAAGACGAGCAACGCTGGCGCTCCGAACGCACGCGCGACGCGACGCGCCAGCGCGACGCCGCTAATAAAGAAAGCCACATAGCAATAAGAGCCGATGCGCGCGGCGACATCGTCACTCGCCCCAAGCAGAAACGCGAGCCACGTCAAGCTGTATTGATCGGACGACACGGTCTCGGAGCGGGCTTGCAGCGGCAGTTCGCGTGCGAAGTATTCGGCAAATGTGTGCGGCGACACGACGACGAGCGACAGCAGCAAGAATGCCGCGCCGGTAAGAAGCAGCGGCACCCGCGATCGCGCACGCCACAAGAACAGCGACGCACAGGCGGCGAGGCCGACGTGCGGCTCGAACATCGCCACGGCGGCCGCCAGACCCGCGGCCCGATCGCGACCGATAGCGGTGAAGTATCCGGCGACGCACACGGCTGCAAGGGCGAGCGTCGCGTTCTCGCCGTACGAGACGTCGATATAGCCGTCGATTACGATGAGGCTCGAGAATGCCGTCGCAAGCGGGACGCGCGCGAGCGGCGCAAGCGTATATGCCGAAACGACGAACCCCGCAAGCGATAGTGCGACGAAGATTGCAGCGGCAATCGGGTAATCGAGCCGCGCGAGCAACGCGAACGGCGCGAGCGCATACCCCGGCAGCGGAGCGGGTTCGGCGATGCTTGGCGGATTGGTTTCTGGCGCAACGCGATGTTCGCACGAACGTAATGGCTCGACGCGATACGGATTATGGCCCGTTCCGATCGCCTCGCCGGCGCAATAAAACGCCATGAACGCCTCGCCTCGCCAAGCGTTGCGCGGCGGCCCATAGGCGAAAAACGCAACGGCACAACAAGCGACGAACGCCGCCAACGCCTGAAGTACCGGATGCCTTATTGCTTGCGCGGTACGGGTCTCACAACGTCTGCGGCACTCGGCTTAAGCGGCGGCGTTCACGCTCCGCAGCGAAGCGGCCGCGTTGCACGGCGCGGAATTGATGCCATACGGGCTTGCGGAGAAGCGCAAAACGCAGGCATTGCGCGACGCCCGGTGATTGACGCGTGCCGATGAAGAAGGCCCATAAACGGTAAGCCGCACGTCGCACGGGCGAGAGATACTCTGAGACGATGAGCGCCTCGTTGTATCCGGAGTTCTCGATCGCCGCAAGCGACCGCTCGGAGCGGCCATCCTCATCGAAACGCTCGGCCGGAAAGTGATCGACGGCGATCGCAGGGTCGTACACGACGCGCCAGCCCGCGCCGCGCGTGCCAAGCGAAAAGCCGAGGTCGTTATGCACCTGCGCGCCCGTGCCGCGTAGCCGCTCGTCGAAACGCCGGCCGCGCAGCGCCGACGTACGGTACGTCATATTTGCGCCTTTGAGAAAATCGACGTCACGCATCGGGCCAGTGCCGCGATGGTGGTTGCCGATCGTCTTTCCGAACCACGTCAGCACGCCGACCTTCGGCAGATCGGGCCGCAGCTCGTGCGCCACGAAATCGCGGCCGCCGACCGCGCCGACATCCGGCGACCGCGCGAACTCCGCCTCGATGCGTTCCAGCCAATCGGGATGCGGCGCCGCATCGTCATCCGTGATTGCGACGACCTCCTCGACGACGCGGTCGAGACCGGCGTTGAGTGCAGCTACCTGCCCACCGCGTTCCACGAACACGGCTTGCAGCGGCAATCGCCCGGCGAAATCTCGCACGACCCCCACAGAGGCGTCGTCGTCGGGGCGATGCACGACGAGAACGCGGTCGGCGGGGCGGCGCTGAGCAGCGAGCGCGACTAGGCACCGTTCGAGGTCTTCGGGACGGCGATACGTCGGAACCAATACCGCGACGCGCATGAGCGCGATAGGCGTTTGAAACAAGCTCGGACGTCACCTTTGCGGAAGCCATATCGTCACGTCACCGGAGGGTTCATCACGATGCTCACGTTTCTCGCCAAGCGCGCGATCGACGCATTCGAACGCCGCTGGAACTACGATCACACGTACGCTCGAGAAATACTGCAGCGCGCCGGTTTCCGCGCGATACAACCGCTCGACGCGCTCGGACGGGTTTCGAAATACCGGCGCGCCGTGCCGGCGCCCGTGTACTACGCCGCTAAAATTACCGCGACGATCGCCGCCGATTGCGGATCGTGCGCGCAGCTCGCCGTTACCATGGCACGGCACGAAGGCGTGGCACCGCGCGTTCTGCGGGCGCTCGCGGAAGGCGACCGCGAGGCGCTCGGCAGCGACGAGCGCCTCGGATACGATCTCGCTCGCGCGACCCTCGCTCGCGAGCCGGCGGATGACGTACGCCGAGCGATCGTGGAGCGATACGGCTACGGGGCGCTAGTATCGCTCGCGTACGCGCTGGTCGCGGCGCAGGCATTTCCGACGCTCAAGTATGCGCTCGGCTACGGGAGCGCGTGAGCGCCGAAGGGGAAGCCGCGCTTCGCTTCGAGACGTATCGTGCGGCGCTAGCGCGCCACGCATACCGGATGCTCGGCGAACGTGCCGAGTCGGAGGACGTCGTCCAGGAGGCATACGTGCGCTGGGCTACCGCCGCCCGAGCGGCAGACATCCAGGACGATGCGGCGTTCCTCCGCACGACCGTAACCCGCCTCTGCATCGACCGCTTGCGTGCTGCCCGCACGAGGCGCGAAACATACGTTGGTCCGTGGCTGCCGGAGCCCATCGTCGGGTGCGATGGCGACGATCCCGCAGCGGTCGCGGCGCTCGCCGACGACGTGTCGTTCGCGCTCTTGCTCGTGCTCGAACGGCTCAGTCCGCTCGAACGCGCGGCCTTCTTATTGCACGACGTCATGGCGGTACCGTTCGTCGAGGTCGCGCAGACGCTCGGACGCAGCGAAGAAGCCGTCAAGCAACTGGCGTCACGCGCGCGTCGTCACGTCCGCCGCCCATGCGAACGAGTCACTGAATCGACCGCCGCGCAGCGGCGCCTGCGAGACCGATTCGCCGCTGCGATCGTCGGCGGCGATCTCGCTGGGTTGCAACGCCTCTTAACCGACGACGTCGTTTTCGTTAGCGATCATGGCGGCAAAGTGCCCTCGGCGACCGTTCCGGTTACTGGAGCCGATCACGTCGGACGTCTGCTTCTCGGCTTAGCTCGCAAAGCTCCGGGCGATATGCGAATCTCCGCCGCTTCAATTAACGGCGCGCCGGGGTTCGTCTTCGAACAGGCGGGAGCCGTGGTGCAGACGCTCGCGCTCGACGTCGTGGAAGACGCGATCGTCGCGATCTACGTCGTGCGAAATCCCCACAAACTTTCGTCGCTTCGCTAGCTTCGGACCGTAGCGAGCTTGACATTCGGGATGGCGCCCCGGATGATCGTGGCATGACGACCTCCGCCGCAGTCAACGTTGCGTATCAGCCGGGATTCGGTAACGAATTTTCGAGCGAGGCACTCGCGGGGGCGCTTCCCCGCGGCCAGAATTCGCCGCAACGCGTGCCGTTCGGGCTGTACGCGGAACAGCTGTCGGGTACGGCCTTTACGGTGCCGCGCGCGATGAATCGCCGGACTTGGCTGTATCGCATCCAGCCGTCGGCCGCCCATCCGTCGTTTCGGCCGTTCGAGTCGCACGGCATTCGCGGCACGCCGTTTAGCGAAGTGGCCGCCAGCCCGAATCGCCTGCGTTGGAACCCTCAGCCGTTTCCGGACGCGCCGGCCGACTTTATCGACGGCCTCGTCACGATGGCGGGAAACGGCGATGCGGGCATGCACGCCGGCATCGGCATTCATATCTACGCGGCGAATCGCTCGATGACGGATCGCGTACTTTACGACGCCGACGGTGAGCTGTTATTCGTGCCCGAAACGGGTGCGATTCTGCTTTTCACGGAGCTCGGCAAGCTCGTCGTTGCGCCGGGTCAGATCGCCGTGATGCCACGCGGTGTGCGCTTTCGCGTCGAGCTACTAGAAGAACGTGCCCGCGGATACGTGTGCGAGAATTACGGCGCGCCCTTTCGTTTGCCCGAGCTCGGCCCGATCGGAGCGAACGGCCTTGCGAACCCGCGCGATTTTCTCGCGCCCGAAGCCGCGTTCGAAGATCTCGATCGGTCGACGGAGCTCATCGCTAAATTCGGTGGTCGCCTCTGGTCGACGCAGCTCGACCGCTCACCGCTCGACGTCGTCGCTTGGCACGGAAACTACGTGCCCTATCTGTACGACGTCGCTGCGTTCAATACGATCAATACGGTGAGCTACGATCATCCCGATCCGTCGATCTTCACGGTGCTCACGTCGCCGTCCGATGCGCCGGGTACGGCGAACGTCGACTTCGTCGTCTTCCCGCCGCGCTGGCTCGTCGCCGAGCACACCTTTCGGCCACCATGGTTCCATCGCAACGTCATGAACGAATTCATGGGCCTCGTTCGCGGCCGCTACGAAGCCAAGCCCGAAGGCTTCGTCCCTGGCGGCGCGAGCTTGCATAACTGCATGTCGCCCCACGGCCCCGACTCCGCAACCTTCGAACGCGCGAGCGACGCGCCGCAAGAGCCGCAACGGCTCGACGACACGCTGGCAATCATGTTCGAATCACGCTACGTGATCGTCCCAACCGCCCACGCCATGCAAAACGGCACACTACAACCGGACTACGATTCCGTCTGGACCGGTTTGCGCCCACAGTTTGGTGGCTAGAATCGGTCCATGTTCGCCGGTCTGCGACTGCGATCGTTTCGCTACGGCGCGATATTCCGCTTCGAAGGCCTTTGCGATGGGACTTTAGCGCATAATTCCGCCGCGCAGGAACTCGTCGGCTCATTTCCGTCACTCGCCCTGCGTGAACCCGTACTTACGGCACGCTTCCGGCACGGACACCATGCATTTGCTACCGCCGCGACTTCCGCTTGAGAACGCTCGCCGGAATCGTTAAATTGCTGCTACACAATAACGACAACGAAGCCGAGCACGACCGCATACACGACGCCGACGACGGCATAGACGAACCCGGCAACTTCGACCGCTATGCGCCGGCGCACGGCGAGATGTCCCGCACAAGCGATGGCTGCCATCGAACCCGGAACGAGCAGCAGCGCAACCCATGCGGGAACCGCATAAATGAACGTCACTCGATGAACAGTAGAGAGACGCCTCGTAAGCGCCTGCTGCGCACGAATCCATAGCTTACGTTACACGACGGCCGTGTCAACCGTGCGTTAATAATGCCTTTACGAGTTGCAGTCGGCGACGTGTCGGTCATACAAACACGGCGTTGACATCGAACATATGTTCGCACTACCATGGCCGGACCCATGCCGATCGTGTGTGCGCTGGTTCCGGCGTACAAAGTTGCCGTCGCCCGCCTTGCCGACCCCACGCTCGTGGGGGGGCCGTCGCTCGTGGTCGACCGGCTCGAACGCGGTCACGTGCTTGCGCTCGACGAGGCGGCATACGCGCTGGGAGCACGGCCGGGCATGACGCTGTTGCAGGCCAGCGCATGCGCGCGGGAAGCTGCGGTCGCGGTCGACGATCCGGCCGCGGGGCGCCGGCTCTGGGAGCGCGCGCTCGATGCCCTTGATGCCGCCTCGCCGCTGGTAGAGGACGCGGGCGAAGGGGTCGCACTGCTCGAGATGCGCGGCATCGCCGGAAACGAGCGCCGGTGGCTCGAGAGCGTGCGCGAGGCCTTCACGGCCGATTCCGCGCTCACTGCGCTCGCGCCGCGCGTTGCCTTCGGCCCCAATCCCTTCGTCGCGCGGGTCGCTGCACGAGTGCATGACGGCACGATCGTCACCGCCGGCGAGGAGCGCGCGTTCGTCGCCCCGCTGCCGCTACGATTCCTCGACCTCGATCCCGATACGCTCGAGCGCTTCAACCTGCTCGGCCTCACGACGCTCGGCGATCTTGCGGCGCTCCCGCATGGGCCCTTCGTCCGGCGCTTCGGCCCCGATGCTGCACGGCTGCATGCGCGCGCGTGCGGTCGCGACGACGCGCCGCTCGTGCCGCGCGCGCGACTGATTGCGATCGATCGCGCTCTGTACGGTGAAGGCACGGCCGAACGTGAGGACCAGCTGCTCTTCGCGCTACGCACGCTCGTCGCGTCAGTCGCCGAAGACGTCGCATTCCTAGGCAAACGCGCGGGAGCGCTGCGGCTCGAGCTCGAGTGCGAAGACGGCGCGATGCACGTCCTCGATACGCCGCTTGCCCAGCCGACGTCGCAAGGCACGACGATGTTCGACCTGTTGCGCGCGCGGTTGGAAGGGACGGTGCTCGCCGCGCCCGTCACGGGCATCCGGCTGCGCGCCGAACGACTGGAAGAAGGCGGCGCCGAGTTGTCGCTCTTTGCCGGGCGCGATCCCGACCCCGAAATCGTCGGCATCGCGCTCGCACGGCTCGAAGCCGCGCTCGGGTCGCACGCGGCGCAGCGTACCTGCGTCGTTCCCGGCGCGCGCTACGAAACGCGCGTCGCTTACGAGCCCTTCACCGCCGCAGGTGCCGTGCGCACGACGAGCGAGCGCATCGACGCGCCCGCTGCGCGCGCGCGCGAACAAGCGACGCTCGCGTATCGCGTGCTCGTGCCGCGCGCGATCGACGTGCGCGTACGCGGCGGCCGGCCGGCTCTGGTCGGCACGCGCGCCGTACTCGAATGCGCGGGCCCCTGGCGCGTCGACGAGGCGTGGTGGGCCGAAGCGCTCGACGGCGGCGGACGCCCGCTCGCACACGATGCCTACGACGTCCTGCTCGACGACGGAACGCTCGCGCGAATCGTTGACGAACGCGGCCGCTGGTTCTTCGCGGGCATCTACGATTGATGACGCGCAATCCCGGTTACGTCGCCCTCGCCTGCACCGTCGTCGGAACCTTCGCCCTCGCCGGCGTGTTTGCAGCCGGCTACGGCGGCACGATCGTGCTGGTTGCCGCAACATTCTTTGCTCTTGCACTTGGCGTACAAGCCTGGCGCTTGGCCCGCGCATTCGAAGCGCGGCATGCGACCGGGCACGCGCGCCGTACCGTGCGCCGAACGCTAATCGCCGCGATCGCGGTCGCGCTGATGCTCGGCGTCCTCGGCCTGACGCTCGGTCGCGAACGAGGAGTCGCGCTTGCCTACGGCTCGCTCGCCGGAGCTGCATGGCTCGCGGCAGCGATCGTTCTCACTCACTTCGATGAGGTCGTACGCACTCGCCGCAAGCGCACACCGCCGTAAATGCACGCCGCACGATACGCCGAGTTACACTGCCGGTCGAACTTTTCGTTCTTGACGGGAGCTTCGCATCCGGAAGAACTCGTCGAACGCGGTGCGGCGCTCGGACTCGCGGCGCTCGCGCTGACCGATCGCGACGGATTATACGGCGCGGTTCGCTTCGCCAAGCACGCCAAGACGACGCAGCTCACGACGATCGTCGGCGTCGAATTGACGCTCGACATGCCGGAGCTGCGGCCGTCGCGGCGCATGACGAGCGCGGATCTGGAACGGCTGCCGCGCATCGTGCTGCTGGCCGAAAACCAGACCGGCTACGCGAACCTCGTGCACGCGATCTCGACGGCACAATTGCGCGGCGCGAAACGCGATGCGCGCTTACGCATGGAAGACCTCGACGGGCGCGAAGCGGGAATCGTCGCGCTGTCATGTTCGGCACACGGCTATGCCGAAGAGGCGCTCCTGCGCGGCAATACCGCAACGGCGCGCGCGCGATACGCAACGTTGCGCGACCGGTTTCCCGGCGCGTTCTTCATCGAACTGCAGCACCACTTACGCCCCGAAGACGCGCGCCTAATTCTCGCGCAGATCGAACTTGCGCAAGAGCTCGGCGTTCCGTACGTCGCGACCAACGGCGCGGCATACGCGGTGCCGGAAGATGCTCTCCTATGCGACGTCTTGACGTGCGTTAAACACCGTACGAGCTTGCAGCGCGCCGGTACGCTGCTCTTGCCTAACCACGAATTTTACCTCAAGAGTCCCGCCCAGATGGTGCGCATCTTCGAGCCCTATCCGCGGGCCCTCGTCAACACGCTTGCGATTGCGGAGCGTTGCCGTTTCCGGCTCGACAAACTCGCCGGCCAATTTCCGCTGTTTCCCATACCGCCGGAAGAACGCAGCACGCATTCGTATTTACGGACGCTCGTGTTCGCCGGCGCGCGCGAACGCTACGGGCCGGCGCTTGCGGCGAACGTCGAGCGTCAGATCGAGTACGAGCTCGGCATCATCGCGCGGATGGACCTAGCCGGTTATTTTCTCGTGGTATGGGACATCGCGCGCGCCGCCCGCGAGCTCTGCGTTCTCGCGCAAGGACGCGGCTCGGCGGCCAACTCCGCCGTGTGTTACGCGCTCGGCATTACGGCGATCGATCCCGTCGGAATGAACTTGCTCTTCGAACGGTTTCTCTCCGAAGAACGCAACGAGATTCCCGATATCGATATCGATTTCGCCCATCAAGACCGCGAACGAGTCATTCAGTACGTGTACGAGTGCTACGGGCGCGAACACGCGGCGATGACGGCGGAAGTGATTACCTACCGCACGCGCTCGGCAATCCGCGACGTCGGCAAAGCGCTCGGACTCTCGATCGCGCAAGTCGACGCGATCGGTAACGAGTACGATGCGCGCGAGTCGCTCGCTGGGGCGACGGGTGCCGAATACGACGGACGCAGCAATCTCCCCGACTCCGTGCGGCGACGCCGCGATCTGGATGCGGGCTCCAATCAGCGCGCATCGCGCATCGAAACACCGGCGGTCGACGTGCGAAGCGCGGAGACGAAAAAGCCGTGGGCGTTCTACGGGTTCAAAGGGCTTGATTACGGCCCGGATCCCGATCCCGAGGTGCGCGGACCGATCGGCGGCACGACCGGCGCGCTGCTACTCGAACTCTGCCGGCGGCTCGACGGCTTTCCGCGCCATATGGGCATTCACTCGGGCGGCATGGTGATCACGCGCGATCCACTCGTGTGCGTCGCGCCGGTCGAGTGGGCGACGATGCGCGATCGGACGATCGTGCAATGGGATAAGGACGATCTCGCCGATCTCGGCTTGATCAAGATCGATCTGCTCGGCTTAGGGATGCTCTCGCTCTTACGTCAAGCGTTCGCGTTATTCGAACGCCACTACGGCACCGAGCGCGCGGCGCTTTCACTGGGCTCGATTCCGCAAGACGATCCCGAAACATATGCAATGCTGCAGCGAGGCGATTCGATCGGTACCTTCCAAGTCGAATCGCGCGCCCAGCAATCGATGCTGCCGCGCTTGCGCCCGGCGTGTTTCTACGATCTGGTCATGCAGGTCGCGATTATTCGGCCGGGTCCGATTCAAGGCGACATGATCCACCCGTTCTTGCGACGCCGTAACGGTTTGGAAGCCGTAACGTATCCGCATCCCAAGCTCAAACCGGTCCTCGAACGTACGCTCGGCGTACCGCTCTTTCAAGAACAGGGCATGCGCATGGCGATCGAAGCGGCGGGGTTTTCGCCCGGGCAAGCCGATCAGCTGCGGCGCGCGATGGGGCATAAACGTTCGCGCGAACGAATGGCGGAGATCTATCCGAAGCTGATCGACGGCATGGTGCAGAACGGCATCGACCGCGAAGCAGCCGATCAGCTGTTCCACATGCTCGAAGGCTTTGCCGATTACGGCTTTCCCGAATCCCACGCGGCGAGCTTCGCGCTTCTCACGTACGCGTCGTCGTACGTGAAGTGTCACGAGCCGGCAATCTTCTTGGCCGCGATTCTCGACGTGCAGCCGATTGGGTTTTATTCTACCGAGGTGCTCGTTAACGACGCGCGGCGTCACGGTGTTGTCGTCAAGCCGGTCGAAGTCAATGCGAGCGAATTCTGGAGCTTCGTCGACGGCGAAGGCGCGACGCGGCTCGGATTTCATCTCGTGCGCGGCCTGGGCGAAGCGCAGCGCGCGCAGCTCGACGCGCCGTCGCCGACGGTCCGTTCAGCGATTTGCGCAACTTTGCGGTGCGGACGCGGCTCGCCAAAGATGCGCTCGAAAACCTCGCAGTTGCCGACGCGTTCTCGCCGTGGTTTGCGACGCGACGGCAAGCCATGTGGGCGCTACGCGGACTCGACGAACGTGAAGCCCGCGGAGAGCTCGGACGCGGGATGGATGTCGACGAACCCGACGCCGCCTTCTCCAACCTTTCGCCACGGGAAGCAACGGAGTTCGACATCTGGGGCACGGGCGTCACGACTGGTTCGCAGCCGATCGCACATTTCCGTGCCGCGCTCGAAGCGCGTAATGTCGTTATTGCCTCACGCTTGCCGGAGATGCCGGGCCACCTCGTCTGCAACGTCGCGGGCCTCGTTATTACACGGCAGCGCCCGGGCACGGCCAAAGGCTTCGTCTTCCTCACGCTCGAGGACGAAACGGGCCTCGTTAACGTCATCGTCAACCCGGCCGTCTACGAGCGCTATAGGCGCGTAATTCGCTCGTCTTCTGCGCTCTTTATCGAAGGTACATTACAAAAGGAGCAAGGCACGCTCGACATCATCGCCAAGCGTCTTTGGCACCTCGACACGGGTGGGACCCTCGCTGGCATCCGCGCCCGTAATTTTCACTAGAAGGCTGTGCTGCACGATATCAGCGTGCTCTAGCGCGGTACGAGCGCTTAGGGCGTTAACTTCTGATTGAAATAACTATCGCCGAAAATTTCCCACTATTGTTGATCCCGGTCGCCGCCCTCGCGGCCGCCCCGAATGCGGCGGGAAAAACGTCGTAATGTCAATCGACTTGCCGTTTGCATAAAGGAACGCTCGGACAGGGTGGCCCGAACTAGAATCGAGAAAGGCCCATGTACATGTGCAGAAGTGTTCCCGCGGCAGCTTACCGAGTACCGGGAAGCAAACCCACTTCCGGACCGAATGAGGCCAACGCAGATCGGGACAACATAAGCGAGGGAAACGCATCCGTTGCGAACCGACGAGCATAAGCAGTGAGCGGCGCGTCGACGAAACGGTAAAGTTGAAGCGCCACGGCGACGACGACGGCCGGAACGACGACAGCCAGCATTATCGCCGGCACATGAACGCGGTATCCGAAAGCCAGTATAAGCTTTCCGAGCGCAACGAACAAGGGTGCGTGCCAGAGGTAAATCGAGTACGACGCGTCACCCGCATGTTGGAACGGCTTTGAGAAAACGTTGCCACGCTTCTCTAAGCCGATGGTGCCATAGAGGATGCAAGCCATAGCTACACCCCAACCCAGTGCGCGAAAGCCATCCTTCGCGCCCCACGACCCATGCAACGCCGCCATCAGAAACGCATCGCTCGCGAGGAGCACCGACACGCCAATTCCTAGAAATGCAGCGGGGGCGTAATAGCTGCCCCGCATGACGAGATATCCGACGTACACACCAAGCAAGAACTCGGTGATAAGAGCACGCGATAAGAATGCGGAGACGGGATTGAGAAATGCGACGGGAACGAATTGCAGTATTACAATCGCCACTCCCCAACCTACGAAAGCACTAAGCGCAACTTTGCGCGGAAGCCGCAACGCTCCCGCGAATGCATAATAAAAGTACATTTCATACAGAAGCGTCCACCCGACGAATAGCAGCGGCGCCGCGATTAGTAGCTCGGCTGATGGATCATACTGAGGAATCAATAGTAATGAAAGTAAGACGTTTGAATGTCCACCAAGCCAGTGATGTCGAAGCCCCGGCGCCAAGGCAAACGTTAGCGCCAGTATTAGCGTAACGACCCAGTACGGTGGAAAGATTCGAATCCACCGCCGCAGCAAAAAGCGCCTCGAGCTACGCACACCCAGGAAATCGTTCCAGTGCACGCTGATCATGATGAAGCCACTTATTACGAAGAACAGGTCGACGCCACAGGCCCCAAGCGGCGCAAACGTCTTTAGAAGCGGCTCGTAAGCCACCTTCTCAGATACATCATGTGTGTGCGCGAAAACGACGAGCAATGCGGCAATTCCGCGCAAGCCTTGCACGTTCTTCCAGATCATCTCCGGCTCCAGAGGGCGATATGCGTCCCTAGTCTGCCACGCCGCTCGGGGTACGCGACATAGCAGATGGCTAGCACGGTCGGATACGAGGCAACCATTGCTCGACCCTTCAGTCGCGCTCTTGATTAGAGCTTTAAGGGAGCTGGCGCTGAATAACCGTCGCTTTCTGCCCTCATGCGACGCTAAGGCGGTTTTATATAGCCGCCAATATAGGTACCGGCGATTTTCATTTCGACGGTTGTACCGATGTGGATGCGCCCCTGACTTTTATTGAGAATTAGGAGCTACTAATCTCCGCGCGCAATCCGATCTTTTACTCTAGCCCGAGAGAACAGCGGTCGCGAGCGGCTTATCGCCGCTTTGATTACCCTTTTTAGGGCCTTTCGATATGCCAGTTCTCGTTCGAAAAGTGGCCGAAACCCAAGCTTGAGAGCTACCAGCCGTGTGCGTAACGCCAGCGACCGGCGCCCCGCCAGTTGCCAGAGGAGGGCGATTAACTCCTTGCGTTCGGCTAGCGAATACTGTTCAGCATAACATTCCGGCGCATGGTGAGCAGCAAGCCGCAGACGCTCGCGCCGGAGAGGCGTACTACTCCAACCGCGGCGACTAAATGCGGGTGCTAGCGCCTCATCGAAAATGCGGACATAGCCTTTCAGCTGCATTCCCTTGCGTTTAGATCGGGCACGCTTAGAATCGGTCCACACGCGATAACGTGCTAAGATTTCGTCGCTATACACGTTCCCGTAGCCGGCGTCCGACATCCTCACCGAAAGGTCATAGTCTTCAACGAAATCCGGGCGGTCTCGGTAGTAATCAAGCTCACGCAGGCAAGCCGACCGAAACATTACAATATTGGCAGCAACGCGATAGCCGCACACCGAGTCGCGCAGCGCCTGCTCGGCGGACCGAAACCCTGTAGCGCGCGCGAGGCGGGTGACGGCCAGAAATCTGCCTTCCTCGTCTATAACCTGCACCGCGGAATGCGCGTATCCTGCTCGTGCATTCTCGAGCATCAAAGGCAGCAGTGTCTCGACGTAGCGGGGCTCCATTATGTCATCAGAGTCCAGGCGGATAACGAAGTCCGTTGATGGTTGCGCCAGTAGCCACGTATTGTTTGCAGCGATGTTCAGGTTAACCGGCTGCACGTAATAGCGCAGCTGAGAATACTGTAAGGCGAGAGTCTGAAGAACCTCCGCGCTGTTGTCCGTACTCGCGTCGTCCGAAACCCAGACCTCGACACCGGGGTACGTTTGGGCACAGGCACTCTTCACTGATTCAATAAGGTAGCGGCTCTGATTAAACGTCGGAATGCAGACGGCAACCGTAGGCTTGGAGATCATGTCTGCGTACATTTTCCCACAGCGCAATGGGAAACCTGGAATACGACGTCCTCAGCAGAGATTCAAACCATTACGTCGAGCCAAAGACGCATAAGTGCGCTGATGTACAGTTATGCCATCCGCCAACTAAATCACCATCATCAGCGCAGCCTGGCCTGTTGTCCCACGACGACAGCAATTCAAGAAGTATTCGGCCCTTACGAGGAAGCTAGCATTGTCACGCAGGCCGTCAAATGGAATTCACGCCGCAAGTTCACGTTGAACGTGGGGCCGCCCGACGACTCCATATAGCTAGACGATTAGGTGCCATGACGCCGTTACTCGAAGCCGAATACCGACGAACTCATCGACGCAGGAATTGTTCGCCGAGTTTGTGCAGAAGCGCACGTAGCAACGACTAGCCGCTAGCTATTGACGTTGCGCAAGGCGCAAGCGCTCTTACACGGAGGACTGCTAAATCGCCGAACACCTGCTTTCCGAACGTCCTCCCGACTTGAAGAGACTCCACAAGTTCAAACGGCCACGGGCTTTCGCGATGGGACGGTCAGTGCAGCCGCGAACGTTATAACCTTGTGATGAAGACGTCCTCGATCTCGCACAGGGTAGGCCGGCTTGGCAGCTCTGCAAGTCTAAGGATGATACGCGAGGACCAACTCGCGGCCGGCATTATTACGGTTTTCGCGATTTCAATGCTGGTCCTCGGTAGCTCTCTGAACCTGTGGATCGATGAGCTATATACGCTCCATTCAACCGCGTCTGGACCGCTTGACTCCTTCAAGGCTGCAATAACCTTTGAACAACAGCCTCCGCTTTACTTTATGGCGCTATCTGCGTGGCGCTCGATCTCAATGTCGGATGTGTTCGCCCGTTGCTTCTCAATCGCGTGCGCAGTCGCGACCTTGGGCATTCTATACCGGTTTGCGCGGCTACACTTCTCGTCGTTCCGGCCAGCGATATTTCTGGCACTCGTAGCCATGAATCCGTTTTTTATTTGGACGGCCCTCGAAATCCGAACGTACGCGCCGATATTAACGGAGACCGCTATTATCGCCACTTCCTTCTACGACGGGTTTTTTATGGCTCGCCTTAATCGTCGGGCCATCTACGTGTTTGCTTTAACCTCAGTCGCCGGGCTTTACACGCAATACTACATGGGCTTTATAGTCGTCGGATGCGCGCTAAGTGTGTTAATCCTTAAGCGCGACCGAATCGCCTCGTTAGTAATCGCGATCGCGCCTTTCCTTGTCGCTTGCATACCAGCCGGCGCTGTTGCATTGTGGCAGGCGCATCAGATCGATCATGCTTCCGTTCGCGAAGTCGCCAACGTTAAAGGTCTAATCGCGACGGTACAAACATTTCTTTTTCCACGCGATTGGGCGGAGCGTGAATTTGACGTCGGCGCCATGCCAAAGATCGCCTATACAATATTCGTAGCCTCGTGCGCGATACGTCCGATACAGGAACTCAAGCGTTTTAAACCGTCGTTGGAAGCGCGCGCATTTATAGTGATTGCGACCACGATTACCGTGCTCTTCCTCGCATTGGTATTGTTGCACACCGAGATATATTTTCCGCGCCATGTGGCCGCACTATACGTTCCACTAGTCTTGGCCGCTTTCGCCTTCATCGCACCGATATGCCGTCGCTCGCCAAGCTACAAATGGAGTCTGATCTCGGGCTACGTATTACTAGCAGTTATCAGCCTTATTTTCGTCTATCGCCCGCTCGCAAAGCACGGCGACTGGCAACGCGTCGGCAAGTATCTCGAACAACACACCGCTGCCGGTGATGTCGTGGACGTTTTCGACGCTGAAATGGCGATTGCCGTCGGCCATTATTACCGTGGTCCGGCGGCTGTCGAGCCGATTCCCGTCGCGCCATTCTTCGACCACTGGGATATCGGACCGTACAAAATCACGTCGTTAGGCGCCGTTCGGCAAGCCTTTGACCGTGTACCGCCGTCGGGACGGCGCTGGTTGGTGATCAACCCTTATCCGTGTCCGCAGGTCGAGACGGTGGAAGGATGCCGGAACGTGATGCGATACGTTCTTTCGACGTACCATATCACGTCCGAGCGTTCTTTCTATCAAACGGGCGTTCTATTGCTATCGCCGCGTCGAAGTTAAATTCAGCGCAGTTCGAGGATCTCGGGACTGTCGGACACCTTGACGCGCATTGAGCGGTGGACGCTAACCGTGGTGCGCGTGAGCGTAAACTCGGAATCCGGTGTGTACAGAGAAGCCGTGTGAATGCGTGACGGTACGGTTATGGACACCGTCTGGGGACGAGGATTCAGATCATGCTTTGCTTTCACGTCCCACGAATCGACTTCCAACCACAGGAAGGCGTAGTACGTGCCGTTGGCTGCTTGCAGCAACGTATGGTGGACGTTCGCTAGGTCGCCGTTTATCTCAAATTGAAGTGGTACGAGTGCCCCAGCCGAGTAATCTTGTGGCATCGTACCAAGTAGACTCTGTAGCGCAGTGTACGCCGGATACGGGTCCGCCTGAGGGTTCATGAGACCAAGGGTACCCCAACCGGGTCCTTCGTCTGGATTGTCTGCCAGTTCATTGTAGAACGTGTGCGGCTCGCCAAGATTGAAGCGCTCTAAGAACATTCGCGGCACGTAGCGAGCAGCCACTTCCTTAGATACAGCGCAAAAGCTCGTCTTAGGATTATTAGCGTAATTTGTCTCGCCGACCCACAACGGTTTTGTCGGGTATGCTGCCCGAACGAACCGCAACTTATCGGCGATATTTTTGTAGTGGTGTGTTAGGGGGCTGCCGTCACAAGTGCCGTCATGGTAATTGCCGGCATCGGAAATGCTCTCCAAATTCCCGAGCTTCGGGTAACGGGAAATGCTCGAGAGGCCTGGGCCGAGAACGGTTATTTGCGACCATTTCGGATTAGACTTTATGGTATTCCAGAGGACGCGTTGCGCCCTCGTTAATGTAGTGACCCAGTTCGGATCCGGGTGTGCCGGATTCAGCGCGAACGCATCATACTCGTTCATTGGCTCGACGGCGATGATACATCCCGGCCTGTACTGCGCGATCTCATCGGCGATAGAATCCGGCGTAGCGCCGATGGGGAACCCCAGCGTGTGGCGCACTCCATTCGCGCATAGACGATCGTACCAGCCGCTTTGCTTCGTCGAACCGTTGCCGCCTCCGCGTATGTTCCGCATGTGAAGCTGCTCAAACGCATTAATGAACTTGTCAGGCGAGTTCTGGTAAGGTGAGTGATGCGTCGAGAAATGAGCCAAGAACCCGATCGAGTCTTCGAAGCTAAATACCGATTTCGGCATTTTAGCCTGCGATGTGCGACTGGACCTGAAGGGAAATATGCCGCTCGGTGGACTAGCAGGAAGCGAAGCGTCTCGGACGCTAGAGAGCGACCCGCTGGTGAGCGGGTAACCTTGGTCCGCTGAACCGGCAAACGATGCCGTTGATGTTCTCGTAATAGCGGAGTTGAACGCCGTGTCAATCGCAGGTACCTGGCTCTGAGCAGCTGCCGAGCAGGAGCTTAAAGCAATAGCTGCGGCGCAAGCCAGGACCGGTAAGCGAGTATTCTTATGCAAAGTGGCTGTCCTTAGAGGACGCGTAGAGCTAAGCCTTGGGAAGCGACACGTCCCGGCATCCGGGATCGCGCAAAGTCCATGGGGCACTTCATCAGCTCGCTGCAGAGTGAAGAGGGGGCGCGGTTCTCTAGGCGTCTCGAAAGGGGGGATCGAGCCGTCGCCGCCCGGCGAGCATATCGCGTGGCCAAGCCTGTCTCCTGCCGTATTTGTCGTAGCAGTGATAGCAGAACCTTGAATTCAGCGCCAAGAACAAAACAGGCCGCCCGTTTGGCGGCCTGTTTTGAGTGTGCAGTAGCTGGCTTACTTAAGAGCGAGAACTCCCGGTCCGTCCGAAACATTAAGTGTGATCGAGCCATTGATCTGAGACTTCGACTCCGTCATACCAAAAGTTCCGTTCGGCGCGTACCATGAAGCCTGATGCAGGTTTCCCGGCACTGAGACCGTTATGCTTTGAGCCGGAGGATTCAACGGCCTCTTGGCCTTCACGTCCCACGAATCCAGATCCAGCCAAAGAACCATATAGTACCTCCCGTCATTTCCCTGGAGCAGCGTGTGGTGAACGTTACTCGCGTTTCCAGTAATGGCGTAGGCCAATGGCTGCAAGTTCGCCCCACCGCGCTCCTGCGGAAGCACGCCGAGAAGACTTTGCAGTGCATCGTAGGCGGGGTACGGCTGTGCGTTCGTGTCCGTGAGGCCAAGCGTTCCCCAACCAGCCCCCTCTGCTGCATCGTCGGAGACTTCGTTATAGAACGTTCGCGGCTGTCCAAGGTTAAAGCGCTCTAAGAACATACGCGGAACATATTTCGCCGCAACTTCCTTGGATACCGCACAGCCACTGGTCGCAGGGTTGTTTGCGTAGTTCGTCTCTCCTACCCAGATCGGTTTTGTCGGGTACGAGGCCTTCATGAAGGCTAGCTTGTCCACTATATTCTTGTAATGGTGGGTTAGCGGGCTTCCATCGCAGGTTCCATCGTGCTCGTTCCCGGCATCAGAGAACGCCTCTAGGTTGCCGAGCATGGAGTAGCGCGAGATACTCGAGAGTGCCGGGCCGAGAACCGTGATGCTTGCGTTACCGGGATCCGATCTCACTGTATTATACAGTGTCCGCGTCGCGCTACGGATATTATCGACCCAATTCGGATCTGGATGCGCCGGATTAAGCGAGTAGGCGTCATATTCGTTCTGCGGTTCGACGGCATCGATGCACGAGGCACCGTACAGCGCGATTCGCTGTTTGATCAGCTCCGGCGTTGCGTGAACGAGGAACGACAGCGTATGTTTGACCCCGCGCTGACACAGCGACGAGAACCAACCGTTTTCAAGAGCAGAGCCGTTACCTTCGCCGCGCACGCTACGCGAGTGCAGGTTTTCGATTAGGTTGATGTAGGCATTCGGCATGCGGAAGTACGGCGAATCTTGGTACGGAAAGTGTGCCACAACACCGACCGAATCGATGAACGCAGATGCCGGCTTCGGCATTTCGGATGGACCGGTCGGTGTCGCGCTCGGAACGGGCGTCGCAGACGGCGCGGTCGTGGGCGATACCGTTGGCGCAGGCGTGGGAGAGCTAGAGCTCATCGCATGAAAGTGGCTTGAAATTTCGGCAGCCGAGAGCGTACGCGAATAAAGCGCGACATCGGCAATTGCGCCGGCGAACGTGTTGTCGTTTTTACCGACACTACCGCCGATTACCAAGCCGACCTTACCTTGGGCGATGCTCTGATAGTCGATGGGACCAACGATATGTTTCGTAAGGTCGAGCACCCCATTAACGAAGACGTGAATCGATGACCCGTCGAAGTCAGCGACGACGTGAGTCGGCCGCCCAGTCGCCACTTGCAATCGGCCCTCGTAGCCCCAATTGAAATAGGGTGCTCCTCCGGCGATCGTCCACTTCAGTGTATTTCTCGGCGTTAGGTCAAGCCGGTACGCGATACCATTCGAGGCGGACCCGTATGAAATGATCGGCTCCATCTCTTTGGAGGTGCTTCCGGACGTTTCTACGAGCAACTCGACGTCGAGGTTCGGCGAAGGCTGTAGCAACGACCCAGGCGCCGTGGTCGCCAACGAAGCTGCCGAGTATGTACCACCAGCAAAGGCAGTAGAAGGCTTTCCTTCCGACGTTAAAGCGGGACCCGCATGTGACACGGCGGATCCATATATACCGTTAATGGCAGGCGTTATTGCGTCCACCATTGCCGATCCACTGTCAGCAAGCTGATAGAGCGCTGCCGGCCGCGAAGACATGACGGCTGCCGTATATGTCGTGGCATTGCTTGACACGGCGTTCGAACGTAGGACCGAAAGCGTGTTTACTGTACCCGAATTCGATGCGGAGCTATTCGGCACTCCGTTTGTTCCGGCCGCGGAAACCGGAAGTGAGGACGTCTGGGGACTGCCCGAACATGCGGCAAGGCTAACGGCAGCGATTGCCGCCAAGCCCGCGCCGGATATCCGCGCTTCGATGTTGCTAAACATTGTGCAATTCGTCCTAAACTGATGTGTCCAAGGGGTTGGACGGTGTTACAAGAGTATGCACACTGACTCGACGGACGTAGCGACTGAAATTAGCGCAAGTGTCGACCGAAGAACGCGATGTGACGCCTTCCGAATTGGAACGATCACAGCGTGAGCAAGCGTAAGCTCGCGCTCACAGCCCGCGTCAAAATCGCTACGTTCTCACCATACTCTGCATCACCCTGAAGAGGCGATTCGCGCGGCGCCAGGAAAGGATGAGCGTCGATATGCCGATCCTGGTCACGCGCGACTTTCCACCAGCGCGAGGCGGCGTCCAGCGATTCGTGGAAGGTCTGGCGCTTGCATTCCACGAGAATGGCGAACCTGTCTGCGTCGTTGCGCCTGAGCAGGAAGGCGATCACGAATTTGATCGCAACCTTCCATATGCAGTTAAGCGGTTGCCAAGGGGGGGAAGGATCGGATTCGCGTGGCGGACTTACTTTGCCGTAGCGGATGCGCGCCGAACTATTCGGGATCACCGCCTCATCGCCTCGTTATGGCAACCCAGCGGCTACGAAGCACTACTAGCAAACGCCGGGAATTCGGCTAGGGTGACGCTCATCGCACATGGAAGCGAGATAACGAAGCAACAGCACGGACTACGTCGCATCCTGGCATCTGCGATTCTGCGCCGCTGCAACGTGGTAGCGGTAAGCCGCTTCACCAAAGCTGCCGTGGAAGACTTGGGCGCTCACGCGGAAGTCATTCCACCTGGCGTGGCGATCGTTGACTACCAACGCGCTCGAGCTGCCGAGCCTACTATTCTTTCGGTTGGAAGATTAGTACGCCGGAAAGGCTTCGACCGGGTAATTGACGCACTACCCGAGCTCCAGTCGCGGGTTCCTGGGGTGCATCTACAAATTGTCGGCGATGGTCCGGATCGCGCTTATCTTCAGGAGCTCGCACATTCGAACGGCGTCAGCGATGCGGTCAGTTTCCATACAGACATCTCCGACGCAGACCTTCATGACCTTTACAGCCGTGCCTGGTGTTTTGCAATGCCGAACCGCACCGAGGACGGGTACGACGCTGAAGGGCTCGGCATCGTGTTCCTCGAGGCGGGACTCCATCGGGTGCCTGCTATCGGTGGCCTTTTCTCCGGCGCCGAAGACGCGATCATTGACGGAGAAACCGGCTTGCTCGTTGACGGGCGTGTTCAGCGGGAGATAACGGAAGCTTTGAATCTGTTGCTCACCGACAGCATTTACGCAGAACGACTCGGCTCTGCGGCGAGGCTACGCGTAGTAGCCGATTTCGGCTGGCGGGAGATCGCTCGGCGCTTCGCGCGACTCGGGATCTCTTCTACGCCGCAGCTTGCGTCGCGTTAATTTTGCCAATCAAGCGGTGCCGAGGCCGCTTAAGGCTTTTCGGTCGGCCATTGAAGGCGCGACAAAAGCGCCGTCTGAAATCGGAAGAGCTGACCAACTCCACAGATAAGCTTACGAAGTGCGGATTCTCTTCGCAATACATCACTACGTCGAAGCCGACAGCGGCGCCGCCGGCGCCACGCTGCGATTAGCGGAAACGCTCAAGAATCGCAACTGCGAAGTCAACTTTTTCGACTTTGCTTGCGCTTTTCGCAATTCGGTGGACTCGACGCAGAAGGCAGCGCAGTTCCCAATTCGGCTCGCGAGCCACCTAGCTAGGCACGCCAAGGCATATGATATCATCGACGCCTCCAGCGGAGACGCATGGGCGTGGGCTACACTCGGCCGACCAGGAGCAGCGCGCGGGCAAGGGCTGATATTTCGCAGTCACGGCCTAGAACATACGGCGGACCGGCGCGTTCGCGAAGAAGTTCGAACGGGCAAACGAATGCTTCGTGCACGTTACTACGTTTATAACGGCGGCATTCGGCTCTGGGAAGTTGCACGTTCAATGCAGCTAGCCGACCACGCGATTTTGTTGAACCGCGAAGACTATGAGTTTTCCGTCCAGCAGCTTGCCATTCCGCGGGCGAAAGCTAGTATCGTACCGCACGGGTTGCCCGATCGACTCCTGTCTCTATCGCATCTCGAAAGGCCGATTAGTAATCCTCTTACAATCGCATTCATAGGCGCCTGGACCGACCGAAAAGGACGAGATTGCGTGGTATCGACGTTCGCTAACGTACCACCACACCGTAATTTGCGCCTTCGGTTGTTGGGCACTCGTGAGCCAGCAAGCGAGGTTCTTCGCTTTTTCCCGCAAGACGTACGAAGCCGCATTACCGTTATCCCGCGTTTCCAAAACAACGATATCGAGGAGCACTTGGCCGGCTGCTCCATCCTGTTATCGCCAAGTAGGACCGAAGGGTTCAACCTTGCGTTATTGGAGGGAATGGCGTGTGGCCTCGTGCCGCTGGCGACTCCTACGGGCGAGGCCCCTAAGATCGTCGTGCACGGCGTCAACGGCTTCCTCGCCTCACACGATGACACTAACACTTTTTCGTCGATCATCGAATATTTAGCATCGCAGCCAAACCAGTTGAAGGCCCTTTCAGAAAACGCCCGCGCGGCGGTTGCTCCCTACTCTTGGCGCGAGATCGGAGAAACCACGCTGGACGTATATCGCAAGGCGCGGAACTCTCGCAGACTACAGTTAGCCCTTGCTACGTCCTAAAGGACAAGATTATAACGTCGTCTGATACGGAAGTCTGAAACCTACCGGAATGAGGTTCGACCTTATTCCCCTTTAACGTGTATTTATCATCGAATCCATAGAGCGTGGCGGCGTGAACGTTGCGAGGGAGGTTTACGACGAGCTGAGTCGCTTGAACCGCACGCCGCGCCGCAGATGCGTGATCCCACGATTCCACTTCGCGCCAAAGCACGAGGAAGTAACGTCCGTCGCGCTTTTGCAACAGCGTGTGGTGGATGTCACCGGAATCTCCTTCTAAGCCGTACTCTAGTGGCGTTGGCGTAAATGCTACTCCGCGATCAGAGAGCAGCGCAATTAGGTTCTTAACTGCAGTGTAGCGAGGTTTGGTGCTACCGTCGGCGTTGAGAAAGCCTTGCTTCCCAAACATGCGATCCGTAGGCTGATCGGTAAGCTCATACCAATAGATGCGTGGCTCCTTGCGGTTAAACAACTCGAACTGCGTTCGTAAAACAAGACGACCGGCCACGCTTTCCGCCACATGACACCCCGACGACTCATCGTCAGTGTACGCCGTTTCCGTTGTCCAGATCGGCTTACTCGAGGCGTCAAGGTTATATTTGCTTGTCGCAACATCAATGTTTTTATACCGTCGCGTCAGCGGGTTGCCGTCGCACGTTGCGAAATGCAAATTCTGGGAATCCATGATTGAGTCGAAGTTGCCCAGCACCGCATAATCGTTAAGCTTAACCAGGGCCGGGCCGAGGACCGTAACCTGCGAAAACGCCGACTGCCCCTTGATCGTTGAGTATAGCAGCGTTTGCTGGGCACGGAGGACTGACGGCCAATCCAGATCCTTTGAGCCGTCGTACTCATTCTGCGGCTCTACGGCGTCGACACATTCAGGCTTATACTGTCGGACCGTCGTCAGAATCTGCTCGGCGGTCGTATGGATTCCAAATCCGATTGTGTGATTGATCCCGTGTGAACAGAGGTCTGCAAATGTCGCGAGCGTTGCAACTGAAGGGTTCGTACCTCCGTCCCGGATATGCCGAACACCCATTGCCTCAAGGGACGCAACGACACGTTGATGGCTTAATTGATATGGCGTATTCTTATACGAGAAGTGGGTGTTCATTCCCCAGGTGTTCACAAAGCTATCGGCTTGCCGAGGTGTCTCCTGCTCTAGATCCGCGACCATGGACGCGCCACGACCTGCCGCTCCTGCGCGAGCGTTACAAAGATCCGCGAGAAATGAAAAACCGACCAGAAAAAGGATACCTAACCGTTTTTTCACTGACGTCCCCCCCATAGCTTGTCGATCGTTGTTCATAAAGGAAAACGCGTTAATGCAAAGTCCTGTTCCTGATCACGGGACATTTCATGCCGAATCTAGGACGCGCCGTTTAGCGGACGCGGCGCGTTCGTAGGCTGCAAGAAAGGCATCGGCGACCGCGTCCCAAGAGTAATGTTCGGCGCGACGCCGTGCCGCTTCACCCATGCGGTAGCGCAGATCCTCGTCCTCGGCCAGCTTACGTAAAAACTGCGCGATTGCCTGTTCGTCGCAAGCGTCGTCGATTACGTAGCCACTTTCCGCATCAACGACGTCCGAGGCGCCGGTTGAGCGCGCGGTAACGACGGGAAGTCCTGACGCCATCGCCTCGAGAACCACAAGTCCGAAAGGCTCGTACTGCGACGGAAAGACAAACGCATTACATGCTTGCATGACGTCGGCGATATCGCTGCGGAAGCCCAGAAAAGTCACTTGTGAAGCGACGCCTAGGCGTCGTGCCATGTTGCCATAGTGGTTGCGCCTTTGCGTGCCAACGACGGCAAGGTGGACGTTGGGCGCGCTTGCAAGCGCGCGCAAGACCGACTCCAGATTTTTCCTGGGCGTCTTGAGATCGCCGGCGAACAGCGCGATGAAAACGTCCGCCGGCAAACCAAATCGCTTCCGATCGCCAGCGCTTCGTGTGAACTTCGAAGCATCGACGCCCAACGAAATAATATCAACATCGGCAGCCTTTACACCGAGTGCTACGAGTTCCCGTTTCACGAGATGCGAGACGGCGATAATCCTTTTGGCGCGACGATATGCGGCCCGTTCTTGCACCTCATTGATCCAACCCAAGGCACTGTGGTAGGCGCCATAAATGCCACGATCATACCGCGACACGTGTGCGGCGGACCGCCGCCACGCTGCATGCACGAAGTGCGATGCGTTTACGTCGCTTGCGGCAATCGTCGTGGCGCCGTCTATCTGAACGATCGTATAACGGTTACTATTAGCCGAAAGCCACACGGCTGCCGCAACCGAGAAAAGGAGAGAGCGAAGCAGGTGAGTCGGTACATGCTCGAAGGGGAAGCGAACGACCGATACACCAAGGGCCGTCCGTAGCTCAGAATCCGCTTCCATAGTGAGAATTGTGATATCTGGAATTACATTATGAAGCCGTCGAATAATCTCCAGATTAACGCGGCCTTGCCCGTCACTCGCTACAACCTTGGGTGTTACGAGTAGCAGTGACCCGCCGGGCCAGCGCGCATCTAGGTCAATACCGTCACGCATTTGCATAAATGCGATCGGTATCGTCAATTAGCCGAGGGAGGCGATACTCGTCTAGGCCGGCTCGCGCCGCCGATTGCCAGTGTTCAAGGGCAGCGCCATCCGACAATAGTGACATGACCTCCGCAGCAAGCAGGCGAGCATCGTCCGGGGGGACCAGTATTCCGGCGCGGCCGTAGTCGAGTGCCTCCGGGATGCCGTCGACCCGCGACGCAATAACAGCGCAACCGGCATCGCGCGCCTCAGCAATTACTAGTGGAAAGGGATCGTGCCTCGACGCGAGCACGAAGATGTCGCTCGCTTCGAGAATTTGGCCCACATCTTTTCTAAATCCAAGAAAATGGATTCGATCCGAGAATTCGGAAGCCGCTGCCTGGTTTCGGAACGTCTGTTCGTCGGGACCGGCGCCGACCAGATACAACTGCGCGTCGGGAAATCGAGACGCAATGGATTCGAACGCTCCTATCAGCGTATCAACGCCTTTCCGCAGGTACATTCCGCAAATCGTTGTAACCGCGGGCCGCAGCAGAGCGCTTTGGGGCGCATCGTTAAGGTCTTTGCGTCTTGGGCTATCGAGGGGAGCGTTTCGTGCGATCGTAATCTTTCGCTGCGGAATACCTCGCAGCATGAGCGTTCGCGCGTTCTCCGAACCGACGGCGATAACACGATCGGCGAGTCGTAACAAGACGGTGGATCGCCGGAAGGCTGTGTGGCCGGTCGCTATAATGCGGTACCGGAGGCCTGGGCGCGACACATACGCGTAGACGACTCCGGCAACAACGTGCGCATGTACGACGTCCGGCCTGATACGTTTCAAGAGCCGGCGTACCATGAACGCATTTCTTATCTTCGACGCTATACCGACTTGCTCCATCAGGGGCTCGAAGTGAACGTTATATCGTTTCAATAAACTGACAAAATCGCCCGACGCTCCAAGCATCCAAACGTCATGTCCCCGCTGGGCTTGCAAGCAAGCGAGATCTAGCGCGACGTTGACGAGACCGTTTCCCGAATTACGTATGTGAGGCACGAAGTGGAGTATCTTCACGCAGCGTGCCGCTTAAACGAACGTCGTGCGGCCGCCTTGCCGCTAGAGCAGTTCCGCTGACGACGGCGGCCTGAAGTCAGCTGTCCTAAGATGAAGATGATGTAAGCGCCACAGCGGGAAGGCCGTGACGGGAAACTGCGTAGGTATTACGGTCTCCGCGACTCACGGCTGCTGCTGTAACGGCCGCTCCAGCCAAGAACAAAGAGTACCAAAAAAAGAGCCCGGTGAACGCGACGTGCTGGTCGAAAGCAGCCTCCTGCAGCAAAAGGAGCAACTGCAACGAAACCGCAAGGGCGGCTAGGTTGCGTGCCAGAATGTCACCGCTTCGACGGAGCTCAGCATAGGCAACTAAGCACACAATGAGTGCAACGGCCAACGCCACCAAGTATGCAATCCAGCCAATGATTCCCATTTCTACGAGCCGGCTCAAATAACCGTTGTCAATGCCGCCGCCCGTTCCGCCGTTGATCTTCGTGGCGGCACTCGCTGCCCCGAGTCCTAGGCCTAACGGATCCTTCGCCCCCTGCGCCCAAGCCTCGGTCGTCTCCGCTTGACGGGTAGTAACGGAGCTGTCGCCACTCAACGTCTGAAAAGTACTTAAGCGCGTGCTGACCGATTCAACGGCCATCTGTGAGTTGCGTACCGAGGAGAGCACGACCCCGCCCAGCAGTAAGGAAGTGACGAAAAGTGAAGCCAGCGATAGCATGGGACCGCGTCGGCTGGGCGCGAGTACTAAATAGAGTACTGTCCCAAAGGCGACGCCTACCCAAGCGCTTCGAACCTCGGTAAGTAATAGCGCAATAATGCACGGGGCATACATTAAGGTCAACAACCAGCGTTTTAAACTCAGTCGCGGGAAATTCACGATCAGGGCCAATGCGATGAACGACGCGAAAGGGCCATCGGAATTATACGGCCCGAATACTCGTAGACCAAACGGAACCGGATCGCCGATACTTACAATATTCGCATTCTGCACCCACGCTACGTCCCAAGGCGGCGGCGAGACATACTGATAGATTGCGTAGAGGCTGGCGGCGCATGCGCAATACAGAAATGCTCTTGCACCTCGATGGTATGCAACGCGATAATCACCGCTGGCCATGAGGAGGATGCCGGCTATGCCAAGCGGCGCCACGAATTGTACGAGCGTAAATGCCGCCGGTATGATCGAACCGGACGCGAAAGCAACTGCGTACGAAAATCCAAAGGCTACGCACCATATGGCCACAACGGCCCGATACCCGCTGCTTAGTTGTGACCAGCGCTTCCAAACGACATAGCATCCAGGTAGGAAAGATACCATTGGCAGGAGCGCGATCGGCGACAAGGAGTGATAGCCACTCTCATAATCAACAAGACGTCGTAGCAGCGGACTGAACGTACAGATAAAAAACATAGCCGAGATGTAGTGCTCCGCCGCGAATTTTCCAAAGCGGTTCAACGCCGATGTACGGGAACGCGTCGACACTACACGTATGCTGGGGCGGTATCCCGCAACCACGCGATCGTCTCGCGTAAGCCGTCTTCAAGGGTCGTCGTAGGAGAATAACCGAGTTCTCGCGCTCGAGTAATATCCGGGCGACGACGTTGCGGGTCACCTGGGCGAGGGGCGACGTGCTCGCAGACGAACGGGACGCCCGCGACGCGAGCAAACACTTCCGCGATCTCTAGAATCGTGCGCTCGTGCTCGCTTCCAATATTGACCGGCGTAAGCGTCCCTCGTGGTGTATCTGCGACGAGGCGGAGAAGCCGAACCGCATCTTCGATGTAGGTCATCGATCGCGTCTGCAACCCAGAGCCATGAATCGGGAACGGCTTCCCCGCAGATGCAGCGTCGGCAAGACCGGCGATCAAGCGCCCGTCTGCTGGCGACATGCGCGGGCCGTAGCAATTAAAGAAGCGCACAAGCCGAGCGTCGAGACCTCGCGAAGATACGCCAACGGACACGGCCGCCTCCGCGAAGCGCTTGCCTTCGTCGTAACAAGCGCGGGGGCCGATCGGGTCGACATTCCCGAAGTACCCTTCAGGCTGTGGGTGAACGAGCGGGTCGCCGTAGATTTCGGACGTCGAAGAGAAAACAAAACGTGCACCATGCTCGAGCGAAATGTCGATAAGCGACATTGTGCCTATGCCATTAACGGCTAGTGTTTCCCATGGGTGCGCGTTGTAGGCATCTGGGCTTGCCGGGGAGGCGAGGTGGTAGATTTGATCGATTCTGCGATGCCCGATGACGGGGGCAATTGCATCGCGCAACTGCGCGGTTGGAACGGCGACATCTAGATAAAGAAACGAGGCTCTGCCGGAACCCATTGCGTTTTCAACATTTCGCAGATTCCCGGTGGACAAGTTGTCGACAATCAAGACAGTTTCGCCATCGCGCACGAGGCTGTCGACTAGATGGCTCCCTAAAAACCCGGCTCCTCCCGTAACTACCGTATTCATTTGACGAGCGAAGCCCTTACAGGCGTCGTCCCTGACATAGCAGTGTCATCCAGCACGGCGCGGGCGCCAGGAGCGCGCGCATCCTTGCGTTGGGCGGTGTTAAATGCCGCAACGGTTCTTGCATCCGTCGTCACAACGCCCAAAATCTTAGCGCCAACAGACTTTAACGCAGACACAAGATCGCGGTCTGCGGAAACCGCCGCTCGACCGAGGCGTAGCGATACCAACGTTGCTTCTGCGGCGGCAGCAAAGGCGAGCGACAACGAATTACGTTGAGCGGGGGATGTATCTACAACCACGTAGTCGTAGCGTTCCTTCAAACGCGCTAACGTACTACGAACGTTTTCCGAAGAAGACGAGTCGCCAACGCCCTCACTCCAAAGCCCGAGATAATCGAAAGCTCCGAGGCGACCGCGCGTGACGTACGAGTTGATATCGTAGTTCGCAAGTGCGGAGAGTTTTGGCGCCGAAGCCGGCCAGCGGTCGGAAACCGTAACATCTGCCGCATCTATTAGGAGAACGCGATGTCCGGATTTCGATAAGCTGAGAGCCAACGAAGAAGCTACAAGCGACTTCCCATCCTTCTCGCAGGCAGACGTCACGACCAGCGCGCAAGGCGGGTTCATTTCCGCTTCGATTCGGGCTCGCATGACGCCGAGTTGCTGCTTATTCAAATCCTTAATTCCCCTACGCTGTTCGCGTGAACCGGCTAGCTGTTGACCGAGCCAAAGTGCGGCGCGCCGTAAAGTTCCTCGACTGCTTCGGGTGTGCGAAGCCGCGGGTCAAGTGCCTCGGCGGCATATGCCGAACCGATCGCCAGCCCGAGGATCATGAGCGACAGAAGCATTGCCATCATAACTGTCGGAATGCGCGGACTAGACGATGTTGCGTGATCGAGTACCACGAGCGAATTCAGGGATGCGGCTTGAGCTTGCTCGGCAATGGTGTTCTGCAGGCGGATTTCGACTTGCTGGTAGGCCGCGGCCGCGCTGTCGCGCTGAAGCCGCAATGTATTCGCGGCGACTCCAGATTCAGGCAGATTGCGCAGATGCGCCAGAGTCTGGGAGATCTCTTGGTCGATCGCTGAAACTCGTGCCCTATCCCCTGCGACCTGCGCCTGCGCCGTCTTAGCCGAAAGAGCATACTGCGCATACGTCTGGCTGGCACCGATGTGCTCGGAAGCTGCTTGACGCGACGCGTCAGAGACCTGAGAAGTCTCGCGCTGAACCTTTTCTTTTAATCCGGCAAGACCGGGATATGCGTCCGTGTACCCGGCCTTCTGGAAGTTGTATTCGGCCGCATCTTTTGCTTGGCCGGCTCGAAGTGCCGTGTAGTACGGGTCACTCGCTAGCGCCTGCTCGCGGAATACGTTAGACAGTGAGCCGTTTGATCCACCCTCGCTCGCGGCGGCACGGTCCGCAGTGTAGGTCGCATTTGCAGTCGCTTTCTGCGAGTCCAAATCGTTTAGGCGCGTCGTCAGATTCGTCAAGGCGTTCTCCTGCCCAGCGTACGAATCTTTTTGCACGGCCTGCTGCAATCGACCATCTAGTCCACGTATCGTCGCCTGCTCGGCAGCGAGTTGCGAATGCAGTTTCCCGATCTGCTGATCATATTGCCGCGATGCCAAGTCGTGATATTCGTCAACCAGCGAATCGGCGATTGCATTGGGTAACAAGATCGCCTTCTTCGCATTCTTGTCTCTGTATACGATGGGAAGGACGCTAGAACGCGGCGACATCGATGCAGACATCTTCGATCTGATCTGATCTACTTCGTCATTGACACCCGCGCGGGCTTTAGCGCGCTGGAGCACTTCCGTGCTCATGGCTAAGTCCGGAACATCCGCAGCTTGTACGACGTAGTTCTGGCTTTGAGGGCTTCCCACGAGGACGACCTGAGCGGTGGCCTGGTACGTCGGACGTAGCGCACGCAAGAACAGCGGTGCGGCAAGCAGAGCCAGGACGAGTACGGCTGCGACGACCCATTTACGGGCGAACAGCACTTCTCCGATAGAGCGTAGAGACATCGAGTTCCCTTCCTTGAAGCCTTATCGGCCGGTTAGCCGGCAGCCGCGAGTTCGACCGCTTCGGGTGTCGACCGGCGGCCAACACCGCGATATCGGATGCCCGCTGCCGTCATAGCGTCGATATCTAGAACGTTTCGACCATCGACGACGATTTTCTCCCGAAGACGATGAGCGAGCGCCCATGGGTCGACACTGCAAAATTCCGGCCATTCCGTGAGCACGAGAAGCGCATCAGCCTCGGCGGCCTCGAGGGCCGTCTTGGCATGTGTGCAGGGCAGCGAGACGGATGAACCGTCGATCGCGGGATCGTAGGCCACGACCTCGGCGCCTCGCTCCGCCAGTTCGGCCACGATACGTACGGCGAGTGAGTCGCGTACGTCGTCGGTACCCGCTTTGAACGCGAGGCCCCAAACGCCGATCCGCGTTCCTTCGAGCGAACCGCCCATCTCCTCGACTAAAGCGGAGACGACGCGCTGGGGTTGACGGTCGTTGACCGTCAACGTAGCGCTGAGGAGCTCCGACTTCGCGTTGGCGTTTTTGGAGATATAGATGAGGCTTTTCAAGTCCTTTTCAAAGCACGGGCCGCCGAAGCCAATACCCGGCTGCAAGAACATCCGGCCGATACGGCGGTCGTACCCTACGGCGTCGAGGACGTCGAGCGCGTTGGCTCCGAGATCGTCGCACAAATTTGCGACCTCGTTCGCGAAGCTAATCTTCATCGCCAGGAAGGCGTTGGACATGCCCTTCGCCAGTTCGGCGTTCCGAAGCGACATCACCAACACCGGTTTGCCGAGGTGGGCGAAAAGGTCGACATAGCGAACTGCCGCTGTCTGCGTTTCGGCCCCAACCACAATACGGTCGGGATTGAGGAAATCGTGGACGGCGCTCCCCTCGCGCAGGAACTCCGGCGCGAACACGACGTGCGCTCGGCCACGGAGCTGATCGGCAACCCATTCCGACGTACCCGGAGGCACCGTCGAACGGAGTACGACAGTCGCACCGTGCAAGTCGATCTCGCGAAGCCAGCCGACGACGTTATGGACGGCGGAAATGTCGGCCGACCCATCCGGGCGCGCCGGCGTCCCTACCGCAATGATGATGACATCCGCACCGTGAACCGCCGCCGCAAAGTCGGTAACGAACTCGATGCGCTCGTTACGGAGATGCCGCCCGAGCGACTCGGATATGCCCGCTTCGCGGTACGGCGTAATGCCGCGCTGCAACTGTTCGACGCGTTCGCGCATGATATCGAAGCCGACGATGGAGTGGCCGAACTCGGCGAAGCCGATCGCGCATGCCATTCCAACATAGCCGGTGCCGACGATGGCGATCTTCTTCGTTTTACGTACCGTATCCATTGTAGTTAGTAAGCTCCTTGAGATGAGAACACTGCACCGATAGTTTTGAAAAGAATCGTCCCGTCAGTGCTCGGTGATGCTTTTCCGATATACTCGAGGTCATGCACTGTGGCTTCCGGCGTGTTGAGGGGTACAAGCTTCCGGCAACGGATTTGCCAGAAGCAGGTGATGCCCGGTTTTGCGAAGAGTCGCAGGTTTTGCCAAGGCTCATACTGACGCACCAGGTATAGTAACTCCGGACGGGGTCCTACGAGCGCCATGGAACCGTTGAGCACGTTAATGAGTTGTGGCAGTTCGTCGATCGACATTTTACGGAGGAACGCTCCAACACGCGTGATACGAGAATCGCTTTTCGAAGACGGTGGCGGTGCATCGCCGCACTGATCGAGGTGCATCGTGCGCAGTTTGTATACGTCGAACAGCCACCCAAAGCGACCAACCCGGCGCTGCGAATATATAACCGGACCACCGTCTTCTAGCTTTATCGCGAGCGCGGCGGCGCCAAGAACCGGGCTGAGCAGCAGTAACGCTACGGAGGCTATTGCAATATCAGTGGCCCTCGTCACTAGCTCATACGGTCGCCGTTTACTGTAGGTAAACGTTGTCGGCCCAAGCGTTTTCGTGTCGATCATCGTCCGATTCGCGCTAGATTCGTCGCCGCAAAGATCGAGGCGAAGACTTGAGAAAAATCGATCTTATGGCCTTCGGGTACGAACACCGTATCTCCATCGGAAAGTTCGGGATTTGCACTCTCCGCGCCATGTGTGAGTTTCGTCACGTCTATCATCTGCTGAACGCCGTCGTGAACGACCGTCACGTGCTTGATGTCGCCCCACTTGTTGGGACCGCCGGCGAAGTATAGCGCGCTCAGAAGCGTCTTATCGCCCGCAAGAGAAACGTCGCCCGGCTTCTCGACCATACCGACCACGCCGATGCGCGCGGCATGGGGGACGTAGATCGCATCACCGGGTTGCGCCGGAGCACTGTATTCGGGGCTCGACGAGGTGATGCGCTTCTGGGTTCCGTTACGCTGCAGCACGAATGCCACCGACGACGAGGTGCCGTTAGTGCCGCCGGCTTGGCGCAGCGCGTTGGAAAGCGGCTCCGCTCCGTCGAGGTGGGCAACGGTCGGCTCGACGACTTCGCCCTTGACGGCGACCGCGATCGGCTTAGCGCGCAACTCGATCGTGTCGTCGGGCTGCAGCGCGGGACCCGGCTGTCCGAGTTCGATAAGCCGCTGTGCATCGACGGGTGCCAGGCGTGAACCGTTCCGGCGAATCACGACGTGCCGCAGATCCACGCTACCGTACTGCAGGTTATGCGCCGAAACGACGTTCGGGCTATTCGAAGTGACGGCAGGCGCACTTCCCGTGCCCGGAGGACCGGCCGAGGGACCGCTTCCCTGAATCTGCGCGAGCGCGGCCGTCAGCGTCTCACCAGGCGAGTACGGGTACGTGCCGCCGGGCCCACCGGCGACAAACAAATTCTGACCCTGCGACAGAAGCTGCACGTCGACCGCCGGCTTGCGAACATAACGCGCCAGCCGTTCCTCGACCCGCAAAGCGACTTGGCGGGGGGTCGCATTAGTCGCTTCGATCAATCCTGCCAGTGGAACCGTTATCCGTCCGGTCGAGTCGACCGTGGTAGAGATCGCCGCAAGTTCCGGGTGATTGTAGACCGTAACCGCGACCTTATCGCCCGGGTGCAACGTGGTCGTTGCATCGCCTGACGTAAACGACGTCGCCAGCGCGGCGGAGCCGACGATCAGCATGTTTGCCGCGACGAGCGGCACTAGTACGTTTCGCATTCGACCTCCGTAGCGAGCTGCACGACTTCTGGCGTTAGCAAACCACGAGACGCTTTCGGCGAACAAGGGCCTTAAGACGCACCCAAAATTGCCGAGCGGAGCACGGTTTGAGCTCATGTCGAACGAACGTAATGTAACTCACACATATCACCGTCCGCAACGGCAAACGGGGAGTTTCGAGTGCCGCTCCCGCGGGCCCGACACGAAATGTGCGCCCTCCGCCGCCCGCAAGCGGAAACGAAACTTCCTTTCACCCCCTCAACCGGGTGGGGTTCGACCTTTACACCGACTTAATTAATCAGGTATTAAACTGTCGGTTCGTTCGACGGCGATCAAGATGCGATCGGGCTCCGGAAGCCGTAGAAACGTTATCTCGACCGTTGCGGTGCCGTGTGTAAAGGCAAAGAAATAGTCGAAGCTTTCGCTGACGCGGTCTTGCGTCCGCAAGAACGCCTGCATGCGGCCTTCGAAAGCCGCCACGGCCGTACAGGGCGCCACATCGCGGAAGAAGTTCTTGCCGATGACGCGTTCGCGCGCGAGCCGCGACAGTCGAGTTTCGTATTCGTTATAGCCGACGATCGTGCCGGCCGCATCGACTATGATCGCGCCGAAGGGCAGGCGGTCGATCGTCCCGAGCGCTAAATCCGCGGTGCGCCACAGACGCTGCGGCCGGCTCACTTACCGTGAAGTTTGCCGAGCGCCGCGAGCGTGTTCTTCACGTGATCCTGCGGATCCATCGAGCGGTAAGCGTACGCGATCGTGCCGTCGCGTGCGATGACGTACGACGTACGGTCGGAATACGCGACCGGGCCGGCGCCGAGCACGGCATCGTACGACTTGGAGATCGCGTGATCTCCGTCGGAAGCGACGGCGAATTTGCTCCGGCATTCGCTAACGCCGAATTTTGTAAGCTTGTCGATGTCGTCGCCGCTAACGCCGATTACGGTCGCGCCGAGCTTCTTGTAGTCGCCGATGTGTTCGGCGAAATCGTGCGCTTCGAGCGTGCAGCCCGGCGTAAAGGCTGCGGGGTAAAAATACAACACGACCGGCCCCTTCGCCAGCGCCGCGTTGAGATCGAATGAAAACGTTTTCCCGGCGAGCGACGCTTGGGTGACGAACGGTGGCGCTGCATCGCCTGGCTTGAGCGCGGCGCACGCCGGTGCGACGGCGAGCACCGCCGCGAGCGCGGCAACGATCGGAGCGTACCGCGCGCTCACAAGCCGAGCATCCTGGCGATGACCAGCCGCTGAACTTCGTTCGTGCCTTCGCCGATCTCGTTGATTTTCTGATCGCGATACATCCGCGACACCGGATACTCGTCCATGAATCCGTACCCACCGTGCACTTGCAGCGCTTCGTTGACGACGCGGCGCGAGATCTCGCCGGAAAAGAGTTTGGCCAGGCTCGCCGTCATCTCGAACGCCCGCCCGTTGTCCTTTTCCCACGCCGCTTTGAGCACCATTAACTTAGCGTGTTCGATCTCGGTGAGCATGTCGGCGAGCTTGAATTGAATCGCCTGGAACTTCGAGATCGGCTGTCCGAATTGATGCCGGACCTTGGCATACCCGAGCGCTTCCTCATAGGCGCCGATCGCGAGCCCCACCGAGAGTGCCGCGACCGAAATGCGTCCGCCGTCGAGAATCTTGAGGAACTGCTGCAGTCCGCGGCCGCGCTGCCCGAGCAGGTTCTCTTCAGGGACGAGCGCGTCGTCGAACGATAATTCGCGCGTGTCGGACGCGCGCCACCCCATCTTGCGATATTTTCGCGAGCGCGTGAAGCCGGGCGTGTCCTGAGGCACGGCGATGTTCGAGATCTCCGGGCGGCCGCGCTCGTCGGAGCCGGTCACCGCGGTGATCGTCGTGCCGCCGGTCAGGTCCGTTCCGGAATTGGTAATGAAGGCTTTCGTGCCGTTGATCACCCAGCTGCCGTCGCGCAGTTCGGCGCGCGTGCGCGTGCCGCCGGCGTCGCTGCCGGCCTGCGGTTCGGTCAGTCCGAAGCCCCACAGCATCTCGCCTCGCGCGAGCGGCACGAGATATCGTTGCTTCTGCGCTTCGGTCCCGAATAAGTAAAACGGCGTCGCGCCGAGCGACACGTGCGCGGCGAACGTGATGCCGGTCGAGGCGTCCGCTCGCGCGATCTCCATGACCGCGAGCGCGTAGCTTACCGTATCGGCGCCCGCGCCGCCGTACTCTTCGGGAAACGGCAAGCCGAGCAAACCGAGCTCGGCCATCTTGCGCACGAGGTCGTACGGGAACTCGGCCTTGGCGTCCATCTCTTCGGCGCGCGGAGCGACTTCGTCGCGGGCGAACTCGCGACAGAGCGTTTGAATCGCGCGTTGGTCGTCGGTTAAATCAAAATTCATCGTCAGAGGTGTCCCTCCGCTTAGACGCCGAAAAACACCTGGTAATGGCAACGCCCGGGCGTGCCGCGTGATTGCTCTGCGCGGCGTTTCGCTCGTTTATCCCAACGGAACGCGTGCGCTCGACGGCATCGACCTCGAAATCGCGAAGGGCAGCTTCGTCTTTCTGGTCGGTCACTCAGGCACCGGAAAATCAAGCTTGCTGCGCCTGCTTTATCGCGAGGCGGTTCCGACTCGTGGGGACGTGACTGTGGACGGCACACGCGTCGATAAGCTGCGCCGTTCCAAGGTGCCGCACTTGCGCCGCAGCGTCGGCGTCGTCTTTCAAGATTTCAAATTACTCAACGACAAAACGGTATGGGAAAACGTCGCGTTCGCGCTACTGGTCACGGGAGCTCGCACGCGCGACGTCATGCGCCAGGTGCCCCGCGTCTTGGATTTGGTCGGTCTCGCGAGCAAGGCACGAACGTTTCCGAGCGAGCTTTCCGGCGGCGAACAACAGCGTGCGGCGATCGCACGGGCGCTCGTCAATAATCCGAAGATTCTCTTATGCGACGAGCCGACCGGAAATCTCGATCCGGCCAACACGAACGAGATCATGGACTTGTTGCACCGCATCAACCTCAAGGGCACGACGGTGCTGATCGCGACCCACAACGCGCTCGTGGTCGACCGCATGCGCCGCCGGGTCATTCGCCTCGAAGACGGCCGAATCGTGGCCGACGAGGAGCGCGGGTACTACAACGCGGCGAACGGCACGACGGGCCTTGCCGTGGGCGACGTCCCGCTCTTGCGGAGGAGTATCGTTGGATCTGGGACGAGTTCGCTTCTTCCTGAGTGAGGTCGGCCGCAACTTCACGCGCAACCTCATCATGCAACTCACGGCGATCGGAACCGTTGCGGTGACGATCGTCCTGCTGGGAAGCTTCCTGTACACGCGCGAGACGCTCGGCAAGATCGGCGACGACGTCTTACGCAAAATCGAGATCAGCGTCTTCTTCAAAGACGCGACCGCTGCCGGCGACGCCCGTGCGACTGCAGCCAGGATCGCGCGCGACCCGCGCGTCGTGAAGGCCGCCTACGTCCCGCGGGCCGACGGCTTGCGCCAGATGCGCGAGCGGCTGCGCGGCCAAATCGATACGTCGCTCTTGACGAGCAACCCGTTACCCGACGCCGTGCGGGTGCGGGTCCGCGATCCGGCGAGCGTCCACGCCGTCGCCGCCTCAATCCGGACAATGCATGGCGTCGAGAGCGTGACCTACGCGCAGGATGCCGTCGTGAAGCTCCTGGCAGTATCTGCGGTGCTCGGGCGCATCGGTCTCGGTATCGTCGTCCTGCTGGTCTTCACGGCCGCCATCATCATATCGAACACGATTCGCCTGACCGTCTTTGCCCGCAGGCGCGAGATCGCGATCATGCAACTGGTCGGAGCCTCCGGATCGTACATTCGCGCGCCGTTCATCTTCGAGGGCGCGCTTGAGGGCGTCGCCGGCGCGTGCATCGCAATCGTCGCGCTCGCGGTCGCTCGGACGCAGCTGCTGCCGAAGCTCTTCGTCGCGCTGCCCTTCCTGCCGCTGCACGTTGCGGCCGGAAGCGACACGCTGCTGGCGCTGGAGTTGCTCGGCACGGGGGCCGCGGTCGGCTTCGTCGCTTCGTGGATCTCCGTCGGACGCTACCTGCGCGCATGAGCCGCGCGCGACTGGCCGCCTGCATCGTCGTCGCCGTAAGTATGGGAAGCCTCGAGGCGCCGGCGGCGCGCGCCGGCGTGACCGAACGCATCGGGGCGACGCAACGCGAGATTCAGGCGACTCAGCAAAGGCTGCGCGACCAGCGAGCCACGTTGCAGCTGCAGACGGTACGCTTCCGAGAACTCGAGCGCCAAGTTGCAGAAACGAACGACGGCATTGCGCGCACGTCGGATCGGCTCGACGTCCTCGACGCTCAGCTACGCCACACCGAACGCAATCTCGCTTGGAACCGCGTCCAGCTCGACGCCGCCGAACGGACGCTCGCCCGTCACGACGGCGCGCTGCGGCATCGGCTGGTGGATGCCTACGAACGCGGCGACCTCGGCTACGTCAACGTCCTGTTGTCGTCGACGTCGTTCGGCGACTTCGTCGAGCGCTGGGAAGACATCCGCTACCTTATCGCCGCCAATGAGCGCACGGTGCGGGAACGGCGCGCCGCCGAAGGCGCGGTCGCGAGTGCTCGAGCCGAACTCGAGGGGAAGCAGCTTGGCTTGGTCGAGACCCGCCGGCGCGAGGACGAAACGAAACGTCAGCTGGCCTCCCTCGCCGAGCAGCGGACGCAGTTAGCCCATGCGGCCGACGTGGCACGCCGGTCGTCGGCGACCCAGATTGCGGAACTCGAAAATCTCTCCGCAGCCCAGGAGCATGCACTCGAAGAGTTGATCCGCGAGCGTCAGCGCGCCGAAGCCGCGCGACGTGCCGCGGAAGAAGCGCAGCGGCGGCGCGCCGCGCAACTCGCCGGCCAAGCCGTCCCACCGCCCGCAAATTCCGGCGCGCCCGGGGCCTACTCGTGGCCCGCGTCCGGGCCGATCACCTCGCCGTTCGGGATGCGCGCCGACCCCTTCGGCCACGGCTTCAAGATGCACTCGGGCGTGGACATCGGCGCGCCGATGGGCTCTACGATCACCGCCGCAGCGGGCGGCCGGATTATCTTCGCGGGCTGGTACGGCGGCTACGGCAACGCCATCATCATCGACCACGGCGGTCAAACGTCGACGCTCTACGGGCATTGTTCGCAGATTTTCGTGTCTCAGGGGCAGGATGTCGAGCGCGGTCAAGCGATCGGGGCGGTCGGCTCGACCGGCGAATCGACGGGGCCGCACCTGCACTTCGAAGTTCGCGAGAACGGGATACCGGTCGAACCAACGTCACGTCTTCGTTAGAGTGCGGCGCGCGGCGCAACCGGAAAGCCGCCGAAGGACGTCCAACGATTACCGCCCGTGTCCATAACGTTACGCGCTCTTACCGCCGCCTTCGTGCTCGGCGTCGCCTCGCTCGGCGGCGCCGCATTCCTCGCGCACGATCGTGCAGCCCGGCCGGGCGGTACGCTGTCCGACGCAGCGCCGTTCGCGGCAGTCGATTTGCACGCCATTCTTTCGAGCGTTCACGGCGGGGACCGGACGATGCTCGACAACGCCTTCCGTCAGGTCGAGCGCGCGTACTATAAACCGGTCGACGCCCAAACGCTAATGAGCGGCGAACGCCGCGAACTCGTTGCCTCGCTCAAATCGAAGAAGGTAGCGTCGCCCGACATTCCCCCGATCACGGCGACGGGCAACGAAGAGCACGACCTAGCCGCGATCAACTCGGAGCTCTCGCTCGCCCAGAAGCGCTACGCGTCGGTCGCGTCGCCGACCGAACTCACGCAGGCGGCGATGCGCGGCATGCTGTCGTCGCTCGGCGACCCCTATACGACCTATCTGTCGCCGCGCGAGATCAATTCGCTCGAGGAGTCGCTCAAGGGCGGCAACTTCGGCGGAATCGGCGTCTACATCTTACAGGATCCGCGCAGCCACGCGATCGTCGTCGAGCCGATCGATGGAATGCCGGCCGCAATTGCGGGGATGCGCCCGGGCGACCGCATCGTTGCGGTCGACGGTCGCGACGTCGCGCCGCTCAAACTCGACGAAGTCGAGCGGCTGCTACGCGGCGAGAGCGGGACGCTGGTGCACGTCATAGTCCGTTCACCCCGTCGTCCAGCGCCCCACACGCTCGCCATCACCCGCCGCCGCATCGTCGTTCCTTCCGTTCACGCGCAACGTAAGGATGGGTTCGAATACGTGCGCCTCGCCGACTTCGGGCAAACCTCGTACGACGAAGTGCGCAAGGCGCTGCTCGATGGCAGAGCGCACGGCGTCAAGGGCTACATCCTGGATCTGCGCGACAACGGCGGCGGCTACCTCGACGCGGCCGTAAGCATCTCGAGCCTATTTATCGGGCAAGGGCCGATCGTGTCGACGATCGACCGCGCCGGCGCTCGCGACGTGCGCTCGGTCGATCCCTCGAAAGACGCGTTCCTCGGCGTGAGACCCCTGGCCATCCTCGTCAATAAGTACACGGCCAGCGCTTCGGAGATTACGGCAGGCGCCGTGCAGGACTACAAAGTCGGCACGCTCGTCGGCACGAAAACCTTCGGTAAAGGCGTGGTGCAAAGCATCTACAACACGCTCGACGGCGGGGCGCTCAAAATCACGACGGCCCGTTATGTTACCCCGCGCGGCCGTGACATCCAGCACAAAGGCATCGAGCCCGACGTTATCGTTCCGCAGGCCGCCGACGTACCGATCATCGGGACGTCCCGCGATGTCCAACTCGCCGCCGCAGAACAATACTTGCGGCGGACCGCCAACAGGTGACCCGAATGACGCGCGCTCTTCCCGCCCTGCTCTCCGCTGCCTTGCTCTTCACGGCGATTCCCGCGAACACGACGGCTTCGGCGCTGAACGGCCTCGAGAACGACGAACTCCAGACGAGTTATTCGTTGCTCTCCTCGGAATTCTACAAGCGCGTCGATGCGCAGACCGCGCTCGATGGCGCCCGGGACGGCATCGTAGCGCTGCTGCGTAAGGATGGCGTCGCGTCGCCAAAAGTCTCCCAGCAGCGCGCGGGCGACGACGCAACGGCCAATGCCCGGCTCCTGTCCCGCCTGGTTTCGACCACGGTACGGACCTACGGCAGCAAAGCGGCAAGCCGCGACGTCACCTACGCCGCGCTCTCCGGCCTCCTCGGTTCGGTGCACGACAAGTACACCGTCTTTTTGCGCCCCAAAGAATATGCGGAGCTTAACGAGGGTCTCGACGGCGGCAACTTCAGCGGCGTCGGCATCTCGATTGGGGTCGACGACAAGACGAAGCTCCTCGGCGTCAACGAAGTCATCGCCGGCGGTCCGGCCGAACATGCGGGCGTACAACCCGGCGACGTGATTCTCGCGGTCGACGGTAAGAGCACGCGCGGTCTCACCACCGAGCAAGATTCGAAAATGCTGCGCGGCGCGAAGGGCAGTCAGGTGCAGCTTTCGATCCAGCGCTCCGGCGCGACGATCGCACCGATTACCGTGACGCGCGACGTCATTCACCAGCCGAGCGTGTATTCGAAGCTCCTCCCGAACGGCATCGGCTACGCGCGATTGACGGTGTTTGGCGCGAATACGGCGGACGAGCTATCAAAGGCGCTTACACGATTGCAGACGAGCGGCGCAAAGGCATTCGTTTTGGATCTGCGCGACAATGGCGGCGGCTATCTCAACGCGGCGATCGCGGTAAGTTCGAAGTTCATCGCTTCCGGCCCGATCGTTTCGGTCGAATCGCGCGGCGGCCAAGACATGCAGTACGACGCCGACAACGACGCGATTCCGCCGAAACCGCTGGCGGTGCTCGTAAACAAGTACACGGCATCGGCCTCCGAGATAACCTCGGGTGCCCTGCAGGATAACGGCATCGGCGAACTGATCGGCGAGAAGACCTACGGCAAGGGCGTGGTACAGACGATTCATCCGTTACCGGACGGATCCGCCGTCAAGATCACGACCGCACGTTATTTAACGCCCCGCGGCCGCGATATCAATCTGGTCGGCATCCAGCCCGACATCGTCACCGTCGAACCCAAGACCGCCCGCTACGGCGACCTGGCCTCCGACGTCCAACTGCAGTCGGCGATCACGTACCTTCAAGGGAAGCTGGACGCCGCAGGTACGTAGTACGGCAGGTCGCCTTGCCGTCCAACGTGTAGCTCAGCCGTCCAGGTCGATGCAGCGGCCTGCGCCGGAGGAAGAGCCGTGCTTGGAAGATTCGGGAAGGCCCTTACCGCATTCGATAGCGTGCTCGAGAGGACGTTGGCTTATTGCTTTGGGCTCGGCTGGTTCCACGGACCCCGACTACTTGTATCGCTGCTGGCTGCCAGGCTCCGACGATTGCCCTACGTTATGGTCCGCGTGCCGACGGTACGCTCGCGTATCGGACTCCGTCCCTGTTCTAGCGACGTCGCCGTCTTCACCCAAACCTTCGCACGTCGCGAGTACGACATGGCTACGATGCGGCAAGCTCAGGATGCAGGATGGCTGAACCCTGAGGAAAGCCGCTACGTCGTCGTGATCGATTGCGGCGCGAATATCGGGCTTTCGACCGTTTGGTTCGCAACGCAATTTCCGTTTGCAAAACTCGTGGCGATTGAACCCCAGGCTGATAACTACCGCGTACTATGTGCAAACCTTACGGGATACGACGCCGAGTGTCTGCAGGCCGGCGTTTGGAATGAGAACACTTCGCTCGCTATAGCGAACCCCGATGCATCGTTGCACGCCTTCCGCGTCATCGATGCGACGCAGGCGGAAGCGAGTGTGGAGACCGGATCGATCTCGGGGGTCACGCTCAATGAAATTGTCTCCCGGTATCCGGGTCGCAGATTTCTTGTAAAGGTCGACATCGAAGGCGCCGAAGCGATGTTGTTCAAAGACAACTTGGAATGGCTCGACGTTACCGACCTTTTAATCGTCGAGATTCACGACTGGTTGATGCCGTGGGAGGGCACGAGCAGAAACGTCCTCCGTGCCATCGTCGCGCATCAATTCGAGGTTCAATGGCGCGGTGAAAACATGTTTTGCTTTCGCACGACGCCCATGCAGCGCCGAACCGCCGGTGTTGGTGGTCGCGTTCTCGAGACGGGAAACTTTAGCGCGAACGCGCTCTAAGTCGATGCTTCGGCGCACGTCGTGCGCCGATCTGGTAATGAGCGACCGGTGACACAAGCGTGGCGAAAGCGCTTAACGTGGCTCGCTCAAGCGCGCTCACCTGCGTCTGCAGTTGCTCATACGCTCGCTGCTCGCTTCGGCGTCCTACTGATCAATCTTGCGACCGGGATCATCATTGCGCGCTCTCTGCTTCCGGCAGGTCGAGGCGAGCAAAGCGCGATGACAATCTGGCCGGTCGTATTATGCGGTCTCTTTACCGCGGGGGTGCCCGTTGCGCTCCGTTACCACGTCGCTCGGTCTCCCGAGCGCGGGGAGCAGTTGCTCAGCACCGGGCTCGTGTACGGCATCGGGCTTGGGGTGTGTGCATCGGTCGCTGGGCTGTTCTTCATCCCATTCTGGCTATCGAAGTACGATTCTCACGTCGTGCGTTTCGCACAACTGTTAATGGTCTTATCGCCGGCGGTAATGGTCTCGTACATTCTTCAGGCCTTCTTGGAAGCACGCGGTGACTTTCGACAAGCAAACTTTATCGTCTACGTCCCGTCCGTTACGACGCTTGTCGCGTTGCTGATATTGATTGCATCACATCACATGTCGCCGTATACGAGCTCGCTGTCGTACGCTATACCCCCGGTCCTCCTTACGGTCTGGCGCACGCTTGCGATCCGGGCTTCTATCCGATTTCCGATCAGCAACTTCGTTGCGCTCTCACGCGACTTGTTCTCATACGGTATGCGCGCCTTCGGCATCGATCTGCTTAGCACGCTTTCGCTGCAAGTCGACCAGGCTCTCGTTGCAAAATTCTTGATTGCCGCAGACTTAGGAATTTATACGGTGGCCTTAACGATTTCGCGTCTGCTCAATACCGTCTCATCATCGCTCAATGTCGTGCTGTTTCCGAGGGCTTCTGCTCTGGAACACGACGCCGCGCTCGCACTCGTGGCACGCGGAGCGCGGCTGACCCTTGCAGCGACGGGAAGCTGCGCCGTGCTGCTTGCGTTCGTCGTTCCATGGATATTGCCGCTTGTCTACGGGCCGGCATTCGCCAGCTCCGCACGCATCGCGCAGGTGCTGCTCATTGAGGTGACGATCGGCTCTACGGTCATCGTTCTCGCACAAGCGTTTCTTTCGACCGGGCGACCTGCGATCGTAACGTCGCTCCAGGCGGTAGGTCTACTCGCGACCGTACCGCTCATGCTTGTCTGCATCCCGAGATTCGGATTACTTGGTGCCGCAGTAGCGCTGTTAGGATCCACGACGCTACGCCTAATCTTCGTTCTCGCGTGCTATCCGCTGCTGCTGAAGCGGCCGCCGCCTAGTCTCTTACTCCGGGTAGACGACGTCAAGTTCGTCACAAGCAAACTGCGGCACGCGAGCCAGTAACAGGCTTAACGCGCCTTCTTTCGGGTTGTCGCCGATTTTGACGCCGGCGTCTTCTTCGCCGTTGCTTTACGCGCCGGACTTTTCTTTGCTGATGCCGCTTTTGACGACCCACGCGTTCGCTTTGGCTTGGCCGTTTCGACTGGCCCGGCTTGGGTTACGACCGCTTCAGCGACGACCTTGCGCGGCCGTCCGCGTTTCGGCTTTTCCGCCGACGCGTCCGCCGCGCTCTCGTCAGGGGTGGTCGCCACGCTCGCCGCTTCGTTCGCGGCAGCGACATCGACCTTGCGCGGGCGGCCACGCCGCTTCGCCGGTGGAGCACTTTCCGAGGATGCCTCGATTGCGGACGATGCGGCGTCTCCGACGACGCCGCCGGGTAGGGCTCGCTGTTCTCCGGCATCCTGAAGCTCTAGCGGTGCTGGGGTTACCGACCTAGGACGCCGGCTTCGCACAGGTGTTGCCAACTTAGCCGGTTCTTCGGGAACCGAAAGACTGGGCGGTGGTCCTTCGACGGCCACGTCTGCGCGCTTGTCGTCGAGGCGAGCAATGGCGCGGGACGGCTCTGGCGGTGCGGTCTGACCGGTCGACTCTACGGTTCCTGTCGCGTCGACTCGGAAGATGTTACGCTCCAGCACCGGTTTACCGGACGTCGCTTCGACTGCACCTTCGCCGACGGTTACGGCGCCACGCCCCCGACGCCTACGACGACGCCGCCGCTTGCGGACTTGCCCATCTTCGCCAAGAGGTCGAATCCCGCCGGCGGCCGTGTCGTCTTCCTCTTGCGTTTCGAACTCACCGTCGTCGGACGATGCGTCGGCCGGCGGCGCAACGGCATTGCCGTTTTGCACGCTGGGCGCAGAGCCGAGCGGAACGACTTGCCCGGGCGCATCGCCCGGACCGCGGCGCCGGCGGCGCCGGCGGCGACGCCGACGCGCCTCGTCGCCCGTACCGCCGTAGCTCGCGAAGGAGCGTCCCTCGCCGTTCGGATCGACCGCGGCATATTCGGGAACCGGGTGTAGTGGCGTGACGGTCGCAAGGGGCGTGCCGGTAGCCGTATGCTCGCGCGTTTCAGCGTCTTCGGCTTCAGCTTCGGCGGTCGTCGAGATGCCGAGCGCCGGACGCTCTCCGGCACCCTTCGCCGCCTCTTCCGCCAGCTCGCGAAGCTGTTCTTCCTGTTCGGCCGGTGACTGCGGCTCGACCCGACGCCCGCGGCCACCACGTCGACGGCGCTTCTTTGCTTCCGACGGAGCAAACGGAGAGATCGTCGTGCGGGGTTCGGCGAGAATCGTCCCTTCGTCGTCGACGTCGATCACTTTGATCTTGATCGACGGACCCGGAGCGTTCGCCGCGTTTTCGACCTCTACCAAATGATCGCCGACGATCGCGAGCGCCGACGTTGCGTTTGGCAGGCGCGCCGGCACGAGTTCGACTTCGAGTTCGTCACCGACACGCGCGACCGGCGGCGCACCGTTAGCCGCGGTCGTGAGAACGCGCGTACGTTCGGGATGCAGCGCCGGGTCGACGCGCACGGCGATTTTGCGGCCGAGTTCGCGTTCGAGTCCGGCCAGCTCGTCTTCGTACCAGAACTCGATTTGTGCCCCGACCGTAGGCGCACTCACGACCTCGATCTGCCGGCTGTCGCTTGCAGCATCGTGCTCGTGGCCGAAGCGGCGAACGTCGCGGAACGTCTCGATTGCGACCGATTCCGGCGACATGACGGAGCCTAGTCCCGAACACGTCGGGCACGGACCCCGTAGTTGGCCCGAAAGATCCTTGCCGACGCGCTTGCGCGTGAATTCGAGTAAACCGAGCGCGGAGAACGACTGTATGGTCGTTCGCGTCCGGTCTCTGCGAAGTCCGGCTTCTAGCGTCGCGATGACGCGGCTGCGCGCATTCTCCGTCGACATGTCGATGAAGTCGCATACGACGATGCCGCCGATGTCGCGCAGCCGTACTTGTCGCGCAATCTCGGTTGCCGCTTCGATGTTGGTTTTGACGACCGTATCTTCGAGATTGCGTCCGCCGGTAAACTTGCCGCTATTGACGTCGATCACGGTCAGCGCTTCGGTCGTCTCGATCACGATCGATCCGCCGCTAGGCAGATTGATTTTGGGCCGCATCAGCTTCTCGACTTCTTCGTCGATGCGAAAGTCTTTAAAGAGCGAGCGGCCGTTATTGTAATACTCGATGCGGTCGACGTACTGCGGCCCGAGCAGCCGCATAAAATCGCGCACCTTTTCAAAGTCGCCAGCGTCGTCGATCAACACGCGGTCAACTTCAGGCGTAATGAAATCGCGCGCGGCCTTGAAGACGAGATTCATGTCTTTATGAATAAGCGCCGGCGACTCGGCGCGCTTGTAACTTTCGAGTATTCCGTGCCACATGCGGATGAGCACGCCGAGGTCGGCGATCAGTTCCGATTGGCTGACTCCCGCGGCCGCCGTCCGAACAACCGTCGCCATCTCGGGCGGGCGAATCATTTTCATAACGGTCTTGAGCCGGTTGCGTTCCTCGGCGCTCTCGATCTTCCGCGAGACGCCCGAGTACTTACCGGTTGGCATGAGGATCAAATAACGGCCGGGCAGCGAGATGTTCGTCGAGATGCGCGCGCCCTTGAGGCCGCGAGGTTCCTTGACGATCTGCACGAGGACGTCGTCAGCCTTGCTGATCTTCTCAGTAATCGTCCACCCGGAGCGTCCCTGCGTTATCTCGACGTCTCCGATGTTCAGCGGCGTTTTATTGATATCGTCGACGTACAAAAAAGCGTTGCGGCCGAGGCCGATGTCGACGAAACTCGCTCCCATGCCGGGAAGCACGTTCATCACTTTGCCCTTGAAAATCGAGCCGATAACCTTTTCTTCGCGTTCGAAGTAGATTTCGGCAAGTTGGCCGTCCTCACGGATCGCGACCCGGTTCTCCCAGGGATCGCTCGAGATGAGGATCTCAGTTGGCACGTGGGTTGCCTTTCGATTGGCGGCGCTTTGACGCCGCACCAAAATATGATCTCCGACCAGCCCGAATCGGGGGTCGATCCGCCTCGACCGCTGTCCCGTCTCGTCCAGCAATCACGGAGTAAGCTTGTGATCGGCAGGTAGCGTTAACGCCGTTCAGAGACAACGCGGCCGCTAGCTCTTAGCCGATACGCCAAAAGTTAGCCAAGAGCAAGAAAGGGTCCTTGTCAAGCCTACGTGGCGGGACGCCTATCTTGCACCGAGATCACCGTCTAGCAGGCCTGTGAAAATCGCGAACTCGCCGTTGCCGTGCTTGGACCGCGGGGCCTGTTCGGCGATCTATCCGTCACTTTTGTGTTCCGAATCGTGACTCTCGGCGCAAAAGGAGACAGTGATCCCGTCCTCATGCACAAACACCGAGGTTATGCATGCGTACAAGATTGAATGCGATGGACATCCAGCGCACCGACTCGCTGACCAAGCGTATACCATGAAAGTGCAACTTGCGCATGGCTGCCGTCTCCGGAATCCGCTGCAACGCGACGATCAAAGCGTTCTACAACCATCTCCGTGAAGCCAGAAAGCCACCAAAGGTGGCCCTCGTCGCCTGCATGCGGAAACTGCTTACCATCCTCAATGCCATCGCGCGTCCGGGGCCGTCTGGAATCTCCCAAATGCGCCTCAAATCGCCGCTTGACAACACAGTTGCTGCTAGTGTTCCTGGCGCCGTGATGCAATCATGCAGCGAAGCGTTCGCTATGCGGGAAAGTCATTCATCTCAGGCGGGTTTAGGCAATTTGAACTCGATCACAATCGTATCATAATTTGATAAGACAAGCTTATATTGGTCATAGCCACCGGTTATCTTCCCCGTAGGAACCATAGCGACTTTTTGAGTCAGGCAACCAAAGAAGTCCGTTCCGTAGCCTATAGAGCCTGGCGTCAACGGACATTCCAGCATTTGTGGTGTTGCGTAGTTTCGCAAAGCGACTTCAGCGTTTTTATGGCTACCGCACTTCGGACCGGGACACGTCGCCCCTGAGAAGGCGCTGTCATCGATGTCTGCGTCGAGGTGTCGGATCGTCGGCGAGCCATTGGCGAAGTTTGCATCGTTCACATCCAGCAGCACTTGCCGATTATAGTATGTGTCGCAGTTAGATGCATGGGTTGCACACGCCCCACTTATGCCTACCATCTTTCCTTGCCCGTCCTCAGTCTTTGAGTTGGCAAAGTCAGTGTTCCAGCGTGAGTGGCCGGACCAGATTGCCAGTATCGCACTGCCATCAGACTTCTCATGGAACGTACAATTGAAGTCTTCCAGCGAAGCGGTCAAAGCGGTCGGCGTGTTACACGCGGTAACGATGCCGGGGACGCCTGTGCCGTTTGTTGAGCCGTTATAAACGAATCTACCGGTAAAGGCGCCAGGTACGAATCTGCAACTCGATACTCGACAGGTTGGATCAGAATAAAGCTGCTCGAATTCTCGAATAGTATAGAAGACAGGAAGCGGAACGCCAGGACCTTCCGGGCTACCAAGCAGATTGTCAGGACCTCCCGAGCAGAAATTGTTTATGAGCTCCTCCCCGAAGAATCCACGGCCACAACCGTACGCGCCCCCAATCATTGATGCAACAACGCTTACCCCATGGGGATAGCCGGCGTTTTCGAGATATTCATGATTGATTAGCAGGCCGTTAAAACAGTCTGCCAGCTGCGTTTCCGGCGGATGAAACCCGGAACCCGTTAGAAATTGACCCATTCCGGTCGGGATGCCCTGACAGATCTCGGTCGCCGGGAAAATCACTCCGCGAGTAGACCCTTGTCGTGCTGTAAGCGTTTGATAACATGCAAAGCGCGCCGCGAGTGATATTCCACTTGTGCTGGTCTGGTCGCAACCAGGGTTCGGAATCTGCCCGTTGCCGTTTGGAACCTCCGGATTGAAATTTACCGAGTCCCAATCGGTACCAACCACGTCAATATTGTTGTAAATTATGTCGGCCTGCGCCGGCGAGAAATTCATGATCGTGGCAAGATTCTCGTAATTGGTACCACCAACAATGGTTTTTGGAACCGGTGCATCGCCCGGCATAGCGGGCGGCTTCCTGGCATTCCCTGCCTGCACCGCAGTGAATAGGCTTGGCTGTGAAACGGTTATTTCGTGCCATACATCATTATTCGCTGTGACGCATGACTCGGCAGCATACGCAGAACCCAACGTTGCGCTTGTCGACATCCCATCAATAGGCCCATAGGCGTACTTGGTCGCAGCGGGCGCACCGGACGCATCGGACAAGTCGACAGTCTCCGTATTTGTGGTTACGTTTTGGACATCTCTAATTTTAAAGGATTCATGGGGATACAAGGTCTTCTGATTGAAGCCAACTTTTTGGTTACCTTCAGAAACCTTGACGGTATAGTCGCAGCCAAACGTTATCCAATCATTCGCGGATGGCGCAACGCGATTTCCCTTCGAAAAATCTATGTCAACTTGCGTTGAGCCGATTGGAACAAGGGCCGGCGGATTCTTAGCGTTACCGTTACCGCGCGTAAGCAGTCCCCACGACTCTTTGTGTTGATATTTCGTCGGGGCGGAGAAGTGCGTCATCGTTGAGGGGGATTTCCGGCATGCTATTGCTGGATCAATGGTTATCGTTTCACTATTGACATCGCCATCATTGATAGTGTACGACTCCCCTCTGAACAACATGTCACCGAAGCGTATGCTCAAGTCTTGGGAGTTGGCTGGAGCGACATTGCCAGTATCGCCGGTTAAGATGCCGGTATACTGGCCACCCTCTGGCTCGACGGTTCCAAGCACGGTTTCGATGTACGGTTCCATTGCGATCTCGCCTGCGATGTCATTCACAGAACTACAAGGCAATGTGCTCACGATGTGCCCAATGCCCTTCTTCGCGCCTAGATTCTTGTAATAGGCCCGCCAGTCAGGCGTTCTCCCGGCGCAGCCGACAGAACCGATGGCTCCGTCACGAACGTGGCCGCGATTACTTACGCCGAAGATACCATAGGTAGGATAGACGTATGACCCACCAGGATACGGATTAACGCCGGGCGTGGTACTCGGAGCGGGCGCTGGCACGTTAACGGTCCCGCCTACAAGAGACGCATTATATACGCCGCTATTGGAAAGTGAGTAAACGTCGTTCTGACAGCTATTAGCGTATACCGCGAACGAATTGGCAACATAGTCGCTGATTCTCGCCTTCATATTTCCTTGCCCGCTTGCGGTGTGCTGCTTCGTAATCGCTTCATGCTTCGGCACCTTGTTCCGGGTCGGCTTACCAACGTTCACCCGAACGAGTCGCAATGTTCCCAATCCCGTCCCAAAGATTGCATCGTATGGATTTCGGTTTAGCGTAATAATCGACTGCACAACGAAGTCGCGCGTCGCCGTCTTGTCGTTCAGATGCAGTGCATTCCAGTATACGAGGGGGTTGATAAAACCGCTACGGCCAGCGTTACGCCGGTTGATGTCTGCTAGCGCAGCTCCGAAAACGGCAGAGGCGAGTGCCGTGCCTCCGGCCGCGCGCTGAAGATTACCCTTGAAGATGAAGGTCGCGCCGTCTCTGCCGGCCGCGGCAAACGCAAGGTCTGGAACATTACGGCCGGTAGCGATGACGCCCGATAGTCTGGCTTGGTACCACGGCGTAGCGAATATTTGCGAAACGCCGCCAGCGCTCGCGCCGGTCAAGTCGTGCCAAGGTCCCTCCCCTGTCACGCGAGCTTTGGAACTCTTCTCAAGGACTAACTCGCTTCCCCCTACAGCGATAAAGTGCGGTGCCGACGCCGGTGCGTCAACGCCATTCTTGCACCGAGCAGACACTGCCGTTGCATTACCGCTCGGCGCGTAGAACGTAATGCCGAGCGAGGAGCCTTGGAGGGCGAGCCGATCGGCTAACAAAGGGAAATTGTCGTGAAAGCTATTTTCACAGCCGCCGAAATCCGAAGCGACGGCGGCTACCGCGTCGTCTGACAGAATCTGCTCGTAAGCGTCTAGGATATCGGCATCCCTGCGATAGGACGGAATCTCGTAGACGTGAGGAGCACTGCCAGAAGTGCCCATTAACATCTCGACATCGAAGGTCGTCTGCATAGCGTCGACGGTTGCCGGTAAGCCCGGCCCGCCGTTTACGATCGAGCGTATCGGGAAGGTTCGCGTTCCACCGACAACACCGAATCGACTTACATAATCGGCAACGTCGCTGTCTAGAAAGTCAGCGTTGGCGACGATAGCTGTGGCCTCTGGCACCCGCTGTCCTGGCGCAGGCGGCGCAATGCCATAAGCCGTGGCTAGGGAATAGGGCTTCAGCCCGCTGTCTTCCCTGTTCCCTGTCTTCGCCGCCTGATAATTCGCCGCGAGACCCAGTGGGCTCGTGAAGTCGGACTGCATGTGCCCGATTCCCTCCAGGCCAGCCACGCCAGCGATGAGCCCTCTTACCGCGGGGGGGATGCTGATCGGCCGGTCATTTACGTAGTCGTCAACCGGCGATCCATGGCCCAAAAGGCGAACTTCGGTTGAAAAAAATCGCTCAACATTCCCGACTGTCGCTGAAGCGTCAATGACGGTCCGGTTTGCATATACCTTTTCAACGGAAAAACCGTTCGCGCTCAGCGAAGTGATAACGCTCGTGTAAGCGGCTGATGACGGCGAGAAATATGCTGCAAACTGTCGTGGAGCGAGGTAGCGCCGGAATAGCGGCGACTTCACGTCAGACTGCGCATAAACCAAACTGTCGAGCTCAGCGCTGTGTCGGTAGCTAAGCACGATTGCAAGACGAACACGCATCGACTCTGGCGCGCGCCCAGAACCTCTAACACTCGGACCGGCCGAGTGATCAAGTATGACTGGCAAAGGAGCGGAAGACGCGACCCGGTCGGCGGCAATCATCACTGCTGCGGCGGCAAACGTAGTTACAAGACAACGACGTAAGGACATCATGACAACGACCTGCGCTTTCTGAGATTCATGTTTCTATAACACAGAACTCCCGCAGGGCCGGGCTCCGATGGTGCACAACAGCGGCCCTATCCGCTATCCAAACCCCCTCGTTCTAAGGGGTTATTCAACCGTAGCACTATGCGGCGCCTTTAGCAAGCTCCCTCGCAGAAGCTAGCTACGTAGCCTCGCAGCGGCTGTGTTTCTTGATATTCGATCGACTATGAAGATGCAACTTATCGTCATGCTTAGGCTGTGTCGACGTCCCGAGGCTACGGAAAGACGTTTCATACAACTCGTAATGATCGGCGCAATTGCCGATAGCGGCCAGCATGGCCGCTATCGATGGGCCTTAATTCACGGGTACGTTGACGTTACTTGTATTCCGGAAACTGTCGAAAGCGACGATCGACGTTTCTCGACGCACCGTAGAACAGTTGGAAATACTCCCCATTCCTAGGGACTCTCGAACTCGGGGTTCGATTAGCATAGTAGGGCGCTTGAACGACGTATCGGAACGTCGGGGGCTGTGGTGAAAACTCTCCTGCGAAGGGCAGGGGTGCCAGGCAAGCGACCTGTAATGTACACGGAGATGCTTCATTGGTTCGCCGATGGGTCGTTTTCGCCACACCCGCAAGTTAGTGCTATGCGCTAGTGCGTATTCTGCACGTCCTCAATCACGTGAAGCGTAGTGGCAACGGCATCGTCGATGCCACGGTCGATCTTGCTTGCGTGCAGTCGGCCTTGGGACACGATGTGGCCGTCGCTTCTGGAGGCGGAGAATACGAAGCGCTGTTAGCGGAATACGGCGTCGCCCACTATACGCTCGATCAACGCCGGCCGCAGATTCGCCTCGCGCTAATCGTCGCTCGGTTCGCACTGATCGTCGGCCGGTTTCGGCCCGATATCGTCCACGCGCAGATGAGGACGGCCGTCGTCATTGCGCGACTCGCATGGGCCGTTGCGCGCTATGCAATCGTCGCGTCGATTCACACCCACAAAGTGAAGATCGAGTTGCTCATGGCGTTTGCCGACCGCTCGATCGCCGTGAGCGAGGACGTTCGCCGCACGATGATAGAGGCTGGCTTTCCGCCGCGCAAGCTAGTCGTTATTCAAAACGGATCGCTGGGCAGCGTACGCGAGCGCTTGCTCCCGGCCGACGCAATCCCGCTTTCGAGGCCGGCAATAACCTCGATCGCCGGCCTGTACGAACGCAAGGGAATTACCGAGCTCATCACCGCCTTTACCACGATCGCGCACGACTTTCCCCAAGCGCACCTGTATATTATCGGCGACGGCCCCGACCGGGGTGCCTTCGAACGTCAGGCGCGCGCGACGGCAGTCGCCGCCCGGATTCACTTCGAAGGTTTTCAACCTGCGCCGAAACGCTGGCTGCGTTCGACCGACGTCTTCGTGCTCGCATCGCGCGCAGAGCCAAGCGGCCTGGTCCTGGCCGATGCTCGCGCCCTGGGATGCGCGATCGTTGCAACCAACGTCGGCGGAATACCGGAAGTACTCGACAGCGGCGCCGCAGGGATGCTCGTGCCCCCGAGGGATTCGGCAGCGCTCGGTGCGGCGATCGCATCGCTGCTATCCGATACCGAGCGTAGATCCGCGCTCGGTCGCGCTGCATTGCAGAACGTATCCCGGTTTTCCGTCGAACGCGTCGCGCAGGAAACCCTAGCGGTTTATCGGTCGGTGCTCGGCCGACGGGTTCGGCCCGGCCCTGGCGTGACGACGCGCTTAGAACACCAGGCGGTCACGTTGCACGTAGATGTTGAGCAAAATGCCGACGGCGGCAAAATCCGTGAGAACGGACGTGCCGCCGTAGGACATGAATGGCAGCGGGATGCCCGTGATGGGCATGATGCCGACCGTCATGCCGATGTTGACGGTAATGTGAAATGCGATCATCGCGATCAGGCCCGCCGCGAGCAGCAGGGCGAACCGGTCGCGCGCGGCGAGCATCGCGGAGACGCCGCCGAATAGGATGACCGCGTAGGTTAGCACCAGCGCGAGCGAGCCGAGGTAGCCGAACTCTTCGCCGACCACCGTGAAGATAAAGTCGCGCGAGTGTTCGGGGACGAAGTTGAGCTGCGTCTGCGTGCCGTGATACAGGCCTTTTCCGAAGAACTCCCCGCTGCCGACGGCAATCTTCGACTGATTGAGATTCCAGCCGGCGCCCTGCGGATCGACGTCGGGGTGCAAGAAGACCAGTAACCGGTTGCGCTGAAACGGCTTGAGCACGGCGTTCGTGCCCGCCACGACGGCGCCCGCGGCTACGACCGCCGCTGCATAGGCGGCGAAATATGCGGTTCGCGACACGGCGAAGTACAGTTGAGCCGATAAGATTGCGAAGAGCACGAGCGTCGTGCCGAGGTCCGGTTGTTTGAGGATCAGTAAGGCCGGCAGCGCGACGGCGACGAGCGCTTCGCCCATCTCGCGCCAGCCGATCGCGGCCTTGCGCGATAACAACGCCGCGATACAAATTGCGAGGATGAGCTTCGCCGGCTCAGAGGGTTGAAACTGTACCGGTCCGATGTTGATCCAGCGCTGCGCGCCGAGCGCGCTACGGCCGCCGACCATCACGAGCCCGAGCAACACGAAGTTTGCAACGTACAGAACGAACGCATAACGCCGCAGCTTTTGGTAATCGAAGGTCGCCAGGAACGCCATCACGGCGGTTCCGATCGCGACGTAGACGAGTTGCTTACGCCATTCGCTCGCCGCCTCGGGCGCGTGCAGATCGGCGGATTGAATGAGGAGCACTCCCGAGAGCGACAGACCGACCGTCGCGATCGCCATCATCCAATTGAACGAGCGATACCACGGCCGTTCCACGCCCGGCGGTTACTGCGTTGCGAGTTTGGCCCGCGCCGCCGCTCGACGCCGGCGCCGCCGAGAGCGAGGCGCTTTCGACGCGTCGTCGAGGCCCTCGTCGGCTCCCTTTGCGAGCGCCGCCGTCGCGCTCGCTGCGGGCTCCCGGTCGACCGTCGCTTCGCCGCGACTCTCATCGCTCGGAAGTGTCGCCGGCTCGCCGGCTATGGGAACCTCCGGCTCGTTCGCCTGCGCCGGCGCAGCGGCCGGACGAACCCGCTCCCGCACGCCCGTGATCGGGACGTTTGCGAGCATCGCGATTTCGCTGTCGCGATGTTCGAAGGTCACGTCGGCGGCCGTCGGATCGATCTCGACGTAACGCGAGATCACCTCGAGCAGGTCGCGTTTGAGCGCTTCCACGACGTCGGGTGCGAGCGACAGATGGTCGGACAACAGCACGAGCCGCAGCCGTTCCTTCGCCGTCTCGCTGGAACGCTCGGGCGCGAAGAAGCGCCTCAGAAACTCCATCATGCCGGTCGTCCTCCTAAAAGCGCGCCCAGCCGCCCGAAGAAGCCAGTCGGCTTCGCCGCCGGAACCGGCGCCGCGACGTCGTCGCCCGCCAGCTTCGCTGCGATCGCCCGGTATGCGGCGCCCGCCGGCGAGGTCGCGTCGTACGCGAGCGGTTCGCCCTTATTGGTTGCTATGACCACGCCCGGTTCGTCTGCGATCACGCCGAGTAACGGCAGGCGTAAGATCGCGTTCACGTCGTCGACCGACAGCATCTTGCCGCGTTTGACGAGCTGCGGACGCAAGCGGTTGACGATGAGCTCGGGGCGCCAGCCGCTCGGTAACAGCCCGACCACGCGATCCGCATCGCGCACGGCCGAGACTTCCGGCGTGCACACCACGATCGCGTGCTCGGCCCCGGCGATCGCGTTCTTGAAGCCGGTCTCGATGCCCGCCGGACAGTCGATCAGTACGTAGTCGAACCGCTCGCGCAGACGCTCCACGATCTCGATCATTTTCGCGGTGGGCACGTCTTCTTTTTCGCGCGTCTGCGCGGCGGCGAGCAAGAAGAGCGTCTCACTGCGCTTATCGCGCACGAGCGCGTCTTCGAGCGTCGCTTTCTCTTCGATAACGTCGAGCAGATGATGCTTGACGCGGCTCTCGAGCCCGAGCACGATGTCGAGGTTGCGCAGTCCTACGTCGGCGTCGACGAGTGCCACGCGCAGGCCTCGGCTCGCCAGCGCCGCGCCGACGTTCGCAGTCGTCGTCGTCTTACCGACGCCGCCTTTGCCGCTGGTTACGACGATCGCACGGCCACGCTTCGTTGCGACGCTCGCGGCCGCCGAGACATCGGCTTCTGCAACCGGATCGATCATGTTAGCCCGCTTTCCACATCGTCTTCAATCTGCCGAAAAAACTGGGAGCGTCGAGACTCGTGAACGGCACGACTTCGCCGTCGAGCCGGCGCGCGATCTTGTCGTAAATCGATGCGAGCTTCTTGCTTTCGTCGAGCACGATCGGCTCACCGCGGTTGGTCGTATCGATGACTTCCTCGTCGTCGGGAACGACGCCGAGCAGTTCGGCCGACAGCACTTCGCAGACATCGTCGACCGACAACATATCGCCCGCCCGCACCATCTCCGGTCTCACGCGATTGACGATCAAGCGGAACGGGAGCTTCGCTTCGTGCAGCTTGCCGACGACGCGATCGGCGTCGCGGATAGCGCTTACTTCCGGCGTCGTGACCACGATCGCTTCGCTCGCAGCCGCCAGCGCCGTCCGAAAGCCGTGTTCGATGCCGGCGGGACAGTCGACGATCACGTAGTCGTTCGTTTCGGCGAGCTCGCTCGACACGCGGGCCAGCTGCTCGCCGCTAACGGCTTCCTTCTCGCGCGTCTGCGCGGCGGGTAACATGGAGAGCGTCGGCAGACGCTTGTCGCGAATGAGCGCCTGACGCACCTGACAGCGGCCTTCGACGACTTCGACGAGATCGAAGACGATGCGCTTCTCGACGCCGAGCACGAGGTCGAGATTGCGCAGTCCGATATCCATGTCGATCAGCACGACCGTACGCCCCCTTTTGGCGAGCGCCGCGCCGACGTTCGCAGTCGTCGTCGTTTTACCGACGCCGCCCTTACCAGAGGTGACGACGATGCGGCGCCCGTTCATGCCGGCGCCTCGCCACCGGCAAACGCGGCGAATGCGGCGAGCGTGATGCGGCCGTCGCGCACGAACGCGACCTCGGGCTCGTGCGCTTTCGGGACGCCGGCGTCGCTCGAAGCGATCAGGTCGGCGATGCGCAGCTGCGTTGCGGCGAGCTGCAAGGCAACCACGCGCGCACCTCGGTCGCCTTGCGCGCCGGCGTGCGCCGTTCCGCGAAGCGAGCCGAACACGACGATGTCGCCGCTGGCCACGAGTTCCGCGCCTGGGTTCACGTCGCCGACGACGACGATAGTGCCGACCTGCTGCAGCGCCCGCCCGCCGCGCAAGGTGCCGCGGTGATAGAGCGTGGCCGGCTCGGGTGGTCCCGCCGCTGCCGGCGACGCCGGCGCAGCAGCGAGCGGCGCCGCGAAGGCGGTCCGCGGCACGGATGCTTCGCCCCGGGCACGACGGGCCGCAATGTCGGCGCGCGCGCCCGCGAAATCGGCATCGAGCGACCGGGCTTGCTCGGTCAGCTCGGCGGCACGATGCGCTCGCGCAGCGCGCTTCCGTTCGAAACTGGCCACCGCCGGACGAACGGGCTCGCCCAGGTACGGCCGGCCCACGCGTCCGGCGAGCTCGGCGATTGCCGAAGAGCCGTGGAAGCCGCGTACGTCGATGCCGTGCGAGGCCATGGCGCCAAGAAAATGTTTGACCTCGGCGTCATCGGGCGGGGTGCCTTCGAAAATGGCGGCGGCTTTGCTGCCGCGGTAGAAGTCCGGCCGCTCGGCGATGCGACGTTCGATTTCGGCACGCGACGCCTCGAACGTTCGCTCGGCGAACACAAACTCGAGACCGGCCGACGTACCCCGCAACACGTCAGCGGCGATGCCACGTCCGGGCGGTGTGGCCCTCTCGCCATCCACATCCAATTCACATAAACGCGGGTTTACTCACATGGGACTCACCCCGACCGTACACGAATATCTCCCAGCGTCGTTTCACCGAGGATGTCCAATGCCGTTCCGCCGTCTTGCCGTCAGCTCGCTCGCCTTTGCCGTTCTCTTTGGAGCCATGCCCCCTCCGGCTCGCGCCATGTCCACCGCGACCGAAATCGAGCAAGCGAAAGAACAAGAAAAACAAATCATCTCCCAATACAACGTCGTGAAGGACCCGTTGCTCACCGGCTGGGTCAACGACGTCGGCAACCGCGTCTGGGGTCAAGTCGCGCGGCGCGATCTCCCGTATAACATCAAGATCCTCGATGCGGCCGACATCAATTCGTTTACCATCGGTGGCGGCTATATTTACGTCAATAAAGGGCTGCTCGACTTCGTGCAGTCCGACGACGAGCTCGCCGGCGTCATTGGCCACGAAACGGGGCACGACGAGCGGCGCCACACGGTCACGCTTCCGGCGAAGGCGCAAGCGCTTAACCTCATCTTCGGCATCGCTGCGATCTTTTCGCCGATCGTGTACCGCTTCGGACAGTTGGCCGAGGCCGGTCTGATCGCCAAGCAGTCACGCGCCGACGAATTGCAGGCCGATCAATACGGCTTGCTGTTGATGTCGCGCGCGGGCTACGACCCCGACTCGATGCTTTCGTTCATGAAGCATCTGGGCGCCGCCGAAGCCGATCATTCGAGCTTGGTCGATAAGTATTTGCAAGACCATCCGGGCTTCCCGGACCGCGTGCGCCACCTGCTCGGATACGAAGAGCTCGACCCGAGCAAACGCACCAACGATCAAATTTTGGTGCAGGCGATTGCGGATCAAGATGCGGCCCGCTATAGCGTTGCAGCGACGAAATTCCAGCAAGTCTTACGAGCCGATTCTACGAACGCCACCGCGCTGTTGCATCTCGGTGAAGCGCAGATTGCGCTCGGCGAGCCCGACCGCGGCCGCCAGACGCTTGCTGAAGCCGCCGAACGCGGGTCGGCCCAAACGCGCTCGACCGCGCTTTCGAATATCGCTGCGCTGCGGCAGACCGATACGAAGTTTACGCTCTCGCGACCGAATCTCACGCCGCTACGTGCGGAACTCGCCGATGCCCAAGCGCGCGAGACGCAAGCCGATGCGGCGATTGCGCTGCGACGCGATTCCGCTCGCGATCAGGTGAAATCGGTCGACAGCCGCGTCCAGAACGTCTCCTACGGCATCCCGGATTTCAGTCGCGTCCCGGTGCGCACCGGTAGTCGCCTCGATGCCGTGCTCAAAAACTTTACCGCCATGGCGCATTCGATCGACGCGGCGTTCACAAAGTCGTCGAGCGTCGTGCGCGGCGTCGGGACGGTCGAGCCCAATAAAGAGAGCGGCGTGGTGAAAGAAAACACCTCGATCCTGCACGACCTCAACGCTCCGCTCGCAATCGACACCGTACCCGCGCAGTCGCTCGCGCTCTTTCCGTCGTACCCGCGCATCCTCGCAGACATGGCGCTGACCGACGGCGATTGCGTGCGCGCGCTCGATGCCGCCCGCTCGTCGCTCGCGCTGCTCGACGTGTCGCTCGGCGATCTGAACGATTTCGCACAACGGCTCAATCATTCGCAGTTCGATTATCGCGGCGATCTCTCCGAGACGGATTATCGCGATCTGCTTCCGCTCGAGCGCAAGGCACAAGACGGCCTCAACAACGCCGCCGTCGCGGCTTCCCAGGCCGAGCAACTGTACGACCTCGCGCGCTCACGCCAAATGCAGACGCGCATCACGATGACGGGCGTGGGCTACCCGCGGAACCGCTACGCGACGCTGCGGTACGCGCTGCAGCGGCGCGTGAAGAACGACGGCATCGATTATGCCGTTATGAATCGCGACGACCTGACGCCCGGGGAAGTCGCCGCCGCATCCATCGTTGCCGCCGATACCAACGCCACGCCGGAAGCGATCATCGACGAGGCACGCACCTCGCACCGGCGCATCGTCGACGTGGCGAACGCGCGCGGCATGAGCTCGCAGGCGCTCGAGATATTCCTCGGCCTCGTGTACATGTCGTATGCCGACGACCCGGTGAAAGAAGCGCACGGCCATTAACGCCTCGACCCTGCGCGCCGCGTCGGTCGGCGCGGCCGACCTTTTCAGCGTCGTACGCAAGTCGGCTAGCGTCGCTGCCGTGCGGACGGACGCCCGCCGGCCGTTCCGCTTCTTGCTCTGCGGCGATCCGGGATTGGTGGCGGAGTTTCGTGCGTTGCTGTTGCGCCAGCCGCCCGACGCGAACGTGCCGAACGACGCTTCCGCGACGCTCGAAACCTACGATCCCGCGCGCGGTGCCGTCACGATCGCACCGGAGACGCGCGCCGTCATTTTTCTCGGGCGCCCGGGCGATTTAGACGGCGCACGGTCCACCCTCGCCGCTCAAAAGAAACTGCCCGTTTTTGCAATCACGGTGACGAGCGATGCGGCTGAAGCGACGCCCCCGCTTAGCGCGCCGCGCCCCGGCGAGATCGCGGAATACGTGCTGCCGCGCATCGACCGTGAATTGCTGCGCAACCGGATGTTCCCGCATCTGCTCGAGCGCTGCAAAGGCGTCGAGATCGCCGTCGGCCGGCGGTTGCCGGCGTTACGCGAAAGCGCCACCTCGAAACTGGCGCGTGACGCCGCGTCCTCGGCGCTCAAGGTCTCGGCGGTAAGTGCGATCGTCGACAACGTGCCGCTTCTGGGCATCGTACTCGGAGCCGTGGCATCGGCTGGCGACATCGTCGCCATTACCGGCATTCAAGTCGTGCTGCTGATGCAAGTCGGTGCCATTTACGGCAACGATCCCGACGTCGCGCATGTATGGGAGCTCTTGCCGGTCGTGGGCGGCGGCCTCGGTTGGCGCGCGCTGTCGCGTCAGGTGTCCGGCTTTATCCCCGTCGCGGGCGTCGCGGTCAAGGGCGCGATCGCCTACGCAGGGACGGTCGTCGTCGGCGAGAGCGCCGGGTTTTTCTTCGAACACGGCCGCCACATGACGCCGCTACAAGCGGGCCAACTCTACGAAGAGAAACGCCGCGCCGCCCTCTCATTCGCCCGCGATCTCGCCGCACGCGTACGCTCGAGGCGTTAAAAGAGTCGGACGGCGACGGTTCCGGTACGGGCCGCAACGCGTGCGGCTCGTACCGGAAAGCCGTTAGCGGCCTACCGGCAGCACGGCGAAGTAGAGAAACAGGTTCGTCGGAATAAGCTTGGTCACGTGGGGATCGTGATTTTTAATGAGCGCGAAGATGTATTCGGCGCTTCGATGCGCGGCGATCGAGTCGTATGTCGCGCGACTCGTGACGCCGACCACGACGACGTTCCAGAATTCCGGCACGCCGCCGTTGTCGGTCGTCGTAAAGTGGTCGTGGCCAGGGGTGAGCGCTTCTGCCGGACCGCGGATGGCGCTTAGGTCGATCGTCGGCGGATGGTCGACGCATACCAGGCCTTGCGGACACTGCATGTTCATCGGAGGGACGGTGAAGCCGAGCGGCACCGTTATGTAAAGCGGATCGAACTGTCTCGTCGGCGGCACGCGAAACGTCTTCCCGACCTCGCAACCCGTCACGGATTTCGACGGAATCGTCGTATCGCAATACCATTTGTGCGTGTAGACGTCTTCGTCGAGGCGCCCTTCGTTGTAATCGTTCGTCTTCCCGAATTCATTCGTGCTGCCCGATCCTCGTGTCGCCGCCACGTTCGCGGGAACGTTCGGCTCCGCATACGCGGGAGCGCACACGAAACTCGATAGCAGGGCGGCTAGAGCGAAGCGCTCTAGCTTTTGGACCGCTGTACTCATTGTAGACTCTCCACTCAATCGAGGTCGCTGCCTCGGTCGCGACGTCAAGCATGCAGCGGCGGTTTAGCCGCTACAATGGGGCAACGCACACCATGGTTTGGCGGATGTGCGCCGGCTCACACGAGCGTGGTGCGCGCGAGGTGGAGCAGCAGATCGTCATCGTTGAGGTAGGCGAAGTCGGCTTCGAGGTGCGGCCGCACGGCGGCTGCGATATCGGCCGCCACGGCCGGGCGCGCGCGCTCGTCGAGCGAGTCGCGCCGGGCCACGTATCGCGCCACGAGCGAGCGCAACGGCGCCGCTAACGTTTGCGGCGCGCGCCGAGCGGCGTCGTAATCGGCTGGCGTTGGAGCGTCGGAGCGCTCGTAGCGATTGTCGCGTACGACGAGCGTTCCGGCGGCATAATCGCCGAGCCGGCGGTTGCGCGGCGAGAGCAGCATGACGATCGCCGAGACTGCATAAAGTCCGAGTCCCGCCTCGAGCAGTCGAACGGTATTACGAATGACCGACGTTGCGAAATCGAGAGGGAAGCCGCCATCGCGGACGACCCGCAAGCCCACCGCCCGCTTACCGGGCGTCCGCCCGTGCCACAGCCACTCGAAAACGATGAAGTACCCGAAGAACAGTACGAACGCAGCCGCGATCAACACGCCCGTGACGATCGCCGACTCGATCTTCGTTAGCGGCGGCGACGGGCCGCGCGCGACGAGCGGCGTTGCCGCCAGTATCGCCAACACGATGAAGGTCAGGAGCGCCACGCCGAATTGGATCGACATGTCGATCGCGACGGCGAAGAACCGGCTCCCGATGCCTGCGAGTTCGTATGAGAATGCGACGCTCTCGCCCGTTGCTATCTCGACGGTCCGTTCCATGCTACCCAAACACCAGCGTGCGACCTGCGTGAAGGCGCGGCGCCGGTCCTGCGAAAGCGTAGGCCGATGCGCGAGCAGATCTTCGTGGAGCGGCGCGGCGCCGGCTGGCAACGGCTCGAGGCGGTGCTCGGCGAGGCCGATCGCCGCGGAATCTCGCGGCTCGGCGCCGAGCACCTACGCGATCTCGCGCTCTCGTATCGCGCCGCCACGACCGATCTTGCCGCCGCTCGAAGCCGCGCCTATTCCGCCGAACTGCGTGCGTATCTCAATCGGCTGACGGCGCGCGCCCATGCGGTCGTTGCCGCACACGAAGCGCCCGGCGGCTGGTCGCGCATCGCGACGTTCTTCGCCCAGACGTTCCCGCGCGAGGTACGTCGCGCTCGCAAGATCGTATTCGTTACGACGCTGCTGTTCGTCGTCGCGTCGGTCGTGTCGTACGGGGCGGTTGCCGCGGATCCGAATAACGCCTACGCGCTGATCCCCGCTGCGCAGATTCCCGCCATCACGAAGAGCTTGCACGACTCGAACTTTGGTTTCGACCGCAGTTTCGCCCCGTTGATGTCGAGCGAAATTATTACTAATAACGTCAAGGTCGCGATGATCGCCTTTGCCGGCGGCATGACGCTCGGCGTCCTGACCATCTTCGAGATTCTCGACAACGGCGTGATGATGGGCGGCATGGGGGCGTTATTCGCTTCGCACGGTTTCGGCCGCGATTTCTGGGCCACGATCGCGCCGCACGGCGTCATCGAGCTCACGTCGATCCAGATTGCCGGAGCCGCCGGTCTGTTGCTCGCACAAGCGATCGTCGCTCCCGGCCGCTTGCGCCGCAGCGACGCACTCAAGGCGAACGCCGAACGGGCGGGCATCCTCATGATCGGCGTTGCCGGCTTGCTCTGCATCGCCGGGACGATCGAGGGCTTCATCAGCCCGCAGCGCCTCAGCGAAAACGTTCGCTTCGGCGTCGGCGCGCTGACCGCAATCGCGTTATTCCTTTACCTTAGCTTCGCCGGCCGCTCTCGGTCCCGTGACCGCGCGACGTAGCGTTCGACTTTGCCCTTCCAACCGATTTAGGCTGTCGAGCGTTGGTCGCAATCTCGATGAGTCCGCGCAACACGCGATTGACGGTATTCGCATCCGGAAACGCTTGGCGGACGTCGGCATCGAGCTGAACGAAGCCCTTCGCCGCGAGCGCAAGGTCGCGATATTTGCCGCGCACGATATCGGGACCCGTAAAGTCTTGCTCCGGTATATCGCTAAGGTCGATATTCTCATCGCGGGCGGGAAAGTTCGGTCCCCAATCGACCGATCGCCGTTATGCAATGGACCGATCAGCGCCGAGGCTATGATGACCGACCGATACGTCTATTCTATAAATCGCAGCGACGGCCAGAGCGTTTCGAGCGAGGGGTGGAGGTTCTCGCAGAATGCGATCGCTTTTCCGTTTTCGGACGTGCGCGCTCCGCTGGCGTAGGTGTGTGCGATAACGTGTACGTGGCCGCAATACCGCTTTAGCGAAGCGACGTCGCGTTGGACGCGCAGGACGTTGCGCGGATCCTGCCCGCGCGTTCCCCATAAGCCGTACTGATTGTGGCCGGAGAGCGGCGACGGCAAACCGTATGCGCTGCCGAGGACGTCGATCGCGCCCGCCTCTCCGTAATTATCGACGACGATCGACGTGCGCGCCCGAACGTCGGCCGGAAGCGATGCGTACGCATCTGCGACTTGGCGGACGAACGTGCGCCACCCCACCATATCGGCGAAGGTGGGCGGTAAGGCGATTGCGGCATTGCGAACGTCTTCACGCTCTTGCGCTTGCGGAGCAAGATGCAGGGCTTGCATGTAGTGCGGTAATGCCGACGGCGCGAGAATTGGGAGGGCCAGTGGCGCTGCAACAGTCGAGAGCCCGACGGCCAAGGCTATGTACGCGAAGCGCGCGACGGTGTTGCGCACGGCGCGATCTAGCGCCACGGCACCCAGTGCGAAGAGCGTTGGATAGATTGGCGCGAGATAGTAGTCCTTGCCGTGACCGGCGATCGTTGCGGCGGCCGTGACCACGCCGGCGATGGCGGCGAATCGCATCGGCGCGAGAAGGCGAAGCGCGAACGGCGCGACGTATCCCGCAACCCACAGCGGCGCGAGCAGCGGATTCATGACGAAGCCTTGATTCAACAGGAACGCCACCGGCGCCACGGCGACGTCCTTGTCGCCCGCGTTGCGCACGAGTTCGAGGAACGGCAGTCCGTGCGACGCCTGCCATACCAGTGACGGCAGCGCCAGCACGAGCGCGAGCGCCAAGCCAAGCCACAATTCACGCCTGCGGAAGAGCCGGCGCTCCGGCGTCACGAGGAGCCCGATTGCCAGCGCGCCGAGCCAGAGCGGCAGAGCGTATTTCACCTCTAGTTCCACGCCGGCTACGAGCCCGTCCAGAGCAGCGCACGCCGGTCGTCGAGCAATACGGCCCTTGCGATGCCGTAGGCGATCGCGGTCCATGCCAGCGGCTCGAACGACGTCGTGTTGAGCGTCGCGGTGAGACCGAGAAACATCGGCGCGATTACCGCCGCCACGCCGGCGAGCCAGCATGCCCCGTCGCCGCCGCGCAGCAATCGTACGAATCGGACGACCAGCCACGGCAGTAGCGCCGCAGCGGTAACAGGCGGCAGACGCAAGATCCAAGTCTGGCCGCCGAGCGCGTACGTGGTCGCCGCAAGCAGCGGGACGAGCGGCGGTTGATCCGCATAGCCGAATTGCGGATGACGGCCGCACACGATGAAATACAGCTCGTCGCGAAAGACGTCGTAACGGTTGGCGAACGCCGCATGCAGAAGTCCGGCAAGCAGTGCAAGCGCGAGCGCGACGCGGTCGAAGCGTCCATTGTCGACTTGTCCGGCAGCGCGCGCACCACGCTTCACGTCCGCGCGCTTTCGCAGCGGGGTGGCTCGCCGCCTCGCGCCGAACCAATTCCATCCCGTGTCTCGACAAGCGGCCGAACGGGCCACGACGCCACCATCTCTCGACGACGTTCGCATCCGCGACATTGCAGAACTCGCACCCCCGGCGACCGTCATCGCCGAGTTTCCCATTCCTTCCGCCGCGATCGACCTCGTGTATGCCGCCCGGCGCGCCGCACACGACGTCTTGCACGGCAAGAGCGACCGGCTCATCGTCGTCGTCGGACCCTGCTCGGTGCACGACCCGGTGGCTGCGCTCGACTATGCGCGGCGGTTAGCGGGCGAGCGGCGGCGGCTCGGTGACCGGCTCGAGATCGTCATGCGCGTCTACTTCGAGAAGCCGCGCACGACGGTCGGATGGAAGGGCCTGATCAACGATCCGGGCATGGACGAAAGCTTCGACATCAATCGGGGCCTGCGCACCGCGCGGCGCTTGTTGCTCGAGATCGCCGCGCTCGGGGTGCCGGCCGGCAGCGAGTTACTCGAAACGATAACGCCGCAGTATCTGGCCGACCTCGCCGCCTGGGGTGCGATCGGCGCGCGGACCACCGAGTCGCAGATCCATCGCGAGCTCGCCTCCGGGCTCTCGTGTCCCGTCGGTTTCAAGAACGGGACCGACGGCAACATCAAGATCGCGATCGACGCCATCTTAGCGGCGCGCTGCGCGCACCGTTTCCTCGGCGTGACCAAGGCGGGGCATTCGGCGATCGTCGAGACGACGGGCAACGACGACTGCCACGTCATTCTCCGCGGGGGTACGCGGCCCAATTACGATGCAGCGAGCGTCGAAGCGGTCTGCACGGAACTCGTTGCGGCAGGCTTAGCGCCGCGGCTAATGATCGACGCGAGTCACGGCAATAGCCGTAAGCGGCCCGAGAATCAGCTCGGCGTCTGCGCGGACGTCGCAGCGCAGATTGCCGCAGGTGACGAGCGCATCGTCGGCACGATGATCGAATCGAATTTGGTCGCCGGCCGGCAAGATCGGCTGCCCGGCCGAGAGTTGACGTACGGCCAGAGCGTCACCGACGCGTGCATCGGGTGGGACGACACCGTCGCCTTACTCGAGACGCTCGCGCGAGCCGTCGAAGCGCGTCGCGCCGGTAACGCCGTCACCGCAGCCGCTTCGTAGAAGAAGTCAGGTAAGACCATGCCGCAAGCTCTACTCGCCCCGATGCCGTACGCGGATTGGGAGAAGACCAAGACGACGTTGCACCTGTGGTGCCAGATCGTCGGCAAGATCAAACTGCGTTATTCGGCGCATCGCAATCATTGGTGGAACGTGGCGTTGCGGCCCACGGCCCGCGGCCCCACGACGGGCCTAATGGCCGCCGGCGATACGTATTTTGAGTTCGAGTTCGATTTCATCGAGCACCGGCTCGTCTTGCGTTCCAATCGCGAACGCGCGGCGAGCGGCTTCGCACTCGAGGACGGACTGAGCGTCGCGGAGTTCTATCGCAACGTGCTCGCTTCGCTTGCGGACATCGGCATCGAAGCTCGCATCGTCGCGAAGCCCTACGGCGTGCCGATGAACGTTCCGTTTCCCGACGACCGCGAGCATCGCTCGTACGACGCGACGGCCGTCCACCGCTGGTTCGACGCGCTTCTTTGGACAACGAGCGTCTTCGAAACGTTTGCCGGCGAATTCTCCGGCAAGCAAAGCCCGGTGCAGATCTTCTGGCACACGCTCGATCTGGCGATGGGCCGTTACTCGGGACGCCTGGCCGGGGGCGCGCCGCGAGACGACGTCGTGCAGCAAGAAGCGTATTCGCACGAAGTCATCGCGTTCGGATTTTGGGCCGGCGATGCAAACGTCCCGGCTCCGACCTTTTACACGTATACGGCGCCCGAACCGGGCGACTTGACGGAGCATACGCTCGCGCCGCCGCAAGCCGGCTGGTTTCCGTCGGGCGCCGGACACATCGGCGCGCTGCCCTACGACGTCGTGCGCGAGTCCCCCGATCCGCGAGCGACGCTGCTGGCGTTTTTGGCAGCCGGATACGAAGCCGGCACGCGAACCGCACACTGGGACGCGTCGTCGCTTGCGAGCACATTCCCGGGCTGAAGTCGTTGTTATAAGCGGCCGCGCGCCTTGACGTCGAGGTACGCGTCGAGGATCGCGACGGTCAATGCTTCGGCCGGGACATCGAGCGCGATGATGCCGCGGGCCCGCAGCATTGCGACCGCCGTAGCGCGTTCGTCGGCGAGCGTCATGGCGACGGCGGTCCGATAGGCGCCGGCGCGATCGGTGACGGGTTCGTCGAGCGCGCGGGAGATCGAGGCGTCGTTCATCAGCACGCACATCACGAGGTGACGCGGCACGAGCGTGGCTAGGCCCGCTAAGACCGCGGCCGACGTGACCGGATCGAAGAGGTCGGTGAACAGGACGATGAGGCTGCGCTTCGTGTGCCGGCGCGCGAGCGTAGCGAACGTCGTCTCATAATCGGGTTCTTCCAAGCGCGGCTGCAGATCGTAGGTCGCGCGCGCGAGTGCCGCCACGTGCGCCGCTCCTCTCCGCGGGGCGATGTCGAGCAGCGGCCGTGCGGCGAAAGCCAGCACGCCGACGTTATCGTCGGCGCGCTCGGCGATGCGCGCGATTGACAGTGCGGCGGCGAGCGCGTAGTCGAATTTCCGTTGCAAGCCTAAGCGCGGCGTCATGAGGCGCCCGCAGTCGAGCGCGATGACGACGTTCTGGCTGCGCTCGACTTCATATTGCGCGACCATCGTACGGCCGCGCCGCGCGGTCGCCTTCCAATCGACGAGCCGGAAGGGATCGCCCGGGCGATACTCGCGCAGGCTTTCGAATTCGGTTCCGACGCCGCGCTGACGCAGCGCGCGAAAGCCCGCATCTACGAGCGTGCTGCGTTTAGCGAGCACGCCGTACTCGTTGACCGCCGCGAGATCCGGGAAGACGCGAAGTTCGGCGTCGCCTTCGACGCGGAAGCGCCGGCGCAGCAAGCCGATGCGATTCTCGACCCACAGGTACGTCGCGCCGAAACGCAAGCGGCCGCGCTCGCGCGGTACGAATGCCAGCTCTGCCGTCGTGCGCGACGCCGCCGCGACCCGGACGACGAGCGTCTCGTGTGCGAACGCGATCGCCGGCACCGGCGACTCGACGATGCCGACGCGCACGGCCACCGCTGCGCGGTTTTCGATGGCGTAGGTTACCACCCCATCGCGTCGTAGCGCCGCATGCGGCGCGAGCGTGCGCCGGAGGCGAAGCGAGGTCGCGTTCGGCCCGGCGAATCCGTCGGCCAGCGCGAGCGCGACGACCAGTAACGCTACGGCGACGAACGCATACCATAACGGCGGAAACGCACTCGAAAGCGCGAGAACCGCCGCCGCCCCGAGCACTGCATAGACGCCCCGCAGCGAGAGCCAGAGCGCCGGCGCGATGGGTTTCACCGCTTGCAGCTCACACCGTCACTTCGCGCGGCACGGGCACCGCGGCGAGGATGCCGGCCAGCGCCCGCTCCGCGGTCACGCCCTCGATCTCGCTTTCCGGACGCACGATCAAGCGGTGTGCGAGCACGAGCGGCGCGACCGATTTGACGTCGTCGGGCGTGGCGAAATCGCGTCCGTCGATCGCCGCCGATGCCTGCGCCGCGACGAGCAGCGCGATTGCGGCGCGTGGACTCGCGCCGAGCGTGAGTTCGCTCGCCGTCCGGGTGCGCGAGACGACGGCGTAGATGTATCCGCGCAGCGATTCCGAGACGTGCACGCCGCGTACGCCCGCTTGCGCGCCGGTCACGTCGTCCGCACTCGCCACGGCCGTCACGCCCGCGGCGCTCAAGTCGCGCGCGTCGAAGCCCGCGGCACTGCGCGCCAATAGCTCGCGCTCCTGCGCTTCGCTCGGATATTCGGTCCGCGCGCGAACGAAGAAGCGGTCGAGTTGCGCTTCGGGTAGCGGATAGGTGCCTTCGAATTCGATCGGATTTTGCGTCGCGCACACCAAGAACAGGCCCGAGAGCGGCTCGCTCGCGCCGTCGATCGTTACTTGCCGCTCTTCCATCGCTTCCAATAAGGCCGCTTGCGTTTTGGGAGGCGTGCGATTAATCTCGTCAGCCAATAACAGCGACGTGAAGATGGGACCGCGGCGCAAGGTAAATTCGAGCGTCTGCGGATTGAAGACGGTCGTTCCCACGACGTCCGACGGCATGAGGTCGGGCGTGAACTGGATGCGCCGGAACGGCGCGCCGAGCAGCGCCGCAAACGTGCGGACGAATAACGTCTTGGCGGTGCCGGGGACGCCTTCGATCAAGATGTGGCCGTTGCCGAGCAGCGCCAGCAGGAAGGCGAACGACGTTCGCTCGTTGCCGACCACGATGCGGTCGACGCCCTCCTGAAGGCGCCGAGCGAGGTCAGTGGCGCGGGCGACCATGCGCGATCGAATCCTTTCGCAAGCGTTGGGCGAGCGCGATACCGCGCACGAACCTGGACGCGTCGACGGACGCCGAACGCGCCGTCGTCGCGATCGTCATGTACGCGACGCGATCCTCCGGAGCGTCGAGGTGCGCCGCGACCGCGGCATCGGGCGCGTCCGGCGGCAGGCCGAAGCGACGCGCGAGCGCGCGCGTCGTCGATGTGACCGCTTCGGCAAACGTCGCCGTTTCGGCGCGGCCGCGCGCGAGCAGTGACGCCAGCGCCGAAAGGAAGGCCGAACCATCGCGGTCGTCGCCAGGCGCAGGGATCAGCGGCGGTCCCAGACGCATCGCCGCACCGGCGAACGCGATCGAGAGCGCGACCGCCGCGAGCGCAAGAGCGGCCGCAACGGACCGCGGTATGACGTTCCACCAATGCATCGGCACGAGATGGCCATGCACCGCTTCGTCGAAGGCGACCACGCCGGCGCGGTGTTGCGGCGAAGCAAGCGCGACGGCCAGCCGCGGGCGATCGCCGCGCAGGAGTCGCGCGTTCGAAAAAAGGTCGCGATCGCTGACGACGCTTACCCGCCCGCGGCCGAGGCGGTACGTCACGACGAGCGGGCCCCGGCCGTCGTCGACCAGGACGCGCGTATCGCGCCGCGTCTGCCAGCGACGCGTCGCCGCGCTCGAGATCCGGGCGATGCCGAGGCGCGCGAGTTCGGGGGCGACGAACGCGTGCGCACCTCGTTGCGCGTGCGCCGTACGCAGGCGCGGCAGATGCAGGATGCCGTTACGCGCCGCCGCATCGTCCTCGCCGGCATAGACGAACGCACCGCCCGCACGCACCCACGCCTCCAGCGCGCTGACGTCGGCCTTCCCCATTTCCGTTTGCCGCGGGTCGTCACTCGGCGGGTCGATCCATACGAGCGTATCGACGTCGTTGCCGAGGAAGGCGGGGCGCCGTTCGAAGCGCTCGACCCGCACGCCGACGCGGGCCAGCACCTCGTACAAACCGCGATAGCCCCCGCCGTCGTATTCGTAGCTCGAATAGGATGGCAAAGCCGCCGTACCGCGCGCCGCAGTATCGCGCAACACTGCTACCGCAACGAGCGCTACGAACGCCACGAGCGCGATCGCGGTTTCCGGCATCGGCAACGAACGCAGGCCGCGCAGCAGAGCGTTCGGCATTACGCCGGCACGCGTTCGTCGAGCGCCCGCGCCAGCGCATCGAGCGCCCGCTCGGCTTCGGCGAAATCGCCGGCCTGCGCGCCGCGGCGACCGTAGGCGGCGCGTACGAAGCCGGCGCCCAGGGCATCGAAGGGCGGTGCCGCCGGCGGGCGCACGCGGCGCAAAATCCGGCGGTATTCACCTGGAGTTCGCGACGGATCGTAGTCGACCAGCGCACGTTCGTCGAGCGTCGCCAGCGCCGCCGACCAGAGCGCGGCGATCGCCCGCACGAAGTCGCCTCGCGCCGCCGACGACCGTGCGACGTCGCGCCAGGCGATGGCACCGCGGCCTGGTTCGAGTGACGCGGTTGCGCCGACACTGCTGGGCGGCGGCGGGCCCGGCGCGCGTACGAAGGCGAGCGCGAGCCGAACGACGACGTACCCGAGCGCGCCGAGCGCCGCGACGACCACTGCGAAGCCCGCGGCCTCGCCCCAGCCGCCCGAGCCCGCCGCATGCAAGAGCCGCGTAACCGGCGCGAGCACGTGCTCGAGGAACCAGCGCCAAGCGAGCTCCCAGAGCGTCTGCTGCGTCGCGGCGTCGCTCGCAGCGGGCGCATGTCGGTACGCGGGCTGCGCGATCACCGCGCGTGCCACGGCATTCGGGTCGCCTTGCGGCGGGAGTCCCGACAGCTAACGCTCGACGTCGCGCGCGGCCATCTGCAAATCGAGCCCCTCTTCGCGCACGCGCACGTCGAAATAGAACACGCACAACACCGCCGTCGAAAAAATGGCGGAGACGACCGAAAGCACGATGGAATACGACGCGTTCGCAACGTCGCTATGCAGCACGCCCGCGAGCAAAGCCGTACCCGCAAACGAAACGATCGTGATGCCGAACACGATCGCTACGAAGGCGAAGCCAAAGAGCAGCGCGCGCCGGAGCCGGATCGAGCGAGTGCGACGGACCGCTCGCGTGAACGAAGCAACGGCGGGCTCGCGCTCGATCACGCAGGTGAAATACGCCATGTAGAGCGTCAGCACGGCGAGCGTCGCAAACGCGAGCGCTGCGAACACGATCGCCGTGCCGACGATGCCACCAACGCCGATGCCGAGCGCCGGCGACGGCCGCGCGATCGCCACCACGGCGAAGGCTACGAGCGCGAAGACGATGACGACGACCACGTAGACCGCGACGCCGATGACGAGAAAGATCAGGTTGATGCCGACCAGCGGCAGCCAGCGCGCGAGCCCGGTGCGGTACGCCTGCGCGAACGACGTCGCTCGCCCGAGATAGCCGGCGGACAGCATCTCGATCAGCGCACCTTGCACGAGTGGAAATATCGCGAGCGACGCGAGCACGAGCAGCGGATACTGCGGCCCGAAATGCGTGTGGGCGAGTACCGACCCGATGTCCGCCGGCGTGCGATGCGCCCGGTTCGTTTGCAGCACGTCGCCTATCGTCGCGAGCGCGTGCAAATACTCGCCATTCGCATACAGCGATAGAATGCCGAACGGAATCGCATAGGCGGCATACACGAGCGCGAGCGGAACGAACAACCGGACGCACAGCGTTACCGCGCGGTCGAGAACTTCGCCGATCCCCAGCGGCCGAAGGTCGGGCGCCGCGTACGGAGCGTTCATCGGCGCACTTCTTCCTGCACGGTCGCAACGCCACCCGCTCTCCGCAGGGCCACGCGGCGCACGTTATAGGGTTCGGCGGCCTTCCAGGGCTTTGGCGAGCGTTACCTCGTCGGCGTAGTCGAGATCGCCGCCGATCGGCAGGCCGTATGCGAGCCGCGTAACGTCGATCCCGCTGGGGGCGATCAGGCGCGAAAGGTACAGCGCCGTAGCTTCGCCTTCAGCGTTGGGATTGGTCGCGACGATGAGTTCGCTTTGCTTCTCGCGCGCGATTCGCTCGATCAGTTCCTTGATGCGCAACTGGCCGGGTCCGATGCCGTCCATGGGCGAGATCAGTCCGCCGAGCACGTGATAGCGGCCGCGATACGCGTGGGTGCGTTCGAGCGCGAAGATGTCTTTCGCTTCGGCGACCGCGCAGACGATCGTCGCGTCGCGCCGGGCGTCCGTGCAGATCGCACACGGATCGTCCTCGGTTAGCGCGAAGCAATTCGAACAAAGCCTCACGCGATCTTTGACGGCCAAGATCGCATCGGCGAGAGATTCGGCGTCGGCGCGCGGCCGGTTGAGAAGGTAGAATACCAGCCGCGCGGCGGTTTTGGGTCCGACGGTCGGCAGTTTCGAGAACTCGTTGATGAGGCTCGCAATCGGGCCCGCGATGCCGTTGGTCAGCGCCGTCCGCTCCGCACGGACGATGCGCTCACATCAAGCCCGGAATGCGCATGCCGCCGGTAAGCGCGCCCATTCGTTTGCTCGACGTCTCTTGCGCTTTGGCAACCGCATCGTTGAACGCGACGACGAGCAGGTCTTCGAGCGTCTCGGGATCCTCGGGGTCGAGCGCTTCCTTCGCGAGCTTCACCGAGTTGACGCGGTAATCGCAGGTCATCTCGAGCGATACCGCAGTGCCGCCCGCCGTGCCCGTGACCACGGTTGCCGCCAGTTCGTCTTGCGCCTTGGTCATCTCGGCTTGCATTTTTTTGACCTGCGCCATCATCTGCGCTTGATTCATCGCGTCTCCGTCGTTCCGAATTTTTTGCGTGCGTATGCGAGCAGGTCGATTTCGCCATCGTCGTCTCCGGCGCTTCTCGGGGCGGCGGCCGGCCGAGCGGGCGACGTCCGTTCGTCCTTCCCCGTTGCAGCCGTGCGGGTCTGGAAACGAACGCGCAGCCGCACGCCGAGCACGTCGGCGAGCGCGCCCTCGACGATCTCAGTCCGTTCGCGCACGATGCCGGCTTGCAACGTATCGACGACGCCGATCGCCACGCCGTCGCCTTCGAACGCATCGACGGTCGCTTGCGAAAGCGGCGCGGCCAGTGGCTTATAGCGCTCCTCGGCGCGTGCGCGAATGCGATTCCACTGCGAGCGAATCTGCTGCAGTGTAAGCTCGTCCGCCCGCACCGGCGCACGTGCGGCAGCCGGCATCGGCTCAGGCTCTCGGATCGGCTCAGGCTCTCGGATCGGCTCGGGCTCTCGCATCGGCTCGGGCTCCGGCATCGGCTCCGACTCGGGCTCCGGCTCCGAGGCCGACTTGGGCTGCGGAAAAGCGGACGCGACTTGCGGCAGCGCTGCAGGCCGCGCAGGCGGCATCGCCCCAGGCGGCATCGTCGCGGGCGGCTGGCCGGCCTCCAGCAGCGCGATGCGGGTGGCGAGCGCATCGAGGCTCGGATCTTCGCCCGCCACGACCAGCCGGAGGACCGCGGTCTCGAGTTCCAGTCGCGGATTGCCCGAGGTGCGCGATGCGGCCAGCGCGTCGGCGAGCAGGCGCAACCCCCGCACGATTTTCGGCTGGGGCGTTTCGCGCGCGAGCGCCGTGGCCGCATCGGCATCGCCTCGCGAGAGGTCGCGGTCGAGCAACTCCGGATCGATGCGCGCGACCATCACGTTGCGATACTCACCGATCGTGCCACGAATGAGACCGGGCAGGTCGGCACCGGCATCGCTCGCCGCGTCGATCGCCCGTAACGCGCGGCTCGCATCGGCGTCGAGAATCGCCCGCGCGAGCGTCCGCGCGTGCTCGCGACCGGTCGTTCCGAAGGCTGCGTCGACGTTTGCGGCGTCGACGGGACCGTCGGCGTAGGCGGCGACCTGCTCGAGCATCGTTAGCGCGTCGCGCAAGCCGCCGTCGGCTCGGTACGCGATAGCGCCGAGCGCGCCGTCGTCGATCGCGATGCCTTCCGCGGCCGCTATTTCGCGCATGCGCGCGATCATCACCGGGATCGGAATGCGGCGGAACGCGTAGCGCTGACAGCGGGAGAGGATGGTCGGCGGAAGCGCCTCGGGCGCCGTGGTCGCGAGAATGAAGACGGCATGCGCCGGCGGCTCCTCCAGCGTCTTGAGGAAGGCGTTGGCGCCTTCGCGCGTGAGCATGTGCGCTTCGTCGATGATGAACACTTTCGCGCGCATCGAAGCCGGCGCGAACTTAACCGATTCTCGTAGCGCGCGTATCTCTTCGATGCCGCGGTTCGAGGCAGCGTCGACTTCGACCACGTCGAGCGCCGACCCGGCGAGAATCGCGAGGCAATTCTCGCAGCTGTTGTCGGGGTCGGGCGTCGGACCGCCGACGCAATCGATGCAGCGTGCGAAGATTTTGGCCGCGGACGTTTTGCCGCTGCCGCGCGGCCCGGAGAAGAGATAGGCGTGCGCGAGTTTTCCCGAGGAGAGCGCCGTGCGCAGCGTGCGAACCACGGTATCCTGCCCGACCAGATCCGCGAACGACTTCGGACGCCACGTGCGATAGAGGGACACCGCGCCCGAATTCGCGGAACGCTTCGCACCCGCCCTGTTTACGAAACTCGGCCTCGGGTACGAACGTTCTACGTCTGGGGATGGACCTTAGCCGCCGTTCGTTATTTGAACGCCGGCCGCAACGCGCTGGTGGAGAAAACGTTGGCAACGGCGACGCGCGCGAAGAGCGCGAACGAATATACCAAAGCCTTACAGCGATTATTTGGCTTCCGTTCGTTCAATCCGGGTCAAGAAGAAGTCGTTTCGCGGGTCATGGCGGGCGAAGACACGCTGGCCATCTTAGCGACGGGCGCGGGAAAGAGTCTGTGCTATCAGTTACCGGCTCTGTTATTCGACGGAACGACGGTCGTCGTCAGCCCGCTAATCGCGCTGATGAAAGACCAGCTCGATATGCTCGCCGAGCGCGGCTTCCGCAATAATGTGGCGCTCAACTCGACGCTCGGCGAAGAACAAGAACTTATCGCGCGCAAACGTTTGGCCGATGGCGAAATCAAGATCGTTTTCGTTACGCCGGAGAAGCTCGAAGACGAAACGTTTATCGCGATCCTCAAGCGCATCCGCGTGCCGTTATTCGTCGTCGACGAGGCACACTGCATCAGCCAATGGGGCCACGATTTTCGCCCGGCCTACCTCGCGCTCGGCCAGGTGATCCGCGATCTCGGCAAACCGACCGTTCTCGCGCTTACCGCTACGGCCACGCCGGCGGTGCGCGAGGACATCCTGACGCAGCTCGGCTTGCCGGGCACGAAGACGATCGTCAAGGGTTTCGACCGGCCGAACCTGCGTTACGAAGTGATGCGCGCCGAAAGCGAACAGGCGAAACTCAAGGCGCTCAAGCGTCTCTTCGAAACGGGTCTCGATGGCACGGGCATCATCTACACGGCCACGATCAAGAACGCCATGGAAGTGCAGAAGTATCTGCACGATCAGCTCGACCTGCCGGCGGCCGTGTATCATTCCAAGTTGCAAAAGGACGACCGCGTGTCGGTCCACGAGCTCTTCATGGGCGAAGCGATTCGCGCGGTCGTCGCGACCAATGCGTTCGGCCTCGGCATCGACAAGCCGAATATCCGCTTCGTCGTTCATTACGATCTGCCGGGGTCGGTCGAAGCGTACACGCAAGAGGCCGGCCGCGCCGGCCGCGACGGCGAGCCGTCGCGCTGCGTGCTCTTGTACCGCATGAGCGACACGCGCGTCCAGAATTACTTTCTTACCGGAAAGTATCCTGACGTCGAGGACGTGCAAAAAGTGTTCGGCACCCTCGAGTATTTCGGCGGCCAGGAAGGCGGCGTGTCGCTCGGCGATCTGCGGAAGATCTCACAGCTTCCGCTTACGAAGCTCAAAGTCGTCTTAGCGCTCCTGAAAAAAGCCGGTTTCATCGAGATGCGGTCGCGGTCGCAATACGGTCTGACCGGCGAGGCGCTCGGCAACCGCGACCTCGTCCTCAATTTGGCGAATTACGACACCAAGAAGTCGTACGATCAATCGAAGCTCGCCATGATGCTGCAATACGCCGAGACGCACGGCTGTCGGCGTAAATTCATCCTGAATTATTTCGGAGAGAACTTCGCCGCCGACACGTGCGGGCAATGCGATAACTGCCTCGCTGCCGAAGCGGCCGGCGCCCGGAACGAACGCGTCACGAGCGGTTATCGCATCGCGGACGTCGTCACGCATCCTAAGTTCGGGCAAGGCACCGTCGAACGCGCGGAGAAGGACCTCGTTACCGTCTTGTTTCCGAGCGTCGGGTACAAGACGCTTCTCGCGACGTCGGTGCTGCGAGAAGCCATTGCATAACGTCTCGTAGGAGAGCCATTGGAGTTCCGCGGATCGACGCGGCGGTTAGGTCCGCCGTTCGTTGCCGTTCTCGCGGCGCTCGTCGCGCTCGGTCTCGCCGTCGCCGAGCGCGTGCGCGCCCAAGAAGCACCGGCCGTCGCGACGGCCGCACCGGTGGCGCTGCCGACTCCCCCGGCGCCGCTCGCGTCCGCCGAAGCGGCCGGCGCACCGGCGACGTCGCCGGCCGCCTCGGCGTCACCACCGGCGCTCGCTTCGCCGGCTGGAGCCACGCCGCCGGCGACCCCGTCGTCACCGGGTGCGAGCGCGGCGCCCGGATCGCCCGGGCCGACGTCGCTCGAGCCGACGCCGCCGCCAATTATCGTCGACCCGCCGCAGGCCGGCGTAACGCCGGGCGGCAGCGTCCGCTTGCGCGTCATGCAAGAACTCGGATCGCTATCGGTCACGGTCGCCGATCCGGCAATCGTCGACGCCTCGGTCGATCAAGTCGCGCGCGAGATCGTCGTTAGGGGAAAAAAGCTCGGCGCGACGACGCTGACCGTGACCGATGCGCGCGGCATGACGCGCGACGTCGCGGTCCGCGTGGCGTTTCCGGCCGGCACGGTGGCCGAGGCCGCGAGCGTCCGAATCACCGGCAATCCCGCCACGCAACTGTTCGTCCGCGAGCAAGCCCGCGCAGCGGCACTTGCTGCAGCGACGCTTCGGCCGGGCGCCTCCGTCGTCGCCTCGACCGATTCTATCGCGGTCAACGCAACATTGCGCGTCGACGACGTGACGACCGTCGACGTGCCGGTCATCGTTGCCGGCGACGGCTTTTTTACCGTGCAAGGCACGACCCACGTACGCGTCGAGAACTTCGCCCAACCGCCGCTCGCGCCGCGATCGCTGCTCGTAAGCGACTTTCCGGAGCGGCTCACGGAAAACGGTATCTTGTTCACGGCCGATCTCTCGGCAAAGCAGGGCCAGCGGTTTCTCTATTATCACTACAATCCAAGTGGCCAGCCCGATCGCCGCATCGTGCTCAAGGTGCGCAACCCCTCGCCGCAGCCCGCGCTCGTGCAATTCATTAGCGGTTCGGCCGGTCCCGACGGCAACGAGATGCTGGTCGGCCATGCATCGACCCAGCGTTTTCTCGTGCGCCGGGCGCAGAATGAAGGCACGGTCGTCTCGGTACCGGGGAACGCGACGATCGCGCTTGCCGAGCAAGCGCTGCCTGCCAAGTCGCTCGTGAGCGCGCTGATGCAACTCAATGAGATCCAAGGGCCGCCGCTCCACCTCACGCTCGTCGCGCAAAATGCGAGCGACCCGGTCGACGGACCGATTCCGCAATCGGCCTTACTGGCCGGCGACCGGCCGCACGCGCGGGGCGTCTATCCGATCCCCGAATTTTTCTTCGATTACAGCTACGACGCCAACGGCCCCGATCTCGAGGTTCCCATCGGTCAGATTCCGCTTCCCAATCTCGTCGAAGGTCAGACCCTGGCCGGCGACTATGGCGTGTTGCAATCCGTAACGCTGCGAATCGTCAACGACGATCGCCGTAACGCGAGGCAGATCGCGCTCTATGCGAACCCGCGAGGCGGCCGCGCGACCGGAACGTTCGTGATCGACCGGGTGCTCGTGCAAGCACATCAAATGGCGCCGTTCGGGCATTATAAGCTGCGACAGTACACGGTCCCGCCGGGGAGTTTCATTCGAACGGAGATCGTCACCATGCCCGAAGGCGGATCGTCCTATCCCTTACGCCTGGTGCTCGCACCCGACGACGGCAGCGCCGCGCCCGGCTCCGGCGACTCGCCGATCTACTGATCGCATGTTCGTCTTCTTCAGTAATCGCCTCGGGTGCCTCATGTCGCTCTTGGTATCGGCGCTCGCATCGCTCGCGTATTCGGCCTCATGCGCGGCTGCGGCCACGCGTGACGGCCGCGTAGGCGGCGGCGACCGTCGCAGCATGCGCGCTCCACCTGAAGCGTGTTTGCGCGCGCTCGCGTGCCGCTCGAGCGCGCGCTTCGGCGCCGTCGCGATCGGCAAGGACCGCGCGAGTGGCGTCGATCCAGCCGTCGCGGTCGTCCGGCGCGACCAGCGGCGCGCTGCCGTCGACCACTTCGGGCAGCGACGCCGCGTTCGAGGCGACGAGCGGCATCCCGGCGCACAGCGCCTGCGCGGCCGCGTATCCGAAGCCTTCGTAGCGCGACGGTACGATCGAGAGCGTCGCCGATGCGTAGAGCGCCAGTAATTCGGCGCGAGAAACGTACCCGCGCAGCTCGAAGCGGTCCGCGACTCCGCGCTCGCGCGCGAGCGCGAGAATCCGCTCGCGATACGGCGTGAACGGCCCGGTTGACACGACGCGTAGTTCCGGAATCGCGGCGGCAACCTCGATCAGCACTTCGAGATTCTTGCGGACCTCGACCGTTCCGACGACGAGCGCGACCGGCGGCTGCGCCGGAGCGCGGTCGAGCGCACCAAACTCCCTCGCGACACCCGGATAAGCGACGACGACGCGCTCGGGCTCGAGACGCGGCGCGCACGCCAACACTTCGTCCCGCGAAAAGCGCGAATCGACGAAGATCGTCCGCGCGCGTTCGTAGCGTGCGAGCTGGTAGCGTCCAAAATACCAGCGCGCATACCGTCGCGCGTGCGTCTGCACGCGCAGCCACGCGACGTCGTGCACCGTCACGACGAGCGGAACCGTCGCGACCAGCGGCATCGTGCCTGCCAGGCAGTGCAGCACGTCGACGCCGGCGCGCGCGGCCTCGCAGGGCAGCAGGACCTGGTCCCACAGCACGCGCCGATCGAAGCGCCAAGGGTCGAATCGCGCGGAGTCCAGCCGTACGACGTCCACACTGTCGGCGGTTTCGAGCGCATGCGCGAGACCGGTGGCATATTCGCCGATCCCGGTCGCCGTGCCGACGGCGAGCTGCATGTCGAGTCCGGCGCGAATGCGCTCGTTCAGCGAGTAAGCTCGCGCGCCAGCCGGCGCACGGCCGGCGCCGCCGGGTCCAGATGCTGCGCAATCGCAAGCTCGCCGCGTGCGCGCGCGACGTCGCCTCGCCGAAGCGCCACGTCGCCGAGCCCGGTATGCGGCTCCGGACGCTGCGGATCGAGATCGAGCGCGCGTTCGAACGCCCGCTCGGCGCGCGCGTCGTCGCCGACGTTGAGCGCCTGATTACCGAGCGCGACGAGATATCCGCCGGCCTGCGGTGCGGCGTCGGAGGCGCGCTGGTAGGCTGCGAGCGAGGCGAGCGCGTGACCGCGTTTGCCGGGCGACGCGACGCCGCTTCGCACCGCGACGGCTTGTTCCATGACGCCCAAATCGTATTCGGCGCGAGCCCGCTGCGCGTTCGCCGCGGGATCGGTCCCGAGCGACGCAACTGCCGCCCGCTCGAGCGCGAGCGCGGGCGCGGCGCCGTTGGGGCTTGCGGCCAGGAGCGCGTTCGCGTCGGCTGCAATCGCGAGCGGATCGCCCGCGCGCAGGTCGTCGCGGGCCGCACCGGCGAGGTCGCCGCGCGCGCGCGCAAGCGCCGCATACAGCGCCGCGCGCTCGGCCGAATCGGGAAGCCGCCGGGCGTCCGCATCGGCGCGCCGCAGGTCGCCAAGATCGAGAACGGCGCGGGCGAAGGCGACCCGCAGCGGCAGCGGCAACGGCAGCGCGCGCGCCACGTCGTCGAAGCGAGCGACGGCCACATCCGGTACGAGCGCCGGCCACGAGCCGGGACGTGCCCGGTCGCGCAGCGCAACGCTTGCGAAGCATTGCAACGCGGCGAGCGCGAGGCAAAACGGGATCGCGAGATAGGCGCTACGCGACGCGCGAGCGCCCGGCACTAGCGAAGAATGGCAGCGCCATTTGAGCGACGAGGGACGCTGCGGCGGTGGAAAAGGGACTTACGGGTCGGTACACTAGAAGCGGACGGTGAAGTTGATGTCCTGACGATTCTGCGACAGGTTCGTATTCGAGATGACGTCGTCGGCATAAGTATAGCGGCGAGCCAGGAACGAGAGCGACGAATTGGTCTTGGGAATCGAATACGTCAGACCACCCGAGTAATAGTCCTTGCGCTCCGAAATGTTTTGCGTGTTCGTCGTACCGTACGAACCGCCGTACCGCTGCGTGGAGTAAGTGCCGTTGAGCGTCACATCGCGCGTGAGCGGCAGCGCAGCGGCGGCTCCGATCAAGATCTTATGCATGTTGACGTAGTTGGGATAGTACGAGACGGCGCTACCGCCGGGGAGACCGCCGGTCGGCGTGAACGCGGGATTGGACGTATCGTACTGCTGCGTCGCGGGATTGATCGGATAATACACCTGCGCCGTGCCGTCGAGGCGGCGTAGCGCTTCGTAGGAAGCGGATAGATTCGACGTTAGTTGCTGGCCGCCGAAGACCGGCAACTTGAAGCTCGTCCCGAACGCATACACGTCGTTACGTTCGCGCACGCTCGTCGGATAGGTCGGGCCGAAATACGTCGCGCCGTAACCGCCGGGCGTGATCTCTTCGAGATGCTGATACGAACCGCGCGCGACGAAGTTGAAGTCGCCGACGCGAACCGGAGCGTTGACGGCGAAGGTCTCGCCACGCGTGTTCGGCGCGTAGCCCGAGAAGTATTCCGGACCGTTTGCGCGCAGCGGGTTGAAGGCCGGAAAGACGAAGCTCAGATTGGGGTTGCCGGCCGTGTTCGGCGAGGCGAGGCCCGCGGTGACGAATTGCTGATCGAACTGCTGGTTGATGCCGAGGGTGTTGGCGAAGCCGAAGAAATCGGGCAGATAGCCCTGGCGGTAATTAGCGAATACTGCCGGAGCGTTGCCGTAATACCGGAACGGCGCACCCGAGAAGAAGTTTTGCCCGACCGATTGGAACTGCGCCGATACTTCGATCTTGTGCACGGTTACGCGCGCGCCGAGGACCGACGCCGTATCGCCGATCGCCGGGACGTTACGGAAGTCCGAGGTGAACTTACTGTCGGCCAACTCGCCGAAGATGACGGGCCGCGAATCGGGACCGCTGAGGTTGTACGGAATCGTAGCCTGGAAGTCGAGGCCGAGCACCGAGTCGCTCACGTCGCCGATGCCGCTCGTGGGGTTCTGGAAGACCTGTGTTATGCCGTTGGCTCCTAGCCCCGACGTCGTCAAGTCGTCGAAATCGAACACGCGGTTGAACGTCAGGCCGATCTCGAGCCCTTCGTAGCCCTTGAACTTCTGATTCGCCCGGAAGTGCACCATGTAGCGCTGCTGCGAGGTGTTCTGCGTCGTGCCGAGCCCGCGGTACGTAATGCCGATCGTCACGTTGGCCGGCAACGGAAAGCCGAATACGATGCTATTGAGCGCTTCGTTATAGGTAAACGGCGGCGCGGCCCCGAGCAGCCGCGGACCGCCGATGGGCGTCCCCGTCGCATCGAAGATCTCGCCGTTATAATTCAATACGTAGACCGAACCGTTGACGGCCTTTTGGGTGAGGAACACTTGGCCGAGCGTTCCGGTGTCGGTGGAAAACTGATCGGTGCGCGGCGTCGCGGCGGCGGTCGTCTGGGTGAAGCTGGCTTGCGGCGGGACGATCGGATTGAAGTAATTGAGCAGATTGAATGCTGCGAGGTTGGGGTCGACCACGGTCGACGTATCGATCAGCGTGTTGTCGACGCGGGTAAACGACGCTTCGAAGTCGGTGAGACCGAACGCGCCCTCCCCGACCGTTCCCTTGACCAGCACGCCCTTCTGGAACGGCTGGACCGGCAGATCGTATGGCACGGCGCCGTTGTAGCCTTGTGGCGCTCGAAAGGCCAGGCTCAGCCGCGACGACGTCATGTTATCGATCAAGCCGAATTTGAAGTCGAGATTCGAAAGGGCGCCAGCGTGCGCGATCGCGATGTCGACACCCGGCTCGATATCGAACTTTGCCTGTTGGGTGAAGTCGCCGCCCCATTCGAAATTGATGATGTGCACCGGCAGCGACACCATCAGGTTTTCGTTGATCTGATAGCCGAGCGAGAAGCGCGTATCCTGACGGATCTGGATGCCCGAACCCGCTTGGGTTAGCGGATTATTGGTGTCGTCCGTGGTGAGGAAGGCGTTGACGAACGGGTCGATGGCGCCGACCGAGCCTTGATTGGGCGGGGCGGCATTGGCGGCCGATGGCACCGCGCCGTAGGGCACAGTCGTGCCGTAATACGTCGTTACGGGCGCGCCCGTCGTGTTCTGCACCGTGCGCGGAATGACGAAGCGTTGACGCAACGTCACGTTGGGCAAAAAGGCGCCGTGCAGCGACAACGACTGCGCGAACTTCGTGCGGCGGTCGAGCGCATCGAGCGAATCTTCGATGTTCGTGACGCGTACGCCGAGCGAATCGAGTTCGTCTTTGAGCGCGTCGATGAGCTTTTGCAGCTTGTCGAGATCTTCTCGCGAGGCACCCTTGACTTCGTTCGCTTGGAGCTTCGCGATCGCGCGCGCGACGACGACCGCCATCTCGTATCGGGTTAGCGGCCGGTCGCCCTTGAAGCGTCCGCCGGGGTACCCATCGACGATGCCGTCGGCCGCAAGACTTTGAATGTACTGATAGGCCCAGTGGTTCGCGGGAACGTCTGAAAACGGCGTAGCCGACGCGGCCCGCGGCACGACGACCGCGGTGAGAACCGCGATCGCGACGAGGCGCGCGAGACGCTTCATGGACCCTCCCAAAACTATCGTTAAACGTTCGTCGTAACGCCGGGACGCGCGAATCAACGACGCAGCCAAAGCGCTTACGGCAGGCCGCTTTACCAGCTTGGCGGAGCGAGTCCTGCACCGTGACGTTACGTTAACGGCCTTAAGAAACGGCCGCGCCGGCTTCGCTTTCGATCAGACGTTCGGCGATGAGCAGCGCCGCGAAATCGTCGATGGGCTCGGGCGGTAACAGCATGCCGCGCGGCACGAGCCGGCGCCACCCGCGGGGTGGATGCGCCTCGAAATAGCGCTTACGCGCGAGCAGCGTCGTCTCGCGTTCGTCGACGACGTGCACCGGCACGCCGAGCAGCCGCACGACCGCGTCGATTTCGCGCGTGTGCGTTCCGCCGCCCAGCGCCACCGCCCGTGGGGCGAACCGCGCCACGACGTCGTGCAAGGTCGCGCCGAGTTCTTCGGTGGCGACGATTCCGAGCGCGAGCGGCGCCGTGCGCATTGCCGCAACGACGGCATAGCCGCACTTGCGCGTGCCGGGATCGACGCCGAGAATCGGGCCATTCATTTCGACGCGCGATCGAGTTGGAATGCGACCGGAATGGAACCGGTATGCGGATAGACGTCGGCGGTCGCCCGAGCCACGATGTAATAGCGGCCGCGACCACTTTTGATCGTGCGCGTCGTGTCGGCGACCTCTGCGCTCGTGAGCGCCGGAATGACCGTCGCGACGAAGGCGGGCATGCCGTTCGCGATCGCGATCGACCGGATCGCCGTAGCCAGTTGCCCGTAGGCGATGTTCGGATTGATCGCCGTGCCGCCATCGATCTCGACGCTCGTGATGCCCTGTTGCGTCCGGAATATCGGTTGGTCGGCGTAGGGTGCGAAGGTGAAACGAATCGGGTCGTTTGCGAAGAGATTTACGTCGGCCATGGCGACGAGCAGCACGGGACCGCGGATCAGAAAGCCCTGCGTCGCCGGATCGTCGAGCACCGCACGCAGCTTCTTCGCAATCTCCGGTTCGCTGGATTTGCCGACATAGGGCCGCAAGCCGCGCGGCACGTACCGCGCGTTGAGCGCGCGCGCTATGGAGTCGAAGAACGCCGAGAACGCGCGCAGCCGTTCGGCCGGCGCCTGTTGCGGCGTCAAGATCAGGAACTGATTGGAGAGCGCCTCGCCACGGCTGATGACGATGTCGCTATTGCGGACGCGTTCGAGCGCGTCCGCTTGCGCTTGCAGTTCGTTAACCTTGTTGTTGAGTTCGGAGATGTGGAAGAATGCGGTGCGGACGTACGCCGAAACGAAGATGCCGGCGACCGTAATGACGAGCGCGATCATCATGCCCGTGCCGACCGCAACGATCGTCGACGTGTACTTGGGCCGCAATCCGAAAAGCGTCATACGCTTGCGCCCCACCTGATGCCCGACGCGATCGCCGATGTAGGCGATCAACCCCGCGACGAGCACGATGAGCAGAACGAAGATGCTCCCACCGAGAATGCCCACTAATAGTGCGCCGCGCGGCGCAGACGCGCGGCGCCAATGGCCGTAAAGATGACGTTGGGCAGCCACGCGCCGATGGTCGCGACGCCATAACCGCCCGGCAGGCCGGAAAACAGCGCCGAAGTCGCGCTCGCGATGACGAAGTATAAGAACGCGATCGGAATCGCTAGGCCGAACCCCGCGCCGATGCCGCCACCGCCGCGCGGCGGGCGTAGCGCGAACGGAACCGCGATGAGCGCAAATACGAAGGTCGCGAACGGCCGCGCCAATTTCTCCTCGTAGGTGCTGCGATACGCGCGCGTTTGCTGCGGGGTGAGTTGTCCCGAATCGATGATTTCCCGAATCTGCGCACGGCTCATCGACTCGCGGCTCGTATCCATCGCACGCTGTTGGATTTGGCTCGGGCGCTGCCCGACGTCGACCGTTACCGACGGGTCTTGTCGCGATTCCGTGCTGCCGTCGGCGGCAAAGTGGTATTCGGTCGCGTTATCGAACGTCCACGTCGGCATGACGTAGCGTCCCCGATCGCTGAACAAGATGCCCGTCGGGCGCTTATCGGCGCCGTACGTAATGATCGTCACGTTGAGCAGCGCCTGCGTCTTGGGATCGTAGTCGCGAAAGTACGTCACCTGTTGGCCGCCGCCGGGCAGCGCCGACACGACCGTCCGGCTGCCGCCGCCGAACGCGCCGATGTGCCGGATGGCCTCATCGCGCAGATACGTCGCTCGTTCGTTGGCGTACGGCACGACCGTCTCTTGCAACGCGTAAGCGAGCACGGAGATGGCGACGCCGACCACGAGCAACGGTGCGACGACGCGCACCAGGCCGATGCCGCCGGCCTTGAGCGCCGTGATTTCGCTCTCGGCCGAGAGACGTTGCAGCGCGAGCAGCGTGCCGAGCAGCATGCCCATCGGCACGACGGTCACGACGATCTCCGGCATCTGCCACAAGAAATACGCCAGCGCCGCGCTGAACGGCGCGTGCTCCTCGCCGACGAGCCGGCTGATCGCGAGCACGTTCGTCGCGGCGAACATTAGCGTGAAGGCCGACAAGCCGAAGGCGAACGGTCCGGCAAGTTCGCTCACGAGGTAGCGATCGAGGATGGTCGGGCGGGCGAAAGCGCTCGCGACGCTCGAGAGGTACGACGCGCGCGGCGCGGCCGTACCCATTAGCAGATCACGCGTCGGGACACTATAACCGTAATTCTTTTCCGAAGTAGACGTCGCGAGCGATGCGTGAAGCGAGCACGTGTTCGGCGTCGCCTTCGGCGATGATTTTCCCATCGTTGAGAATGTAGGAGCGGTCGACGATCGCGAGCGTTTCGCGCACCTGATGGTCCGTGATCAGCACGCCGAGCCCGCGTTCGCGCAGCTGCCGGATCATGAGCTGGATGTCGCCGACGGCGATCGGGTCGATGCCCGTAAACGGCTCGTCCAGGAGCAGAAAGGCGGGCTCGGTTGCGATGGCCCGCGCGATCTCCACGCGCCGGCGTTCGCCGCCCGAGAGCGAGTCGCCGCGCGCATCGACGAAGCGCGCGAGCCCGAACTCATCGAGGAGCGCGGGGAGGCGGCGCTCCTGTTCGCGGCGCGACACGCCGTTCATCTCCCAAATGAGCCGGATATTGTCGCCGACCGAAAGCTTGCGGAAGATCGAGTTTTCCTGGGCCAAGTAACCGATGCCCATGCGCGAGCGCCGGTACATCGGCGCGTTCGTCAGATCGATGCGGTCACCGTCGCGTTCGAGCGCCACGGTGCCCGCATCGGGCCGCACCAGCCCGACGACCATGTAGAACGTGGTGGTCTTGCCGGCGCCGTTGGCGCCGAGCAGCCCCACGACTTCGCTCGTACCGACGTACGCGTTCACGTCGTCCACGACCGTCCGCGCGGCATAGCGCTTGACGAGATGTTCGAGCAGAATGCGCCGCTGGGGCGTGGCCGGCCGCGAATTCATCGCGTGCCCGTTACGTCGAGTCGCCCGGAACGCGTGTCCCAGACGAGCGTATCGCCCTGCAGCCGTTCGCCGGCCGGGGTGGTGACCGACACGTTTCCGTCGCCGTGGACGATCTCGTCGCCGTCGTCGTAACGCAGCGTATCGCTCGTCAACGTCTTGCCGTCCGTCGTGCGCGCGCGTACGCCTCCAGTCATGCGCACGAGCTTATCTTTTGCGACGATCTCTCCCGCAGGAGCATCGGCGACGATCCGCCGGCCGTCGGCCGCATAAAAGGTAATGTGGGGATTCACGAAATCGCTCCGTCCGCTGTCGCCGCCGAAATACCGGCCGCTTTCGGAATCGGCGCGTAACACGTAGACCTTACGCGCGCCTTTCTGCTTGGTGAGGTAGATGTAGCGCGATCCGACGCGATGGGAGCGCACCTCGATCGGCACGGTCGTCGGCGTCGCCGCCGGCAATGGACGACCGCTGGCCGCATCGCGTCCGTGAGCAGTCGCTGCCGGCGGGGAGACCGCATCGCGGGTCGACGGCGGCCGTGCGCAGCCGGCAAAGAGCGTCGCAGCGGCGGCAAGGGCGAGGGCGCGTTTCACGCTCGCAGCTCGAGGGGCAGGCCGCCCTCCGCCGCAGCCAGCGCGAGCCCGGCGTACGGTATCCAGACGAAGGTCATTTGAACGATCCCGATCGTGTCGAACACTCCTTGAACGCATGCGGCCACTAAAGCGGCGCAGACGCTCCATAGCAACCGCCGTTCGCGCGCCGTACGCGCTCGTGCGCCGGACCGCACCGCACCGAAAAAGCGCCACCAGCCGTACGCGGCGGCAGCGAGCCCGACAACGCCGGTCTCGCCCGCAAGCGAAAGGTAGGCGTCGTGCGGATGCAGTGCGCCGAAGGTGCCGGGGGGATCGTCGCCCGGCGCGCGGACGCTCGGATAGACGCGCCAATACGTCATCGGCCCGCTCCCGGTGAGCGGAAACAGCACCGCGGCGCGCACGCCGGCGCGCCAGATGCGCACGCGGTCGAGCTCGTCTCCGCGTGCGTGCAACGCGGCCGGCCGTACGAGGGCGAACGCGGATGCCGCGACCGCGATCGTCGCAAGCGCCCCGGCGCTGCGCCGCCGTCCGCAAGCCGCTGTCAAGAACGCCGCGCCGGCGAGCGCCCCGAGCGCGCCGCCGAGCGACCGCGTCGCCACGAGTGCGACGAGCGCGGACGCTACCGCGGCCGTGGCAAGCATCCGGGCGCGACCGCGTAATGCGAGGGCAGCTCCGAGCGCGACGAAGCCGAACGTCAGCGCAAACGCGGCGAACTGATTGGCGGTAACGAAAAGTCCGGCCGCCCGGCCGCCGTTGAGCGCCCACAACGCCACCGGCCGGTGTGCGGCCGCCATTGCGACGCCCGCGCAGTTAGCGGCCAGGCCGCACGCGAGATACGGCAGCACGACGTTGCGCGCCGTCGTGCCGCGCGCGAACGTCGTGACCAGCGTCAGATGGAACACCGCGCCGAGCAGCATCATCGCAACGACCTGCAGCCCCGATAACGGGTCGATGCCGAGCACGGTCGCAAGCACCGCCGAGCCGATCCAGGCGCACAGCAGCGCGCAGGACGCCGTACCGCGCAGCCGCGGACGTTCTCGGACGAGCGCGGCGAGGCACACCGCAGCCGAGACGACGAGCGCGGCGGCGAGCGCGGCGGCGCCGCTGCGCGAGAGAAACACGTATCCGACCGGAGGCGTCGGCGCGAGCGCCGCGAGCGACGTGTAACCTTGCACCGCAATGAAGAACGTCGCTAACGCCACGCGAACCGTACCCGGTACGCGTAGGGCGGTCAGCGCACGATCTCGCGAATCGCCTGCGCGATCGCTCGCGCGCCGCCGGCAGCGCCCATGCGCTCGGGCCCCGCGGCCCGCATGCGCGACAGCTGCGACCCGTTCGCTAACGCCTCAGCTAATGCTGCGGCTGCAGCCGCCGGTTCGGCGGGGAGAATCGCGAGCGCGTCGCCGAGCAGCCGTCGCTGACGCATGCGATACCAGTCAGCGCCCACGCCCAGTTCCCCGAGCGCGAAAACCGGCAAGCCCAGTGCGGCCGCCTGTTCGTTGGCCGTTCCCGCCTGGCCGACGACCGCGACGCTGGCTCGAAGCAGGCCGCCGAGGTTGCCCCGCCACCCGATCAGGCGCGCGTCTCCAGCCGACGCTTCAAAGGCCGTTTCGGCGTCGATGCCCGGAAGCACGACCCAGCCGTCGGCGGCCAGCGCCTGTTGGAAACCGGACACGTCGAGCGTAGGAGCGCAGGAACACAGCGCCGAGGCGCCCGGCTGCAGCGTCGCGAGCGCCCGCACCACGCGTGCCAATCGAACGGCGTCGCGATAAGCTTCCATGCGGCTGCCGGGCAATAACCCGATCCACCGACCGGATCGCGCGGCAGGTGCGTCGTCGAGCAGATCGACGATGACGTTGCCGGCAGCGCAAGCCGCCGTTCGGCGGGCGCGCAGCGCCGCAGCGGTGGCGGCATCGCGGACGAACGCCCGCCGGGCTCGTCGCAGCAACACCCGCTCGAATGGGCCGTACGGCGCAACGTAGACGCTTTTCGCGGTTCCGACGAAGACGGTCGGGCGACGCGCGAGCAAGGCGAGCGCGAGTCCAAAGGCGTCGCCAACGGCGACGACCGCGTCGTAGCGCGACGCTTCGCGAAACAACCACGCGACCTGCGCTGCAAAGAGACGGACGAAGCCGGCGGCGACGTCGCGCGCGAAAGCGCGGACGTTGAACATCGCGACGAGTCCACCACTGGGCATCGAGCGCCGCGGGCCGACGACCGCTACGCCCGGGTGTCCCGCGCCTTCGCCCACGAGGGGGAACAAGGCGGTTGCACAGTCTCCCGCGAGCTCGCGAGCGATCCGCGCGGCGATGGCATTTTCACCATGACCGTTGGCGACGAAAAGAACCCGGCGCTTCACGCCGCCGGTGCGTCGAGTAAAGGAAGCAGCGCGAAATCCGCGACGCGTGCGCGTCCCGCATCGACCGCGAGCACGGTTCGCGAGACGAACGCGCCGTACGGACCCGCATGCACGATCGGCACCTTGCCGACGTACTCCGGCGCCACGAGCGTGTCGTGGCTGTGACCGCCGAGTACGAGGTCGATGCGCGGAACGGCCCGAGCCAATTCCCGGTCCACGCGTAGACCCAGGTGCGAGAGGACGACGAGCGTCGTATCCGGCGGCGTCGTTTCGGCGAGCCCGCGTGCGACGGCGATCGGGTCCACAAAGCGCCAGCCGAACACCCGCTCCCACGGACTGCCGTCCGGATACTGAACGACGAGCAGTGCGCAGACGCGGACCTTCCAAGCGTCGCGTTCGAAGCGCGCCTCCGAGACGAAGGGGAGCGGCCGGCCGCGCACGTCGCTCAAATTCGAGCACACCAGCGGATGCCGCATCTTACGTGCGCGAGCGGCGACGAGCCCGAACACGTAATGAAACTCGCGATTGCCCATCGCTTGCGCGTCGTAGCCCGCCGCATCGATCTCCGCTACGATCGGCTCGCGCGACCGGTAGACCGTTTGACTGCCGCGCAGCGAGTCGCCGCAATCGAATAACAGCCCCGGCTCCGCCGCCCGCAGCGCGCGCAAGCGCGGCACGAATCCACGGTGGTCGTGAAGGTCGGAGGTATGATAGATCCGCAGCGGCGTCATCGCGTCGACCGGCGGACGACGTTACGTGCCGACGCGCGATTCGCGACGATCGCACAGATCCGCGGCACGAACGCTTGGGCTACCGCTGAAGGCACGTGCGCTCAGCCGCGGTGCCGCGCGAGCCGAGCGCCGTCCTCAACGTAACGCCGTCCTCCACCGTGGCAGTACGCGCCTGGACGGCGCTGCGGCTCGCGATGACCGCGGACGTGCCGACCGCAATCGCCGCCCGCAAGGCCGGCCATTCCAACCGTAGCATCTCTCTTCGAAAGCGGCATGGACGTTCTCCAGTAGAGCGGAGTCCCTGCGTGGACGGCGGTTGCATAGGTCCGCTCGGCGTTCGCGCACGGCTTTCGATTACTTCCACGCAGGCTTGTGAATGAGTGGGCGCTACGCAGGCGGACAGCCGAGCCATATCGGTCTTGCGAAAGGGAACTGGTACCGACTCATAAATGAACGCATTCACTTATTCTTTTCGCAACTTTGAAGCGCCGCTCGAGGGAGTCGCTATGCCACCAGTCGCCCCGTTCTATTACGGCTACCTCATGGCCGTCGCAGCTATTGCCGGCGTTGCGTACGGCGGCTGGTGGACGCTAACGCCGGCCGCGCTCGTGTTCGTAGTCGTCCCGGTACTCGACGGCATCATCGGCGTGTCGCTCTGGAACCCGAACGCCGCCGAGGAAGCGCTGGGGCAGGCCGACGTGCGCTACCGCTGGATCACGTGGCTCTGGATCCCGCTCGCGCTCGCTGTGACGGCAGCGGCGATCGTTCAGGCCGCTTCGCCACAGGTTGGATGGCCCGAACGCATCGGTCTGGCCGCTGGGATCGGATTGATGAACGGCACGATCGGCATCACGTACGCGCACGAGTTGGTGCACCGGCCGGGCCGAATCGAGCCGCTGCTCGGCGAGCTTCTGCTTCTGCTCGTGAGCTATCCGCACTTCCGCGTCGAGCACGTGTTCGGCCACCACCGGTTCGTGGCCACGCCGCGCGATCCGGCGACGGCGCGCTTCGGCGAGACGTTCTATGCCTTTTGGCCGCGCTCGGTGGGCGGACAGATTACCTCAGCTTGGTCGCTCGAGCGCGAGCGGCTGGCTCGACGCGGCGTGTCGCCGTGGACCACCCAGAACCGCATGCTTTGCTATGCCGTCGTTCTCCTGACGTTGTATGCGGCGCTCGCAATAACGAGCGGCCCGCTCGGAACCTTCGTCTTTGCCTTGCAGAGCCTCGTGGCGTTTTCGAGTCTCGAGGTCATCAATTATATCGAACATTATGGCTTGCTTCGTCGCAAAAATGATACGGGGCGCTACGAGGTTACGCAGCCTCGGCATTCGTGGAATGCAGGGCACGCGCTCTCGAACGAGTTTTTGATCAACTTGGCGCGCCATTCGGACCACCACGCCGTCGCGAGCCGCCGGTACCAAATCTTGCGAACGTTCGCAGCGGACGAGGTTCCGCAGATGCCATACGGGTACGGCACGATGTACCTCATCGCACTCGCACCGCCGCTGTGGTTCCGGCTTATGAACCCGCGCGCCCGGGCCTGGGCGTGAGACCTGCCTCGAGCCGCCGCGAACGCAAGCGCCGCACCGTTCGCGACAACGTGCTTGGAGCCGCGGAGGGTCTGTTCGCGGCGCATGGCTTCGAGGGCACGCGGATGGAAGCCATCGCGTCGGCCGCCGACGTCGCCGTGGGAACGGTCTATAATTACTTTCCGGCCAAGAGCGATTTGCTGTTGGCCGTACTGTTGGCCGATGTGGACGACGTGCTCGCCGCGGTGCGCGCCATCGTCGCGCGTAACGATCCCGACGCCCGGGCAACGATCGAAGAAGCCGTGCTCGTGCTGCTCGCGGCGATCGATCGCCGACCCCGGGCGCTATGGCGTCAGGTCGCCAGCCGCGCGCTCGTGGAGCCGCGCCTCGGGCACGCCTATCTTGACGCAAGCAAACGCTTACATGGCATTCTGATGGAGCTTTTGGTGCAGCGCAGTTCGCTCGCCGGGTCGGATTGCGGCGACCAGTATGGGGCGATCGTCTTCTCGATCGTCAACTCGCTCGTGCTGACGTATTTTCTCGACGCAACGATGACGTCCGAAACGTTTTCTAGGGAACTGCGGCACCAGCTTACCAGTTTATTCGGTTCGTGACGAAGCGGCAGACGGCGCGCTGCCAGGGGCGCGCACGAGCGTGGGTCGTAATGCTGCGTAGATGGATTTACCGGAGGGCCGCCGCCTCACCATCCAAGAGTACCTCGAACTCGAAGCAATATCGAGCGAGCGATTCGAGTATCGAGACGGCCACGCAGTGGCCCTTGCGGTGCCATCGGGCAATCACGGACGCATAGCGACGAATCTTCTCCTGGCGCTTGCGCCGCTCGTCCGTGCTCGAGGTTGCGATGTCTTTGCCGGCGATGCAAAGGTCGTGACGCCAAGCGGCGACCATATGATACCGGACGTCGTCATAACGTGCGACGGCAGAGATAGAGCCGTTCTCGATGCGCGCGGAGAGGCCGTCGTACGTTACCCGTGGCTCGTAGCGGAGATTTTATCGCCGGCAACCGCCGCCGACGATACGACCGACAAGCTCGATGCCTATCAATCGATCGCGGAGTTGACGCACTACGTCGTCATCGATACGCGGCGACGCGCCATTCGGCTCTACGAACGGATCGAAGACGGATCGCTCGCGAATCGCGGGCGGCTCCAGCGTCTGCGCTTGCAGAATCTAGGCGGGTTCGAGCTAACCATCGAAGACGTGTATCGCGACACGACCGTCCCCGCTTTACGCGACACATCCGCGCCGCTCTAGCGCCAGAGTGGACGCGCGGAACGGTCGGTCCCTATAGCGAGCTCGACATCATTCTGGTACAAGAATCGACGCTTCCGCAGCCGCAGCAGTTGCTACAAGTCCAGGAGCACCTCGCTCACATCGATGCGTAAATCCGGAAAAGCGTTACTTCGCGCGCTCTGTCCCGGCTCGAACTCGCTGCGATGGTCTCCGTCGTGCATCTCGATTCGACGCCGTTCGGGATCGACGACAATCACCAGTTCGGCACCGCCGCGGAAATAGAGTGCGACTTTCTCGTCCACAAGCAAGCGGCGATCGTCAGGCGAAAGAATCTCTGCCGCTATATCAGGTGCAAGCGTCGGCTTCTCCCGTGCCTCCCCAAGATCGCGTGGCAGACGCGCGAATGAAAAGTACGCGACGTCGGGGACGAGCGAACTCCAGCGTTCACCCGGCGACGCGAAGTAGCAACGCCACTCCGTGCCGACCTCACCGCGGCGCCCTGCCCAAACCGCGAGTAGCGCGCCCAGTCGCAACTGCACGACCGAATGGCGGCTCCGCGGGCTCACCTTTTGAATCCGCCGCCCACCGATCGACTCGATGGCAGGCTTAATGTCCGGGATGCCGAGTTCTGGCGCGATTTGCATAGCGTGCTCCACACGCGAATCTATCACGCTGCTGGTCGAAAAAACAAGTATTGACGCAGAACGGCCTTCGTCGATGAAGTCGCCGAAGGGGCGAGATATTATCGCATACAGCGATCGGGGCTTCTCACCACGGCGCGTCCTCGCCCGATACTACACGCGTTGCTGGCGCGCGACCGTCACCGCAAATGCGGCGCAGCGGCGCAACGCATTTTCATCGCCGAGCTCGTCGCGCACCGCCTGCAAATCGCGTACGCGTCGGGCCGGATCGGCGAGCGCGTCGCCGAGCGCTCGTGCCAGCGCCGCCGGCGTCGCCTGCTCTTGCAGCAACTCCGGTAAGACGGCGCGGCCCATGATGATGTTCGGTAACGTAATAAAGGGATGCCGGTCGAGCCAGATACGACGCGCGTACGGCGCTTGAGCTTCCGCAATAACGTAGAGCGCAACGACCGGTACTTCACGCAAAGCGGCTTCGAGCACGGCCGTCCCCGAGGCGACCCAGGCGGCGTCGGCGGCGTCGAGCGCGGCTCGCGCGCCGCGCAGCACGCGTACATCGACCGACGTGTTCTCGAGCGCCTCCTCGATGCGCCGCTCGCCATCGGCGTCGGCGGCACCCGCAACGAAAGCGACGCGCGGACGCGTCCGGCGCAGGACTTCGCACGCCGCAAGTAAGCGCGGCAAGTGATGCGCGATCTCGCCCCGCCGGCTACCAGGTAACAGCGCGACGATGCCGCCGTCGGGCGGCGGCGCCGGCCGCGGCGCACGCGGTGGAACGAGCGAGACCAGCGGATGACCGAAGTAGGCTGCCCCAAATCCAAGCGAGGCATAGAAGTCACGCTGGTGGCGAAACGGCGTGAGCGGAACGGTCGTGCGCGCAACGGCACGCGCTTGTGACTCACGATCGAGCCATGCGCCCGGCGGCACGTAGTACAGGATCGGCCGGCGGTACCCGAGCGCGCGCAGCGTGCGCGCGAAGCGCAAATTGTACGCGCCGAAGTCGACGAGTACGATGAGATCGACTGGGCGCGCGCGTAGCCAGACAGCGTGCCGCAGCATATTGGCGAGCAGCGGCGGAATGCGCCGCAGCGCCGCGAGCGGGCCGAGGCTCGCCCAACCGGTCGTGCGCGTCGTTAGCGTAAAGCCGGCGGCTGCCATCCGTTCGCCGCCGATGCCGGCGAACGAAGCGTCGGGCTCGAACTCGCGCATCGCATCCGCGAGGGTGGCGGCGAGCATATCACCCGACGCTTCGCCCGTCGCGAAGAACACGCGCACTACTTGACGATGCCGCGCTCCGTCGGCGCCTCGACGAACGCCAGCAAGTAACGCCCTTCGTCGCTCGTAACGAACGAGTGCATCGCTTCGATCGCTTGCGAAATATTGTAGTTCGAACGGTACAGCGCCTTATAGCATTCCTTGAGCTCCGAGATCGTCTCGGGCGTAAATTCGGCCCGCCGCAAGCCGACGCTATTGAGGCCGTATGGTTGCGCCGGGTTGCCTTCCACCAAGAAATACGGCGGGACGTCACGGGTAAGTCTGGAGATGCCGCCGACCATCGCGTGACGTCCGATGCGTACGAACTGGTGCACGCCCGTCTGGCCGCCCACGGTGGCATAATCCTCGACCACCACGTGTCCCGCCAGTTGCGCCGTCGACGACATGGTGACGTGGTTGCCGATGCGGCAATTGTGCGCGATGTGCACGTAGGCGAGCAGCAAGCTGTCGTCGCCGACCGACGTGATCTCCTCCGCTCCGGTCGCGCGGTGCACCGAGACGTATTCGCGCAACACCGTGCGGCTGCCGACCGTCGTGAACGAACGCTCGCCGTGAAACTTGCGGTCTTGCGATAGTGCGCCGATCGAACAAAACGGATGAATCTCCGAATCGTCGCCGATCGTGGTTAGTCCGTTGACGACCACGTGCGCAAGCAGACGTGTGCGTTTGCCGATCGCGACGTTCTCGCCGATCACGCAAAAAGGACCGATCTCGGCCCCTTCTCCAATAACGGCCTTCGGATGGACGACGGCGCTCGGATGAATCAACGCGGCCTCACGCGCGCAACACCGTCGCGTCTGCGCCGAACTCAGCGATGGTGGCGGTGGAGAACATCAGCTCGGCCGAGCAGGCCAGCTTGCCATCGACCTTCGCCTCGGCTCCGACCCAGCCCATCGCCGAACGGCTGCGCAGTAAGGTGACTTCCATATCGAGCCGGTCCCCCGGTACCACCGGCCGGCGAAATTTCGCCTTATCGATTCCCGTGAGAAACGCGATGCGCCGCCGAAAATCGTCGGGCCCTAAGATGATCGTGCCCCCGAGCTGCGCCAGCGCTTCGATCATATAGACGCCCGGCATCAGCGGCTGACCTGGAAAATGGCCTTGAAAGAAGTGCTCGTTCATCGTGAGATTCTTAAAGCCGGTAGCGTGTTTGCCGAACTCGAGCTTCGTAATGCGATCGACGAGCAGCATCGGATAACGATGCGGCAAGATCGTCATCAGCTCGTTGACGTCCATCGCGTGGGCCTTCATGCCGACGCGCCGAGCGCCGCCGGCCGCGGCGGATAGGCGGCGCGCAAGGCGGTCACCGCACGAGCGTGCAGCCGATGCCCGCTCTTGACCGCAACGATGTCGAGCTGCGGATGGCCGCCTAGCAGCGAGAAATCGCCCAACAGATCGAGTACTTTATGACGCACCACTTCGTTGGCCCAGCGCAGCGGCGTGAGCGGTCCGTCCGGAGCGAAGACGAGCGCATTATCGAGCGAACCGCCGCGCGCAAGCCCGGCGTCGAGCAGCGCCTCTACTTCGTGCAGATAGCCGAAGGTCCGAGCCGGAGCGATATCGCGAACGTACGATCCTGCATCGACCGTCGTATCGATGAACTGGCTGCCTACCGGCGGCGCATAATCGACGGCGAATCGTACGCGCAAGCGATCGGACGGCGCGACGACGAGCACCGCATCGCCGTCTGTGAAGACGAAGGGCCGGTCGATCGCAAACGGCGCCCGGCAAGCTTCTTGCGGCACGAGGCCCGCGCGCGCGATCGCGTCGCAGAACACGGCCGAACTGCCGTCCATGACGGGGATCTCCGGACCGTCGACCTCGAGCGTGACGTTGTCTACCTCCATCGCTAACAGCGCCGACATGACGTGCTCGATCGTCGATACGGTCGCGCCGCCGTGACCCAGCACCGTCGCGCGTCGCGTATCGACAACGTATTCGGCGAGGGCGGGAAACGCAACACCGCCGCCGAGGCGAAAGGTCCGACCGTTGCCGCCATCCGCGGGTAGCAAGCGCAGGTTCGCATCGACGCCGGTGTGCAAGCCGACGCCCGCGAACGCGAGCGGTTCGCGCAGCGTCTGCTGCCGCATTATTTCCGCTCCAAAGCGCTCACACGCTCGTACAACTTTTCGAGGTTGCGAATGCGCACCTGCGAACGCAGTTCGAGGCGATGGTCTTGCGCGGGCGCTCCGCTAATCGTCGCGCCGTCGGGAACGTCGTGCCACATCATGGTGTTTCCGGCGACGGTTACGCGGGACCCGACCGACGTATGGCCGTTGAGGGCGCTTTGGCCGCCGATGACCGTGTGGTCGCCGACGCACGCGGAGCCCGCAAAGGCCGACATCGCCGCAAAACCGCAGTGCTTGCCAATCGTCACGTTGTGGCCGATCTGCATGAGATTATCGAGCTTCGTTCCTTCGCCGATCGTCGTCGAGCCCGTCTGCGCCCGGTCGATGCACGTGTTGGCGCCGACCTCCACGTCGTCGCCCAGCACCACGTTGCCGATCTGCGGGATCTTGGCAAAGCGGCCGTCGACGAAAGCATACCCGAACCCGTCGGAGCCTACGACCGCGCCGGCCTGCAACGTCACACGGTCGCCCGCGATGCAGCCGTCGAGCAGCATCGCACGCGGATGCAACGTGCACCGTTTACCGAGGTACGCGTTCGCGCCGACCACGGCGCCGGTCAGCAGCACGCATTCGGCGCCGAGCGTGGCACCCGGCCCCACGTACGCGAGTGCGGCGATGTGCACGTCGGAAGCGACGGTCGCGGTCGGATCGACGACGGCCGACGGGTGACGATACGGCGCCGCCGGACGCGGCGGCTCCATCTCGGCCAAGAGCGACGCAAGACCGGCTCGCGCCGACGGGACGAGCAGCAGCGGCTTCGCGTGCGGTCCGACGGCATCGGCGAGCGCAGGCTCCGTCAAAATCGCGCCCGCTCGCGATGCCAGCGCCCGCCGCAAATACCGTTCGTCGACCGCGAAAGTCAACGCGAGCGGATCGACGTCGTCGATCGCCGCGACGCGTTCGACGCGCACGTCACCGTCGCCGCGTACGACTCCGCCCAAGCGTGCGGCGATTTCGGCGAGCGTCAAGCCGCGGCCGTGGGCACTAGGACCCGGCAGTCTTCTCGGAGATGTTGAGGATCTTCTCGACGTCCGCCGTGATGTCGACGCCGCCGTAGCCCGTGAACTGGCGCGTCACCACGAGTTTGAAGTGACGGTCGTTCGCCACCCGTTGGGCCGCGACGCGCACGTCGTCGGTCACCTCGTTCTGCATCGTCACGAAGCGCGAGCGCAGCGCAGCAAGGTTACGTTCCTTCTGCTGCGGCGTACTGCTCGAGCGGTTGATCGCCTCGGTGTCGCTCGCGAGCTGATTCGAGTAATTAATGAACTTCGGCCAATTGGCTTGAATGCGCGATAGATCGACCGTCGCCACGGTCGTGGTTTGCTGCGTCGCGCAACCGGCGGCGAGCACGAGACAGAGTGCGGGCGCGCCCGCGGCGCTCGTGAAGCGTTTCACTCGTGGAGACTCTCGATGTTCTTTCGTGCGTCGTCGGTAAGGTCGACGCCGCCGGCGGGTGCCATGACTTCTCGAACGACCACGTCGACGCCACGCTTCTGTGCGACGGCGCGCACCTCGCGATCGATCTGCGCGACCATTTCACCGTATAGGTCGACGCGCTGCTTCTGCAGTTGCTCGATTTGTTTGTTCGCACCCGCTTGGGCGCGCGCATCGATCCCCGCAAGATCGCGAAAGCGCGCGGTTAGCTCGGCGCGCGTCTTGCGGAAACGCTCGATCGTACTCTGCGCATCGCGGTCGAAGCCGGCTTGAAAGCGCCGATGGAGCGCTTCGAGACGCGCCCGCATATCGGGCGGAACGTTGGCCGTGGCAGCGCCCCCGGCGGCGCCGGGCAACTGCGCGAGCTGAGCGCCGAGGTCGGTACGCGCACGGACCGCACTCGCGTCGATCTTCGCGACCGTTCGTTTTTGCAATTGCGCCACTTGCGACGCGAGTTCGCGGCCGACCCGGTCGTGGAGATCTTTGCGATAGGCTACGAGCGCGGCCTCGTCACGGTTTTTCATCGCTCCCACGGCATCGGCTTCTTTGCGGTCGAGCGCGTCGAGACGCCCCTTAACGTCGGCACGCGATGCATCGTCGAGCGCGAGATTGGAGAGCCGCGTTCGTAGCGACAGCCGCTCGGAAGCGTCTTCGCTCGCAAGCTGGAGCGCGTAATCGGCTTCCTTGCGCGTGAAGGCTTCGGCCCGGGTGCGGTACTCGCGGGTCGCACGCTCGGTGTACGTCCGGTTCAACGTCGCCACGGCCAGCTTGTCTTGATCGATCAGCTGTTGCCGATACGCGCGGAAGTTGCTCTCGGCGGCCGCGCTCGCGCGCGCCGATTGCGCCCGCGCTTCGGCCGCCACCCCGCCGGCGATCGAGGCACCGCTCGGGCCGTTCGCCGAACCGGCGCCGCGCAGCGCCGCGTCGATCGCCGCCTGTTCCCGCGCCGCATAGTCCTTACGCTCGGTTTCGAGCGCGCGGCGCGTTTGGGCCGACGCGCGGTCGAGATCGGCTTGCAACGCTCGCTCTTCGCGCGGAAGGTCGGCGGCGGAACGGGCGATGTCGGGACCGACCGACTTCAGTTGCAACGCCTGCACGTCTTCGTCGAGCTGCGCCAATTGCGGATAGAGCGGATGCACTTTGACCAGAGCTTCCATGCGAACGAAGCCCACCCGGCCGCTGCCTCCGGGTGATGCCGCTCCGCTGCCCGGTGCGCCGCTGCTGCCATTACGCGAACAAGCGCTCGCGAGCAACAGCACCGTTATCGCCGCGAGGCTGCAGCGCCTACTTGAGTTCACTCGTAACGTCGCTCGTGATATCCGTGCCGCCGAAGATCAGGTTCGAGCGGTCGATGACGAGCAAGAGGTTCTTCTTTTTGGCGACGTCGGCTATCGCGCCACGCGTCTTATCGACGAGCGGCGCGATCGACTGCTTCTGCCGGTCGGCGAGCGCGCCCTGATAGCTCTTGAGGATCTGCTGACGGTCGGCGTCGGTTTTCGCGCCGCGCATCTTCCCCTGCGCCTGCTGCTCCTGATCGGCGCGAAATTTTTGGAAGTCGTCGTTGGCGGATCGCAGCGACGGCACCGCATCGATGCGCGTCTGATCGACGTAGCCGACGGACGACGGTGGCGGCGTGTTGACCGGCGGAACCGGATCGCCCGGACCCGATAGCAGAGAGACGACGTCGTTCGTTACGTCGGTACCGCCGACGATGACGATCCGCTTGTCGACGATGACCGACAGGTTTTTATTCGATGCGACCGCAGCGATTGCGACCTGTGCGCGCGCGAACAGCGGGCCGAAGAGCGCCCGCTGACGATCCGCAAGCCGGCGCTGAAAGTCGGCTGCCACGCGTTGTTGCGTGGCCGCATCGCGCACGCCGCGCATGCGCCGCGCGAAGTCGCGGTCGAGCCCAGCTTTATAGCCGGCCAGCTCGCGATTCGCGCTCGTAAACGGCCCGACGTTCGAGAGCGCCGCTTGATCGACGTACCCGATGTCGGTTACGTCGGCGGCCAGCACCTGTGGTGCCAGGGTCGCAGCGGCGAGCGCAAAGGCGATTGCCGCGCCACAGGCAACGCGCATCAGAAGCTTTGCCCGATGCCGAAGCTCGTGTGGCCACCGCCCTTACCGCGCGCGAAGTCGAGCCGGATCGATTTAAAGCCGAGCTGCGGAATGTCGAAGCGCAGTCCGACGCCTGCATCCGCTCGATACAGGAACTTATTGTAATCGACCACGGCGTTACCGAATTGATCGGTGATCGGCTTGGCGCCGCGGATGCGCTGTCCGCCATAATCGCTGAAGACGGCGATGCCGAATTTGCGGTCCGGATTGAGCGGAATGCGGAGTTCGCTCTGCAAGAGCAGTTCTTGCGTGCCGTAAAACACTTGGCTGTAGCCGCGCAGTTGTTGATCGGTCAAGACGAAGAGGCGGCTCGGCGGGATCGCACCCGTCGACGTTCCGGCCAGCGCATGAACGCCGAACGTCGCGGCTCGCAGGATCGGGAAAAATTTCGCCGCGTCGAGCGTCGTCACGGTGTAGTGGAACTGCGAACCGATAGCGCGTCCCGACAACTCTTCTTGCAACGTCGCGGTGTCGCCGCGGCGCGGGTTTACGACGTCGTCGCGCGAGTCGTGGTTGAGCCCGAGCGCGACCGAACGCAGGTTGTAGCCCGCTCCGTTCGACGTGTCGGCAATCGACGGCGCGTTGATCCCGAGCGTCGTACCGTTGACCTGCTGCGAACCGAACAGGCCCGTTTGGGTCGAGTTGAGGATCTGTTGCGTGCCGGCCAAAAAGTAGCCCGACCCGGCCGGCAAGCCGACGCTCGTTGCGAGGCGTTGCACCGTGATGCCGAGTGTCGTCGTCAGTTCGTCCGTGAGGCGACGGCCGACGTTGAGCGATATGCCGGTCGAGCGGTTGCCGTAGGTCGCGGCGCCCGGCAGCGGAGCGGCGTTGGGCGTGATGACGACGGGCGTCGTGCCGATGCTCCCCGTCGTCGCTCCGCCGCCGCCCGCCGGCGGTGGCGCCGAGATGACGGGGTTGCCGCCGATGGCCTGGGCGCCGGCGGAATAGACGTTGAGGTAATCGGTTTGCGCGGTCGTGTAGATGGACGTTCCCAAGCTGTACAATTGCGACGTCGGCGTATTGCCGAGATACGGCACCGTATAGGACAGCGAGGCATCGGAGACGCGCGATCCGCGTTCGAGACGAATCGACGCCGCGTTGCCCGTGCCGTTGATATTATTCTGCGAGTATGAAAGCGTGCCGGTGAGGCCCTGGCCCGTGGGCCCACCAGAATACCCGGCGCCGATCTGCGCGGTGCCCGTGCGCTGTTCCTTGACGCTCCAGTCGAGGGTTAGCGCGTACGGCTTCTTGGCGTCGGGTCCGGGCTTTTGCTGGATGTCGACTTTCTCGAAGAAGCCGAGATTATTGAGCCGCTCGTAATCGCGGCGCACCAGTCCCTGCGTGACGATCATGCCGGGGCGCAGCCGCAGTTGGCGGCGGATGACGACGTCCTTGGTTTGTGTATTGCCGGTGATCTGGATCGCGCCGACGGTCGCGACGTAGATGCTGTACTTGACGTCGGCCGTGCCTTTTTGCAAGTCGACGGTCGTAGGGTCGATGCCGGCCTCAAAGTCGCCGACCGACAGGTCGTACTTATCGTAGAGCTTCTTGAGCGCTTCGTAGTCCTTATCGCGCGCGTCCTCGGAATACGGCTGCCCTTCCTTGAGCGTCAGCGCCTTCTTGATGAGAATCGGCGTGAGGATCGGATTGCCGGTGACCACGATGTTGCGTACCGTGAGTCCCTCGCGCACTTGCAAGGCCAGCACGCCGTCCTTGGAGACATTGAGCCCGGCGACGTGCGTCGGCACTTGCCCGCCGTATCCGATCTTGTCGTAATACGAATTGATCTTCAGGACGTCTTGGTGGAAGGTATTGGTGTTGAGCACCTGGCCAACCGACGTGTCCATCAATGCAAGCAGCGTGTCCGACGGAACGTGTTCGTTGCCGCTAAAGGCAATGCGCGCCACGACCGGATTCTCGACCACGCGAAAGGTAATCGCGATGCCGCCGGGACGTTGCCTGATGAGCGGCGGCACCTGGTCGCCGAAAAAGCCCAAATCGAAGATGCTCTGCAGATCTTCGCGGACCGCGGCCTCGTCGAAGGGCTGCCCGGCCTTGGTCCGCACGACGCTCAGAATACGCTCGGTTGGGACGTGGGCGTTGCCCGACACGTCGACGCTTACGACCGTCGGAGCATCGCGCCGGCCGCGCGGCGGTGCGGCGGTTGCCGGGGACGGTGGCGCCGGCGCAGCAGTTGCGGCCGGTGCCGTTTGCGCCGATGCGGCGCGGGGCACGAGCGCTCCCACGAGCGCCGAGAGCATCGCACCGTTGCGAAGCGCGCGGCCGTGACCAGACAATATTCTCAGTAGCGGAACCCTTTTCGTTTCTACGTCAGCGGCGCGAGGTTCGCCCCTGCGTCACGCGGTCCTGGCCGCACCCGTCTTAGAACAAACGTTGCAAGCCGAGCGAAAATCCCACCGAGCCCGAACTCGGCTGCGCGAGTTGCACGCGCGTCGCGGCAACGGGAAGTAACCCGTTTCCCGGCACGAGCGAATCGATGCCGTAGGCGCCGACCGTTTGGAAGACGGTCACCTGTGCCGCAGCGACGGCGCTCGGGCGGTATTCGAAGCCGAACGTTTGTCGATACGGGTAGCCGAAACTGGTCGCGTAGATCGCGTTGACGTGCTTGCCGAGCGCCTTGCGCGCCGACAAGCCGACGTTGCCCGTGTAGTCGACGTTGACGTTGAAATTCGATAGGCCGACCGCCCCTGCGAACGTCGTTTCGAGCGGTGCGAGAAGGTTACGCGTGAACTGGGCATTCGCGATGCCGAACGCTTCCTGTGCGACGCTGATCGAACCGTTGCTGTTGCGGGTGGACGCGAGCGCGGGTGAAATGCCGGCGGTGGAGGTACTTCCGTAAGGCAGCGCGCTCTGCGGACGGTCGCCGAATAAATTGCTGGCGCCGAGCACCGGCGCGTCGAGCAACAGACCCAAGATCTGCTCGCGGTCGTAGCTCGGATCGGAAGAAAGCGCGATCGAAAGATTATTGGCCGGCCCCGTTACCGTTAGCGTCACGTCGGCGCTGCCCGACGCATTACGGACGGTGTTGGGATCGGGATCGATCACGTGCGCGATGGCGACCGCGTCGAGCGCCGGCACGACGCCAAGCTGCGGCGTAAACGTGACCGAGCCGCTCTGCAGCCGAAAGACCGTGTTGACGTACGCGAGCGTTCCGCCGGTGGACGCAAAAGCGCCGTCGAGCTTCGGCGCGGCGCTCGTGCCCAGCACCCGGACGCCGCCGATGACCCCAATGTCGACGTTGCCGCTGCGGACGCGAACGTTACGTCCCGCCGTCACGCCGAAGTCGAAGGCAAACGGCGGCAAGCCGCCCGCACTCGCCGGGCCGGCCGTTCCGCCCGCCGCAGCGAGCCCCGCAAACGGCAGCACGGCATCGGACACGCTCAGATCGCCCGAGAGCTGCGGCAGCGTCGCACCGCCGCCCGTCAGCGCGAGCCCACCGTCGACTCGTCCCGAGCCGTAGACCGGCAATGCGACGGCGACGCGTTTGCCGCGCAGGTTGAGTGCGTACGTCACGCCGGCGGCCGGGTCGTCGAAGTCGCGAATGCGCAGCGAGCCGCCGCCGTCGAGCGAGCCGCCTCCGGCGCGCGCGTAGAACGATTCCACCGTCGCGACGTTGCGCGCGAAGGTGACGCGCGCGGCGACGTCCTCGAGCGGCGTTGCGTCCAGCGGCGTGCGCACCGTCCCGCGTGCGAGCGTCAGCGCGCCCGCCAGACGCGGCGCGCCCGCCGTCCCCTCGACCGCGAGCCGTCCGTCGAGCACGCCGCCGAGCGCGGAACCGGGCGGCAGCAACGGGGCGAAGGACGCGAGGTCGATGGCTTTGGCCGTGGCGTCGAGCGTGACGGGTGCCCGCGCCGGACCGAAACCGAAGGGCGCTACCTGAAACGGAACGGACCCCGCAAGCTGCAGCATGCCGCGGGCAAAGTCGAGTTCCACGCCGCTGAGCACGAGGTCGCGGCCCGACAGCGTAAACTCGCCGAGCGCCCGCGGAACCTGCACGCCGCGTAAGCCGGCACGCTCGATATCGAATCCGCCGCCGATCACCGGCCGCAGGCGCGTTCCGACGACTTTCACGTCCGCTTCAGCCGAGCCGCTCGGTTCCAGCGCCGCCGCCAGCGGAAAGCGTGCGGCGAGGGTGCGCAAGTCGGTGGCATTGGCGTGCAGCGCGAGCGCGAGCGGCCCGGCGCCTGAGGTCGCGACCCTTCCGCTCGCCGTCACGTGCAACGCCGGAAGCGATAAATCCGCCTGCTGGATAAGCGTCCGGCGCAAGGTCGACGACGCCGTAACCGTCAGCCGGTCGACCGGAAGCGGCCCGAGCGTCCCGTCGACGAGCGTGGCCGTCGTGCGGATCGCGGGATCCCCCAGTGGACCGCTGATGCGTGCATCGGCATCGACTCGCCCACCGATCGGCGCACGATACCCGACCGCCGGTAACCACACGCCGAGCGCCAGGCCGCGCAGCGTGGCCGTTCCGGCAAACGACGACCGTCCCAACACTCGACTTGGCGGTACGTGGCCTGGAAACGACAGCGTGCCGACCGTTTCGAGACGCCCCGACTCGCCGCCGAACGCGATGCGCCCGCGCGCGCTTCCGTTGCGCGACCCCCAATGAGCGGATAGATCGCCGAGCGCAAACCGGCGGTAGCGCACGCCCGCCACCGCCACGTCTGCACCGGTCGCGACCACGCCGCCGCGCGTGGCGAAGCCGGCCCGGATCCGGCCACGCCCGCCCAGCGTATCGCCCGTATCGAAGAGGTCGTTGAAGTCAGCGAGGTCCGCACGCGGCGCTTCGAGCGCCAGCGTCGCATCGCCGGCTCCGAGCGATGCAGCAAAGCGGGCGGTGGTCGAGCCAACTGTCATCGTGCCGGCGCGCGCGGCATAGCGTCCGGCGGCCGCCTCCAGCAGCGCGCCGGCGTCGCGAAACGCCAAACCGCCGGCCGAGCCCTCCGGTACGACGAAGCGGCCCTCGAGCTCGGGTCGTGCGAACGTTCCGTGCACCCGGAAGTCCCCGCCCGCCGTCCCCGACACGTCGTTGCGTGCATGGATGATGCTCGCCAGGGGGCCGAGCGAGACGGCCGGCACTCCAAAGCGCAGATCGTAGCGGGCGCCGGTATGCGCCACCCCGCTGACCGTGCCTGCCAGCGAGCCGACCGCCGGTCCGAGCAGTGCATCGGCCGATCGAATCGCGAGGCCTCCTCCCGAGTACACCACGTCGGCATTTCCCGCCAGCGGCAGACCGTCGAACGAACCGCCGCCGGCCGCGAACGCACCGCGGAATGTTGGCCGTCCCGAGAGGGAGAGCGTGCCGAGCGCCCACATTCGGCCTGGGCGCACGTGCGGCACGCGCACCGCGGCCGCCGCGTCGGCGCCGGCGATCGACAGCGCGACCGCCTTCCTGTCATTCGCGGACGGCTCGCCGCCCACCACGACGCTCCCTCCGGCGAGGCGCGCCATCACTGCGTACACGTCGAGTGCGCCGCGTCGCACGCCGATCGTTCCGCGCAAATCGTCGAGCGGCAGCCCGTCGACCCGGGCGCCGTTTGTCCGTAGCCCGCGCGCCTGCACGACCGTGCGTTTTCCATCCAGCAGCAGCGTAGCCGGTCCCGTGACCGGCCCGGTTGCACCGAGCGGTCCCGTGAACATCGCAAGCCGCTCGAAGCTGCCGGCGTACGCGCCATCGAGCGCGAGCCGGCCGCCTTCATAGGCGCCGTGGCCGGCGAACCGTCCGAACGCGCCGCTACCGGTCGTCCGTCCCAGCCGCAGGTGCGCGAGCGAACCGGCGACGTCGCTTTCCGCGCGAGCGAGCCGAACGCCGCCGACACGCAAGTCGCTCGCCGCCAGGTGGCCGGCCGTACGGAAGGCCGACGGCGGACCGTCTCCGGCGAGCGCACCCGTCAGGCGACCGGCAAAGGCGGGCGCCACGAGCGCCAGGCCCGGCAGGCGTGGCCGCCCGCCGCGATCGGCGAACGGATAGTCGTGCGCGTCTAGCCAGAACGCGCTGATGCCACGGCGGCGCTCGAGCGTAAAGCTTCCTGCCAGGGATGCGCCGTCGTCACGCCCGAGCCGGAACGGCCCGAGCGTTCCGTCGCCCCGCGCATCGACGTGGAAGGTCCCCGATAGTGCGGTTCCCGCCCCGCCTCCGCCGAGCGTTCCCCGCGCATCGAAGGCATATCCGGGTCCCTCGACCAGTCCCGTCGCCACTGCCACGACGCCCGGGGCCGCCTGGGCGAGATAGGGGACGTTCGACACCGGTCCGGCGACGCGTGCCACCAACCGCGTGTACGCCGGATTGCCGAGCGCGATCGAGCCGCTGGCTCCGACGGCGAGTCCGCCGTAGGAGCCCAGCACCCGAGCCAACGTGACGACATTATGCGCGTACAAGATGCGACCGCCCGCGTTCTCGATCGCATACGGACCGTACCAGGCCCGGCGTGCGCTCAGCCGGGTGGCAACCAGCGGATCGCCGGCGGCTCCTTCAACGAGCGCTCGCAGGCCGGCGTCCCCCCGAACGGGCACGCGCCGCGAGAAGCGGAACAGACGCCGCTCACGAGCCAGGTCGGCCTGCGCGACGATCCCCAGGCGCAGCGCGGGCGCCGTCCAGTCGAACAACCCGCCGCCGAGGCTCACCGCCACGTCGCTGAGACGCCCGTCCAAGACCGGCGCGGCGATGCCGCCGTCGTAGACGTCGATGCGTCCGTGCAAATTGCGCGCCAGCGTTGCAAAGCCGGGAATGCGCATGACGGCTCCGGCGAGCGTGCCGCTGCCCGCGAGGTGGTACGCGCCGTTGCCGGCCGCGAAGCGATAGGCGCGCAGATCCAGATCGTGCAGCGTCGCCGTTTCGAAGCTCGCACTGGGCGTATTGATGAAGTAGTTGACGAAAGATGCGAGCGGCAACGTTCGAGCGGTGAGCCGGTGGTACGCGTAACCGCCGGCATCGATGCGACCACCGAGCGCGAAGGCGTCGCGAGGATCACCGGCAACGTCGCCGTGGACGCGGTACCGCGTCGTGCCGGCGCTATCGACCGCGGCCGCGCCCGCGATGCGTTCGATCGAGAGCCGCCGAGAGCGCGGCAACACCCGTGCGTCGTCGATCAGCGCGAAACGGCCGTCGACGAAGCGCAGAGCGAAGCGCAGCGGCGCCTGGGGCGTCTGCGGCGCGTTGGCCGCTATGCCGCCGCCGATGCCGAACGCCCCGCGCACGACGAACGAGCCGTCGCGGCGCCGCACCAGCACGCACTCGGGGCGCTCGACGCTCACGGCCACCAAGCCGTAGCGGTGAGCGCCGCCCGGCCACACATCCTTCAGCGCGTAGCGCAGGCGTACTGTTTGCGCCGTGACGACGGGTAAACCGCCGTAGCTTATGCGCAAGCCCTCGATCACGGCACGATCGCGGCCGAGCGCAACGCCGTCGAACGACGTCGTGTAGCCGGTCGCCAAGTCCACGGCGCCGGCGAGCAGCGCGCGTCCGAGCGGCGCCCGAAAAGCCAGCGCCAGGCCGAGCGCCGCAGCAAGCGCCACGCCGACCATTGCGAGCCGGGTGCTCCGACGCTGCACGATCCGTTCTCCTGGGACGTTCAACGGGCGAGCGCCTAGTGTGCCGACCCGTAAATGGGGTTACACAAAGCGACAGCGATTTTTCGTTGCCGCAAGTACCGAGGAGCGAGGAATGGCTGGGCCATTCGAGCGACGAGGGACGCCGCGGCGGCGAAAAATTGCCGAGCGACTATAGCGCCATTCACGGGTCGGTACACGAGGGCATCACAGATCTAGGTTTCGTACGTTGCGCGCGTAGGCCTGAATGAATTCTTTGCGAGGCTCGACCTTGTCGCCCATCAAGGTCGCAAACATCTCGTCGGCCGCGATCACATCTTCCAGGGCCACTCGTTTGAGGCGCCGACTGTCGATGTCCATCGTCGTCTCGGCAAGCTGCTCCGCGTCCATTTCGCCGAGCCCCTTGTATTGTTGCACGACGAAATCTTTGGGGTCTTTATCGCCGAAAATCGCTTGCAACTCGCCTTCGCTGAAGGCGTATTTTTGGGACTTGCCGCGACGGACGCCGTAGAGCGGCGGCATCGCGATGTAGACGAATCCTCGTTCGATTAGCGAGCGCATCTGCTGATAGAAGAACGTCAGCAATAACGTTCGGATGTGCGATCCGTCGACGTCCGCATCGGTCATGATGATGATCTTGTGATAACGCAGTTTCTCGGCGTCGAAGTCGGCGGCGATGCCGGTGCCGAGCGCGGTGATCATCGCGCGGATCTCTTCGTTGGCGAAGACTTTGTCTTCGCGCGCTTTCCAGACGTTGAGAATCTTGCCGCGTAACGGCAAGATCGCCTGGGTCCGAAAATTGCGCCCCATCTTTGCGGTCCCGCCGGCCGAATCGCCTTCCACCAGGAACAGCTCCGAGACGATCGGATTTTTATCGGTGCAATCGACGAGTTTGCCGGGCAACCCCATGCCGTCGAGCGCGCTCTTGCGCCGCGACAGATCGCGTGCTTTCTTTGCCGCCTCGCGGGCACGCTGCGCCTGCATTGCCTTATCGACGATCGCCCGCGCGTTCTTAGGATTTTCCTCGAAGAAGAAGTCGAGCCGTTCGCCGACCAGGCCGTACACGATGCCGCGTACCTTCGAGTTGCCGAGTTTGGTCTTGGTTTGCCCTTCGAACTGTGGCTCTTCCAGCTTGACCGACACGACCGCCGTCAGGCCTTCCAGCACGTCGTCGGTCGACAGGTTCGGGTCGGCCTCTTTGAGCACGCCGCGTTTGCGCGCGTACCCGTTCACGGCGTTGGCGACGGCGGTGCGAAATCCAACCAGGTGCATGCCGCCTTCCACCGTGTTGATGTTATTTGCGTAGGCGAAGATCGTTTCGGTATACGCATCGGCCCACTGCAGCGCGCACTCGACGGACACGTTCTCGCGTTCGCCGTTGGTCGAGATGATGGGATGAAGCGGATCTTTCTTGTCGTTGAGATGCTCGACGAACGAGACGATCCCGCCATCGTACACGAAGGTCTTTTCCTTCGGTTCGTCCGGCCGTTCGTCGCGCAGCTCGATCGTCAGTCCGCGATTGAGGAACGCGAGCTCCCGCAGGCGCTTCTGCAAGATGTCCCAGTGGAAGTCGGTCGTGTCGAAGACGCTGCGGTCGGGCAGGAACCACTGGTAGGTTCCGGTTCCCGTGACGCCGCGCTCGACGACCTTGAGCTTCTGGGTCGTGAGGCCGCGTTCGAAGCGTATCTCGAACAGCTTGCCGTCGCGCTTGACGCGGGTGATCATGCGTTCGGAGAGCGCGTTGACGACCGAAATGCCGACCCCGTGCAGACCACCCGACACCTTGTAGCCACCCTTGCCGAACTTACCGCCGGCGTGCAAGATCGTCATCACGACCTCGACGGCCGGTAGGTTCTCGTCGACGTGCAAGTCGATCGGAATGCCGCGGCCGTCGTCTTCGACCGAGCACGAGCCGTCTTTCCCAAGCATCACGGCAAGGCGAGTGGCGTAGCCGGCGAGCGCCTCGTCGACGGCATTGTCGACCGCCTCGTAAACCAACTGGTGCAGGCCCCGTTCCGACGTATTTCCGACGTACATGCCGGGGCGTTTGCGCACGGCTTCGAGCCCCTTGAGAACCTCGATTTGTTCGCCGGTATACTCGTTCATCGAACGTCGTGCTTCGACGTTTCGGGCGCTCTGCCCCACAGCAGCGTCTCGAGCTCGGGTCCGAGCAGATTGCGAATGACCGCCGGGGACATGCGTTCGGGTGGGAGGCGCGACTGCAGCAGCACGTACGAGCTCGCGATCTGCCGCTCGTGCGCGGTCGGCTTGCGTCTGGCGGCCCGGAGCCGTTCGAGCGCGAGCCACCAGCGTTGGAGCAGCTGGCGGCGCGCGATTTCGATTTCGGCTGGACTCGCCGCAGCGTGCTCTCGGAGTTCGGCCGTACCCAGCCACGGAGCGGTGAAGAGCAGTCGTTTGACGGCCACGTTGCGCTCGGCGGCGAGACGGCCCGCGCATGGGGCGCACGGCTCCCCGGCGCCCGCGGAAGGCGCGCCGCAGGCGTTGCAGTGCGGCTGTCCGGGGCGTTGCAGCCGGGTGACGCGCCGGCGCAGCCGTTCCAGCGCCTCTGCCGCATCCGCGGCCGGCCCGGGCGCGGACCCGCGTTCCCGGGCGGGCGGGCCCCGACGCGGCGCGCGCCCGGAGGCAGGTGCCATAGCCTGCCGATAGGCGCCCGTGCGGAAGGCCAGCCGTTCGACGTGCCGCGCTTCCGGAAGCGTGCGGACGCCGCCCAATATCGCCGGCCCCAGGAACTGCAGCTGTTGGCTCCAGGCGCTCGACTTGGTAGCGACGACGAGCGTCGCCCCGCGAATCTCGAGCGGCGCCGCATGCTCCGCGACGTCGCTGCCGACGAGCGTCCCCCAGAGCGAGCGTATCGCATGCAACGGATCGGCGCGGGTGGCTCTCCCGGGCTCCCACGCCGCCAGCGCCTCACCGAGTGGGCGCAGGCTCATGAGGCGACCCATTCGACCGATCCTGCCTGGATCCGGTACGTGGCGGCAACCGGGATGTCGACGTCATGCGTGGTCGTCACGAACGCCTGCCCGTACGATCCGACCCCGCGCAGAAACGCGCGCTGCCGCTGCGGGTCGAGCTCGGACAACACGTCGTCCAGCAAGAGCAAGGGCGCTTCCCCCGAGCGCGCTTCGAGCTCGGCGAATTCGGCCACTTTGAGTGCGAGCACGGCGGTCCGCTGTTGCCCTTGCGAGCCATAGGTAGCGAGCGCCGCGTCTCCTAAGCGAAAGGAAACGTCGTCGCGGTGGGGCCCACTGAGCGACGTGCGGCGCAGGCGCTCGAGGGCCCGCCGCTCGCTGAGACGTGCCTGGTAGGCCGACGCGATGCCGTCCGCGGTCGCCTCAACGTACCGCACGTCGGGGAGATACCCGATCGACAAGTCGCCTTCGCCGTCGCCGACCCAGTGGCGGTGCACGGCATGCGCGCGCTCCGCAAGCGCCGCAACGAAGGAGCGGCGAGCGAGCATGATGCACGTCCCCGCCTCGACGAGTCGCGCGTCGTAGGTTGCAAGCAGCATCTCGTCGGGCGCATCGCCGGCCCGCAGATGCGCATTCTTCTGTGCCAGCGTCTTCTGATAGCTGGCGAGCGCCCCGTAGTAGGCTGGGCTCTCTTGCGCGAGCGCCGCGTTGAGGAGCGCGCGGCGCGCCGACGGGGGGCCCGTTACGAGGTGCAGATGAGCCGGCACGAACGTCACGACCCGCACGCGACCGAGATAGGACGCGTAGCGCACGCCACGCCCGTTGACCGCGTAGACTTTGCGCAGCCCGGCGGCGCCGAGCCCGAGCGTACACGAGAGCCGCACGGTTCCCGCACGCACCAGCGCATCGCCCGATAGCGACGCGCTCGGCATCCCGCTGCGGACGATCTCGGCCTCGCGAGCGGTACGGAACGATTTTCCGGTCGCGAGCAGCGCGATCGCTTCGAGCAAATTGCTCTTGCCCTGGGCGTTTGGGCCGACGAAAACGTTGAGCCCGGATTCGGGGGCAAAATCGAGCGTGACGTAGTTGCGGACGTTCGCGAGCGTCAGCCGACGCAGCAGCAAACGGGCGTTATTGACGCAGCGGCATGAGGACGTACATCTGCTCCGAGCCGGCGGCGGCTTCGGCCGGCCGGATCGCCGCCGGCGACAGCGGCCCGAGAAACTCCATGACCACCTGCGGGGCATCGATATGATTGAGGATCTCGACGAGATAGCGAGCGTTGAATGCGATCGTGAGATCTTCGCCGCTTTGCTCGACCTCCAGCTCCTCGTACGCGTTGCCCGTCGTATCGGAATTGGCGGTGATGATGAGCTGGCCGCCGGCAACGGCGACCTTGACCATGCTGGCCCGGTCGCCGGCAACGAGTTCTGCCCGGCGCAGACCCGCAATGAGCGCGCTCGCGTTCACGGTGAGCGAACGGTCGAACTGAGCCGGAATCACTTGCGCGTAATTCGGATACTGTCCGTCGACCAGACGCACGACGATGGACGCGCTCTGCACGGCGAAGGCGAGTTGGTTGCCCGACGGCCCGAGCGCGCTCACTTCCAGCACATCCGCACCGCCGAGATTGCGCGCCGCTTCTTGCAGCGCACGCGAGGGGACGATGAACTTCGCCGTGCCGTCACCGTCGAGCCCGCGCGCGAGCGTCGTCTGCCACTTGGCGAGGCGATAGCCGTCCGTCGCCACCATCGTAAGACGGTCGCCGGCCAGTTCCAACAACGTCCCCATCAACACCGCGCCCCGCGCTTCCTCGCTCGAGGCGGCGAAAATCGTGGCGGCAACCCCTTCACGAAAGCGCTTCGCCTCGATTGCGAACGAACTGCCCTTCTGCGATGATGGCAAGGGCGGATATTCGTCCGGCGGTAAGGCGTGGAAGTCGTAGTTCGAGCGCTCCCACTTTACGCTCGCGCGCGTCGGCGTGCCGGCGAGCTCGACGATTCCCGCCGGCAGGTTCGCGAGGTAGCCGCTGAAGAGCTTGGCGGGTACCGTGACGCTGCCGGGCTCGCGGATGTCGGCCGGAAAACGCTGCTCGAGCGTGAGTTCGAGATCGGTCGCGCGCACGCGTATCGCGTCGTCGTCCGCAGTCAACAAGACGTTGGAGAGGATCGGCACGGTCGTGTGGGCGTTGACGACCTTACTCGCAGCGCCGACTGCCGATGCGATGTCTTTGGTGCTGCAGCTGAACTTCACGTATCCACTCCCGCCCTTCGTCCTCGGTCCGTTACCTTAAAGAAAAGTAACGTCGTCGTAATAGTAGTAACGCGGTGTAATCTGAGGAGAACCGGGCGATCGCCGCTCGGGCGTGGCATCGGTCGCGGAACAACGTGTGCGTAGAACGCCGCGCACCGTCCACATCTCCACCGTGCGGCGACGCGTGCGAAGTTTATCCATGGTGAGACGCACGCCCTGTACCGCATCTGCACCGCATGCGGTGTACGTCTCGCGCGGCCGGCGGCAAAGAAAAAGAGCCGCACCGGGCGGCTCTTCGCAGGGACGAGGGTAACGTCAATCGCTCTGACACATCGCCATGAGCGAGCGGACTTTGTTGCGGTAAGCTTCGTCGACCGACATCTGGTTCTTCACTTTGTCGCGGGCGTACATGATGGTCGTGTGATCTTTTTTCGCAAATTCGCGAGCGATCTGCGGCAGCGAACAATCGGTGAGCTCCGTGGAAATGTACATCGCGATCTGACGCGGTGCGGCCAACCGTTGATCGCGGCGGTGGTGGTCCATCTCCTTGACGGTCAGTCCGTGCGCTTTGGCGACGCGTTCTTTGATCGAGGCGATGGTGATGCGGCGCGAGGGCCCGGCCGCGACTACGTTTTTGAGCACTTCCGCTGCAAGATCGGCCGTTATCGGCGACTTCGTAAGCGACGCGAAGGCAACTACCCGGATCAGCGCGCCCTCGAGCTCGCGAATGTTCGAGGGAATTACTTTAGCGATGAACGACGTGACCGCATCCGGTACCGGGATCTTTTCGGATTCGGCTTTCTTCTGCAGGATCGCTTCGCGCGTTTCCAGATCCGGCGGCTGGATGTCGGTCAATAGGCCCCATTCGAAGCGCGAGCGTAAGCGCGATTCCAGCGTCTGAATCTCTTTAGGAGGACGATCGCTCGAGATCACGAGCTGTTTTTGCGCTTCGTGGAGAGAGTTGAAGGTGTGGAAGAACTCCTCTTGGGTTTGTTCCTTGCCCTCGAGGAACTGGATGTCGTCGATGAGCAGCACGTCGGCATGGCGATACTTATTGCGAAAGTCGAGCGTCTGATTGTTCTTGATCGCGATGATGAATTCGTTGGTAAACTTCTCGCTCGAGACGTACACGATGTTGGCGTCGGGGTTTCCGGCGAGCACGCGATGTCCGATCGCGTGCATCAAATGGGTCTTGCCGAGGCCGACGCCGCCGTATAGGAACAGCGGATTGTAAGCGCGCGCCGGCGACTCGGCCACGGCTTGCGATGCTGCGTGCGCGAAGCGGTTCGAATTGCCGATCACGAACTCGTCGAACGAATAGCGCGGATTGAGGTAACCGTGCCGCAGCTCTTCGGGCGAAGGTGCCGCGACACGCGCCGATTCGACCGTGAGGCTAGGCAACGGTGCCGCCGCGTTGTGTTCCGGAGCGACCTCGAAGCGCAGCGCGATCGGCGTGCCGAGCAGTTCGGCCAAGACCTCCGCGATGTCGCCTTTGAGGCGGTTCTCGACCCAATCGCGGGCGAACGACGATTGGACCGAGAGCACGATCTCCGCCTCGCTCATGGCGAGCGCTCGCATCGGCTTGAGCCACATTTCGAACATGGGCTTCGAATATTTGCGCTCGAGCGTCGCCAGCGCCGCACCCCACAGCTCGTTCGAGACGCCGGTCTCTCCAAGGGCCGAGGCCATACAGGTTTACCGCCTTAGAAATAAATTTCCCGACAAGCCGACGTCCGCGGACGAGGGTCACTTCCCGGGAATGGAGCCGGAGAATTGGAGTAGTGAAATGCGAATCCTCCGGAAAGAATCCACGGATTTATACACTTGTCCACACCCCGCGCGAGGTAACGCCGCGACCATCTTTCGGTGCTTTTTCGAACCCCTGTGACATTGCTTCGCTCGGGTGCTCGAGAGCCGGAAAATCGCAACCACGCCGTTTTCCGGCGCGTAACAAGCGAGCGACTCCACAGGCTTATGTACAGGTGTGGAAAGGATAGTAACGGCCTCAGAAAGCCGGGATGCGGCTTGACTCCGCGCCGCGCCCACGGCTATACTGACGGGTCTGCAGACGGTCGAAGGCCGGGCCGCACGATTTTTGGCAGGAGACGCTCAGTGAAACGCACGTTCCAACCGCACAATCGTCGGCGCAAGCGCGTCCATGGCTTCCTCGAGCGGATGAGCACGAAAAACGGTCGTAAGGTTCTCGCCGCGCGCCGGAAGAAGGGCCGCAAGCGCCTGACCGTCTAGCCGTGCGTTGGTATGTGTCGCTACGCCGGTCGAGCGAGATCGCGTTCGTGCGGCGCTCGGGACGCGGGGCTCGGGGGGCCACGCTCGCCGTTCATGCGGTTCCCGGTCCGCCGGGCGTTCGAATCGCCGTGACCGTAGCGAAGCCGGTCGGCAATGCGGTCGTCCGCAATCTGGTCCGGCGCCGCATCCGCGGCGCCTTCGACGCCTTGCCGTTCCGGCCGAGCTGCGTGCGGCTCGTGGTGGTGGCTCGTCCGCTTGCGGCGAGCGCGGGCTACGCAACGCTGGTGGCTGAACTCGAAGCCGCCCTCCATCGCATCGCTCCGCCCGGGTGAGTGCGCTTCGCCGGCTCGCCACGCTGCCGATTGAAGCATACCAGCGGCTCGTCTCGCCGCTCCTGGGCCCACGTTGCCGTTATTATCCGTCCTGTTCGCAGTATGCCAAGGAGGCGATGTTGAAACACGGCATCTCCCGCGGCGTATCGCTCGCCGTGTGGCGCGTTTTGCGTTGCAATCCTTGGAGCTTAGGCGGCGTCGATCTCGTTCCGTAGCGCCCGCGTCCGAGCACCGCTCGCCGTCCCGGTCACCTGAAAGGTCTTATCCCTGTGGAGTTCCACCCCGCGTTGATGGCGTTCAGCTTTCCGAATCTGCTCGCGCCAATCGTGACGCTGTTGCACGCGGTCCTAACCGCCATTTACCACGCCGTGCACAACTACGGCTGGAGTCTGATCCTCTTGGCGCTCGGGGTAAAGACGATCTTTTGGCCCCTCAACAGCATGCAATACAAGAGCATGCTTCGCACGCAGGAGCTGCAACCCAAGCTTAAAGCGTTGCAGGCGAAGTACAAAAACGACCGCGAGAAGCTCAGCGCCGCTACGATGGAGATGTACAAAGAGACGGGCGTCAACCCGCTCGCCAGCTGCTTACCGCTCTTGTTGCAGATGCCGATCCTTTTTAGTCTGTACACGGCGATCAACGGCGACAAAGCCTTGTTTGCGAGCCAAAAATGGCTTTGGATCGGCAGCAGCGTGAGCGAGCGCGCTCCCAATCACATCCTGGCTACGAGCCTAGCGGTTCCCGACTATGCGCTGCTCGTGCTGTACATCGTGTCGATGTACTTCAGCGTCAAGTTCACGAGCCCGCCGGCGATGGACGAGGCGACCGCACAACAGCAGAAGATCATGGCTTTCGTCTCACCTGCCATGATCGGGTACATGGGTTTTCGCTTCGCCTGGCCTTCCGCGCTCATTATTTACTGGCTATCGTACAACGTGTTTACGATGTCGCAGCAACTCTATCTGATGCGCCGCTTCCCGCGCTCCGCGGCCGCCGCGACCGCAATAACGACGGCCGGCTCCGGTACGACCGGTACGAATGGGACGGCGCGCGTTGCGCTTCCGGCGGCCGCCCTGTCGGCCGAGGACGCGACGGCGACGATCAAAACCAGCGGCGGTGGATCGCGCGCGGCGCGGCGGCGCCGCAGTTCGCGGCGTTAGCGCGAGCGAGGGGACGAATATGGACGACGATCAGGGTTCGGGAGCTGAGGGCACGGCTGGCGGATACGGCCAACGGCGACGTGGCGGACGGCCGCGTGGCGATCCGCCGGCCGGACGTGGGCCACAGCCGGGGGGACGTCCGCCAATGCGCCGAGACTTCGTGGCGGCGCCGCGGCCGCGTGCTGAGGCGGGGCTAGAACCGGAATCCGTGCGGCCGGCGCGCGAATTGCTCGAACAGCTGCTCGGCAAAATGGGTATCGGCGGGACGCGCGTTCGATACTATGCGCGCAGCGAAGGCGAATATCTCGAAGTCGACGGGCCGGACTTGGCCAACTTGATCGGCCGTCACGGTCACACGCTCGAAGCGCTCAACCTGCTCTTCAACAACATGGTCAACGCCGGTGTGAAGAAAGAGCGCCATTACTTCACGATCGACGCCGAAGGCTACCGCGCCCGGCGCGCCGACCTCCTCAAGGGGCTGGCCTTGCAAACGCTCGAGCGGGCGATCCGCGAGAAGCGGCCGATTCCGCTCGAACCGATGCTGCCCTCAGAACGTAAAGTCATTCACCTGGCGCTCGCGGACAACCCGTTCGTCGCTACGGAATCGAGCGGCGTCGAACCGGAGCGCCGGGTCGTCGTTATTCCTCGCTCCACCTGAGCGATCCGGGCATGGAGACGGTGGCGGCACTCGCAACGCCGCCCGGCCGCGGAGCGATTGCGATCGTGCGGACGACGGGTCCCGCGGCGGCGGCCGTCGCCGCGCGCGTCGCACGCACCGTCCGTCCGTTGCGCCCGCGCGTCGCGACGAGGGCCCGCATCGTCGCTGCGGACGGCGCGCTGCTCGACGATGGCCTGGCGCTATTTTTCCCAGCGCCGCACAGCTACACGGGCGAAGACGTCGTCGAACTACACCTCCACGGCTCGCCGGCGGTCGCACGCGAAGCGTTGCTCGCACTGCTCGAGGCGGGAGCCCGTCCGGCGCGTCCCGGCGAATTCACGCGCCGGGCTTTTTTGGCCGGCAAGCTCGATCTATCCGCCGCGGAGGCGGTTGCCGATACGATCGCCGCCGAGCATCGCGGAGCGGTTCGCGCCGCAGCCGCACGGCTCGCCGGCGGCTTGGCAACGATCGTCGATCGGCAGGCGCAGGCATTGGTAGGCATGCTCGAAGAGCTCAGCGCGGCGCTCGACTTCCCGGGCGAAGTGGCCGCGCCATCGACCGAAGCGCTGGGGGCGCAACTGCGGGCCGTGGACGCGCAACTCGCCGAGCTTACGAACGACTGGGAGCGCGGGCGGCTCGTGCGTGAGGGCATCGCCATCGCGATCGTCGGTCCGCCCAACGCCGGGAAGTCGTCCATGCTCAATGCGCTCTTGGGTGTGGAGCGAGCGCTCGTGTCGGAGGAAGCGGGCACGACGCGCGATACGATCGAGGAGAGCGTGGCGCTCGGGAACGGTTCGGTCGGTCGGCTCGTCGACACCGCGGGACTGCGTCCCGCGGCAAGCGGCCTGGAAGCATTCGGAATCGCGCGCAGCGAGCGTGCTTTGGCCGACGCGACGCTGGTGCTCGTCGTGGTCGACGGCTCGCGCCGGCTCGATGGCGACGCGGCAGCCGTGCTCGTGCGCACGCGCGGACGCGAACGCGTCGTCGTCTTCAACAAGGCCGATCTCGGCACGGCCGGCTATGAGGCGCGTGAGACGAGCGAGCGCGAGGCGCTTTCGGCCACCACGCGCCGCGAGGAGGATGTGGAACGCGTGCGCGCCGCCTTGCTGGCAGCCACCGGAGCGGCCCCGCTCGATACCGCACGGCCGACGATCGGGACCCTGCGGCAGGCCGACGCCGTCTATGCCGCGCGGCGGGCGGTAGCCGACGCCCGCGCGACGCTGGCCCGCCGCGATCCGGTCGATCTGATCGCGGGCGACCTCGCCACGGCCCACGCCGCGCTGGCGTCGCTCACGGGCCGGGACGCGAGCGAAGCCGTCCTGGACGGCGTTTTCGCGCGCTTCTGCATCGGCAAATGATGCGTCCGGACGACGCCGACGTCATCGTCGTCGGCGGCGGTCATGCGGGCGTCGAAGCGGCGCACGCCGCGGCGACGCTCGGCGCACGTACGCTCTTGATTACGGGCGACGCGCTGCGCATCGGGGCGCTCGCCTGCAATCCGTCGATCGGCGGAAGTGCGAAAGGGCAGCTGGTGCGTGAGATCGATGCGCTCGGCGGCGCGATGGCCCGCATCATCGACCGCTGTTCGCTTCACGTCCGCTTCCTCAACGAAAGTAAGGGGCCGGCGGTCCGCGCGCTGCGCGCGCAAGCCGACAAAGACGCGTATGCGCGCGAAACGACGGCGCTTCTGCAAACGCTTAAGCACTTAACGATCGTCGAGGGACTCGTCGACGATCTGCTCGTCGAAGCGGGCGAGGCGCGCGGCGTCGTGACGGGCGACGGGCGAACCTATCGCGCCCGGCGCGTCGTGCTCGGCACGGGGACGTTCCTGGGCGGCCGCATCTATTGCGGCGAGGCGAGCGAACCCGCCGGACGCCGCGGCGAGGCGCCGGCGCTCGCCTTAGCCGATACGCTGCGGCGCTTGGGATTTGCGACCGGACGTCTGAAGACCGGCACTCCGCCGCGCGTTGCGGCTTGGAGCGCCGACGTTGCGGCGATGCGCGAACAGCCGCCGAGCCCCGTGCCGCTCGTGTTCTCCTATCGCAGCGAGCTGCGTTTTGCGGGCCCGCAATTACCGTGTTATATAACGCCGACGAACGAACGGACGCACGCGCTCGTCCGGGACAACCTCCATCGCTCGCCGCTCTACGGGCTCGATCTCATCCGAGGCATCGGGCCGCGGTATTGTCCCTCGATTGAAGATAAAGTCGTTAAGTTTTCCCACAATCCGTCGCACTCGATCTTCGTCGAGCCCGAAGGCTGGTCCAGCGATTCGCTCTACGTCGGCGGCTTTTCGACGTCGCTGCCGGCCGACGTACAACTCGCCATGGTCCGCACGCTGCCCGGACTCGAACGCGCCGAATTGTTACGACCGGGCTATGCCGTCGAGTACGACTACGTCCCGCCGACCGAGCTCCACCCATGGCTCGAAACGCGGCGCGTCCGCGGCCTGTATCACTGCGGACAGCTCAATGGAACGTCCGGATACGAGGAGGCGGCCGCCCAAGGCCTCATCGCCGGTATCAATGCCGCGCGTGCGGCGACATCGCTCCCGCCGTACGTGCCGGAGCGATCGCAAGCGTATCTCGGCGTGCTCCTCGACGATTTGGTCACGCGCGGCGTCGACGAGCCGTATCGCGTGCTGACTTCGCGCGCGGAGCACCGCGTGTTGCTGCGCCACGATAACGCCGATCTTCGCCTTTCGCCGATTGGCTTCGAGCTCGGACTGCTCCCCGCTGACGCCTATTGTGCCTTTCGCGACCGCCGGGCGCGTCTGGAGCGCGCAAAGTCCGCTGCCGAGCGCGTCTCCATCGCTCTGGGAACGCCGCCGCAGCGAACGACGGTCGCGGCCGCACTTCGCCGCCCGGAGTTCGGCCCGAGCGACGTTGCCGGCGCGCTGCACACGGATGCGGACACGCTCGAGCGGGTCGCAATCGAAATCAAGCTCGCAACCTACGTCGAACGGCAAGAGGCCGCGGTCGCTCGGACGGCACGCGACGAGTCGACCCCGATTCCAGCCGACTTCGCGTACGAGACAGTCGGCGCGCTTTCGCGCGAGGCGCGCGAGAAGTTCGGCTTGTACCGCCCGCGATCGCTCGGTGCCGCGGCGCGCCTCTCCGGGGTAGCGATCGCCGACGTCGACATTCTGTCAGTGGCCCTCCGGCGCCGGCGCGCCGAAGTCGGACGAGCCGCCGCGCCGGCATGAGCCGACTCGTAATCGACGACGACCGGATCGAAAGCTTCGAGCGCATGTTGCTGGATCGCAATGCGACCTTAAACTTGACGGCAGCCCGCGATGCCGAGGCCGTGCGCCAGCACGTTGGGGACTCGTTGACACTCTTGCCGTACGTCCGCACCCCGCTCGTCGACGTCGGTAGCGGCGGCGGCTTTCCAGGGATCGTGCTGGCGCTCGCGACCGGCGGGCCGGTGACCCTGATCGAATCCGTTGCGAAAAAGGCCCGCTTCCTCGCCGACGTCGTGGCGACGCTCGACTTGCCCGTCGAGGTGCTCGGCGAACGTGCCGAGGACGTCGGCCGGCGTAGTCCGGAGCGGGGCAGCTTCGCAGCGGCCACCGCGCGAGCCGTCGGAAGTTTGACGACCGTACTCGAACTCACGCTGCCGCTTTTGCGTATCGGCGGCGTAGCAGTCTTGCAACGTGGCGGTGTGAGCGACGCCGAGCGCAGTGCCGGTACCGACGCCGCCTTGGTTCTGGGCGGCCGGCTCGTAGGCGAACACCTTATTTCAGCCGGCGACGCCGGGGAGCCGGATACGCGCCGCATCTTGCTTGTTGAGAAGGTGGCGCAAACAGGCGAGCGCTTTCCGCGACGTGCCGGTATCCCCGCCAAGCGTCCGCTATGTTGGCAGGGCTCGGGTGGCTGATACCGCCCGCCTAGTCGACGTTCGCCTGGCGGAAGCCCTGCCGGGATCTATGGTCTATGCCGTCGGCGGGCGCGTGCGCGACGAGATTCGCACGTCACTCGACGGCGTCGCCCGCCCCGCGAAAGACTTGGACTACGTCGTCACGGGCATATCGCTTGGCGATCTTACGGAGCGGTTGCGTCGCTTGGGGCCGGCGAGCGTTGTCGGCGCATCGTTCGCCGTCGTAAAAGCGACGGTCGATGGGGTCGTGGTCGACGTGGCGGTGCCTAGACGTGAACGTTCGACGGGTCTCGGCCACCGCGACTTTACGGTCGAAGCCGGCCCCGACATATCGCTCGAGGACGATCTCGCCAGACGCGACTTCCGCATGAACATGATGGCGCGTTCGGTCGCCGACGGTCGCCTCGTCGATCCGTACGGTGGTGAAGCAGACATTCGCGCCGGGCGCATCGACGTGCTCCAGCCGGACGCCTTCAGCGAAGATCCGCTGCGTATGTTGCGCGCGGCGCAATTTGCGGCACGCTTCGAGTTCGAGCCGTCGGCCTTGACGTGGGAGCGGATGGGCGCGTCGGCGGCGCTCGTCGCCACCGTGTCCGCGGAGCGCGTCCGCGACGAATTGCTCAAACTGTTCTCCGCCAAGCGGCCCTCGATCGGCTTAGAAGTGCTACGCCGATCCGGCGTCTTGGCGTGGGTTTTGCCGGAACTCTTGGAAGGGCTGGGAGTCGAGCAGAACGAGTTTCACGCCTACGACGTGTACCATCACAATCTAACCACGCTCGACGCGGCCGCCGGCCCTTGGCAGCTGCGCTTGGCGGCTCTCCTTCATGACGTCGGAAAGCCTCGAACGAAGGACGGGCCACACTTCTATCGGCACGACGTCGTCGGGGAAGCCATGGCCCGCGACGTCGCCGGCCGCTTGCGATTGCCGAAGGACGATGCCGAACTCGTCGCCTCGCTCGTGCGCCGGCATATGTACGCGACGGACGACGCACTTAGCGACGGCGCCGTACGACGCTTCATTCGCCGCGTCGGGCCGGAACGCGTCGAGTTGCAATTCGCTTTACGGCATGCGGACATTGCGGGCAGCGGCCTCCCAAAACGCGATGATGGGAACGAGCGCTTCGAAGCGCGCGTACGCTCGGAGATGGCAGCCGAGCGTCCCTTCTCTGCGGGCGATCTCGCAGTCGACGGTAACGACGTTCTTCTGGCGCTGGAGCGAGCACGCCGCATCGCGAAGGGGTCGCGGGGCGGTCCGGCAGTCGGCCAAATACTCAGCCGGCTGCTCGAGGACGCCCTTGACGACCCGGAAACAAACGAGCGGTCTGCGCAACTACGCCGGATCGAAGCGCTCGTTGAGGATTTAGGCCCGTCTAAGCCCTGAGGCTCGTTCGCCAGACGAAGAGCGGGTTTGACCTTTACTAAGCGACCGCTGGCGTTGCGTTATTCGGGATTGCCACAAAAGGGGCAGCGTTTCACGTGAAACGTTATCTCGAGTCGCCGTTGCAGTTGGTCGGCCACAGTTGTGTCCGGGATGGCCTCACCATGGGCGTTCAGAAGTGAATCGCGGCGGAAAACTCTGCCGTAACGCGCCCGGAAGCGTCAGGCCGCCGATGATTGTTCCACGTGAAACTTCTCCTATACGAGCCGGTCGGCGTTGACGCGTGCAGCTGAACGCCGGCTCACCGGCCGCCTCAAAGGGTCGGCCGAACCGTCTCTTTGAACGGTACGGCCGATGCCATCGTCAGCAACGGACCGTCGCATGTCCCGGACGATCGCCGTCGTCAATCAAAAAGGCGGCGTCGGGAAAAGTACGACGACGGTCAATCTGGGCGCCTCGCTTGCTATGCTCGGCCGCCGGGTTTTGCTGCTGGACATCGATCCGCAGGGAAATACGACGAGCGGTTTTGGGGTCGACAAGCACGCACTCGCAGGCCAAATGTACGACGTGCTGTTGGCCGATCGTCCATTAGCGGAGACGCGCGTAGCGGTTATGCCGAACGTCGACCTCGTACCATCGGCGATCGCACTTGCCGGTGCCGAGATCGAGCTGGTTTCGGCGCCTTCCCGCGAGACGAGGCTACGCCGAGCGCTCTTGCCCGTCCGGGACGACTACAACTACGTGCTGATCGACTGTCCGCCGTCGCTCGGCTTGCTGACGCTCAACGCGCTGACCGCCGCGGATGAAGTGCTCATCCCTGTCCAGGCTGAGTATTACGCGCTGGAAGGACTATCGCAGTTGATGCAAGTCGTCGAGCGCGTTCGCAGCGGGCTCAATCCGGCTCTGCGCGTGTCCGGCGTGCTCGTCACCATGTTCGACGGGCGCACCCGCTTGGCGCTCGATGTCCTGGATGAGGTGAACGCCCACTTCCCCGAGCACGTCTTCCGGACGCAGATTCCGCGTAACGTCCGCCTGTCCGAGGCTCCGTCCTTCGGCAAGCCCGTCGTCCAGTTCGACGTAAAGAGCCGGGGCGCGCAAGCCTACCTTCTCCTCGCGCGCGAAGTGATGGGGCCGTGAGTACGCAGCGACGCCGTCTCGGCCGCGGTCTAGACGCCCTGCTCGGCGAACCGCCGGCCGCCCAGTCCGCGGAACGTTCCTCGCCGCTGCGACACATCGATGTCGGCGCCATTCGGCCGAACCGTCAGCAGCCTCGCCGCATCTTCGATCCGGCAACCTTGAGCGATCTGGAAGGGTCGATTCGCCAACTCGGCGTGCTCGTGCCAATTCTCGTGCGGCCCGCATACGACGCCGAGGCGGAGCGCTACGAGCTCATAGCCGGCGAGCGACGATGGCGCGCGGCCGCTGCTGCGGGTCTCGCGACGATCCCGGCCATCGTTCGGGAGGCCGATGACCGCTCGAGCCTCGAGGTGGCAGTGGTAGAAAACCTCCAACGACAGGACCTCGATCCGCTGGAAGAAGCGATGGGTTTCCAACATCTCGTCGACGACTATGGGCTGACTCAGGACGAGGTCGCCGAGCGCATCGGTAAGAGCCGACCAAGCGTTGCGAACGCGCTCCGGCTGCTGTCGCTCGAGGAATCGCTGCAAGCCATGCTCCGCTCCAAAGACCTCACGGTCGGACATGCCCGCGCCCTGTTGGCCGTCGCACCCGAACTGCGCGTCGCGCTAGCCCAACGCATCGTGCGTGATGGGCTCTCCGTCCGGCAAGTCGAGGAGGTGGGATCGCGCCGCAAGGCCCACCGCCCCGTTGAGTCGCCGACACCCCCTCGGAGCCGTCATGCCACGTACGAGGCGGTGGAGTCGCGACTGCGCTATGCGCTCGGAGCTGCTGCGGCCATCGTTCCGGGGAAGCGCGGCGGAAAGCTCGAGATCCGCTATGCGGATGAGGGGGAGCTGACCCGTATCGTGGATCTCATCGTCGGCGAAGAGCAGTGAAGCGCCGCGCGTTCTCGCTCGGTGCGCTGGCGGCGAGCGCGAGCGCCGCGCGCCCCGCCGCCGCCGCGCTTTCGCGCGATGAACGGTCGACGTTGCAACGATACCTGCGCGCGTTATCGGCCCGGCGCTTCGATAGGGCCTTCGGGCTGCTGAGCAGCAGCGAGCGCCGGTATTTTGGTTCGGCGGCACATTTGCAGTCGGTGTTCGACGCAGATCGAGTACGGATCGCATCGGCGCGCATTCTTGCCTCGCACGCCGACGCTCGTGGCGTCGTCGCGATCGTTTCCGAACGGATCGACTTTTTCGATCATGCTCGACAGATTCGAGCGACGGCGCTAGCGCGCGCTGCGTACGGCATCGTGCGAGAGCATGATGGCGTTCGTGTGAAAGACCCGTACCATCCATGGAGAGCGTTAGCTCCCGCCGGAATTGCCGCCAACGTCGACGGAATCGACGTTGCGCTTCGCAAGGCGTCGTTCTTTACCGGACGTATCGCGTTGCTCATCGGCTTTGCGAATCGTAGCGATAAGCCCGTTTCCATTCTTCCATACGGGCGTACGACGTTATGCGACGAGCGCGGACGTCGTTATCTTGCCATCGAGTCGCGCGATGCCGCCTTAACGGACCGCCGGCTGTTTACGGGCTTACGTTTGCCGGTAGCCGCGCGCTATGCCGCAGAGATGACGTTTGCGACGCCCGACCGGTTCGTACCGCAGTCGCTAACGCTCGGGATCGGACCGCTGCTGTTCGATGGAGCGGATGCTCCGTTCGACGTCGCTCTTCCGGCTTTATCCCTCCCTACGAACTAAGGGGCGAGCGGCGGGAGATTAGTTTAGTGGTAAAATAGTCGAGGCTCATCGACTTACGGGGAACGCCGCGTTGCGATGAACCAAGGGAAGGTAAGACCGTTAGCGAGTGACAATGCCCCCGCGGTCCGCCTCGCGACCCGGCTGCGACGGACCAATAACGCTACGCTTAGGAGTGCTCCTTGAAGAAGCTCGCTCTCTCTCTGTGCGCGGCGGTCGTCGGCCTTTCGACGATCGGTGCCGCGTCTGCCGCTAATGCAACGAACGATCGTGCGCATTGGGTTCCTCACTTCACGACGCTACCGGCCCGCAACATCGACGCCTCGACGCTCGTGCGTCAAGCCGCATTCGGTCAGACGATACCCTTCTGGCATTCTGCGGTTACGTCGCCGCTCGATCGCAAGACGTATCAATTCGACGTGGTCGGCAGCGACCCGCGCAGCAAGACGTCGACGACCGTCAAGTACGTGCCGATCGCCTTGCGCGTGCACTTCACCGACGGCACGGTTCTCGACCCGTCGAAGCCCGGCTGCGGCGACAACGTGTCGGTAACCAATCGTTTCTTCGGCTCGCCGCTTTTCACGAACGCGAGTTTCGTTTCCAATGGCGTGAACGTCGGCACCACGCAATTGATCGACGCCTTCCAGCGCGCCGAATTCTGGCAGTATGCAAAGGGAAGCAATTACCACGTTCTGCTTTCGCCCGCGGCTTCGATAAGAACGCTCGACGTCAAGGCTCCGGTCGACGCAATAACGCAGCCCGGCGTATGCTCCGGCTCGAACCACAACATCGGCGAGATCGACATCAACGAATACGATAATCTGGTCACCGGCGTTACGGCGAAGTACGCAAAGGCCAATCAGTATCCGATCATCCTCACGTACAACACTTTTCAGACGCAAAATTTCCAGTGCTGCATCCTGGGTTACCACAGCGCCTACAACGTGCGCGGAGGGACGCAGACCTACTCGGTCGGCGCGTATAACGACGCCGGCATCTTCAGCGTTCCGATCGAAGATATCCACGCTTGGACGCACGAGATCGGCGAATGGGCGAACGATCCGTTCGTACAGGGCTTCAATAACGACAACGTGACGCCCGCGTGGGGCCACGTCGGACAGGTCGGCAGCTGCCAGAACAATCTGGAAGTCGGAGATCCGCTCACCGGCACGCCGTTCGCGTTAACGGCCAAGGGCTTCAAGTATCATCCGCAAGAACTCGCGTTCTTCTCGTGGTTCTACCGCACGCGGTCGTTGGGAACCGCCGGGAAATACTCTTTCGAAGGAAGCTTCAAAACCGCTCAAGGCGCCTGCAGCTAACGCTGCTCCTCCCCGCGCTTGGGCTCCAACGAAACGACTCGCGGCGCATGCCGCGGGTCGTTTCTCTTCGTTCCGGCTTCGTGCGCGCTGACGGACCTCCGATGCGCGGGAGAGCCGCTGCGACCCAGGAGACCGCTCGGACCGAAGCCAACGGCGGCGTGTCGTCGCTCTAACGTTTGGGAGTTGTTCGCATGCGTCGTTTCGTGCCGTCGCTCGTTGCCGCCGCCGCTATCGCCGCCACGAGTGGATGCGGTACGTCGGGGGGAAGCGGATTCTCGTCGAGCTCGCGGGCGCCCTCATCCGTCGACCACGTCATCATTACGGGAAACAGCATCGCGGCGAACGACTTTTTCGTCGCCCCCGGCGGAACGAACCTCGGCATCGCGCTCGCGGCGACGGCGGAAAACGGCGGCGGCACGACCGCACTCTACGTGCCTGGTGTGACCTTTACGTGGGGTGCGCGTCTGGTCGATCCGACGGTCGATCCGCCGCAACAATCGCAGTATAGCGTCGGACCCGTTCCCAACGGCTCGGTCAAGACGTGCCCGAATTACGCGGCCACCGGTCTATTTGCGCCGCCGGGCCTTTCCTTCGCAAACCTTCCGCTCTCGCTTGACCAAACCGGTGCGACGCCGCTCGCACCCGGGCATGCGACGAATCAGGTGTATTTCTTGCCGGTGGCCGGATTGCAACCGCCGTATTGCGTGCTCGTTACCGCGACGAATGCGGCGGGTAGCGGCTCGGGGTCGGTGGTCGTCGTCGTCGCTTCGAATCCGAACGGACCCTCGTAGCGCGCACGTCGCGCGCCGCGCTGCGCGGCATTTATGCCATCCTCGACGACGTGGCCGTCGCGCGGCCGCAGGCGTTCTTGGATGAGGTGTTGTCCGCCGGCGTTCGGCTCGTGCAGTATCGCGCCAAGCGCGGCGTCGATCGGCGAGTGCTGCACGCGCTCGTCGTACGCTGCCGTGCGAGCGGCGCGACGCTCATCGTGAACGACGACGTCGAAGCCGCGGTCGATATCGGTGCGGACGGCGTGCATCTGGGCCAGGAAGACTTGGCCGGCTGTGACGTGGCGGACGTCCGGCGGGCACTAGGCGGGCGATTGCTCGGCATGTCGTGCGGGACGCCGGACGAGGCGCGCGGGGCGGAAGCGGCGGGGGCGGACTACGTCGGCTGCGGCCCGTTCGCCGCGACCGGCTCCAAAGCCGATGCAGGCGCTCCGATCGGCGCGGCCGGCGTGCGCGCCGTCGTGCGCGCGACCTCGTTGCCGGTGGCGGCCATTGGCGGCATCGATCTCGCGGCGCTCGACGACGTTGCGCGTAGCGGTGCCCGCATGGCGGCCGTTATTTCGGCGCTCGCACGCGCTTCCGACGTGCGGACGGCGGCGGGTGCGCTCGTCGCACGGTGGCACGAGGTCGCGCACTGAGCCTGGTCGTGTGCTCGGTCGGCACGGCGGATCCGTGGAACGCCGCCGGGCTCGGGCTCGACGTGCTGGCGCTGCGCGAATGCGGTGCGTACGCGGTCACCGTAACCGCCGGTCTGAGTGCGCAAGACGGAGCCGGCGTGCGTGCGACGCTGGCCACCCCCGCCGGCTTCGTCGCCGCGCAATTTGCGTCGCTCGCCACGGCCGGGATCGCCGCATACCGCATCGGTGCGCTGCTCGACGTCGCGACCGTTCGCTGCGTTGCGGCGCACGTCCGCGACGTCCGCGTGCCGGTCGTCTACGATCCGGTGCTCGCCGCGAGCGCAGGCGGCCGCTTTGCGGACGACGAGACGGTCCGCGCGATACGCGACGAGCTGCTTCCGTACGTCTCGCTCGTGACGCCGAATCTCGGCGAAGCCTCAGCCCTGACGGGCGAGCGCGTGACGACGCCGGCCCAAATGCAAGGCGCGGGCGAGCGGCTCGTCGCGCGCGGTGCGCGCGCCGCGCTCGTGACCGGCGGACATCTTGCGGGCGATCCGTGCGACGTGCTCGTCGACGCGCACGGCGCTCGCGAGTTCACGGCCGCGCGACTTGCGAGCGACGTTCGCGGCACCGGGTGCCTGCTCGCGGCGGCCGCGGCGGCGGCGCTCGCGCGCGGCGACGCGACGGCCGAGGCGGTGGCGTATGCACGCGCGTTCGTGCGCGCCAAGATCCGTTCGGGCATCGTGCGCGGTGCGATGCGCGTGGCGTATTGATGCGACTCGAGCACGGAGCAGGTCGGTCGCGCAGATCCGAGTAACGCGCGCCGACGTGTTGCCAACTCTCGCGACGCCCGCGCGCCGTCGCATCATGTCGGGAATGCGCCCGACGGGGCGTCTGCATCTGGGACACCTGCTCGGAACGCTCGCGCAATGGACCGCCTACGATCCGGGCGACGAAATGTTCTTCGAAGTCGCCGATTTGCATGCGCTGACGACGGGGTTCGAACGCACGGAAACGCTCGCCGCTAGCGTACGCGAGATGGTTCTCGACTGGTTAGCGGCGGGCGTCGGCGAACGGGCCGTGCTGTACGTGCAATCGCACGTACCGCAAATCGCCGAACTGCATCTGTTGCTGTCGATGATCGTGCCGGTCGCCTGGCTGCAGCGCGTCCCTACGTACAAGGACCAGATCGCGGCGCTTGGCGGCGAGATTGCGACCTACGGTTTTCTCGGCTATCCGCTCATGCAGTTGTGCGACATCGCGGTCATGCGTGCAAACGTCGTTCCGGTCGGTCGCGACCAATTGGCGCATCTCGAATTCGGCCGCGAAGTTGTGCGCCGCTTCAATAATCTGTACGGCCCGACGCTCGTCGAACCGCAAGCGACGCTCTCGGACTACCCCGACGTGCCCGGCACCGACGGGCGTAAGATGTCGAAGTCGTACGGCAACGCACTCGAATTAGCGGACGACGCCGAAACGACCACCAAGAAAGTCCGTTCGATGACGACGGATCCACTCAAGATCCGGCGTCACGATCCCGGCCGGCCCGAAGTGTGTCCGGTCTACGCGCTCCATCGCATCGTCAACGCGGCTCGCGAACCGCTCATCGCCGCCGAATGCCGCAGGGGCATACTCGGCTGCGTCGATTGCAAGTCGGAGCTTGCGGAACGAACGAATCGTTATCTCGCGCCGCTGCGCGAGAAGCGGGCCGGTCTCGATCCCGCGCAGGTCGACGCCGTCTTGGCAAGCGGCGGAGAGGTCGCGCGCGCGGTCGCCGCGGAGACGATTGCCGGCGTCAAACGCGCGATGCGTCTGCCGTAACGCATTCGAAGCGCGGCAAGGCTTCGCGCATCCGTTCGATCGCCTCTTCGATTTCGGCGAGCGAACGGGCGTACGAGAACCGCATGTAGCCGCGGCCGAACGGACCGAAACACGAGCCGCCCAGTCCCGCTACGCCGGCTTCGTCGAGCAAGTACGACGCGAGCGCACGGTCGTCGCTCGTAATCGCCGACACGTTGGCGAATGCGTAAAAGGCGCCGTCGGGCGTGCGGCACGAGATGCCGGGCAGCGAGTTGAGACCGGCCACGATGGCATCGCGGCGCAGCGCGAACTCCGCTACCATCGCACGCACGTCGTCGTCGGGACCGGCGAGTGCCGCGATCCCGGCTTCCTGAACGAAGGGCGCGACGCACGAGTACGTGTTCTGTCCGAACAGCGCGATGGCGCTCGCAAGATGTGCCGGCATGATGCCGTAGCCGAGCCGCCACCCGGTCATCGCGTACGCTTTGGAAAAGCCGTCGAGGATGACGGTGCGTTCGCGCATGCCGTCGAGCGACGCGATCGAGACGAAGTCGCGGCCGTAGATGTTGCGCGAATAGATTTCGTCGGAGACGACCGTGACGTCGTGACGGATCGCAAGCTCCGCGATCCTTTCTAAGTCGGCGCGCGTCAGAACGCCGCCGGTCGGATTATGCGGCGAGTTGAGCACCAGCACTTTGGTCGTCGCGCGTAGATCCGCCGCAAGCCGTTCGAGATCGAGCCGGAAATCCGCGCGTTCGACCAGCGGAATCGGAACGGCGCGCGCTTCGAGATAGGCGGCACAACCCGCGTACGCCGGATACGCCGGATCGGCATACACCATCTCGTCGCCCGGATCGAGCAGCGCGCAAAGCAGGTTCCACACCAGCGGCTTGAGGCCGGGGCTCACCACCACGTTGTCGCGCGCGAACGGTGCCATGCCGCGGAAGCGTGCGGCATATTCGGCAATCGCATCGCGGGTGCGCGCGAGACCCGGCGACGGTGCGTAATGCGTCTCATTACGCGCGATGGCTGCGATCCCGGCCGCCTTGACGTGTGCCGGCGTATCGAAATCCGGCTCGCCGACTTCCAAATGAATAACGTGGCGCCCCAGCGCTTCGAGTTCGCGCGCGCGGGCCAGCTGTTCGAACGCGCCTTCGCCCGAGAGGCGCCGGGTCGCGGAGGACGGAGGAATGCGGTACGCGAGCATGGCGCCGCCTTCGGCGCCGGCGCGCGGCTTCGCTGCTCGGCCGGACGACGTCTGCGTTATGGCGGCAGCGGCTTATGGAAGTAGCCGGCGATCATCGCGCGCGCCACAGGCGCCGCCGTGTTCGCGCCGTATCCGCCGGAACGTTCCATGAAGACCGCCATCGCAATGACCGGATGCGACGACGGCGCGTAAGCGACGAACCAGGTCGTATTGGGTCCCGCGCCGCCGTCGGTTTCGGCCGTGCCCGTCTTGCCGCCGAACGGAACGCCCGGGACGTCCTCGCCGTATGCGGTTCCCCAGGGCTTGGTCACGTCGTCCATGCCGGCCCGCACTTCGGCCAGCGCCTCGCGCGTTACCGGAACGTGCCGGACGGCCTCGCGTCCGTAGCGCCGTACGATCTTGCCGCGCGCACTGCGTATCGCGAGCAGGAGATGCGGGCGGTACAGCGTGCCGCCGTTGACGACGGTCGCCGCCACGTCGGCCATCTGGAGCGGCGTTGCTTGCATCGCGCCTTGTCCGATTGCGAGCTGACAGACGTCGCTCGGTTCGAGCGGCAAGCCGTATACCTGCATCGACCATGCATTGGTCGGCCAATTGCCCGGATATTCACCTGGAATATCGATGCCTAGGCTCCGTCCCAGTCCGTACTGCTCGGCCCAATAACGCAGCCGCTTGTGGCCCAAGCGGTAACCCAGCTGATAGAAGTAACCGTCGGACGAAGCGGCTAGCGCGCGTTTGAAGTCGGTCGTGCCGAGGCCGCCCGACGCGATGTCGCGGAACGTCGTGCCGTAGCAGTTCCATGCGCCCGAATCGTACAGTACTTGATTTTTTCCGATTACGCCCGACGAGATGGCGCCCGAGCCCGTGACCATCTTAAAGATCGAGCCGGTCGGCGTCGCGGCGCCGATCGCGCGATCGTACAGCGGCCGCAGCGGGTCGTTCAAATACCGTGCGTACGTCGATTCCTTGATCCCGTTCGTAAAATCGTTGGGATCGAAATTCGGATATGAGGCGAGCGCGAGGATGCCGCCGTCGCGCGGATCGATCGCGACCACGGCGCCCGCCACCCGTTTCCCGCGTAAGCGTCCCGTCGCGAGCAGCTGCGCGCGTAACGCCCGCTCCGTCAGCTCCTGTAAGCGCCAATCGATCGTCAACACGACGGCGTTTCCCGGCACGGGATCGACCGGGCCGAGCCGCCGGACGAGCCGTCCCTGGGCGTTCACCACGATTTGTTCGCCGCCGGGCTTGCCGCGCAGATACGCGTCGTAGCGCTGTTCGAGCCCCTCTTTGCCGACGACGTCGTTCGGCGTATACCCGCGGCCGCGCAACGTTTTGTATTCGTCTTCGGTAATCTGACCGACGTATCCGAAAAAATGCGAGCCGAGCTTGCGGTAGGGATAGTCTCGCACGGGTTGCGCTTCGAGATCGAGGCCGGGTAGCGCGTCTTGTGCCTCCGCGAGCCGTGCCGTCTGCGTGCTCGTGAGGTCGGCGGCGAGCACGACCGGACCGTACGGTTCGTAGGTCGCGACTTCGTCGAAGCCTTTGTACGTAATGCCGCGGTGGTGCAGCAGGCGCTTCCATAACGTCGCCTCGGGAACAGCGAGCACGCGCCCCAGAGCCGCCATCGTCGCATCGATGTCGCGAACGTCCGATGGGATCATCGCGCAGACGAACGATGGCCGGCTGCGTACGAGCGTGACGCCGTGCCGGTCGTAGATGCGCCCGCGCGGCGCTGCAACCGGGATGCGCCGGATCTGATTCGCGCGGGCGGCCGCGGCGTAATGCGCGCCGTCGACCACTTGGACTTGCGTGAGGCGCACGACGAGCGCGGCGAGCGCGACGACGACGGCCGCGATGAAGACGACCGCTCTCGCGGCGCGTCGTCCGATCGCGCGGGGAGCGTCAGCGGTAGCGTGCATGCGGTACGACGAGGCTGCGGCGCAGGCGCAGCACGGCGAACGCCGCCGCGCCGTCTAGCAACGCCTCGAACAGCGCCGCATGGAAGCGCGCCGGCGGCTGCGCGAGCGGGCGGCCCTCGGCCTGCAACACGACCGCAAAGGCGACGAAGCGCACCAGCGCGAGTACGGTGGTTGCGGGCACGAGCGCGAGCGACAGGTCCGCCAGCCACGTGTTCGCTAGCCGGCCGGCGATCGCGCCGGCGAGGCCGTTCGCGCACATCCAAGCGACTCCGGTAGCGCCCGCCACGGCGTCGTCGCAGGCGCCGGCGATCACGCCGAAGGCTGCGCCGCGCAGCGTGCCGGAGCGGATGCCGTACCACGCGACGACCAGCAGCACGAGCGAGGGCGACGCCCCGTGGATGCGCGCGAACGGCAACAGCGTCGATTGCGCGAGCAGCGCCAGGCCCAGCGCGAATGCGGCCTGCCGGCCATTGGGCGGCTCGACCGTGCGAGCCGGCGCGCCGGAGGCGTGGAGACGCGGACTCGCCATCCAGAAGGCGCGAGTGCGGGCGATGTCGTCGGGATCGCGCACGGCTTACGGCTGGGGTGGAACGACGACGACGCGTTCGAGGCGCCCGAACGCGACGGCCGGCTCGACGATCGCCGTCTGATAGAGCGCCCCCTCGGGATGGTCGACGCGTACGATCCGGCCGATTGGCATGCCCGCCTCGAATGAGCGGCCACGGCCCGTGACGATGCGGTCGCCGGAGCGCAACTTCGCGTCCTGAGAGACGTACCGCAACGCTACCCGTGCAGTGGTCCCAGTCGCGATGCCCCACCAGCGTCCGCGCGCCACGAGCGCCGGCACTTTGCTCGCCGGATCGATGACCAATAGGACCGTGCTCGTCAGCGGTGCCACGTCGGTCACGCGGCCGACGACGCCGTCGCCGTTGACGACCCCGTCGCCGGCTTTGATTCCGGCAATGGATCCACGATCGAGTTCGATCGAACGGCTGACGTTTTCGGGATCGTAACCGATCACGCTGGCCGCCACGGAGCCCGGCAAGCCGGCGGCGGTCTCGGCGTTCGCGCGCGCCTCGGGTGCCACGGCCAGCGCGTCTTCGAGGCGGCCCGTGCGCGCCTGCAGTGCGCGGTTCTCGGCCGCGAGCCGGCGATTGTCGTCGTAGAGCCGCGGCGTTTCTTGCACCGTGGCCACCGCGTCGCGAAGCGCGAAGCCGACGTTTGCAACGAGCGACTGCGCGAGCGATGCGGACGACGACACCACGATCGACAGCGGGCTCGGCTTACCGGTTCGCAACGACTCCAATTGCACGAGAGCCACCAGCGCCGCTACGATGACCGATCCGATTACGGCGAGTAGCTTTCTCTCATCCCGGTACGTAAAGATTGATACCACCTCGTAAACCGGTCGCCGTGCGGGCGCAGCCGCTCGAGCAGCGTCGGCGAACCCAAAATCTCCCCGGCGCCGCGAGCGGCGCATAGCAGCGGGTCCGACGCAACCGTGGCCGGGACGTTCATCCGCGCGCCGATCTCGCCCGCCAAGCCCGCAATCAATGCGCCGCCGCCGGTCATCGTAATGCCGCTATCGATCAGGTCGGCCGCGATTTCCGGCGCCGCGCTGGAAAGCACGGCGCCGACGGCCCGCACGATCGACTCGACGACCTCGGCGATCGCTTCCCCGACGAAACGTTCGTCGATTTCCCGCTGCGCGGGCTCGCCGCGTTCGACGTCGATGCCGCTGGCCACGAACGGCGCGCGGCCCGGCGCGCGACCGGCATACGCGAGCGCACATTTCACGAGTTCCGACGTCGGCCGCCCGACGACGAATCGCTCGGCCCGCAAACGTGCAGCGATCGCGGCGTCGAGCGTGTCGCCGCCGATCGGCAGCGACGCAAGACGAATAACGCCGGCGGTTCCCAAAATCGCAATCTCGGTCGTGCCGCCGCCGATGTCGACGATCATCTGTGCGCGCGTCGCGGTGACGTCGAGACCCGCGCCGACGGCCGCGGCGACCGCTTGCGGAACGTAGTTCGTATAGCGCGCGCCCGCGGCGCGGACCGCTTGCTCGACGGCCTTGCATTCGATGTCGGTCGCGCAACCGGGAACCGACGCAACGAGTCGCGGCGCCAAGCGCGGACGCGTGCTGAGCGCGCGGTCGACCAGCCGCGCCACGAGCGTCTGCGCGGCCCGAAAATCCGAGATCGTGCCACGGCGCAGCGGCCGGACGACGCGAACGGCGCGCGGTGCCCGTCCTTCCATGGCGCGAGCGGCGTTGCCGATGGCGACGATCGCCCCGCTACGCACGTCGTAGGCGACAAGCGACGGTTCGCACACGATCGCGCCTGCGCCGCGTTCGTAAACGACCGTGTTCGCCGTCCCGAGATCGAGTCCGATATCGGGACTTACGGTCGAGCGCAACGTCGATAACAACGGCGTGCTCACGTCGCGGCAAACGGCTGCGCCGCGCCGATTGCATACCCGTGCGCGGCGAGCCTGCGCAAGAAGTCGCCGAGCGGAAATCCCATGACCGTATAAAAATCGCCGTGGATGCGTTCGACCAGTGCCGCGCCCGCGCCCTGAATGCCGTACGCACCGGCCTTATCGTGCGGATCGCCGCTCGCGACATAGGTGCGAATCGTCGCGTCGTCGAGCGGCACGAAGCATACGCGCGTCGACGACAGCGCTTCGAACGACACGCCTTCTCGCGCATCGCGCACGGCGTACGCGCTGTGCACCGTATGCTCGCGGCCGGCGAGACGATGCAGCATGCCGGCCGCATCGTCGTCGCCCTTCGGTTTGCCGAGCGCAAGCCCGTCGAGATCGACCACGGTGTCGGCCGCGACGACGAACTCGGAGGGCTCCCGCGCGGCTACGGCATCGGCCTTCAGGCGTGCATACCACAGAGCGACGGCCTGCGGCGTTTCACCGGGACGATCGCCTTCCACGACACGGCTCGGCACCACACGGACGTCGAGCCCTAGCGCGCCGAGCAAGGCGAGGCGCCGCGGGGAAGCGCTCGCCAGAACGAGTGAAGTCAGTGCGCGCATGCGTTCGTACGCAAAGAGTATAGAGACTGGCGCCACACTTTGTATAGTGCGCGCGCTCGCGCTTCAGCGGTACACGCGATCTCGTACGCGCACGAAGCCGTCCGGGTGACGACCACGGGGATCGCGATGCGTGTAATGGATGAGGCCGCCGCGCGGATCGTAGATGTATTCGCCACGAACCGTTACGGCGTCGCCGGGCGCGAGCGGGATCGGTCCGGTGAGGTCGACGTTGTCCTCGACGCGGACGGTCAAGCCACGCGCGCCCGCGCCGGAGAGGTGAACGAGGAAGCCCTCGTGCGCGCCGCTGCGGCCGATGCGCGTTCCGAGCAAACGCACGACGCTGCCGCTCGCGGTTACCTCGACGCGCGAACGTCCGTCGCGCCACGCATCGTAGATTGCCGCACCGTCGTCGCCGGAGCGCACGGCTGCCGTGCACGCGGTTGCGACGAGAAGCGCGCATAAAGCCGCTCCGACGCGCGTCGAAACGTCAACAAGCGACATTGCGGTAAAGTCCGTGCTCGTGAATGTAACGGTATGCGGCATCCGGCACCAGATACCGCACGCTGCCGCCGCGCGCGAGTTGACTGCGCACGAGCGTCGCCGATCCGCTCTGCAGCGGCAGTTCCAAGATGCGAAATTTCACGCGCTCGGATGGCTCGAGCGTCGCGAGGAAGCGGTCGACGCGCTCGGGTTCGCGTGCCGCGCGCGGCGCGATCGCGAACGCGTCGAGATTGGCAAGCACCGTGTCGAACCGTCGCCACGGCGAATCGACGAGCGAATCGCCGCCCACGACGAAGGTGAGTTCGTCGCTTCGATATTTGCCGCGTAATCGCGGCATCAGATCCGCGCTGTAGCCCGTTGCTTCCGGCGCGAGATCCGCTTCGTCGATTGCAAAAAACGGATTCGACGCGATCGCCCCGCGTAACATCGCCAAGCGATCCGCGACGCTCGCCAGCGGCGGCTCGCGATAGTGGGAGCCGCGCGTCGGTAAGAACACCATGCGTTCGAGCCCGAGTTCGATGCGGGCGGCCTCCGCTACGAACAGATGTGCGTTATGCACCGGGTCGAACGTCCCGCCGAAAAGGCCCAGCTTCACGGCGCGCGGTGCGCGCTCGCCATATGCATGCCCATAGCGATGCCCGCACGATAGCCGACGAGGAACGACGCTGCGACTACGAGCGCGACGGCCAGGAGAAATCCGGTGTAGAATTTTACCGTCGCGCTCGGGCCGGCGTGCTCTTGCTCGATCACGAGTAATCGAACTCTTGATCCGCGATGCGCACGGTGTCGCCGTCTTTCGCTCCCAATTCGCGCAACCGTTTATCGACGCCCATCTTCGCGAGAATCGCCTCGAAGCGCCCGAGTCCTTCATCGCTGTCGAAGTCGGTCATCGCAGCCAGGCGTTCGATGCGCTCGCCCGAGACGACGAACGCGCCGTCGCCCGCTACGTCGATGTGAAACGGCTCCTGCGGCGTCAGGACGAAGCGAGGCGGGTCGGGCGTCAGCACGGCCGGCGGTTCGCTTTCGGCGATCGAGCGGTACGCCGCAAATAACAACTCGCGGACGCCCTCTCCCGTTGCGGCCGATATGCCGCGCAGATCCGCAACCCGGTCGCGCAATTCGTCGAAGCGTTCGCGCGCTTCCGGGATGTCGAGTTTCGAAATAACGGGCAAGATCGGGCGTTCGAGCAAGTGCGGATTCCAGAGCCGCAATTCATTTTCGATCGTGTCCCGCTGCGCGAGGATTTCGTCGAGCGGTCGCGCCCCGTCCATGAGATGCACGAGCACGCGCGTGCGCTCGACGTGGCGTAAGAAGCGGTCACCGAGTCCCGAACCGGCGTGCGCGCCTTCGATCAAGCCGGGTACGTCGACGAGCACGAACGACTCCTCGGGGCCCAGGCGTACGACGCCGAGTTGCGGCTCGAGCGTCGTAAAGGGATAATCGGCGATCTTCGGTCGCGCCGCCGAGGCGACCGACAGCAGCGTCGACTTACCGGCGTTGGGCAAACCGATAATGCCGCAATCGGCCAGCAACTTGAGTTCGAGGCGCAACTGTGCGCTTTCGGGCGGCTCTCCCCGCTCTGCGAATCGTGGGGCTTGGCGCGTGCTCGTCGCGTAATGCTGGTTGCCCAGGCCCCCGCGTCCGCCTTTGGCGACGCGAAACCGCTCGCCCGGCCGGGACAGGTCGGCCACGAGCGACTCGCCGTCGCCCGAAGCGCGATAGACGAGCGTGCCGGCCGGCACCGCTACGACGAGGTCGCCGGCGCTGCGACCGGACTTATTCGAGGTGGAGCCGGCTTTGCCGGACTCAGCTTCGAAGTGTCTCTTGAACCGGAACTCGATGAGCGTCGAGAGTTCGGCCGTCGCTTCGAGTACCACGTCGCCGCCGCGGCCGCCGTCGCCCCCGGCCGGGCCGCCTTTGGGAACGTATTTCTCGCGACGCCATGCGACGATGCCGTCGCCGCCGCGGCCGCCGGTTGCGCTGATCGTCGCCTCGTCGATGAATTGCACGACGCCCGGCTACTCGTCCGACGAAAAAGGCCGCGTCAAGCGGCCTCGTGCAGTGCGCCGGATGCGCGGATCAGCCGGCCGCAACCAGAACGTTGACGTGCTTGCGATTGCGCTTTTCGGAAAACTGAACCTGACCCGGAACGAGCGCGAAGAGCGTATTATCCTTGCCCATGCCGACGCCGAGTCCGGGATAGAACTTCGTCCCGCGTTGACGCACGATAATGTTTCCCGCCACGACGAACTCGCCGCCAAAGCGCTTGACGCCTAACCGCTGGGCGTTCGAATCGCGGCCGTTGCGGGTGGAACCCGCGCCTTTTTTGGATGCGAACAACTGCAGGTCGAAGGTGAACATAGCGCCACCGATCATATCAGGCCCGCTGCCTCGATGCAAGGCGAGCGCCGTAGGCCGGCCTAGGCGAAGGCATCGACTGGGCGGACGTCATACGTTCGAGAGGCTTTTCGTGCGAGCGGCCAAAGGTCGCTTTTTTGTTTGCGGCGGCCGCTTCGCGCAGGTGAAGCGAAAGGACGGGTTTGGAGAAGAAACGGGTCGTCATCACCGGGATGGGCGCGGTCACTCCGCTCGGCAATACGCGCGACGAATTCTGGGCTGCGCTCATCGCCGGAAAAAGCGGCGTGGCGCGCGTGACGGCGTTCGATGCGAAGGCTGCCGGACTGCGGGCGCAGATCGCAGCCGAAGTCAAGAACTTCGACCCCGATGCACTCATCGGGCGGCGCGACGCGCGCCGCATGGACCGCTACGCGCAATTCGCGTTCGTCGCGGCGGCCGAGGCGATCGCGGACGCGGCGTTCCCCGAAGACAAGGCATTACGCGTCGAGACGGGCGTCGTCGTCGCGAGCGGCATCGGCGGTATTATTACGATTCAGGACACCGTGACGAAGGCGCGAGCCGCGGGCAACGCCGGCCGCATTACGCCGTTCTTCATCCCGATGCTGATGAGTAATGCAGCACCGGCGCAGATCTCGATGCGCTACGGCTTTCACGGACCGATGTACGCGGTATCGAGCGCTTGCGCGAGTTCGAACGACGCGCTCGGCGTCGCGTTCGATCTCATTGCGAGCGGCAGAGCCAAGGCGATGATCTCGGGCGGCTGCGAGGCTACGATTACCGACGTCGCGATGGGCGGCTTCGATTCGATGAAGGCGCTGTCGACCCGCAACGACGCGCCCGAGCGCGCTTCCCGCCCATTCGATGCGGAGCGCGACGGCTTCGTGCTGGCCGAAGGCGGCGCGGTGCTCGTGCTCGAGGAGCTTTCCGTTGCGCGAGCGCGCGGCGCGCGCATCTACGCCGAGCTGCTGGGCTATGGCCAATCGGCCGACGCGTACGACTTGGTCGCGGTCGACCCCGATGGGCGCGGCGTCGAGTATGCGCTACGGCGCGCGTTCGTATGCGCCGGCATCGGACCGGCCGACGTCGACTACGTCAACGCCCATGCGACCTCGACGCCGATCGGCGATCCGGCCGAATCGCAGGCGCTCGCGCGCGTCGTCGGCGCCGGCGGCCACGCCTTCGCGGTCAGCTCGACCAAGAGCATGCACGGTCATGCACTGGGTGCCGCAGGCGCGCTCGAAGGCGTCGCGACGGTGCTCGCGATCCATCATTCGATCATCCCGCCGACCATTAATTACGAGCATCCCGATCCCGCCTGTACGCTCGACTACGTGCCGAACGTCGCGCGTCGCGCCGAGATCGGCGTCGCGCTCTCGAGTTCGTTTGGCTTCGGAGGACACAACGCCGTCGTCGTTTTCGGAAAGTACGCGACGTAGCGACGTGGCCGGAGAAGTGCGGCGGCGCCGCATCCGCGCACTCGCCCGGCTCGCCGGCGTGCGAGCCTCGGACCCATCGGCGCACGAAGGCGCCTTCGTGCACGAGAGCGCCGTTCGTGAGGGGCTGGCAGAGCGTTCGAACGAGCGGCTCGAGTTCTTCGGCGATGCCGTGCTCGGCATGATCGTCGCGCGTTCGTTATGCGAGCGCTTTCCCGCAGCCGACGAAGGCGAACTCGCGCTGCGCAAATCGTCGCTCGTCGCCGACGCCGCCCTCGCCGACACGGCGCAGCGGTTGGGATTCGAAGACGTGCTGCTGCTGGGCGCGGGCCTCGCAAAGATGCCCCCGGCTCGCCGGCGGTCGGCGCTCGCCGACGCCTATGAGGCGTTCGTCGGCTCGCTGTTCGAGCGTCATGGCCTGGAAGCTGCGGCGCGCTTCGTCGAGCGGACGCACGTCGCCGAACGCGAGCGTAACGCGCCGCTATCGGACGATCCGAAAACGCTGCTGCAGGAGTGGACGCAGCGAAACTACGGCACCATACCTTCGTACGTCGAACGCTTCGAAGGACCCGATCACGAGCGCACGTTTACGAGCGACGTTCGCGTTGGTGACGAAGTGTACGCGACGGGCAGCGGCCCATCGAAAAAGGCCGCGCAGCGGGCCGCTGCGGCGGACGCACTCGCGCGCGTCGCGCGCACGCACGGAGACGTCGGCGCGCGTATCTTCTCGCGTCCCGTCGCCGCGGCCCGGGGCGACGCTCGTCGCGGACGCGCGTGAAACTCGCGTCGCTGCGCGTCTTCGGCTTCAAGACGTTCGCCGAACAAACGGCGCTGCGGTTCGAACCGGGCATCACCGCGCTCGTGGGACCCAACGGATCGGGCAAGTCGAACTTAGTCGATGCGATTCGTTGGGTGCTCGGCGAGCAAAGCGCCAAGTCGCTGCGCTCGACGAAGACCGAAGACGTCATCTTCGCGGGCAACGAGCGGCGCCGGCCGCTCGGCATGGCCGAAGTGTCGCTCACGTTCGCGAACGACGATGGGGCGCTACGCATCGACGCGAGCGAAGTGCAACTAACGCGTCGGGCATACCGCGCGGGCGAAAGTGAATTCTTCATCAATCGCCAGAGCGTGCGCCTACGCGACGTCGTCGAATTGTTGATGGGCACGGGGCTAGGACCCGGTTCGTACGCGATCGTTTCGCAAGGCCAGATCGACGCGATCCTCGCCGCGAAGCCGACCGAACGGCGCGGCTTGTTCGAAGAAACCGCCGGCATCAATCGGTTTCTCGCGCGCAAGAACGAGTCGCTGCGGCGGCTCGAACAGACCGAGCAGAACGGCATTCGTACGAGCGATCTGCTCGGCGAGATCGCGGCGCGGATTCCGGAACTCGAGACGCAAGCACGGCGCGCGCGCCGCTTCCGCAAGGCGTCGGCGCGCGCACGCGATCTCGAGATTCTGAGCTACGTGCGCTCGAGCGCGTCGCGGCGCGCCGAACGCGAACGGCTAGCGGCCGCGTTCGGCGAGGTGGACGCTCGGGGAACAGCCGCCGCGGCCCGTGCGGCGACGCTAGAGGCCGGGGTCGCCACGGCGGGCGCCGAGCTGTTGTCACGGGAGAACGCGCTGGACGAGGTGCGCGCGCGTACGACCGAAGCCCGCGCGACGCTCGGGGAGCTCGATTCCGAACGTGCGGCGCTCGGGGGGCGGTATGAAGCGCTCGCCGCGCAATCGGCCCGCTACACGGGCGATCGCGAGCGCGCCGAACGCGAACGGGCCGAGCTCGGCGAAGCGGTCGAGCGCCTGGAAAGCGAGCTCGGCCCCAAGAGCGAGGAACTCGAACGTGGCCGCTCGCGCGAACGCGACGCACGCGAGGCGCTCGGCGTAGCGCGCGCGGCTCTGGACCGCATCTTTGCGGCCGTTCGCGAGGTGGAAGCGGCCGCGTCGGCGTCTGCCGCAAGCGAAGCCGAGCGGCGCGCGCACATTGCCGCCGCGCGCGGCGAACTCGACCGGCTCGAACGCGAGACCATCCGGCTGCGGGAAGATGCCGCTTCGCGCGGCGAGCGGCTTGCGGCGGGCGACGGGGCGCTCGGTGCCGCACGCGAAGTCGCGCGCGCGGCGCACGAAGTTGCGGCCGCAGCGCAGGATGACGCGCGGCGGGCCGATGCACGCGCCTCCGAAGCGATGGAAGCGCTTGCAGCTGCCGAAGCGGCGTTGCGCTTGGCAACGAGCGACGTCGCGGGCACCGAGGCGCGGCTGCATACGATCGAGGAACTCGAAGCCAACCTCGAGGGTCACGTGCCCGGCACGCGCGCGGTGCTGGAAGCGACGGCGCGCCGCGAGTTCACCGGGATCGTCGGCGTCGTCTCGAATCTCGTGCGCGTCGACGAGCGCTACGCGCGCGCACTCGACATCGCGTTCGGCCCGGCGCTCTCGAACATCGTGACGGAGCGCGCCGAAGATGCCCAACGTGCGATCGAGTTTCTGCGCGCGAGCGAAGCGGGCCGCGCGACGTTCTTGCCGCTCGATACGCTCGGCGCGCGCGCCGGTCGCGGTCCGGCAGACGGCCCCCAAGGCCCCGGCGTCGTCGGATACGCCCACGAGCTGGCCAGTGCGACCGAAGCGCGCTTCGCGGGGATCGTCGCGTTCTTGGTCGGGCGCATCCTGGTCGTCGAGTCGCTCGACGTCGGCGTCCCCCTGGTGCGCGGCGGCTTTCGCGACGCGATCGTAACGCTCGAGGGCGACGAAATTCGCGGTGGCGGCGCGATGACCGGCGGCCGTTATAAGCGCGAGCGTTCGATCCTCTCGCGGCGGGCGCAAGCGCGCACGCTCTCGTCAGCGCTGCCGGGATTACGCGCGCGTCTCGCCGCGGCGGAAGGGGAAGCCGAACGGGCGCGCGGCGAGAGTGCCGCGGCGGCGCGCGAACGCGCCGAAACGCATCGCGCCGAAGCAGACCTCGCGGCTCGCTCGCGCGAGGCGCAAGGCACGGTAGAACGTCTGCAGGGCGAACGCGAGCGTCTCGAACGCGAGCGTAGCGCACTGGCCGAGGCCGCGCTCGAACGCGCGGAAGAAGCCGCCCGCGTGCGTTCGACGCTGGCTGCCCTCGACCGGCCGCTCGCGGACCCGGGCGTGGTCGCAGAAGAGCGCGACCGGCTCGAAGCGCAATTGTTGCGCGCTCGCGAGACGATCGCGCACGCACAAAACGCCGAGCGCACGGTGGCGGCGGAGCTTGCGACGCTACGCGAGCACGCGGCGGCGCTGGCCGCGCGGCGCGATGCCGCGCGGACCCGCATCGATCTGCTCGATGCCGACGGCGTGCGTGCCGGCGAGGCCCGCGAACGGATGGCGGCGGAACTCTCGTCGCTCGAAGCGCGGCTGCAAGAGCGCGCCCGTGCGCGGGAAGGCGCTTGCGTTGCAATTGCCGATGCGTCCGCGCGCCTGCAGCAGGCCGAGCGCGAACGCGACGATCTGCGCACGCACGTAGCAGAGCTCGAAGCCGGCACGCGCATCGCACGCGGCGCCGAACGCGACGCGGCGGCGCAAGGCGAGTCGAGCCGCCTGCGGCTGGCGGAGATCGAAGCCGAGCTCGGGATGCTCGTCGCGCAGTTCGCACAACATCCGGCCAGCGCACAAGAATGTGCCGACGTCGAAGCGCGCTTCGCGAACGAACCAGACGACGTCGCAGCCGAACTCGCGCGGCTGCGCGAAGAGCTGGCGCGCGCGCAGAACGTCAACCTCAATGCCGAAACCGAGATTGCGGAACTCAGCGAGCGCGAACGCTTCTTGCGCGAACAGCTCGACGACCTCGCGCGCGCACGCGAAACGCTGCTCGCGTCGATTCGCGAAATCGAGGAGTCGTCGCAGCAGCAATTCGACGCCACCTTCGCGCTCGTGCGTGCCGCATTCGAAGACGTCTACGCGCGGCTTTTCCCCGGCGGCGAAGCGCGCATGTGGCAGACCGGCGCCGATAGCCTTTCCGACGTCGGCATCGAGATGAGCGTGCAACCGCCGGGTAAGAAGATGATGCCGCTAACGGCGCTCTCGGGCGGCGAGCGGGCCATGGCCGCATCGGCGCTCATCTTCGCACTCATTGCGGTCAAGCCGTCGCCCTTTTACCTGCTCGACGAAGTCGACGCCGCGCTCGACGACGCGAACGTCGAGCGTTTCTCGGAACTCGTGCGCGAAGTCGGCGCGCAAGCGCAGCTGCTGATCGTCACGCATAACAAGAAGACGATGGAACTCGCCGATCGGCTCTACGGCGTGACGATGCGCGAGCCCGGCATTTCCAGCGTCATCGCGACCGATCTCGCGCCGGCGCGCGATGCGACGGAGGTACGGGAACCTGTCGTTGCCGGCTAGCTGCGGCGCCGCGGCGCTGGTTTCGGTCTACGACCGCGCGGGCATCGTCGAACTCGTGCGCGCGCTCGTCGCGCGCGGGCATATTATTTATGCGACCGGGGGTACCGCCGCTCACCTGCGCCAGCACGACATCGATGCGCGAGACGTGGGCGAGTTGACCGGATTCCCGTCGTTATTCGACGGACGCGTGAAGACGCTGCATCCGCGCGTGTTCGGCGGCATCCTGTTCGACCGGGACGACCCGGCCCACGCGGATCAAGCGGCGACGCACGGCATTCCGGTCATCGACACCGTGGTCGTCAATCTCTATCCGTTCGAAGCGACCGTCGCGCGCGAAGGCGCGACGCTGGAAGAGGCGATCGAGCAGATCGACATCGGCGGCGTCGCCTTGATTCGCGCGGCCGCGAAGAATTTCGCGCACGTTACCGTCGTGGTCGACCCAGACCAGTATTCTCTCGCCGGCGATCCCGCAGGCGCCGATGCGAAAGCGCGCCGGCTGCTGGCCACCCGCGCCTTCGAACGCACGGCAGAATACGACTCGTCGATCGCTCGCTATTTGGAAGCGGGTTTACTAGCGCGCGAGTTGCCGGGTTCGCTCGCGCTAACGATGCCGCTTGCCACGCCGCTACGGTACGGCGAGAACCCGCAGTCGCGTGCCGCCTTCTATTTGCCGCGCACGGAAACGTTGCCGGAACAGCTGGGCGGCAAGGCCTTATCGTACAATAATCTGCTCGATCTCGACGCCACTTTGCGTCTGCTCGTGCGCGCGGTCCCGGATGCGCCCGCCGGGCTCGTGCGCGCGGCGATCGTCAAGCACACCGTGCCGTGCGGCGTGGCGGAACGCGCCGCGCCGCACGATGCCGTACGCGCCGCGCTCGATGCCGACGCAGTGTCGGCCTTCGGCGGCATCATCGCGCTCGACGGTCGCGTCGATGCAATCACCGCCGAAGCGCTCGGCGACTTTTTTCTCGAGATCGTCGCGGCGCCCGAGTTCGACGACGACGCACTCGCGCGCTTACGGTGCAAGAAAAATTTGCGCATCATTCGCTACGATCCGCGGCTGCCGGAGCGGCTCGCTCGCGAGTTACAGGTGCGTAGCGCACTCGGTGGCGTGCTGGCCGAAGACGACGATCCGGCGGCGGAGCCCGAGCGCTGGGAAATCGTCTCCCGGCGCGCGCCGAGCGAGGCCGAGATGCGCGACGTTCGCTTCGCGTGGGACGTCGTGCGCCACGTGAAATCCAACGGCGTCGTGATCGCGCGCGACGGCATCACCCGCGGCATCTGCGCGGGACAAACGAACCGCGTCAGCGCGGTCGCGATCGCAGGCGAGCGTGCCGGCGATGGCGCGCGCGGCGCCGCTTGCGCGAGCGACGGCTTCTTTCCCTTCGCGGACGGCTTAGAGGCCGCCGCCGACGCCGGTTGCACCGCGATCGTCGCGCCGAAAGGCTCTATTCGCGACGCCGAGGTCATCGCCGCCGCCGACCGCCGCGGCGTCGCGCTCGTCTTCTCTACACACCGTTACTTTTTACACTGAGACGTTGAACGATGGCTCGTTATTCGCGCGTTATTGGTTGGTGATCGTTACGGGCGTAGGATAGAGGGTACGGTTTCGCTCCCCGTGCGAAGCCAACTCCCGGGATAAATCAGGACGCGCAATGCCGCTTCGCGCCTAGGTCGTAAAACCATCCGAAAACTCGGTTACACGACGTGACAACGGTGACTACACCGCTGCGTGGAAAACTTGCCGCTCTCGAAAACTTGGACGTATGGCCCGAGCTACCGGTATCGGCGGAGTCTTCATCCGCGCGCGTGAGCCCGACGTATTAGGCGAGTGGTACCGACGCCATTTAGGCGTGCCGTACAACCATGGATTTGCAAAATTCGTCTGGCGCGAAGATCCCGACGTTGATGCATACACGGTCTGGGCACCCTTCGATCACGGTACCGCATACTTTGGATCGAATGAACAGCAAGCTATGATAAATTTTCGCGTTGATGATCTCGATGTCTTACTCGCAGACCTCGCGGCGGCCGGCGTTGAGATCGTTCCTGAGCGCAGCGAAGACGCGAACGGGCGGTTCGCTTGGATTACGGATCCCGAGGGGAATCGCGTGGAGCTTTGCGAGCCGCCACCCCGAGCCGAGTAAAAACGTGTCTCGTAGTGGTCGATTTAGAGACACCGGCAGGGCTCACCGAGCGCCCGAGCGAGAAGTGGCGTCGGCGCAGAGAACGGCTCGGAATCACTTCGCGCCGACTTTAAGAGGAGCAACATGATGCCCGCCACTCGCACCTCAGAAGAGACGCAACTTGGAGCTCGTGCAACGGCATTCGAGGCATCGACGAACGGCAGCGGCGGCCCCTTTGAGCTCCTCGCCGACTGTGCTCGCTGGGAGATCGTCGGCAACTCCGTCGTGTCGAAGGTCTACTACGGTAAGAAAGACTTATTCGACCCTGTGATCGGACCGTTCAACGCGCGCATGTCGTCACAACTCATCCCTTCCGTGCGCGGGTTATACGCGGATGGCGACACGGTAATCGCCCTCTTCAAAGCCTCCGCCACGGTTAAGGATGGAAAAACAAAAACCAATTGTTTGAGAGCGTTAGCGCCCATCTTCTGTTTAGAAGACCTTACGCACAAGTGCAAGCGCAACAGGGAGATTCGAGAATGACCAAGAGGCATTTGATTTCATTGGTCATTGGCGTATGCTTTTGCGTTTCGCCGTCAGCCTCTCTCGCCGATCCCACCGGGCACATCACGGGTGTAGGGGGCATATTCGTGAAAAGCAAGGACCCAAAAGCCTTGGCCGCATGGTATCGCGACGTGCTGGGTATTCAGATCGAGAAGTGGGAAGGGGCGGCGCTACGCTATGATGCCCCGAAGCATCCGCCGGTTCTCGTGTGGAACGCTTTCCCACAAGCGACGAAGTACATGATGCCATCAACGCGCGAATTCATGATAGACTTCGCGGTCGATGACCTTGACGCATACCTTGCGAAGTTGAAGGCAATGGGCGTACCCATTCTCAAGCGGGACGACTCGGACCCGGATGGCAAGTACGCCTGGATCCTTGATCCGGACGGCACGAAAATCGAGTTTTGGCAGCCGAATTCCAGATAGCTGGTGTTATAATAAGAACACCTAATGGTGGACATGTGAATGGCTGACGGAAAATCGTTGTCGCGTTTTTGGACACAGGTGAATCGTACGAATTTCGCGTTGACGAGTTCGATTTCTTACTGGTTGACCTCACGGCTGCGGCATTGAAATCCTTCCTGAGCGCAGCGATGATGAGAATGGCCGGTTCGCTTGCATTACGGATCGTGAAGGGAATCGCATTGAGCTCTGGGAGCCGACGCGCCGATCTCAGCTAAGTGGAGGACGCTCGTGAACGTTCGTGCTGCAGCCGTTGCCTTCTTCGTATCGGTGCTTGTGGCGACCGGGCCATCGAACGCCGCGTCGACCGCGCTCACCGGGAAGATGAGCTTATACAACTACCTGCTCAAGGGCAAGTGGAGCTGCAAAGCAGGCTCTAGCGCGTACTCTGCCGATTACGCGCTAGCGCCGGGAAACACGCTGCACGGGCACCTGTACTCAGCGCAAGGCTCGGAGGACGCGTACTTCGGCTACAGCGATGCGGCGCATCGATTCCGGACGGTCAGCGCGGATTCTACAGACCCGATAGAAAGTAGCGTCTAGCCTTCCCTTAAACGACCCGGTTAAGGGGCGAGGCACTCCACGCTAAAGTCCGAGGACTGAGATACACAACCGAGCGCGGAAAATCGAAGCAAGTGTCGAAGTTTCGCCAGACGGTGTCGCCAATAATTGCACACCGCCCGTCGCTGACGGCAGATTATGAGGGGCGTACGGACCAACTTTCGGATCCTGCACCCGACTAACGCGCTGAACGAACGCCCCAAAAAGCGGCGTCGGCGCGGTCGATGGCAGCCAGCGCATTTTCCGCGGCCGGAAGTTCTGCGGCCGGCACGTCGATGCCGAGACGCGATCGTACCATGCCGAGCGCCAGCAAGACCTTCTCAACGTAGCGCGGCGTTTGGCCGTTGTGCGGGATTTGGCCGTGGCGACCGACGGCGTTCGGGCCAGCGTTATAGCCGGCGATCGTGGCCCGTAGCGGTTGCGGTGCGGCGTGGAATAACGCGAAGAGCCGGTGCAAATACGTCGCGACGCCGCGCAGATTCGACATTCCCGACCACGGGTCTACGTGCAGATCGCGAGCGGTTCCAGGTTTCAGCTGGCCGAGGCCTTCCGCGCCGTGGATCGAGCGTGCGCGTGGGTTCCAGTGCGATTCGACCGTTACCACGGCCATGACGAGTTTCGGATCGACCTTCGCTCGCCGTGATACGGCGAGCAGCGTCGAGGCGTAGAGGCGGCTTTCGTATTGTGCGAGATGCGGGTTGATCGAACGCATAACGCGGGCGTAGGCGGCCGAATCGTTCGAGGTCATCGCGGCGGCGGGGGACGCACCGAGATACATCAGAAGCGCGGCCGCCGCACATAACGAGCGGACGGCGAAAGGCATCGTCGCGGGTTACATCCCGCAGGGGCCGCGACCTTTCGCTTAGCGTCCGATCGGAGCTCCGGCCGGGTGCCATGCATTCTGGCGCGACGGAATCTCGCGTGCATCGCCGGTGCGCGGCTCGATGGCGCGTGTATCCAAGGGCCGGGTGTCGAGGCGAATCTCGGGCTCGATCGCCGGTGCAGCATTTCGTGTCTTGACGGGGGGCGCTTTTCCTACGTGGCGCTCGAGTGGCTCGTCCTCGCGCACGCGGATGGGCGCGTCGTTCGGACCGGCGGCACCGCGTCCGGCGACACGGTCGTTATGCGGTAGGGGCTGGGATGCGCGCACGTTGCGCACGTCGTGCAGGCTATCCACATCGCCGCGCATGACAGGTATGTCGTGCGCTTCGCGCGTCGTGAATCGGCTCCACGGATCGTTGGTAGCCGCGGTCGCGTTGCCATCGTCGATGCGCACCGGCCGTCTGGCTGCTGACGAGCGCGGCACGACATCCCGTCCGCGCACCGATATGGGCGTTTCGGCATGCTTCTGCGCCGAGGGCTCGACGGTTCGTAGACGTCCCGCGTAAAGCCGCAGCGAGGTCGCCCGCACGAGCGCCCGCTGCGCGTCGAACGAGCGAGTCGTTCGCTCGCCGCCGCTTCCCGCGCGATGCGTCATCCGATCAAAGAGCATCGACGTCGCATGCGCCGGCGGCCTCGCGCTCGAGTAAACGAGGTTTGCGTGCGTGGGTTCGACCGGCACGACGGCGGTGACCGTCGCGCGCTCCGCGCGCAGTCGCTCCAGTGAAACGGTGGTGGGATGCGCGAAACGTCCTGCGGCGAAACGGTCGCGCGTCAACGCGACGATCGCTCCCGGCGCGTGCGCGTTCCCGAGCGAGGCGTATCCCGGCTGGGTGACGTTCGTGATATTCGTAATATTGGTAACATTGGTGACGTTCGTAAGATTGTTAACGACCGTACGATTCGTGCCGTAGGCGGTATCGTAACCCGGGCCCCACCACGGACGATAAGGCTCGAACGGCGCCAGCGGTATCCAAGCGACGTTGCCGAAGCCGAAGCCGGCGCCGATGTTGCCGAAGCCGAGAAACGTAACGAGCGCCGGACGATAAACCGGCGTCCCGAATTGCGCTCCCGGATACCAGCACCAGCCGAGGTCGTTCGCGTAGAACCAGCGCCCGTAATGGTACGGCGTCCAGCCCCACGGTTCGGCGCCAATCCACGTCCAACCGTAGTAGGGCTCCCACGCCCAGCGTCCGTCGTGATACGGCGCCCAATCGGCGGCATACGCCGGCCGCCACACGTTGCCGTAGTCGGCGACTTCTTGCCACGTACCGTAGCGGTCGAGGTCGCCCGACCCGATGTAGCGATCGTCGGCGTACGCATAGCTCGGCACGTCGCGCTCGAAACGGTCGCGCTCGGCGTTCCAGTCGTCGAACGAGTCTCTCGCGATCTCCGCGCCTTCGCTCGTACGAGCGCTCGCACCGGAGCCCTGGATCGAGACGGTCGTGCCGGACTCGTAGTCGTGAAACGGACCATCGACGACGGCCACTTTCGCATCGCCCGAACGGACCGTGACGCGGGCGTTGCCGTCGCCGTCGACCGTGACGCGGTAGCGGCCCGCACTTTGCGGCACGATCGTCGCACTCGGCGTATCGATTTCGAAGCGCCCCGCAGCGCTTCGAAAGGAGCGCATCTCCACGGTGCCTTCAGCAAGCTGCGCGACGCTCGAGCCCGCTTCCAGCCTCGTGAAGCGCATTTGCGTATTGGCGGCGACGCGAAGCGCGCTGCGCGCATCGAATTGCACTTCGGCACGGGCACCGTCGTGCGTGGTCAGCAGATCGTCCGTGGAAAGCGGCGCATTTACCGCCGCCGCCACGACGTCGCTCGAATCCGCCCGTTTTATGTCGACGTCGCCGCGCAGCGCGCTTATGCGAGCGACGCCGGGTTCGTCCGGCGACCGCGCTCCTGCGGTGGAACCACCAAAAGTAAGGAATGCCACGACCATTGCCGTTCCGGTTATCGCGTGCCCTAATCGCCCCATACGCATCTCTCCGCTCGCCCGCTGTCTCCCGATAACGGATTCTTGCTCGGCTTCATCGCGTGCTGCTCCTTGCTTCGCTAGCGATACACGAATGGATCCGGCGGTGGGGCGATGCGCCTCCAACGCGCCGGCGACAACGATAAGCCCGCCGGCGCGTTTTCGAGCAATCCGGACACCGTAATCCACGAACCGTCCGCCACGGAAAGGCGGCGCGTCGTCCGTACCGCGACGAGCGCCGCGTCGGCACGACAACATGTAATCGCATAGCGCTGGATTATGGTGCCGCCGTGGGAGGCGTGCGCGACGCCGGTAAATGCGAGCGCTTCGCCGGCGAATGCTTCGTCGAGCACGGTTGCGTCGACGTTTCGCTGCGGCATGGGCGAGCGTGCAGCGATGGCGATGAGCATGACGATCGGAATTGCCCATGGCGTGCGTGCCCGCGTGCGACGGCGCATGCCGAGCAGCGCCAACATCGCGCCGATGCCCGCTGGTGGAACGAGTCGTGGATTGACGAACCCTTGTGGTCCGCCGAGCGCGAGCGTCGCGAGCGCCGCCGCGAGCGCTATGCGTGCGAATCCAGACGTCTGCGCCTAAGCGGCCGGCTCTCCGACCGTACCGGCTCCGCTTCCCGTAAATAGGCCGCGCAGCGATAGGACGCCGCCCGTCGCAAGCAGCCCGGCGCTGACCGCCGGCAGCGTCCGAAACGAACTCGCGGCGATGGCGACGGCGACCGTCGCGCAGGGGGCCGCCGCGCCAAGTAGCGCGCCCGTGACGAAGGCGGCGAAGCGGCCGCCGGCGGCGTTGAAGACTGCCGGATAGTCCGCGAGGGCAGAAGCGGCGAGCATGGTGAGTGCCCCCGCTAGAGCCGGCGCGGCAAGCGATGCCAGCGCGTCGCCGTCTCGGGCTTCGTGCGGCGCATGCGGGACGGGACGCCGCAAGGTTGCCTGGAGGCGCGGCATCGCGATCGCTGCGCCGAGGCGCGCGAGCGCGACCGCCGGGCCGAAGGCGATCCAGCATAATGCGATCGCCGGCAGCGACGCGGCGCCGCGCAGGGCGCCGCAGCCGCATCCCAAGACGGCCGCGAAGCGTCCTCGGCGCTGCCCGACCGTCTCGGCCAACAGCGCGAACGGAGCTATTTCGAACGCGGTACCGGCGGCGGCCGCGAGCGCCGCGTGCAGCCGTGCGGGTCCCAGCGCCGCACCGGCGACGGCGACAACGACGGCGACGACGATGTGCCGGCGCCTGGTTCGATCGGGCATAACGCCGTTACATCACGCGCCGCGGCGGGGCGCGCAAGCTTGCGACGAGGTTCTTTCCGTCGCGCGGGCGGAATGAGGACGCGGTGACCAAGATCTCCGCACCGCGCGGAACCAACGACGTTCTTCCGCCGGAGAGTGCTCGCTGGCAAGCGTTCGAAGCCCGCGTGCGCGCGATCGCGCTACGCTTCGGCTACGGGGAGATTCGCACGCCGGCCTTCGAAGCTACGGAGTTATTCGTTCGCGGCGTCGGCGAGACGACCGACATCGTCGAAAAAGAGATGTACACGTTCGTCGACAAGGGCGGTCGCAGCATGACGCTTCGGCCCGAATGGACGGCGCCCGTCGTGCGGGCGATGCTCGAGCATAGTCTGCTCGCACTCGGGCCGCAGCGGCTCTTCTATATCGGGCCGTTCTTCCGGTACGAGCGTCCGCAAGCCGGACGCTACCGGCAGGCCAATCAGTTTGGTACCGAATGTTTCGGCTTCGCGGGACCCGAGGCCGACGTCGAAGTCATGCAGATCGCCCACGACGTCTTACGAGCGTTCGACGTGCCCGGCGTCGGGTTGCACGTCAATACGATCGGCGATGCGTGTTGCAGGCCGCTCTACCGGGAAGCGTTGCTGGCGCACTTTCGTCCGCATGCCGCGCAACTATCGGCCGACTCGCAGCGCCGGCTCGAACGCAATCCGCTACGCATTCTCGATAGCAAGGCGCCCGAGGACCGTGCGCTCGTCGAGACGGCGCCGGCGTTCGCAGATTCGCTCTGCGAGGCATGCGCCACGCACTTCCGCGGCGTCTGCGCCGGACTGGACGCGATCGGGATTTCCTACATCGTCGATCCGCATATCGTCCGCGGCTTCGATTACTACACGCGTACCGTGTTCGAATTCGTCTCCGACGCGCTCGGCGCGCAAAGTACCGTTTGCGGCGGTGGCCGTTACGACGACTTAGTGCGGTCGCTCGGCGGCGCCGCCATTCCGGCCGTCGGTTTCGGTATGGGCATCGAACGATTCTTACTCGTCCTCGAACGTAGCGGACGCGTCTCACCGCTCGAGCGTGCCGGAATCGCAGCGATCGCTCTCGATCCCCAGGCGCGGGCGGCGTTATTGCCGCTGGTCGCGGAATTGCGCCGGCGCGGTGAGGTTCCGGTGACGATCGACTACAACGACGCGAAATTACCGGCCCACTTCAAGAAAGCCGAGCGCGCCAACGCGCGCGCTGCGCTTATCCTCGGCGACGACGAACGGTCGCGCGGCGTCGTGGTCGCTCGCGATCTCGCGACCCGCGAACAGCAGACGGTTGGCCCCGCCGCTTCCGCTGCGGCGCTCGCCGATCTGGCGCTGGCCTGGTATCGTTCACTGCCTCCCGCCGCTTCAGAAGCGGCCTGATGGACGAACGCAGCGCGCTCGAACGCTTGCATGCGATCGTGCGCGAGTTCGATCTCGACGCACTTTACTTGCGAGCCGGCGACGCGACCTACGAATTGGTTGCCCGGGACGAGTCCGCCATGCTCCCTGCGGCCGCGCCGCCCTTCGTGCAGACGGCGGTCGCACGCCCGCCGGCAGGCGGCGACCCCGTCGCACCGGCGAACTACAAAAAAGTCGCCGCTCCGATCATCGGCGTGTTCTATCGCGCGCCCGCACCGGGCGCCGATGCATTCGTGGAAATCGGCGACCGCGTCTCGGCCGGACAGACGCTGTGCATCTTGGAAGCGATGAAGTTGATGAACGAGATTACGAGCGATTATGCGGGCGTCGTCAAACGCATCTTGCCGGACAACGGCGCGCTCGTATCGCTCGGCGAGGAGCTCGTGTGGATAGAACCGTGATCTCCGCGCCCGCGCAGCGCACGTTTCGCGAAATGCTCGACGACCGGCGCGGCTTGCTCGACGCCGACCGTTACGAAAGCGTCGTCGGGCGGGTCGCGGACGCGATCGTTCGAGCGTTCGTGGCGGGCCACAAGGTGCTCTGGTGCGGCAACGGCGGAAGTGCGGCGGACGCGCAACACCTCGCCGCCGAATTTTCCGGCCGTTTTCTGCGCGAGCGCCGCGGCTTGCCGTCGGAAGCGCTATCCGTCAATACGTCGGCCGTTACCGCGATCGCGAACGACTACGGATACGATCGCGTGTTCGCGCGGCAAGTGCAAGCGTTCGTCGTCGCGGGCGACGTCGTCGTCGGCTTGACGACCAGCGGCAATTCGCCGAGCGTCGTGCTGGCGCTCGAAGAAGCGCGCACGCTCGGTGCGACGACCGTCGCCTTTACCGGTAACGGCGGCGGACGCGTCTGCGACGCTGCCGACATCAGCATCGTCGGTCCGGACGGATATTCGGCGCTGGTGCAAGAGGTGCACATTACGCTCGGGCACATCGTGTGCGACCTCGTCGAGCAGGCGCTGATGTCGAACGGCTATCGCTAAGCCCGCAGCTTTTCTCGACCGCGACGGAACGTTGATCGAAGATTCGGGCTTCATCGGCGACCCGGCGCGGGTCCGCGTGCTGCCGGGCGTGCCGGAGGCCCTGCTCGCGCTAGCCGGTGCCGGCTTCGCGCGGATCGTGGTGACGAATCAATCGGGCGTCGCGCGCGGCATGTTCGCCGCGACCGATGTCGCGAGCGTCAATCGCGAGCTGTCGCGCGCGCTTGCGGCGGACGGCGCCGCGGTCGACGCGTTCTATGTCTGTCCGCATCTCCGCAACTGCGATTGCCGTAAACCGGCGCCCGGGTTGATCCGGCGGGCGCAAGCCGAACACGACGTCGATCTTCCGGCAAGCGTCCTGTTTGGCGATCGCGGCAGCGACATCGCGCTCGCGGCGGCCGTCGGCATTCCCGGCATTCTCGTCAACGAATTGCCCGGGTACGATGGGCCGCCGCCGGCCGCGCGCGCGCGAACGCTGCTCGAGGGCGTGCGTTCGTTTTTGGATGCCGTTCGTGCTTGACGTGCTTGCGGCTCGTGGGGCGCGCGAGCTCTTCGCACGCATGCGCGACAAGCGCGTACTCGTCGTCGGGGACGTCATGGTCGACGAGTGGGTCTGGGGACGCGTCTCGCGCATATCACCGGAGGCGCCGGTGCCGGTGGTCGCCGTCGACGATCATTCGTTTACGCTCGGCGGGGCCGGCAACGTTGCGAGTAATCTGCGGGCGGTCGGCGCGCGCGTGTCCTATGCGGGTGCCGTCGGCGACGACGAAGAGGGCCGGCGCGTCCTCGCACTCTTCGACGCGCAAGGGGTCGACCGCAGCGCCGCCATCGCGCTTAGCGACCGCCCGACTACGCGCAAGACGCGCATCGTCGCCCACAACCAGCAGGTCGTTCGCGCAGATTGGGAATCGTCCGAGCCGCTCGGCGATGCAGACCGCGGGCGCCTTTGCGACCTGGTCGCGAAGCATGCGGCCCAGCACGACGCGGTCGTGCTGTCCGACTATGCCAAGGGTCTCTTCTCGCGTGACGTCGTGGAAGCCGCAAGCGCCTCGCCGCTCGTCACGGCGGATCCCAAACCGAAAAACATCGACTGTTTCGCCGGCGTCACGTGCGTCGCGCCCAACGCGGCGGAGACGGCCGCCGCGTCCGGCATCGCCATTCGCGACGAAGCGACGCTGGATGCCGCGGGTCGCGCGTTACTCGAACGGCTCGGTTGCCGTTACGTCGTCGTTACCCGCGGCGAACGCGGGATGGCGTTTTTCGACCGCAGCGGTGCATCGCTTCGCATACCGTCGGTGGCGCGCACGGTCTTCGACGTCAGCGGCGCGGGCGATACGGTGATCGCCGTACTGACCGTAGCGCTCGCCGCGGGCGCCGAGCCGCGCCGCGCCGTGCAACTCGCTAATTATGCGGCCGGTGCCGTCGTCGCGAAGCTCGGCACTGCCACAGCCCAGCCTGCCGAGATACTGGAACTGCTCGAAGCCGAAACACATGACTGAGCGTGCGGTGCCGATCCTCGACGTCGAGTCGGCGGTCCGCTTCCGTGAAGCGCAGCGCGAACGCGGCCATAGCGTCGTTTTTACCAACGGCGTATTCGATCTCGTGCATGCCGGTCACGTCGCCTATCTCGCTTGGGCGCGGGCGCAGGGCGACGCGCTCATTGTGGGGCTCAATTCTGACGAATCGGTGCGCGCGCTCAAAGGTCCGGAGCGGCCGCTCGTGCCGTTCTGCGATCGCGCGGCCGTCGTTGCCGGGCTGCGCAGCGTCGATGCGGTGGTCGGTTTTGCGGAACGCACGCCGGAAGTCTTACTCGACCGAATCCGTCCCGACGTGCACGTGAAGAGCGCGCAATACCGCATCGAAGATCTCCCCGAGCGCGCCGTGGTCGTCGCACACGGCGGCCGCATCTTGCTCGCCCCGCACGTGGTGGGCAAGAGCACGACCGACATCGTGGCGGAGATTCGGCGCCGCTACGGCGGGTGATGCGGATCGCGATCACCTCCAATGGGCCGGGAGAGTTCTCCGGGTGGGTGCGGCCACTGGTGTCGACGCTCTACCAGCTTGCGCCCGATACCGACGTGACGCTCTTCTTCGTGCCCGACGATTATGCAACGGGTCGCGAAGCGGGTGTCGCGCGTGCCATGTTTCCGCAGGCGAGCGTGGTGGAGCCCGGCCGCTACGTACGCTTCGCGCTCGGCGGCGCGCTCTCCGATGGACCCGAGCGCGTCGACGTTGTGCAATATCTCGGCGGCGACCTTAGCCACGCCGCTCGCGTACGTGCGCGTCTGGGCGGAGAGGCACGAACCTATAAGTTCGCGCGCAAACGCGACCGTTGCGCGCTCGCACGAGCGTACGCGATCGACGATGCGAATGCACAGAGCCTCGAACGCACGGGCGTGCCGCGCACGCGAATCGCGACCGTCGGCAATTTGGCCATCGACGGCGCGCTCGGCGAAGCGGCGGGCGCCTACGCCTCGGCAAACGACTCGCCGTTGCCGCCGGACACGATTCTGTTGCTTCCCGGCACGCGCAAAGGCGAATTCCCCAACGTCTTACCGCTCTTCTTGCAAGCCGCGATCCACTTGCAGCGGCTGCGTCCCGAGTTGTCGGTCGCGTTCGCACTGTCGCCGTTTACGACCGATGGTGAACTCGCGCGCGTGTTGAATTACGGCGGTCACCGTAGCGCCTGGGGCGCGCGAGGACGCGTCGTAGCGCGCGAGGGCGGCGGTATCGCGGTGCGGGCGGACGAGGGCGGACTGACGGTACCCGTCGTGCGCGACGCCATGCGGCACGCGCCGCGTGCGCGCTTCGCGGTTAGTCTTCCCGGCACCAAGTGCATCGAACTCGCCGCGCTCGGCGTTCCGACGCTCGTGTGCGTGCCGCTCAACGCGCCCGAAGTCGTCGTCGTCAACGGCCCGCTGCAATACCTCGACCGTCTGCCGATCGCCGGCACGCTGCTCAAACGCGCGCTGGTCGTTGCGGTCGACCGGCGCTTCGCCCTAACGGCGCAGCCCAACATCGATGCGGGCGAGATACTGATGCCGGAGATGCGCGGGACGCTATTTCCAGGCGACGTCGCACGCCGCATCGCGGCGTACGCGGACGACGTCGCGGGCCGCGCGATGGCGGCTTCGCGCTTGCGCGATCTCTATGCGAATCATCGCGGTGCGGCGGAACGGATGGCGCGTTCGCTGCTGGAAGTGCACGCCTCGTGAGATATAGCGTCGTCATCGCGACCAAAGACCGCCGCCCGTTTCTCGAGCGCGCGCTCGAGACGCTCGCGGTTCAACGTGACGCGCCGGCGTTCGAAGTCGTGGTAGTCGATAACGGCTCTCGCGACGGTACGGGCGACGTCGTCCGCGCCCGCGCGAGCACGTCGCCGTACGCGCTGTCGCTCGTCGACGTGCCGATTCCCAATCGCAGTGCCGCTCGCAATGCCGGGATTCGCGCCGCGCGCGGCGCGATCGTCGTGTTCGTCGACGACGACATCGCGCTGCCGGAACGCTTTATCGCCGCGCACGCGCGCGCACACGACGGTGTCTTTCCGCGCGCGGTATCGGGACCGATCATCAACGTCGCCGGCTCCGAAGTCCGGCCGAAGCCGTCGTTTGCCAACTACTCCGGTGCGTTTTTCTGCACGTGTAACGTCTCGGTGCCGCGTTCGGCGCTCATCGCGGTCGGCGGATTCGATGAAACGTTCGACCGGTACGGCTGGGAAGACACCGAGCTCGGATTGCGCCTGCGCGGGCACGACGTGCGGCGGCGCTTCGCGTGGGATGCGTATCTCTACCACATCAAACCGCCGGAGCTCGAAACGCTGGACGCCGTGGCCGCGAAAACGGCCGAACGCGCGCAGATGGCGGCTCGCCTGCTGCGCAAACATCCGGGCCTGCGAACGCGCCTGGCAACGGGCGCCTACGGCGCCAATCTGCTGCGCTCGCGCCTTTTCGCTCCGGCCTGGTCGCTGCCGGCGTACCGCGTGATGGCCACGAGCGCGCTCGCGCCGGCGCCGCTGCGCGCGCTAGCGCGCGGCCAATACCTCGACGGCTCGTATACGCGGGCGATGCGTGTCGGACTCGCCGCCGAGCCGACGGGGTGAAGGTCCTGCTCGTACGCGCGGACGGCGTCGGGGATGCGCTCGCATGCACTCCGCTCGTGGCGGCCTTACGCGCGGCGGGACACACGCTCGGCGCCGTGTTGAGCACCCGCAATCGCGCCGCGTTCGCCGCGCGCACGTTCGAGCGGGTCCACGTGCTCGAACGCATCCCCTGGCAGCGTCACGGATCGACCTCTTCGAGCCGCTGCACGGCGCTCGACGAGGCGCGCGCGGAACGTTACGACGTCGCCCTGGTCGCTTCGGAAGAACTCGAAGCGTACGAATTGGCGCGGGACTCACGTATCGCCCGGCGCGTCGGCTTCATTAACGGTTGGGAAAAGCCGCTCAAGACGCTCCGCGTGCGGCCGCTCTTGACGCGCGCGCTCGTCCGGGCGGCCTCGGCGCGCCGGGCTCGGGAACACGAAGCACAGACGTTGTTCGGGCTCGGGTCGATGCTGCACGGTGAGTGCGAACCATCGCGCGACCCGGCACGACTGCGGCTTCTGCTGCTCGATGGCGAGCCCAGTTCGACGGGGCGCGTAGCCTTACAGACGAGTACGAAATTCGCGTCGCTCGGACTCGATGCGCCGGCGTTCGCGGATATCGCGCGATCGCTTGCAGAACGATTCGCGCTCGACGTCCTCGGCGACGATCCGGTTCTGGTCGAGCGGGTGGCTGCGGCGAGCGGTGCGCGCGCGCTTCGCGACCTCGACATGCAGCGGTGGAAAGAGGCGATCGTCGCATCCCGCGCGCTCGTCACGCCCGATTCGGGGGCGGCCCATGTGGCCGGCTTCACCGGCACGCCGTGCGTCGATCTGTTTCCGGCACACGCGACGACCGTGGCCGACGTGTTGCGTTGGCGTCCCTGGGCGTCGCCGTCTCGCGTGCGCGTTTTCGCAGCAGACACGCGAACGCCGGCATTCGCGCGCGCCGTCGCAGACGACGTTACGGCGCTCGCCGGGTGAGGGCGCTCGTCGTTTGCACGGGCGGCGGCATCGGCGACGTGTTGCTCGCTACGCCGCTGATGCGTGCACTACGCTCGCGCTACGACGAGGTCGCGGCGCTGACGAGCGTTCGCAATCGCGCCGTCCTCGCCGGCAACGCCGATCTGGCACACCTGTGGGTAAGCGACGCCTCACTCGGCGCGGACGTCGCGCGCGTAATGCCATACCGCTTCGATGCTTGCGTCGTCACGTGGGCGACGGCGCGCACGGCGGCGCTGCCGGCGCTCGCCCGCATACCGGTGCGCGTGGGGCAGGCGCGCCGGCTATATTCGCCGCTGTTCACGCGGCGCGTCGTCGTCCGCGGCGAACGCGGCGATCGGACTTCACACTGGACGCAAAGCTTGCTCGATTTCGCGCGAGCACTCGATTGCGATACGGATGACGCGATGCCGGCGTTCGTGGTGCCGGACGATGCGCACGAGAACGTCTCGCGGCTGCTGGACGCCTGTGGCGTTACGAAGCCGTACGTCGTGATCCATCCCACGCGCGGGATTAGCGAACTGCATCGCCGCTGGCCGACCGAACGCTTCGTCGCACTCGCGCGCGCGTTCGGCGCGCGGGGCTACGGCGTCGTGGTCACCGGTACTGCCGGCGACCGCGCCATTGCGGAGGCAATTGCGGAGCGAAGCGGCGCGGTGTCGCTCGCCGTACGCACGTCGCTTGCCGAATTTGGCGCGCTGGCCGAAGCATCGGCGGGCGTGATGGCGATGGATTCGGGTCCGATGCACGTCGCCGCCGCAGTCGGTGTGAAGACCGTCGGCATTTTCGCGTTGCAGTCCGATGAGCCCGACCGCTGGGCTCCGCTCGGTCCACACGTGGCGGTCGTGCGCGCGACCTACCCCTGCCCACCCGATCACCGTAAGGAAACGTGCCCGAATTTCGCCTGCGTCGCCAACATCGACGTCGGGCGAGTCCTGATGAAGTTCGATGCGCTCGACCGAACGGCTGGAGATGCTCGGCCGCTTACGACCGAGCGCGATGACCCTTAGCGTGTTGCTGGGTTGTACGGGGCAGCTCGTGAGACCGGAAGTAGAAGCGTACGAACGCTAAATGCCACCGTAAGCAACGTGATGGTGCCTTGAACGACTACGCGTATGTCTGCCGCGTTACCAATAATGACGCCGAAGCTCACGATGATCGTGAGCCAAGCGACGGAGCCCGCCGCACTCAGTGCGGCGAGGCTGCGATCGTTCCGGCGCTCAGCGCGCAGTAGGTTAATGCCGGCGAGGAGCAATTCGCAGACGCTCGCCGCAAGCGCCCACAAGAGCGTCTGCGGCATACTCCGATAGCCTTCGTACGAGCCGACCGCATGCAGCAGCGCGAACGCGGCGAGCAGCCAGCCGCAGGCGCGATCGAGTGAACGTATCATGCAAAATGTGCGGCGAAACGTCCGAGGACGTACGTCCAGGCATCTTCGCTGTCGTACAGCTTGCGCATTTCTTCGGCACGTTCGCCGTACGTCTCCAGATGACGGTGTTCGAGGTCGATGCGCGTCCGTTCGTCGGAGATCGGCGTAAAGTGAATCTCGAGCTCGCTTCGAATGGCGTGATCGGCCGTAAAGCCGCAGCCGACTTCCCACGTGAGCACGATGCGCCCCGGCGGCTCGAAGAGAACGACGTGGCCGATATTCTGTTCGTCGCCGTTCGCGTCGACCGCGTACCAGCGGCCGCCGACGTGTGGTTCGACGACCGATGCGCGGGCGGGCGCCGCTCCGATCGTGTGCGTGTCGAGCGGCCACCATGCCGTCATATTGACGAAGACGTCGAATGCTCGCGTTCGTTCGGCGGCAACTTCGATGGTGCGGTGTACGGCGAGATCGGTTGCGAAGTTCATGCTCGAGTGGGGCCTTTCTGTTCGGCTTCGGCTTTAAAAGCGACCAGCGCATCGCGCCAAAAGCGCTCGATCGACGCGCGCAATATCGCAAGACCTTCGGGGTCGGCGAAATACACGTTACGGGTGCCATCACGGCGGACGCTGAGAAGCCCCGCATCCTTGAGAACTTTGAGATGTTGCGAAACCGCGGGACGGCTAATGGGAAAGGCCTGCGCAACGTCACCGACGCAGGCCGGCACTCGTGCGATCGACTCGAAGATCGCGCGCCGCGTTGGCTCTCCGAGGGCGTCGAGTTGCGCATCGGCCGGATGATGGTTCGTTTTCACTTACCGTAAGTATAAACTTACGAAACTCCAGCTGTCAACTGCCGAGCGCTTCGGGCGCGTTCGTGTGTCGGCGGGAGTGCCCGAAGACGCCGCATACGACGATGCTGCAAGCACCATGGTACAGGGACCGGGCTGCGGCGGAACGCAAATGAGCACGCGACATGCGCGGATTCGCGAGCCTGCAGAGGAAGATCGCTCATGCCGCATGCGTCGCACCTGTAATCGCAGCCGCCGTGGCGTGCTGCGTGCGACCGGCGTTGGCCGATCAGGCGACGTTTGGCGCGACGCTCGATCCGCTTTTCGGCACGCATGCGGAAGGCGGCGGACGTACGGAGTTCGGCGGGGTTCCGATCGCGACGTTGGAAGGCTCCTACCGCCACGGCGCACTCGAGGTCTATGCGGAGGGGCTGCCGCCGTTCGTTTCGATCCCATCATACGGAACGCTCGGCCGCCTCGACACGACCTTAGCGTTCGTGTTCGTAGCGGTGCGCGCGTACGATCCGACGGGGCATGTGTCGCTCGGCATCGGACTCACGCGGTTCACGAACGACACCACGTACGTGCGCTTTTCCGAGCGCGATCGCTCGCACCTGAGCGGCCTACGGTACGAATTCCACGTCGACGTCCCGCTATCGCGGGGCTCCCTCGAAGCATCGGCTATCGCGAGTCCGAGCTTGCCGGGCGGCATCGATCGCAGTTACGCTGCCGCCGGACGGACGTATCACGACGGCACGACGGAATCCGGGGCTGACGTCGAAGCGATCGGACGTTACGTGCTCCCGAGCGGACCGGGCGACGTGCTGCTCGGCGCGCGATACATCAACTTCGCCGCGCGATTTCCGGACGGTTCGCAGGCCGACCGCAATCGCGGCGTGGCGATCGTGCTCGGCTATCGCTTCCGTCTCGCGCCGTGATGCGCGCGACGATCCAGCTTTGTACCTATAATCGCGCGCATCTGTTGGGCCGCGTCCTCGATGCGTGCTTCGAACAGACGATCGCGAAGGATGCGTACGAAGTCGTGTTGGTCAACGACGGTTCGCGCGACGGAACGCGCGAGGTCATCGAGGCGGCGCGCGCGCGCGCGATGTGTGCCTTGACGGTCGTCGAGCAAGAGAACGCGGGCCTCGCCCGCGCGCGCAACGCCGGCATCGCTCGCGCTCGCGGCGAGCGCATCATCTTTATCGACGACGACGTATTACCGATCCCGGCCTTCGTCGCCGAGCACCTGCGCGCACACGCACGCACGCCGCACAACGTGGTGCGCGGCGCGGTCATCAATACCGAATCGTTCGACCGCCTGCCGGCGCCGACGTGGACGCTGGCCAACTATTCCGGCAATTTCTTCTGGACGTCGAACGTCTCGCTGCCCCTGGGGACGTTACGCCGCGTCGGGCCCTTTGTCGAAGATTTTCGCGAATACGGGTGGGAAGATATCGAGCTCGGATTGCGTCTGCGTGCTGCCGGCGTACGCGGCACGTTCAACCGCCATGCCGTCGCGTTTCACTGCAAGCCCGAGCCGCGCGCGAGCGACGTGCCCGCAATGCTCCGCCAGCGCCGCGCACAGGCGCGCACGGCCGTGCAGCTGCGCGCGCTGCACCCGACGTGGCGCGTCGTGCTCGCGACGGGCGACGATCCGCTGCGACGTGCCTGGTATCGGCTCGCACGAGCCGCCGGTGCTATTCAGCGCCTGGAACGTCGCGCCGGCCCGACGCCAAACGATCGCGTTCTCGGGCGTCGCGAACGATCCGCCGCGCGCGCGCTTGCCCGCGCTTCGTATTACGATGAGCTCGAACGCGCACGTCGCGCGTGAACGTCGTGCTCTCCCGGCTCGACCGCGTCGGCGATCTCATTCTCTCCACGCCCGCCATCGCGTCGGTACGGCGTTCGTGGCCCGATGCTTACGTCGCACTCGTGTGCAGCCGCCACAATGCCGTCGTCGTCGAACGCAATCCCGACGTCGATGCGGTGCACGTCTTGCCGGCGGACGAGACGCCCGCACGTTTCGGACGCCGCTTCCGCGGCGCATGCGACGTAGCAATCGCGCTCGCTCCACGCGCGCCGGACTTCGCGCTCGCCGGTGCGACACGAGCGCCCGTGCGGGTCGGATACACGTACGTGCGCCGCTACGTCGCACGAGCGACCGCGCGGCTCTACCTCTCGCGGCTCGGGCTTTCGCAAGCCGATCCGGCGCTGAGCGATCGCCTTGCAAGCCGGCCGGTACACCACGAAGTCGACCAGGTCAACGACCTCGTACGGCTAGCTGGCGGCACGCACGTTTCGCGCGATCTCGTCGTGCCGGTCGACGACTCGGACCGTAAGGCCGTCGCCGCGGTGCCGGGCGACGGTATCGCCTTCCATCTCGCACCCCGCTGGTTTCGCGAAGGCAGTACGTATGCGAGCACGGTGGCCTTGGTCGGCGCGTTGCACGCTTTGGGACGGCCGGTCGTCGTGACGTACGGCGACGACGCGCGCGTGGAGGCGGCGACGCTGCGCCAAGCCGGCGTTGCCGACGCCGTCGTCGGAGGACTGTCGTTTTCGCAGTGGGCGGCGGTGTTCGAGAAAAGCGCGCTCGTGGTAACGGTCGACACGGGCGCGACCCACGTCGCGAGCGCCGTGCGTAGGCCGGCCGTCGTGCTGTTCGAACACCGGTACTTCAACTTGAGTTCGCAGGAATGGTCGCCGTATCGCGTGCCGTCCGCGTGCATTCGTAAGCCGTCATCCGACGATGCTGCGGCGCTCGAGCGTTCGCGCGCCGAAATTCTCGTGGCCGTCCGTCGCGTGCTCGACGTCGCCGCCGTCGTATGAGCGACCCGGAGCTCACCGTCGTCATCCCGACCTATAACCGCTTGGAAACGTTGCGCGAAGTCGTGCCGGCGCTGCTGCGTCAAAACGTGCGGGCGGAGCGCTACGAGATCGTGATCGCGGATTCGCTTTCCAACGACGGTACGGCCGAGTACCTCGGTTCGCTCGCGCGAACGTATCCGCGCTTGCGCCATCTGCCCGGCCCCTACAACGGTCGCGCCATGGCGCGCAACGCCGGCATCGCGGCGGCGCGCGGCAGCGTCGTGCTCTTCACGGATTCCGACATTATCGCGTCGCCCGACCTCGTCGAGCGCCATCTGTCGCATCACGCACGCCGCACGAACATTGCCGTCGTCGGGCAAGAACTGCAAGTCGACACGCTCGCACAATACGAGTATTTGCGCGCTAACGCGGACGCGCGCCGGCCGTTGCATCCGCCCGGGCGCAAGTATTTATCGTGGTTGTATTTCATGACGGGCAATGCGTCGGTGCGCAAGGCCGACCTCGATCGCGTCGGCCGCTTCGATGAGAACTTCACCGGTTACGGCCACGAAGATCTCGAACTCGGCTACCGGCTGGAACGGGCCGGCGTTCGCATTCTCTACGACGCACAGGCGACCAACTATCACTGGCAATTTATTCCGTACGACGAGCAGAAAGGAAAGATGGAACTGGCCGGCCGTTCCACCGTGCGCTTCTTTCGCAAGCATCCGTCTTTCGTCGTGCGCCTGCGCTTGGGCATGACGCCGCCGTCGCTCTGGCTCTACGAACGGCTGCGCCGGCGTCCCGCGCTCGTAGGCGCGCTCGAGCGGCGCGGCGCAGAGCGCGCCGGCTTCGCGAGAAACGTCGCCTATCAATATCACTATCTTAGCGGCGTCGCCGCCGCGCTAGGGAGCGAACGTGTCTAGCCTCATCAAACGGTCGTGCGGTTCGGTCGGCGAGGGCGACGTCGCGACGCGCGTCCTGCTACAGGGGTGGGTCAACCGCCGGCGCGACCACGGCGGCCTCGTCTTCGTCGACATCCGCGATCGCGACGGCATCACGCAGATCGTCTTCGATCCCGCGGAAGCCGCGGCGTTCGACATCGGCGGCACGTTACGTAACGAAGACGTCGTCGCGATCGGCGGCACCGTGCGGCTGCGTCCGGCCGGGACGGAGAACGCCAAGCTCGAGACCGGGGCCGTCGAGATCATCGTCGAGATGGCCGACGTCTTGGCGCGTTCGGCGACGCCGCCGTTTCCAATCAACGTCGATGCGGACGTCGACGAATCGCTGCGTTTACGCTACCGCTATCTCGATCTGCGCCGGCCGCGCTTGCAGCACAATCTCACCGTACGTCACCGCATCGTCAAGGCGATGCGCGACTTCTTCGACGCTCGCGGCTTCCTCGAGATCGAAACGCCGTGCCTCATTAAGTCCACGCCGGAGGGAGCGCGCGATTATCTCGTGCCTAGCCGCGTCCATGCGGGCGCCTTCTATGCGTTACCGCAATCGCCGCAACTGCTCAAGCAGATTTTAATGATCGGCGGGCTCGGGCGCTACATGCAGATCGCGCGCTGCTTCCGCGACGAAGATTCACGCGCGGACCGGCAGCCGGAATTCACACAGCTCGACGTCGAGATGTCGTTCGTCGAACAAGAAGACGTGGTCGCGATCATGGAAGAGTGCATCGCGCACGTCTGGCACGCTGCGCTCGGCGCGACGATCGCCCGTCCGCTGCCGCGATTCTCGTATGCGGAAGCGATGCGCCGTTTCGGTAGCGACAAACCGGATCTCCGGTTCGGTCTGGAACTTACCGACGTCGATGCGGCGTTCGCGGGCACGGCAATCAAATTTCTCGCGCCATACGTCGGCAACGACGCCAGCCGCATCGCCGCCGTGCGTTATCCGGGCGGTGCCGCGCTCTCGCGCCGCGACTTCGATGCGCTCACCGACATCGCGAAAAGCTTTGGCGCCGGCGGCTTGATTTGGATCGCTTATGCGCCCGACGGCTGGAAGTCGTCGATTGCGAAACTTCTCGACGACGGAACCGTGGCGCGTATCGGCGAACTGGCCGCCGCCGAACCCGGCGACGCGCTGTTGCTCGTCGCGGGGCCTGGTGCGCAAGCGAGCGACGTCGCGGGACACTTGCGCGTACACGTCGCCGAGGCGCTCGGTCTGCGCGATCCCGGTACCTTCGCGTTCTGTTGGGTGCTCGACTTTCCGCTCTTCGAACGCGATCACGAAACGGGTCACGTCGTGCCGACGCACCATCCGTTCACGCGTCCCGCGCCGGGACAAGAGGCGTTACTCGGAAGCGATCCGACGGCGATGCGCGCGCAACATTACGATCTCGTGCTCAATGGGTTCGAGCTGGGCAGCGGATCGATCCGCATCAACGATCCCGCGTACCAGTACCGCATCTTTCACGACGTCTTCGGCATGTCCGACGAGGCGATCGACGACCGGTTCGGCTTCTTCATGGAAGCCTTGCGGTACGGCGCGCCGCCGCACGGCGGCATGGCCTGGGGGGTCGACCGCCTCGCCATGCTCGCCTGCGGCGAGACGTCGATCCGCGACGTTATCGCCTTCCCGAAAAACCAGGTCGCGCGCGACCTGATGATGGATGCGCCGTCGAGCGTTCCCGACGCGTCGCTGCGCGATCTCGGCTTACAACTTCGCAAGCCGTCCGCAGTCGCTCGCTAATGCCGCGTTCGGTTAGCGGCCGAACACGCCGAAGGCCGTCAGCGTCTGTCCGCTGTTGACCGCATAGTAGCGCTTGGATAAGCAAGCGAAGGCGTCGAATTCGGAGGCCGCTCCAATATCACCGACGGCGCGGCACGTACCTACGACCGCACGCTCCGCCAGCCGCGACGAAGCACGTTCCGTCGGGTTTGCAAGTGCGCCCGAACCTTCGACGACCTTTGTCCCGATGCGCCTCTTCATCAAGTCGAAATCGCGGCTGACCGGACATGGAACAACGGTTAATCGCGCGGTCACCGCTGAGCGCCAAATTCCACAATCGAGAAGTCGCATGTATGGGCGCCGTCGCGCTGGCATTCGATTCGCTCCGCGCGGAAAAACCCAGTTGCGGTGATGACGCGCGGCAGCAAGTCGCACACCTGCACGAACTGCTGGCCGGTATCCCGGTAGAGACAGTTCGCGGCGTGCAATTCGTGGCTGTCCTCGAAAGACTCTACGGTCGCGAGCATCTCGCCGTAGTCCATCGACGCGAGCATTTCGTGAAGGCGCTCTGCGGCCGCCGTACGCTGCAAGCGCTCCGTCAACGGTTCCGCGAGCCGCGCGACGACGCGTTCCATCAGCGCCGCGATGAGAAGACTCGATTCGGCTTCCAACAGGACGGCGTTTAGTAGTTCCGCGTAACGCTTCGGAAAGTGGCCCTCTGCGCGTGCGGTCGCAACGTACTGGACCGCTGGCCGACCCACGCCGCAACCACCTGATGCGCCGCATTCAACGAGTCCTTCACGCCGCAGTCGCCCCAGATGATGACGGACGGTCGTCGCGGAGAGGTTGCATTTTCGTTGGATCGCTTGCAACGAAAGTGGTCCTTCACGCTTGATCACCGTTAACACCGCATCGCGCATAGCTAGGAGATTCCGCTATTTCCGCTATGGACCTAGTCGAAATCCCGGCGCATTCTCACGGCATACCGCATTCGCAGAACCCAGTGCCGCTGAAGAATGACGTAGTAAAGATGTCGTTTCCAAAGCTTATGGCGAGCCCGCTCGGGCGGCTGGCCCGCGCCGTAGCGGGCCTCGCGTTGATCGTCGCGGGCGCCGCTATGCACTCCGCTGCCGGCTGGGGCGTCGCTCTCGTGGGCCTGGTGCCGCTGGCGGCCGGGCTATTCGACTGGTGCCCGCTGGGCCGGATTTTCGGCGCACCTTTCCGTGGCCGCGACATCCGCAAAGCTTGACGGGGTGGCGCGTTCTGTATTGGGCTATCCACAGCCCAAGCGCGTGCATTAATAAGAGCTCTGCACCGAGGTCACGATCTCGGCGTTACCTTCCCAGCTTCAACAACTCGTCGACATGATGCGCAGCTTCGATCGGATGTCGCAGATCGGCTTTGGGATTGAGCCGATAGACGTTGCGGCGCCCTTCTCGACTCCGCTCGAGCACCTTGGCATCTTCGAGGTCGGACAGAATTTGCAAGACCGCCCGCTCCGTGATGCCGACCACCGCGGCCAAGTCCCGTACCCGAACGGACGGTTCCCGGGCCAGCGCGATGAGCACGTGCGCGTGGTTGGTGAGGAAGGTCCACCCGGAGCGAGGGGCAGGCGACACAGCCTTGACGGGGCTCACTCCAATATGTTAGCACATGAAAGCAATCTCATGTTCATCGATTCGTGCATTGGAAGGCGCAGGATACCTTGATTTCGGGAAGTGCTTTGTGGTTAGCCGCAGCGGGGCCGGCAGGTTTGCTACTCGTCGGTCTGCTGACCGCCGGAGGCAACCGGCGCGCCACCGCACTCTATAGCCGGATCGCGATCGGTGCAGCCAGCCTGGCGCTCGTAACCGCCGTCGCCGCGGCGGTGGCGGTTGGATTCCAGCGACCGTTGCATACCGAAACCCTCGGTTCGCGGGGTGTGGGCATATCGCTCTATCTCGACCCGCTCAGCGTCACGATGTACTGTCTCGTGGCCTTCGTCGGGGCCATCGTAACGCTTTATAGTAAGAACTACGTCGACGGTGATCCCGCCCACGCACGATTTACACGCTTCCTTTGCCTCACGCTCGCCTCGATTCTCACCGCTATCATCGCGGGCAATGTGGCGTTGCTTGCGGCCGCTTGGATTGGGACGGCGCTGTGCCTGCAACGCTTGCTGCTGTTCTATCCGGGCCGTCCCGCGGCCGTGCTTGCCGGGCGTAAGAAGTTCATTTTCAGCCGGCTGGCGGAGGCGTGTATCGTCGGCGCCGCCGTGCTGATCTACTACGTCTTCGGAAGCCTCGACTACGGCGTTGTGTTCGCCGGCGCTGCCGCGCTGCACGGGGGTCCGGTGCCCGGCGGCCTCTCGCTGGCAGCCATGCTGCTGGTGTCGGCGGCTCTGCTCACTTCGGCCCAATTCCCGACCCACGGCTGGCTGATTGAGGTGATGGAAACGCCGACACCGGTCTCGGCGCTGCTGCATGCCGGCATCATCAACGCCGGTGGTTTTCTAGTGTTGCGCTTTGCCGGCTTGATCGTACTCTCTCTGGCACCGCTCGATACGCTGGTCGTCGTGGGCGGCTTCACCGCGCTCTTTGGCTCCGTCGTCATGCTCACGCAGAGTTCGATAAAGGTGACGCTCGCGTACTCGACCGTGGCGCAGATGGGCTTCATGCTCTTCGAGTGCGGTCTCGGAGCGTTTCCCGCGGCGCTTCTGCACATCGTCGCGCACTCGTGCTACAAGGCGCACGCGTTCTTGTCGTCAGGTAGTGTCATCGATATCTCCCGCGCTTCGTACACCCCTAAGCCCGAAGGTAAGCCGAACGCTGGACGCTTGGTTTTCGTCATCGTTATGGTGATTGCCGCGACGGCGGTAGTCGGGCGGCTCTTCGGCGCCGGCATCGCCGAACAACCGGGCGTGTTCGCGCTCGGGGCCACGCTGCTGCTCAGCATCGTGCACCTGCTCGCGCGCAGCATCGAGAACCGGCCCAACTTCTACGTCGTCGGGCGAACCGTGCTCATGGCCGTCGTGGTTGCAGCCGCCTATTTCGGTCTGCAGTACGCGACGGAATGGCTGCTGGCCGGCTCTCTGCCGGCGGCACCTGCGCGCGGCGCGCTCGATGTCGCTCTCGTGGCGGCGGTCGTCGCGGCCTTCGCGGCCATTGTGTTCCTACAGAACTGGGTGCCGGGGCGCTTTACCGCGCCACGTTGGCAAGCCGTGCACGCGCACGTAGCCAACGGACTTTACGTCAACACGCTGGCGAACCGTATCGTCGTGCGCCTCTGGCCGGCACCCGCGCCCAAACCACTTTCACCTACCGCGAGGCCGTCGTAATCGATGCTGACCAACGTCGAAGCAAGCCTCAAGACGATTGATCTCGACAAGGTAATCGCCGAAGCGTGCAATCGCATTGCGCCGGTCTGGCCGCTCAAGCACTTCGTCGCCGTCAACCCGTTCCTAGGATTCACGCACCAGAGCTTCCACGCGACTTGCGCCTCGATGTATCGCGTGGCGCGCGCGGACATGCTGATGCCGCGCTCGTTCTACCGCGAGGCGCTCGCGAGTGGACGCATCGAGGACGCCGACATCGCGACCGCGCTCGCGGCCGCGCCGCCGGAGTGGCAGGCACCTAAGATCGTCGCCGAATTCACGGCGGCGCTTGCGCTCAAGGAGGCCGCGCGCAGAAAGCACCCGGCGCACGTCGCCAGCGTCGCGGAGATCGTCGACGCGCTCGCCGAGGGCAATCGCCAGGTCTCGGGCACGGCTTTCATGATCGACGAGATTTCGAGATTCTGCGCGGCCTACTTCGATGAAGGCCAGACGGTCTGGCAATTGCCGGAGCGCGAACTGCGGCCGTATCTCGCGTGGCGCGCGGCGATGCAGTACGATCGCAACCCCCAGGTCATGGGGATTTCCGGCTTCCGCCGGATCGTGGCGAGCATGCCCGCTGACCCGGTCGCCGCCATCGCAGAGGTCGTGGAGAAGCAGGGCGTTCCGCCGCGCGCGCTCGTCGAGTATCTGCATCAAACCCTGCTCGATATTGTGGGCTGGGCCTCATACGCGCGCTATCTCGTGTGGGAGAGCGAACTCTACGGCGGCACGAACGACACGCTTGTGCAGTTGCTCGCGATTCGCGTAGTCTGGGGTTTCGCGCTCTTCATGCAGCGCACAGATGGGGAGTTTCGCTCCGCCTGGAAGCGCGCGATGGAAGACGCCGCCTCAATGCCACTGGACGAGCGTTTGGGCGACGATCCCGAAATGTGCATCGACATCCTCGCGCAAGAAGCATACGAGGCGGCCTACGAGCGGCGGCTGCTAGCAAAGCTCAAATCCCGCAAAGCCGACGTAGCCGTGGCGGGTACTCGACCGCAGTTGCAAGCGGCGTTCTGTATCGACGTTCGCTCGGAGGTGTATCGGCGGGCTCTGGAGAGCGTGGCGCCGGGCGTGCAAACGATTGGGTTCGCCGGCTTCTTCGGATATCCGATCGAGTACGTGCCGATCGGTCATCTGCGCGGGGGCGCGCAGTGTCCCGTCCTGCTGACGCCCACATTTACCGTGCGCCAGGTGGTGCAAGGCGTCTCGTACGACGACAACGCGGAGATCCTTGGCTTACGGCTCTTGCGACGGCGCGCGTACAAGGCGTGGAAGTCCTTCAAGCTCTCGGCGGTCTCGTCGTTCATCTTCGTCAAGACCGGCGGCATCTTGTTCGTGGGCAAGCTCTTGACCGACAGTCTGGCGCTCACGCGTCCGGCGAGCGACCCCAACGCTGACGGTCTCGACGTCTCGGCGATTCGAAAGCTCGGCCCCGAAATCGAGGCTCGGACGGACGGCGGACGCTTGACCGGTTTTAGCGACGAAAAGAAGGTCGACATGGCGGAGGCCGTGCTCGGCGCGATGTCAATGAAAAGTAACTTCGCGCCGATCGTAATGATGATCGGTCATGGCAGCACGACGGTAAACAACCCGCACGCCTCGGGGCTCGACTGCGGCGCCTGCGGCGGCCACACCGGCGAAGCAAACGCCCGTGTGGCTGCGGACATCTGCAACGATCCGGGCGTCCGCGTCGGCCTGCGTAGCCGCGGAATTGACATTCCGGACGATACGTGGTTTTTAGGCTGCCTGCACGACACCACAACCGACGAGATCACGATCTACGATGAAGACCGTGTGGCAGCTTCGCACCGCTCGATGATCGCCCAGGTGCGCGGCTGGCTGCGCAAAGCCAGTGCGATTACCCGGCGCGAACGTGCGCCGCTAATGGGTATCCCGGTCGACGAGAATACCGACCGCCGCGTGCTGGCCCGCAGCCGCGATTGGGCGCAGGTGCGGCCCGAATGGGCGCTGGCAAACAATGCGGCATTCATTGCCGCGCCGCGCGAGTTCACCCGCGGCATCGATCTGAACGGCCGTTCATTCTTGCACGATTATCGCTTCGATCTCGATACGAGCCGGGGCGTGCTCGAACTGATCATGGTTGCGCCGATGGTAGTCGCAAGCTGGATCAATCTGCAGTACTACGGTTCGGTCGTGAACAACCGGCTCTTCGGCGCCGGCAACAAAGTTTTGCACAACGTCACCGGCTGTCTGGGCGTGCTCGAGGGCAACGCTGGCGATCTGCGCGTGGGCCTTCCGTGGCAGTCCGTCCACGACGGCGAGCGCTTCATGCACGAACCGCAACGCCTTAACGTGATTATCGCCGCGCCGACCGCTGCGATGGACGCCGTCATCACCAAGCACGAGTCGGTGCGCAACCTTGTCGACAATCGCTGGCTGCGGCTCTACGCCATGGACAAGGATACCGGTGCGGTGACCCACCGGTACGAGCCCGGCTTGGTCTGGAACACCCTCGCCTCAGGTTCTCCGTAAGACGCGACATCGCATCGTGCTCTTTCCCGTGGCGGCATCGAGATAGGAGTCTGGACCATGTCTGTTTCGCGTACACCTATGAAAATGCGTCAAGTCGTGCTGCCGGGCGACCGCGTCGTGCCCCTAGGTCGGCGCTCTTTACTGAGCTCAATAGCCAGGTGTTCATCATGCCGTCGTTTCAGGATGCGGCGCGAACGAGCAAAGCAGTTTTGCTCGCGGCGATGCCGATCGCACCCGCACGTCGAGCCTCCGACAGCATGGCGGTGACGCCGCCATGCGCGTAAACCGGCAGCGGCGCGTCGGCCAGGAGCGCGCGGAAGCCAGCCCAGCCGAGCGTCTCCCGGTCAGCATGTGCAGAATCTGCAAAGACCGGCGAAACCATTGCAACATCGGCTCCGACGGCAACGGCATGGGCCAGATCATCTGCGTCACGACAGGTAACGGACCACAACCGTACCGGCAGTCGAAGCGAGCATCGGCGGAGTTCCTCTGCGGTGGAATGCACGCCCGTCGCGCCTGCCCGCTGCGCTTCGAGCACCGAACCGGCGAGCAGAACGTGTGCGCCGAACGGCCGCGCGATGCTGACGACGCGGCGCGTAAACGCTACACGCTGGTCGGGCGCCATTTTCGGCTCGTGCACTACAATGAGGCGCACGCCAGAGGAAAATGCTGTTGGTAGCTCGGCGAGAAATCGCTGGCCCCCGACGCCCTCATTGTCGCCGCTGAGGAGACAGAACTCGGGGAGACCGAGAGCGAGCAACACGCGATCGTTGCTGGGCAAGATCGGCGTTACCTCGGGCGCCCTCGGATCGACCCAGGCCACCTGTTGTCCTTCACGCCCATGCGGCGTGCCGGTCCAAGCATCGACGCGAAAGAAGCGCAGGCGCACGCGCTTCGTTTGAAACGCATGTTCGTACGCCGCCCACGGCGCAAGCGACTGCGCTTGGAGTCCAACTTCTTCATAGAGTTCGCGCGAGGCGGCCTGTGGCGGCGTTTCGCCGGGGTCAACTTTGCCGCCCGGCAGCTCCCAATACCCGGGCGCAATTTGATGTGCGCTTCGCTGCGCGAGCAGCACACGTCCGTCGCCGGAGCGCACGATGCACGCCGCCACGTCGACGACCGGCAGCGGTCTCACGACGACGGCTCACCGGCAAGTGCTGCCGCTCGACGAGCGAACTCCGCCTCTAACCTGCCGGGCGGCCCGCCTCCGGCGCCGTATAGGGTGACGTTAACGTGTTTCGCGGCAAATCCGAGATCGGGGAAGAAGCCCGTCTCTTCGGAAAGTGCAGCGAGACGATCGAGGAACGCGCGCGTCGCCGCGTACGAGGAGAACTCGAATCGGCGGAACATCGACGGCGGGCGCTCGACCTGCGTCCAGCCGTCGAGACGCGAATTCTCGGGCATCAACAATCCGACGAGCGGCACGCGCGCCCGGCTACGCGGGCGCGACCGCTCCGTCGCGCCCGTCGGTGGAACCGTTCGGAGACGTGGGCAGAACGTTTTCCACCTCCGCATGTGGGCGAGCAATAATATGCGCAGCTGCGAGGCCGTCGCCCACACGCTCGCAGGCGTCTGCTCCCGCGCGCACCGCAGCATTGACCGCACCGGTCTCGCCGCGCACGAGAACCGTCACGTACCCGCCGCCGACGAACTGGCGGCCGATGAGGCGAACTTCCGAGGCTTTTGCCATCGCATCGGCGGCCTCGATTGCGGGTACGAGGCCACGAGTCTCGATCATGCCGAGCGCGATGCCGAATTTTTCACTTGCCATGGTAGTGCTCCTTAAGAGAGGTGTGTGATGATGGAGGTGCTCAGCGTCAGACGCGCCAGCGCTCCTCGTCCCAGTGGTCGATGATCCCGCCGATGGTCAAATCGGTCGTGATCTTGGGATTCCCGGCAGCGATGCGGGCTGCCGATATGCCGATCGTGACGACGAAGTCGCCCGGTTTCGCGCCGATCGGGTCGAGCGCGACTTCGAGGTTACCGAGGTAGTCCTCGACGACGCGCAGCGATTTTGCGGCCAACCAGAAATTACGTTTGCTCGTGACCATGTCGCGGACGACGCGCTGAATCTGCATCTGCTCAGACTCGCGCCTGGTCCGCAATTCGTACTTTGTCACGCGGAGGAGGCGGCTCGTCCCAATAGTCGATAATGCCGACGATCGTCAAGTCGCTCGGATAATCTTTGCTGCCCGCAGCGTCGCGTGCCGCCGAACTCCCGACCGCGATCACCCAGTCCCCAGGTTTGCATCCGACCGGATCGACGGCGACTTGTTTCCCGCCGCTGCCGCGCTCTTTTACGACGAGCAGCCGCCGGTTCTGCAGGCCGCTAATACGCGCTGTCGCGACGAGCGTGCCTTCAACCTGACAAATTTTCATGAATCGAACTCCGTCGGTGCGAAGACGGGCGGCTCCACAAATGTGAGCGGCGCGGCGTCCCCACCACGCACGACCGCATGCACGTGAAGCATGCCAGAGGCGTCGAGTTGCGCGTAGCGCGCGAGGACGGCGCGACGCAGGCGCAAGGCGCGATGCTCCGCGCGCTCGCGCGCCCCGGGGATGCGTGGGTCGAATCCGACGTGCACGAGCACGGGCAGGGCGAGCCCGCGCGGTTCGTACAACTCGCGCAGGATGCGCACGCCGATATCGAGATCCGAGGCGCCTTCCTCAACGGTTTCCATCTGTGCCTGGAAGACCAAATTGCGCAGTTGCACGTCGTCGAGTGCATCGCCGATGACGATTAGGCGCTCCGTGTGCCCGCGGTCCGTATACGCGCCGCCGTGCCAGGCTCTGACGGCATCAACTTGGCCGAGGTTGTTTTTGAGGAGGTAGCCACATAACCAGCGCAAGCCTTCGGTCGGCGCATCGTCGGCCGGCACGCCCGCGCACACGGCCACCGCGGCGCGGATCGCGTCTTTCGCCGCCGTGCGCGAGAGCGGTTGCGTCGCTTCGTACAGTTCGTTGTTGTCGACGTATCGTCCGATTGCCATGCGCCCGGAACCATCAGGCACGTGGACGCGGATCGCATCGGTGTCCGTATCGACTCCAACCAGCAGCGTAGCCACGCATGCACTGCAACCGTGCGTATTCTGCATAGCCCGCTCGACGTGCTCGAGTCGTTCGAGAAGTGCCCCCGCGGCACGTACTTGGTCATGCCCGTGAGCGGCGCAGCCTTCATGTTCTGGATCAGCGTTGCTGAAGTGGTAAACGCCAATTTTCAAATAACGCGTTGACGCCGTAGCGGCGTTCGGGCGCCCCTCGCGCCAACGACCGAGTTCGACGCTTTCCCAGTGGCGCACGGTCTCTTCGATATCGAACATGGCACCGGCGTAGGATTTGCGCGCGGTAACGACCGCGGGCGGCACGCGCAAAATATAGTCGATCACGCCACTCATCCGCCCATCCGCGCACGGCGTGATGTCGACGGCGTGGAAACCCCAACGGCGAATGAGGGTGTGGGCGTCCTCGCCATCGCTAAGCTGCGATAAACTGCGATCGAACGCGCGATCCACGAGCCGGCAGAACGTCGCGAGCACACAGTGCCCATAGAGGCTCCGGACGTCGAGCGGCTTCGCCCACGTTGCCTGCAAATCGTCCGCCGGGACATCGAAACCCAGAGCCGAGCGCAGCTGCGCACTCGCACGCTGCACGAACCCATTTTCGAACTGCAGCGGTGTGATCAAGCGCAACGCGGGTTCGACCGCATCGAACGCAGCCTCGATCTCGACGGCCCGGCGCCGCAGCGCAGCGCTGACCGCCTCATCGGCGAGCACGTGTCTGCCGCCCGAGGGCGACGCAGTCGCGGACTGCTGTTCGACATCGGGCAGAAGCCGCGCGATAGACGGGTTCCGACCCAGCCGCGCGTACGCCCGGTACGAACCCGGTCCGCGAACCGCGCGAAGACCCGGCGCGATCATCCCTGAGCGCCTCCGGAAAGCGTGACCTTTGCCGCTGAGTCCGACGAGTACCCGACCATCCCCGTGACGAGGTGCTTGGGTTCTTCACGATCGGCGAATGTAGCGAAGCGGCGCGCCCCGGCGAAAGTCTGTGCCTTGCCGGCGCGCGCGCTGGGATTGCGCCCGACAGTGGACGTGCCTTCGGTTCCCGTGACATTCTCCTGCTCGGTCCAGGCAGCGCCGGTAATTCGGCTGTTGGCGCGACCTTCACCCGTGATGAGAAGCCGAGCCGTCGTGGTCTCGCGCTCCGGGAGCCGTGGTCGAAAGAGGAACTCGAGATTGCCAGTCACTTTATCCGCGCCGGCAGCGAACACACCGGTGATTCGTTGATCGGGAGAGCCCGCCGCGGTCGTCGCGGGAGCACGCAGCTGCGCCGTGCGCTGTGGTGAGCTCACGGAGAAACGCTCGGCAATCATCGCCACGCGCCCGGCAGGCGGCGGGGCCTCCGCCGGGGACTGCTCCCGATAGTATGCCGTGCCCGTGATCGCAAGGGTCGCGCCGCGCGCCGTGCCGGTGATTGCCGCATCGTTCAGCGGCACATCGCCCGTCAGCGGCGGGGCCGCGTAGCCGAGCGCCGGGGACCGGCCCCCGACGCTGTATTGACTTCCGGTGACCGTCGCATCGCCCCCACCGGCTCTGCTCGTCACGCGCAAACTGCGCTCAAGGTCGACGCCGCTGACGCGCTGGCCGCCTCGCGTCTCTGCGACGACAACCTTAGCACCGGTGACTGGATCCCGCCGCTGCGCGCCGGAGCGAGACGCGATTCCGCTGCCACCCGGAGAGCCCCCACATTCCGCTTGGGCGCGGTCAGGCGCGACATATTGATCGCCGGTCAGCTTACGGCACGCCCCTGCCTCGTCGCCCGTGACCCGCCCGCTACGTCCGACCGCTGATCCGGTGATGGACAATCCCCCGAGCGTGGATTCGAGCGCGAGCGATTCGCGGCGCTCGGGCAACCGCGCACCACGGTCGAAATTGAAGCCAAAGACCGACGAGCCATGCGGATGAGCCTGACCGATGAACTGCCGCGACGCGCCTGCACGGTCAGCGTCGCGTACCGAAAGGTCATCCTGCGGACGTTGATCGGCTTCGCCCGTGATCGTAATGCTGGCGCCCGGTTCGTCGCCCGTAACGGGGACGTTGCTACGCACGAGCGAGCCGGAAACGATCAGGCCGCCGGTCGTGCGGGCGAAACCGACTTTAGGGGCAGCAGTACGCACGGTTACTTCACGCGGCTCGCCCGTGACTGGTACTCGACTCGGGTTCTGCAGGCCCGTGACGCGCTGCCTGTCCCGAGCGGCGACCGCCGAGACGACGAGCGGGGCCTCAGGCGCAGCCCCCGACGGTGAAGGTGACGGGACCGCGGCGCCCTGTCCGCGTCGACTGAGTTCGGCCCGTCGAGCCCGCGCCTGCTCGCTGACCGATACGTTCGTCGTGGCATTCGTCGCGAACTCGACGGGAGCGGATGGCGCCGCGGTCGCCGCCGAGATGCGTGGCGGAGCCGGCGGACTCGACGCTACCGACGGCGTCGCGGATGAAAACGGGATGCCGTTTGATGAAGATGTTAACGGTATGCCTGCACTGCGCTGGCCGTCACGCACCCGCTCGGCAGCGGGAGGTAAGGCACTCTTGCCGGCCGATACGGCACGACGCCGGGCGAGAGAAGCCTCGCGGCCCTCGTTCGGGGAACGTGACACGAACGAGGCGGCAGTTACCTTCGAAACGTTGCCGTCGCGGTTAGACTGAGCGGCAAGCAGCTTGCCTTTGCCCTCGGACAGGGCTTGACGTCGAGCCAGCGATGCCGCGCGGCCGTCGATCGTGCCCGCGGCGGGTGACGACGCTGAGGGAGCGCTTTGTAAGCCGTTGCCCACGCTCGGGACCGGTACGCCGTTACTCCAAGCCGAGACGCCGTTGCTCGAGAGGCCGTTGTGCGCCGGTTCAACCGCAACCAGGGCGCCTTTGCCGGCCGATAGAGCCCGACGCCGGGCAAGCGAAGCTTCGCGACCGCCGTTGGGGGAAGACTCAGTCTGCGTCACGATCGCACGCTTATCTTCAGCGCGCGCCCGCGCGATAAACGATGAACGATGTACCTTGCGACTGCGTGTAGTTATCGTAGCCGAGGAGCCGCACGTGGTGACCTGGATTCGCACGATGGCACGCTTCGAGTTCGCTAAGAACGCGCTCGACCGACTTCTCGCCGAACATCGGGAGCTTCCACAGGTACCAGAAATTCGAGAACGATTTCTCCGGCTCCGTATGCTCGATCGCCGCGCTCCAGCCACGCGCGATCAAATACTGGATTTGCTTACGCAACCGCTCGGGCGTCATCGGCGGCAAGTACGAAAACGTTTCGCCGCGCCGTTCGGTCGTTCCGTACGGGAGAAGCTCAGGCATACTTTACTCCGTGCTGCGTCCGGATTTACGGACGCGCTCCGTTGGTGGCGAATTGGGCTGCGGAAGCGTCGAGCTTGTCGACGGTGTCGAATTCGAACTTGATCTCTTTCCAGGTCTCCATCGCGATGCGCAGTTCGGGCGAATGTTGGGCCGCCTCACTAAGAATCTCGCGACCTTCGCGTTCCACTTGGCGTCCCTGATTGCGCGCCTCGACGCAGGCCTCGAGCGCCACGCGGTTCGCGTGCGCTCCGGCGGCATTGCCCCAGGGATGTCCGAGCGTACCGCCACCGAATTGGAAGCATGCGTCGTCGCCGAAGATCGCGGTCAGCGCGGGCATGTGCCACACGTGGATACCACCCGAGGCGACCGGCATGACGCCCGGCATCGAGCCCCAATCCTGATCGAAAAAGATTCCGCGCGCGCGGTTTTCCGGTACGAACGATTCGCGCATGAGATCGACCCAGCCGATCGTTGCTTCGCGATCGCCTTCGAGCTTGCCGACGACGGTGCCTGAGTGCAAATGGTCGCCACCGGAGAGGCGCAGACACTTGGTCAGTACGCGAAAGTGGATGCCGTGATACGGATTGCGATCGAGCACCGCATGCATCGCGCGGTGAATGTGCAACAGCATCCCATTCTCACGGCACCAGTTCGCAAGCCCGGTGTTGGCGGTGAAGCCCGCAGTGAGGAAATCATGCATGATGATCGGCGCGCCAAGCGACTTGGCGAACTCGGCGCGCTTGTACATCTCTTCGGGGGTCGGCGCCGTGACGTTCAGATAGTGGCCTTTGCGCTCGCCGGTTTCGACTTCGGCTTTCTGCACCGCTTCCATCACGAACTCGAAGCGGTGCTGCCAGCGCATAAAGGGCTGGCTGTTGATGTTCTCGTCGTCCTTGGTGAAGTCGAGGCCGCCGCGCAGACATTCGTACACCGCACGGCCGTAATTTTTCGCCGACAAGCCGAGCTTGGGTTTGATCGTGCAACCTAACAGCGGTCGGCCGTACTTGCTCAAGCGGTCGCGCTCAAGCTGGATCCCGTTCGGCGGCCCGCCGCAAGTCTTCACGTAAGCGAGCGGGAATCGAAGATCCTCGAGACGCAGGCTGCGAACCGCTTTGAACCCAAAGACGTTTCCGACGAGCGACGTCAAAACGTTGACGACCGAACCTTCCTCGAAGAGATCGAGCGGATAGGCGATAAATGCGTAAAACGCGTTCGCGTCTCCGGGGACGGCTTCGATCTGGTAAGCCCGACCACGGTAGTAGTCGAGGTCGGTCAATAAGTCGGTCCACACCGTCGTCCACGTCCCGGTCGACGACTCCGCCGCGACTGCGGCCGCCGCTTCTTCGCGCGGGACTCCCGCTTGCGGCACGATCTTAAATACCGCCAAGAGATCGCTGTCGAGTGGCACGTAGTCGGGGGTCCAATAGTGCTTGCGATAATCTTTGACCCCGGCTTCGAAGGTGCTCGTTGCCACGCTGTCCTCCTCGAGACTAAATCTTGCCCCAAGTATGGGCGTGCCGACCATAAAGGTCAAATACAATTCGAGTGCGATACATCAGGTAAAGTTGATGGTTACTGTCTACCAACTCCGCGTGTTCCTCGAAGTCGCACGTCTCAGCTCAGTTCAGGAGACGGCCAACGCACTAAGCGTTTCGCAGCCGGCAATCTCCGCTGCGCTGGCAGCGCTACAAGGGACAATCGGCGTCAAGCTCACGGAACGCGACGGACGCAAAATCCGCCTGACCCAAGCCGGTAAGGTTTTCGAACTCTATGTCCGCCGCATCTTCGCGCTTCTCGACGAAGCGAAGCAGTGTGCGGGCGAATTCGCGGAGGTCTCGGAGAGCCGCATCGGCATCGCTGCCGTCACCACGGCTGCCGAGCACCTTGTTCCGCAGCTTTTGCAGTGCTTCCGGCAGGAACGGCCGGACGTCGCCGTTGAGCTCGACGTCGGTAACCATGTGCATGTTTGGGACCGGCTTCGAAACTGGGAAGTTGATCTCGTGATCGCCGGCCGGCCGCCGCAAGACGCACCCTTGCGAACGCTTGCAACCCGCGCACACGAGATGATCGTCATCGCACCGGCGGGAGAAAGCTTCACGCAGATGCCGCTCCGCTCGGCCACCTGGCTCGTGCGCGAGGTCGGCTCGGGGACACGCGTCGTTGCCGAGGAGTGTTTTGTCGCGCTTGGAATCGACCCGTCCCGACTTTCCATTGCTTCCAACGGCGCGATCAGCGCCTGCGTGCGGGCCGGCCTGGGCTTCTCTTTAGTTTCGCGCGACGGCGTAGAACATGAGCTTCGAACCGGCGGAGTTCAGCAGATCGCAACGGCCTTCACGCCCCTTGACCGGCAGTGGCATCTCGTCGCAGCACGCGATCGTGACCTTCGTCAAACCGTGGAACAATTCGTTGCGTTTGCGGTTAAGCATTACGGGTTCGTCGCCTCAGCCTAACCTACACAATCCGGCGCTCATATCGGACACCCGGCCTGTTAATGCCCTGAATTATCTCGCCTTCTGTTTCTGTCGCCTCTGTGATAAACCGCGGCAGAGCAACTCGCCGCTGAGAGTAGAAGACCGTGGTAGCGCTCACGCTTCCTCTGCATGTATTCCAATAGCGGCAATATCGAGTGGTACACGCAGCGCGCTATTGTTCTCGCGGCGACGCGTCGGATTCAGGTGGTTCCGCGTCGTCCGCAGATCCGCGTGGCCGACGTCGTCGGCGATTGTCAACTCGAGCTCCGCCCCCGCTGTCGCGCGCGAGCGTAATGTCGGTCGCCCGTAGACCGGCTATACCGTTGACCAAATCGTCGAAGACGTCAACTACCCGCGGCGCACGCGCTAAGATCGACTCGTAGACCGGATAGACGTCCTTTCGACACAGGCTTTTGGGAACCATAGAGCCGCGCTGCGCAGATGTAATAATCGTCCGGAACGGGTCGGTTTCGCGATGCAGGGCGACGTCGCTCTGCCCCAATAGGCTGCGGCAATGTACGTGTCGACGAAAACACGATTGCTCCGACGCGGCCTGCAACTTGAGTATCTCACGCTCGGCTGGAACGTCGTGGGAGCCGTCGCCATTTTCCTGACGGCCTTCGCTGCTCGATCGGTCGCGCTCGCGGGCTTTGGCCTCGATTCGTTGATCGAAATTTTCGCATCGGGCGTTGTCGTCTGGCAGCTGACCGGAACCGCTGCGAATCGCAACGGCGAGCATTGCGACTTATCGGCGCGGCGTTTTTCGCGCTCGCAATCTACGTTCTTGTCAATCAGGTTAACGTGCTCGCGCTTGGGCTACGTCCGAAGGAGCGTAATCGGCAGACGCGTCACGTGTGCAGGCCGGGGGCGCCGACCGGCGCAACGATGGCGCATGGCTCCTTGGCCTCGGTGGAGGCTCCCCGCGCTCGGCTGGGTTTTCGTTGGATTATGCGCCGTCTTCGCGTTCGGCGGTCAGCTTTTTACGGAGCTCCACGGCGGCGCCGGCGAGCATGACATCAGCCTCGACCCGCGGCACGCGGCGCTTCTGATCGCGACGATCGGGATAGCGGTGCTCGGGTGGCGCGGGTTGTGCGCCTTGCGATCGCAATCCGAAGGCGACCGTGACTTCCACCGACTTCTGAAGCAAAGCCTCAGCGAGCTACCGTTCCGTGGCCGCGGCGCCGGCTTCTTTTTGACGGTCGCCGCGACGACGTTCGGGATGGGATTGCTCGCCCACGTCGGCGAGCGTGGTTCTTCCGCGCTTCACGACGCGATTGGGTGGTTTGCCGTGGCGCTGTTCGTCGCCGTGGTCGCAGCCATCGCGGCGCGCTTCATCGTGCGCGTCTTACCGGATCTCGTCGCCGCGATTCTGGCGTTCTTTATTGCGATCGAGCCGCGCCGATCCGCATCGCTCGTCCACGAGCACGTGCCCGTCTTCACGCGACGAGAATGTTGGTCGCCGCCATTTCTTAGTCGACCGCCTCCGCTCGAAGCCTAAGCCTCGACGTCGCCTTCTTCGCTACGGGCGTCAGTGTCACTGACGCTGCTTTCGCTTTGGAGTTTCCATTTATGTCGACCGAATTGCGGGTCGCCGATCGTTCCGCGTCCTCACTCGAACGGCTCTATCGCAAGCATTCACTTGCGACGCGTATCCTGCACTGGGCGAATTTCATCGTCATCGCCGTGCTTCTGTGGACCGCATTTCTCTTGCTTTCCGGCACGCCCGAGCTGCCGTATAGCCACTGGCTCTCGCCGGGGTTCTACGCAGCGCTCCACCTCGATAACCGCAACGACGAGGGCCGCGTCTGGCACGTGCTCTTTTCGTTTCTCATGATCGCAATCGGCGTTTTCTACGTGGCCTATCTCGCGGGTTCAGGACGCTGGAAGACGTTCGTCCCAAACGCCGCGTCGTGGAAAGACGCCTATCTCGTCGTCCTCAACGACCTGGGTGTGCGTCGCCATACGCCGTCCCACGTGAAGTACAACGGTGCGCAGCTTATCGCGTATACCGGCGTCGTGCTACTCGGCCTCGGTGAGGTCGTTACCGGCCTACCGATCTATCTCAAAAAATTGGACCGGCTTTGCGAATCTTTTGGGCGGCCAGGATGCGATCCGGGCCGAGCACTTCGCTTTCATGCTGGGCATCATCGTGTTCGTCGTCGTGCACCTCTTGCAAGTCGCACGCGCGGGCTGGAACAACTTTCGGTCGATGGTCACCGGCGTCGAGGTTGTCCCCGGGGAAAGCGGTCGCGACCGCGGCGATCGCGCCACCGTTGAGCAAGCTGTGCCGGAGCCGGAGCTGCTTTCCGAGCCGCTTCCGGCGTCGGTCGCCGCGGAGGCGGTGCGTGCGAAATCGCGCGGCGGCGCATTGACGGCCGCTATTGTTGCCGTCGTTACGGCGGCGTTCATCGGCTTCGCTCACCAGCAGAGTGTGGCGCGCGCCGGCGTTCCCACTTGGCTCGACTGGGCACGGGATACGCAAGACCCCGCAGTTGATGCCGATCGCGCGAAATCCACCGGTCCCGATCGCGGAAACGTTCCGGCCGATCCGGACGCGACCGGGGTACCGAAATGATGGCGGCCCGCTTCACCGCGAGCGCGATCGTCGCGGTCGGACTGCTCTTCTGCGCCCCGCCGAAAGGTTTGGCGGATTCGGCGGGGAGCGGTTCGCCGCGCGCGACGCCGGCGCCGTCGGAGCCGCTCGGACTCACGGCCAAGACACTGATCTACAATCGCACGTCGCTCATCGGCGATTTGAGCAATGGACTCAGCGATAAGATCAACATCGACTATGGCTTTGCGCACGGGCAAGGGGTCGACTTCCGCGCCGAACTCTACAAGGACGGAAGCTTCAACGAGGACCCGCCGTTTCAGATTCCGCCAAATTCGAATATCTACGAACCGAAACTCGAGTACCAGCTCACCTATAGCTTGCCAGTGACACGACGCGTGTCGGTTGCCGTAGCGATGCTGCGCCACCGTAATTTTCTGTTCGAGGATGCGTACTACTGGGCTATCGGCTCGCTCACGTACACGCAGCCGATTTCACGCGCGATGCAGCTCACCGTCACCGGCTCGGCGGAGAAGCGCTTGCAGTCGGGCGGGCTCTTCTACGACGGGGTTGCAACGCTCGACCAGCAACTCGGCCCGACCCTGAAATTCGAGACGACCGTCCATCGTTACGAGAATTGGGGTGAGTTCGATCCGGCACCGACACAGAAAATCGAGATCGAGACCGGGTTCATCAAAAATTTCACCGATCGTCAATCGGTGTGGGTGTCGTTTCTTCGGCATTACCAAAACGGTATCCCGAACGACGCATTCTCGGTACTGCAGGTCAAATACGGGACTGCGTTCGGCCGCGGCGCGAGTTCACCATAAAGGAGCGTGTGGAGCTTCGGCTCCTTCCCAAAAGATACGGTGTTACTTGTCAAGCGGTTCCGTACAGGGGATCAAAGGCGCGTCCGGATTTGAGAACGCCATCGGCAAGGGTGAGGAGCTTGCGCATCGCGGCGGCAACGATAGTCATCTCGGTTTTTCCGCGGACGCTTAAGCGTTTAGCGAACGCGCGAATGGGCGGGTTGAAACGCATTGCCGAGATCGTCGGGAAGTAAAGTGCGTGCCTTAAGTGAGGGTTTCCGGTCTTCGCAAGTCGGCCGCGATGTTCGATCGATCCGGATTGATAGTGGCGAGGCGATAACCCAGCATAAGCGGCCACTGCCTCGTTTTACGACTGCAGCGAGCTGCTTATGATGCTCATCGAGGCTAAGCGCAGCGGCGATTTGCAACGCAAGTTACGTTCGCTTGAACGGATCGATCTACGGCTCATTGACGAACTGGGTTATACTCCGTTTGAACGTGAAGCGACAGATTTGCTCTTCAACGTTATCTCGGCTCGATACGAACGCAGCAGCTCAAATCGTAAAGTCCGCAAAGGGGTCAATTCCTCGCGACCGTTTCCACCGCTCTAAGCAGGACCAGCACGACGGGCCCCCGCTTACAGCCCGCACGTTTATCTCGATCGGATTCCCGACGCGCGGTGCATTTCGAACCGATATATTAGCGCTGAAATGAACTCTGAAGTGTCTTCGGATTATGAGCGCTGGCGAAGCGGCTGCCCCGCCGCCGTCCATTCCTTCATTCCGCCCTCAACGCTGAGGCAGGTCGTATGCCCAAGGCATTTCAACAACTTTACTGCTCGAAGACTTCTGTTTCCGGAACCGCAGACCAAAAGGATGTCGCGATCTCGCGGGAGTTTTTCCGATTCGCTCGCCAAGGCGGCGAGCGGGATGTGGATCGCGTCGGTGATATGCCCCGCCTGCCACTCGTCGTCTCCTCGCACATCGATGAGCAGCGCACCCTCGTGTAAGCGCCGTGACACTTCGCTCTTGTCGACGATCTCGGCTGCCCTTCGCGTAACACCGTCGCTCTGAGCAGTATGCGTGAGTTGGCATACGAACGCGTAGTGATAGGGAAAACTGCCCACGGCGACCGGGTGAAATCCGAATCGCCGAAGGCGCTCGCAAGCTTCCTCTTGCGAATAGACATGATCTGGGGGAGGGCCGACGGGCCGCTGCACGCCGGCATTCCAGTCGACGATGAGTGCGAATCCATCCTCGTTTATCAATGCGCGCAACCCCGCAAGCGCGTCGTCTTCGAGTTCATGCAGAACGTTGAGCGCAAAGACGCGATCTGCGATGCCGGCTCGAGCGGCTATTTCGTCCGCTTCTCCCACCGGCAGTAAGTTGGACCGTCTCGCTCGCGGTTTCGCGCGCAGGCGGTCGAGCATTGCCGACTGTTCATCTATTGCAACAATGGCAACGTCGGGCCGTCGTTCGGCAATCTCGATCGCATACGATCCGGTCCCCGTTCCGAAGTCAACCACGACCGCCGCCGGCGGCATGTCGAGCAGTTCCACCACTCGCGCGGGAGGGAGGTACTGGAATCGGTCCTCGTCATCGAGTCGAGCCGCGCTCGCTGGATTGAATCGCTCGACTTGGCGCGCGCCGTTGCGACCCCTCATAGTTTTGTTTCACAGACGTCGTGCAAAATGTTGATCCCCAGTTGATAGGCAGGCATTCCGGATGTAATGAGCGCCGTCTCAACGACGCCCAACAGATCTCGAATCGAGGCTCCCGCCTTTAACGCTGCCTCTGCATGGCAGTGAGCGGGCTCTGCACGGCACAGTGCTACCAGTTGCCCAAAGTGCACAAGCTGTTGAACTTCTCTCGGCAAAGGGTTGTTCGCGATAAGTTCAGCACGCAAGTTTTCGATCGATGAGACGGCTTTAGCGCGGTCCGCACGTTCCGCAATCGCTATCCGGCGTTTGATGCCGTCGGGAACGAAGCCGAAGAGCTCGGCATAAGGAGCGTGGGAAACCTCTTCAGTGGCCATACTAAACGGCCGCGGACATGGCGCGTCTCACATCATCGAGTGCGCCGGGCGGCAGATCGCGCGCGCCTCCAAGTGTCTCTGCGGAGATTTCTAGATTAGCACTTTCTTCCATCGCAATGAGATTCGCCGCAGCCTGTGAAATGCTCGACCCGAAAGCCAGAATTCCATGATTTCCGAGCAGCACCCCGATCGTAGCCGGACTGCTCCGCAGCACGTTGACGATCCCGTCGACCGAATCCGCCGTTCCCCGAGGCGCCCATGGGATGACCGAAATCGGCTCACCTTGACCGAACCGAATCATCGTCTCATGGCGACTGGGCAGCGGGCGGTTGGCAAGAGCAAACGCCGTAAGCGCCGGGGAGTGCGCGTGCACCACCCCGCCGATCTGAGTACTCGTGCGGTACGGAATCTGTCAACGGCTCTGAGACCGCTCATGTGAACAATTTGAGTACTACGCTGCTTGATCGTTCTCGATTGGTTTGTTGATCCAGACGGCTTCGGGCAGGCTAGCGAGTTTCGGTTCGCCATG
>JAABUX010000032.1_pt1 | contig 228954 bp, 212 predicted proteins | sample 5561851 | NCBI WGS metagenome assembly JAABUX01 (sample SAMN10711883, study PRJNA513361) | rock metagenome | isolation source: Antarctica rocks | place: Antarctica: Victoria Land, Richard Nunatak red sandstone | collected 2016-01-03 | reverse complement strand
ACGACTTCGCCGATAGTAACTTTCACCGTACCGGTCGGCTGATGCGCAAGCAGAATCGTAAGAAGACGGGCGAGGCGACTCTCCAAGACTTCCCGATACGGGTCATAGGTAAGCGCGATAGCCGGAATGCGCGGGTCGCTTCGCAGTGCCAAAGCATCGACCCATGCGCCCAGTTCGTACCAGACGCCCGTTGCGACCCCACTGATGAAGTCGTATTCGAAGCCGTGGTCCTCGATCGTCGGGGGAATCATCCCGCGACGTCCGCGCGGCTTGATGCCGACAAGAGCGCCCATGTTCACCACACGCAGAACGCTCAGATGTTGCTCTTCTCGATCGTCACCTCGGTGACCGGCCGTGTAGGTCGCGCCGATATCAGCTCGACCTTCGCGCTTCTCCGTCTTTCGTTTCTTTTCAATGCCGCGCGCATCGAGCATCTGGTCGTACGATGCGTACCACCAGCCGCGCTCGTCCGCTTCATTGTCCACGACGTTGTTTACGAGCAAATAGCGTGACTTGATCTATTTCGCGCCAGCGGCGATGCGCTTCAACGAGTTCGGCGTACAAGCCGTCGGCTTTGGGAAACGATCCTCTACACGCTCAACGCGTTTCTATTCATCCTCGTCGGGCTGCAATTGCGGCCGATCGTCGATTCGCTGCACGGCCGCTCCGTCGCCGGATTGTTACTTGCAGCGTTCGCAATAACGGCGACGCTCGTGGCGACGCGCGCTGTCTGGCTGTTCGCCCAAGCCTCAGTGCAACGCGCCTAAGATCGGCGATCCGTCGTGAATTGGAATCACGTCGCCTTGTCGTCTTGGGCGGGGATTCGCGGCGGCATATCGCTCGCGGCGGCACTCGGCATACCGCTTCTGGTCGCGCACCGACCGTTTCCCGACCGCTCCGCGATTATCTTCATTACGTTTGCGGTGATCTTGATGACGCTCGTCGGGCAGGGGCTCACGCTGCCCTTCGCCATCGGCGTACTTCGCATAAAATCCGATTCAGCCGACCGCGACGAGTTGCGAGCAGCGATCGGCGCCGCGACCGACGCCGTCCTCGCCCGGCTCGATAGCGGGGATCCCGCGACGCACGCGGTGCCGGCTCGGGCGGTGGCCGGCATTCGCCAACGTTATGCCGCCCGAGGTGCGCGATACGCGAAGCGCGACGGCGATACGGAAAGTATCCCGGCCGTTCCCCCTCGCGATCTCGAACGCGATTTGATCGATCTCGAGCGGCGGACGGTCGTGAGCATGCGCTGGTCCGGTGCGATCGACAACCGCGTCATGCAACGCGTCATACGCATGCTCGACTTGCCGCGGCTCTACGTCGATTCGACCGAAGCTAACGACCGCACGATCGGCGACGGTGACGGCGAAGGCGACGCCGACGGTGAAGCCGCGGGCGAACGGGCCCGCTAGCAGGCCCAGGCCTGCTAGAGCTTCACTTCAACGCCGAGTTCCACGAGGCGATCGGCTGGGATCCCCATGTCCTTCGGTAAGGTGCCCGACAGCTTTTGCATCACGTCGAAGGCCCAACGGCGCACGGCAAACATGCGCGGACGCTCGCCCACGACGATCTGCGGACGAGCGACGACGAACGACGTGTTCTCGTCATCGATGTCGAGCCCATGAACTTCGCACGACCGCGCGATCTGCGACAAGTTCGGGAGTTCCATAAAGCCGAAGCGCGCCGTCACGCGGACCAGATTAGCATTCAGGGTTTCGACCGAAACGCGCTCCGCTTCGTCGATGTACGGCTCCATCGAACCGACCATCGTCAGCAGGACGATGCGTTCGTGCAAGGCTTGCGCGCGCACCCAGTGATTGTTCAAAGTGAACGGTACGTCGTTCGGATCGCCGGTGAGAAAGACCGCGGTGCCTTCGATCGTCTGCGCCTTCTTGGAGGCTATCTGCGCGAGGAAGTCTTCCACCGGAATGCTGAGACGGCCGAGGTTGATCAAGACGCGACGGCGCCCTTCGTGCCACGTCATCGCGAGCGCGGTAAGCACGGCCGCGATCGCTAGCGGTAACCAGCCACCGGTTGGAATTTTTGCCAGGCCCGCGATGACGAAGCTCGCATCGAGAACGATAAACGCGCAGAACAGCGACCAAGCCGTCGCAGCGCTTTTGTGCAGCACGCGGCGGAGAACGAATGCGTAGAGGATGGTCGTCGCGGTCATGGTGAGCGACACGGCCAAGCCGTAAGCCGAAGCCAGCGCGTCGGAACTGCGAAAGACGATCACGAGCGCCACGCAACCGACGCCGAGCAGCACGTTGACCGCGGGAACGTAGACCTGCCCCGGGTAGCGGTCGGCGGTATGAACGACGCGCATGCGCGGCGCGAGATTGAGCGCAATGCCTTGCTCGACGAGCGTGAACGCGCCCGAGATCAGCGCCTGCGACGCGATGACGGTCGCAGCGGTCGCCAGCAGAATCATCGGAACGAGCGTCCAGCCGGGTGTGAGCGAGAAGAACGCGCCGTCGATTGCCTTCGGGTTGTCGAGCAACATGCCGCCTTGTCCGAGGTAATTGAGGAGCAGTGCTGGGAAGACGAGCGCGTACCAAGCCAGCGTAATCGGCTTGCGGCCGAAATGCGACATATCGGCGTACAGCGCTTCGACGCCCGTTACGCACAGCACCGTGCCGCCGAGCACGAGGAAGCCGAAGACACCGTGATGCGTCACGAACCACGCCGCATTACCGGGATTGAGCGCTAACAAGATCTGCGGGTGTGCGACCAGTGACACGAGACCGCATAGGGCGATGGCGACGAACCAGCACGCCATGACCGGACCGAACACGATGCCGACTTTTTCGGTGCCCCGCCATTGCACGACGAAGAGGCCGATCAAGATCGCGACCGTGATCGGCACTTCCCACGTCGTCGCAGCCGGCGTCAAGCCGCTGAACCCTTCGACCGCGGAAAGGACCGAAATCGCGGGCGTGATGATGCCGTCACCGAACAGCGTCGCACCGCCGACCACGCCGATGATCGCGATCGGCATCAGTGCGTTAAAGGCGCCGCGGCCGGGCTGGGGCATGAGCCGCGCCAGGAGCGCGAAGATGCCGCCTTCACCGCGATAATCGACCTTCATCACGAAGGTCACGTATTTGACGCACACGATGAGGATTAGCGTCCAGAGCAACACGGAGACGATGCCCATGACGTTCTGGCGCGTCGGTTCGGCATGAGCGCTCGTAAAGCAGGTCTTTAGCGTGTAGAGCGGGCTCGTACCGATGTCGCCGAAGACGACGCCGAGCGCGGCGAGTGCGACCGTGCCGCCGAGGCGCCGTTTCGCAAAAGGCTGCGTGGCAGCCGGCAGTGGTTTGGCAACGTCGACGGACATTCAGCTCCCGTTCCCAGTATCGACCCGAGGTATCACGGCATTCGCATCGTGTCCGCTCGTTCCGCCGCGCCGGACGTCGTCATCGTAGGAGCAGGCGCCGCGGGTCTCGCCGCTGCGCGCGCGTGCGCGCAGCGCGGGCTCACTGTCGACATGCTCGAAGCCCGCGCGAACGTGGGCGGCCGCGCCCAATCGATCGACGTTCCCGGCGTCGCCGTGCCGTTGGAACTCGGACCGGAGTTCGTCCACGGCCGGCCGGACGTCACGTTGTCGCTGCTGCGCGAGTTCGGCTTAGCAGAGATCGAAACGTCCGACGATGCCTGGGTCCGCGATGGCAATGAGCTGCGGCGACTTGCGCCGGATGAAGGCTTCGCCGCCGCAAGCGATCTCGTGCGTCGCGCTGCAGCGGTGCTCGGTCCCGAAGACGATGCGACGGTCGACGCGGCGCTGCGGCCCTTCGATGTGGGCGAGAGCGCGGACGCCGCGCGCTGGGCACGCGCGCTCGTGGCGGGCTTCGATGCGGCCGATGTCACGCGCGCGGGCATCCGGGCCGTGGCCGCGGAGTGGGCCGGCGACGAGAGTGCCGCGGCCGGTGAGTCGCGCATCGTAGACGGCTACGGCGCCCTCTTCTCGGCGCTCGCGTGCTCGCTCGACCCGCAGCTCGTGCGACTGCGCTTACGCACGGTCGTCCGCAGCATCGTCTGGCGGCGCGGCGAGGTGCGCGTCGAGGCGACGGGCGTCGACGGCGAGCCGCTTACGGTGCGCGCGCCGCGCGCGATCGTAACGCTGCCGGTCGGCGTCCTCGCCGCGGGCGACGTTCGCTTCGAGCCTGGGCTGGCGCCGTCGGTGCGGGACGGACTCGCGCGCATCGCTGCCGGCAGCGTCCTCAAGGTGCTGCTGGTCTTTCGTTCGGCTTGGTGGGAGCGGCTCGACGACGGCCGTTATCGCGACGGCGCGTTCTTTCATCGCACGACGAACGCGGGTTTTGCAACGTATTGGTCCCGAGCGCCGCTGCACGTGCCGGTGCTGACCGCGTGGTCGGGCGGCAGCGCGGCCGCCTCGTTGCTCCGGTGCGACGAGCCGCAACTCATCGCGGCCGCGCTCGACGGCTTGCGCGATCTGTTCGGCGTGGATGCGGCGGCGCAGGCACGCGACGAACTGGTGGTCGCGCACGCGCACGATTGGCAGCGCGATCCGTTCGCGCGCGGCGCGTACAGCTATGCGCTCGCCGGCGCGGGCGACGCGCGTCAACGGCTCGTGCAGCCGATGGACGGAACGCTCGTGCTCGCCGGCGAGGCAGCTAGCGAGACGGTGCAGGCGGGCACCGTCGCCGGTGCGATGCAAAGCGGCATCGCGGCTGTGAAGGCGTTATTCGGTTAGCCGGCAGGCGAATGCGGGGTTCGCGTTCGGCTTCTGCAAACGCGATGCGGTGCATTCGTGCCTGCGTCGCGTTGACGATGATCGCGGCGACGGCGACGGCGACGTTGTCGACGACACGTGCGGCAACGGCGCCGGCGCAACGCGGCGCGATCGCGCGTTCGCCTGCAGCGACGGACGTGTCGGCGCTCGATCTGATCGAGCTGGAGATCGGCTACACCACGCTGCTCTCCGTTTACTACAAGCCCGTCGCGCCGAAGACGCTGGTCGACGGCGCGCGCACGGGACTCACCGCCTACCTCGTCACGCGCGGCATCGACACGACGCTGCCCTACGCGCCCGCCCACATCGGGCGCGGCGCCGGCGGCGATTTCGTGACCAAGCTCGTGCTCGATGCGACGTTGCGCCATCCCAAGCGCGTAACCGCGCGCGGTCTCGTGCAAGCGGCCGTCGCCGGTGAAGCGGCAGCCGTGCGCGATCCGTATACGTTGTTGTTTCGCCCGCGCGAATACCGGGCGTTCGATGCGTATCTCGGTAACGACGCCTTCGGCGGCATCGGAGCGATGCTCGCGATCGATTCGAGCGGCGTGGTACGCGTCGAGAGTACGTTTGCCGATGGTCCGGCGCAGCGTGCGGGGGTGCGCGCCGGCGACGCGATCGTCGCGATCGACGGGCATTCCGTTAGCGGGCGCGACGCGGCGAGCGTCGGGCGCGCGCTGCGCGGAAAGATCGGCTCGACCGTGCGCGTATCGCTCGTCCGCGACGGACGTCCGCTCGGCGCTCCCATCGCAATCGAACGCGCGAAAATCGCGCCGCCGGTCGTGACGGCCTCGACCGTTGAGCCGGGCGTCGGCTACGTGCGCTTAGCGACCTTCGGCGACGACGCGGCGGCGCAGGTCCGTTCCGCCATCGACCGGCTGCAGCGAGACGGCACGAAAGCGCTCGTGCTCGATTTGCGTGGAAACGGCGGCGGCTACGGCGACGAGGCGCGCAAAGTAGCCGCGCTCTTCGTTAGCGGGCCGATTTTTTCGACGCGCGACCGCACCGAAGCGACGCGCGTCGAGCGTGCGAGCGGTGCCGTCGCGTTCGCCGGTGCGATGGCGGTGCTCGTCGACGGCGACACCGCGTCGGCGTCGGAGATCGTCGTCGGCGCGCTGCAAGACGATGGCCGGGCCACCATCGTCGGGACGAAGACGTTCGGCAAAGGCGTCGTGCAATCGATCTTCCCGCTCCCCGACGGCGCCGCGCTGAAAGTGACCACCGCACGATACTTCACGCCGAAGGGGCGTGCGATCGACCGCACGGGCCTCGAGCCCGACGTCGTCGTTGCGGCACGAGCGAACGCGGTCCGTGGCGACCCGGCGACCGACGCGCAACTGGCGCGCGCGCTCGACGTCGTGCGGAATGGCTTGTGACGGTGGCGTTCCCGCAGGAGCAAGTAAGCACGTGCTGCGGCAGCGTCGATACCGGGGGAGGGCGACTGATCCTTTTGGCCGCTTCGCGTAAGCCAGAGCGCAGACGCGCGAGGTCGTTCGAGAAGTCGGCGCGCTTCGGATGAGGCATTCGTCGAGACCGCTAGCGCGACGTAGCGACGCGCTCCGCCAGGTAGGCGTCGAGGCCGTCCTGCCACGCCGGCGCGGCCGGCATGCCGAGGCGGCCCATCGCGTTATGCGCGAGTGCCGAATATTGCGGACGGCGTGCGAGCGATGGAAACGTCGCTTGCGTCACCGCGGTAACGTCGGCCGAAATGTTCGCGCGCCGTAACGCCTCCTTAGCGAACTCGTACCAGGTGGACGCGCCGGCGTTCGTCACGTGATAGGTTCCGTAACGTTCGGTTTCGACGATGCGTCGCATCGACTCGGCGACGTGGCGCGCGTACGACGGCGAGAACGTCACGTCGTCGACTACGCGCAGGGACTTGCCCGCGGCGGCTTGTTCTAAGATGCGCTCGATGAACGTATAGCCTTTGGTGCTGCTTCCCGCGATGCCGTACAAGCCGCTCGTGCGAAAAACGTACCGGCGCTGCGTCGACCGTTCGATCAGTAATTCTCCGGCGTACTTTGAGACGCCGTACGCGTTGAGCGGCCTTGCGGGGGCGCCTTCGTCGTACGGTTCGTGCGCCTCGCCGTCGAAGATGTAATCGGTGCTGACGTGCGCGAAGGCGACGTTCGCGAGCGCGCATTCGGCCGCGCAACGGTCGACGGCGAGCGCATTTACCGCGAACGCGCGCTCGGGTTGCGTCTCGCAGAGTTCGACGTTATGGAACGCGGCCGTGTTGATGACGAGGTCGGGCGCGTGCCGCTGCAGCGCGGTCGCGAACGCCCCAGGGCGCTCGATATCGACGAGCCCGTGATCGACGCCCACCGCGTCGACGTCGGCGAAGACCTTCATGAGTTCGCGCCCGAGTTGACCCGAGGCGCCGACGATGAGGACGCGCACGCGTTACGGCAGGATGCCTGCGTCGGCGAGTAGCGGCGCTTCGCGGTCCTTGGCGGAGATGCGGGGCGGCCCCGTTAGCGGCCAGGCGATCGCGAGCTGCGGGTCGTCCCAGCGGATCGTGCCTTCAGTCGACGGATCGTAGAGCGCACCGTGTTTGTACGAGAAGACGACGTCGTCGGCGAGGGCCACGAAGCCGTGCGCGAAGCCTGGCGGAATATAGAGCTGCTTGTGGTTGTGTTCGCTCAAAATGAAGCCTTGCCAGCGCAGAAACGTTGTGGAGCCGGGCCGGATATCGACGATCGCGTCCCAGATCGTGCCGCGCAAGACTTGCACGAATTTCGACATACGCCGGTCGTAGTGTAGCCCGCGGACGACGTTGCGCGTCGAAAACGAGACGCTGTCCTGCACGAAGTCGTCGGTAAGCCCGAATTCGCAATACTTACGCGTCGAGTACGTCTCTTTGAAAAAGCCGCGGTCGTCTTCGTACACGTCGGGGACGAAGAGGCGCGCATCCGCAAAGATGGTCGGCTGCGTTACGATCGCCATGAGGCGCCGCTTCTTTCGAGGGCCGGCACGCCCTTCGCACGCGCGACGTGCGTCGCTTTGGCACGAGCCTCGGCGACGTCGACGTTCGCGCGGCGCACGTAGAGCTTGCGCCAATATGCCTTGCCGCTGACACGCGCGATGAGGTCGGATGCGGCGCGCGCGTCCACCACGCCGGAATGCGTCTCGACCAATACCGTCGGCGCGGAACCCCCGTCTTGTCCGAGCGGAAGACGGTGCATAAGCTGCTCTTGCGAGTCGGCCCACACGTCGTCGCCGTAGTCCTCGCGTAAGGCTTCCAAGCAGCTACGAAACGTCGAGAGATCGCTTTCGGCGTTGTACTCCGCGACGAGCGCGAAGAGCGTCTCGCGGTTGCGCACCGCGCGCGACGCTTCGTCCGGCGCGAAGCGCATCGCTTCGAACGCGCGGAAGTCGTCCCATGCCAAGAACGCGTCGATCGGATCGAGCGTGCGAGGGTCCGGCCACACCTGCCGCAGCGCTTCGTGCAAGATGCGCTCGAACTGGCGAGTCGTGTGGTGAAAATATACCGCGCCGAACATCATGTAGCGAGCCAGCACGAACGACTCGAGCGCGACGACGCCGCGCCCGTCGACCCCGAGCGCCGGGCGCCCGTGCGATTCGAGGACGCGCAGCGATCCGATCAGTTGATCCGCATCGAAACGGCCACTGGCGACGCCCGTGAAGTAGGCATCGCGCAACAAGTAGTCCATGCGGTCGGCATCCAGATTTGGTCCGCTAACGAGCTCCCGAAGGACGGGATACGGCGTCTCTGCGTCGCCCGTGATGAGCGCCAGCACGTCGCGCGCCTCGACGCCGATGCGCCCCAGCGCCGTCGCGACCTCGGGCAGCGCGAGAATCGCCTTGGTGCGCTGTTCGTGCGGGATGCCAAGCACCGCCTCGCACGCATGGCTAAACGGGCCGTGCCCGACGTCGTGAAGCAGCAGGCTCGCGCGTAAGAGTCGACGCTGCGTCGCATAATCTGCTTCGCCGCTAAAGTATCCGCGATCGTGACGGCGCAGCGATTCGAGGATGCGCTCTCCCGTGGCGAGCGCACCGAGCGCGTGGCCGAAACGCGTATGTTCGGCGGCGGGGTAGGCGAGATACGCAAGGCCCAGTTGGCGAAGTCGGCGCAAGCGTTGCAACGGCTCCGCGTCGAGCAGCGCCCGTTCGCCGTCGTCGATCTCGATGAAGTGGTGGATCGGATCGAATATCCGCTTCATTCGTAGGCGTGCTTCGCGCCGAACCGGGGTCGGCCTCGCGGGCGGCTCGCGCTACGGGACGACTGCGGCCGTTGCGTGAAGGATTCGGCGATGGCCTTGCAACGCTATGCGGACCGTTGTAACGCGCGGCGCGTGCTGCTCGGGGTGGCGCTCGAGCGCGTGGTCGCGGCACTCAAGCTTGAGCCGGAGGTACGCGCGGCATTCGTCTTTGGTTCCTTTGCAACCGATCGTGTCGGGCCACTGAGTGATCTCGACGTTCTCGTCGTACGCGACACGACGCTCGGGATCGTCGACCGCGTCGCCGACCTCAAACTGGCGGCTCGCGGTCCCGTGCCGCTCGACCTCATCGTCGTCACCCCGGAGGAATTGGAGACGACCTTTGGACGGAGTTCTTTCGGTGCGACTATCCTGCGGACGGGGCAGCTGATTTATGCAGCGTGACCGATTTGCGGCAGCAGCGGTCTGGTTGCGTAACGCCGCAATAGACTTAGCGCTCGCGACCGAGGTTGTGGAGCGCTTTCCGTCGCGAGCATGCTTTCATTCGCAGCAAGCCGCCGAGCTGGCGCTCAAAGCCACGCTGATCGCGTTAAGTGACGATCATCCGCGCTCGCACGTGGGCGAAATGCTTACGAACGAAATCTCAAGCTTAGGCGTGTCCGTGCCGCCCGGCGTGATTACCGCTGCTAATCGTCTCGACTTGTTTTACATTGGTTCGCGCTATCCGGACGCACTTGGCGGAGCGGATCCGTCGAAGGTGTTGCAGCCGAGCGACGCGGCCGGCGCAATCGCCTTGGCGCAGACCGTATACGACTTTGCCGAGCGGGCCATTGGAGGCGCTTCGAAATAATGTAACGGCACGCGGCATAACGTCCGCTTGCATTCGGCGGGACGCTCCGCGCTTGCGCCGTAAGAGTGGGCAATGCGCGTTGTGGTAACGGGTGGCGGCGGCTACATCGGCGTCGTGCTGTGTCGTCGGCTGCTCGAGGCCGGTCACCAACCGGTCGTCTACGACCGACTGTTCTGGGGTCGCAAGCCGCTAGCCGGGCTCGACGTGGAGATCGTGCAAGGCGATCTGCGCCAGTTCGACGAGTCGGTACTGCGTGGGGTCGACGCGGTGTGTCACCTCTCCGGTTTGTCGAACGATCCAACGGCCGAGTATAATACCGACGCGAACTGGCAGATGAATGCGGTCGCAACCGAGCGGCTCGTCGCCGCGTGCGTTGCTCGCGGAATCGAACGCTTTACGTTCGCGTCGAGCGCATCGATCTACGATAGCGACGCGTCCTCGAGCGAGCTGTCACGTTCCCCCGAGATGTGTGACGAGACGACGCCTGTTCGTCCGCGCGGCGCGTACTCACTTTCGAAAAAGTATGCGGAGGACGTCGTGCTCCGCGCCGCAAGTTCTGAGTTTGCGCCGGTCGTGTTTCGTCAGGGCACTGTGTACGGTTACAGCCCGAGAATGCGCTTCGATCTGGTCGTGAACACGTTTGTAAAGGACGCGATCGTACTCCGTAAGTTGTATCTGCACGGCGGCGGTTGGATGTGGCGGCCGTTGGTCGACGTTGAAGACGTCGCCGCCGTGCACGTTGCGGCGCTTGCGGCGCCAACCGGCGTTCTCCGCGGCGAGATGTTCAACGTGCTTGAAGAAAATTATCAGATTCGTCAGCTCGCCATGTTAGTCGCTGGATCGCTCGGGCTTGTCGATCCGCCAATCGCCGTGCGGCTCGTTGAGTCGCCGTTACCGTCGCTCGTTCGAAATTACCGAATGAGTAACGCAAAGCTAAGCCGGGCTCTCGGCTTAACGCCGTCGCGAACGGTTCTCGAGTCGATCCAGCACATGCTCACGAAGCTGCCGCTCGACCGTATCGACGAGTACGGCGATCCGCGGTACTACAATATCCGCTGGATGACACTGCTCGAGAGCGTCTATTTCGAACAACGTGCGTTTCAAGGAATATTTTCAACATGATGTCACCGTTATCCACGCTTTAACTTGAATGCGATAGTCGGGGAGCGGCAGCAACACGTGCGGTACTCGTATTACCGTCCTCTTTGCACGCTAGTGTGCTGACCCGTAAGTGGCATGGCACGTCTTGATCTTTCGCAGAATGGTTCTCGCGGATTTTGTCCAGACGAAAGGCTTCGCGTTTTTATTGTGTTCGATAGCATAGGCTGTTATCGCGCGCTCAAGGTCACGAACGCTTCGAAATGTCCCGCGACGGATGCGTTTTTGCGTAATCTCCGAAAAGAATCGCTCCCACGGCGTTCAGCCACGAAGAACTCGAGGGCGTGAAATGGACGTGATAACGAGGCCGCTCAGCGAGCCATGCTTTGACGGCGGCATGCTTATGGGTCGCATAGTTATCCATAATGAGGTGAACGTCAACTTTTGATGGAACACTTGCATCGACATGTTCGAGGAATGTGATGAACTCGGCTTAAAGCTTCTAATAACGATTCTAACAAGGAATCCGTGGACGTTAAATAAACTAACGGCTTAAGCGCACTTGCTTATGTGAAAGAATCGAATGGGGCTACGTTCCGCTTTTGGCTGTGCAGTAACATCTGCTACCCTTTTCGTTGCTTGCAGCGGTGGCAGTAGTCCTACTCCTGGCCCGACGGCAAAGCCTACAGCGACGTTGACCACGCCCCCGGGGCCGACCATGACGCCAACGGCGACACCTACGCCATCTTCATCGCCGTTCGCTTGCGTGTCGGGGGGCGTCGCGTCGTTCAACCCTGCGTGCCTGATCTTTTTGAGTCCGAACGCTCCCCCGCAGAGCTTCACAGTCAGCGAAGCGGGTTATACCGGTAGCTTCTCCGTCGATCCGGCTTCGACGTGCCTGACGCACCCACCAGGCTCTGCCGCCGCTACGATATCTCCAATGGCTGGTGCAACGACGTTTACCGTCACGCCGGGAGCCGCGACCCCGCAGATTGCGGGCACCTGTAGCTTCTCGCTCTTGGACGCAAACGGGCAGGCTTCGATTTACAACGTTGCCGTTACGAATACGGTTGTTGGCGGACAGTGAGGCTCGTGCATATGAATCGCGTGAAACGTGCGTATCTAGTCGTTGCCGCGTTAGCTATTTCGTTCGGCGTGAACGCTTGCTCGAATTCCCCCGTTACGCTTTCAAATTTGAAAGCGCAGTCACCCGGTCAGTCGTCGCGAAGAGCTTCCGTGACGATCCGCATCGTGCCGCCGGCTCGATCTGCGAACTCGCGCCGAACCGAGAAGTCGCGCCGGACCCCGGACTTTCTGTCTCCTGCGACGCAGTCGGTGAGCGTATCGATCGCGGGCCCGGGAGGAGTAACGGTAGGTCCGTTTGTGGGGAATTGCACGGGCGGTTTCTGCACGCAGACGGTCAGTGCTCCGCTCGGTGCCGATACCTTCACGGTCGCGTTGTATGATACGGCAAATGGCGCCGGAAAGCTCTTGTCGAGCGGAAGCACCGTGGCAACGATTCTCGCAGGCGCCAATAACTTCGTCAATCTTACCTTTAATCCAGTCGTGGCTTCCGCTACGGCCGGACTTTCCGTGCCGGTCGGCGCGGGGACACCCACGTCCGTGCCTGTGGTACTCAACGCACTGGATCCCAGCGGCGCGACCATCGTTGGCCCCGGTAATTATCAGGACGCTGCGGGTGCTCCCGTGACGCTATCGCTTTCGCTCTCCGATCCTACCGGACACAGTGTACTGGTCGGTACAAAATCATTCTCGTCGCCGCCTTCGAGTACGACCTTGCCGCTCGCGCTGTCTTACGATGGTACGCCTCTGAACTTCACGTATCCGACCCTCACGGTGTCGGAGAACGGCACCGTCCTCTCGTCGTCGGTCATTACGATCCTACCGAATCCCGTATCGTCTCCCGTCCCGGTCCTTGCAAGCGGCGACAACGTTACCTCGGCGACCCGCGGGCCCGACGGCAACGCCTGGTTTACGGCATCCAGCGGTCAGGTTGGGGTGTATGCCCTTGCAACCGGGACGGTGAGCCATTACCCGTTGCCCAACCCGGCGACGAACCCAGGCCTCATCACCACGGGTTCTGACGGGAACCTGTGGTTCTTCGAGCATGCCAACACGCGCTTCGGGCGGATAACGCCAACCGGAATTCTGCGGGAATTCCCAGCGAGTTTCGACATAACTGACCTAGTCGTCGGCATCGATGGTCAGCTGTGGTTCGCGACGCTAAATGTGGGCAATGCCTCCTTTGGCAAGATCGCGGCTGACGGCACAATTTATCTGTATAATACCCCCGGCGAGTCGGTCCGCGGCCTTACGAAAGGTCCCAGCGGACGCATGTGGCTTTTGACAGATGCCAACGCATCTGCGCAAAATCTCGTCAGTTTCGCTTCTGATGGAACCGTACAGAGTTCTGTGCCAATTAACAATCCGGTCGGGCCGCCGGGCGGCTACGTAGGTCTGTACCTTGGCGGGAACGGTAAATTGTACGCATCCGCTTCTAGCGTAGGCACCTCCATCATTTCATTATTGTCGCCCGCCGGAGCGGAATCGACCGTGTGTACCGTTGGCTCCGACTTCCCCTTCGTTGTCAACGGGCTAAGAGACGGGACCCTGTTATTTCACGGAGCGATGGAGCGCTCCGCTGAAACGTTCGACGCAATTAAGCCCGACGGCACGTGCGTCAGTACGTCTATCACCGAGCGGTACCCTGTCACCGGACCTATAGCGGCGGGTCCTATTGGCACCTACTATCAATTCAGCAATGGGGCCGTCACGAAGATTGCCTATTAGCGACCGTTACCGGGTACGAACGCCAACGGGAAAAGGAGAAAAGCCAGGACACATCGTGTTTACCAAGGCGCGAATTCCCGTCAACCAGTCCGCAGGAATCGAATATTGGACGGCTGTTGGAAGTCGCCGCCAAACAAACCAGCAGCGATCGAAGCATTCAGCCTCCTGAAGCGATAATCGGGCGAAAAGTTTGCGCATGGTCATCGGTGTGAAGTATTGAATGTGCCCCTCTGGCATGATGTACGGCGTTCTTGGAAGCCAGCGTATTACGTTCCAGTTCTCCGTGTGGACGTACACGATGCCCCCGACACGCGCATACGACAAAAGGTCGCGAACGAACTCGACCGGGTCGGGAACGTGCTCAATGACTTCAATTGCGCTAACAACGTCGAAGCTGCCACGCATTCCAGCGAGCTCGGCAGAAGTTAATATCTCGATTCCTTTAGCGCGGCATAAGTGCAAGGCCGCAGAGGAGTCATCGAACCCGAACGCCGCACCGCCGCGCGAACGTACCGCTTCAATGAGCGTACCGGTTCCGCAACCAACGTCTAGCCAGCGAGCGCCTTGGATCGCCTTACCGAAGGCGCTCTCAACCGTCGCGATGATCCGCTCGTTTTCGGCGTTCGTCCATGTTGAAGTCGGGGCGGTGTAGTCGACGGCACGGTCGAAGCCGCGTCCGCAATAATATTCCCCGTCGTATAACTCACCGATTCGCTCGTTTGGTATTCGTGGGTCGACTCGAACGAGATCGCAAATTCGGCATCTCACGACGACAAATGTTGTCGTGACGGCTACGCCGCTTTTCCGAAGAAGAATCTTTCCACCAGCGGTTCCGCAAAGGGGGCACGGATAGGAAACGAGTTCGAACGGTCCGTAGGCCAAAATTCTCTCCAGTAGCTCGTTCAGAGGCGCCTAAGGGTGCTTTTCTTCAAGGGGTATTCTTACTTTGGACAACGCGTCTCCCGTAAAAGCGCAGTGCTTCATTTGCGGACGACGTGCCGAGTTTATAGGTCATGCGGTCGTAGCGCCCTTCGTTTGTGAATTGGCTCGGCTGCCCTTAGGAACGCCTTCGCAAGCCATGTTCTGCGCCGCCTGCGATCTAGCGTTCTTCGCCCGCCGATATAACGAAGAGGAAATGTCGTCTCTCTATGGCTCTTATCGCGACAAGCCATATGTAGCCGTACGCCGTCGCTGGGAACCATGGTATTCTGATAAAGTGAACGACGCGTATATGGGGGACGCCAATAAAGCCGTACGCGAACGCCAGCAGTTTATGGTAGACAACCTATCGGCCTGCGGCAAATGGGCGCATATAGCTGCGTAGTAGACGTGGGTGGCGACGAAGGCCAGTTTATTCCCGATACGATCGATGCTGCTCAACGCCTCGTGTTTGACGTTTCCGCAAAGCCCCTACGAACGGGTGTAGAGCGTATCGGCGACCATGAAGAATTGCGTACCGCGCGCCCAGGTCTCGTAATAATGGCGCATGTGTTGGAGCATCTGAGTGACCCTCTACGTCAACTGCGTGAAATTTATGACGCATCGCCTATCGGCAGCGTCTTCTATGCTGAGGTACCGCTCGATCGACCGCAGTTATCCCGTTATCATCGTACTGACCTCTACCGTCTTTGGCTTCAAGCAACGTCTCGTGCGAAGGGCGTATTTATGGCACTGGACTTTCTTACGGGAGCCTGTAGGCAGCTGTTCGGCAAGGTTCCGGCGCTCGGCATCGTCAAGCAGTCCGAACACGTTAGCTATTTTTCGCCCGATTCACTGGGAGCCATATTGCGGAGCGCCGGCTACGACGTTCTTCACTACACGATGGACCGGAACGCAAAAACAGGCTCGTATCGGCTCGGCAGGTTGGGAATGGTGGCCGTTAAGACTTGAGGGCGTAGCAGCAATGACTGACCGGTTAGCAATGGCTCAGGCGACGCTCCAGCTCCTCGACTTGTTGTTCTAATCGTCGTACTTCAGAATGTAATTCGCTCGTCGCCGCGAGATTGACCGCAAGGGAGTTATTCAGGTCGAATGAGCGGTGGTGGTCGCCTGTGAGTTCCTCTGGCGCGTCATCCGCGATGATGCCGATGTGTCGTCCCATTGAATTTGGCTCCGTTCGGAGACGGAAGGTAACGACCTTGGTGTGATCTATGAGCGCCAACGCGTCTACGCGAAGGGGCTCGACCTGTTTCTTAGCGGAGCGAGAAGACAGCGAATGGTAAGACCCGTGTAAGCCCATATTTCCGTACGTGTCGACTGTAAGTTCGTCTTGCGGCTTGTTGAGTGTGACGGCAGAGATAGTCAAGATGCGCCCGTCGATCCCAGCGACAGCCGATGCAGGACTCGATAACAATAGGGTGCTGCCAGTCCGATCGGCATTGTTGGGAAAGGACAGCACCGGGTTGCCAGGAAGCGCGACGCTCGATACACGCGATGGATCTGGTTGGGCGCAGCCGGTAATGCAAACAGTGTAATATACGACTACTGCAGCGATTACGGCGTAGCGTAAGAATCGAATCATTTGCTTTGCACTCCTTCGCAATGCGCGATCTCGTAATTCGCAGACCGGAGGACGATCGATCTCCGGAGGCCAGGAACGAATTCGCCGCAGTCGGCGCTCCGGTGATACGCGACGAGCCACCCCGTTCGGCGCACGTCGTGGTGGTATCGCTCTAAATACGTTCGCCTACGTTCAAAAGGCAGCGTTTGTAGGGTATTGAAGGGCCCGATGGGGCTGATGGGCAGCCACGCCACGTGTTCGACCACTCGCCCGCGCTGATCCCGAGAAAACGGCAACAGCTCTCCAAGTTCGAGCTTATTCGCAAGGTATTCGACTGGAAAGATGACGTCATCGTCCGGCTTCACGCCGGCACGAGAGCTGAGAGCGGCGAGCTCGCCGCTAATCATCGGAAAGCTTGCGGTACTATCAAGAAAAGCGTGCCGAGTCAAAGGAATTTGCATACGTGCGAGGTATGCCGGCTCGCCGAAAGCATACGCGAAAAGGAGCGTGCTCAGCGGAACTAAAGCTGCCCGGGCTGGTACGTCGACAAGAAGCGGACCACGCTCAAGGCGCTCTAATGCAAGGATCGCACCGCAGCATACGGCTATCACCGGTGCAAGGCCGTTGGCATGGACTTCGATAGGCTCTCCTACATAGTAAGCGCAGACTCCCCACAAACCAAACCAACAACTTACAATGACCGGTAAACATTGATACCGGCGCTGGCGGATTGCGGCTACAGCGGCACTGCCAACTGCCACCAGTACCGTGACTAGCACCCACACCGCTCCGCGTACGTTCGGTGTCCAAAGTAACCCGCTAGCGTCTCGCTGGTACGCAACCGAATACTCGAAATATGACGTCCAATCGGGCCCGTGCCCTAATCTGAGCCAGAATACCGCTTCAGTGGCAAGATAGAGTAAGACCGGGACGAACAGCAGGCCGCATATCCGCGCGATGCCGGACATCGAGAGCCGCTTACCTCTGATCGCTTGGTAGAACACGTCGGACACCACATACGCACTCCAAGCAACGCCCGCGAAAACGCCACTTTCAAGTGACCATGCAAGCGAAACGGCCCAGATAAGATAACCCGCGAGGTAGCCGGCCGTTTTAAGCATCGGGTGTCGTTGAAAACGATGTAGGAAAAGTGTGAGTGCTATAATTGCCAGAAGCCATTGAAATCGCAGGCCGAGCTGAGGATATATGCGCCAGCCCATGGGATGCCGGCCGCCTTGATCGCTGAAGACGACGGACACGGCTAAGCCGAGCGCGAAAACTCGATTCGCGAATCCGCTCCGACGATACGTATACAACCACAGTATGAGGCAGGAGACGGCCACCATCACAAGAGCCGTTTCGAAGTACAGGGCCTGCCAGGTACTGACGTTCGGCCACATCGCGAGAGAAACTTCGGACAGAACCCCATATTGCGACGGAAAATCCCACAGAGGCCATGCGCCTTGCCGGATAAAGTTGGCCGGTTCCGCCCAAAATGTTCTGTGATAGGGAATCCAGTCCGCTAACAGTTGGTCGGTGCGAAGGCTAAGCCCCGTGAAAATCGTAAACGCGACTAACCAATAGGCGACTGGAACGCGTTGGCGCGTAGACGTCGTAAAGGTCGCGAACTCTCGTAGTGTCAAGGCCAGCGCGATCGCGAAGGCGACCGGAGCAGCGGCTGTTGATGGCACTGCCGCTAGCAGCCACTGGTCGAGTGGCACGGAGGTAAAACCGAGTGCCAGTGCCCAGGCGACGACTGACGAAAGAAATATGCTTAAGAGCGTTTTTAATTTCGATGACGCTGAGGGAGCGATGCTAATGAAAGCGAGCCCTTGCAGTAGCGCAATCAGGAGTGATATTCGCCTATGGGCATCGACGACTAGCCAGGCAGCGGTTGCTACGAAGATGCAGGTAAGCGTTGCTCGAATCGTCGCTACGGTCGAACCTACGTCGCCGTCGTCGAACACGCAGTGCAGAGCACGACGCGCGCGGATAGCTGACGCTCGGGCGGGCGCGCCGATGAACCAAGGTAACCCGAGCGCGACGACGGATAGCCATATTGCAATCGACCGGATCTGCGAGCTGCCGAAATCCGTAACGATCGCCGTAGTTGCCAGCAAAGCGAACGCTCCGATTGCGCGGCCGCTGAAGACCCGGGGAGATTTTGCGATTGGCAAGAGTCGAACCCAAGTCGGAACGGGAGCACGCTTGCAAAATTCTACCAGGCGCCTGCGCACGTTACTATTTAAACCGTACAACGCCGCAAACGGCATTACGCCGATACCGACAAGTAGCCACTGCCGAACTATTAGACCCTGTGGCTCCCAAACGGAGGTTCGTAAGAAGCTAGCGCAACTCACCGAAACCGCAAGCGCGACGACGAATCCACCAAGCACGAGGAATTGCCCGTCTTCGTGTTGATCAGCGTGGGAGCCAGCTCCGTCCTGGATCACTGCGTCACGGCCCGGTGTCCTGGACGCGGACTGTCGCTACTACGAGCCGAGATTCGATATGGGATCCGAGGTTCGCGTGAGGTACGCCTAACTCTTCCGGCGCTACCGGCGCGTCGCTAAAAAAGGTAACTGCGAAACGCTGCGGGGCAGTCGCCGGTACGCTAAAGCGGATTGGATTACCGGTGACCGAAATCTGGTATGACCTCTTGAAGTACGGTGCCGAAACGGTGACGTGCCCAGGAGCGGCGACAAATAGCCAAGCTGAAAAGGTCGTCCGCTTCTTGACGCATGCGCTTCTCGAAACGGTAACGCTCGCGTCTTGCCCAGCATAACGCCAATCCTGGTTTGCTTGACCCGTTGCTGAGAGGTAGTTCGTAACCCAAAAATTCCAGCGCTTGTAAATATTCGGGGCAACGAAACCTTTGGAAAAGTATGCACTCGGCTCGTCGGCTCGGTACATGTGCGATAACGTCGTAGGCCCGCAGCTGCGCTTTACGTCCTCGATCAGGCTCGACCCGAGTGAGCCGTGCCTTCTCGTGACAAGCCCCGGAACCGGCTGCTCGAACTGTTCGGCCGCTATGTCGCGATCGCGATCGTTTGGAAAAGGCCGGAAGTATCGCGCTCGCGAGAACCGAACGCCGGACGGAGTCCTAGACCCGTATGCAAGCGTTAAGCCACCGGCCTCTGCGCCATTTAGCTCGCGCCGGACGACCCAAATATCTCGCCCAGGTCCCACGTTTCTTAGCGCACGGTAATGTAACAAGGTGTATCGATTTTGAATGGACTCGGGGAATAGTACTGCAATATCGTTTCCAACATGACCATCCGTTTGCTCGGCAATCGGTAGTGGAGTGCCTTTATCAAAGGCGATCACGCTTCCCATACGAATTTCCTTGAAGATACCGGCCTCGTCGGAAAGTGCGAGGAGACGAATCGTCTCATAGTTGTTCCTATGATATGCTATCACGCGGGCGTTGACGCGTTGATTGCCGTACACCAGCGCAAAGTCCATTGCGGTCGCTCCTATCACGAGACAAATCCGCGAAGAGCCTACCCGGGAATATTCCAACAGCGCTAAGAGAACCGCTGCATACACGAAGCCGAATCCAAAGAAGCCTACATACACGCTCGAATACGCTTCGCCAAGCGGCAATCCCGTCGACCACTGTCCGATGTCGTGAGTAAGGGCACTTGCGCAGAGCCACACGGCTCCGATGCTGAGCGGCTTTATGGTCGGTATTCTCTTTTGGGGAGAGACAGATTGCAGCATTACGAACGTGGCGGCCGCACTTAGTAGTACAAGGATCGAACCAAGTGTATCGATCGCAGGGATCGAGTCGAAGCGCGAGTCGAAAAAGTAGCCCGGCGTTCCGTCCTTCACAACTCCAAAGCCGCGGTAGGAACCCGGTATTGTCGCCAAAAGCTGCCTAGTGCTTGCGGTTACCCCTTGCCCGGCGTTGATCCATTCAAGGCCTCCTGCAAGTGAACGCCGTCCGTACATAACTATGAGGACGGCAATTGATGGCGCGGTTATGATAAGCGCACCTACCGGGCGTCTTCGACGAGCGACGTCGATGACGGCGAAAGCTAAAGTGAGAATTAAAGCCGTTTCGTTTGCGCAACAAGCCGCGACCTGAAAAAGCAGTGTCGCCAGCAACTGCCGCCATCCTCCGCTTCTGCAGTAGAGTGCATAGGCGATCATCGCGAGCAGCGACAATTCGACGGCAATGGGAAGGGAGCTGGGCGCACCTATGATCGCGTCGTGATCTTTGCGGAATTCTATTGCCAGCAGCACTCCGAGGCCAGCTAGACCGCCGGCGGTCGCGGAGCCAGTCAGGATTCGTGCGAAGATCGTGAACGTCGTAACGTTCATCACGACGAGGAGCACTTGGATCGTTCTAACGACTAATATATCTGATGAGAACCACCAGAGTATCGTGTCGAGGAAGGCGAACGGTAACGCGGGAGGGGCGCGCATCGCGTCGACAAAATCTGCAAGAGAACGGTGATCGTACGAAGCGACGTTATGCAGTAGCTTGACGTGTATATCGTCCGCCGTTAAACCCGTGCCAACGATCGGCGCTACGGTCAGCAAAGTTAGGATCGCCGTAAGAATCGTTGCCGCGTCCCGCGGCATTCGATTTGCCAAGAGCATCATACCGCTATGTTTCAAAGACAGCGGCTAGCTTCGATGCTTTCCACTACTGTGCGGAGAAGTTTCGTAAGACGGCAATGATATGGACCGAAGGGAATTGTGAAGCGATTTGATATCAACCATATTGGTGCAATGACCGGGTTCACGCATTGAAGGTAGTCATCCTCGCAGGAGGCCTTGGTACGAGATTGTCCGAGGAGACCGCGTTGCGGCCGAAGCCGATGGTCGAAATCGGTGGAAAGCCGATGCTCTGGCACGTTATGCACGTGTATTCGAACGCCGGATACGAAGACTTCGTCGTCGCGTTAGGTTACAAGCAGGAGGTCGTAAAGGAATATTTCCACGCGTTCTATTCGGTGAACAACGACCTCACGGTTGATCTGTCGACCGGCAAGACGACAATCCGACAACGGATGAACGAGCGCTGGCACGTTCACCTGGTCGACACAGGCTTGAAGACTCAAACCGGCGGGCGTATAAAGCGACTTCGCGATTTCATAGGCGACGAAACATTCATGTGCACGTACGGCGACGGCGTCGCGTCGATCAACCCGAGCAGCCTTCTGGACTTCCATCGCAAACAAGGTCGCGAGGCGACGCTCACCGCCGTTCGGCCGCCGGCCCGATTTGGTGCCCTAGACATCATCGGCGATCGCGTCGCGACGTTTCTCGAGAAGCCGCAGGCGAGCGAGGGCTGGATTAACGGCGGCTTTTTCGTTTTCGAGCCTTCCATATTCGACCGGATCGACGGCGACGAAACGCTGCTGGAGCACGAGCCGCTCGTCGGTCTCGCGCGCGACGGCCAGCTCTCGTGCTACAAGCATGACGGCTTTTGGCAGCCGATGGATACTATGCGCGATCGTCGTCTCTTGGAAGATCTGTGGGCATCCGGGTCGCCTCCGTGGTTCCGCAATGCGCCCGTGGTCTGACCGAGCTGTTCTCGTCACGGGGGCGACCGGCATCGTGGGCAGCCATCTTTGTGCAGAGTTGCTGCGTCTTGGAGCCCGCGTCGTGGCGCTGGTTCGAGATGACGATCCGCAGTCGTCGTTTTATCGTGACGGGATTGTCGCCGGTTGTTCAATCGTACGTGGCGAACTACAGCGGTACGAAGACTGCATCCGCGCGCTGAATGGGCACGACGTCGAGGTCGTGTTTCACCTAGGTGCACAGACGCTCGTGGGAACGGCTCTACGCGAACCGCTCGAGACGTTCGAGAGCAACGTACGAGGCTCGTACAATCTGTTCGAAGCGGCGCGACGGTCACCCGATCTGGTCAAGGCTGTCGTCGTTGCTTCGAGCGACAAGGCGTATGGCGACTCGGAGGTCCTGCCGTACACGGAAGACATGCCGCTCGCAGCAAAACACCCATACGATGTATCGAAAAGCTGTACGGATCTGCTCGCATCGTGTTATGCGGCGACCTATGGCTTGCCGGTGAGCGTCGCACGTTGCGGTAACATTTACGGTCCGGGCGACCTGAACTGGAGTCGCATCGTTCCCGGTACGATTCGGAGTGTACTAACGGGGCAGCGACCCGTACTTCGCAGCAACGGGACGAATGTGCGCGACTACATTTACGTAGCTGACGTCGTGAGCGCGTACATTGCCCTGGCAGAACAAATCGAGTCGCCCGCCGTGCGCGGAGAGGCGTTCAACTTCAGCCCAGAAACCGAAGTTACGGTGCTGGAGATTGTCGAGGCGATAACGCGGCTTATGGATTCGCAACTCGAGCCGCTCGTGCTCGACGTTGCCAAACATGAGATCAAGTCACAGACGCTCGATGCCGCCAAAGCGCGCCGCGTTCTTGGCTGGAAACCTACTTACTCGCTCGACAATGGGCTGAAGGAAACGATACCGTGGTATCGCACGATGCTGGCTCGAACCGCTTAAACGCCTATGTTGAACGATAAGAGTTCATCCAGAGAAGCCGTCGCACTGCGCCACGAAGTTCTCGACGCCACACGGCGGTACTTCAGCGCGGCCTACTCCGAGCGTTCGTTCGATGCGGACCGCGATGCGACTCCCGTATCCGGACGCGTCTTCGATGCGGAAGACATGGTGTCGCTCGTCGACAGTGCGCTCGACTTTTGGCTCACCACCGGACGCTTCGCCGAACGCTTCGAGCGCGATTTTGCACGTTGGTACGGCATTCGCGAATGCGTTCTCGTCAATTCCGGTTCCAGCGCTAATCTCGTCGCCGTTGCCGCGTTGACGTCTCCTGAGTTTGGCGACCGTCGGCTTCGACCCGGGGACGAAGTGATCACCGCCGCGGCGGGCTTTCCCACGACCGTTAATCCCATCGTACAGGCCGGCGCGATCCCGGTCTTCATCGATAGTGAACTCGGCACATACAATGCGGATCTCACCCAGTTGCAAGCGGCGTTATCGCCGAAGACGCGAGCCGTTTTCCTCGCTCATACGTTAGGTAATCCGTACGACGCGGAGCATGTTCGGGAGTTCTGCCGGTCGCACGACTTATGGATGCTCGAAGACACGTGCGACGCCGTCGGTGCCATGTGGAACGGTACGCAAGTGGGAACGTTCGGCGATGTTGCTACAGTAAGTTTTTACCCGGCTCATCACATGACGATGGGGGAAGGCGGAGCCGTTATGATGCGCTCGCCGAAATTGCGCAAGATCGTCGAGTCCTTTCGCGATTGGGGGCGCGACTGTTGGTGCCAGCCGGGTAAGGACAACACCTGCGGCAAGCGCTTCGAGTGGCAACTGGGTGATTTGCCGCATGGATACGATCATAAGTACACCTATAGCCATCTCGGCTACAACCTTAAGCTGACCGATATGCAAGCCGCCGTCGGCGTATCGCAGCTAGAGAAAGTCGACGGTTTTATCGCTCGGCGCAAGCGGAATGCCGAACGGTTATTGCATGGCATTGCGGCGATTCCGTGGCTCGCCGGACCTCGAGAGGTGGCCGGCGCATCGTGCTCGTGGTTCGGCTTTCCGCTACGCGTATTACCCGACGCTCCGATCGACCGCAATCAACTCACGCAAGCGCTCAATGAGCGACGAATTGGAACTCGCCTTGTTTTCGCCGGCAATCTCGTCCGCCAACCGGCGTACCGCGATGTGCCGTACCGGCAAGTCGGCGCGCTACCAAATGCCGATATCATCATGAACGACGTATTCTGGGTTGGCACCTACCCCGGCCTCGACGACGAGCAGATCGACCACATCGTACACTCGATGCGCGAAATCGGTGAGGCGGCCCGGCCTACCGTAACGGCACTATAGCCGCCATTGTACGTTGTTTTCTTCGACCTGGACGGAGTTCTCATCGACTCGCGCCCGGCCATTGCTTCGTGTTTGCGAGCGACGCTCGCGGGCTTCGGCCTCGCGCGCCCGGACGACGCTGAACTCGACGCGGTAATCGGTCCGCCGCTAGGCGATGGATTCGCTCGTCTCCTCGCAAGGAGAGGCGCGTCGCTTAGCCTGGTTCCTGCATGTGTGGATGCGTTTCGAGCGAGTTACGGCGAGGTTGCGGTGGCCGGTACGGCGTTGCAAGCTGGGATCGCCGAAGTGCTGCCGCGCCTCCGGGCTCGAGCCGTGCTTTCGATCGCTACATCGAAGCCGCAGCACTTGGCGGATCCAATCGTCGAGGCTCTCGGTATTCGCAACTGGTTCGAAGCCGTGGTTGGCCCGTCTCACGACCATGACGGCGAGTCAAAAAGTGGAACGCTGGAGCGGGCGATCGCGGCAACGGAAGCGGGGCTTGGTACGACGGTCGCCACAGCGTGGAAGGCGTTCGTAGGCGATCGAAAGCACGACATCGTCGCAGCGCGCGAGCACGCTGTCTACGCTATCGGCGCGACCTGGGGTTACGGGAGCGAAGACGAGTTACGTCGTGCCGGAGCCCAAGCAATCGTCTACCGGCCGCTCGACCTGTTGGGTCTTCTGCCGTGAATGCTCGTGGCACCGACCCGGTAGCGCAAGATGTTGTCGATGTCGTGGGGCGCAATCGCGACGACTTCGAGGCGCTACGAGGTTGCCGAATCCTCATCACTGGTGCGACGGGCTTCGTAGGCTCCTGGCTGCTGGAGTCGTTACTGCATGCGGAAAGTGTCTGCTCGCTCGGTACCCGGATAACGGTGCTGACGCGAAGCCCGGATGCCTTCGAACGTAGCTCACCGCACTTGGCGCATCACAGCGCGATCGATGTCGTACCTGGCGACGTGCGCCACGCCGCGTCAGTTACCGGGAGCTTTGATGCGGTTATCCATGCCGCAACTCCGGCGAATGCAAAGCTCAATACGGACGAGCCGCTCACGATGATCGATACGGTGAGTGCGGGAACCCGCGCCGTGCTCGAGCTGGCCCAACGTTCCGGAAGCATCCCGTTTCTCTTCACGAGTTCCGGGGCGGTGTATGGCCGTCAGCCTCCGGAGATGCCTCTGGTGAGCGAAGAGTATGCCGGCGCGCCGGATCCGCTCGAGCCGCGAAATGCGTACCATGAGTCGAAACGGCTCGCCGAATTACAGTGCGCCGTCTACGGTGCGATGAACGCGGTACGCCCGAAGATCGCGCGACTCTTCGCATTCGTCGGACCATACTTACCAATCGACCGGCACTTCGCCGTCGGCAACTTCATACGCGACGCTCTAGCCGGCCGGCCGGTCGTCATTGAGGGCGACGGCACGCCGGTTCGCACGTACTTGTATGCCGCCGATATGACGTCGTGGCTTTGGCGAATTTTCGTACGCGGACGGGAGAGTTGCGCGTACAATCTGGGCTCGGAGGTTCCGCGCAGCATCGCGGAAGTCGCGGGCGTAGTGGCGACGTCCGTTGTCCCGGTCGTTACCGTGGAAAGACGCAGGGAGCCGTCGCCAGCCGATTACCTGCCGGAGCGGTATGCGTGTGATACCCTACGTGCAAGAAGCGAACTCGAGCTCGAGGAATGGACGTCTTTCGACGAAGCCGTACGACGAACGATCGTATGGCACCGGCTGCGAGCCGCACCTTAGCGATGGTCGCCGCCGTAATCAGGCGCGGGACGCAGCGCCGGATGGCACCCGAACCCTTAGCCAACGTCACCTTGCGAGAAGGCAATCGCCGACCCATTGGCCGTTTTGCCGTTGAGCAGGTTGGCGCGCCCATCCGGGAGCTGTCGCGGTACGAGATGTCGTGCAACTGCAAGTTGCTCTCCGTCGACTACTGCTTCGAGGCCGTACGCTTCTCGGACGACGAACGTGGGCCGGCCACGTACCTCTTCGTAAATCATGCCGATGTACTCACTAACGAGCCCGAGCATGCTAAAGAGAAGCCCGAATAGTAGTAGGTTGAGAGATACGAGCGTTCCGAAGCCCGCGAACGGTACGCCGAAAACTACCGCGCGTACGGCATAGCCACCGAGCGCAACGAATGACGCGAGCGCGAAGGTGCCGCCGACGAGCGGGATCACCTTGAGCGGCATATACGAGCTGGAAAGAATGCCGCGCACGGCAAATCCGGCGGTGCGCAAGCTGTTGAAGGTCGAGACGCCGCCAAATCGTGGCGGACGCTCGTGCTCGATGCCCGTGGATCTTCCCCCGACCCACGTCCACATCGCACGCACCATGCGATTGCGCTCCGGCATTGCATTAAAGGTCTGGTACAGCCGGCGATCGACGAGGCGGAAATCGCTCGCGTTGCGGGGGACTGGCCGGTCGCTAATCTTGTTAATGAGCCAATAGAACGTTTGTGCAGCAACGCGCCTGAAAAGACTGTTGTCGGTTCGCTTCGTGACGATCTGGTAAACGTTATCGAAACCCTGCTCCCACTTTTCGATAAAGGCGGGCAGCAATTCAGGCGGGTCTTGGAGGTCGGCGGACATGATGACGCAGGCGTCGCCGGTCGCTTGTGCGATACCGGCGCACATTCCGCCTTCCATGTCGAAATTTCGCTGTAAACGAACGACCTTGAAGCGCGCATCGTCGTTACGAATGCGTAGCAGCTTCTCGAATGTATCGTCGTGGGACCCGTTCTCGACAATTATGGCTTCGAAGTCGTAACGTTCCGACGCACCGTCGAATACGGCGCGCAGCCGGCGCGCGAGTTCGTCGACGCACTGGCCCTCGTTATAGGCCGGAACGACGACGGAGATCAGCTTCTTCAAACGGATACCTGCGAATCGTCGAGATAGCGAAGGACGTCTCGTGCGACCTCGGGTTCGAGATCGGGAGTCATCCAGTGTAACGGATTGGATTCCATACTTCCGGAAGCGGTCATGCGACTTGCGATCTTGGGATAGTACATCTGCTCCGGATCGACCGGTACGATAAAGCCGTGTGGTCCTGCAGACTGCATCGCCGTGAAGAATTCGCGAGATTCCATCTCCCGGCTGCCGAGTGACATCGAAGCGATGCCGTATGCCTCGAAAAGTTTGGTCCAGTCGGGGAAGCCCAGCCCCGTTCTCGTATCGCAGCCGACGTACGCACCGTTAAAGTAGTTCTTCTGCGTCGTACGGATCGAGGCATAGCCTTCATTGGACAAGATGAATATCTTGAGGTTGAGCGCGTTAACTGCCACCGTGCCCAACTCTTGCAGATTTTGAATAAATCCGCCATCGCCTTCGACCATGAGCGTACGTCTGTCGGGCCAAGCTAGTGCCGCACCGATTGCGCCGGACAGGCCGTATCCCATCGACGCCAAGCCCTTGTCGGTCACGATGAGTTGGCCGGCTCGTTGTTCGATCGTCTGCAGAGCCGTCGAGTTCGCGCCTCCGCTGCTGCATGGGATGATAATGTCGTGTTCGTTCGCAACGTGCGAGAGGCGCGTATAGAACTCGTACGGGTCGAGGTACCCATCCCGCACGACGTTTGCAGAATCGTGAAGCGGTAGCCGTTCCTTCACGTGAACGCAGAAGTCACGCCAGGCGGAGAAGTCGGGATACGTGCGCCGAACGAGTTCGCGCAGCATCGTGTCCGCGTCGCCACGCACCGCGAGGTCGACTCTTGGATGGCCTTTGGTCAATTCTGCTTCGTCGATCTCAACTTGCACGAGCTTGCCGACCGGAACGAACTGCTGCCAATTAAAGCCGGTCTGTTGAAGCCCAAGACGGGTGCCGAGCGCAATGACGAGGTCGGCTTGCTGGATGATAACGTTCGCGAAGCGCTGTCCCCAGGTGTTCGGGCGTCCAAAGTAGATCGCTTCGTCCGCACCGATACGGTCGATACCGTTCCACGTCGTCTGAACGGGAACACCGATACGCCGCAAGTCATCCATGACCTCGCGTGCGGCGGCACGCGAAACGCCCGCGCCGAGCAGGATCACGGGTCGCCGCGCCTCCGACAAGAGGTCTCTTACCTCGCCGGCTCGCTGTAACGCCTCCCTAATGAATGTAGCGTCGGCCGGGGCGCCGGCGTTTAAGGGAACTAATTCGCTTGCCGTCGCGTCGTCCTCAACGGGCGCGCCTTGCGCGTCGAGACAGAACTCGAGAAAAACCGGGCCTCGGCGTCCGCAGCGACCGCGCTCGACGGCGTCGACAAACGCTTCCTGTGACATCGGGCGCTCGACGCGCTCGGCGACGACGGTGATCGGGTCGACGATCGCAACACCGTTGATCTCTTGAATGCCGCGCTGCCGCACGCCGCCGCCGGCAAGATCGCTGCTCTTTACTTGACCGCCGATGACCAGTAAATCGCGGCTTTCCAAATAGGCGCCGGCAATCGCGGTAACGATGTTGGTTAGCCCCGGGCCGGCCGTTACAAGGGCAAAGGCTCGACCCGGCGGATCGACCGCATTGAAGTACTCCGTAGCGATGCCGGCCGCCACCTCATGCACGAACGGAACGCACGTGAAGCGCGTTCGCGCGCCGTTAAGAAAATGCATGATGTTTCCGCCGGCCACGAAGAAGCAATGCGTATAACCCAGGTCGACGAGCCAGTCTAAAACCTGATCGGCATGCCTAAACGGTCGCTTCAACGCCCCGTTGTCCGTCACGTACGCGAGACCGTGCTCTTTCCGTTCACGTTCGCCTGGATGCCGCGAGATTGGATACGCGCGCGCATCGTCGCATTACGTCCGTACGGCGTATCGACGCTCTCGAGCATGAGCGGTTGCCCTTGAACGAGAGGCTTCGCTAGAACCTCACCCTCGATCAATTCGCGGCACGAGAGTTGACCCTGCAAAAGCGGTATGGCCATGAAGTAGTCGCCCTCGCTCAACCGATGCCCGGCTTCAAGATCGCGAGCCGCGTACACCCCGCGTACCAGCGCGTCGAGGTATTCGATCTCACCTTGCGTGGGAATGCGTTTCTGACTGCCCGGCGCTCCACACATTTCTTTGGCCTTGTTAAAGGCCCGAAACCAGGTGTCGCACTGTTCGGGCAACGTGCAATAGGGCGAGACCGGGATACCATCCGCTTCGATGTCGATATGGCGCTCGAACGTCCGAGCGCCTTTAGCGTATGCGATCGTGAGCGAAGTTGTCCAATCGTTATGTTCGTGCGTCGACAGCCCGACGGTGACCCCCGGGTATCGGTGCTTCAAAAAGTCGATCTGATTGAGTTCGAGATCTCCATCTTCGCTGGGATAGAGCGATACGCAGTGATTGAGCGCAAGCGGTATGTTGCGGTTGTCGAAGAACGTGACGAGATCGTCCATGTCCTTTAGCGAAGATCCACCCGTCGAAGCAATGACTGGCTTCTTCGTCTTCGCAATTTTCTCGATGAGAACCCAGTCGTTGATATCCGAGCTCGCGACCTTAATGATCGGCAAGTTCAATTCCTGACAGAATTCGACGGACTTCTCATCAAACGGCGTCGCCATAGCGATGCAATTCGACTTACGGATATGCTCGACGAGACTTCCAAGATCTTCACGCGAAAGTTTCGTATCCATCGTTTTCTTGATGTAGCGAATGTCGGTGCGCTGGCGAGCGCCGGGGTGAATGAAGTTGTCGACATCGCGGAACTGCAGCTTGATGGCGGCGCGAACGTTATTGTAACGCACGACGCGAGAGAAATCGGTGACGATCCGCCGTCCCCGCTCGAGGCTGCCCCAATGATTGTTCGCCAGTTCGAGGACGAAGAGTTCGTCAAAAATGTCGCGGTTGATCGCCATGTGTCCAAGTACCCTTTTGATTCAGCATCGAGAAGCCGCCGGCCGGCCGCGTTCAGCGTTTACGTCGGACGGCCGAAGTAGCGGTTCCTCTTTTTTCCGGATTGGTAGATCATCTCGCCTCGGTATAAAATGCGATTTCAAGCAAGCATGGAGCGTCCATTCGAGATGCTTCGCGCCGAGCAGGGCCGCGCAAGTCGCATCGGTATAAAGCGGCTACCGTCGTCAGGCGGCCCGAGGGAGTCGCTTTGGTCCTTATCCGATTTGGAGCTATCGCCGTAGCGGCTGCGGCAATTGCAGGTTGCGGCGGTCCTAGCGGCAGCGCATCGCCGGCAACACCTCCGCTCGTTCAGGCTCCGCTGCTTCCCGGTGTAGGCACAACGCTCGATCAAAGCTCGGATTGGCCCACGGCGGCCCACGACTTCCTGCGAAGCGGCCTGCAGCCGCTGTCGGGCGGGCTTGCTGCGGGCAATGTAGCGCAACTGCAATTGGTATGGACGTATACGAGTGCCGGCGTGTACGAATCGGGCGGCCCGATCGTCGTCGGCAACTCGGTGTATGCGCTGGATCGAAGCGGGAACGTCGTTGCTCTCGATGCGACGTCGGGCCAACCGCTTTGGCATAGAGCGCTCGGTGTGGCGTCGAAGATGGCTCCGGCGTTTCTCGACGGGCACTTATTTGTGGGGACGTATGACGATACTTCGGCGTCTGCACAGTCGACGCTGTACGCCTTAGATCCGTTCACGGGCTCGATCCAGTGGCAACGTAGCATCGACGGCGGCTTGCATGGCGCGCCGGTATCGTTAGACGGAAATCTGTTCGTCCCCGTGGCGGCGGGAGATCCCGGCCTCTGCCACCCCGGCGGCGTGTACGTCTTCAACGAAAAGTCCGGAGCGCCGGGGGCGTTTTGGCGTACCGTCCCAGACGCGCCGGCTGCGGGCGGCGCCGTGTGGGGGTCGCTCACGTACGACGGAACGCAGATTCTTTTCGGCACCGGGAACACGTGCGGCGTCGCGCCGTCGACGGCTAATGCGGTGGTTGCGATCGACTCGGGCGCGAATCTTGAGTGGACGTATCAAACGGCGCAGGCGCAGATCGATGATGACGTCGGCAGTAACGTAATGGATTATAGCGGCTCGGGCTACGTAACCGGCAAAGTCGGCTCGACATACGCGGTCGATACGGCTACTGGAAACGTTCGTTGGCAACGGCAATTTGCGGGCGATCAGCTCGGCGGGTTCTCGACCCCGGAACTGGTAGGCTCGACGCTCGTTACCAGTGGCGGGTATCGCTACGATCCGTATCAGCCGCCGGCGGGTCCTAACGGAACGCTCTACGGTCTCGACCCGGCGTCCGGGTCTACGAAGTGGACGATCACGGCGCAGTTTCCTTTTTGGGCGCCCGTCGCTTCAACGAACGATCTCGTATTTACAACTGCCGATACGTCCGCGGTGGCGCTCGACCCGGCCACGGGTACCACGCTTTGGTCAAAGCCCTTGGCAACGATCTCACATGGTCAACCGGCGCTCGCCGAGGGGCGTGTCTACGTAACGGATATCCAAGGGCACCTTTACGCGTTCGCCCTGCCTACCACGGGAAATGCCTTATTGCGAAAGCGAGCGGCAACGAATCTCGCGTTGATGCGTCGCGCCGCTTCTTTGAGGCCGATCGCGTTGACGCGGCCCCGGTATTGCCTCAGGCGCGTCGGGGCGCAAGCGATGCGCCCTTAAACGGCTCGCGACGTCTCTTCGCTGTGCGTCTCAAGCCTGCGCGCCGCAAGGTGCCAACCGTCGTCATTGCGGCGAAAGTGTAGCGGTCGCTGTGCGCTGCCGACGATCTCGTCGATGTACCGGTCGGTCCAATTGGAGCTCGTCTCGGCCAACGATCCAAGTTGCGTTAACGTAAGTTTTGGCTTCGCCGAAAGCCCCAAGATGCGATTGGAGGCGTCGAAGCCGTGGACGATTGCGTCGACCTTCCGGCGACCGCGCTGAGCGTACCATGGCAGGAGTCGCAAGACATCGAGGATATTCGCCATCCGGTAAACGCGTGCGATATGGCCCCGAACGCGTAGGCTCGCTACCAACGTTTTTACCGCCGGCACTCTTTCAGCGCCGGGCGGTAGCAGGAATAGAACATCGAGGCCGCGCCGCACGGGAAGCGTTCCACGCTTGCCGAGATCTTCGGCGAACGGTACGTTGCGTAACAAGCCGTCGCGCAGACTCAGCCGCAGCATAGCTAGAAGCATCGCGGGCGTGGCGGTCACCAAACGGACTTTCGAATATTCCGAGACGTCGTCCCAGACGATCGGCACTTCGACGACGCGTTTACCGCATCGCGTAAGTAACAGCAATAAGTCGACGTCAAACGCGAAGTTCGCGATCTCCAATTGATCGATTACGAGATCGATCGCGGATCGCTCGAAAACTTTCGCGCCGCACTGCGTATCCGTATAGGGCAAGCCGAACAGGAGACGGACGATCGCATTGAAGGCTCGGCTAGCCAGACGGCGTTGCAACGGCTGGCGATGTACGATCCGCGAGGCAGGGAGCCATCGTGACGCGATTGCGCCGCTTACCCCATCTGCCGTGCAGGCGCTCAGCAGGACGTCGAGCTGCTCGGGAGGCGTCGACGTATCTGCATCGACGAACGCGACGTAGGGTTCTTTTCCAAGCGTCAAACCGGCGCGAATCGCCCCGCCCTTGCCGACGTCTTCCGGAATCTCGAGAAGTTCGACAGTCTCGTACGCGCGGGTGAGAGCTTTGACGAGTGGTACGGTTGTGTCGGTGCAGCCGTTTGCGACCACAAGTATCGTGGCGCGATCGGCGAAGTGTGCTCGTAAACGATCGATCGTTCTCTCGACGCGAAGCGCTTCGTTCCTCGCGGGCACGATGATGCGAACGCTCCGCGTGTGTGACTCCAGCGCCGGTAAAGCCGACATGTGTGGTTTGGCTTCGGCGACGCGGGCTTTTGCAACCTCTTTAGCGCATTGCTGCGAACGCCGCTCGCAAAACACCCAATGTCGATCCTACCGTAACGAGCAATATGAACGTAATCCAGCCCGCTTGGGAAACGATGCCAGAGCCGGCCTGTTCGTACAGTACGAAAAGAGCGCTCGCGACGAAAACGACATCGAGTCCAGCAAGTTTCGGCGATTGAAAGCCTCGGTTTTGATCGCGATATAAGCTGATACCGACGAGAGCGACGGTCGCGGCGCACAACGCCAAATCCGCGGGATAGTCGCGTATCGCCGTAGCCGCAGTGGCGGCCGCGAATACTGCAAAAAAGAACCAGGTGTGATGCGATACGAGCTTCTGTGCGCCGTTCTTCCCCGTGGCAAGAATCGCGCTCAAGATCGCGCCATCGACAGCGAGTGCGAACACGTTGCGCGTTCGACTTAAGATGCCGAAGAGACCTCGATCGAATGGCGTGAAAGCGGTGGTACCGAGGAATTCACCAAGGCCGTTATCGGCGTAAAAGACGAGGCCGCCGATCGCTCCAAACGCGATGGGGAAGCGAGCGTCGGCATTGCGGCGCGCGACGCAGTAGAACGTCAGGAGAAGAAACACGTACCACATATTCGGGTCCTGGCCGCGAAACCCGATGATTAGTGCGCCGATGAACATTGTAAAGTAGCTAAAGATCGTGCCGAGGCGGTCGTCGCTTGGCGTTCTGTCACGGAGTATCGCCACGAGCCGCCACCCCGGAATACTAGCGGCAAGGACGAATACGACGATGCCGAACCAAAATTGATTAACGGGCAATGACGGCGGAAGCAGATTGAGCGTCGCTAGCGATCCGGCCCACGAACCGCCGCCCAGCCGCGCTATTCCAAAGCGGTAAGCGATTGACATGCGCGCGTGCTCGTGCGGTACGAGCAAAAGCCACTCGCATGCGAGCGCTGTGCAAGCCCCTAAAGCAAGTATGAGGGCATGGGCGACGCGCTTCGTACGCGGCTTTGACTGCTCGTCGAGGGCCATGACCGCTGGAAACATGACGAGAGGTACGAGAGTCTCCGTAATCGAGGCGGCCACTACGAATGCGAAGAGCGCCGTGAGAAGCCGGCCCTTTCTGGCCGCAAGAGCAGCGCAGAATACGACACAGCATGCTAAGGGCTCGCGGTAGCCGGCGACGAGCGCGTATAGCGCGAGCGGCGAAAACAGGACTGCCAATGCGTACGAAGCCCGGCGTGTGGCTGGCGCCTCCCTTGCTACGAACCAGGCGTTTGCACAGTATGCGACTCCGAGACAGCACTTCAATAATACGGCGGTTAGGATTGCCGAGCCGTATCCCAGGAATAGCTTCGAAGCAAGCGTTACGACTGCAAACGGTATCGGAATGAAAGCCCATCCGGGAGATGCGGTCCAGATCGCGGCCGGGTTACTGTGCGCGGAAATAAAGAATTCACCGAAGCGTATCCAGAGTGGAAAATCCCATTGATCGTGCGTTACCGCGCCAAACACGATCAATGCGGCCGCCGCTATAGCGACCGGCAGTGATATGCGCGCAAGGCTTGCGAGCCAAAACGTAGCTGCGAACGACAACGCGACGATGACCAAGAGAGCTGCGGCTAGGGTAAACGTAGTGCTCTTCGCTAGCGGCAAAGCTTGCGGCTCGTAACTGAGATGGAGTGCGACGCGCGAGATGGTCCAGCGTACCCGGTTCGCTCGAATCGATATCGAACAATCAGTGGCTCGGCATGTTTTTGGGTCGATCCCGAACGAGAAGCCGTACTCCCGATCGAGGGGCACGATGGTCAAAAGCGTAGGCAAGACATTCGCCGGAACGTAGCGGCGAAACGCCGGTGGAAAAAATCCGTCGTGCAACGTCGAGAAACGAAGCCGAGTGATGTGAGTTCCGCCGCAGAAGACGTCGATGGAGCCGTTCTCGCTATCGCTCGTAGCGCCAACCCCAACGAACCAGACGGCGAGTTGCGAGGTCCGTGCGTGTTCGACGAGACCTCGTGCTTCGTACGAATCGATATCCCAGCGGAACGTCTGTGCCTTATCGGACGTATCGATCGCGAGCGCACCTTCGCTCGTCGTTGCTCCACGCAGCACCGCGTCGGCAGTGGCCGACCCGGATCGCAACAATACCGTATGCCGAACGTTCGACGACGCGTGGGAACGGCCGAATGCAAACATTGCCGCGACGGCGGCTGCGGCGATCAGTATCGTAGCGGCAAGCATCGGCTTGGCGAGCCAGTAACGACTAATGAGCGAGCCTCGTCTCGGCCGGCTCGTATTCCAGGACGATGCGGTAGATGCGCCACGTCGCCCGACGAGCCCGCACGCCGATGCTGCAGACACGGCTCGAAGCGCACGTTGCCGCAATCGGGAAGCGAAACGCCGGGCTTTCCTGCGGTGGGATAAGCACGGTGCCAGGCGTCGCCTTCGAACTTGGGACGAGCGTAGCGACACGCCGTCCGTCGAGGGTGAGCTCTAACGAACCTCGAGGTGACGCGAACGCGGGCTTGTCGGCGACCACGTACATCGATCCGATCGCCGCTGGGCCGTGTCGAGCCACCGGTACGGTCCGGCGAACGTAGGCCGTTCCTGGAACGATGCCGACGGTTATGGATCCGGCCGTTAGATCTGCCCGAGCGTTGTCGGCCCCGGCGAAGCTCGATCCAAGTGTGGCCGCAAAAGGGACAGCAGGGGTTGGCTTTACAGGCGCGCGATGCGCCTCAAAAAGCACCTGTGCAGCTGCCATCAGAGCTACCGCGAACAGGGCCATCACCAGCCGATCGATAGGAGTGGTCGTTGTGAGCTGGGTCGACTGCAATGCATCCATCGTCTTTGCTTAGCCAAATTGGCCCGGTCGCGAGAACGTCGCCGTGCGGTTCTGCTGAACCAAGCGCGGCCCTTCGGTGTCGTTGCGTCGCGTGCGCGGTGTTAGGCGAAAGGCTGACGCATCGCGAACACCGCTGCCACAGTGCAGGGACGAATGTCGGCGGCCAACCGCAGCTTGGTGCAGACCTGGGAAGCGGTGTGGCGCACGGACGACGTCGACGCGGCGCATCGAGACGTGCTCACCGACGCTGCGTCCAGTAACACGATGATGTTCCGGCCTTACGTCGAGCGGGCGTTGCAACACTACGATCGCCCGGCGGTCCTCGAAGCGGGATGTGGACTCGGACAGTGGCTACATTACGCGCTATCTCGGACCGGCGGGACGGCCATAGGCCTCGACCTGGCCGAGGGAACGCTCGAACGCATTTCGAAGAGTATTGCGCTCGCAAGCGCCGTCGCATCAGGCCGCCTCGTTGTCTTACCGGGCGACATGCGAGCGATTCCGCTAGCGGACCGTTCCGTCGACCTGGTGTTCAGTTTCGGCGTCATCGAGCACGTTCGTGACCGAGACTCGGCCGTTAGCGTTCGAGAGTTCGCTCGCGTCATGCGCCCGGGTGCGCGCCTGCTGCTTTCGACCCCAAATCTCTGGTGCGCACACACGCTGACTCGCCCGCTGGCCCGGCTTGCGGGACGATGGAAGGTCGGTTTCGAGCGCTCGATCTCCCCGCGGCGGCTCGCGCATTATTGTCGTCTAGCGGGACTCGTCGTCGAAGAGCGCGGGGTGATGGAATCCGGGATGCTTTTCGGTGAGACGCTCGCCCGGGCGGTTCCGGCATTAGAATCCGTTAGCCGCAAAGTCGAGCGGAGACAGCCTACGCTCGGCTTCATGTCGTACGTGCTCGCACGAAAGGATTAAGCGATCTCTTTTCGCTTGGCGAGACTGTTCCGTATCGTTCTGCTGCGAACTGCGTACGTTTTACGCAACGTACGTTTCTCAATGCTTTACGGCCGCCGGGACGGCTTGATCGCCATTTCGAAAAACGTCACCTTTGGACCCGATGTCCGCATACGCGTCGGCAAGGCGGCTTGGCTCGGTCCCGGCGCCGTGTTTCAAGGCACCGGCGACGTACGCATCGGCAAGAGCACCTATGTCGGCGCCTACGCCTCGATCAATTGCATGCACGCCGTCACGATCGGCGACCGTTGCATGCTCGGCAACTTCGTATCGCTCATCGATAACGACCATGGAACGAGCGGTACTTCCGCATTGCAGTCGCAGCCGCTCGCGTCGGCGCCGATCGTCGTTCGGGACGACTGTTGGCTCGGCGAGAAGGCTACGGTCTTGCGAGGCGTGACGATCGGTGAAGGAGCGGTCGTTGCCGCGGGCTCCGTCGTGCGCCGCGACGTCCCGCCGTACACCTTGGTGGCCGGCGTACCGGCGCGCATCGTCCGAACGCTCGATTGACGGCCCTTCGCAAACCGAGCGTCCGGAGGGTGGCGCTTCTGATCATTGCGGCCTTGCCGTTCGTTTTCGTCGCCGGCGGCATGCCCGTGCTCAGGCACGATTGGTTTCCGAGCGTTCCGGGATGGGATTTCGCCGTCGCTAACGTGACCGGGTGGGACCCTACCGGCGTCGGCGCGCCCATCGGTTACCCGTCGTCGTTTCTCATCGTCTTCGCGCGGAGCATCGTTGCGGCGGTGCTGGGACCGTACGTCGCTCATGTTACGTATTTCGTCGCCTATGGTTTGCTCGTCGCATTCGGCGCTGCACGTCTGAGCCGGGTCTTGGGTGCCCCGCCTCCGGCTTGCGCGGCTGCGGCTGCGTTCGCCGCGTTCAACCCTTGGACGTACGTGCAGACGGTCGCGGGACACACCTTCATGCTGCTGTCGTACGCAGCTACGTATTGGTTGATCGCCGAGTGCTGCTCGCGCTCACGTAATCGCCTTCGTCTCATCGCTCTCGCGGTCGTCATCGCGCCGCAAATACAATTCCTCGTCGTCGACGCCGGCATCTACGCGCTATTGTCGCTTCGGTTGCGAACGGCGGTCGTGCCTGCAGCCATCGGCGCCGTGCTGTTGCCTGTCATCGTAGGCGTGGCGACGAGCCGACACGCGTTACTCGGCATTCCAGTCACGCTGGCATGGGAGCGCGATCAGTCGCTTTTCCCGTTCGACGCACTCGTGTTTCGCGGATACTTTACCCATTATGCAGACGCGATGGCGACCGTCGCGAATTATGGCATGTGGGCGGTCGTCGTCATCGCGCTCGGCGGCGTCGCAATACTCGTTAGTGAAAGACGTGGCTTGAGTTGGCTCGTTGCCTTTACAGCGATCCCTCTGATATGGACGTTCGGCCTGCGTGGACCGTTTGCGGCAGCGTTCGCATGGCTGATCGCACGCATTCCGGAGCTCGCGCTGTTTCGTGAGTTATATGACTTGCTGGGCTTCGTGGCGATCGGATACGTCGCTTTTTGTTCCGTCGCTGCAGCACGCGTTCGAGGCGCCGCCGCATTATGGTGCGCAGCCGCCGCGCTACTATTCGCGGGCTGGCTGGTCGCGCCGCCGTCGCACTCTTGGGTGAGTGCCGGCGACGTGCCGCGGGTCGCCGTGCCGGCGGCTACCAACGCCCGTTTCTTGCTCCTCCCGGCGCTTGCACCGCTTCAACTGGGCGAGCGAGGTTCCGGCGTGGATCCCGACTTGTACGCGCGGAGCTCGAATCGCACGCCCATCAACGAAGCGCTGCCCACGTACCCCGTCGCTCCGGCGCTCGGACGCTTGCTGCGCGACGGTGATGCGAGGCCTCTTGCGGCGCTAGGAGCAGCCGCGATCGTGCGTCGGCGGGCACTGCACACCGACGCATCACTTGCCGGGCAACTGGCACTACCGCCGCAGCCTTGGCTCTTACGGTCCGATCCCCACCTGACGAAAGGCGGACCGGCGACGCCGGAACTGACGATCTGTGCGTTTCCGCGCATAGCGTCGCTCGCGTCTAACGTCGGCGCGGGAAGTGTCCTGTTCTCCGACGCGCGCGATGCATCCGCGCCCGACCTTCCTAGCCTCTGGAAGACCTACCCCACCGTTCGACGCGTTGGCGGGACGGGCGAATACGTGCGTGCGGCGGATGGTTGGGTCGACGCGCGCTTTGCCTTCCTTCAGCTGCCGGAGATCGCACAAAGTTATGGCGGCGTCGTCACGACCAACCCACGGGCGCTCTTACACCTCGAACCGGGCGGCTTCTTGTTAGTGTGGACCGACGGCGAGCTCGTCGATCAGGTGAACCGGCGAGTCGACGCGCACGCCCGCCGCTTCCATTGGATCGGATTGCGCCCTTCGGTATACGCACTGCGTTGCCGAGGTACGTGCGTCGTGGCTGCTGGAGCCGCATCGCTACCGCACGACGTACCGCTCAACGCACCAGCCTCGCCTTTTCGCGAAGTCCCGTTCGTGGCGCGCGCGCCGTGGTACGTTGACGCTACGATCCCTGAGGGTAGTGAGAGGCTCCTACGTTACGAAGTGACGTACGACGATCGTTGGACCGCGTACGCGCCGGGGGTAACGCTCACGCATTTGCGAGTCGACGGTGTCTTCAACGGCTGGCTCATTCCTCGACGCGAGCGCGCGATGCGGGTGACCTTGGTCGAGACCGGCGCGGCCGCCGTCACGCTGGCGGAGGTCTCGAGCATCGTACTGATTTTAGTACTCGCTGGTTCCGCCGCCAAGCGGGGAGGCGTCGGAAAACGATCGCGTCGCATAAGCGTAGCTGGTGTATAGCGCGAAGAGTGCGATGAGCGATAACGCGACGTTGCCGGCGATGGAAACCCATCCAAAGCCGTACTGCGATCCAAGCAATGCCTGGGCGCCGAAGATCAGCACGACGTCGCAAAGCCCGAGTCCCCGCGATAACCCAAAGAAGAGGCCAGCCGAAGAGATCATCATGGCCGATGCGTTGCGCGTGCCGGCGATTGCCCCGCCGGCGATCGAGACGATCAAGCCAGAATAGTCGATAACGGCGGTGCGGCGCGTTCCATGCTCGTCTCGCAGGCGGTCCAGGCGTATCAAGAAAGCTGCTATTGCGACTGACGCAGCCGCGCAGAGCAAGAATTCCGATACGCCGTCGTTTGTTGCAATCGTAGCGACGGAGCCTAGATACAACATAACGATCCAAGTCGAGGCTCGACCGAACAGCCGGCCGCGAGCGATTCCTACCGCGCTCGCGTATAGACTCATAATGATTAAATTCACCACTAATATTGCGAGGAACGACGGGCGCTTCATGAGGCCGAGCAGCGACGCGTTGTGCGGAAGCACGTACGTCGCGTTCGCAAAATCGGTGACGCCCAATATCGCATAGAAGGCGACACCGCCGGCGATCGCGAGAACGTGTGGCAACGGATGGTATGCCTGGAACCGCGCGAAGTACCATGCGGTAATAACGAAGAGCGCGTACCATGTCGATGGATCGATCCCGCGGTATGAAAGAAAAATAGCGCTTACCAAGCCGAGGAAGACGCCGCACGTCCGTTCCTGCGTTCGGACTTCGCTATGCCGCATGCCGATGAGCGTAACGACGAGCGGCGTGGAAAGTGCGAGCAGCAATGCGGCCCCGAACCACGGCGAGCGAAGCGCGGAATCGGCCGGCAGAAGATCCAGTCCTTCGAGCGCTCCAAGCCACGAGCCGCCGCCCAGCCGGTAGGCGGCTGTAAGCCGCGTCGATACCGCGAGCGCCGCGGCGCCGTTGCCGGCAATGAAGATCCACTCGACTGCTAACGGAAGAACGCCGGCTGCCGCATCGCCGAGGGCTCGCAGGACGACGATCCGGTTCGGGTCGCGGCTCGTTATTCGAAGCGACGCAGGGAGCAGAACGAGTGGGACAAGACTCTCGGAGATCGAGGCCGCTGCTGCGAACGCGAGTGCAGCCCACGTAAGGCGGCGGCGCTGCGTCAACCCGAGACCGACGAGTGCCAACGACCCGGCGAAGAGTTCGCGATAGCCGGCGGTGACCTCGTAGAGGCCGAGCGGTGCGAGTAATAGCGCCGGAAACAGTAACCGCCGTAAGCCGTGCGGGGCCGCATTCGCGATGGCGTATGCGTTGAAGCATGCGGCGAGAGCCATGGCGACCTTCAGCGCTAATGCCGCTTGTTCTTGATTGCCGCTTCCAAAGATGGCGTAAGATGCCGATACGACGGGAGCGATGAGCGCGAGTAGACCTGGCCAGAGCGGAAGGCCGCCCCACATGACCGCCGGATTGTCATGTGCGATCGCGGCAAAATCGACCATCCGTAACCACGCTGGGAAATCCCATTCGTCGTGCGTTAGTGGCGCCACGGCGCAAACCGCCAGCGTCAAGCTCAACGCCGCAATGCCGTAGTTACGCGCTATTGTCGCGAACAGCAGGTAGGTTCCGAGCAGCAATCCGGCTATGACGAGCGCTGCCAGCAACCACGTTATTCCGTTCTGCGGAAGCAGTGCCTCGCGCGCCGGAACGTACGTCGCGATTAGGCCGACGCGATCGATCTCCCACCGCGCTCCGAATAACGCGACGCCGACATCCCAACGCGTTGCGTTGCACGCGTGCTCGGCAAGTGGGACGACCATCGCGTACGGAGCAAAGGCCGGTGTCATCGGGATCTGCGCCGGCAAGAGGTTGGCCGGGGGCGTACGCCCGGCCTCGGTCGCCGGATAAGCCGCCGATGCGCCGCCGAAGCGAATACGTTCGACGATCTCGCCGTTGAGCAAGATGTCGGCCCGCGCTCGGTGACCGGTTCCAGACGCTTTGATACCGGCGACGTACAGCTGCATACCGCAAGTACGCGAGTGCGCTAAGATCGCCGGCATTTCGGTTGCCGGCATACTCCACGAAGCGCTCGCCGCCGCTTCGGCGCGCTCGCTATGTAACGCGAGCGTGTTTTGGCGAACTTCGTGCGCGCCGACCAAGGAAACGGCTTGCGACCCCAACCGTTCGAGGAATTCGGCGCGGCGATTCACCCCGTGTCCGGCTCGACCGGCCTGATAGACGGCTAGCGTCAGCACGAGCGCGACATACGCCGCACATGCCGCTCCGCTCGCAAGCGTTGGTACGCTTACGGCGTTACGCCGAACGGCCTGCGTGCGCAAGCGGACCGGCGCTCGCGCCCGCGATGTGGCAAACGTCACAAAGGCGGTTAAGCCCAAAGCTACGGCAATGATGGCGACCGGGCTACCATACTGCGCGGTCCCGGCGACACTTTCCATTGGCAGCCGCTCAAGTAATCCGACCCGGTCGATGCGCCAATGTCCGCCATGAATTGCGACACGAACGGCGCACGCTCGCACCACGCACGTCGTGCCGGGCGGGACAGCGAATCCATAGGCCCGGACATATCCGAACGACGCGTCGACGTCGGTATCCGGCGCCTCCCGAGGTGAGAAAGAGGCGTCTTCGTCAAAACGGGGTCGGCCGGCACGAAGAACCCCAATCCTGCGTTCTCCGATCGAAACCGTGACGTAGCCGGATCCGGCATCGAAGCTCGCCGGCGAAGCGGCGATGAAGAAGCGGAGTTCCTGCGGTCGACCCTTGACGGGCGCGCGTAACGACCATTCTGCGGAAGCGTCGCCATCCTGATGACCCTCGAGAACGAGCGCATTACTCGCCGTCGGCCGAGCGTAGGCCGTTCGCGTGGCTTGCCTGCCATACATTAGCGTGAAGTCAGTCCGCATTGGAATTGCAACCGACGCTAGATGGCGTTCGAAGAGCAACGCTCCGTATGCGGCGATACCGACGCAAATCGCTAAAGCAGCAGCCAGCGTCAATCCGCGGCGCAACGTTGCTCGATGAGTCGCACGTATGCCGCAGCTGCCAGATTCCAGTCGAAGTGCTTGGCCCGTTGGCGGGCCTCGCCTGACATCGAACGCAGGGCGCCCGTGTCGGTGACGAGCGAAACGAGCGCTCGCGCGAAGGCGTCGACCGAATAGGCGCCGGTTGCGATGCCGCCGCTGCCGATCATCCAGCCGAGATTCGGTCCCGCAACCACCGGAACGCCGAGCGAAAGCGCTTCCAATACCGCGACGCTGCAACCCTCGTAGCGGGACGTTGCAAGTAACGCCGCGGATGACGACAGCCACCGGCGCGCGTCGCCGGGCGACACTCGCCCGAGGTAGCGCAGCCAAGGCGGCACGGGACGTTTGCGATCATCGATGCCGATGACTACGAGCCGCAAGCCAGACGCGTGACGCCTCGCATGCTCGACCGCAGCAACCGCGAGATCGAGGCCCTTTTTGTACGCGTTCGTCCCGATCCACGCAATGCAGAGCGGATTTGCTTCCGGATCGTGCGATCGATCGCTCTCGACCGCCGGCGCGCCATTGGTCACGATGTCGATCGCATGCCTCGAACCATAAAGAGTTCGTACCTCATCCGCCGTCGAGTCGCTTACCGCGACTTGCGTACGTGCCACGAGTGCCGCCCGTTGAAGCCAAACTTCCGCAACTCGATACGCCCACAAGGCGAGGGACATTCGCGGGGCGAGTGCCGCAATCTCTGCGCCGCGCGTACCGTGCCACACGACGAGCGTGCGACGGCGGCCGCGAGCCGAGAGTACGAACGGCCATGCGTACTCGGCACCGTTCACGACGACGACGTCGCTTCCGCGAGCGCGAAGAGCCAAACGAAGCGCCGCATAAAGGTCGCCGAACAATGGAATGCGATTAATGCGGCCGGGACTTCGAAAAGCGTGCACGGCTCTGACATCCCATCCGCCTCGAAGCGCCCGCACGCGCGGCACGATCTCCGCGACGGCACTTTCGACCCCTCCCGCCTGACCGAGCGCCAAACGCGTGGTGAAACAGATGCGTGGGGTCACGCGTGCCCGGGCGGCAGAGGTAAGTCGAGCTTGCACTTCGTCGTCGCCTGCGGTTCCCAGGCCCCTGCGTTGCTTCCATGAGCCCGGTACGCTCGCACGCCACGCGCACGTGTTTGCTGCGAAATCCAAGCGAATGCACCGAGCGGGTCGTGCACGCTCGCGGCGATCGCAATCGCTACATACTCGTGTAGCCTGGGTTCGTCCGCCCGCGACAGAAGATCGAGCGCTCGCAGTTGCGCGTACCCGGCATCCGCTCGTTGACGCTGCGCCGCGAAGTCGAACGTCGTGCGGGCCTCACCGTAATAGCAGACGGCATCCTCGACGTATCGCACCGATCGACCCGAGCGTCGCGCGCTCGTACCGATGTACGCGTCGTTCGCAATGATGTCCGGGCGTTCCAAGGCCGTCAAGAACCACGTGCGGCGTACGGCAAAGAAGCGCCCGATGATCGCGTCGCGCGAGCGTTGCAGCTTTCGAACGCGGTGGACGAGCTCGGCTCGAAAGCGAGCCGCCGGCCATGCCCCGGACGCCTTGTCCGGGACCGTACGGCCGCTTGCGGCGACTAACGCAGGATCACGTTGCAGCGCGCCGTCAAGCTTGGCGATGGCGCCTTCGGCTGGCAGCGCATCGGCGTCGATGAAGCACAGCGTCGACGTTCGAGCATACTCGGCTGCACGTCGCCAAGCCGCTAACTGACCGCCGCGCTGCGGAGCCCAAAGGACGCGTACGGTGTCGAACCGCTCTGCGAAACTGCTGGCGATGGCATAGGAGTCGTCCGTGCTTCCGTCGTCGGCGACCACGATCGCCGCGACGCCGGGATCGGTGACGAGCCGGTCGAGTAACGTGCCGAGCGTCGACGCCTCGTTGAAGACCGGAATGCCGACGGTCGTCGTCACGCGCCGATCGCGTCGCGCTCGAGTATCGTCAACGCCCGTTCGATAACGGCCTCTACGGGCAGATCCCGTCTGAGGCAACGATAGTCGATGTCCCGAATGCACGTGATGCCGCGTGCCAGCGGATCGAAACACGGCGGACAGTCGCTCAGACGCAACGCGACGGAAGCTTCGCCGAACGGAGACCCAGACGTCGGCGTGGGGCCGAAAAGCGCTAGCACGGGCGTGCCGAGCGCGGCGCCCAGGTGGCCGATTCCGCTGTCGTTGGTAACGATCAGCGCGGCTTCGGAGAGGTGTCGCGCAGCCTCTTCGAGCGGCCCGCTAAACGTCTGCGCGCCGGTCGCGAGTCCCGCTAACTCGCGCGTTTCCTCGACCTCGTCGGGTCCGGCCAGAAGCGTAACGCCGTGTCCGGCGGAAAGCATGTACCGCGCGAACTCGGCGAAATACGCGAGTGGCCAACGCTTGTGTTCAAAACCATCGTGCGCGATCGTTCCGGCATGGATCGTGATGCTTCCGTGCCGGCGGGGTCTTCGACTGCGCCAGTGAGACGGAACGAGATAGCGTGGTTCCGCCGGGCGCGCGATGCCGAGCGGCGCGAGCAGGTCGAGGTTGCGATCGACGTTGTGCGCTGTGCGCACGCCGACAAGATCGCTATACGCCCGAAGTCCGCTTTGCGGCGTCGGTCGCTGGTACCGGTGCCCAATTCTCCGTTTTGCAGAGAACGCGGCCGCAACCAAACCGTACACCGGCTTTGCGGCGGGATACGTCATGAACGATGCATCGTAGCGGCGTCGCCGCGCGTTGCCGATCATCGCGCGAGCGAATGCGAGTGGCCCCCGATCCCAGTACGGCAGTTCAATGACGCGCTGGACGTATGCGTCGAGTTCACGAAAGAGCTGCGCCGGTCCACCGCGGCTCACAGCTACGTCGATCGTCGCGTCCGGCTCGGCTCGGCGTAACGCATCGATGAGCGGCGTCGCTTCGAGCGCATCTCCCAAACCTTGCAGCGCGAAAACGAGATATTGCATCGACTCCACGATGCGCTTCCGCCGTCTCGCGCGTGACGCCTCCTGCGCGGGCAAGCGCGGCCAACGCGCCGAATCTTCGAACGACACCGTGTTGATCGATCAGACGACCATTCGTGAGGTTCTCGCGCGTACCGATATCGGGTCGTTCATCGGCGGCTATGTGTCGCTGCGCAAGCGCGGCAACGACCTCGTCGGACTCTGTCCGTTTCACGGCGAGAAGACGCCGTCGTTTCACGTTCATCCCGATCGCGGGTTCTTCAAATGCTTCGGCTGTGGCAAAGGCGGCGACGCGATCGGCTTCCTGCGCGAGCTCGAGAACCTGACGTTTACCGACGCGGTGCGCGCGCTCGCGCGGCGAGCCGGGGTGGAAGTCGAAGCAGAAACGCCGGCGACGGCGCGCGTGCGCGGCGAGAAAGAGCGGATCTATGCCGCAAATGAGTTCGCGGCGGCTTACTTCGTGCGGATGCTGCGGTCGGCCACCGGAGCGCCGGCTCGCGAGTACCTTGCCCGCCGCGGATTCGACGACGCCACGGTCGCGGCGTTCAAACTCGGTTTCGCACCGCCGGGTTGGGACGGACTGACGGACGAATTGCGCGCCGCCGGCATCGAGCTCGACATCGCGGAGAAAGCCGGGCTCGTCAAGCCGGGGCAATACGGACCGTACGACGCGTACCGCAACCGCGTCATCGTGCCCACCTATGCGACGACGGGGGAAGCGATCGCCTTCGGCGGACGCGCGCTCGACGACTCGGAGCCGAAGTACCTCAACACCTCGACGACGCCCGTCTACACCAAAGGCCGGGGCCTCTTCGCGCTCAACGTCGCACGCCGCAGCGCCGCCGCTCGCGACGCGCTCGTCGTGGTGGAAGGCTACCTCGATTGCATCGCGCTGCATCAAGCGGGCTTCACGCACGCCGTCGCCTCGCTCGGCACGTCGTTTACCGCAGAACAAGCCGCCGAGCTACGCAAATACGCCGAACGCATCCTCATTTGCTTCGACGGCGATGCGGCGGGTCTCGCGGCGACCGTCAAGGCCGTCGGGCTCCTCGAGACGGCCGGCTGTGCGCCCTACGTCGTGCGGCTGCCGCTCGGAGAAGATCCGGATTCGTACGTCAAGGCGACGGGCGGCATCGCCGCCTTCGCCGCCCGTCTGGACGAGGCGCTCGAATCCGGCGGAGGCGCGGCGTTCGTGCTCGATCGCGAACTCGACCGGCTCCTCGACCTGAAACTTCCGCCGCCCAAATGCGTCGCCGCCGTCAACGCGCATCTCGCCGGCCGCCGCATCGAAGAGCGCGACCGGCTACTCGTTCATGCCGCGGCGCGGCTGGGCATCCCGGTCGACGACTTCCGCAGCGCCGTCGCCGCCGGCCGCGTAAATCACGCGCCGCGCGGCGCGGCGCCCGGTCGCCTAGCAGGTTCGCGGCACGTGGCCCCCGGCGCCGAGCCGCCGTCGATCGAACGAGAGATCCTGGCGGCCTTCGTCGACGAACCGGGACTCGTCCACGACTACGCATCCGAGATACCGCTCGACGTCTTCCGCGACGCGCGGTATCGCGACATCTATCGCGCGCTATGCGAAAGCCCGGAGCGCTTTCACATAGCCGCCGACGTCTATGCCGCCTTCGCCGCAGACGCGGTGGCAATGGAACTGCTCGTCGCGTTGCAGCGGCCCGACCGCTCCTCGCGCGTGCGATTTCCCGACACGCAAGCGCGGCGAGCGCATCTCGATCGCGTTATCGAGGGTCTTATCGAAAGCCGCCTCGAGTCGCGCAGGCGCGAGCTTAGTGCGGCCGAAGATGCTGCGTTCACCGCGGGGCTCGTGCTGCCGCAAACCGAAAAAGACGAACTCGCGCGCGTGCGCAGAGAACTCGAGGGACGCCGGAAGCGTCGCCTCGCGGCTCGCTAGCGGCTCCGCGCCACGTCGATTCGACAACGTGAAAGGAGGTGAGGAAGACGATCATGGCCCGTAAGAAATCCGCAACGGCTACCCCGGCCGAAAACGGCGCGCCCGCGCTGCCGCTCGAAGAGCAAATCAAACGTCTCGTGGAGCGCGGCAAAAAGCGCGGCACGTTGACGTACGAAGAAATCAATCTCATCTTCGAAAACGTCGAAGACGTCAATCCCGAACGCATCGACGAACTCTTCGAAGAGATTGCGTCGCTCGGCATCGAGGTCGTCGAAGAACAGAAGACGGAAAAGCCGGCCTCCGACGATGGTCCGGCCGACGCCGACGCTGTGCCCGCCGGGCTCTCGCTCGACGATCCGGTTCGCATGTATCTCAAAGAGATCGGCCGCGTGCCGCTGCTTTCGATGGAAGAAGAAAAGCAGTACGCGATGTCGATCGAAGCGGGCGAACTCGAAGGTCAGAAAAACGGCCAGGCGCAGAACCGCATCGTGGAACACGGTTTCGAGGCGAAACGCAAACTGACCGAGGCGAATCTGCGCCTCGTCGTTTCGATCGCTAAGAAGTACGTCGGCCGCGGCATGCTCTTCCTCGACCTCATTCAGGAAGGCAATCTCGGCCTGATCCGCGCCGTCGAGAAATTCGATTATCGCAAAGGCTATAAGTTTTCGACGTACGCGACGTGGTGGATCCGCCAGGCCATCACCCGCGCGCTTGCGGATCAGGCTCGCACGATTCGCATCCCCGTGCACATGGTCGAGACGATCAACCGTCTCATCAAGATCTCGCGGCAGCTTTTGCAAGAGCTCGGGCGCGATCCGACGGTGGAAGAAATCGCGCATGAGATGGGACTGACGCCCGAAAAGGTGCGCGAGGTCATCAAGATCTCGCAGGAGCCGATCTCGCTCGAAACGCCGATCGGCGAAGAAGAAGACTCGCATCTCGGCGACTTCATCGAAGATCAGGAAGCGATCGCGCCGGCCGAAGCCGCCTCCGTCATGCTGCTCAAAGAGAAGATGGCGGACGTTCTCAAAAACTTGACCGACCGCGAGCGCAAAGTGCTCGTGCTTCGCTTCGGTCTCGAGGATGGTCACCAGCGCACCCTCGAGGAGGTCGGTCAAGAGTTCGGCGTCACCCGCGAGCGCATTCGCCAAATCGAAGCGAAAGCGCTGCGCAAGCTGCGTCATCCGTCGCGCGGCAAAGCGCTCAAGGATTACTGGTCGAGCGAATAAGCCGCCCGGACTCGGGCTGGCCTACATTTCGTGTTTGGCAGCGGCCGATGGTGTAACGTTCGGGTTCTTCTCCGCGAAGGCGCCGCTCGGGTTCGGAATAACCCAGATCACAGCGTCCCAGACGGCCGGAAAGACAAACGCCGTGCGGACGTCGGAAGCTTTCTTCACGACACCGGCTTTCACCAGGTCGGCGGCCTTCGGTGCGTTCGGGTCGCCGCCGGCGCCGCGGATCTTCTTCGGACCGACCCCGCCGTACGTGTCCTTGCCGCCGGCGCCTCGTAGCACGTAATGATCGTGCAGCTCGAAATACTGCCAGCGTGACGGAAGGAACCCGAATTGCGCCTTCGGAGGCGTTTTCGACGACGTGGCGGGCACCGAGACGTCCGCGCCCAGTAAGCGGCCTTTAACGTCGTACCACAATTGGCTCGGATGAGCGAGGTCGGCGCTCGTCCAGTGGCGGTTCGCGTAGCTGATCGCGCCCGTGTCGTCTTCGGCCGTGTAACGCACGTATCCGGCCTTCACGGCGTCGGCCGGGGTCGGAAACCGTTTCGATAAGTCGGCCGCCATGCGTGCGACGAGCGGCGCTTCTGTCGCCGTCGGCTTTCCCGATGAAGCGGCGCCGGCGGGCGCGGCCAGTGCGCTGCCAGCTAACGCAAAGGCGAACGACGCAAAAAGTATTCGTTGCATCGTCCGAATATGCCGCACGCGTCGGGCTCGTCCCTATGGTGTTATTGCGAAGGCGAAACCGACGGCGACGCGGGACTCGCAGACGCGTCGTCGGGCGTCGGAGCGGCGCTCGAAGACTCGAGCGGCGTTGCCGTCGCGGAAGGCGACGGGCGCGGGGGCAGCGTCGAGCGACCCTTCGGTAACGGCCGCGGCGTCGTTGGTGCGGGTGTGAATAACGGCGCCGGCGTGAGGTCGGCGTGCGGCGTGTCGTAATTGCTGACGAACGGCGGCGGGGTGGCGATGACGAGACGGTCGGGATCGGACGCATCGAGCGTCGCGTCGGCTTCGGCGCGCAGAATGCTGCCGGCCGGCAGCATCAGCTGACGCCCCGGGCGAAACACGTGGTACAAAATGTGATAGGGCACGAATACGTCGGCGACTTGATCGGTCGCGCTTCGTGTCGATAACTCGCCCGCCGTCCGGTCCACCGTAAGATACTCGTTGTACGCGCGCAGCGGGAGTTTGAGGTCGCGGCCGGGGAGCGAGAACGGCTCCAGGTAGATCTGCACCGCTCCATCCACATCGCCCGTCTGTGCCTTACTCGTCGTCACGATCGCAAGGCCAGCCGGCGAGCCGGCGGCCGCGACCGTGCGGCCACTGAGAATCAGCGCGTCACGCAAATGCATGCGGATGCGGGTTCCGGGGCGCGTCTTACTCGAGCTGATGGGGTCGTCGAGTACGAACGCCAGCGTCGTTCCCGCCGGCAGCTTCGTTCCAAACGCCGGCATCGGCGTCGGCGTTTGGCGGCTTCGCGGCGCATCGGGAGGCGCCGGGACGGGAATGGCTCGGACCGCTGGAGCGCCGATCGCGACGAGCGCCGCGACGAACGCGAAGGCGCTACGAAGCCTTTTTGGCCTTCTCGGTCGTGGCGACGGCAGCTGCGGCAGCTTTCTTTCCCTCTTCAATTAAGTGCTTGACTTTTTGACCGCCCTTTTGGCCGATCTCTTCGTAGAACTGTGCGCCGTAACGATCTCGCGTCGCTTCGCCGCCTTTCTTACCGCCTTTTTTCCCGATCTGCTCGTAAAACTCATGGCCGTGCGCGAGCTTCGTGGCTTCGCCGCCCTTGCGGCCGATCTGCTCGTAAAACTCCGGCCCGTACTTGCGTTTGACGGTCTCGCCGCCTTTCTGGCCCGCTTCTTGCACCGTCATGCCGGCGCCGGCTTTGCGTTTCAGATTCGTCATCGGTAAGGAAGCCCTCCTCAAAGTTCGAATACATACGAAATGTCGGTCGGGTCCACGTACGAACACGGCAACCCCGTCGTCGTTCTAACGAGTGACCCAAGCTTTCAGACGGGGCACACGCGAAAATATTTCGAGACGGCGTTGCGACGTTTGTCGAGGGAGCTGTTTTGCGCGGTCGCCGCGGTCGCCGGCGTTGCGTTGACGTTGGCACTGCCGAGCGCGCCGAGCGTGGCCGGCGATGCGTCCGAGCACGGGATGCTCGGGGCGCGTGAGATACAAATCCTCGAGACGCGACGCACCGCCACGCCCGCGCTCGTCGCGACGCTGGGCGTGGCGGATGCGCGAACCGCGGCACGGGCTGCGCTCGCGCTGGGTCGCATCGGTGCGCCGGCGGGAGCTCCCCCGCTGCGAGAGCGACTAACGGCGCACGATCCTCGGCTGCGCGCGATGAGCGCGTATGCGCTCGGTCTGCTGCTCGATGCGCCGTCGCTTACCGCCGAGCGTCGCCTCGCTCGTGCGGATGCCAATGGCGCCGTGAGGTACGCAGCCGTCGATGCAATCGGGCGCATCGCGTTCGCACGGCCGGCCGCCGTCGACGACGCGGCGTTCCGCGACGTCGCCGCGGTCGCACGCGGGGATGCCGACGCGATCGTCCGGGCGCACGCCGCAGCCGCTCTCGAAAGCTTCAGCGCGAAACCATTTGCGCGCGACGTCGCACGCGAGCTCGAACGCGACGCCGGCGATCGCGACGCCGCCGTGCGTTGGCACGCGATGTGGGCGCTGTATCGCGGGTACGCACGCCTCGCCTCGCGCGACGTGCTCGTCCGCGGGCTGCATCACCCGGACGAACTCTATCGCGTCGAGACGCTACGGGCGTGGGGGCGCCGCCGCGACGCGCCGCGCGCGGCGATCGCGCGGCTGGCCGCAGACGACCCGTCGTGGCGCGTGCAATACGAGGCGCGCGAAACGCTGCTGCGAACGGGCGGCAAGAAGCCGACGGAACACTTGCGCGCCATTCCGGCCGGCCTGCACCTTCCGCCGTTAGCGGCGCCGGGCGTCGCGGATGCGTCCCGCGCGGCGGTGCGCCGGCCGTCGCGACGACTGCATGCGCCCGCCCCCGAGCGCTTTCCGCTCGCGTTCGTCGCACCGCGCTCGGCAGCCGAGATGAATGGCGCGCTGCCCGGACCGCATCCGCGCGTGCTCGTACGCACGACGCTCGGCGACGTCGTGCTGCGTCTGTATCCCGAGTGGGCGCCGGGTACCGTCGCCAACTTCCTGATGCTCGCGCGCAGCGGCTATTTCGACGGCAACCGCTGGTTTCGCGTCGTGCCCGACTTCGTCGATCAGACGGGCGACCCGCACGGCGACGGCAACGGTGACGCGGGGTACGCCACCGGGGCCGAACTCAATCCGGTGGAACAGCGCTCGTTCGTCGTAGCCATGGGCCTCGATTATGCGAACGGCCGAGCGAAGCGCGATTCGGCCGGGACGCAATTCTACATCACGCTCTCGCCGCAGCTGCACTTGGACCGCGACTTCAGCGTCTTCGGCGAAGTGGAACGCGGTGTAAACGTGCTGGCACATCTCGTCGAAAGCGACCGCATGCTGACCGTCCGGCCGCTCGCGACGGGAGCGAGCCGTTAGCGCGAAACGATGGAACGCAGCGCGAAGAGCACATTCTCGCGACGCTCGGTGATGCGCCGGTAAAAATAGCCGGCCCAGTGCGTACCGAACGGCACGTACACGCGCACGTTGTAGCCTTCGCGCGCGAGGCGCTTTTGCAACTCCGGGCGCACGCCGTAAAGCAGCTGAAATTCGAAGCGTCCCTTCTCGATCTCGCGTTCGGCGGCATAGGCTTTGACCGCGTCGATCAAGCGCTCGTCGTGCGTCGCAATGCCCGGGTAGTTGCCGCGTGCGAGCAGCGCTTCGGCCATGCGCAGGTACGCGCGGCGAATCGACGGCATGTCCTGGGTCGCGATGCTCTCCGGTTCGGAATACGCACCTTTGCATAAACGTACGCGGGCGCCGAGTTCGATTGCACGCTCGACGTCGGCGGGCGAGCGCAACAGATACGCTTGCATGACCGGTCCGACGTTGCGATGGCGCGCGTATGCCGCTTCGAAGACGCGCCACGTCGCGTCCGTGACGGCCGAGCCCTCCATATCGATGCGGACGAACGGATCGGCCAAAGCCGATGCTCGCTCCAGGATCCGGTCCAGGTAGCGCACGCACGCGGCTTCATCGACGAGCATTCCGAGCGCCGTGAGCTTGAGCGACACGTTGGTGCGCAGGTGCGAGCGCTCGATCGCGTCGAGCATCTCGAGATAGGCGTCACGCGTCTGCTCGGCTTCACGCATGTCGGTGACGTCTTCACCCAAGAAGTCGAGCGTCGCGGTGAGGCCCTCCGCGTTGAGCTCGCGGACGGTTTCGAGCGCTGTCGCGGTCGTCTCGCCCGCAACGAAGCGTTTGGCCAAAAAAAAGAAACGCGAGGCAAGGGCGTTGTCTTTAGGAAGAAAGCGTTCTACGACGGCCATTCCGAGCGCTTCGACGGGTCAAACGGGCTGCCTTCGGAGGCCGGTCGCCACGACGACCGCGAGCAGCGACAGAAGTGCGAACGCGTCGGTGAGCGCGAGCGCGCGGCCCAGTCCATCGGCGGAAAGCGCGGTGACGAGTGCGATCGGCAGCGACGCCGGCCGATACGCGAGGATCGACGTCGCGCCGTACTCGCCGATCGCGCGTAACCAGGCGAGGACGATGCCGACGGCGATACCTCGCCCGGCCAGCGGAAGTGCGATCGTGAACGCGACACGCAGCGGGCCGGCACCGAGCGTGCGCGCCGCTTCTTCGAGTGCCGGGTCGACGTCGCCGAAGGCTGCGGTAGCGGCGAACACGACGATCGAGGCGGAGACGAAGAATTCGGCGCATGCGACGCCCGCGAGGTCGTCGATTGCCCGCACGCCATGTGCGTCGAGCCAAGCCCCGAGCGGCGTGCTCGGCGTGAGCAAGGCGAGCAGCGCGATGCCGCCCGCCACTGGCGGAAGTGCGAGGGGAACCGACAGCGCGGCGAGTGCCGCGGTGCGTATGCGGCGGTCGCCGCGGGCCAGCGCATAGGCCGCCGGGACGCCGAGCAGGGTCGCTACGCCGACCGCGATGATGGATGCACTCGCCGACGTGCGCAGCGCCGCAAGCGTCTGCGGCGCCGCCAGTTCGTTCAGGAGCGAACGCGGCGGTACGGCGGCCGCAACCCGCACGAGCGGCGCCAGAACGACGACGAGCAGCACGGCGAGCGCCGCACGCGGCAGGGTCATCGCCTTCGAGTCGTGCGCGCGCGAGCCCGAACCTGCAAAGAAACCGTTACTGGGCGCTCGGCCCGTAGGCCATCGACCGTCGACTGCGAAGTCGCCTACCCGTGCCGTCTCTAGAGGACCGAGCGGACCGTTCCAAACGTGTGTTGGTCGCAGACGACGATGCTGCCGTCGGCGCGTTACTGCATACGGTGCTCTCCGAGATCGCCGACGTTACGGTCGTTGCGGATGCGGAATCGGCGCTCGTACGGCTCGCCGAGGACGAGCCGTACGATGCAATTATCTCCGACTTTATGTTGCCCGGCATCGACGGCGTCGAATTCGTCGAACGCGTGCGTAACGACGAAGGACGGACGCACGTGCCGATCCTCATGATTAGCGGACACGGCGCGAACGATGTATCGGCGCGCGCCAAAGCGGCCGGCGCCGATCAATTCCTCGACAAGCCGTTCCGGCTTCAAGACTTGCGCACCGTGGTTAGCGCGATGCTCGCGCCGGTACGCTTCGCGTAATTTCGGGAGCGTCGCGCTCATCGCGCTTTCGCTCGCGCTCGACGTCTTTGCGGTGTCGGTCGGCGTCGGCGTCGGCGGCGTCGGCCGCGCGGCGAAGATCCGCATCGGCGCCGCATTCGCAACCGCCGAAGTTTTCATGAATTCGCTCGGCGCATTATTGGGCAGCGTGGTCGGCAGCGCGGTCGGCGACGTGGCCGCGTATTTCGGCTTCCTCGCGCTGGTTGCAGTCGGCATTTACACGATCGTCGAGGCGATTCGCGAACGCGAAGAACACTTCGATCTTTCGCGCGGTTTCGGACTGCTGTTGGCGTCGTTGTCGATCAGTCTCGATTCGCTCGGTATCGGGTTCTCGATCGTGTACATCGGCGTTCCGATCGCCGTGACGCTGGTGGCGATTGCCGTAGCGTCGATTGTGGCGACCACGCTCGGGCTTGCGCTCGGCCGCCGTTTCGGCGCGGCGGCAGGCGAGCGCGCGGCGATGCTGGCTGGGGTGGTGCTGGTGTGCACGGGGCTCGCCTTCGCGGGGCTCAAGTACTTCCACAAGGGCTGATGCACGAACGCCAGGTCGACGCCGGGGCGGCGTTACTCGCACGGGCCGGCGCCTGCGGCTCCGGCTCGCTCGCCGTCGTCGGCGTGGGCAAAAATGCGGGCAAATCGGTCGTCGTCGGCGCCCTCTGCACGGCTTCGACACTGGCCGGCGTCCCGTTCGCCCTGTGTTCGATCGGTCGCGATGGTGAGGCGACCGATGCCTTCGATGGGGCGCCCAAGCCGCGGCATTTTCTCCGTGCCGGAACGCTGTTCGCAACCGCGTTGCCGCTCGTGCCCCGGTCGCCCGCTGCCGAGATCGTCGCGGTTACGCCGGAGATCAGTGCGATCGGTCCGCTCGTCGTGGCGCGCGCCCGTGCGGCGGGGTACGTCGAAATCGTCGGACCGCCGCGTGCCTCGAGCTTGCGGCGGCTCGTCGAGACGCTCGCCGCACGGGCGCGCTTCGTCCTCATCGACGGCGCGATCGATCGCATCGCGGCGCTCCGCGGCGGCGACGACGCGATCGTGGTGGCGGTGGGCGCCGCGAATGCGCCGACGCTCGCACGCGCCGTCGAAGCCGCCGCCGCACTGACGGAACGGCTGGCGTTGGCGGCCGTCGATCCTTCGCGACCGTACATCGACGTGGCGGGTGCACTCACGCCGAGCGCGGCGACGGCGTTCGCGCGCGCCGGCGAACGGCGCCAGATCGTGGTTGCCGATGCAACGCACGTCGCATTCGGGGGACGCGCGTACCTCGACGTTGCGGCACGGCTGGATCTACGCTGCCGGCGGCCGATGCAGCCGGTAGCCTGCACCGTCGCGCCATTCGCCGCCGAGCGCAGCTTCGAGCCGCGCGCTTTCGCACGCGCCGTGGCCGAACGTACGGCCTTGCCGACCTACGACGTGTTTGCCGGCCGAGCGTACGGCGTGGATCCGCTATGAACGTTGCCTGGGACGCGCGCACCGCGCATGAGATCGGCGTCGAGTGGCTGCTTGCGGAAATCGCCCCGGCTGGAGATTTCGGCCGTCGCGAGCGGGACCGCGAGCGCACCTACGCGCCGGGCGACGAAGCGCTCGCGACGAGCGCTCTCGCCCGCATTGCCGCCCTGGCTCAGACTTGCGACCCGTCGCAACTGGCAGCCGCGCACGCCGCGATCGCCGGCGCCCCAGATCCGAGCGGCGCCTTCGTACGCGCGCGCGGCGGCAGCGTCCTGGAAGACGTGGAATTCTTCGACGTCGCGCGCTTTATCGACGCCGTCGCGACGACCGCTGGCTTCATGCCGGAGCCCGAAGCCGCGGCGCTTGCGCCGGGCAATGCGGTCAACGCGCTCGCGCGGGCGCTGGCGCTCGGACGCGGTGCCGAGCGCTCGTTCTATCTTGCCGACGCCTACGATCCGAAGCTCGGAGCCGCGCGCCGGCGCTCGGCCGACGCGCGCGCCGCGTACGATGCCGAGCGCGAGCGGCTGCGGGCGTTCGTCGCGTCGTATGCCGGCGTGGCTCACGTGCGCGACGGAGAGTTCACGCTTGCGCGCAGCGACCTGCGCGGGCCCGTGCCGGCGGAGATTCGCATCGTGCGAGAAGCGTCGACCTACGTGCTATGCGAGATTGCGAACGACGCGGCAGCGCTCGACGCGCTGGCGACGCTCGAACGCGAAAGCGATGCGGTGGCGGCGAGCGAAGACGCGGTGCGCGCCCGCTTGTCGCACCTCGTACGCGAAGCGGCGCCCGCGCTCGATGCGCTTGCGGTCGCGATCGGGCGGCTCGACCTGACGCTTGCGCGCGTGCGCTACGTTCAGCGCTACGGTTGCATCGTGCCCGACGTCTGCGAAGATGCCGCAATCGCGTTCGAAGACGGGCGGTATTTGCCGCTGGCGGCCGCGCTCGGCGCGCGCGGCCGGTCGTACGTGCCCATCTCGCTCGACGTACGCGGTGTCGGCATCGTGGCCGGCGCCAATATGGGCGGTAAGACCGCGGCGCTACGAACGCTCGGCTTTCTCACCGCGAGCGTCGCGCTCGGCGTCCCCGTCCCCGCCGCGCGAGCGCGCGTTCCGCTCGTGTCGCGCATCGCGTGGCTCGGGATCGGCGGCAGCATCGACGAGGCGTCGTTACTGAGTGCCTACGGCAGCGAAGTCGTGGCGTTACGCGATTACTTAGCGCGCGATCGCGGCCGGGCGCTCGTTTTGATCGACGAGTTCGCACGCACGACGTCACCGCGCGAAGGCCGTGCGTTACTCGTCGCACTCGTAGGCGAACTCGCGCGACGCGGAGCGTTCGGATTAGCCGCAACGCACTTTGCGGGCGTCGCCCGTGCCGCGGGCGCCCCCCACTACGCGATTGGGGGCCACGGGCCGCTCGTCGCCGCGGGCACTGCGCTCGACCTGCCGGCAGCGCTCGAGCGCATCGCCGCACGCACGGATTACCGGGTGTTCCGGGTGGCCGTCGACGCGCCGCCGAGTGCCGACGCCCTCGAACTTGCGGCGGCGCTCGGTTTGGATGCCGCCTTGATCGCGCGAGCGCGCGAAGCGCTCGCAGACGATCGAGGCTGAAGCGACGGACTAGGAGGCTAGGGGTTGTCGAGCGTGCGGGGCTCGCCCGCGAGCGGGGCAGCCGGCGCGCCCACGAACGCGCGGACGATCGGCGTTCCGACGCCCGTTATGTCGTTATAACCGGTTCGTCCAGGCGCGACGCGTACCACGCCGTTGTATCCATAGATGCCTTGCCGCAGGGTGCGCGACGTGAAGTTATTGCGGGCGAGCCGGTAGAGGTCGTAGTTCTCGTTGCCGAGGCGAGCGCCCGTGAGTTGCTGTTTGAGCGCGAGCACGCCCGCGAACTGCGCCGCCGCGGCGCTCGTTCCCGAGATCGGAATGACGGCGCCGGCGATCGCGACGACGTTCGCGCTGTCGCGCCGGTTACCGCAGCTCTGCGGTGCAAGGCCGTATACCGGGCAGCCGCCCATATGCATCGCTACGTCGGGCGCAACGCGCATCGCGTATCCGGTCGGCAAGGCCTTTTGAAACGCCGGGCGCGCGAACAGGGTGCTTTCACCACCGCCCGAGCCGAACAGGGCATTCGTTACGTAGTTGCCGGTTTGATACGGATCGACGGGACCGAGGTACCGGTCGGCGATCGCATTTTCGGAGCGATAGGTGGCATGCGTGCCGTCGGTGCGAGCGTTCGTCCAAAGATTCGTGCCGCCGACGCCCGTCACGTTGGGATCGTCGACCCAGATGCCCGCACCCGGCAGCGGCGCATACAGCCCGCCTTGACCGAGATTCGTGAGATAGCCCGGCGGCGCGCAGCCCAGGCCCGAGTCGTCACCCGAGGCGACGACGAAGGCGATTCCCTGCGCATTGCCTTGCCGGAATATGTCGTGATACGCAAACAGCGACGACGTGTGATCGATGCCGTTATTCCATGGCGCCGTATAGAATAATTCGCAGCCGGTATACGAGGTGTCGACGATGTCGGCGCGGTTCGCGTCCACGAGTGCGGAAAACGCGTTCATGAACGGTTCGCCCGTGCCGCCGACCGTTACGCTCAAGACGGTCGCGCCCGGCGCCGCGCCCGCCGCTTGCTGCACGTCGAGGTTGGCGTCTTGCGAATAGATGGAACCGGGATCGAACGGTGCGCCGCCGGGGAAGATCTCGTGCCGGATGACCGGCATCGGCGCGAGACGGTGACTGCCGAAGCCTTCGGTCGCGAAGAGCAAATGCGCGTCGTCGTCGCTCGAGTCGGCCAGGCCGACCGTCGCAATCGTAACGCCGCGTCCGTTCGCGAACTGGACCGACGGAAACGCGTACGCTTGTTTGAGGCTGTCGAACCAGTACGGACCGACGCTGTGCGTTTCGCCTTGGACGTTGCGTCCGGCGGGTATGCGGTGCGAGGCGGGCCGCACGGCCAAAGCGCCGCGAAGCCCCGCAACCGTTGCGCCGAGCGTGCGGAGTTCCGGCGGAAGCGTAAGCGCTCTGGACGCGCGGGCACGCGACGCGATGCGGCCGCGCCCGATCTCGAGCGTCGTGCCGAAAGTCCGCGCGATAGTGGCAGCAGCGGCGTGCGCGACCAGCACTTGGCTGTCGGCACGGTCGATCGTCATCCCGTTACGCACGAGTGCGCCGGCTGCCGCACGCATCGCTTCGGGCGAGGGGCCGTACGCGGCGCGGAATTGCGCCGGCGTTAAATAATGGCGGAAGATCGGCGAGGCTGGATCGGCTTGCAACGCGATGAGCCGATCGAGTCCGGCCGGGTCGCGCAGCGGCAGATGAACGAGCACGTCGACGCGCTCAGCCGAAGGAACGCTCAGGATTGCGGACTGCGCCGGGGCGCCGAGGAAGAGAGCCGCCGCGACGAGTGTCGCGCCGGCCTTGAACCGGGGGAAATTCATAGTAACGACCTTTCACCGCTTCGAAGCGGTCGTGGCAATAACCATAGCTAGGCCACCGGACGCGTCGAGACCCCTCGAAAATGTGATAGAGATTACAAGGATTTCTTAACGAATCAAGTTATGGTTACTTGGCGCTTGAGAATCGCCGGCCGGCGCAACTTTCGGTAAGCCGATGAAATGGCGCGGGATCGGCGTGCGCCCCCCGGCAAAATATGCGCCCGTCGCGTTAGCGGCAGCGAGCCGATACAGTTGTTCGTTGTCGTTGCAGAGCCTACTTGGCGTAACGGCCTAGGCGTCGCCCATAGGCGGCTGAATCAACCGTGGCGTCGTGCGGGCATAAGATGACGTGCTACCGACCAGGACCCCGCGTAAACGGCTCACGCAGTACGATGCCGCACGGTTGACAGCCTTTACGCTCGCGTACGTGCTGATCCGTAACGCGGAGTTACAGCCTCCGAATATGCGCGTGCACATCGTGGTGCCGACTATCGTTTCACTCGCGATCGTCTTCTTGCCGGGAATAATCGGGCGCGTGAAGCGAGGGCGGAGTCGCAAGTAAACCGCCGCGGATCGGTCGGCGACGACTGATACGAGCGTGCCGACGAAAGAGGGGCTCGCGTTAACGCGAGCCCCTCTTTCGTAAGCCCGCTGTAGATTACGGGTTGCTGGCCGTCTGTGGGAGACCGGCGAGCGGGGCCTTCGGGAGCAGGACGAAGTTATTGCCGATCGGCGTTCCGACGCCGACGATCGGGTTGTAGCCGAGTTGGCTCGGCGTCGTGTGCACCACGCCGTTGTAGGCTTCGAAGCCCTGGCGGAAGTAGTGCCCCGTCGCGTTGGATGCGGCGAGCGTATACAGGTCTTCGTTCTCGTTACCGAGGCGGCTCTTGATGACCGACTCCTTGACCGCAAGCAAACCGGCGAACTCGGGCGCCGAGGCGCTCGTTCCGATCAGGCCGAACAGCTGGCCGCCGATGACGGCGAGATCTGCGCTGTCGCGAATCGGGAATCCGTTCTTGTCCAGTCTGCCGCACTCGACTTTGACGGGCGGCGCATAGCCGGGGCATCCGCCCATGTGCATCGAGACGTCGGGTTCGATGCGCATCTTGCCGCCGCCGGTCGGGATTTTATTCTGGTAGTTCGGCTTCGGGAAGATGACGCTCGTGCCGCTGCCCGAGCCCCACAGGGCGTTATTGTACGTGTTGCCGGTGCCGTAGAAATCGATCCCGCCGATGAGACGATCGCCAATCGAGTTCTCCATGATGTACGCCGAGTTGAGGCTGCCCTTCTGGTACTGGGTGATCAGATTGGTGCCGCCAACTGAGGTGACGTTCGGATCGTCAACCCAGATGCCGGCTCCTGGGATGGCTGGATACGCTTTACCTTGCTTCGGCATCGTAATGTACCCAGGCGGCGCGCAGCCTAGCCCCGATTGATCGCCCGAGCTAAAGATGAACGTGATGCCCTGCGAATTTCCCTGACGGAACAAGTCGTGGTATGCGTACAGGATGCTCGTCTGATCGATGCCGTTATTGTACGCCGGCAAGTAGAAGAGTTCGCACGCGCCGTACGACGTGCTCACGATGTCTGCTCTGTTGGCTTCGTCGAGATAGGCGTAAGCATTAAGGAACGCTTCGCCGGGTCCGCCGATTGCAACGCCGATGACGTGCGCGCCAGGGGCACTGCCGCCGACCATCTGTGTGTCGAGGTTGGCCTCGTCGGAGATGCCCGTGGTCGGGTCGAACGGTGCGCCGCCTGGAAGGACGAGGTGGTCGATAACCGGCGCCGGAGCGAGCCCGCCCTTACCGAGCTTCTCGTGCGCGAAATACGCGTCCGCATCCGACGAGCTAAAGTCGGAATTGCCGACCGTTGCGACCGTCACGCCTCTGCCGTTAGCAACTTCGTACGACGGATAATTATAGGCTTGCTTGAGATCGTCGAACCAATATGGTCCTACCGTCGAATAACGGTTGGCCGGTGCGGCTAAGGCTCGCTCGTACATGGGTCGCGGTTGTACCGCCGCCGTGAGCCCGGCGACGGAGGCGCCGACTGCGGCGAGTGCGGACGGAACGTGCAGCGCGGTACGCGCGGCGATCGTATGGCGACCGTTCGCATCGACCGCTACGCCGAGGCGCGCGCTGAACGCAGCTTCGACGGTTGCTGCCGTGCCCCGGACTTGCAGTAACTGCGAGCCGTTTTGATGGACGGCGAATCCGGCCTTTTGCAGCGAGCCGGCGACGCTCGCAACGGTCGCCGGCGAAGCGCCGAACGACGCGCGGAACTGCGTGGGCGTCAGAAAGTGATGGTACAGCGGCGAACCCGCGTTCGTCTGCAGCACGATCAGCTGATCGAGCTGCTTGGCATTACGAAGCGGCACGTGAACGGTGAAATCGACGGCTTGCGCCGGTCGGGCGTCGGCGACGAAGCGTTCGGCCGCGCCGGACGGCGCCGCGACGGCACCGAGAGCGAGTGCGCCGAGCGCCGTTCCTACAAGGATCGGTCGTATCATCAGGTGGGCACCTTCAATTGACGGAGAGAGACGAAGAATCTCCACGCGTGCGTAGCGTCGCTAAAACGGGCGCACGGGCAGGCTTTTGCAGTTCGGATGCCCTTACGCTTTCCCCCTTACTCGAAAGCGCTTAAACGATATCGTTACCGAGCATCCCCGGAAATGAGCGTGCGGGCGGACGGCGCCGGATCTGCGAAGGTGCCTCCATGGAACCGGTTATCATTACCGTCGCTCCGGTCGGTGCCGAACTGCGCCCCGAACAGACGCCGCATCTGCCGATCGACCCGCCGTCGCTTGCCGAAACCGCGCGACGCTGCCGCGAGGCGGGTGCTGCGATGATTCACGTGCATTGCCGCACGGACGGCGGCGCAAACACCGCCGATCCCGCTCGCTTCGCCGCCGCCTACGATGCGATCCGCGCGCAGACCGACATCGTCGTGCAGTTTACTACGGGCGGCGCGATCGGCATGACGGCGGCCGAACGCGCCGCGCCGCTTAGCGTGCGTCCGGAGATGGCGACGTTGACCTGCGGCACGGTCAACTTCGGCGACGAGGTATTCGAGAATAGCTTTCCGATCATGCGTGGCATTCTCGCCGAAATGGACCGCTACGGAGTCCGGCCGGAACTGGAAGTTTTCGATGCCGGTCATCTCGCCAACGCCAAGCGCTTGGTCAAAGAAGGCGCGATGCGTTTTCCGCAACACGTCGATTTCGTGCTCGGCGTTCCGGGCGCTCTCGAAGCGACGGCGCGCAATCTGACGTACCTCGTCGATACCCTGCCGGACGGCTGCACGTGGTCCGTCGCGGCGATCGGTCGCGATCAGTTGCCGATGGCGACGATCGCGCTCGCGATGGGAGGCCACGTGCGCGTCGGCATCGAGGACAACATCTATTATTCGAAGGGTCGCCTCGCGCGCAACGACGAGCTCGTGGCACGAGTGGCGCGCATTGCGGGCGAACTCGGGCGCCCGGTCGCTACGCCCGAAGAAGCCCGCTCGATGCTGGGACTGGCGCCCCTGGCCGGGCGCCAGGCCGTTACAGGAATAGCACCGGCCGCACCCTAAACGTCGCGCACTCTTCCGCCACGGGGGCGTCCGGCCACTGCTCACTTACGTCGTCCGCAGGACGCTGCAAGCGATCCCGCTGCTGCTCCTCATCTCGATGATTCTCTACTGGATCCTGAGCAACGCGCCCGGCGGGCCGCTCGGCCCATACCTGACGAATCCCCACATCACGCAAGCCGACATCACGCGGCTCAAGCATAACTTCGGCCTCGACCAGCCGCTGCCGGTCCGCTACATACGCTGGCTCGGCCTCGTGTTGCAAGGTCAATTCGGGTACTCGACCTCCAATTCCGAAGACGTAACGACGGCGATACTCGAGCGCATGCCCGCGACGCTGTTGTTAATGGGTTCGGCCTTCGTCGTATCGATCGTCGTCGGCGTGTCGTTCGGCATCTTCGCGGCGCTGCGCCCGTATTCGTGGGGCGACTATGTGGTAACGACGTTCGCGTTCTTCGGTCAATCGATGCCGGTGTTCTGGTTCGCGCTGATGCTGCAACTCATCTTCGCCGTCGCCGGCGTGACCGCGTTCGGCTATCACGTCGCGCTGCCGTCGGCGGGCATCTCGTCGGGCGATGAGTTCGACCTCGGCGACCGGCTGCAACATCTGATCTTGCCGACGGTCGTGCTCAGCCTCGCCTACATCGCGACCTGGAGCCGGTTCACGCGGAGTTCGATGCTCGAAGTCGTTAAGACCGATTACATGCGCACCGCTGCGGCCAAGGGCCTCGACCGCGCGCGCATCGTCTTTCGTCACGGGCTCAAGAACGCGCTGATACCGGTCGTGACGATCGTCGCGCTTTCGTTGCCCGGGCTCGTCGCGGGCGCCGTGGTCACGGAAACCATTTTTGCCTGGCCCGGCATGGGGCGACTCTTCTATAACGCGCTCGGCCAATTCGATTTTCCGCTGCTCATGGGTTATCTGATGATGGTATCGGTGCTCGTGGTGTTTTTCAATATCGTTGCGGACGTCGCTTACGCGTGGCTCGATCCGCGCGTGAAATACGACTGAGGCCGGCACGCTTATGGCGACGACCCTCGACCCAACGACTTCCCTCGCTGCCGCGCCCGACGACGCGTTCGTCATCGAGCGCTACGGCGTGTGGAAACGCTTCCGCAAGCACCGGCTGGCGCTGGTGGGAGCCTTCGTGCTCGTCGCGATCATCGTGGTGGCGTCGCTCGCGAAGCTGCTTCCGCTACAAGATCCGAATTTTATCGATCAGACGAATTGGCAAGGCACGCCGCTCGCGCCGGGCATCGCCGGGCATTCCCTGGGCACGGACGAGAACGGGCGCGACCTGCTCGCACGTCTCGTCTACGGCGCGCAGATTTCGTTAACTGTCGCCTTTGCTACCGTGCTTATGGAGCTCGTAATCGGCACGGTCGCAGGAGCCGTTGCAGGGTACTATGGCGGGTGGGTGGATTACGCCATCATGCGCGTAACGGACGTCTTTCTGTCGATTCCGCTGCTGCCATTACTGCTCGTGCTGACGGCCATCGTCTCGGCGACGACCACGAAGGCGGCGCTCAGCTTCGGCGTAATCGTGGTTATTATCGGCGCGACATCGTGGCCCGCGGTGGCACGCCTGGTCCGCGCCTCGTTCCTGAGCCTGCGCGAGAAAGAGTTTTGCGAAGCCGCGCGAGCGCTCGGCAACAGCGATGCGCGCATCATCTTCCGGCACTTGCTTCCAAACGCCGTGGCGCCGCTCATCGTGCAAGGCACGCTCGAAATCGCGAACGTCATCATCCTGGAATCGACCTTGTCGTTTCTCGGCTTCGGTATCCAGCCGCCGACCGCGTCCTGGGGCAACATGCTTGCCAACGCCGAATCGAACATGGCGATCGCTCCATGGGTCGCCATTTTCCCGGGCCTCTGCATTCTCGTCACCGTCCTCGCCATCAATTACCTCGGCGACGGCCTCCGCGACGCCCTCGACCCGAATATGAAGTGATGACGTTGTGGATATCGTAAATCCACCGTTAGGCGACGTCTACGAACTCGCCTGACGGTTCGGGAATCGGCGCTCCGTCCTCGCGGAGCCCAGTGAGATGCATTTCGATCGCTTTCCGAATAGATGCTCTAGCTTCTTCGCGCGTGTCGGCCACGATTCCGACGCCGGGCAACTCGGGTGGGTAAGCCCCCCACCCGCCATCGTTAGCTCGCTCATACACCACATAATACTTCATCGCCATCCCACCCGGCTTGTCGAAAAATGTTGCGAAGCGTCCCAGTCGGCACGTCGCTGCCTTCCTTTCCGCTGACAGTTACTCTGCCGGCCTGCCCTGGTCGCTTCCATTGCTGGTGGCTTCCATCCTGAGCGACGACCTGAAAACCTTCATCTTTTAGGCGTCGACGGACGTCGCGGTACTTCATCGCTCCTTCGCCATATGATATGCCTTTGCGCCCTCGTTGGAAGGGCTCTTGCGACTCATTATAATGCAACCATGGCCAATGTCAGCTGTGCTGGTCTCGAATCGCTGGACCCGACGGCGCGCAGCCCCCGAAGCGACGCGAAGGAGCGGGCGGGAAAGATACCGCAAATAGGCTCCCGCCCGCGTTTCGGGCGACTCGTGCGAGAGTGGCGGAATTTGGTAGACGCACTAGCTTGAGGTGCTAGCGGGAGCAATCCCGTGCTGGTTCGAGTCCAGTCTCCCGCATGATAATTCTGAGAGATCCGCACGCCGGATCTCTCTTTGCGTCCGTCCCTGAAGCCGGAACGGCGGCCTGCCGAACGAAACACCGAGTGCCGAGTTGCGTACATCGGCGCATACCGCTTCTTCGAGGAGCCTTTCTCCGTGTGGTTGACGCGATTCGCAATTCGGCGGCCGGTGATCGCCGCGATGGTCTTCATCGGCCTCGCGCTCTACGGCCTTTTCTCGTACGCCCAACTCGGTGTCAATCTGTTTCCCAACGTCGCGTTTCCGATCGTCGCGATCAGCGCCGCGTATCCGGGCGCGTCGCCCTCGGAGATGGAGAAGCTGATCATCAAGCCGATTGAAGATCAGCTCGACGGCATGGAGAATCTCGACCGCCTGTCGGCGACCGCGCAGGAAGGCAGCGCGGTCGTCATCGCACGCTTCAAGCTCGATTCCGATCTCAATTACGAGACGATCGACACGCAGCGCCGCGTCGATACGGCGCGCGTCTACATGCCGACCGACCTCGTGCCGCCGACGGTCACCAAATTCTCAAACGCTTCGAATCCCATCATCGACGAAGCGGTCACGTCGAAGAAGATGTCGGCCGCCGCGCTATCGGATCTCGTCACCCAGAAGTTCGTGCCGGACATCAAGAGCGTCAAGGGCGTCGTCGACGTGCAGGCCGCCGGCAATACGGACCGTGAGATCCACGTCTATCCCAATCAGCAGCGCATCCTCACGACCAGCACCACGCTACTCGATATCAATAACGCGCTGACGTATAACAACGCGAATCTGCCTGGCGGTCGCATCGACGCGCCGACGCGCGAAACGACCGTGTCGATCCACGCCGACATCACCCAGCCCGCCGACATTCTGCAAATTCCGTTACAGGTGCTCAACGGCTCGCAGATCGGCGTCGCGAACTCGAGCCTCAAGATCGGCGACGTGGCGAGCGTCGACGACGGCCACGTCGAGCAACGGTTGCCTTCGCGCTACAACGGCCGTCCTTCGGTGCTCCTCTCGGTGCTGCGGCAGATCGACGCCGATACCGTGAAGACGACCGCCGGCACGCGCGCGGCATTCGCGAAGCTCGCCGCGCAGTACCCCGACGTCAGCTTCACCGAGGTCGACGCAGATGCCGAGTACACCCAAGCGTCGGTAAACGGCGTCTTGCAGAGCCTGCTCGAAGGCATCGTCCTCACGGCGATCGTGATGCTGCTCTTCTTGCATGCCTGGCGCAATGCTGCAGTCGTCATGATCGCGATTCCGTCGTCGCTCTTGGCCACGTTCATCGTTATGCGACTCATGGGCTTTACGCTCGACGTCATCTCGCTCATGGGACTCGGCCTTACGATCGGTATTCTAGTCGACGACTCGATCGTCGTGCTCGAAAACATTACGCGCCACCGCGAAATGGGCGAGACGCCGATGGAGGCGGCCTATAACGGCCGCACCGAGATCGGCAACGCGGCGATCGCGATTACGCTCGTCGACGTGGTCGTATTCTTACCGATCGCGTTCCTCTCCGGAATCGTCGGGAAGTACATGCGCGAGTTCGGCGTGGTTATCGTGGTCGCGACGCTCTTCTCGTTGCTCGTCTCGTTCACGCTCACGCCGCTACTCGCAGGCCGCTGGTCGGTGAAGCGGCGCAGCACGGGCATTCCCTGGTGGGCGCGCGGTTTCCAGAACGTTTTCGAGCGGCTCGAGCGCTGGTATGCCGCACGCGCGCTGCCGTGGGCGTTGCGGCACCGGATTCTCGTGCCGCTCGGCTGCTTGGCGCTGGTCGTCGGCGCGATCGCGCTCGTACCGCTCGGTTTTATCGGCTCGGAGTTCATCCCGGCCTCGAACACGGGCATGCTCACGGGCTCGCTGCAATATCCCGTCGGGCAGCCGCTGGACACGACCGCCGCGGCGATGTCGAGATTGGAAGATCGGCTCGTGCGCATCGACGGCGTCGCCTCGGTGTTGTCGACCGTCGGCAGCAAGCAACTCGGCGAAGAGACGAACACGGGCGGACAGTACGCACAGTTCACGGTCATTTTGAAGAAAGACCGCCGCCGGGAAACCGACCGCGTGTTAGCCGAGGCGCGCAACCTCGGCTCGCTCGCCCCTGGCGCCGAGTACCATATCGCGACCGAAGGCGGCGGCGGTGGCGGCGGCTCGGCGATCTCGTTCACGCTCAGCGGACCCGATGCCGCACTCGACGAGGGTGCCGATCGCCTCGCCGCCTTGATTCGCGCCCAACCAGGAGCGGTCAACGTGCAGTCGGGCGCGCAAGCTCGCGGACCGCGACTCGACATCCGCATCGACGCGCGGCGCGCGAACGTGCTCGGCATCGCGCCGGCCGACGCGGCGACGGTGGCCCGTATCGCAATCGGCGGAACGATCTCGACGCGCGTACGACTCGAGAATGGATTGACCGACGTGCGGCTCGAGTTACCGGCGGATCGCCGCAACGACCTCACGACCATCCGTCAGCTAAAGGTTCGCGCCGCGAGCGGCATGCTGATCCCGCTCGCTACCGTAGCGAGCTTCATCGAAACGACGGCGCCGACGAAGATCGAACGTCAGGCGCGCGAACGCGTCGAGCGCGTTTCCGGAGACGTCGATACGTCGTCCCACGTGACGCTCGGCGCGATTCTCGACCCCATCCAGAGTAAGCTCGCGCAACCGGGCTTCTTACCGCCCGGCGTGCACGCGCTGGCGGATGGCGATGCCGATCTCTTCAATCAGACGTTCCAAAGCATGGCGGTGGCGCTAGCGACGTCGTTCATGCTGGTGTACATGCTGATGGTCGTGCTGTACGGTTCGTTCGTCGAGCCGTTCGTCGTCATGTTCTCGGTGCCGGTTGCAATCGTCGGCGCGCTCGCGGGACTCGCGCTGCATCACCAAACGCTCAACCTGTTTTCGCTAATAGCGATCGTGATGCTGTTCGGGCTCGTCGCTAAAAACGGAATCCTGCTGGTCGATTATGCGAACCAGCAGCGGCACGCGCATGGTCTCGGCGTTTTCGAGGCGATGAAAGCCGCGGCTGCGACGCGATTCAGGCCGATTCTCATGACGACGGCGGCGATGATCTTCGGCATGCTGCCGTTGTCGCTCGGTCTCACTGAGGGCGCGGAGGAGCGCGCCTCGATGGGCACGGTGCTTATCGGCGGATTGCTCAGCTCGCTCATTCTCACGCTCGTGCTCGTACCGGTCATGTACACGTACGTCATGGGGTGGGTCGTCAAGCGCGAAGCGAAACGCCGGCCCGATGCGCCCGACGATGGTCTGGCCGTTCCGGCGTTCGAGCGGCCGCAGGTCGGAGCGGGCGCCGCGAAGGCCTAAGTCAAACTACCCCTTCAAACCGATGGCGCCGCGACCGATTGTCCGATTATGGGCGACCGGCCGCGTCTCGCCTTCCCGCGCTGAAGGAGGCTTGCTTTGACTCCATCTCGTCCCCGTGCCGTCGCGGCCGTCGCCGCGCTCGGCATCGTCGCATCCGCCGCCGTTCCGGCATTCGCACTGAGCGTCACCGTGAACGGACAGCCGGCAACCTTTTCGCCGCCGCCGATCGAGCGCGCCGGTCGCGTCTTCGTCCCGCTTCGCGGCGTGTTCGAACGGCTCGGCGCGACCGTCGTCTATTCGGGCGGCGTCATCAATGCCACCGGCAACAACCGCACGATCTCGCTGCACATCGGATCCACGCAAGCCACCGTCTCAGGGCAGCCGAAGGCGCTCGACGTGGCCCCGTTCATCGTCGGCGCCAGCACCTACGTGCCGCTCCGCTTCGTCTCCGAAGCACTCGGCGCGGGCGTCAATTACGACTCCGCACACCAGATCGTCGCGCTCACGACGAGCGGCGGCGGATCCGGTTCGGGCGGCGGTTCCGCTCCTGCTCCGGCCGCCGCCGCCACGGGCCCGGCACTCAAGGCGCTGGAGCCCGCCGCCGGCGCGTCGGTCGGCGCGCAGAAACCGACAATTTCGGCAAACTTCGTGCAACCGGCGGATCCCAATACCGTCCACATTACGGTCGACGGCCGAGACGTGACGAGCGCCTCGACCTTCTCGAGTACCGGCTTCATCTACGCGCCGCAATCGCCGCTGCAATCGATGGCGCACACCGTAGTCGCGTCGGGAAAACTTGAGGGCGGCGCGCCGTTCTCCCAATCGTGGACCTTTACGTCGGGTTCGCAAGCGCCGCGTAACTCGCTGACGCTTTCGGCACCGACGGACGGTGCGACGGTCGGCAGCCGCTTCACCGTCACCGGACACACGCTGCCGAACGCGAGCGTGCACATCCTAGCCGGCGCGACGGCGAGCATCGGCGGCTTCGCTCTCGGTGCCGGAAGGTACGAGGGTGACCTGCAAGCCGACGTGGCCGGTAACTTCACGCAAGAGGTCACGCTCAATACGGTCGGCGGCGCGTCGATCGGACTAACGGTGACTTCGACCGATCCCAAGACCAAAGAGAGCGCCGAAAAGAAACTACACCTCAAAGCTCAATAATGGCGGTGTGCCATTTCCCCGGCGAACCGCGCTCGTTACCGGCGCGGCGCGGGGCCTCGCGCGCGGCATCGTGGTCGATCTCGCGCGCGCGGGCTACCGCGTCGCCTTCACGTACCGGCCCGGCGGCACGCCGCCGGACGCGACGCTCGCCGCCGCGCGCCAAGCCGGAGGGAGCGACGTCGTCGCGATCGCGGCCGATCATGGCATTTCAGGGGAGACCGAGCGAGCCGTAACTGCTGCCGCAGTTGCTGCCGGTCCCCCTGAAATCTACGTCCACGCGGTCGGCCCGATGATCGTGCGCCGTTTCGCTCGCGCGACGCGCGGCGAGTACGAAACGATGATCGCGACGAACCTCGATAGCGCCGTCGAAGGCGCGTTCGCCGTGTTGCCCGCCATGCGCGAGCGAGGCTTCGGACGGCTGATCTACTTCGGGATGAACGGCTCGCAGGTGACGCGGCCCGCCCGCGGACTCGCGTTCTACGGCGCGGCGAAGGCCGCGGTCGTCGCGTTCGCGCGCACCCTTTCGCTCGAGGAAGCCGAGCGCGGCATCACCGTCAACGTCGTGGAACCAGGCGACATCCGCCATAAAGAAGTCGACCGCGCAGGGGCGCATGAGGTCGCGGCCAAGAACCCGAGCGGCCATGCCGGATCGTGGGAAGACGTCGCGTTTGCGGTGCGTTACCTCGTTTCCGACGATGCGAGCTTCGTTAACGGGGCGACGCTCGGCGTGAATGGGGGATTAGTGGAGGCGCACGAGTGACCGCTTTCGTGTGGGCGATCGTGGCCCTCGTCATCGTGGCACGGGGCATCGTCGCGTTCACCGTTCCGCTAACGGGCGACGAAGCGTACTATTGGGAGTGGAGCCGCCGCCTGGCGCTCGGCTACGTCGACCACCCCCCGCTCGTGGCTTGGACGATCGCGGCGTTCACGATCCTCGGCGGCGGAGCGGGCTTCGTACGGCTGGGGTTCGTCCTGTGCGGCGCGGTGGCGTCGCTCGGCGTTGCCGGGTGCGCGACCGAGATCACGCGCGATCGCCGGGCCGGCGCCGTCGCCGCGCTCGCGCTCGCGCTCATGCCGCTCGCCTCGCTCGCATTCGGTTCGGCCTCTCCCGACGGACCGTACCTCGCCTGCTGGGCGCTCGCACTGTGGTTCGGCGCGCGCGCCTTCCGGCGCAACCGCGCAGTCGATTGGGCACTTTTCGGCATCGCGCTCGGCGGCGTCCAATTGGCCCGCGTGTTGGGTCTCGCGCTATTGTTCGGCGTCGTCGCGTACGCGTGCATGCCGAACCTGCGGCACGTCTGGCGGCGCGGCATGCCGCTCGCGCTCGCGCTGACCGCGCTCGTTTGCCTGCCGTTTCTCGCCTGGAATGCGACGCACGATTGGGTGACGTACACGTTCGCGTTCGTCTATCGCCACGAGGAGGCGCATCGCTTCTCCCTCGCGCGCGTACGCGACCTGTTGCTAACGCAAGCGGCTGCGTATTCGCCGGGAATTTTCATCGCCGTGCTGCTGCTGGCGGTGCGGCCGCGTAACGCGTTCCTGGCCTGGACCGCCATTCCGCAACTCGCCGTCGTGCTCGCGCTCGCACTCGTCGAGCGGGTGGAGATCCATTGGATCTTCGGGACGCTCGTATCGCTCTCGGCCATGCTCGGCGTTGCGTACGTGCAACTCTCCCATCGGCTCAAAATCGTGTGGACCACGATCTGCACGGTCCCGGGCGCCATCCTCGTGCCGTCGATCTTACTGTTCTGTCTGACGCCCGTGCCGATCTATCGCATGATCAATCGCGAGACGGGCGCGCAATTGCGTAACGGCGGCCCGTTCGAGATCATGACCTACGCAATGGTCGCGCAGGACGCCGCGCGGGTCGCAGCCGAGCGCGATGCCGTCGTGATGACCGATGGCTACGGGCTTTCCTCCGTAATGGATTTCGACGCGGGCATCGCGCCGATCGTGATCGGGTACGATTGGCAAGGCCGCGAGTCGCGTGCCTGGTATCCCGACCAGCGCGAGCCGCATCGCGCGCTCTTCGTCGACAAGGAGCCGCTCGGGACGCGACCCGATATTGCGTCGCACTTGCGAAGAGCCTGCGGCCGCGTCGTCGACGGCGGCATTCGCGGCTACCTCTACGGCGGCACGGTGCCGCGCCGCTATTATTTCACGTGGTGCGAAGGCCTGTCGCCGCAGGGCTTGGCGATCTTGCGCTGGGAGCGCGAACCGGAGCGTGAGGCGGCGCGCCGCTTGCGCCTGCGCCGCGGAGATGCTTGATTACATTCCCCTTACCGCCGCGGCCGGACGAAAGATCGCGACGGCCGAACTGCGCTCGCTCGCCACGTCACGGATGCGGGACCTCGGGTACGCATACGTTGCGAACGAATTCGTGCCGGCGTCGGGCGGCGTGCGCTTCGACGTCGTCGGCATCGCGCGATATACGCGACAGGTGCGCATTTTCGAAGTCAAGTCGTCGCGTAGTGACTTTCTGCGCGATGCGAAGTGGGAACGCTATCTGCCGTTTTGCACGCACTTTGCCTTCGTCGCACCGGCGGGCGCGATCTTTCGCTGGGAACTCGCGCGCGAAGTCGGGCTCATCGAGTACGGCGCGCCGGCGTTCGAACGTATGCGCCGGGCCCGGCGCTTCGGCATGACGATCGTACGCGAGGATTGCCTGCGCTCGTCGCGGCCGTCGCAACGGATCCGCGATCGCGTCGCCGACGACGAGTGGATCGCGTTGCTCGAGACGATCGCGCTCGCCGGGCGCTCGGGCGCGAGCGACCCTAGCTACGCCGAAGGCGCCGGAATCTGACCGGCCGGCGTCTCGTCGCGCTCGCTGCTGGTTTCGCCGTGCTCGGCGCGTGCGGACACGGGCGGACGCCGCCACGGGGCCTACCGGGGCTCGCTATTACGCAGCCGACGCCGGGGCCCGCTCCCACGTGGAGCGCCGGCGAACGCGCCGGCTTGCAGGGCAAGCTATCGTCGATCTTCAGGTCCCCCGTCACGTCGCGCGCGACCGGCATCGTCGTCGTCGACGAAAACGGCTCGACGCTCTTCGCTCGCCGCGGTACCGTCCCGGTCGCGCCGGCTTCGACCTTGAAGCTGGTCATCGCCGCGACGGCGCTCGACGCGCTCGGGCCGCAGCGCCGATTCGAAACGCGGTTCGTCGCCACCCAAGCGCCCGACCTCGACGGGACGCTCGCGGGCGACCTGTGGCTCGTCGGCGGCGGCGACCCGACGCTCGCCTCGAACGATCTGCGCGCCGGTGTCGGTGCACTGTACCGCGCGGGCGTCCGGCGCATCGACGGCGCCCTCGACGTGGACGACACGGCCTTTTCCGGTCCGGAGCAAAATCCGCGGTGGGATCCGGACGACCTCTCGTACGATTATGCGGCCGGCACGAGCGCCATCTCGCTCGACGACGACGCCGTTTCGTTCGACGTGACGCCCGCGGCGCCGGGCCAAGCCGCGCGGGTCGAACCGAATCCGCCCAACGCCTCCATTTCCTTCGATGGCAGCATCGCGACCGTGCCGGCCGGATACTCGTCGTACGTCACCATCGAGCGTAAGCCGCAACTAGCGGCCGTCGGAAGCGCTTCGCGCACCATGGTGGAACCGCATAACGAATACGTCCTCGACGGCCGCATCGCCGCAGGTGCGAAACAGACGTTCCTCAAGCCGGTCCTGGGCATGCCGGGGTATGTGGGCGGCGTGGCCGCGTCGATGCTTGCCGCCCGCGGCATGGATCTCGCCGGCGGTTTCCGTACGAGCGCCGCACCGCTCGGCGCCTACGCGCTCTGGACGCATCGTTCGCCGCCGCTGGCCGACATCGTGCGCGAGATGCTCGTCAATTCGAATAACCATACGGCGGAGACGTTGCTGCGCATCGTCGGCGAGACGAGCGGACGGCCGGGCACCGATGCCGCCGGCATCGCCTTCGAAAAGCACGTGCTGTCGCAAATCGGCGTGCCGCACGCGGGAATGGCGCTTTACGACGGCAGCGGTCTGGCGGCGAGCGATCGCATCGCGCCGCTAACGCTCGCGCGCTTGGTCGCTCACGAAGCCCGCACACCGAGCGGCGACGCGTTCGTGCGCGGCCTGCCGCGCGTCGGCATTGAGGGGACCGTTCGCAACCACGACGTGCATGCGGCGCTGGGACGTGTGCGCGCAAAAAGCGGCCATATCGCGAACGTCAACGGTCTGGCGGGCGAAGTGCAGACGCGCCGGCACGGGCGCATCGCCTTCGCCTTCATCGCAAACGACCCGCGCGCCGACGACGACGACGTGTATCGTGAGATCGATCGCGCGCTCGACGCATTGGCGGTTATGTGACGCAGCATTCGGTACCGCCGGGCGCCGAGACGTTCGCGCGCATCCTGACGCGCGCGCTCGGAGCCGGCGATTACGCCGACGCGTTCTACGAGCGGCGCGTGACGCGAACGTTCCGCTTTCAGGACGGCCGCGTGCACGAGGCCGGACTCGCGGTCACGTGCGGCGTCGGCATCCGCGTGCTCTCGGGCGAACGCGCCGGTTATGCGTACACGGGCGATCTGTCGCCCGAGGCCTTACTAGAAACGGCGCGCGTCGCGTCGCTGATCGCGAGCGGCCCGGCGCGTACGAGCGGCGTGCGTGTGGAAGGCACGGGGACTCGGGCACCGAGCGTGTACGGCGAGGTCGCACAGCCGGGCGCGACGGGCGCCCAGACGTACGTCGACGTGCTCGCCCGCAGCGACCTCGCCGCCCGCGCCTTCGATTCGCGCATCGCGACGGTCAACGCGTCGCTCAGCGACGAGTTGCAAGAAATCGTCATCGCGACGAGCGACGGACGTTACATCACGGACGTGCGGCCGCTCGTGACGCTCGGCGTGCAATGCATCGCGAACGGCAGCGTGCGCGGCAACGGCTTTTCGGGCGACGGCGGCCGCACGAGCGCACGGGCCTTCTTCGCATCGCACGAACCCGAAGCGATCGCACGGGAAGCGGCGCGTATCGCGACCGTTACCTGCGACGCCATCGACGCACCCGCTGGCGATATGCCCGTCGTCGTCGGTGCCGGGAGCGGCGGCGTGCTGCTGCACGAGGCCGTCGGCCACGGACTCGAGGGCGACTTTAACCGCCAGGGCACGTCGCTTTACAGCGGACGCATCGGCGAACGCGTCGCGAGCGAGCTGGTTACGATTTACGACGACGGAACGTTGCCGGGCGAGCGCGGCAGCCTCGCGGTCGACGATGAGGGAACGCCCGGGCAGCGTACGGTTCTCGTGGAGAACGGCGTGCTGCGCGGGTATTTGCACGACCGTCTCAATGCCGGTCTCATGGGGTCCCGTTCGACGGGAAGCGGGCGGCGGCAATCCTTCCGCTCGTTACCGCAGCCGCGCATGTGCAACACGTCGATGCCCGACGGCACGTCGACGTACGACGACATCGTCGGCTCCGTGCGGCGCGGAATTTTCGCTACCTCGTTCGCCGGCGGTCAGGTCGAAATCAGTAAGGGCGACTTCGTGTTCATGCTGGCGGAAGGGTACTTGATCGAAGACGGCAAGCTCACGGCGCCGATTCGCGGCGCGAGCCTGATCGGAAACGGACCCGACGCGATGAATCGCGTGGTCATGGTTGGCAACGACGGCCGGCTCGCCGGGCGTTATTACACCTGCGGCAAGGGCGGCCAGTACGTGCCGGTCGGCGTCGGCATGCCGACCGTGAAGCTGTCGAACGTCACCGTCGGCGGTTCGGCCGTTGGCTGAAGAAGAACTCGCAATCGCCGAGCGCGTGACCCGCCTGGCGCTCGAGGCGGGCGCGAACGAAGCGGAAGCGACGTGCACCGTTGCCCGGCGATTCTCGGTTGAAGCGCGCGATCGCGAAGTCGTCAAGGTCGAACAAGCCGTGGCGCGCGGCATCGGTTTGCGCGTCTTCCTCGGTGGCGCGAAAGCGGCGCTGTCGACGAGCGATCTATCGCACGACGGCCTGAGCGACGCCGTGGCGCGTACGGTCGAAGCGGCGCGCTACGTCGACGCCGATCCCCATGCGGGGCTTCCCGAGACCGCACCGATCGCAAGCGGCGACTTAGCGATCGACGCCGGCGACGTACGCATGCGTCCGCACGAAGCAAAAGTCGCGGACGCACTCGCGCTCGAACGTATCGTGCGCGAGGACGACCGCATCGTCAATTCGAGCGGCTCGCGCGTTGCCGACGTCGTGACGACCATCGCGCTCGCTAATTCGCGGGGCGCCGGTGCGATGTATCGTGCGTCGCAAGCGTCGGTCGGCTCGTCCCCGATCGCGCGCGACGGCGACGATAAGCGAACGGCATCGTACGGCTCGGCGGCGCGCTCGTATGCTGCGCTCGAGCCGGTCTCGAGCGTCGCCGCCACCGCCGCGCGGCGTGCGACGGATGCGATCGGCGCACGTAAACCGGCGACGATGCGCTGTGCCGTCATCTTCGAGCGCGACGTCGCCGCGCTCGTCCTTTCCGACCTCTTTGCGGCGGTCAATGCTGCAAACGTCGCGATCGGCAACTCGTTTCTCAGCCGACGCATCGGCGACGCGATCGGAAGCGACCGGGTGACCATCGTCGACGACGGCCGGCTTCGAGCCGGGCTTGGAACGTCGCCGTTCGACGCCGAGGGCGTGCCGACGCGGCGGACGGTCGTGTTCGAACGCGGCGTGTTACGCACGTTTCTCTACGATACGTACTACGCGCGGCGGCTAGGTGCGAGTACGACGGGGAATGCCTCGGGCGGCGGCGTCGGACCGACGAACTTTATGCTGCTGCCCGGCGACGCTTCACTTGCGGAACTCATTGCGACGACGGCACGCGGCATCCTCGTTACCGACACGATCGGCTTTGCGACGGAATCCGTGACCGGCACCTACAGCCGCGGCGCGCGCGGCTTCGTCATCGAGGGCGGCGAGCTCGCATACCCGGTCGATGAGTTTACGATCGCAAGCGACCTCGTTAGCATGCTCGCAGGCGTCGATGCGGTTGCCGATGATTTGGTGCTGGACCAAAATGTGGTAAGCCCATCGTTCCGCGTCGCGGAAATGACCGTGTCGGGTGCGTGAACGCACGGCCCCCAAACGAGGGGCCGTCCCTGGAATGCACAATTAGATTCGGATGGCTTCACCGGCTATCGGTTATACGCTCGTCATGCGTTTGGAGATGCCGTCGACTTCGGGTGCATTCGGCTCTGTCGCCTCGGCGATCGGCGCTGCAGGCGGCATCGTCGCCGCGGTCGACATGCGTTCGGTGGGACGCTCATCCGTAACCCGCGACGTGAGCGTTACCGTCGGGTCCGATGCGGTCGCCAATGCCGTCCGCAAGCAGATCGAACGGCTCGACGACGTGCGCTTGGTCAGCGTCTCCGACTCGACGTTTTTGGCGCATCTCGGCGGCAAGCTGACGATCGATCCGAAGGTGCCGGTCAAGACGCGCACCGATCTTTCGAAGGTCTATACGCCCGGCGTCGCGCGCGTCGCGCTCGCCATTGCGAGCGATCCGCAGAAGGCGTTCGGGCTGACCATTAAGCGCAATACCGTCGCCGTCGTTTCGGATGGCTCGGACGTGCTCGGACTCGGTGACGTCGGGCCGTACGCTGCCGCGCCCGTCATGGAGGGCAAATGCATGCTCTTCAAGCAGTTCGCCGGCATCGACGCGTTCCCGATCTGCCTCGATACGCGTGACACGGACGAGATCGTCGATACGGTGGCGCGCATCGCGCCGATATTCGGCGGCATCAATCTGGAAGACATATCGGCGCCGCGCTGCTTCGAAATCGAAGCGCGGCTGCAACGTCGCCTCGACATCCCGGTAATGCACGACGACCAGCACGGCACGGCCGTCGTCGTGCTCGCCGCATTACTCAATGCGGTTAAGGTCGTGGGCAAGCGTATTGAGGATCTGCGCGTGGTCGTTGCCGGAAGCGGCGCGGCGGGAACGGCTACGATGAAGATGCTCTTACTTGCCGGCGTTTCCGACGTCGTGCCGGTCGACCGCTCGGGCGCGCTCTCGCGCGGCGAGCAATACGACGACGCGCATTGGACGTGGCTTGCCGAACACACCAATCCGCACGACCGGCGTGGGTCGCTTGCCGAAGTTCTGCGCGGCGCCGACGTCTTCGTCGGATTCTCCGCCCCGGGCATCGTACGTCCCGAGACCCTCGGAACGATGGCACGCGACCCGATCGTCTTCGCGATGGCGAATCCAACGCCGGAGATCATGCCCGACGCCGCCGCCCCGTACGTCGCCGTCATGGCGACGGGACGTAGCGACTTCCCGAATCAAGTCAATAATTTGCTCGCCTTTCCAGGCATCTTCCGTGGCGCGCTGTCGTGTCGCGCCGCCCACATCACGGATGCCATGAAACTTGCCGCGGCTCGTGCGATCGCCTCGATCGTGGCCCCGGGCGAAGTCGGCCCCGAGTACGTCGTACCGAGCGTCTTCGATACGCGCGTCGTCGACGCCGTCGCGCGCGACGTTGCAGCGGCTGCGGTGGAAGAAGGGGTGTCGCGCAAGACCGCCCCCGCAGAAGAATTGGTCGCGAGCACCTAGGAGGAACGATGCAAACCGAACGTGGTCGCATCCTCATCGTCGAAGACGATCCCGACATCGCGGCGTTCGAGCATGCGTTCCTCGACCGTGCCGGCTACGCGACGCGCATTGCCAACACCGGCAACGACGGTCTCGTGCAAGTACGCGATTTCAAACCCGACGTCGTGTTGCTCGATATCGGTTTGCCGGACATGTCGGGACTCGACGTATGCACGTCGATCGCCGAGACGGCCGACGCTTACATATTGCTCGTTAGCGGCCACCAAGGGGAGGAAGTGCGACTTACGGGTCTGGGTCTGGGAGCCGACGACTTCATCAGTAAACCGTTCTCGGGAAACGAACTAGTCGCACGCATCGGCTCGTTTTTGCGCCGTCGCGAGCGGTCGCGCGGACGCGACAACGACGGCAGGCTCGCGGTCGGCGACACGGCGCTCGTGCGCGACTTGCATACGCTGGAAAAGAATGGGCGCTCGGTAAGCTTGACGGCACTCGAGTTCCGCCTTCTCTGGTTTCTCGGTGAAGCCGACGGCAAATTACTGACCCGCGCGCAGATTCTCGAGCGCGTCTGGAACGACGTTTCCGGCGTGCCGACGCGCGTCGTCGACGTCCATATCGCCGCCCTGCGCAAGAAACTCGGCGAAGTGGACGCGGACATGCAGATCTCGTCCGTACGCGGAATCGGATACCGGCTCGACGCGTCGTGAGCGCCCCGGTCGCGCTCGACGCACTGCGCGTCGACACGCGTGACCGCCGGCCGCTTTACGTACAGATCGCCGACGAGATCGCCGGCCGCATAGATCGCGGAGAGCTCGCGGAGGGCGAGCGGCTTCCGGGCGTGCGCGATATTGCCGCACGCTTGGGCGTCGGGGTCGTCACGGCGTCGCAGGCGTACGATTCGCTCGTCGCACGAGGGCGGGCGGTCGCGCGCAGCGGCCGCGGAACGTTCGTGTCGACGCAGGCGATCCCGCGCCGCGCCGCAACGCCGAGCGATGCGGCGGCCGGCTCGACCATCGGCGTGACGGGGCGCCGCTGGGAGCCCGACATCGGTGGTTCTCGAGCGCGCATGGAAACGATCGGTGAGCGGCTGGCACGCGGTGCGCGGCCGGGGACGATCTCGCTTGCGACGGGACATCCGGCGCCCCAAACCTTTCCGCTTGCGGAATTCGGACGTTGCGTATCGCGTACGCTTAGCGACGACCCGCCCGAGGCGATGCAATATGCGTCGGGAAGCGGCGATCCCGATCTGCGCGAGACGCTCGCGCGAACGCTGCGCTCGCGTGGCGTCGCGGCCGACCCGGGCGACATCGTGATCTGCTCGGGCGCGCAACAAGCGGCCGACTTAGTGGCGAACGTCGTGCTCGAATCGCGCGCGGTGGTCGCCGCGGAGTCGCCGTCGTATGCGCCGACGCTCGGCATCTTCGACGCGCGCGGCGTCTCGTATGTCGAACTCGTTGCCGATCGCGGCGGTCTCCGGCTCGACGATGTGGAGCGCGCGTTCGCCGAATACCGCCCGCGTTTATTGTACGTGAATCCGTTCGCGCAGAATCCGACGGGCGCCGTGCTCGGTGACCGGCGCGCGCGCGCGATCGTCGAACTCGCGCGCCGTTACGACGTGGTCATTCTGGAGGATCAGACGGGCTGGGTGTTCACGTACGAAGGCGCGGCGCCCGCGCCGCTCGCCGCGCACGACACCGACGGCCGCGTGATCCTCATCGAGAGCCTGTCGAAGTCCGTGTTTCCCGCGCTCCGCGTCGGATACGTGTACTTGCGAGCGCGCATGCGAGAGGCGCTGGAAGCCGCGAAAACGCGGACCGATTCGTTTACGTCGACGTTGACGCAACGGGCGCTCTGGCGCTTTCTCGTCTCACCCGCGTACCCGAAACACTTGCGGGCTGCGCGTACGCTGTACCGCCATCGGCGCGACGATTTCGTCGATGAGGTAGCGACGGCGTTGCCGTGGGCACGCGTCGAACCACCCGGAGCCGGCACGACGCTATGGCTGCCGCTGCCGGAACGGATCACGAGCGACGCCGCGTTCGACGCATGCGCCTCGGAAGGCGTGCTCGTCATGCCCGCCGGCCCGTGGTATCCGACGCGCTCCGGCCCGCCGGGCTTACGTCTGGGCTTCGGCGATCTCGACGCGGCGACGGCACGCGAAGCCGTGGTGCGTCTGCAACGCGCACTCACGGCTTTAGCAGGCCTGTGAAAAAGTGGCGTCGCTCATATCGGACCCGAATGTTTCGTCGAAGCGAGGAGCGATGAGGGAGCAACGCCGTAGCGTTGTGACCGAAGAGCGACGATGTCTTCGGCGGGACAGGCGGGTTCGAGATGGCGGCGGCACTTTTTCACAGGCCTGCTAGCGTAATGGCGGGGCCTTAAGCGAACGCCGAACCGATTCGAACATTCTTCTTCGGGTAAGCCTCGGGCGTGAGTATGCACCTTGGATCGTAGATTCGTGGCGGCGGCAGGCGTCCTGCTCGCTGCCTATGCCGTATACGCGATGCGCCGCGCCGGTGCACGACCTTCGACGTCGATCGATGCCGCGCCGGAGTTGCCCCAGGAATATGCTGCTGCGAACGTAGCCTCGCCGCAAGCGGTGCCTGCCGTCGAGCAGCCGTCGGTGCCTGCGCAGGAGGCATTCGCAAGTGAGCCGCCCGAGTCCGAACAACTTCGCGACATGCGCGAGGCGATGGAACGTAGCTACGCGTCGACGATGGCCGCCTTCTCCGTCCAGGGCGAGGATGCCGACTATGAAAGGCACGACGCGGACGCGAAACGCGATGCCGAACGTCTGCAAGCGTCGTTCGAATCGGCGCGTTCTGCCCTCGGTCCCGAACTCGCCGAGCCCAGCGCGGCCTTTGTCGAGCGAATCGCCACGGCGCAATTACAGCTTATGGCCTTCGCCATCAACCGGAAGAATCGAGGCGTGCCGGACAGCGCTGCGCTCGGGGCGGAAATCGCCGATCGTGAGGCGTTTAAGAAAGAGATCGAGCCGCTCTACGCGCGGGTTTATGGTTCGCCGGTTACGCCGTAGTCAAAGATGATGCCATTCGCAGTCGCGCTATCTGCGGGTGCGAGGCTAGAAATCATCATCGTCACCAAGGTCCATCGGTCCGTGAACGACCCGCTCGACCATCACCATTAGCTCGACCAGCCGTACCGAATAAAAGATGACGAACGGGCGAATCGCAAACGATCTCGCGTTTGCGGAGGTTAACGTTCAAGGTTGCCACGCTAGTCATTCTAGTTATCTCGCCAACAGTTTGCAATGGTCGTCGCTTGGAGACGGCAGCGCGAGAATACATGTTCGTTTTAACCTCGGGAGCCTCTGATTTAGCCCCAAAACCAATCGCCGTCCCGACTTTTCTGCCGCTTTTTCGGAACGGCTTTGTGGCGCGGGAGTAGATCAGCGGTTCCTAGGCTGACGTTAGCGTGAATGGCGCTCCATTGCTCGGATGACGGCGGCGGCGTCGAGTACGAACCCCGGCATTTGTGGTTCGATCCTGACAGATGTGGCGGAAGACGTTACACGTTCAACGCCCCGCCAGGTCGTGACCGTTCGCGCGGCCGGATCGATCAGCACGGCAACGCCAACGCCGTTTGCGATATACGCGTACATTTTCGTTTCGAGGTTCCGCAGGTCGTCGGACGGCGACGCGAGCTCGAAGATGACGTCGGGGACGAGTCGAACGTAGGCCATCGCACAATCTGCGTCGCTAAGCGACTCCAGCCGCTCGTACCTAACGAACGTCGTATCCGGCGAAACGATCGAGGAATCGGGGAGCGTTAAGCCCGCAGTCGGCGGGAATGCTCGTCCCAGCGCCGATTGCGTAGCCCATGCCGAAACCTGCGTGAAGAGTTCGCCCTCTCCCCCCGACGTAAAGAATCCGGTCGGGCTCGCGACGAGCTTGCCCGTCGCCGAGCGCTCGAAGCGGTATCCCGGATTGTCCCGTGACAATCCAAGGAGCGTCTCCTCGGAAAGCGTCGGCTGCGGCAGTTGCAATTCGATCGCCATACACAACGTATTCGCGACGCTCACGTGTGGAACATTGCTCGAAGATTGACGCTTCGAACTGCCCTTATGGAATTTCGCCGTGGTATCGATGCAGCGCCGACCGCCGGAGTTACCGGTGCGAACAGGATGGCGCGTGCCGCCGTTGTAGACGAAGCGCCGTGAACCGTAAGAGCGTTCGATCGTCCGTGACTCGTCGAATGCTCGGCGTCGCCGCCTTCGCGACGCTTGCGACCCTGCAGTCCGCGTCCGTCGCCGCTCAAACGGCGTCGATTACCTACCATGCGCCGGCCGGAACGCGCCCCGCGGGTCCGTTGCTTGCGAACGAACCGTTTTCTCGCGTTCTGCCGTCGGGGCGTTTCTTACGCCCCGTTGGCACGAGCGTCGTGGTCGGCATGAACGCGCTCGGCGTAGCGCTTTCGCCTGACGGTCGATTCGCCGTCGTTACGAACGACGACGAGCGCGAAACCAAAGCGCGTAGCGCGTTCGACGGCTTGACGACGGGGGGCTATTCGCTCGCAGTGGTCGACACGAAGACCATGGCGGTCGTTTCCCGTTACGTCGCGCCGAAGGCGACGTTCTTCTACGGCATCGTCGCGCTGCGCGATCCGGCCGATCCGGCGCAGACGCTGGTACTGGCTTCCGGCGGTCCCACGAACGTCGTGCATGCGTTCCGTCTCGACGGCTCGGGCGCGCTCGTGCCGGACGCACTCGGGGCAATCGACGTGCCGGTCCCGGCCGACCCTGCCGTGGCGAACGCCGATCTCGCTTTTCCGGGCGGCCTGGTCGCGTCGGCCGATAGCGCGCGGGCGTACGCCATCGATAACATTGGAAACGACGTGGCGCAAATCGACGTCGAGAGCCGCCGCGTCGTCGGCGACAACGTTCCAGTGGGATTCTTTCCGCTCGCCGCAGCGCGCGTGCCGGGCGGTCTGCTCGTAGCGAACGAAGGTTTGGTGCCGTACGAAAAACTTCCGGCGAGCGCGACGGCGCCGCCCTTCGCTCTGCCGGTGGGGCCGCCCGACAAGACGACGTCGGTATCGTTTCTCCCGCTACGCTCGGACGGATCGCTTACCGCGGACGGCGCGATAACGATTCCGCTCGATCGCATGCCCGACGGCGTGCGAAGCGTCGGGGGCGCGCATCCGGCCGCCGTCGTGGCCATGCACCGCAAACGCTTTGCGTTCATCGCGATGAGCAACGTCGACCGCATTGCGACGGTCGCGCTCGACCCCGAGCCGCGCGTGGCGGGCGGTACGGAGTTGCGCTTGTTCGACCGCGGACCGTATGGTACGCAACCCGATGCGCTCGCCGTAAGCCCCGACGACAAGCGCCTCTTCGTCGCGCTCGCCGGCATCGACGCGGTGGCCGTACTGGACATTACGAATCCGCTGCACCCGCATCGCGTCGGCCTCATTCCGACCGGCTGGTATCCAAGCGCGCTCGCGCTGTCCGCCGACGGCCGTTCGCTCTTCGTCGCTAACCAGAAAGGCATCGCCGAAGACGCCGGATTTACGGGCGGCGATCCAGAGGCGACCACTGCCGATGGCCGCGTCGAAGCGGTCGGTCTCGACGGCAACGCGATCTGGTCGACGCTGGAAAAAATCGATCTCGCCCACGTCGACCTCCAGCGCACGACGCCGCGCGCGCTCGGATACTTACGCGCGCTGCGGCCGCCGCTACGTAGCACCGTCGTCCCCGAACGCTTTCGCGGCGAACCGAGCACCGTTATCAAGCACGTCGTCGTCTTACTTGAAGAGAATAAAACGTACGACTCGATGCTCGGCGACCTCACCGATGAGGCCGGGCGGCCATACGGGCCGGGCGATGCGTCGCTCGTGTCGTTCGACGCACGCGTCACGCCGAATCTCCATGCGCTCGCGCGAGAGTTCGCGCTTGCGGGCAATTTCTTCGCCGACGCGGAGGAATCGGATGCGGGACACCAATTCGCGCTCGGCGGAGTAGCCAGCGTCTTTAGCGAGCGCACCTTGCTCGTCAAAAACGGTCGCCATCCTTTCGTCAATAAAAACGAAGACCCCGAGGATTATCCGCGTGCCGGATATCTCTTCAATTCGCTTGCGGCGCGCGGCCGCACGTATCGCGACTACGGCGATCTCGTTCGCGTGTCCGGCTATGACGAAGGCAACGCCGTCGATCCCAAGGTCGACGATCCGCATTTCGCCGGCCCAAACGATACCGAAGCACCCACGTCGGGTCTGGGCGGCCTCTACTCGCTCGGCGTACCGGCACTAGCCGCGCTCGCAGATCACATCGATCTCAACTATCCGGGCTGGAACCTGCGCATCCGCGACGTACGGCGCGCGGCGGAATTCGTGCGCGACTTCGATCCACTCGAGAAGTCCGGGCGGATGCCGGCGTTTACGCACGTCTGGCTGCCGGCCGATCATGGCGGCGCGGGTCCCAACATTCCACCGCTCGCTGAGGAAGTTGCCGATGGCGACCGCGCGCTCGGACGGATCGTCGAATACCTCAGCCATCTGCCGGAATGGGCGTCGACCGCAATCGTGATCATGCCCGACGACGCGCAGTCCACGCGCGATCACGTGAACGAGCATCGTTCGTACGCGATCGTCGTGTCGCCGTATGCGAAACGTCATTATATCGGCATGCAGCACCTTTCCACGGTAAGCGCGCTCAAAACCGAAGAAGAGATTCTCGGCTTGCCGCCGCTCTCGCTCAACGACGCATTAGCGAGCGACTTTGCTGACTACTTTACGACCATACCAAACGGCGCTCCGTACGTTCACGTCGACGCGCCCGTGCAAACGGCCAGCCGCGAAGGCGCACGCATTGCCGCCCTGCTCGAAGGGACCGATCAGACGGCGCCCGATGCGGACCCGGCACGTACGGCGTCGCTCGTCGAACTTTCGCGCCGTGCCGATCGCCTCGCCGCACGGCGAACGTCGCTTCCTGCGGACGCGTACGCGCATCTACAAGCGCGGCTGCTGGCGCGGGCTCGCGAGGTCGTACGGCACGACTGACTGAGGGCCCGCGTCGCCGTGAAGCGAAGCATTGCGCAGTGACCGCTTCCTTTCCACCGCTTGCGGCGCCGTTCGACCGAACCGGCTTCGGCGCACTGCGGGCGGCGTTCGTGGCCGCCCCGCACGAGACGATTGCTTTGCTGCAGCCGACGCATGGCGAATCGCACGCGATTGCCGAACGCGCCCGCGAGCAGTTCGGCGTCTTCACGAGTCGCTTGCGGGCGTTCGGGGTGGCCACCGCCTCGCCGGTGGGCGAGATCGCCGGTTCGCTCATCGCCGATTGCGCGGTCGTCTTCGCTGACGGTGCGTTCGTGATGCGTCCGAGCGACGTACGCCGGCGCGGCGAAGTCGCGGGCGTCGAAGCGGAACTCGGCAAAGCCGGCGTGCCGATCGTCGGGCGGATCGAAGCTCCGGGCCTGCTCGACGGCGGCGACGTGCTGGTGGGTGGAGACCGCATCTTCATTGGCGTCCCCGTGCGCAAACGCTCCGAGCAAGGCGTGCCGATCGGACTTCACGGCAACGCGCTCGGTCGCGAGCAGCTGGCAGCGTATGCGCGGTCGCAGGGATTCACGGTCGTGGAAATCGCCATGGATGCGAGCGTCGTGCGCTTGCGTTCCGTCGCCGCGTTCGTCGATGCGGGGACGGCGGTCATTGCGCCGCGCGTCCTCGATGCGACCGCTTTTGCCGGACTCGAGACGATCGACGTTCCGTTCGGTGAGGAGTACGGCGCCGGACTGCTCGCCATCGGACCGCGTCGCGTGCTCGCCAACGTCCGCTTCCGCGAGATGTTGCCGCGCTTACGGCGCGCGCGCATCGCCGTCGACGCGATCGATCTTTGGGAGTTCGGCAAGGTGGGCGTCACGCCGTCGATCATGGCGCTTTCGCTCAAACGCGGCTAACGTGCGGATTGCGGTCGTCTCCGACATTCACGGTAATCTCGCCGGGCTCGATGCCTGTCTGAGGGACCTGCGCGAGCAGGGCGGCGCCGATTACCTGGTCGCGGCGGGCGATTTGTGCGCCGACGGCCCGCGTCCGCGAGAAGTTTTGGAACGCCTGCGCGATGCCGGCGCCCTCGCGCTCCGCGGCAATACGGACCGCATCTTAGCGGACACGGACGTAACGCTTGCGGACGACGACGCGGAAGGCGTCGCTTGGCACCGTGCGAGACTGGGCGAGATCTGGCTCGCTTGGCTGCGCGATTTGCCGTTCTCGCGGCGCTTCGGGCCGCCCGGTGCGGACGGCCTGCTCGTCGTTCACGCTAATCCGCTAAGCGACGACGAACACCTGTGGCCGGATGCCGACGACGCCTTTCTCGAACGCGTCACGGCCGGCGTCGTCGAACGCACGATCGCATTCGGCCACTTGCATCTTCCGTACGTGCGCATGTGGCGCGACCGACTGCTGGTCGACGTCGCCTCGGGCGGTCTGCCCAAAGACGGGGACGCGCGTGCCGGCTATGCGCTGTTCACGCTGCGTTCCGGCGGCTGGGAAGTGAAACACCGCCGCGTCGCTTTCGATGTCGGTGCAGTGGCGAAGGATATCGAGCAGAGTGGGATGCCCGGCCGCCGCAAACGCGTCGACGTGCTGCGCCGCCATCGCTATAAGCAACTTACTGCGAGTATTCCGTGACCGGGCGGGATGCGGCGCCGGCGCTTCGCGTGCGCGACTTACGCAAGCAGTACGGCGAGTTGGCGGCAGTCGACGGGATTTCGCTCGTCGTGGAACGTGGGGATTTCTTCGGCTTTCTCGGGCCTAACGGCGCGGGCAAAACGACCACGATCAACGCGATCGTCGGGCTCGCCACGGTAACGTCGGGTACGATCGAGATCTTCGGTTACGATAACGTCCGCACGTGGCGCGAGGCGCGCCGGCTCGTCGGCTTGGCGCCGCAAGAGTACAACTTCGACCGCTATCTGTCGATTCGCGACGTGCTGATCTATCAGGCGGGTTATTACGGTTTGCGCGGACGGGCTGTGCGCGAGCGCGCCGACGCGTTACTCGAACGCTTCGACCTCACCGCCAAAGCCGGCGAGACGTTCATGCGGCTCTCCGGCGGCATGAAGCGCCGGCTATCGCTCGCGCGGGCCATGATTCACGAGCCGCCGTTATTGATTCTCGACGAGCCGACCGCGGGCGTCGACGTGGAACTGCGCATCGAACTTTGGAAGCTGCTGCGCGAACTCAACGCTGCCGGCACGACGATCATCTTGACGACGCACTATCTCGAAGAAGCCGAATCGCTCTGTCGTAACATCGCGATCGTCGAAGGCGGCAAAGTTGCAGCGATGGAGTCGACGGTGAAGTTGCTGACGCGTAACGCCGTTTCGACGTTGCGCGTCACGGTCGCCGATGGACGCCAAGCGCCGGGACCGGCGCTCGTCGCACGCGGTGCGAGATACGACGCGGCGACGCGAACGCTCTCGTTCGACGGGCTGCCGCCGTCGAGTATCGCGTCCGCTCTCGCCGACGTCCAAGCGCAGGGCTACGCGATCGAGCACGTCGACTTCGCGCAAAAAAGTCTGCAGGACGTCTTCTTGGATCTGGTTCGCCGATGAGCCAAGACGTTTGGGGTTTTCGCAACCCGGTCGGTCTTGCAACGCTCGTCAAACGCGAGCTCGTGCGCACCTATAAAGTCATCAACCAGGTCATCTGGCCGCCGATCATCACGACGATTCTCTACGTGCTCGTGTTCGGTTTGGGTCTCGGTAGCCGCGTCCAGAACGTCGACGGCGTCCCGTATGCGGCGTTTCTCATTCCGGGACTGATCATGCTGCAAGTCATCGATCAGACCTACGGTGAGTCGTCGAGTTCGCTGTTTCAGGGCCGCTTTATGGCGTCGATTCAGGAACTGCTCATCGCGCCGCTCTCCGCCGTCGAGATGGTGACGGGTTTCATCGTCGCGTCGGTTTTGCGGGCGCTTTTGATCGCGGTGCTCATTCTCGCCGTCGGCTTCTTCATGGTGCATACGCTGCCGCAGGACTGGCCGCTGTTCTTCGGCGTGACGACGCTCGTTGCGACGCTCTTCGGCGCGACCGGCCTCGTTTTTGGCCTCCTGGCCGAAAAGTTCGATCACATCGCCGTCTTCACGACGTTCGTCATCACGCCGCTCGTCTTCGTCGGCGGCGTCTTCACGTCGGCGCAATTCTTGCCGCCGCTCGTGCGCCGCATCTCCATGTTCAACCCGATGTTCTACATGATCGACGCGTTCCGGTTCGCGTTCACGGGCCGCAGCGACGTACCACTTGCGCTGTCGCTCGCCATCGTCGCCGCGCTCACGCTCGTCGCCCTCGCCTTCGCGCTACGGATGACCGCGGCCGGATACAAATTGCGGGTTTGATGGGACGCACATGATGTGGCTCGCGCGAGCAACTCTCGTCGCGCTCGCGGCGTCTGCGTCGGCGTCGCCCGCGGCCGCTCCGATCGCCGCCAGCGGAGCGAGCGCCCCGCAAGTCGGACGTGCGGCACCCGACTTCTCGTTGCGCTCGATCGACGGTACGACGCGCTCGCTCTCGTCGTACCGCGGCAGCGTTCTCATTCTCAACGTGTGGGCCACGTGGTGTCCGCCTTGCCGTCAAGAGATGCCGGACTTCATCGCTTCGTCAGCGCGTTTTGCGAAGCAGGGCGTGGCTTTTCTCGCAATCGACACGACCGAGACGGCTCCCATCGTTCGCGCGTACGCCGGCACGAAAGCCGTGCCGTTTCCGATCGCGGTAACGCCGAATGGCGATTTCGCGCAAGCGTACGACGTGCGCTACTTCCCCACGACCTTCGTTATCGACGGCGACGGAATCGTTCGCGCGCGTTACGCCGGCGTGCTCGATGCAAGACGTCTCGGCACCCTCGTGGCCGCCGCGCGGCAGCATCGCAACGCCGCGTCGACCGGCCCGGCGCAGCAGAAAATCGACGCGATGCTCGCGCAGCCCGGCTTTTCGTTCGTGGGCGACGGCGCGTCCGTTGAAGCGACCGCTAAGCGTGCCGAAGCGGCGGTCTCGACCGTCGAGAACACGCTCTCCGATACGGGCGTTCCCGATCTTGCGCGCACGCGTTCGGAGGAAAACGCGCTGCTCGAGCGCGCGATCGCAGCTCTTGTTGAAATCGGCACGTCGGTATCGGACAAGACGTTGCTGACGCGCCTGCGCGCGCGGGTCGCCGCCAATGGCGAACGCTGGTCCGACGCCGTGCAAGACTATCGTGCCGTGGTCGCGCTCGATCCGGCGAATGCCGTCGCGCTCGCCGGGCTCGCCGAAGGTGCTCGCGAGACGGGCGATCGAAAGCTGGCCATCGAGGCGTTTACCAAACTGCGAGCGCTCGACCCAAGCGACGCCGTCGCGGCAATCGCGCTCGGTAACGCGCAGAACGAAGATGGTGCGCGCGACGATGCGTACGCGACCTTCGCGGCGGCGCTCGACGCCGGCGCGCGAGACGTCGCCGCAAAGCCGGGTGACGCGCAAGCGCTGCGACTGCTCGCGTCGGCAGAGTTGTATGCGGCTCGCGCCCACGCGACGAACGGCGATGCCGGCTGGGGGCGTAAGCTTTTCACCGCCGCGTTGGCAACGGCGCAGCGTTTGCCGGCTTTACATCCAGGTCACGATATGTTTATCGAACAAGCGCAAGAAGGCCTGATCTCGCTCGATTTTGCTGAAGACACGCCGCGGTTCGGCGTGACGCTCGCGCCGTGGACGGGGCCCGATCTGCCCGGCAGCGTACCCGATACGATCAAGTACCGGCTGGCGGTAACGGCCGCCGCCGGCAAAAGGGTGAAGCTGGAAGCATCGTCCGTGCCGCCGCATTGGATCGCATCGTTCTGTTCCGACACGGTGTGCGAGCCCAAGCGAACGACGGTTTCGATTCCGCCGTCCGGCGTAAAGCTCGTCGAATTCCAGCTCGTGCCGCCGCAGTCGAGAGCGGCGGCACCGAAGGTCCGTGTCACCGGAACCGACGGCGCAACGAGCGCGAACGCTACGACTTAACGGTCGAGTCCGCGGTCTTTGCCCAGGTCGAGGCAGCGATGCGCCACCGGCCGCCGGCGCGCACCAGCACGAACGTCCATGCCGCCTCTTCGCGCTCGGCGCGTCCCGCCGCGCGGTACCGGAAAGTCGCCGGCACGACGAGCCATGCGCGGTCGCCTGCAATCTGCGCGAAACGCGGCCCGCCGTGCGAGACGGCGACGCTCGTTACGCCGCCGGCCCGATTGCCGGCGGCAAAGTCGCGGGCCCAGTGGCGTGCCGCCCCGGCGCCCGTCCAACGAAATGGCGCGAATTCGTCAACGATGGTCGCATCGTTCGTATACGCGCGCGATACTGCGCCCTCATCGCCGCGATCGATCGCGCTCACGAGTGCTTCGATGGGTGCTACGGGAAGCAGCGCCTGCGCGGCGTTTGCGCTCGCATGGGAGGCGACGATGGCGCTCGCTAGGGCGAGCGCCATCGTCGCCGTCGGGCGCATCAGCGGTCGTCGTACGACGGCTCTTCCGCCATCGGAAGCGCGAGCTCGGACGGCGTAGCGTCGCCGAAGTAGACGGTAGCCGTCGGTGGCGTCGGCGCCAGCATTTTGAAGTAGCTAACGTCTGTACCCGCGAGCGAGACGCGAATGCGATGTCCCCGTTTGAACAGATGCGAGTCGGCTACGAGCGAAATGACCATCTTGCGCAGCACGTGCGACTTGAGCGGCACGTGGTCGCGACGCAACTCCGGATGCGACGGCGAAAGCGTCCGATACGGTAACGATCCCAGCTTCGAATGAGACGCCCGCAACTCGCCTTCGGTAACGTAGTTCGCCTCGCCGTCGGGACCGACGTCTTCGAGGTAGGCGAATAATTCGAAGTCCTGCTCGTTCTCGGCAATGTAGACGGTCGCGACCGTCTCGCCCGTCACTTCGGCCGCATGGCGAAGCGGCGCCGACGTGAAGGAGAAGAGGCGCGCGTCATCCGCTTGTCGCGGCGCGTAGAAGACCGGGTATCCGCCGAGCGTCGTATGCCATCTCGCGTTGGAACCGGTGTTCGAATCGATCGGGAACACGAGCGTGCGGCTCGACGCGCCGTCGCTTCCGTCGCGCCGCAATCCGCCATCGCGGGTAAAGCGGTACTGGCGATATTCCATCGGCGCCGGCGGCCACTGGTTCGCCGACTGCCAGCGGTCGAGCCCCGTCGTGTAATAATGCACCAGCGGCTGCTTCGAGAAGCCGAGATCGTCGCGTCCCGTCATGTAGAAGTCGAAGTAGCGTAACAATTCGCCGAGCTGATCGTATTGTGCCGGCACGACGCCGTGGACGCCCGGCTCGTAATAATATTGGCCGCCGTGGCTCCACGGACCGATCGTCATGCGTTGACGATAGCGCGGGGCGTTGATGTAGCGGTTGACGTTACCCGAAGCGTAGCCCGAATCGTCCCAGCTGCCGAACTGGTAGATAGCAGCCTTCGAATCGTTGATTTGTTTGCGATAGCGGAACGCGCTCGAATCGTCGACCGTATAGCCGAACACGGCGTCGTCGCGGAAATCGATCCGGTCGTATGCTTGGCCGATGGGATTTGAGAAACGATGTTCGGCGCGCGCTTTCGCTAGCAGCGTGCCGTGCGGATCGGCATCGACGGGACATGGCCGCAACCACTGCGGATCTAGAATCGAGATGTCGCCGTTATCGAGGATATAATTGGCGCCCGACCACGGGATGTCGAAGCCGATGTTCTCGATGCCGCCTGGAAAGTTCAGTTCTTTATAAAAGTCGAAGCCGGCAAACAGCGGGGCGGACGCGACGACGTGCGGGTTGTGATTGCTGAGTAAGAGCTCCGCCGTGGTGCCCAGGTACGAGATGCCGGTGGTGCCGACCGAACCGTTCGACCACTTCTGTCGAGCGATCCAGTCGACCACGTCGGAGCCGTCGAGAATCTCGGGCTTCGAAAATTCGGTCGGCCGCGAACCGAAAGATGCACCCGTGCCGCGAACGTCGACGACGACGTATGCATATCCGTGCGTTACGAACGACGTGACGTAGTCGGCGACGCCTACGTCGGCAAACTCGCACTTGCCGCCGAACTGCGGCTTGTATTGCGCGGCTCGCAGATAGCGCGTCTGCGACAGAATCGTCGGGAGCCGCAATCCCGCGGGCGCTCCTTTGGGCAGATACGTGTCGATGGCCAGGCGCACGCCGTCGCGCACCCGCACGTATTGCGACGTGCGGACGAAGCCGGAGTAGTCGGGTGGCCGCACGCCGTGGCCGCGGTCCCACCATGCGCGGTCGTGCGCGGTCGAGATGGTCGAGGCGCTCGCGATGTGCGGCGCGGCGAGTGCGCCGAATGCAGCGCACGTCAGGGCGAAGAGTCGGAACGGTGAAGAGCGCACGGTGAAGACCCTCACGGTAAGCGAAAGCGAGCGCCGTGCACGGACGGCAACCGTGTGTCGACGTTCAGACTTCGCGCAGCATCACCCTTTGCGGCTGGAGCCGGGAGCCTACGCTCGTTCGCGTTCCGGACGTTCGATGATGTCGATCATCGCTTCTACGACGGTGGGGTCGAACTGCGTCCCGCGATGTTCGACGAGTTGTTCCAGCGCGCTCGCCGGCGACATCGGCAGGCGGTAAGGACGCCGACCGATCATGGCGTTGAAGCAGTCGGCAACCGTGACGATGCGCACGCCCACCGAGATCTCGTCGCCGTGCAAACCGTCGGGATAGCCGCGTCCGTCGAGGCGTTCGTGATGACTGCGCACGAGCGGCTCGAACGGGCGCAGGCGTTCGACTTCCCGAACCATGTCGCCGCCGATGGCCGCATGCTCGCGCATGATCGCGAACTCTTCGTCCGTCAGCCGCCGCGGCGCTTGCAAGATCTCGTTCGGGGTCAGCGTTTTGCCGACGTCGTGCAGCAAGCCGCCGCGCGCCGCGAACCGGCAGTCGGCCTCCGGCATGCCGAGGCGACGCGCTAAACGCAGGCACCACAGCGACACGGCTCGCGAATGCTCGGCGCTCAGTGGATCGGAACCATCGAGGCGCACGAGAAAAGCTGCGATTGCGGCTTCTAATTCGGCTTCGGGATCGGCCCGGTCGAGCACGCGCGAGCCGGCGCTGCGGGTCAGAGCCTGCTCGATGGAGGCTTCGATGACCGCTAAACCTGCATCGAGCCGCTCGTGCGCGAGCGAGCGGCGCGAGAATGCCCGACGTGCGATCGAGGGGGAGGCGCGCAGCATCGGTTCGAGTTCGGGAAGTTCGCCGTAGCGTTCGCAGGCGTGCTCGGTCCATTCCGAAAGCGCGACGAAGCGCCCGCAGCGTTCGGCCTCGATCAGCGCAGTGGAGAACGCGCGGGCGATCAAATGCGCGAAGAGCGGCGGCGGCCGGCCCTCGATCGTCGCCACCATCGCGCCTGCGATCTCGTTGCCGAGCGAAGCGCTCATCTGTCGATCGTCCCGAATGCAACGGCGTGGGCGCGGGCCGGCTCCGCCATATGCTGCCGGCGCTTACGCGCCGGCGCGTCGAAACACGTGGTGGGCATCATTGCGATGGTCGCGGCAAAACCACCAAAGCCGTGCAGGCGAAGATCATCAAGACGCGCGAGCACTTCGGCAGCTTCCGCGCGTTGCGCTCCGTAGGCCAGCGCCGTGACCGTGCGATGCAATGCCGCCCAGCGCGGGAAGCGTTCGAGATCCGGCGCGACCCTCTCGAGAAGCAAACGAGCCGCCCCCCTCCGCCCGAGCGCGAGCGACGCAAGCGTCAACCACAGGCGCGTGCGAAGCAGATCGACGCTCGCTTCGCCCCCAGTCGCTCGAAGCGCCGATCGCGCGGTAGCGATCGCAGCGCTTGCCGTATTGCGATAGCCCGCCGCCGCGGCGTACAACGCGATCTCCGCCCAGCGCAGCGCGCGAATCTCCGGTAACGTATCGTGTTCGCCCGACGGTGCGATCGTATTGTAGGCTCCGGCGAAGTCACCGGTCCACGTCTGCCGCAGTGCCCGCACCGGCAACAACCCCTCTTCAATTTGTTCCAGGCTCGATTCGAATTCGGTGCCGGCGATTGCAGCGTCGAGTTCGGCGAGCGCCGCGCGGTCGCCACGCTCCGCATGGATCAAGTATGCGCCGAAGACCGCGAAGCGAACGAATAGCGCGCTGCCGAGTCGCGCTCCGGCCGCGTGCGTCTCTTCGAGCACCGCAAGCGCGCGCTCGTGATCGTCCCGAAACGACACCGCGACGACGTACGAGACGCTGCGCGCGATTGCAACCAACTCGTCGTTCCCGTGTTCGCGCGCCAGCCGCGTTGCCGTTTCGGCGTGAGTCTCGGCCCGCTCGTAATCGCCCGCCTCAACGGCGACGTACGCGGCACGGTGGTGCACGGTTGCCTGCACGTCGAGATCCTCAACGTCGTCCAGGGATGCGAGTGCTCGGGACACCGCCGTTCGCGCTGCGTCGAAGCGGCCGGCCCGCGCATACGCCGTCGCGAGCGAACCCATAACGGTGGCGGCATGCGCTGGCGTACGAAGGTGTTCGGCAATCGTTTCGAGCCGTTCGATTGCGTCGGGACGGTTGCGCCGCAGCAGGTCGATCGCGTACGCCATGTCGACGCGAGGGCGCTGGTCATCGCTTGCCAGCTCGAGCGCGTGTTGAAACCACGCCTCGGAGACGTCGTACCGCCCGCGATACGATTCGTCCGCCGCGGCCAGCGTGAGCGCCACGGCGCTGCAGCGCCGATGCTCCGGGCCGAGCACGTCGACGGCCGATCCCACCACGTCGGCCCAGCCGCTGTCCAGGAGGTCGAAACCGCGGTCGTCGAGCAGCCGCAGGACGTCCTCTCGCGCCTTGGCGGCGACGTACCACTGCAGCGCGCGCGCGTGTGCGCCGGCACGCTCGGCAAACTGCCCGGCACGCACGCGGGCGTGGCGACGCTCCTCCTCGCTCGTCAAGGCAGTCGCTTCGACGTTGCCGAGGGCAGCCGCAATTGCCCCGACGGACCCGCGGTAGCGTCGCCGCAATCGCTCGATTTCGTCCCTGGAGCAGCCGAAGTCGCCGGCGAGCGAAGGCACGTCGCTCGCATCGACGCGCAGCGCGTCGTCGTCGATGCTTACGTCGACGAGCTGCTCCGCAAGCCACCGTGCGATCGGGAATGCGTCGCTCGCGCGCATGCCCAGAACCCACCGCACCCCGGGCGAACGGTCGACGACGCGCGTCAGAAATCGTGCGACATCATCGCTGCTCGCGCGTTCGAATTGGTCCACGACGATCGTTAGCGGGCCCGTTAGCTGGTCGGCGAGCCAGTCTGTCAGCGCATCCCACGGCCGTTCTCGCCGCCGCACGCCGGCGTACGCCGCCGAAAGCGTTCGCAGGAGGTCGGGACGGGCATGCGCGAGCGCTTCGACGAGGCCGCGCGCGAACGCGGCGGCCGTGTCGTGTTCTTCGCGGACGACGTACGTCACGGCGCCGGTAGACGCGGCGAAAGCGGAGAGAGCGATGCTCTTTCCGCTTCCTCTTCGTCCGGTAACCACGACGATCCGGCGCCGCGCCGCACGTTCGAGCCCGCGCACGACGCGCTGTCGTGCGCGGGCTCGTATCGTCCGACGCTCGCCGGAAGCGCGATCACTTACTTGAAGCCGTCGGCCTTATTGGGCACGCCGTTGCCCGTCGGGCCGTTGTAGCCCTTACCGGCGGTACAGAGATACGCCGGGCTGCAATTACCGTTGGCACCGGCCGTGATGTTGAGCAGCTTGTCCTTCTGTTTGTAGAAGATCGCTGCCGTCGAGTAGGCCGTCGGTTCTGAGGTCATGGCGACCAGCGACGCGATGATCGGAGCCGAGATGCTCGTGCCGCCGCTAACCGTCCATCCGCCGCTCGTGCCGTCGAGCGTGCTGTCATAGATCGCCATGCCGGTCGCGGGGTCGGCGACGATGGCGATGTCGTTCATGGCACGGTGCGCGCAGCCTTTGTCTTTTTGCCACGACGGCTTGGCGATGAAGGCGCTACAGCCGCTGTTGGTGTGCGACCATGCAACTTCCGAGATGCCGCCGCTCGAGTCGTAGAGCGTCGTCCCACCGACCGCGATCACATATTCCGACGAGGCTGGGAACGTCGCCCCGAAGCCCGCGTCGCCCGCAGCGATGACGATCGGTACGCCCGGGTGGTTGTAATGCGCGTCCATTTGTACGTTATCGGCAGCTTCGGGCACGCCGTAGCTGTTGCTCACGACCGTTGCGCCCGAAGCGACCGCGCGGTCGACCGCGAGCGCGAGATCCGTGATGTCCGAGCTGTTCGCTTCGACGAGCATGATGTTGCAGCTGGGACACACGGCGGAGACGGTGTCGAGGTCGGTCGACGTTTCGATGCTCCAAGCGGCGTCGGCCGAGGGGTACCGTTGCGACCCGTCTTGTGCGATCTTCTTGAAGCAGCCGTTGGCGCTCTTACACGCCGGCATGTTGAATTCGTTGCGGTACACTTGGAGGTCCGCTTCGGCCTGCGGGTCGTCGTACGCGATCACGACGGCGACCGTACGGCCGTTTCCGGAGGTCGTGTCGATGCCGCTAAGGTTGTAGATCGACTGAATCTGACCCGGCAGCAGTCCGGCGAGCGACGTGGCCGGCGTTGCGGCGGCGGAGATGCCGGCGTAGCTTGCGATCTTCACCGGGCACGAAGCCTTACGGTCGTCTTTCTTTTTTTGGTCGCAGACCGGCGCTGCGGCAGATGTCGGCGCGGCACCAACGAGCGGCATCGCCGGGACGTTGGCGGCGAACGCGCTCATGCGGAACGCGCCCGTATTGAGACTTTCGAGGCCGCGTCGCGACGACACTGGCGACGGCAGGCGGAACGCCGATTGCGCCATGGCCTGCAGCGACGTCTGAGCGTTCGCCGGCGATGAAGGCGTTCCGACCGCAGCGGACTGCGGAATCGCACCGAGCGAGTTCGTAGCACCGGAGCAGCCTGCGAGCAGCGCGATCGCGGTGACGAGACCGGCATTGCGTAGACGCAACAAAGGGGAGGCTCCTATGGTCGAGACAGGCGAATCGACCGAGTCTCTAAGACCCGGTGCGCGTGTCGGTGATATGCCGGTATTATCTCCTTTGGGGATCGATGCTACGAGCGATGCACGGCACACCCCGGAAGCGGGAGCGTTAACTCTGCGTTACGCCTGCGCTTCGCCCGGCTACGCGCGTTCGTTATTGCTCGGGCGCGTGAACCACAGCGCGAGCCCAACGAGCGCGATGCCGATTCCGAGATAGAGCAAATCGAGGGGGGTATCGGGCTCGCGATGGAGCGCGAACTCGAAGTAGCGAACGATCAAGATAAGCAAGATCACTTTGGCGAGCCGTTCTTTAAGGTCGTCGAGGCTCTTTACGTAGAGAATGTTGCCCGCCAAGCCCGAATGCTCGGCTGCATCGATCTTGCTTACGAATAATTCGTAGATTCCGATCGCGAAGATCAAGAGCACGAGCGCAAACAGAAACCCGTCGACGAAGCTCGCCACGCCGGTGACGATCTCGATGCGAAGGACCGCGCGTTCGGCGGCTGTCTGACCGCGCGCGCCGTATCCGCTAACGTGACCGGCCAGGCTGAACGCATCGACGGAGGCGACGAAGAACATCGCAACCGCGCCGAGCAAGCTCGCGATACAAGCGAGTAAAGTGAGGAAGCGGCTGTTCCAGAGAATCGCTTCGAAGCTACGTTCCAAAACTTTCATGTGACGAAAAACGGATTGTGTGCGCGTTCTTCGGCGACCGTCGTCGGCGGACCGTGACCGGGCAGCACGACCGTGGCGTCATCGAGCGTGAAGATCTTCGTGCGTACGCTCGCGAGAATGTCGCGATAGGTGCTCCTGTCGCCGTACGCGCCGCCGACGCTGCCGGCGAAGAGCGTGTCGCCCGAAAACAGCGTCGAGCGAAACAGGTAGCACGTCGAACCGTCGGTATGCCCCGGCGTGTGCAGCATGCGAATCTCCGCCGCGTCGCCGAACGGAAGCGCGTCGCCGTCGACCACGCGTAACGCGCGGCTCGCATCGTCGCCGATCGCCGTGACGTCGGCCGCATGCATGACGATCTGCGCTTGCGGAAACGCACGAGCGATCGGGCCGGTCGCATCGCAATGATCGGCATGCTTGTGCGTGATCAAGATGTAGCGTAGCGCATATGGCCCCTGCGCGATCGCCTCGAGGATCGTCTGCGGCAATCCCGCCGGGTCGATCAAGGCCGCGCTGCGATCGCCTTCGAGAAAGAAGATGTATCCGTTGGACGGATGCGGATCGTGCGGATGATGGCGCACGTCCGGTGGTACCTGGGCCTTCGGCTCCCAGCGACGCGCCGCCGCGTCGGCGAGTTTACCCGGATCCAGTGCGAGGACGCCGGCCAGCGCGCGCGCCGCTTCGTCGTCCGGCAGCGCTTCGCCGCGTAACCACCCGCCCAGCGTCGCGGCGCCGATGCCGGCACGCGCGGCGAGTGCGGCGGTAGTCGTACCGGTGCCGCGTTGCGCCTTGCGCACGATATCGCTGAAGTCGTCTTCGAGCATGGCCGCTGCCCTTACCGCGACGCAACCGGGGACCCTTTCCAAGCGGTCGAAGGGCGAGTCATGGAACGCGTGATTATCATCGGCTCGGGACCTGCTGGACTCACGGCCGCGTTATACGCCGCACGCGCGAATCTCGCGCCGCTGCTGTTCGCCGGGTATCAGTACGGCGGTCAACTAATGTTCACGACGGAAGTCGAAAATTTTCCCGGCTTCCCCGGCGGCGTGCTCGGGCCCGAACTGATGGAACGCTTTCGCGCCCAAGCCGAGAGCTTCGGGACGGTCTTCGAGAACGTCGATGTGACGCAAGTCGATTTTACGGCGCCGCCCTTCCGCGTCTGGGCCGGCGAGCGTGTCTTCGAAGCCGAGACGGTCATCGTCGCTACGGGGGCGAGCGCGCGCTGGCTCGGCGTTCCCGGCGAAGAGCGGCTACGCGGTCGCGGCGTGTCGACGTGCGCCACCTGCGACGGCGCCTTCTTCAAGAACAAGCGCATCGTGGTTGCGGGCGGCGGCGATTCGGCGATGGAGGAGGCATTGTTTCTCACGCGCTTCGGTGAAAGCGTCACCGTGTTGCACCGGCGCGATGCGCTGCGCGCGAGTAAGATCATGGCGGATCGCGCGCTCGCGCATCCGAAGATTTCATTCCGTTTCGAAACGGCCGTCGAAGAAGTGCGCGGCGGCGAGACGCTCGAGACGCTCGTGCTGCGCGATACGCGCACCGACGTTCGAAGCGAGCTTGCGGCAGATGCGCTCTTCGTTGCGATCGGCCACGATCCCAACACAGCCATCTTCGAAGGCCAACTCGAACTCGATCCGATGCGCTACATCGTATCGCACGACGGCGTACGTACGAGCATCCCGGGCATCTTCGTCGCGGGAGACGTGTACGATATCCGTTACAAACAGGCTATTACGGCCGCCGGCATGGGCTGTCGCGCCTCGCTCGAAGCGGAGCGCTATCTCGAAGCGCGCGAAGGGGAACGCAACGCCTCGGCGCTCGCACTCGCGCGCTAATCGAGAAGCGCGCGCAGCGCCGGCCCGAGCGACGGATAGCGGAACGCGTAACCGCTTTCCAGCGTGCGCTTCGGCACGACGCGTTGACCCGTCGTAACGACGCTCGCGCCTTCGCCGAGCATTGCCCGCAGCGCGAACCCCGGCACCGGTAGCACGGCCGGGCGGTGCAGTGCCGCGCCGAGCGCATGCGTGAAGTCCGCATTGCGTACGGGTTCGGGCGCCGTTGCGTTGAGCACGCCGTCCGCCTCGTCGATGGCGTGGAGATAGATGCCGACCTGATCGTCGATGTGAATCCACGAGTACCACTGGCGCCCGCTCCCGACGATGCCGCCCGCACCGGCGCGAAAGACGGGGAGCAATTTCGCAAGTGCACCGCCTTTGGTGCCCAGAACGATGCCGGTGCGCACTTTGGTCACCTTCATGCCGTATCGGGAGGCGGCATCGGCCGTGCGTTCCCAAGCTACGCAGACGTCGGCGAGGAAGTCGCCGCCCGGTCCGCTCGATTCGTCGAACGTCGTGTCGTCGCTGGGCCCATAATAGCCGACCGCTGAGGCCGATACGTAACGTTTCGGCGGTGCGCCGAGGCGGCCCAGCAGGTCGATCAACGCGGCTCCCGCATCGACGCGGCTCGCGCGAATTGCGGCTTTCACCTTTGGCGACCAGCGTTGCGCGACCGGTTCGCCCGCCAGATTTACGACGGCATCGGCGCCGTCGCAAGCGCGCGCGGCCGCGTCGACGTCGCGCAGCGAAGCCGTCGCGACCTCATCTCCCCGCTCGCGCAGCCGCGCGACGAGCGGCACGCCGATCAACCCTGAAGCGCCCAATACGATAATCTTCACGAGGTTTAGACTGCACGAGCGACCGCCCAATCCTGCCTGGACGCGGGCCGGGACCGTGGCAAACTCCCGGTGCCGGGCAGGTGCGTCTCGCTGACGAAGTTGTAAGTAGTGCGTGCCGCACAAGCGGCGCTTCGCTTTCGAGGACGTGTCTATGATCGCATCGCTCTGCCGGCGCATGCTCGGCGCCGTCGCTTTCTCACTTCTGACCACCGCCGTTGCCGCGGCGGCCACTGCGCCGCCGCCGACGTCGCTCGTCGTGTTCGGCGACGATTTTTCGGATCAAGGCAACAGTTTGGCGACGTCGGGATATCCGCTGTCGCCGCCTTACTATCACGGTCGCTTCTCCAATGGTTCCGGCTATGTCGACGATCTCGCGAGTACGTTCGGTCTGACGGTCACGAATTCGCGCGCGGGTGGAGAGAACTATGCGTACGGTGCGGCAGTTTCGGGATTCGGCGTGTATCCGTTGCCGCCGTTTCCCGTCAACCCACCGAACGTACAACAGCAGGCTGCACAGTATCTTACGAGGCACGGCGGACGCGCTTCGTCGACGGCGACGTTCGTCATCTTCGCCGGCGGCGGCGGCGACGCCAACGGCTTCCTCCTCAACGTGCTTACGAACCCGTTCGTGATATTGCTTTATCCGTCGGTCATCGATACAGGCACGAGTAACGTTGCGTCGGTCGTGCGCGAGATATCACGGGCCGGCGCTCGCCACGTCGTCGTCCTGAACCTCCCCAATCTCGCCCTGCTTCCAGTGGTGCAGCATCTCACCGGCCTCAACGGCTTGATTGGCCCCGGCCTCGCCAAGGCGTTCGCGCGGAGCTGGAACGATGCGCTCGTGAAAAAAATGTCGCCGTACGGCGGCACGACCACGATCGAAGACTTCTATAACGTGGCGAATCTACTGTTGGCAAAAGCGCCGTCGCTCGGCGTGACCAACGTCAAAGACGGCTGCCTGTCGGGCTTCGGGTTTTCGAAGACGGTGCAGAATTCGTGCGCGCCGGGCGCCGAATCGCAGCATGCGTTCTACGATCAAATCCACTTTACGGCCATCGGATACTTCGGGATGGCGCAAGGTACCGCATGCGCCTTGGGCCAGCCGTCGATCTTCGGCGCGCGTTCGAATTGCATCGTGACGCCGAGTAACGCCGCGCGCAGCGGCGAGTCGACCGACCTGCGCACGCTGCGCGCTCGCGTGCGGGCCGACAGTCGCGGGCGCCTGGCCTTGTGACGCCCGATCGACGTTCGCTTCGATCGGGATCCGGCCCGCCGGGATCGCGCCGAGTTACGGAAGCGTGTTGACTTCCGTTGCAGCTAATCCTCCGAAGGGCCAGTCGCGCGCGCGACGCGCGCGGAACATGTATGCGAGGGTTCCGGTGGCGAGTCCGGCGACGCCGTAGACGATCGCAACCGTACCCGCGAGCGCGAAGATGTAGACCCACCCGGCGAGCGCGACGAGCGCCGGCAGCGGGTATGCGCCCATACGGAACGGTGCCGTGATGTTGCGCCGTCGTACGAGCGCGAGCGCCGCGATCTGCGCGACCGACTGAATCAATACGATGCCGGTGGTCAGCGCCGCGATCACTTGATCGAGTGGAAAAAGGCACGCGGGCAACGCCAAGAGTCCCATCGCCACGAGCGAGACGTCGGGAAAACGTAAACGCGCGTGGACGTGCGCGAAGGGCCGCAGAAATACCCCGTCGAGTGCGGCCGCGTACGGCACGCGCGAATATCCGAGCAGGTTGCCGTACGTCGAAGCGAACGCGGTGACGAGAATGAGTAACGTTACCGCCGTCGCTGCCGCTTGTCCGAACGCTGCCTCGACGACGGCGGACGCGACGTGCTGACCGATCGGCGGAAGATCGCCGTTGGGCAGCGGAACGATGCGCTGCCACGGTATCGCACCGAGAATGCCGAGCTGCATCGTCACGTACAATATGGCGACGAGTACGATGGCGATCAGTATGGAGCGCGGAATCGTCTTCGTCGGATCGCGAACTTCGGCGCCGATGCAGCTCGACTGGTTGTAGCCGAGGTAGTCGTACATCGCGATCAACAGGCCTTGCGCGAGTCCCGCGCCGAGGCCGGCCAAGAACGAGTCGCCTGCGGGAAGGGCGAGCGCGGTTGCAGCATGCCAGTGTGCGTACGAACCGGCGATGACAAAGAGCAGCGTCGCGACCGCCGCGACGAACATCGCTACGCCGATCTTCGAGACGTCCGTAATCCCGCGATACAAGGTGACGATCGTAATAACGCCGACGGCGATCGCTAAGCCTTTGAGCGCCCACGGATGCGTCTGCAGCTGCGGAAATAAGTACCCCGCATAATTCGCGAAGCCGATGTATCCCGTCGCTTGATTGAGGGGCGCGACCAGCAACGTCTGCCACACGAACAGGAAGGCGAGGAGCCGTCCGACGGCATGGCGTCCGAAGATCTCACGAAGGTAACCGTAGGTGCCGCCAGACCCGGGATAGAGCGATCCGAGTTCCGCCCATACGAGGCCGTCGCATAATGCGAGCAGCGCGCCGAGCAGCCAGCCGACGATCGAGAGCGGCCCGTGCAGCGCGCCGAGCACGAGCGGAATCGTGATGAGCGGCCCGATTCCGATCATCGAGATCGCGTTAATCGCGACGGCGCCGCGAAGGCCGACGCCGCGTACCAGCCGCGGATCGGTCACGCGCGCTCCGTTACCAGTGCTTTACTCAGGCCGCGGGGTGTGTCCGGATCGATGTGGCGTGCGCGGGCGGCGAACAATGCGATGAGTTGCGCGGTGACGAGCCACGCGAGCGTATTGAATGGCGTCTCGACCCTGGGGCCGAGGCTCGCGATGCCGTCGACCTGCGGGTTGCCGATCGTATATCGCAGCGCTTCGGAAGTTGCAATCTCGCGAAGCGGGCGTGCCACGATGCCGAGTGCGTCGTCGTCGACGATGCCCAGAACGGCATAAGACGCATCGACCATCGCGATGCTGCCGTGCCGAAACTCGCCCGACGCGAATCCCTCGGCATGCACGTAACACGCTTCTTTCAATTTGAGACTGGCTTCGAGGGCGATGGGCAAGCCGTAATCGGAACCGAGCACGACGACGTTCGAGCGGCGCGCGATGCGCTCGGCCGCAAGCGCCACGTCGCCGATTCCCCCGCCGGGCGACTCGCTGTCTTCGAGCCAGTGGTCGATCGCGTGCGCGGTACGGTCGAGCATGGCGCCATCGCGCCGGCCGTCGGTTGCGAGCAGCGATGCCGCCCACAACAGCAGCGCGGCAGTCGCCGACACGCTCTTGCTTGCGGGCACGGCGCGTTCTATGCCGGCCGCAACGTCGACCACGGTATTCGCGCGGGCCCCAAGCGGCGACTCGGGCGTGTTGGTCACGGCGACGAGGCGTAGCGGTTGGAGCAACTCGATCGCATCGAGCAAGTCGCTCGACCGTCCGCTCTGTGAGACCGCCACCACGATGCGATGGCGATAGGCGTTGCGGTCGAGACGGGCTTCCGTGGCGGCGAGCGCGTGTGCGTCGATACCGCGACGGCGAAGTGCCAGCGCACCGAGCTGCGCCGCGAACAGCGAACTTCCGCTGCCGACGAGCGTCATGCCGGCATCGCCGTCGAGCGCGTCGGCTAAGTGTTGAGCTGCGCCGGAAGCGGCGATGCGCGACCACAACGCGGGTTGTTCGCGAATCTCTCGTTCGAAGTGCGTACCCAGACGCGGTTGCATGAAGGCCTTTCCGGAGGTGCCGCGCGCTGGCTGCTTTAGCGCCGAAGCGTCCCGTGCTTCCTGCCGAACGGGACGCGGGACATCGGACGCGCTTCACCTTACCTCCGGATATGCGCGTCCTCGTCGTCGGCGCCGGTCCGGGCGGAGCCGCCGCGGCCGTCGAGCTCGCTCGCGGCGGCGCGCGCGTCCTCGTGGCGGAGCGTTCTGCGTGGCCGCGTGCCAAGACGTGCGGAGACGGCATCTCGCCTCCCGGCGTCGTGGAAGCGCGTACCCTAGGCGTCGTGCTCGACGACCGGCTACGCTTAGCGGAAGGCGAGATTTCGACGCCCGGAGGCGTCACGTTTCGCGGCGGCTGGCGACCCATGACGCCGTGGGGCACGATCGTCGCGCGAGCCGATTTCGACGCGCGACTCGTTCGTAGTGCGATTGCGGCGGGCGCCGCTTTCGAACCGAAAACGGCTGTCACTGCACTCGAACGGCATGGCGACGGACCCCGCGCGACGTTCCGCTGCAACGGCGCATCGCGCGGCGAGCGATTCGATGCAGTCGTTCTCGCGGAAGGCGCGACGGGCGGCCTTGCGGCGAAGCTCGGATGTGGCGCCCACGCGTCGCGGCTCGTCGCGCTACGGGGTTACGCCCGTTCGGCACGGCCACTTGCGCCGGCGTTCGGGTTGCACTTCGAGCGGCCGCTCTGCCCCGGCTACGGCTGGATTTTTCCGATCGACGAACGCACGGCGAACGTCGGGCTGCTGGTCGACGAACGCTTCGTGCACGCCCGGCACGGGGATCTGCGCGGAGCGTTTGCGGCGTGGCTTGCGACGAGTCCGACCGTCGCACGCGTCCTCGGCGGCGCTTCGCTGAGCGACCTCGAGGCGCTTTCCGGTGGCGTGATTCCCAGCGGCAGGCGACATCGCGCCGGCGACGGCGTGTATCTTATCGGCGACGCCGCGGGAGTCGCCGACCCGTTCTCGGCCGAGGGGATCTATCAGGCAATGGCGTCGGGCCGCGACGCCGCTCGAGCGCTGCTCGCGCACGGACCGGGCCGGCGAGCCGAGCGTACGTACCGGTCCGCGCTGCGACCGTTCGATCGTAACGCCCGGGAAGCGCGGCGGCTACGCCTTGGATTCGGGCTCGTCATCGATGCGATGGCGCGACGCGCGCTCGTGCGCCCGGCACTCGCGCATCATCTCAGCGCGAACGGGTTCTTCATGAAAGACAGTCTCGCGTCGTTCTTGCTCGGTATCGCACGCACTTGGTAGCTCGAATCACCTCGCGCGACGGCGGCGGCGCGTATGCTACTGTCCTGGGAGGATGCCCGTGAGCCTGAAGAACCGGCTGGCGAAGCTCGTAATCGATCCCGCATTCCGTAATCCGGGAATGCTCAAGATGTTCTTCGCGATCGACGATGCGACCGGTATCGATTTCGTTCGGACGCTCGCGCCCTTCAAGCTCATTCCCGCGTCGGCGGAGCTCTTTCAGCGCAGCTTCGCGCATTTCGTCTCGGGCGAGGAGATTTCGCTCGCCTGCGCGACCGAACTCGCGACGCTCGCACCCGACGCCGTTTCGTCCCGCTATTTACTCATCCAAGCCGGCGAAGAGAAAACGCATCTCGAGCATTTTCGCACGAAGCTCGAACAATTTGGCCTCGGTGAAGCACGGCTCTCGCGTTTCGTCGCGCCGAGCTTCAAAAAGTTCGGTGAAGCGATCTCGCGCCGGCTCGCCGCACGCGATTACGTCGGCGCACTCGTCGGCAATAACGTCGTGGTCGAGGGTCTCGCGATCTGCCTCTTGGAGATGGGCTGTCGCGACTTGCGCGCGAATTCTGACGAAATCGCGAAATTCTTGGATTTCGTGCTCGAAGACGAACGTCATCACGTGCGCTTCGGCGAAGTGCGACTGCGCATATGGAACGAACGCGGCCTCGTCCGGGAAGCCGACGTCGCCGACTTTTACGGCGAGATGTGGTCTTACGTCGTGGCCGCGGTCGGCGAAATTCCCGACGTTATCGATTCGCTCGGCCTCACGCCGTCCGGCTTGTTGGTCGAAGCCAAGCGCTTCTTCGAAGCACGCTTCGCTGCGGCAGGATTAGCGGTTAACGCCTAGGAGCCGGCCTCGAGGCGCGGCGTTATTCGGGATACAGAAAGAAGCGCTCGCGGAGCGTCGTAAAAGCGGTGGTTCCGCGCTCCCATTGCGCGAGTATCGCGCTCGGGTCGAGGCCGTCGTCAAGTCCGCGCCGGAGTGCGTCCGTGCCCCAATCGCGATCGAGCGCCGCGGCGACGACGATCCGGCTGGGCGCAATCCGTCGCACGGCGACCAGGATTTCGACCGCCGTTCGGACGGCACGAAACGCGTGCGGATCGACGACGACGAGCTCGACGCCGGTTAGCGTGCGGCTCGTCTTCGCGGCGGCAGCCGGCGACCACGCCGCTTCACGGAAGTGGACGCCCGGAAGATTCCGCGCATTGAGCACCTCGGCGAGACGGGCGCCGTCCAGACCGTCGGCACCGACGTATTTGAACGGCTTAGTCGCGCCCGTGCCGTTGTTCAGCCCGGCGGCGCCGAGCAACCCCGTTGCCGGATAGACGAGCGTCGTATCCCATTCCGGGATGTTCGGCGAAGTCTGCACCCAGTGCAGCCCCGTATCGGGCCACAACATCCGCCGCGTATAATTCTCCATCGACATGACGCGTAGCGTGCAGCCGATGGAGAAATGTTCGTTATATAATTTCGCGAGCTCGCCGACCGTCATGCCGTGGCGCACCGGCAAGGGGTAGAGACCTACGAACGACGCAAAGTGCGGATCGAGAACGGGGCCTTCGACGACGCTGCCGCCGATTGGATTGGGGCGATCGAGGACCCACACGCTTTTTCCGTACGTCTTAGCTGCGATCATAACGTAAGCCAATGTTGAAATGTACGTGTAGGCCCGGTCGCCGACGTCTTGGATGTCGAACAGTAAGACGTCGACGCCGTCGAGCATTGCGCGCGTTGGATGCCGCGTGTTGCCGTACAAGCTGTAGACGGGCAGTCCCGTGCGTTCGTCGCGATACGATTCGACGTACGCGCCGGCCGTGCGGTCGCCGCGCAACCCGTGTTCGGGCGAATACAGCGCCCGGAGCGCAATGGCCGGGTTGCGACGTACGGCGTCCACGATCGTCTCGAGGTTGGCGGTGACGCCCGTTTGGTTCGTGACGATGCCGATCGTGCGGCCGCTAAGTTCCCGCCAAGTGCGAGAGAGAAAGACCTCATCGCCAAGAGTGATTGCGGCTGGCGGCATCGGCGCCGACGCCGCGATGTCGGGCCGGGCACCGGCGAGTGCTGCGACGGTCACGGCGGCGGCACCGCGCAAGAAGTCCGGGCGGCGGATCATGCGCGGTCGGCCGCTATGCCCGCCTCGCGTGCGACGATCTTCGCGATCGACGACCAATCGAGCTCGGCTTGCCCCGCTGCCAGCGCGCTTAGAAACCGATCGCGGACGACGTTTGCAAACGGCATCGGCGTTTCGAGCGCTTCGGCCGCTCGTAATACGAGCCGATTGTCTTTGAGACCGAGCGGCACGCTAAAGCCGGCCGGCGAGAATGTTCCCTCTACGATGAGGCGGCCGTACGTGGCGTACACCGGCGCGCCGAAAAGCGTGCTCGTTAGTATCTCCAGTAGCGTGGCGGGTTCGATGCCGCCCTTTTCGCCGAGAACGAGCGTCTCCGAGAGACTCTCGATGACGCACGTAATCATAAAGTTGCCGGCGAGTTTGACGAGGCTCGCGCGCTTCGGCTCGTCTCCGATTTCGAACGTCCGCTGACCGAGCGCCTCGAACACCGGCCGCACGTGTTCGAGCGCTGCCGCCGGACCGGCCGCGACGACGAAGAGTTTCCGTGCTGCAGCGGCTTCCGGGCGACCGAAGACGGGCGCTGCGACGAAATGCTGACCCCGTGCGCGGTGTTCGGCGGTTAGGCGCTCCGCCAGCGCAACGCTAATCGTGCTGTGCGACACGTGCGTACCGCCTGCCGGCAATCCGCTAAGTATGCCGTCCGAACCGAAAACGATCGCTTCGACCGCGTCGTCGTCAGCGAGCATCGTACAGACGAGTCCGCTTGCGGCCGCTTCAGCCGGCGTGGCCACGGCCGTCGCCCCATAGGCTGCGAGCGCATCGGCTTTGGAACGCGAGCGGTTGTAGGCACGTAGTGAAAACCCGGCGTCGACGACGTTGCGGGCCATCGCGCTCCCCATCGAGCCGAGGCCAGCGAAGCCGACCGGCGTGGCAGCCGTCATCGCGCAGGCCCGACGAACGAGGCGACCTCGAAGTCGTCGCCGGGAGAGGCGAGCGGCGCGAGGGCTTCGCCGGAGTGCAAAACGTCGCCGGGCAGCGGATGACGCTCGCGCCATTCGCTTGGATCGAGGCCGACCAGAGCGAGATCGGGCTCGGGCTCGGGCTCGGAACGGTCGCTCAGGAAAATCGGCAATTGTACGCGCACGGTTGCCCGGCCGTTGAAGCGGATTGTCAGCGCACGATCTACTGCTGCATTTGCTCCCGCATGGCGACTGTTCATCGGCGCCACGGCGATCAACTCACCGTCGAGCAACTCGACGCGTTCGTCGGGTGCAAAAATGCCGGCATTCGCCATGCGATGGTAGTCATCGACGCTGATCGGACGGCGCTCGTATCGTACGGCCATATCACTCACGTTCGTGTTGCATCCTCGTATGGCGATTTTATTAGACCAACGCGTGCATTTTCCGTTAGTGCGCGCGTCGTACGACGCGCCGGCACCGACTCCGTCGCCATCGCGTCTAATGGTAGGTTCCTTAGCTATTCCAGCGTCGCGACGTTCTTGCGCCGGGAAAGAGCGCGTCGTACAATTCGTCTCGGTATGTGGTTTTACGTTCGTTTGCTCGCGACGGGTGTTTGTGTCACGTTCGGCCTCATCGGCTGCGGCGGCCGCATCTTCGTAGCGCCCGTCCCGCGAGGCGTTTTTCCGGCCGGCATGAGTGCCGTGCCGCTTTCCACGGCAAATCGGTCGGGCGGCGGTTCATGTGCGGTTTCGACGGACGGTTTCATTTGGTACTCGCTACCAGCCGGCGGCTTTCCGGCAATCGACTTTTCGGATGTTCGATGTACTACGACGGCGACGATCGATGGGAACGCGCCGATAACGACGCCGCTATGGGCGACCGCGCCGCAGAAGACGCAAGCCATCTTCGTCGCTACGTCGTTACAAGAAGCGTACTCCTCGGCAGGCATGACGGCAATCGAAGGGGCCGCTTCTGCGGCGGGACTTCCCGTCACCTGGATGATCGGCAACCCGACGTATCTCGCGCAAAACGGAGCCGACTACAATGCGTTTCACGCTTCGAACGGCGATGACGTCGAGCTGGAGAATAATCCGTCGCTCTATGCTCTCGCTGCGAAGACGCTCCCATGGTTTACCCCGGCGGTTTCGGTGGAAGGTGCCGGTCGCGAGCGCAATATTGCGGGCGCCGTCGCGCTTGGCAATGACGCCTTTTGGGGCATCACGTGGAACTCGCACGGAACGGATAACACGTCCGACGAGGGTGCGCCGTGGGGCACATATTGCGCCGATCCTGCTTCGTATAAGCGGCCATCCTCATCCGGATGCACTCTGCTTTCGTTCGAGTGGACCGCTCGCGATCTCACGCGCGCCTACTTTACCGATACGCATGCATCGGGTTATTCGGCCGAAGCCGCATTTTCGACCGATCCCGACGACGTTCTCATCCGCGCGGGTTTTTCTCCGCCCGCTGGAGCGGCGTACGTCGCGTCACTCGTCGACGCGTACGCCGCGGCGGGAGCGAGCGCGCCGCTCATTATGATGAGCCAACAAGAGTCGGTGGACCAGGGTAGCAGGCCATCCGACGGAGCCGTACTTGCGGCGCTCTACGGAGAAGCGAAGCGCGTCGCTATGCACACGATGACCCTGCGTCAGGCCGATGTCGCGGCTCGAGCGTTTTCTGCGAATCCGCGCGCTATTGCCTTCCCGTATGTCCCCGGCGGCAACGTGATGTTCCGCAACGGCGTCGCCTTGCTGCCGGCGACGATCGATTATCACGACGGCGCTGCAGGCATGACGTTTGCGAGCGGGCACACTCTTCCCGATCGTACGTTCGTGTACGCGCAAGATCCAGTGTCCGCGTTCAATCGAATCCTCGTTCCAACGTATCCGAGCGACCCGGCGTTTCCGGCATTACGCAGCGCTTCGGTTTCGTCAGGCGTTATGTCGTTCGCATTCAACGCCCCGGCGCCGACACATTTCGGCATTGCCATATGGTCGGATCCCGCCTTACTCGGCGTATCGGGGCCGAACATCACAGCCGCCGGACACGCGGGGTTCGTTGCCACCTTCGATCTTCCAGCGGGTTCATCGACGCAGACCATCGCTTGTAGCGCGTGCACATCGACGACGTTTCCTTACTCGCGTTAGAGCTTGTAGGGCGCGAAGCGAAGTTTCGCAGTCAGATCAATCTCGGGGCACCGGCGTCGCCCCAGCCAGGGCCGAGGCGCCGTTCTGCTTCGCTCAGATCGCCATCGACCGGCGCCCAATCATATAACGGCCGTTAGCGGTCCGACGTGACTTACGCATATTCCGGAAGGACGTTTGAAGGGATTAGACGGGCAGCAGCAGCTAATTCGAAAAGCCTATCGACGGCCGCGATGCCTTCATTGCCGACATCGAACGAGAAGTCATTAACATAGAGCGCGATGTGCGCGCGCATCACGTCGTCGCGCATCTCGAAAGCGTGCTCGCGTACGTATGGCGCGACTGCTTCGCCGTTCGCGTAGGCGAACGTGAGGCTTGCGCGGATCGTTTCATCGATCGCAGCGGCGCGCACATCGTCCATATCCCGCCGGGCTAATATCGCGCCCAACGGAATCGGATGGCCGGTTTCCGTTTCCCACCAGGCGCCCAGGTCGCGAACGCAAGCCAGCCCCGCTTCACCGTACGTGAACCGCGATTCGTGAATAATGAGACCGGCGTCGACCTCGCCGCGCGCGACGGCGTCGACGATGCGATCGAAACGCATCGGTACGGCGTCGATCGGACGCTGCAAAGCGAGGCGCAACAAGAGAAACGCGGTAGTCATCGCGCCGGGAATGGCGACGCGAGCGTGAGGCATGAAGTCTTCCAGCGCGTGAGTGCGCCCAAGGGCGTCCGGCTTTGCAACGACGAGTGGACCGCAGCCGCGTCCGAGCGCGCCGCCGGCGCGCAGTATCCGGTAGCGATCGAGCAAATACGGAATCGCACCGTAACTGACTTTCGTCAGTGCGTAGCGTCCCGCACGGGCGGCTTCGTTGAGCGCCTCGACGTCGTCCAACACGACGCGCACGGGCGGTGCGTCTGCGATAAGACCGCGCGTCCATGCCGCGAAAATGAACGTGTCGTTCGGGCACGGCGAATAGGCAAGATCGAGCGGTGACTCGCGGCGCATCGCCTTGCTCATAGGAGATGGACGAGCACGGCATCCAGCGCATCTGCCGCGGCGCGCGCGCCGGCGGTAAAATCCCACTCGGCCCGCTCGCGCGCGCCGATGTAATTCGAGATGCCGCGCACCTCGAGGGCTGGAATGCCGGCGCGCTGGCACGCGCGCAACACGGCGAAGCCCTCCATCGATTCCACGTCCGTGCCGTAACGCTCGCCGAGCGCTCGTGCCGTTGCATCGCTGCACGTCACCTCACTAACGGTAAGACCTCGCAATAACGGCAAGTCGCTCGCCGCAGTCTGCGCGATGAGTTGCGGGTCGGCAGCGACGGTTTCTTCAAGACGCGCGCCCTCCGGCAATGCAAGCGCTCTGCCATCTTCGCGTCCGAAGCGTGCGAGCGTCTCGTCGCCGATGGCGACGGCGTCGCCGACGAGCGCGCGCCCTCGCATCGCGCCGGCAATTCCGGCGCTAATGACCGCGCGGTAAGGGCCCTCGGCGAGCCTTCGCGCCGTACCCGCCGCCGCTTCGACGGGACCGATTCCGCTGGCGTACACTTCTACGCCTGACGGCGCGACGAAGCCGGCAAGTTCGGCTGCGAGCGCACACACCACGAGAATCACCGTACGCCGATGTACTTATGCATTTGCAAGCCGAGACGCAGGCGTCGAGGGTCGGCCTGCGCGGCGGCAAGGGCGAGCGCGACGTTCTCTGCTTTATTGCCTTCCGGTTGAAGAAACGTCGGACGCTCGATCCCGCTGAATGCATCGAGCCACTCGAGTGGAACGCGTCCGTCGACGATAAGCTTCACTTCGTTTGCCCGCGCCGCCATTGTTGGATGCAGCCGTTCTTTTGGAGAGACCGTGAGCCACACGTCGTCCGGGAGATCGACTGCGACGCTTCCGTTCGATTCGATATGCACGCGCCGACCGTCCGCGCGTAACGCTTCGATGAGGTCCGAGGTGGCCGTCTGTGCCAGTGGTTCGCCGCCGGTAAGAATGACCGTGGGACAGTCGCCGCCGAGTTCGCGCACCCGCGTGACGATCTGCGGCGCCGAAGCGAACGCGCGCAGGGCGTAATCCGTATCGCAGAAGCGGCAATTCAGATTGCAACCCGCGAGGCGCACGAAAACGGCCGGTACGCCGGTCCACGTGCCTTCGCCTTGGATGCTGTAGAAAAGTTCAGCGATGCCGAGCATCATCCGCGCGTACGACGGCGCAGGCCGTCGCCGTTTCCCATACCACGATCTCGTCGAGCTGCGGCAGGCGCGGTGCGAGTTCGGACCAGATCCAGAGCGCGAGGTGTTCGGCGGTTGGATTGGGGAGCAGCTCGTTCAGCGAAGAATGATCGAGTCGAGCGACGACGTGCGGTTCGACGATTGCCGAAAGCTCGTCGAAGTCCACGACCATCCCGGTGGCCGGACCCGCCGCTTGCAGCGAACCGCCGACGGCGACGTCGACGCGGTACGAGTGCCCGTGAAGCCGGGCGCACTTGCCGGTGTGATGCGGCAAGACGTGCGCCGCCTCGAATTTGAATTGCTTGCGGATCTGCACGTACGGCGTTAGCGTGCCGGGCGGCACACTACAGCGTTCCTCCCGGCTTCATCGCCTGCAGCCGCGTCTTGAGATCGGACAGGAACGCGTTCGCGCTCGTGCCGTCGAGCACGCGATGGTCGAGCGAAAGGCAGACGTTCATCATCTGCCTGATCGCGATGGCGTCGTTGACGACGACCGGTCGCTTGACGACCGCTTCCATCGTAACGATGGCCGCCTGGCCGCCGTTAATGATCGGCTTCGAAGCGAGCGATCCGTTGGCGCCCGTATTGTTGACGGTAAAGGTGCCGCCCGCCATGTCGTCGGCGCCGAGCTTCCCGCTGCGTGCGCGTTCGATCAACTTGCCGGCCGCGACGGCGAGCCCCGAGATCGAGTATTGATCGGCGTTGCGGATGACCGGCACCATGAGATTGCCGTCGAGCCCTACCGCGACGCTGATGTTGATGTCGCGTTCGACCAGTATCCCGTCGGCCGTGAAGCGCGAGTTCAACAACGGATAGGCGCGCAACCCTTGTACGACGGCGCTGATGAAGAAGGGCAGCAGCGTCAGTCCGTAGCCCTTATCGCGCTGGAACCGTTCCTTCTCTTGATTGCGCCAGGCCCAAAGGCTCGTGACGTCGACCTCGACCATCGTCCACGCGTGCGGAGCGGTCGAAAGCGATTCGACCATGCGTTGCGCGATGACCTTACGGGCAGGCGTTAGCGGAACGAGCGTGCCGGGGACCGGCGCTTCGTACGACGAGCGTCCGCCTGGCGCCCCGGATGTAGCCGGCGCTGAAGCCGGAGCTGGTGTGGTAATGGGAGCGAGCGGCGGTGCGACCGTCGGCGTCGCGGGTACTGCGATCGCCGCCTGCGCGGCGGCAGCCGGCGCGAGCGAAGGTTGCGCAACGGCAGTGCGCGACCCAGCCGCGGCGGCGGTCGCGCCGTTTGCGACGGCGGCGAGCACGTCTTGCGCCGTGATGCGGCCGCCCGTGCCGGTGCCGCGCACGGCATCGACGTCGACGTTATGTTCGCGCACCAAACGCCGCACCGCGGGCGATAACGTCCGCGGGCGCTCAGCTGCGGTCGCCGGTCCGCCGGCCGACGGCGTCGAGCCGTTGCCGAGATACGCCGCCGCGGCGACGGTCGCGGCCGGATCCGCCGCCGCACCGTACGACGAAGGCACGGGTGAAGCCGGCGAGCCGTTCGCCGTGCCGTTAGCGGGTGTTGCGCCGTTCGTAGCGGCGGCAGCGCCGACTTCTTCGATTACGGCAATCGTCGCGCCGGTCGGAACCGTGTCGCCCTCGGCGACGACGATCTCGCGCAGTACGCCGCTCACGGGCGAAGGCACTTCCGCATTTACTTTGTCGGTCGATACTTCGACGAACGCTTCGTACTTTTCGATCGAATCGCCGACCGACTTGAGCCAGCGCGCGACGGTTCCCTCGGTTACCGTTTCGCCGAGCTGCGGCATCGTAATGGTCGCCATTTAAAACTCTGCCAATTCGCGCATTGCGGCAGCTATCCGGTCGGGTGAGATCATGAATTCCTCTTCCAGCGGCAACGCGTATCCCATCGCAGGAACGTCGGGGCCGCACAGCCGCCGGATCGGCGCGTCGAGTTCGAAGAACGCGTCCTCGACGACCATCGCGCTAATTTCGGCCCCGATGCCGCCGAACTTATTGTCTTCGTGAATTACCAATAACCGGTGCGTCTTGCGCACGCTCGTAAGAATCGTCTGGCGATCCATCGGACGGATCGAGCGCAGGTCGATCACTTCCACGGAAATGTCGTCGGCCGCCAGTTTCTCGGCCGCCGCCAGCGCTTGATGGACGTAATAGCCATAGGAAACGACGGTCAGATCGTCACCCGGCCTTTTGACGTCGGCCTTACCGAGCGGAATCGTATAATGGCCGCTCGGCACTTCGCCTTTGACCGACCGATACGTCTTCTTGTGCTCGAGAAACAACACGGGATCGGGATCGTCGAGCGAGGCGTTGAGTAAACCCTTGATGTCCGCGGGAAACGACGGCGCGACGATCTTCAGTCCCGGCACGTGATAGAACAGCGCTTCGATCGATACCGAATGCGAGAGCGCGCCGCGCACGCCGCCGCCGTACGGCGTGCGGATGACGAGCGGACACGTGTAGTCGCCGTTCGAGCGATACCGCACCTTTGCGGCTTCGCCGACGATCTGATTGAACGCCGGATAGATGAAGTCGGCAAATTGGATCTCGGCGATCGGTCGCAGACCTTCCATCGCCATCCCAATCGCGATGCCGACGATCGACGCTTCGGCGAGCGGCGTATCGATGATCCGCTCGGGTCCGAACTCGTCGAGGAAACCCTTGGTAATCAGGAAGACGTTGCCGCGGGCGCCGACGTCTTCGCCCATGATGAGCGTGCGGTCGTCGGCTTTGAGCGCTTCGTATAACGTCTGACGCACCGCCTCGACGTTGTTCATGACCGCGCTCGGCGCTGCTACTGCCACGGTTCGTACGCCCCTTCGTAAACGTTGGTGTAGAGATCGCCGGCGCTCGGATAGGGCAGCGCTTCGGCTTCGTCCGTAATGCGATTAATTTCCACCAGCACCTCACGCTCCATTGTGGCGATGGCTTCGGGCGTCGAGACGCCGGCGTCGATCAGCACGCTTTTAAAGCGCGGCACGGGGTCGAGGTGACGCTGCGCCTCGATCTCTTCGCGCGAGCGGTACGTCCGATCGTCGTCGTCGGTCGTATGAGAAAGGAAGCGGTAGCATTTCGCCTCGACCAGCGTCGGACCGCCGCCGCCGCGCGCGCGCTCCATCGCTTCGCGCATCGTCGCAAACACGGCGATCGGATCGGAGCCGTCGACCGTCGTACCGGGCATCCCATAGCTGTCGGCTTTGGCGGCGACGTGTTCGACCTTCATCTGTTGCGAGCGCGGGGTCGAAATGGCCCACTCGTTGTTCTCGCACAAGAAGACGACCGGTAACTGGTGGATCGCAGCGAAGTTCATCGCTTCATGCCACTCGCCTTCGCTCGTCGCGCCGTCGCCGAAGCTGCAGAGCACCGCGCGGTCGTTCTCACGGCGCAACTTCATCGCGTAGGCCGCGCCGACCGCGTGCGGACAATGGGCGGCAATGATGGAGCTGATCGATTGCAAGCCGATGACGTGATTGGAATAGTGATTGGGGAACTGGCGGCCGCCTTGTATCTCGGCCCGGCGGGCGAACATTCCGAGCAGCGCGGAGAGGGGCTCCATGCCGATCCCGATGCACAGCCCGATGTCGCGATAATACGGTACCAGGATGTCTTTGCCGCGCGCGAACGCGAGCGCAGCGCCGGCATGTATGCCTTCGTGCCCTTCGCTGCCGGTGGCAAACGGAATTTTCCCCTGGCGATTGAGCTGAAATCCGCGATTATCGAGCGTCCGCTGCCGGACCATGTTTCGCAGCATCCAGCGCAGCTGCTCGTCGTCGAGCCCGCGGCGCTCGAGGGCCGGCTTCGTGAGTGCTTTGGCCATCAGTCATATCTCCCCGAGGCCGGAAGTTGACGGCCGGACGCCGCGTTCTCCTGTCGCGGGCGTTAAACTCTAGAGCCGCAGGTTTTCGCCCGGGCGCGGCACAGAGACGTTCGCAATGGTAAGCGAGCGAGAGACGGTTCCTCACGACGAATTGGTGGCGGTGCGGCGACGGCTTCACAAGTCGCCGGAGCTTTCGATGGTGGAGCACGAGACCGCAGCGTTCGTCGCTGCAGAGCTCGAGGGACTCGGCCTCGATCGGGTGCGGACCGCCATCGGTCAAACCGGGGTGCTCGGCACGCTGACGGGCGGCAAGCCGGGGCCGGTGACGCTGCTGCGTGCCGACATGGACGCCCTCCCGATCACGGAGATCGTCGATTCGGCGTACCGCTCACAGCGCGACGGCGCGATGCACGCCTGCGGTCACGACGGCCACGTCGCCATCTTACTCGCTGCCGCCCGGACCTTGGCGGCTCGGCGCGCGGAGGTGCCCGGGACCCTCGTCTTCTGTTTTCAGCCGGGCGAGGAAGGCTATGCCGGCAACCGGTTGATGATCGAGGACGGCGCGCTCGAGAATCCGCACGTCGACCGTACCTTCGCGCTGCACCTTTTCAGCGGGCTCGACGTTGGCAAGATCGGCGTACGGGACGGCGCGTTCTTCGCCTCGGCGGACGAGTACAAGCTCGTCATCCGAGGCAAGGGCGGCCACGGTGCCATGCCGCAACTCGCGGTCGATCCGGTTGTGGCGGGCTCGTATTTCGTTACTATGCTGCAGACGATCGTCAGCCGCGAGGTAGCTCCGAAGGATCCCGCCGTGTTCACCGTCGGCAAGTTCGTCGCGGGAACGACGTTCAACGTCATCCCCGATGAAGCGACGATGATGGGTACGGTGCGCTGCTTCGACCCCGCCGTGCGCGCCGCGATGCCGGAACGCCTAGAACGCATCCTCAAAGGCCTATCGGAAGCGATGCGGGTCGAGTACGATCTCGACTACCATTGGTCGTATCCCCCGACGGTAAACGACCGCGCGACGAACGACGTCGTGCGCGCCGTCGGCCGGGAAACGCTCGGCAACGAAGACGTCGTCGAGCACGATATCGTGACCTGGGCCGAGGACATGTCGTTCATGCAAGAACGCCGCCCCGGCGCATACTTCATCGTCGGCTCGCGGGGCGGCGACTCGACGGCGTTCCCGCATCATAACGCTCGCTTCGACATCGACGAGCGCGCGCTGGACGTGGGGTATCGGATGATGGTCGCGCTCGGCATGCGCGGTTAGCGGCGCCCGTCCTCGACGGTCATCACCCAGCGCACCGCACGCCCATATTGCTCGAGCTCCCGGATCGTGCGCTGCAAGTGCGCGAAGCTCGCATCGTACACCGCCCGCTTGCCTCTCGCATCGTCCTGCGACTTGACGAAACGGCGTGCCGCCTCGAGTTGGCGTTCGACGACGTCCCAACGGGTATGAAGCGTCATTTCCGAAGCGTCGGGCAGACGGTCGATGAGCGGGGGCGCGGGCGCCTCGGGATGGCGCATCGCAAATTCCAACCGCGCGAGGACGTAACCCGTCGTGGTCGTGATGAACGACCCAAGCAGTTGCACGAGGCGCACTTCCATTGCACTATCATATTTCAATCGGCCGCGCCGCCATACCCACCCGACCGAGGCTTTGTTCGGCGTACTCCTGAAAAGCGATGATGATGCACGACGCGATCCGTAAATACGTGATCGTCGGAAACGGTTACGCGGGCACGACGTGTGCGGAGCAGCTGCGCAAACTCGACCCGTCATGTTCGATCGATCTGTTCGCCGACGAACCGTACCCGCTGTACAACCGAATCGCGCTGCCGCCGCTCTTACGCAAGCAAGTAGCCCGCGCCAAGGTCGTGATCCGCGATACGGCCTGGCACGAGAAGCATGCGATCGATCTGCATCTCGGTACCAGCGTCGAGCGGATCGATCCGGCTGAAAAGACCGCGTATGCCGAAGGCAAGTCCTATCCGTACGATGCGCTGCTCGTGGCGACGGGCGGACGTCCTAATCGCTCCGAGGTCGACGGCGCGCCCGGCGCGCACAACGTCTTTAACTTCCAGTACATGGACGATACGCTGGCGATCTCCGAGCAGCTCGAGACCGCGAAGAGTGCGGTAGCGGTCGGTGGCTCTTTCATCGCGTACGAATTAGCCGAAGCGTTTTCGGCCCGCGGCGTAGAGACGCATTGGCTCGTACGCGGACCGCGATTCTTGCGGCGCATGCTCGACGAGATCGCCGGCGAGATGATCGACGAAGCGGCGCGTGCCGACAACGTCCACGTATATTATGGGGATGAAGTGGCGCGCTACGTCCGCTCGAACGGCGCAGTGACCAAGGTCGTCACGAAAGCCGGGCTCGAGATCGAAACGCAGTGCGTCGGCGTCGGCCTCGGTCTCACGATGAATACGGAAATCGTCGCGGGAACCGGCGTGGAGGTGAAGACCGGCATCGTCTGCGACGACCGGCTCGAGACTCGGGTGCCCGGCATCTTCGCTGCCGGAGACGTTGCCGAGTTCTACGATCCGATCGCCGAGATGCACTACCGAATGGGCACCTGGAACAATGCCGGCGCGCACGGCAAGGTCGTCGCCATCAATATGGCCGGTGGCGACGAACGATACCACGACGTTCCCGAGTACTCATCGAAATTGTTTACCGGCCAAACGATAACGCAGTTCGGGCTCTCGCCCGAGTATCGGGACGACCTCGTCACGGTCCGCAAGATCGACCGCGAAAAGAAGCACTACCGCGCACTGTTCTTTGCGGAGAACCGGCTCGCCGGTTGCGTGATGATCGGCAAGGGAAACCGCGCCGGAAAGCGCCGTTATCTCGAAGCGATCAAAGCCAAGGCGATCTTCGCGCCGAGCGACTTCGAATCGTTACTCGATTGGACGGCCGACTAGGGCCTATTAGCGAGAAGTCACAGCTGGCATCCGGAACGGCACGAACAATTTCGTCAGACGTGGCATCGGCTGACGCAGAGCATCTATGAGTTGCGAGTTTCTCTCGGATCGCGTCGCTACCGCCGGCACCCGCGGCCGTTTACGATTTGGCGATCACAACTCTTTCGGTACGAGCGTCGGCGAACTCAAAAACGGTCCGGCGCGCTCGTACAGTTCCAGGCAGCGGTCGACGAGCCGTTCGGGATCGGCGTCTTGCACGATGACGGCGCCCGTGTCTTTTCCGGTGAGCTTTGCAATGTTGGCGAAGTCGTCGGAGAGGCCGCCCGAGCCGGCAAGAATTCCGATGAGTTTGCCTTCGTCGTAAGCGATCGCGAATTCGCCGAGCGTTCCGCTGCGGCCGCCGACGAACAGCACGATGTCGGAGCTATGCACGTTCTGCACCTCGCGACCCATCAGACCGGAGCCGGAGAAGACGAGGACGTCGTATGGTTCGAGCGGCGACGCATACGTGCCGACGTGTTCTGCGCGCGAATGCGCGGGCGAGATGCCGATGGTCACGCCTCCGGCGTCGCTCGCGCCGTGGGCAGCGGTGTCGGGAAAGCCGGGACACGCGCCGGTGACGGTCACGCAGGCACGCTCGGCGATCCGGCGTCCCAAACGATACGCGCGCTCGAGCTGCTCCGGGGTCATCGGGCCGCCCGCCGAGCCCATGACGCCGATCTGCGTTTTCACGATAGCGCGGGTTCCGGGATGAAAGGGTGCGCCCTGTCGTCAACTCCTTGGAACGATGCCGGGAGAGCTGGAGCGCGAACTCTGCGAAGCCGTCGGCGAGCGTAACTGCTTGACCGACGCCGCCGATCTGCGCACCTACGAGTGCGACGGCCTGACCGGCACGCGCGTACGGCCGCGAGCAGTCGTGCTGCCGGCCACGACGGAAGAAGTAGCGCGCGCCGTCCGCGTTGCGGTGCGCCACGGCGTCCCGGTCGTGCCGCGCGGCGCCGGTACCGGGCTTTCCGGCGGAGCGGTTCCGGTTGCGGGCGGCATAGCGATCGTCTTAACGCGCATGAATCGCATCCTCGAGATCGATTTCGAGAATCGTCGCATGCGCGTGCAGCCTGGCGTCATCAATCTCGACGTCACGCGCGCGGTCGCGCCCCATGGATATTATTATGCGCCCGACCCGAGCTCGCAGAGCGTCTGCTCGATCGGCGGAAATATTGCGGAAAACTCCGGCGGGGCGCACTGCCTCAAATACGGCTTTACCGTGAACCATGTCGTCGCAGCGACCGTCGTGTTGGCCGATGGCTCGGTCGTCCAACTCGGGGCGCCTGCGGCGGATGCACTCGGCTACGACCTCATGGCGGCGCTCGTCGGCAGCGAAGGAATGATCGGCATCGTCACCGAGGCGGTCGTCAAGCTGTCGCGTACGCCGCAAACGACGCGCACGTTTTTAGCGACGTTCCCGTCGACGGACGAAGCAGGCGCCTGCGTCTCGGCGATCGTCGCGGCCGGCATTCTTCCGGCCGCGGTCGAGATGATGGACGCGCTTGCGATCCGAGCGATCGTTGCCGCCACGGGAGTCGATTGGCCGGTCGACGTCGGCGCCGCCATTCTGATGGACGTCGACGGCACGCCCGCCGAAGTCGAGCACACGGCGGGAGCTGCCGTTGACATCGCTCGTAAGACGGGCGCGCTCGAGGTGCGGGTTCCCGCGAGCGACGCGGAACGTGCGCTGATGTGGAAGGGACGCAAGGGCGCGTTCGCAGCGATGGGCCGGATCAGTCCCGATTACTACGTGCAAGACGGCGTTATCCCGCGCTCGCAGATCGCGCTCGTCCTACGCGAAATAACGAGCGCCGTCGAGCGCGTGGGCTTACGCGTGGCCAACGTCTTTCATGCGGGCGACGGCAATCTTCATCCGCTGGTGCTCTACGACGCGCGCATCGCAGGTCAGACGGAAGCGGCCGAACGCGCGGCGGGTGAAATCTTGCGCATCTGCGTTCGCCATGGCGGTTCGATCACGGGCGAGCACGGCGTCGGTCTCGACAAAGCCGCGTACTTGGGCGAGCAATTTTCGGACGATGATCTCGCCACGATGAACTTCGTGCGCTGTGCGTTCGATCCGGAGCGCACGTTCAATCCCAATAAAGTCTTTCCGACGCCGCGGCTTTGCGGCGACCGTCCCGGTGCCTATCGTCCTTCGATGCCCGAGCTCGCCGGAAGCGCCGGTCGTGGTTGACGCCGGCGCTCCGGTGGAAACGCTCGAGCCCGAGTCGGTCGACGATGCGACGGCGTCGCTCGCGGCGTGCGCGCGGCGCGATCTGTCGCTCCTCTTTAGCGGCGGCGGCACGGAAGCCGGGTTCGGGTATCCTGCCGAGCGCGTCGACCGCATCGTCTCGACCGCGCGCCTCACCCGCACGGTCGAGTACGCGCCCTCCGATATGGTCATCGAAGTCGAAGCCGGGATGACGCTCGCGGCGCTCGCCGCGATCCTTCGCCCGCACGGGCAACGGCTCGCGCTGGACGTGCCGCAGCCCGAGCGCGCCACGGTCGGCGGCGTGCTTGCAAGCGCGCGCTACGGACCGCTGCGTACGCGTTATGGGGCGCCGCGCGACCTCATCGTCGGCGTGACGCTCGTGCGAGCGGACGGCGCGCGCGTACGCGGCGGCGGTAAAGTCGTGAAGAACGTGGCGGGCTTCGATCTGCCCAAACTTGCGGTTGGGTCGTTCGGCACGCTCGCGTTGATCGCAACGGCAACGTTGCGGCTCCATCCGTTGCCCGAAGCACGCGCGCTGGTTCGAACGCCCAATTGCGGCGCCGCGGACGTTGAAGCGCTCTCGCGCGCGCTCGTCGATGCCCAGTTGGAGCCGGGCGCCTTCGTTGCGGTCTCATCGGGTGACGAGTCGTACGAATGCATGGCGCTGTTCGAAGGCTTTGCGAGTGGCGTCGACGAGCAGGTCGCACGTTTCCAAACGCTCGCTCACCGTCGCGGACGCGACGCGTCGCCCGGCGATGCATCGGCATTAGCGCATGGCGACGAAGCGGCTCGCAGCCGCGGCGACGTGCGCGTTCGGCTGAGCTTTCCACCCGCGTCGCTGCTACGGGTCGAAACCGTCGCGCTCGCACCGCTGCGCCGGGCGCTTCCCGACGCTCGGACGATCGTGTATCCGGCCCTCGGTATCGCGTTCGCATCGGGAACGGTCGACGAACACGTCGCGCTCGTTCGCGTGCTCGACGCGGCCCGCGCGGGGCTCGAGGCCGCCGGCGGCAACTGCGTGCTGATCGACGCGCCGGCCGGCATACGCGATGCAGTCGACGTGTTCGGCACGCTGCCGCCGTCGTTTCCGCTAATGGCGGCGCTGAAGTCGCGCTTCGACCCGTCGCGCCGTTTAGCGCGCGGCCGTTTTCTCGGAAGGTTATGACGTGAGCGACGTGCGTACCGAAGCCGACTTGATCGGCGATTGCGTCCATTGCGGTTTCTGTTTGCCGGCCTGCCCCACGTACCGGTCGTGGAGTCTCGAGGCGGACTCGCCCCGTGGCCGCATCGACTTAATGAAGGGCGTTGCCGACGGCTCGCTCGAGCTCGGTCCGGCGGTCGTGCGCCACTTCGACGCGTGCCTGGGCTGCATGGGCTGTCTTACGGCGTGCCCGTCCGGCGTTCGCTACGATCTCTTGATCGAGTCGACGCGAGCGAAAATTGAAGCGTCGTACGAACGGCCACCGCTCGATCGCTTCGTACGCAGTTTCATCTTCGCGTTGTTTCCATATCCGAAGCGGCTGCGCGTCGTGGCCACGTTGCTGTTGCTCTCGGCGCGCACCGGCGTCCAATCGCTCGTGCGGCGCAGCGGCGTCTTGTCGCTTCTGCCGCAGCGCCTCGCGCAGTTCGATCGGCTCGCGCCCACGGTAACGGCAAGCGATCTTTCGGCAGCGCTTCCGCCGTTTACGCCGGCCGCCGCACCTCGGCGTGGCGCGGTAGCCCTCGTCGCCGGCTGCGTACAGCGGACGTTTTTCCCGAGCGTCAACGCGGCGACGATTCGCGTGCTCGCCGCCGAAGGCTTCGACGTGTACGTTCCCGCCGAGCAGGGATGTTGCGGTGCGCTTTCGCTTCATGCCGGTCGGTCGGGCGAGGCGCTCGGCTTCGCCGAGGCGCTCGTGGCGCGCTTCGGCGACCTCACGGGCCTCGACGCCGTGATCATCAATGCCGCCGGTTGCGGCTCGACGCTCAAACAGTACGCGGAATTGCTTGCGGCGCCGCAAGCCGAGCGCTTTGCCGGAAAGGTACGAGACGTTAGCGAGTTCTTGGCCGAAGTCGGCACGCGTGCCGTTAAGCGGCCGCTACGCCTGCGCGTCGCGTATCACGACGCGTGCCACCTCGCGCACGCGCAACGCATCCGCGAGGCGCCCCGAGCGTTGTTGCGCGAGATACCGGAGCTCGAATTACTGGAGATTCCGAGCGGCGAGCAGTGTTGCGGCAGCGCCGGCGTCTATAATTTGCTCGAACCGGAAAGCTCGCGCGAAATCGGCGAACGCAAAGTCGACCACGTGCTCGCCGTCGGTGCCGACGTGCTGGCGAGCGCGAATCCCGGTTGCACGCTGCAGATTCGCTCGCTCGCCGCCGCACGCGGTCGCGACGTCTTGGCCGCGCATCCAATCGAACTGCTCGACGCGGCACTCGCGTAGACTCCGTGACCAGCGGCGGCGCCCCGTCGTACGAAGACCTGGTCGCGGCTTGGAAGGCCTTGCGTGGCCGAGGCGATGTGGCGCTACGCGAAGTGGCCTGCGCCGGTGCCAGCCGCACGCTGCTCTGTGCGGATCTCGTTAGCGATCCCCGCGCGCCGCTGGTCGCCCTGGCTGCGGGCGTCCATGGCGATGAGCCCGCCGCGCCGTGGGCACTGCTCTCGATCGTGCGCGACGGATTGCTCGATGCCGCATGCGGTTACCGTATCTGGCCCTGCACGAATCCCAGCGGCTATGTACGCGGAACGCGCGAAAACGTCGACGGTCACGACGTCAACCGCAGCTTTAGTCGCGGCGGCACCACGCCCGAATCGCGCGCGATCTTGACGAGTAATCGCGACCGGTCGTTCGTCCTGTCGCTCGATCTGCACGAAGACTTCGAAGCCGACGGGTTCTATTGCTACGAACCCGTCGTCGAGGGTTGCGCACCGTACGGAGCCCACGTGTTACGCGCGATCGACGATGCCGGTTATCCGGTGCAAGAACTGCACGAAGCATTCGATCTCGGGTACGACGGCGCGGCGCACGACGTTCGGACGCTCGAACGCGGCCGCGTGCTACCCGATACGGCTGCCGAAATGCGCCGGCATGCGGGTGCTTGGCCGTACAACATCTCGCTACTGCGGCGCGCGGCGCGACGCGCGCTGACGTTCGAAACGCCCCGGCGCTGCTCGTGGAACGACCGCGTGGCAATGCATCGCATTGCGGTAACGGCCGCACTCGCGCGCGTCGCATAGTTCGTTCGATATATATTTCGAGACGACGACGAACGCACGGCTCGAGTCACATGGGGCCGGGCCCGCGGCGGCGAAATTGGCGTCCGTTATGGCAGCAGAACGCGACCAACTCGAAGTCGATGTCTTGATCGTCGGCGGCGGCCCGGCCGGACTTGCGGCGGCGATCAAGCTGCGGCAACTCGCCGCGGAGCGCGGTAAGAGCGATCTTTCGGTAATGTTGATCGAAAAGGGCGGCGATATCGGCAATCACGGCATCTCGGGCGCCGTCGTCGATCCGACCGGCTTCGACGAATTGTTGCCCGACTGGCGCTCGTCGGCACCAGTCGAAGCGCCGGTGTCTTCCGACGCGATGTGGTACCTCACGCAGACCGGCAAGGTCGCCGTGCCGCATGCCGCCGTGCCGCCGCTGCTCAAGAATCACGGCAAGTTCGTGTCGAGCCTGCAGAAGCTCACCAAGTGGATGGGCGGTATCGCCGAGGAACTCGGCGCCGACGTGTTTCCAGCCTTTCCCGGCCAGGAACTGATGTGGGACGGCGACCGCGTCGTCGGCGTCCGCGTCGGCGACAAGGGCGTCGACCACAACGGTAATCCCAAAGCGAATTATGAGCCGGGACCGGAATTACTCGCGAAGGTCGTCATCCTGGCTGAAGGGCCGCGCGGAACGCTTACCAAGCAAGCCGAGGCGAAGCTCGAATTGCACGACGGTCGCGATCCGCAAGTGTACGCATGCGGCGTTAAGGAGCTCTGGCAGTGTAAACCCGGCACCGTCACGCCGGGAAGCGTCATCCACACGTTCGGCTATCCGTTGCCGAACGAAACGTTTGGCGGGGCCTTCATCTACGGCATGAAGGACGACGTGCTGGATATCGGCATGGTGACGGGTCTGGATTACAAGGACCCGTCCACGGATCCCCACGACAACATGCAGCGGTACAAGCAGCATCCCGCCATCGCCGCGATGATCGAAGGCGGGAAGCTGCTACGCTACGGTGCTAAAGCGATTCCCGAAGGCGGCCTCTATGCGATGCCGCGGCCGTACGCCGCCGGCCTCTTGCTCGTCGGTGACTCCGGCGGCTTTATCAACGGCATGCGGCTCAAAGGCATCCATCTCGCCGTAAAGTCGGGCATCATGGCCGCAGAGACCGCCTTCGATGCGGTCGTGTCGGAATCGCCCGATGCGCAGACGCTGTCGGCCTTCGAAGCGAAGTTCCGCGCCTCGTGGGCCTATGACGAGTTGCGCGTGGCGCGCAACTTCCACCAAGGGTTCAAAGGCGGTCTCTTCGCCGGCATGATCAATGCCGGTGGCAGCGCCTATACGGGTGGGCGCGCGTTCGGCGTGGTCGATCGCCTCAAGAATCACGCGGGGCACGAAGAGATGATCAAGATAACGGAGCGTGCTCCGCGCGCGCTGCATAACCGCGCCAAGATCGATAACGTCCTGACCTTCGACAAGCTCACCGACGTCTTCAATAGCGGCACAATGCACGACGAAGATCAGGTGCCGCATCTGCACGTGTCGGATACGTCGATTTGCGCCGACCGCTGCACCGTCGAATACGGCAATCCGTGCCAATATTTCTGTCCCGCTAAAGTCTACGAGCCGATGTTTGCCAAGACCGGGAGCAACGGCGAAGCCAAGATCGAAGGGCGGCTGCAGATCAATTTCTCGAACTGCGTGCACTGCAAAACCTGCGACATCATGGATCCCTATCAGATCATCACCTGGGTACCGCCCCAGGGCGGCGAGGGCCCCGTTTACACCGGCATGTAAGCGGCCGGGCTCGCCTGGCGTAGAAGGGCACCCCGGATGATCGTGGTTCTCGGCGCCGGACTCATCGGGCTCGCCGTGGCGTTCGAACTCGCGACGCGCGGCGCGCGCGTCCGGGTCTTCGATAGCGGCGAGGCAGCACGCGGTGCGTCGTGGGCGGGCGCCGGCATGCTCGCGCCGTATGCCGAGCGGCTCGACGACGACCCGGCGTTCGAGGCGCTTTGCCTCGCCTCGCTGAACGGCTACCCGGCATTCGTCGAGCGCGTCCGTGCGTGCGGCAGCGTGGACGCGCATCTACGGCTCGACGGCATCCTCGACGCGGCCTTCGACGATGCCGGCGACGGACGCATCCGCGCACGCGTGAACCGCTTGCGCGCCCGCGGCGTCGACATCCGCTACGTCGATCGACGCGACGCACTCGCGCTCGAACCGGCGCTGGCGCCATCCACACTCGGCGCTTCGCTGTGCGCTGCGGAAGGGGCGGTCGATAACCGGCGCTTGGGCCGGGCGCTCGTCGCGGCGTGCCGCGCGCTAGGCGTGCGCGTCGACACCGGCGTACGCGATCTCGCGCTGGAAGCCGACGCACGGCGCGTGCTCGGCATACGGACGGCGGACGGCTTCGCGGCCGCCGACGTCGTGGTCAACGCGCTCGGCGCATGGGCGAGCGAACTCCGAGGCGTCCCGGACGTCGCTCGTGCGGCGATCGTCCCCGTCAAAGGCCAGATGGTCGCGCTTGCGGCGCCACGCGGATTCGTGCGCCACGTCACGTGGGCTCCGGGCGTCTACGTGGTGCCTCGCGACGATGGCCGCGTCTTGCTCGGAGCGACGGTCGAACGCGTCGGCTTCGACGTTCGCCTGACGGCGCGCGGCACGCGCGATTTGCTTGCAGCAGGGCTTGCGGCGATGCCGGCGCTCGGCGACTTCACGCTGGCCGAATCGTGGGCCGGGCTGCGGCCGGCAACGCCGGACGGCTTACCATACATCGGCGCAACCGGGCTCGGCGGGTATCTGCTCGCCTGTGGACACTACCGTAATGGCATTTTGCTCGCGCCGGTGACGGCGACCGCAATCGCCGATCTCATTAGTGGCGTCGACCGCGCCGATCTCGCGCCGTTCGCACCGCTGCGCGCGAAAGAAGCCGTGATGCCGCCCGCGAAGGTTGCGCTATGACCGTAGCGATCAACGGCGAGCCGCGACGTATCGCCGAACGAACGACCGTCGGCGACCTGCTTCGCGAGCTGGGATTGACGAACGGCGGCATCGCCGTCGCGGTCAACGAGCGCGTCGTCAGCCGTAGCGCACTCGAAGGCCGGTCGCTGACCGACGGGGATGCCGTCGAAATCATTCGTGCGGTTTCCGGTGGCTAACGCCGTGAAGATCGATACGACGCTGCGCATCGGCAAGCACGATTTGGCGTCACGTCTCATCGTCGGAACCGGTAAGTATCCTTCGACGGACATCATGTGCGATGCGCACGAAGCGAGCGGTACGGCGATGGTGACCGTCGCAATTCGCCGCATCGATCTCGGCGACCCGACCGGCAAGACGATGCTCGATTACATCGACCGCACGCGATACACGATATTACCGAACACCGCCGGTTGCAGGACGGCGAAAGATGCCGTGCTGACCGCTCACCTGGCGCGAGAATTACTCAGTACGGATCTCATCAAACTCGAAGTGATCGCGGATGCGGAGACGTTGTATCCGGACACGGCCGAAACGATCGCTGCCGCAAGAGATCTGGTGGCCGACGGTTTTACGGTGCTGCCGTACGTCGTCGACGATCCCGCCGCATGTCAGCGGCTCGAAGACGTCGGCTGTGCGGCCGTCATGCCGCTCGGAGCGCCGATCGGCAGTGGGCTCGGAATCTGTAATCGGTATTCGATTGCGATCATCCGGCAACGGGCGTCCGTGCCCGTCATCGTCGACGCCGGCGTCGGGACCGCTTCCGACGCTGCCATCGCGATGGAACTTGGCGTCGACGGCGTTTTGATGAATACCGGTATTGCGGCCGCGCGAGATCCGGTGGCGATGGCGCACGCGATGCGGCTCGCCGTCGATGCGGGACGCGCCGCGTATCTCGCCGGACGGATGGAGAAACGAGTGTACGGGAGCGCGTCGAGCCCGATGCGCGACCTGATCGGCAGCGCCGTATGAGTCTTCCCGCCGACATGTCGGTCGACGCCTATAACGAGCTTCGCGTGGGCGCGAACCCGCCGCGCTTGCTCGACGTACGCGAAGACGACGAGCTCGCCACGGCTGCAATCGCCGGCGCCCATCACATTCCGATGGACGACGTACCGGAGCGCCTGAGCGAGCTGCGACGAGACGAAGACATCGTCGTGATGTGCCATCACGGTGGCCGTAGCGCGAAGGTCGCCGCCTATCTGCGCCTGCACGGCTTTACGAGCGTCGCGAATCTCGAAGGCGGGATCGACGCGTGGTCGCTGATCGTCGATCCGTCGGTCCCGCGTTACTAAATAGTCGAGCGGCGAGCGACCGCAAACCAATGCACGAAGCCGCGGCTCGCATGCGGCTCGTGCGCCCAGCGGCCGACGGCGTCGCTTGCGTCGGTTTCGTCGAGCGTCTCGAGAGCGAATGCGGCGAACAGCACGCGTACGTCCGCTTCGTCGAAAAAGGCATGCGGCACGTCGACCTCTTCGCCATCCTGCGGCGCGAAGGTGCGCGCGTCGAGGCGCCGTCCGTCACCGAAGCGCCGATCCTGCTGCGAACCGAGCGTTGCGACGAAGGCGCCGCCTGGAACGAGAAGCGCGCCGAGTGCGGCGATCGCGCCGCCGACGCTCGCGGCCCGTCCATGCAGTAACGCGTGCGTCGAAAGAACGGCACCGTAGCGTTCTGCAAAGGGATACGGTCCGGCGAGCGATGCGCTCGCGACGCGAACGCGATCGTCGCTCGCGAAGCGTTCCGCAAGGCCGTTCGCTCGCGCCGCGTCCGGCTCGATCGCGTCGATCGCGACGTTCGCAGTCAAGAGCGGCGCGATGTGCCGCCCGCTGCCGGCGCCGGCCAGCAATACGCGCGGCACGCCGGCTCGATGCGCCGCTCGCGCGGCCACGGCGACCAGCGGATGCGCGACAGGCGGCCCGAAGGCGTCCGGTGTATCGGGGAGCTTCACGTTCGCTTCTTCCCTACGGAGTAACGATATGCTCGAACCCGGCGCGACTCTGCCGGCGATGACTATTGCCGACGATACCGGCACCGATGTTTCGACCGGGGACTACGCCGGCGCGCCGCTCGTGCTCTATTTCTATCCGAAAGACGACACGCCGGGCTGCACGAATCAGGCGACGCAGTTTCGCGATCTTTGGGAGCGGTTCGAAGCAAAGCGCGCGCGCATCGTGGGGGTAAGCCGCGACACGGTCGAGTCCCATCAGCGGTTCAAAGCGAAGTACGACATTCCGTATCCGCTGCTCGCCGACGTCGACTCGCGCTTGTGCGACGCGTTCGGCGTCATCGTCGAAAAAAATATGTACGGCAAGAGAAGCAAAGGCGTCGCGCGTGCGACGTTTTTATTCGACGAGGGCGGTAAGCTCGCGCGCGTATGGCCCAAGGTAAGCGTCGACGGCCACGCTGAGGACGTGCTATCGAAGCTCTGACCCTCACGGTGCTCGGGTCGAGCTGTTCGATTCCGCGGCCGGGCCGCGCGTGCAGCGGGTATCTCGTGTCTGCGGCGCAGACGGCATTCGTTATCGACTTCGGATCCGGCTCGTGTGCGAACTTAGCGCGTTATCGTCCGGTCGACTCGCTCGACGGCATCGTCATCTCGCACATGCATGCCGATCACTTTCTCGACCTCGTTACGTTGCGCTATGCGTTACGCTACGGGGCGCGTTCGAACGGCCGCCGTACGTCGCTGCATCTGCCGCCCGGCGGTTCCGCGACGCTGCGCCGGTTGGTGGCGGCATTCCCACCGGAGGCCGGCCCGGACTTTTTGGACGTGTTCGATGTCGGCGAGTACGATCCGGAGGCGGGACTACAGATCGGAAGCGTGCGGTTGCGCTTCACGCCGACTCGGCACTACGTTCCGACGTACGCAATCCGCTGCGATGCGGGTGCGGCGAGCCTGACCTATAGCGCCGATACGGCGCCCGCGAGCCACGTGTCCGATCTCGCCGATTCCTGTGGAGCGCTCCTGTGCGAAGCGACGCTCGGGCCGGGCGACGAAGCGGATGCCGGGCGCGATCCGGCGCGCGGTCATCTGTTCGCTCGTGAAGCTGGGGCGCTCGCCGCCGCGGCCTCGGCGCGGCGATTGCTCGTGACCCACTATCCCGCCTCGGCGGATGGCACCCGGCTCGCTCGTGAGGCAGCGAACGCGTTTGCGGGGCCCATCTCCGTCGTCGACGACGGAGACGTCTTCACGATCGAATCGTAGCGGTGAGTCAGTTCTCGGTCTTCGCATCTCCGCGCGGCAGCGAGAAGTGCACGAGCGACTTGATCGGTGCCAGGCCGCGATTGATGACGGCGTAGGGCGTAACCTGCAGATTGAGTTCTTCGAGCCGAGCTTGCGCAGCCATCACCTCGCGGCCGTTACTGACGACGTCCTCGAGCAACAAGACGCGCTGGCCTTCGCGATAGGGTCCCTCGACGTACTCGTTAGCGAACGCACCGTAGGCCTTCGGCGCCTTGCGCACGACGATCATCGGCAGATTGCACATTTGCGATACGGCGGTCGCGAGGATTACGCCGCCGAGTTCGGTGCCGGCGATGAGATGCGGATTGATCTCGGAAATGACCGGTGCGAAGAGACGCGCGATGCGACGCAAAACCGAGGGGTCCGCGAAGAGCGCGAACTTGTCGATGTAGAAGTCGCTACGCCGGCCGCCGGCGAGTAAGACTTCGCCGCGCGTAAGGGCGCGCTCGACGATCGTGTTGACCAGCCATTTGATCTCCGGAATACGGCCGAGGCGCGAGCCTTCCGGTTCCAGGTTTGCCATCGTTACCGCCGTCCCATTATTAGCATGTGCCGTTCACTCGGGCGCGTAGCGCGCCCCGTTAGCGGCGCGATTTGCTCTTCTTCGTGGCCGGCTTCTTGGCGACGCTTCGTTTCGCGGCCGCCTTTTTCACTGCCGTCTTCTTGAGGGGTGCTTTGCGCACGGGTGCCTTTTTCGACGAAGGCGCCTTCTTCGAAGGCGACTTCGTCGCGGCGACTCGTTTGGCGGCGCTGGAACGTTTCGCCGTCTTGGACGCGGCGGATGCTACGGTTTTCTTGGCGCGGGACGGCGATCGCTCTGGGGCGGCCTTCGCCGTTCGCGACGCCGTCGCCGTGTCGGCAGCCTTTTTCGCGGTCTTCGATCGCAACGTCTCCGCCGCGGTCGCTGCTCGCGCAGCTACGGGCGCCTTGCCGCGTCCTGGAGCCGCAGGACGTTTCGGCGTCGCGCCTTTCGCCGGCTCGACGGACTCGCGAGCAGGCGCCGCGGGGCGGCGCGGCTCGTCTTTCGGCCGGCGGCGCGACGTCACCGCCGGCGCCTCGCGCGTTGGCTCGCCTTCCGTCGCGCTCGCCGACAGGCTGTCAGGTGCGTCTTGCACCGTAACGACAACCGCGCTCGCCTTGTCCTGCGCTGCCGAAACTTCGGCGGATTCGGCGGCTGCAGACGCTTCGGCGGTCGTGGACGCTTCGGCGGTCGCGACGCCGGTGGCCTTGGGCTTAGCGCGTGATGGGCGCTTTCGCGCGCCGGCAGCCCGCGCAACGGCCGGCACAACGCCGTCGTTCTCCGCGGGTGCTGCAACCTCGACGGCTATGGGCTCCGGCGTGGTCGTCGCGCCCTCGGGGAGAATGAGCGGCTCTTGTTTCTCGTCCGCCTCGTCGTCGGCGTCGACGTCTCCGCGTGCCCGTGCGGCTACCGCGACCGCCGCAGCCTCGCGTTCGGCCGCCGCCTCGCGCAAAATCTCTTCGGTCACGCGCAGCGCGACGCGCGCCAGACGGCCGTTCACCGGAAACGCAATCTCGTTTACGTCGGCTTCGTCGAGCAACGCGAGCACTTGTTCGAAGCCGTTGCCCTGGTCCTTGGGGCTGTGAGCGTCGGAGCCGACGGCGATCGCAACGCCACGTTCCTTGGCTTTGCGGAGAAGCCGCACGTTCGCGCGTCGGAAACGTGCGAGTTGCTCTTCGTCGCCCGAGTTATGACGGTAGAAATACCGAGAGTTGACTTCTACTGCCATGTTGCGTTCTGCGCACGCCGCGAGGATGCGGTCCTCGTAGTCCTCGAGGATCTCGTCGCTCGGCCAGTGACCGAAGACCGCCGGCACGTAGACGTGTCCGACGATGTGCCCGGGCAACTTTTCGATCGCCTCGAGGAGCGTGGCGACGTACAGCTCCCAAGTCCGCTCTACGCCGACGACGTCGAAGTGATCCTTGAATTCCGGATTGTCGAACGGCCACATCCAATGCTCGCCGAATTGCGGGTGCGGCACCGGCAGAAAGTGGACCGAGCGAATCATCCCATCGGGGCGCATGGCGTCCACGATGTTTTGCGCGTCGGGCCGGCTGCGCGGGTCGTTGTCGACCTCGGCGCCGATGGAATAGCGCATCCCGCGGCGCAGCCCCTCGGAGACGACGGCGGCGTGACCGACGTCGACGCCGGCCGTCTCGGCGGCGCCGTAGAGATCTCCGGCCTGTGCCAACTTGAGGGCACGGCGCACGAGATTGACCGCGGCGGGATCTTCGAAGGTCAGATAATTGATGTGGTCGGCGACCATCATGAAGCGCGGCGACCCGCGACGGCATGCATGAAAGAACCAAAGGAAAAGCATCCGGGCCGTATACGGGATGGGGCGTTCCTCGGCGAACGCTTTATGTTCGCCCTTCGCGTGCCCGTGACTATCGGGAAGGGCCGCGATGCGTGGATCCTCGTTCACGACCGGTGCGAACGAAATGGACGAATATTCAGCGCACAGACCTCATGCGGAGAGCGTTGGAGGAACCGTTCGCGGGCGGCGTGGCCGCGCCATCCTAAAAAAAAGCCGGCTCGTAGCCGGCGAACGTTCGGTGAGCGCAGACTAGGTCTGCGCACCTCCAACCATCGTATTGTTGAGTCGTTGATTACCTTCGGAACTAACGATGATCACCTCCCTTTGGTCCGTCTGTTAGCCTTCATCGGTATATCTCTGAAGGAGCCGCGGACGTCGTATGAACGTATCGATACGTCACCGCGCGCGGCTGTCCTTCAGCCGCGTGCGCGGCTGATAGCCTTCCATATGTAGGATGCGTGCTTTGAGCTCGACGCCGTAGCCGTAATTGTGTAACGCGCCACTCGCATCGACAACGCGGTGACACGGAAAGAGCAACGCGACGGGATTGCGTGCCATCGCTTGACCGACGGCGCGCGCCGATTGTGGGCGGCCGATTTCGCGAGCGATCCAACCATACGAACGAACCTCGCCCGGAGGAATCTGCGCCGCTTTTTCCAGCGCCGCGCGCTCGAACGGGCTCAGCGCCGAGATGTCGACGCGATCGAAATCCGCTTGCCATGCAGAGAAGAAGGACGCCAGCGTCTCACCGACCCAAGGCGGCGGCTCGGCTTCCCGCACGGGACGCCGCAAACGGCGTTCGATGCGCCGGCGATAGTCGTCGTCGCCGGAGTCGATGCCGACGAACGAAAAGCCCTTGTCGCTCCAGGCAACGACGAGCGGGCCGAGCGGCGAGTCGACGCGCGCGCACTCGTACGGCGCCTGGGAGCGCAGCGTGCGGCGCAGCGAGGCGATGTGATCGAGGATGCGCGGCATCAGGTTCGCGGGCGGTTCCGCCGCCGGCAGGCACGTCAAGCAGTATGCGACGCCTTCGTAGTCTTGGAAGATCGCTTGGCACGTGCCGCAGCGGCGCAAGTGGGCGAGTGCGGTTTCGTCCTGCGGGCCATCGCCCGCGCGAAGTACGTCCCAGAGCGCCTCGACGTCACTACACCGCATCTACAGGATCTCCCGAAGGTACGATCCGCCCGACTTGCGGACCGAGAATGCGCCGGAGAATTCGCACCGCACGATGCACGTGCGATTTCACCGTCCCGATTGGCTGATTCAAGATCTCCGCAATCTCGGGATGACTGCGGCCTTCGATGAACCGGAGCGTGGCGGCCGCGCGCAGATGCATCGGCAGCTGCAAGAGTGCCTGCTCGACGAGTTCGAGATCCGTGCCACGCTCCACGATTTGTTCCGGCTGCTCCGGACCTTCTTGCGTGTTATTGAGCAGTGCATCGGGATCGGCGAGTGCATCGAGCGCCACGTTTGTCGGTCGCTTCGAGCGCAACCGGTTCCTCGTTACGTTTAACGTAATCGTGTACAGCCACGGTTGCAGCCGGAGTTCCGCCCGCTGCTGTTCGGTCATTTTGCCTAGCGCGCGGAACGCCCGCACGAAGGCATCTTGAACAATTTCTTCCGCATCCTCACGGTTGCCGGTCATGCGCAACGCGAAGCCGTAGAGCCGGCGCTGGAAGTCGTCGACGATGCGTTCGAACCGCTCGGTCGACGGAAGTTCCGCGGATCGCGCAGGGGGCGCGGGAACGGCCACGGCCTTCCGTTCGGCAATCCTCGCTTGAGGGACCACGACGATTCCCGTTCTTCTTCGTGGCAGAACGGACCCTCAGCGTACGAAGCGGATCGAGCGCGCGTAGACGATCGTCACCGGGTCGCGGGACGTGCGGTTGGACACGTTGCCCGATATCGTGACCGTCGTGTCGAGGACGAGCAGCACGGCCGTGCGGCGATCGTAATACGCCGTGCCGCGCATCGCGATCGTGCCGCCGAGCGACAGCCCCGGACGATCGGGGAGCGCGCCGCGCATCCGCCCCGCCGCCTCGAAGCGTACGGCGACGGAGGGATGGCCCTTGACCGGACCGGCCGTAACGTGCTGCAGGTAGCCGTGCAGCGACGAACCCGTGAAGGGCGACGGAAAATCGAACGGCAGCGATCCGTGCAATCCGCTTAGATCGGTGAGCGTCGGGCCGTCGAGTTGGGCGGCGAACGGCTGGTTGAGGATCGTGAGATAGTCGGGATCGCGATCCGACGACGACAGCAGCGTTCCGGATGGCAGCACGTCGGCCACATAGTTCGCCGCGAGCTGATGGTCGGCCGACGCCTCGGAACGCGTATAGCGGACGTGCGCGCGAAAGCGGATCCGCTCGCCATGCCGTTCGATCGTCAGCGTCTGCCTGCCTCGATATCCGACGCTGCTCTTGACGTCGCCGGCGCCGATGGAAAAATCATCGCTTCCGATGGTTGCGTACGTCCACGTCGAGGTTTGCGCGGCTTGCGCAGCCGGCCCGAGCGCATAGAACAGCGCAACGGCGCACGTCAAATATGTGTAGAACCGCAAGGTTTTGCGTCCGAAAGCGCCGATGCTAAAAGTGTGTCCTTCGCGCGCGCTCTGGTTTTCGTCGTGGTCGCGGCGCTCGTATGTACGGCTATTACCGCCGCGCGAGCGGGCGAAACGCAACTGCTGACCGGTAAGCTTCAGAAGATTTACCTGACGGCGTTCGACGAAGCGATCAACCGTCACGCGATCCCCCAGCGCGACGGCACGACGTACGTGTCTACGGGCGACATCGAAGCCGAATGGCTGCGCGATGCGAGCGCCGTGATGGAGCCTTACATCGGACAAGCCGCAAGCGACGACCGGATCGCGAGCGCGCTGCGAGGCGTCACCGAACGCGAGGCGACGTACCTTTTACTCGATCCCTACGCCAACGCGTTCTCGTCGGACTATAAGGTCGTGGAGCGCAAGTTCGAAGTCGACTCGCTGCTCTATCCGATTTGGTTCGCCGATAAGTATTGGCGCGCCACGGGCGACCGTTCCATCTTTACGAAGCACGTCAATCGCGCCTTCGAGCGGGTGCTTGCCGTATTGCGCGACGAGCAGCACCACGATAAGCGCTCGCGCTACCGGCACTCCGATCTCGCCAACGGCGGCAAGGGCAGCTGGGTGCGCTATACCGGGATGATCTGGACCGGATTCCGGCCTTCCGACGATCCCGCCCGTTATCAGTACAACGTTCCCGACAACATGTTCGCCGTGGTCGTCCTGCAGCGGTTGTCCGCGATCGAGCGAAGCGTGTACCGCAACGATCGCGATGCCTCCAACGCCTGGGGCCTCTCCGTCGAAATCCAATCCGGCATTGAACAGCACGCCAAAGCGAGCGTCGCCGGTGCCGGTGTCGTTTACGCCTACGAAGTGGACGGCTACGGACATGCGAACTTCATGGACGACGCGAACATCCCGTCGCTGCTGTCGATCCCGTACTTCGGCTATCTCTCGGAGAACGATCCGACCTATCGCGCCACACGCAAGCTCGTGCTATCGGATCGCAATCCGTATTACTATCGCGGCAAATTTGCGAGCGGCGTCGGTAGCCCCCATACGCCGCGCGGGTACATCTGGCCGCTATCGCTGATCACGCAGGCGCTCACGAGCGCCGACTCCTCGGAAGTCAAGCGCGTGCTCGGGTACATCGCCGCCTCCGACGTGGGCGACCACCGGCTACACGAGTCGTTCGATCCGAACTGGCCGGAGCGTTTCACGCGCGACGATTTCGCGTGGCCGAATGCGTTGTACGGCGAACTGATTCTACGCGAGCGCGCCCGGACGCACTAGAGGGCCGGCTAGCCGATCGAAGCGCGCGCGCGCTTTCCTTCAGCCAGGAAAAAGCGCAACGTTGCGACGCCCGAACAGACTGCCACCGCTTCCCCGCGATCGAACACGCGCCCATCGACGTCTACGACGTAGGCTCCTCGCGCGAAGTCGCCGAGCGCTTTGCGCACGCTTCGTTCGCGTTTGTCGCTCGGCGAACGCGCGCCGAGCGCCTCGCATACGGCGAGTTCGATCAACCGGTCGATACGAAGCGGCGTCGCGAGCGCGAATACGCCGTTGGCTGCGCGGGCGACGGTCGCAAGATCGATCGGAATCGGAACGCGAATCACGCGCGCTCGCTTCGCGTAGCGAAAGCGAACATCTTCTCCGCGAGGCCGTGTGGTGCGCGCGCCGAAATTGCGCCTGCGATGTCCGACGAACCACCGCGCCGCTCGCGGCGCGCGCCCCGGCGCAGCAACGAGGCGACGCTGCCGATTCTGCCGATCTTGCTCGGCGTCGTCATTTTGGGATTCGTAATCGGCGCGGGCGTCTCGCTCGTGAGCCGCCGTGCTTCGTCTTCGGAACATAACGTCATCGCCGTTGCATCGCCCGCCTTCGACCGCGTCACGCCGGCGCCGACCGAAAAGCCGACACCCGAACCGACCGATGCGCCGGCTGTTGCGGACACGAGTTCCCCCGACGCCGAGCCGTCACCCGACGTCTCCTCGACGCCCCGAAAGAGCGTCCCATCGCACGAGCCGTCGCCGCCTGCGGCACACCGCGCGCTCGTCGCAGGGCTAGCGTCGCCACATGTGGCGGCCGCTTCATCCCTCCCGCGTTCGACGGCGTCGCCGGCATCGGTTGCCCGTACGGGCTCCTCCCCCGAACCGCCCCCGAGTCCGCTTGCCAGCTCGCGGGCAACGGCGAGTGCCCGCCAGACGCCGGCCGCGATGCCGACTGCGACGCCTGCTCCCACGGCGGCCACCGGGAGCGCGTCCGCGACGTCGCAGGCGTTCCCGAAGCTGGCCGGCTCGGTCGTGCGCCAGTATCTTGCCGCCGTCGGCCGAGGCGACGAGGAGTCGGCTTATGCGGCGCTGGGCGCCGCACCGGGCGACCGGGGGGCGAGCCTCGGTGAAGCAAGCGTCGTCGACTCGCGGGCAAAGGTGTCACACCTCGAATCCCATGCGCTTGCCAACGGCGATGCGCTCGTCAACGTCGTCGTGACGACCGCGGCCGGGCCCTATTATGGAACGTACACGGTGCATCGCTTGGATACGGGAGCGGCGGTCATCACGTCGCACGAACTCACCAAACCGTAACCGTACGCGGCAGGTCATGCAGAGACGTGGAGGATAGACGGCCGAATGCGCCTCGTTCCGTCGTGCGTGCCGTTCCTGGGCATTCCCATACTCGCGGTCGCGATGTCGGCGCCCGCAATGGCGGCGTCGATTGCCGGAGCGCGCGTCGACGCGACGCCGAGCGGCGGCGCGCAGGTGACAATTCAGTTTACTGGCGGAAACCCGCCGGCATCGCGCGTCTTGGGCCAAAACACGACCGAAGTTTCGCTCAACTTCGATAACGTCACGCTCGGCCCGCAAGCTCCGCCGACGATCGCGGGCGCCGGCCCCATCGGCAGCATTTCGCTAGTCGCCAACGGCACGGCCACGAGCGTCGCGCTGCACCTTACGTCCGCAGCGACCGTGCGCGTGCGCGCGAGCGGCCCGAGCGTCGTGATCGAAGTGCCGCCCGGCGCGGCGAGCGCGCCGCCGAATCCGTTCGGCGCCCAAGCGCCCGCCGCCCCGAGCGCGGTGACGCCCGCGGCGAACGCGCAGAGCGTCGTCGTGATGCTCAAGTACGCCGATATTAGCGAGATCGCGGGGGTGCTCGTTTCCAATTCGAGCGTTACCACCAACGACACGTTCTCGCCGCAACAGAGCAGCGTGGGCGCGTCCACGCTCGGCAGTTCGTTCGGCGGAGCCGGCGGATTCACGCCGCCTCAGCAGCAGAATTTCAACGCCGGTAACACGTTCGGCAACGGTCAGGCCGGTGGCCTCGCCCAGCGCCTCAGCGATAACGTCGCCGTCGATCGCCGCCTCAACGCAATCATTCTCACCGGTTCGCCCGACGTGATCGATCCGCTGCGAGCGATGATCGAGAAACTGGACGTGCCCGTCCCGAGCGTAATTCTCGAAACCGAAGTCGTGGAACTCAACGACACCGCTTCCAAAGAACTCGGCTTCGATTTCTCGCCCGGAGGCGGAGGCATTATCGTCAACGGTTCCGGGGGCAGCGGCACCACCGGTAACGGCTACACGATCAAGACGCTCTCGACCGGCACCGGGCAGATCACGCTCGGCGGCAACCTGTACGCTCAGATCTCCGCCGGTAACGGACGCGTGCTCGCAAAGCCGCGCATCCTCGCCCAGAGCGGCCAACAAGCATCGATCATTACGGGCGACGCGATTCCGATCGTTACGGCGTTCGCGGTCCAAAACGTGGGTACGTCGCAGCAGGTCAATTACGTGAACGTCGGCGTGAATCTTCAGATTCAGCCGCGCGTGAGTTCGGACGGCTTCGTAACGTCGCACATCTACTGCGACGTCTCGAGCGTGACCGGCTTCACCAACAACGCGCCGCAAATCAGCCAGCGCACTGCCAACACGCTCGCGACGGTGCGCGACGGAGATTCGTTCGTGATCGGCGGCCTACTGCAAGATAACGAAACGCGCAGTCTGAGCAAGCTGCCGTTCATCGGCGACATCCCGATTATCGGCGCGTTCTTTCGCCATCTCAGCACGACGAAGAGCCAGACGAATCTCTACATCGTGGTAACGCCGCACATCGTCGGGATCGGTCAGAACGCGCCACCCGCGCCGACCGGCTTCCCGTTATCGTTGCCCAAGCCGCTGCCGCAATCGTCTGCGCCGCCCGCACCTGCCTCTCCCTCGCCGGCATCCACGTCGCCGCAGCCGTAGTGGCGCGCCGGTTCCGCGCGTCCGCAGCCTGCCTCGCGAGCACGCTATTTGCCGCGGCATGCGCCCCGCGCGTCCCCGGCATCGCCGACCCCATACGGGTCGATGCGCATTGCAGTCCACGTGAGGCACGCATCACCGGAATCCGGAGCGTACTCGCTTCGACGAGCGACGTCGTGCTCGCCGAGAGTCCGAGCGAAGCCGGCGTCGTGGCAGAAACCCGCTCGGGCGACGGTGCGGTCGCCTATTGGAACGAACAGCCGTTATTGCTTGCGAAGACCGCGGCGATGCTCGGCGAGGTCGACGGCTTCGCGCGCGTCCGTGCCGTCGCCATCCCGCCTCCGCCGCAAGGCGCTGCGACCAGCGGCGGTCCGCCGTCGCGAACGATCTATCTCGACGTGCGCGATCACGGACGCTACCGCTGGATCGCGATGCACGCCTTCGACACGCAGAATATCTGCATCGAAGGCCACAAACAGGCTTAGTCGCCCCGAACGCGGCTTCGCGTTCCGATGGCGTCGGTCAGCCGTTTACGCCGTCCGGCGTGCTCATAGCGGGAACCCCACAGTGACGATGGTCTTCATCAGCATCGTGACCGAACCGGCGCTGTTGTATGCTTCGAAGAGATCGTCGAGCGCGGCGTGCAATTCCGCTCCCGCGGCGCCGCCGTGCGGAAGATACGACGTGCTCCGAGCTCGTGCGTGAATACCGGCGCGGTCGAGACACTGAACGTTCTCGAGCTCGGCGATTTGCAAGCGGCTCCAGCCGGAATATGCCTCGAACTCGGCGCGGCCATCGTTACGTTGCCGTTCGATTTCTCCGGTCGAATGGCGACCTGTGAGGCGACCGTACGCAGCAGTAAACGGGTCACTCTCGTCGCGCTCGTTATAGACGACCGCCGCGCGTCCGCTCGGGCGTAGGATGCGTACGATCTCGCGAACTGCGGCGTCGGAATCGAACCAGTGGAAAGCTTGGAACGCCGTGACGAGATCGGCCGTCGCCGTGGTAAGCCCGGTGTTTTCAGCCGTACCGGCCTTCCACGATACATTGAGGCCGGGTTCGGCGTGCTCTCGCATGGCAGTGTTCGGCTCGACCGCAATGACCGATGCGCCGCGGGCGCCGAGAAGCCGCGATGAGATGCCGGTGCCTGCGCCAAGGTCGACGACGGTCAGCGCAGTTGGATCGCCCAAACCATGAAAGAGTACCGCGAAGCATTCTTCCGGATATGACGGGCGCCCGGCGACGTAATCGGATGCGCGATTCGTGAAACGCTCGAAAGGAGCCAATGTGCCAACCGTTCGAGGATCATTAGCAGTGGCCTCGTGCGTCTTCTCCCCGCTGTACGAGGCCGATCTCGAGATGGTCGTCGCGTGAGTGTCGCGAGTAACGGCTTCTCGAAGCGACGCCGTCTATCGACTATTAGCGTGTTACGGAGTTGCGGCGGCTCGGAGATCCTCGCCGATCAGAAATTCGATGAAGAGCGCGGTAAGCAGCGTGACAAGAAGCGCCGGGGCGAGCTGGGTCGTCGGGTCCGGGAGGGTCGGTAGGAGGAGCAGCGCAGCGGCCGCGAGGAGAATCAGACCTGTGACTGCGGCGGCGAGCGCTACGGCCGCACTGCGGGGCGCGCGCAGGGCGTGCAAAAGCGCGCGTAGCGAAGCGAACGGTGAGCGCGTGCCGACGTTCCAGATGACGAAGGCCAGCGACTCGAGGAGGATCGCGGCGGCAAGCCGCCAGGCGACGTCGAGGATGTTAGACGGACTCGGCCACGTCCGGCATGCGCGCGATCCGGCCCAGTGCGGCGCTCTTGACGACCTTGAGGCCGAGCGTCGCGCATTTCATGCGCGCCGGACTGATGCCGATCCCCACGTTCTCCAGCACGCGTTCCGTCGAAAGGCGGGCAACGTCTTCCAGCTTCTCGCCGCGAAGCGACTCGGAAAGCATCGACGCGGACGCCTGGCTGATCGCACAGCCTTTGCCGGAAAATCGCACGTCGCTCACACGGCCGTCGGCGTCGACGGCGAGATCGAAGCGGATGCGGTCTCCGCAAAGCGGGTTGAGATCCTCGGCGCTCGCGTCGGGTGCGGCGAGTTCGCCGAAGTTCCGCGGGTTGCGGTAATGGTCTAGGATGTATTCTTTGTAAAAGTCGTCCACGCGCGTTATGCGATCCTGAAGACCGACGCGGCCTTTTCGAGCGCGCGTACCATTTGATCGACGTCCTCTTCGGTATTGTATAGGTAAAACGACGCACGCGCGGTTGCGGGCCAGCCCATCTTTTCCATTAGCGGCATGGTGCAGTGATGCCCGGCCCGGACGCAGACGCCTTCCGTATCCAAGATCGACGCGAGATCGTGGGCGTGGATGTCGGCGAAGTTGAACGAGATGACGCCCGAGCGGCGGGCCGCCTCCTTCGGGCCGTAAATTGCCAGACCGCGCGCGACGAACGGCTGCAAGCGCTCGAGGGCGTAGGCCGTCAACGCGCGCTCGTGCTCGGCGATCCACGGCATGCCGATCGCGGTCAAGTAATCGACTGCCGCGCCTAGCCCCACGGCGTCGGCAATGTTACTGGTTCCAGCCTCGAACTTCCACGGAATCTCGTTGAACGTCGTATGCTCGTAGCCGACTTCGCGGATCATGTCGCCGCCGGTTAAAAACGGCGGCATCCCCTCCAGCAACGCGCGTTTGCCGTACAAAAAGCCGATGCCGGTCGGGCCGCACATCTTGTGCCCGCTCGCGGCGAGAAAATCGACGTCGAGCGCGCGGACATCGACGGGGAAGTGCGGTACCGATTGCGCCCCGTCGACGAGCACGACGGCTCCGGCAGCATGCGCTCGCGCGACGATTTCTTCGAGCGGCGCGATCGTGCCGAGCGTATTCGACACATGCGAGAGCGCGACGAGCTTCGTGCCGCGCAACAGCGCGTCGAGATCGTCGAGAACGTGTAAGCCTTCGCCGTCGACGGGAATGTAGCGTAGTTCGGCGCCCGTTTCCGCGGCGAGCAGCTGCCACGGGACGAGATTCGAATGATGCTCGAGCTGCGACGTCAGGATCGCGTCGCCGGCACGCAAGTGACGTCGTCCCCAGGTGAAACTTACGAGATTAATCGCTTCGGTCGTATTACGCGTCCAAACGATCTCGGCCGGCTCTCCCGCTCCGATGAAGCGCGCCACTTTCTCACGTGCGGCTTCGAAGTCGTGTGTGGCGCGTTCGGCGAGTTCGTACACGCCCCGGTGGATGTTGGCATTGTCGTGCTCGTAGTAGTGTACGAGCGCATCGATCACGGCTCGCGGTTTCTGCGAACTGGCGGCCGAATCCAGGAACGCCAACCGTTTATCGCGCGACGTGCGATCGGCGAGGATCGGGAAATCGCGGGCGATGGCGGTGGCACGGCCGTCGGGCGCAGCGATCACGTCCGCTCTCCCAGTGCCGCGATCTTCGCTTCGAGCGCGGCCCGTAGTTCGTCGCGCAGCGGCGCGCCGGGGAAACGCTCGATGGCAGGCTCGAAGAAGCCGAGCGCGATCATGCGCTCCGCGTCGCGCCGCCCGATGCCGCGGCTCTCGGCGTAGAAGAGTTCCTCGTCCGAGATCGCCCCGATCGTCGCTCCATGAAAGGCTTTGACGTCGTTCGCGGCAATTTCGAGCGCCGGCACGGAGTCGATGTGCGCGCGCGGTGAGAGCAGTAACGCGTCGTCGCGAAGCGACGCTTCGGCGCCGTGCGCGTCGGCAAGGATTTTTATGTTTCCAAGGTAGCGACCCTGGCCCGCGCCGATACCGGCGCTGCGCACGACGGTCTGCGACTCGGTGGAACCGGCCGCATGGACCGTTTCGGTCGCGGCATCCACGTGCTGTTCGCCATCGGAGAAAAAGGCAACGGTGATATCGACGCGAGCGCCGGGAGCCGCTTCGGTCGCGCGCAGATGCGAGACGGCATGAACGCCGCCCAGTTCCGCGAGCGAGAAGTTGAAGCGTGCGTCGCGGCCGACGATCGCTCTGCGCGTCATGACGACCGTCGTATCGGCCGACGTGCGTTGATCGACGGCATACGTCAGGTCGGCGCCCGCGGCGAGGACGAACTCGGCGATGCCGCATACGAACGGCGCGCCCGCCACGCTCGCCAGCCGCTCCAGCACGGTCGCCCTCGCGCTCTCGCCGAGCGACACCAATGTATACGGAAAGAGGGCGCTACTGCGAGCTTCGTAACCGAGCGTGATCGTCTCCTCGACATGCACGCCGGCCGGCACGTCGATGAAGACGCCGTGATTCTGAAACGCCAGCGTCAGGGACGCAAACTTGTCGTCGCGCGTATAGACCGCACGGCCGTAGGCGCGTTCGAAAGCGATGCGGTGCCGTTCGCGAGCGAGCGAGAACCGTTCCACTACGACGCCGCGCCTGCGGGCGGCCGGCAGCAACGGCTCGAGATCCAATTCCGCGTCGCGCGCCGTTTCGAAGGGTGGGACCGCCGTCAAGTCGAGCTCTGCCAGGTCGCGTTTCCACGAGCGGCTCGAGCGAATCGTCGAGCGTACCGGCAACTCTTCGAAACGTGCGAGCGCATCGTAACGTGCCGATGCGTCGATCGAGCCGGTTCCCCCGCGCTCGAGGAGCGCGCCGAGCGATGCGCGGCCGACGCCCGCGACGGAGGCCGTCGAACTATCGGGCAAGCGCCGCGACCTCTTCGCGAATTGCGTCGTAGCCGTCGCTCTCGATGCGTTCGGCGAGCTCGCGGCCGCCGGATTTGACGATGCGTCCGTCCACCATGACGTGCACGCGGTCCGGCGCGATGTGCTGCAGGATGCGCGGATAGTGGGTGATGATCAAGAAGCCCGTCTCTTTTCCGGCTTCGCTCGCGCGCAGCGCGTTGACCGACTCGCCGACCGCGCGAAGTGCATCGACGTCGAGTCCGGAGTCGGTCTCGTCGAGGATCGCATATTTGGGCGCGAGCATTGCAAGTTGCAGCATCTCCAAGCGCTTTTTCTCGCCGCCGGAAAATCCGTCGTTCACGTAGCGCGAGAGAAAGGCCGCGTCCATGTCCAGAACGTCGAGTTTTTCGAAGATCAAGGCCCGGAATTTGCCGGGCGTCAGGTCGTCGGGACGAACGGCTTGACGAGCGGTGCGAATGAAATTTGCGACGCTAACGCCTGGAATGGCGGCCGGATATTGAAACGATAGAAACAGTCCGGCTTTCGCGCGCTTGTCAGGCGGCAGCCCGATCAGCTCTTCACCGTCGAGCCGTATGCTGCCCGACGAGACGGCGTAGCTCGGGTGGCCGGCCGCCGAAAACGCCAACGTCGATTTGCCGCTGCCGTTCGGCCCCATCAGCGCGTGGACGCTGCCGGGTTCGACGTCGAGATCGATGCCCTTGAGGATGTCGACGCCCGCAACGCCCGCGTGAAGGTCGCTAATGTGAAGTCCGCGCTCGCTCATACCGGGCTATGGTACGGCGCAAAGAGCAAGAAAGTCAAGGAAAGTATGGACTATCTGCGTTTTTCATGTTACCTTGGCAATGCATGCAGGACGACCGGTTTTTCAAGACGTCTCGGGGCAAGATCGTTGCTGCGCTTCGGCGCCGGCGCTCTGCTTCGGCCGTCGATTTGGCCGGCGACTTCGGCCTTTCTCCCAATGCCGTGCGACAGCAACTCATCATGCTCGAGCGGGACGGCTATGTGGCGGAACGCTCCGTGCGTCGCGGCCCGACCAAACCGACGCTCGAGTATTCGCTTACCGAACGCGCCGAGGCGCTTTTTCCGCAGCGCTACGACCGGATGCTCAACGCCGTGTTGCGCTCGGTGAAATCGGAATTCGGTCCGACCGGACTAGATGCCGTGCTCGGCTCGCTCGGCCGGCGCGAAGCAGGCCGTTATAAACGCAAGATCGGGGCGCCGGACGTTAAGGGTCGCGTGGTGGAACTGGCTGCGCTTTTACGCGAACGCGGCGTGGAAGCCGACGTCGTCGAGTCGCCCTCCGGTACGCTCGAATTGCGCGAACACAACTGTCCCTACGCCAAGACGGTCGCCGAGCACCCCGAAGTGTGCTCGCTGATCCATCACGTCTTGCACGAAACGATCGGTTCTGATACGAAGCAAGTCGAATCGCTCGCAACCGGCGGCGAGGCATGCCGGTTCGAGATCACGGCGGCTCGCGATCCGCGGCCGGCATTCTGAAGGAGTAGTCGTCTAGGTGAATTTTGCGAAGTTCCAGGAACTGGTCGAGAAACGCACCGGCTTTCGTACGATGGAAAATCCGATGGCGACGGGCGAGTACTTCAGCGATTCCTGCGGCGACATGTATACGTACTATCTCAAGGTCGGGCCGGGAGACGTGATCGAAGACGTGTCGTACTTCACGACCGGCTGCGGTTTCGGCACGGCGACGTGCAGCCTGGTCGTCGACTTAGCGCTCGGGAAAACGATCGATCGCGCCTACGAGATTACCGACGCCGAAATCGAAGCGGCGCTGGACGGCTATCCGGATAAGAAAAAAGATTATCCAGAACGCTCGCGCCTCGCTTTACGCGCGGCGATCGACGATTACCGCGAAAAGCGTACGGCGGGAAAAATCACCGACGACATGTTACAGCGCGCTGCATTAGAATCGGCAGCCGTTCGCTCGGCCATGCAGCCTAGCGAACCGGCGGCCGCACCGGTCGACGACGGCAAGGTGTTGATCCGGCTCCGCTAGAGCTTCAGGTACGGGTTGGTCTCGCGCTCGACGCCCACCGTCGTTGGCGGACCGTGGCCCGGAACGACCACGGTGTCGTCCGCATAGACGAGCAGCTTACGTCCGATGCTGGCCACGATGTCGGCCATCGACGTGCCGCCGAGGTCCCAGCGTCCGATTCCGCCGGCGAACAGCGTGTCGCCGGTCAATAGCATCGTGCGGCCGCCGCCGAGCGCGAGCGCAAAACTCGAGCTGCCGGGCGTATGACCCGGCGTATGCAGCACGTCGAGGTTAGCCGAGCCCACGGCAATCCGGTCGCCGTCGCGTAGGTCGTCGTCGATCTTCGCGATCCGCGGCGGCCGCATCGCTAGCCAGCGCGCCTGTTCGGCGAGTGCGGCGTAGAGCGGACGATCCGCGCGGTGTAACATCCCGCGCGCGCCCGTGCGGTCGCGCAGGTCGGCGAGGGCGCCGATGTGATCCACGTGTGCGTGGGTGTGCGCGAGGTATGTCGCTTTCACGCCGCGGCGCGAGAGGCGTGCTACGATCTCGTCCACGTCGTCGCCGCCGTCCACGACGATCGCTTCGCGCGCATCGCGGTCGGCGACGATCGTGCACGTGCACGCGAGGCGTCCCACCGGAAAATGTTCGATGCTTACGGAATTCGGCATCCGAAATTCCGATAGCCGCCGTCGAAATATCCGAGCGGTTCGCCCTCTCCGTACTCGCAAGCTTGGACGGCGCCAATGAAGATCGTATGCGTACCGGCCGAATACTCCTCGGCGAGTTCGCAGTCCAAATACGCGAAGGCATTTTCGATGACGGGCGCGCCCGTGGTTGCGGTCACGAAACCGATGCTTTCGAGCGGGTCGACCGGTTCGTGCGATGCGAACCGAACGGCGAGGTCGCGCTGTTCCAGGCGCAATACGTTGATGCAGAATCGCCCCGCCGCCGCAATTAGCGGGTGACTGCGCGCCTGCCGGTTGACGCACACGAGAACCGTCGGCGGTTCGGCCGACACGCTAGCCACGGCGTTGGCGGTGAAGCCTTTGGGTTTGCCGTCCAGGATCGTCGTAACGACTGCGACGCCCGTCGGAAAGCGGCGCATGACGCTGCGAAAGTCGTCTGCCGTCATGCGGTCGGAAAGCGCTCGAACACACGCGACGTTTGCCGCCTCGGCCGACGGGGAACCTTTCGTTCGCGCGCCGCTGCGAGCGGCTCGTACTTCCGAAGGAGAGAATTACTCATATGGCGACTCTCGCTCCCGTTACCTATGCGCCCAAGAAATGGAATCTTTCGGGCCTGCACGGCATCTCCGATAAAACGCTCGAAGTGCATTTCGGCCTCTACGAGGGTTACGTCAAGAATACGAATCTGCTAAACGAGCAAATCGCCGAGAAGATCAAAGCGGGTCCCGCCGGCGCCGACCCCGGCTTCGCTGAAATCACGCGCCGGCTCGGCTTCGAGTACAACGGCATGGTGCTGCACGAGTACTACTTCGATAATATGATGTCTGGCGGGAACGGTGCGGCGCCGTCGGGTGCTTTGCACGAGGCACTCTCGGCGAGCTTCGGCGACTTCGAAACCTGGAAGAAAGACTTCGCCGCCGTGGGCGGCATGCGCGGCGTCGGCTGGGCGATCGCCTATCAAGACCCCAAGACCCGCCGCATATCGAATCATTGGATTACGCTCCACGAAGACGGAAACGTCGCGGGATATAAGCCGATTCTCGTTATGGACGTCTGGGAACACGCGTTTTTGCTGGACTATAAGCCTGCGGAGCGCTCGAAATATGTCGAGTCGTTCTTCGCGAACGTCGATTGGAACGTCGCTGCGTCGCGGCTGAGCACAGCGGCCGGAGCCTAGGAGGCGGTTGGACCGGCTGCGCTTGTTTCCGCTCAACACCGTGCTCTTTCCGGGCGCGGTGTTGAACTTGCACGTCTTCGAGCCGCGCTACCGAAAGATGATCGCCGAATGCATCGAAGGCGGCGACGCGTTCGGCGTGTGCCTCATCCGCGACGGTGATGAAGCCGGCGACCCCGACGTGATGCCGCACGAGATCGGCACGACCGCCGAGATTGGCGACGTCACGTTATTGGAAAACGGACGTTACTATATAAGCACGGTCGGCCGCCGGCGCTTCCGTATCGAGCGCGTCGTCGGCCGCGATCCGTTTCTCACGGTCGAAGTCGACTACTTGCCCGAAGAAGCTCCTGCGAGCGACGCCGAAGCGCACGATGCGGCAGCGCAAATCCGCGACGTCTTTCGCAGTTACTTGCGACTTCTCGTCGAGTTCTCCGGCATGCACGCCGACATCGAACTTCCCGAAGATCCGGTCGAGGCGTCGTTCCTTATCGGCGATGCGCTGCAAGTCGTCGATTCGATGAAGCAGCGCCTACTGGAACTGCCGAGCACGTCGGCCAGGCTTAACGTCGAACTCGGTTTTCTGCGCCGGCTGCTGCCGCAGCTACGGGCGCTGATCGATCGCCGTCGCGACGAACCGGCGCGCCCGGCGGCGGCCGCGCCTGGCGGCACGTTTCGGGCCATGCAGGAAAAGTTTTTCGGTAAGCACTTCAGCGCCAATTAACCCGCGCTTCGGCGGCTTCGACGACGTGCCGCATGAGTACGGCGTTGGTTACGGGCCCGACGCCCCCGGGTACGGGCGTTAGCTCCCCAGCGACTTCCATCGCGCTGGCGAAATCGACGTCACCGACGAGCACGCCGTCGACCATATTCGTGCCGACGTCGATGACCACCGCGCCGGGCCGCAGCCAAGCCCCCTCCACGAGCCGTGGTCTGCCGGCAGCCGCGACGACGACCTCCGCCCGCGCTACGTGCGCGCGGAGATCGTGCGTACGGCGGTGCGTGACCGTCACCGTCGCATGGCATGCTACGAGGAGCAGCGTCACGGGCATGCCGATAACGCTCGAACGGCCGATGACGACGACGTCGCGCCCGGCGAGCGGCCAGACCTGGCTTCGCTCGAGCAATGCCATGACGGCTTCCGGCGTGGCCGGTGCGAAGCGCGCACCAGTCGCGGCAGCGAGCCGGCCGGCATTGATCGGACTCGCTCCGTCGACGTCTTTCTCTTCGGGCATCGCGGGCGCGATCGAACGCATCGATAGATGCGCCGGAAGCGGCTGTTGCAGGATGATGCCGTGCACGTTTGCGTCCTTGCCGTGGCGCACCAGCGTCGCGCGCACGGCCGCGTCGCTCGCGGTGCTGGGAAGCACGTCGACTTCGACGGCAACGCCGATCTTCGCAGCGAGGGAACGTATGCCGCGCACGTACGCGGCGCTCGCTTCGTCTTCTCCGACCATGACGACGCAGAGGCGGGGCTCGACGCCACGTTCGACGAGGGCGCCCGCGCGCGCTTGTAGTTCGACGCGCACGTCGCGTGCGAGAGCTCGTCCGTCGAGGATGCGTGCCGGCATCGGCCAAGACGTACGCGACGGAGGGATGCTCGGCCTTGGAATCGGTTCGCCGCGAAACGCAACTCGGCGCTTCGTTTACGATCGACGCGTTCGAACGAGCGTGTGCGTCGTTTCGCGAATTCTATAACGTCGCACCCAGTCGTGCGTCGTGCGCGCCCGACGTGCTCGCGCGTTTCTGCGAACTATTCGAGTCGCCCGGAAGCGCACACGCGACCGGCGTCCGGCTGCGTTACGCCGGCATGCCGCTCGTCGCCGCGGTCCTCGCGCCGGGCACGATCGCGTTCGAAGGCGAGGTCGACGAAGAGAAGATGGGCGACTGGTAAGTGCCGGCGCGGCGTCAGGCGCCGGTGTCGAACAACGCTCGCGCGATGCGATCGGGCCACTCGACCGCAGGACAGTGGCCGCACCGTTCCAGAACGAGCGCCGTCGCCTGCGGATAGACTTCCCGCGCGCGCACGAGCGCGCGCACCGGTACGTAGCGGTCGTGGCGCCCCCAAACCAGTAACGTCGGACCTTGCCACGCCCGTAAGCGGGCATGCAACGCGTCGAGCTGCAAAAATTCGCGCAACGCTCCCGCGTACACGCGCGCGAACGCGCGCACGAGCGCCGGATCCGCTGAAAGTTCGTACGCTTGCCGCGCGACCTCCGGAGGCCAGCTCGCCGGATCGTAGACGGCCATGCGTAGCGTGCGGTCGATAAAACGCCGCGACGGTCGCAAGCGCGCGAGCGCGCGTTCGGCGGGACGGCTCGCGAAGATGCGAAGTGCGAGCGACGGCGTGCGCAAGAATCCGGCCGGATCGAGTAACGCGAGCATGCCGACGTGCGGCGACGCGTACGCGGCATAATCGGCGGCGACGAGACCGCCGAACGAATGCCCGACGAGCGAGAAGCGTTCGAGTTCGAAATGCGCGACGACGCGCGCGAGCGCCGCGCGAAATGTTGCAAGCGCGTACGGGGCGTCGGGCTTATCGGATGCGCCGAAGCCCGGCAGATCGAAGGCGACGATCCGCCGTCGGGGCGCTAGCCGTTGCGCGAGGCCGTTCCACGCTGCCTGCGTCCAATGACCGAGCCCGTGCACGAGCACGACCGGCGGTGCGTCGGGCGGCCCGGCGCTGAAGGCCGCAAGCGTCCCGTCTTCGTGCGAGATGCGTTCTTCGTGCCAAATCGAATTCACCGGACATGCCTCGTAACGCGCTCGCCGTGGTGACCCTTGCGGCAGCGCTCGCCATCGCCGCCTGGACCGTCAACTATTATTTCGGCGCCGGGGGTGCGAGTGCTGCCGCACGCGCCGGCGGTGGCCCGGGGCTGTTGGCCGGAGCGCCGGCCGCCAGTTACCCCGTTCGCGGCCTCGACGGTTCGCTCGTGACGATCGAACGCTTCCGCGGCAAGGTGTTGCTCGTGAACCTTTGGGCGTCGTGGTGTGCGCCGTGCCGCAGCGAAACGCCGGCACTCCAGCACCTCTACGAAAGCGAACGCGCCCGTGGTCTCGTCGTGCTCGGGTTGGATCAAGGCGAATCCATCGACGTCGCACGCCGGTTCGCGCGTGAAATGAAACTGACGTACCCGATCGCGGCCGACGAAGCGCAACGGTACGGACGCGCGTACGCCGCGATCGGATTGCCGACGACACTCGTAGTCGACCGCGCTGGACGCATCGCCAAAGGTTTCGATGGCGAGCTTTCGTTGACGGCAATGCGTGAAGCCGTGGATCCCTTGCTCGCGGCGCGGTGAGCGCGCGCGTTGCCGCGCTGCTCGCGACGGCCGGTATCGTCGTGCTGGTCGCCGCGCAGCTGATCGTTCCAGGGTGGCCCGGGTATCACGCGTGGCAGTACTTCGCCGCGATCGTCATCTGCTCGACCGTCGTACTCGCGTATATCCGCGAAGCGCGCCGGGGAACGGACGGCGACACCGGCCGTCGCCTCGTCGTCTCGATGCTCGGGGGGCTCGTGTTGGCCGTCGCCGGTCTCGCATCGGGTCTCCTCGGGCCCGATACCGAGACGGTGCAGCGTGCCCCGGGCTCGGTCGCACCGCTGCCGGCTGCGGGCGCCGCTGCATTCTTTCCGGTCGCCGACGCGGCGACGGTCGCCGCTCGTAGCGCGACGATCGACGTGCGCCGGCGCAACGGCGCTTCGTTTGCGCTGCCGCCCGGTTCGCGACGCGTCGTCGGGGCGCTGAATCTGCGGCCGGTCGAACGGACCGCCGCTTACGTCGATGTGCGCGACTCGGCCGGCAATCACTTGACGATCACGCAGCCCACGAACCCTGCCTTTCTTTCGCCCGTATTGTTCTTTCCACAGTCCCTCGTGGTCGCTGGCAAACGGCTGCCGGCCGACGGTTTTGCCGTGCCGGCGATGCACCGCCGCATCAAAGCGCTGTACATTGCGAGCGGTACCGAAGGCCTGTCGCAGGCGCACGCGCTCGGAGGTGGCTCCGGGGTGCTGGTCGTCGTCGACGACGACGATGGACGGCTCGTGCCGGGCGGCATCGCAATCGTGCCGGAAGGCCGAGAGATTCGAATCGGCGGTTTGCGCGTGCGGGTCGCCGTCGGTACGTACCCGAGCTTGGAGCTGGCGGCCGTGCCGCTTCCGGCAGCACTCTGGCTCGGCGGCGCGATGTTGGCGGCGGGCCTCGTCTACGCGCTGCCTCGCCCCGCAAGGGTCGTCTCGTCGATGAAGAACGTGTAAAGCTATGCTCCGGCGGCTCGTCGCGGTCGATCGCATCGCTCCGGCCACGGTCTTCGAACCGCTGGTGCGCGAGCGTGTGGTCGAGCGCTTTGCGACGGCCGCCGCATATCCGGTCGTAACGGTGATCGCGCCGGCCGGATTCGGCAAATCGGTTGCGATTCGCCAGTATCTTACTAGCGCAAACGGTGCGTTCGTCCGGTATGACGTGCGGCGAGGCGGCGCGACGCTCGCCTCGTTCGTAAACGGCTTGGCAAGTGCGCTCGGTCCTCCCGCGATCGGCACGAGCGTCGGCGAAACATCCGGCATCGTCGAGCGCGCGCTGCGTCACACCGATGCCGCGGAGCAACTCGGGATTTGGTTGGCGCGCGTGCTGCACGGATATCGCGGCACGATCGTCGTCGACGACCTGCATCTCACTGCGGATGACGGACGGGTGTGCGCGTTCCTCGCGGCCGCAATCGAACGGACGGCGGACCACACGCATTGGATCTTGAGCGGCCGCGGCTCGCTCGAGCTGCCGCTTGCGACCTGGCTCGCCTACGGTCGCATGGACGCGCCGATCGACGAAGACGATCTGCGCTTGACGCAGGCCGAGGCGCTCGCCGTTGCGAGCGCTTCGGTTCCACGCGTACGTGCGGAAGACGTGGCGGAGCTGCTCCGAATAACGGATGGTTGGCCTGCGGCGTTCGCGTTCGGGCTACATGCGAGCGCGCGCTCGAGCGATCTGTCGCATGCGGCCGCCGGCACCCGCGAGATGATGTACGCTTTTCTTGCCGAGCAGGTCTACGTCGATTTCGACGAGCAGACGCGCGGCTTCTTACTCGACACGTGTCTCTTCCCGTTGCTGACGCCGAACGCCGTACAAGCGGTCGCAGGCACGGGAGGAGCGCAGCTTGTCGCCGGCCTGCGTGCGCGCGCCGCATTCATCGAGCGCACGGGCGACGAGGCGTTCGAATATGCGGATCCGTTTCGCGCCTTTCTCGAGCACCGTTTGCGAGCGAAGGGCGACGCGGCGTTTCGCGACGTCGCCCTTCGCACGGCGACGGTGTTGGAAGCGGATGGCGATTACCGCACGGCACTACGGACGTACGCGCTCGGCGGCCACGCCGCGGAGGCGGTTCGGCTGATCGAGGTACGCGGCTTCGCGCTTATCGACGCCGGCGACGTCGATCTCGTCGAGACGACGCTCGCCGCGCTACCGTGGGAAGCGCGACGCGGACGGGTACGCATTGCGGGCGTGGCCGGGGCGCTGGCTGCATTTCGCGAGCGCTTCGAAGAGGCCGCGGAAGCTTTCGAATACGGTCGCGCTTTGGCGGCCGGCGGCGACGACGACGACGCAGCCGAACTCGCGCTCCGGCAAGCCGCAGCCTGCTTTAACGCCATGCGCCTGGCAGAAGCCGCCCGCGCCTTCGACGGCATCGGCGTGGCGAACATCGGCGACGATCGCTTGCGCGCGCGTTTTGCTTCGACGAAAGCCGCCATTACCTCCGAGTCGCCGGTGACGCTCGGCGAGGCAGAGGCGCTGGCGACGAGTGCAGTGAGCGGAGCACGACGAATCGGCGAAGCGGGCCTGCTCGCAATCGTGCTACAGCATGCGGCGGTGGTGGCGCTCCGCGCCGGCCGGTTCGAGGTCACCCGGTCTCTGGCGAGCGAGGCGGTATCGCTCGCCCGTAACGAGGGCGCGTATAGCATCGCGGCGCGTGCCGCGCTCGTTAGCGCGCTCGCGAGCGACGCGACGGGCGACCGCGAACGCTGCGAGTGGTCGCTCAAGCAAGTCCGTTTCGATGCGGAACGCGCGTGCGATCAAGCGTCGTTGCACTATGCGCTCTACGCTCTCTACGAGATGGCCGCCGAACGTAACGATGCCGCCACGCTCGTCGATATCGAACGACGCTTTGCGGACAACGGCATCGAACGCTTCGAAGAACACGTGCTGCCGGCCGTCGCGCTGCAGACGGCGTGGACCGGCGACTTCGTTACCGCCTACCGCACGCTCGCGCGCTTGCGCGCCCCCCGGCCGCCCGACGTCGCCTGCTTTCACGAAGCGCAGCGCGCGCTGTATGCGGCCGCCGCCGGTTTGCGCGCGGAAGCGAACGAGCATACGGCGCGCGCCGGGGAGTCGCTCAAAGCATGGAGCAGCGGCCCGGAGCCCGTTTCGAGCGACGTCGTACGGGCGCGGCTGTTCCACGCGCTGACGCTTCTGGTCCTCGGACGCATGGGCGTGGCGAACCGCGCGTTGCGCAGGATCGAAATGGACACCGAACGCAAGGCGCCCTTCGCGATGCTGCTGGCGCGAGCGCTGCGCGCGGCGTTCGTCTACGTCGAGACCAGCGCGGGACACGAAGACTTGCAGGCGGCGCTAGGACGCTTGCACGATGGGCAGTATGGAGGTTACGCGAAGCTCGTCGAGGCGCTCCCGCTCGTCGCGCCGTCGACCCCTCGCCGCTTTGGAGCGCTGACGCCGGCGGAGTTGCGCATCCTGCGCGCCGTCGCTCGCGGATCGACGAGTAAGTCGATCGCTCGGCAGTTCGATCGCAGCACGCTCACGATCGACTCACACGTGAAAGCAATCGTGCGTAAGATCGGCTGTGCCAATCGCCGGGAAGCCGTCGAACTCGCGCGTGAATTCGGCATCGTGGGCTCCGGTACCTAAAAATTAGGGAGAGACGAGCCTGCTTCGTCTGCTGTACGGTATCGGCATACCCCCGCTTTCGATGCTTGACGCTCAGAGGATTCACATGCGCAACTTCATCGCCATTGCTACCGCCGTCGGAGCCTCGTTGCTGCTTTCGGCATGCAACTCGGGAAATGTCCACGGACCGATTAATAATCTCAACACCCCGCCGCTGATCTCGGCGGCACCGGCGGCAAGCCAAGCAGCGGCCTAATATCGCAGCCGGGGCGGATCCCGGCTAATCGTATCGCCATCGGAGGGCGGAGTGCATAACGGCGTAGAAGCGCACGGAACGGCCGAGCCAATTTTCGGCCAGCTACGCCGGGCACGAGAGACATGGAAGTGGAGGCTGATGAGCGGACCATCGATCTCGCATGATGTCGGGATTCGTCTCGCGTCGTACGTCGAAGCTCGCCGTCGCGATCTCGTCGGCTCCGTTATTGGTTCGACCGCATTGCCGCGACCGGGATCGATTGCAGCGAGCGTCTTTACCAACGCCTTTTTCGATCGGCTCTGCCAAGAACTGGAAGTCGGCGACCGCGACGCAATCGATCTGTGGATCGATCGCGAATCCGATGCGGATTCGTCGTCCGAACACGCGCGAATCGTCGTCATCGCCTGTGCGACTTTATCGAGCGCGTACGTGGCGGAATGCGGTCACTCCGATGAAATCGTCGCCTATTTAGCGCTCCGCTCGGGCGACATCGATCGGCGCATTCGCGCCGATCGTGCGCAACGGCGGCGCGCGGTCGACCCGGCCACGCTCGTGAGTAAGGATGACGTCGTTGCGTCGCTGCTCTCGGCGATCGAGGCGCGCGACAGCGCGACGTGCGACCATTCGCGAGCCGTCGGCATGTGGTGCGGGCGCATCGCGAAGACGATGGGCATGTCGGCCGAGCAGCAGACGTTCGCGGTGCTTGCAGGCACGTTGCACGACGTCGGCAAGATTGCAACGCCGACCGAGATCTTACTCAAGCCTGGGCCGCTATCGGTCGACGAGTGGGTGACCATGAGTTCGCACGCGGCCGTCGGTGGGGGCATGCTTGAACGCGTCGCATCGCTCAAGGATCTGTCGCCGGTCGTACGGGCGCATCACGAACGCCTCGATGGAACCGGGTATCCCGATCGGCTCGGCGGCGACGACATTCCGGTGATCGCGCGCGTCATCGCGGTCGCCGACTCGTTTCACGCGATGATCAGTAAGCGCCCGTATCGGCAGCCGTTACCGGTTCCGCGTGCGCTCGACGAGCTTCGCGCAGGCTCCGGTACGCAGTGGGATCCGACGATCGTCTCGGCGATGCTTTCGATCGTTCAGCCGGCCCGTCAGGCGCAACCGACCTTACGTGCGGTGCGAGGTACGGGCGGCGACTAGTCGCGACGATCGCATGTCGAAGTACAAACTACAATGCGGTGACTTGCACCGGTCGGTCGGCTGCGTAGAAGTTGCCGGTCGGTCTAGCATACCGGTTTAGACGATCATCTAACAGCGAGGAATTCCGACACCGTCACATGCTCGCTTCGACTTCGCCAAGTTCTTCGGCAATCCGGCGATGTGAACGTCGAGGACGCGCGTCGGCACGCCGACACGTCGTTCCCGACAGGTTCCGCGTCGCCGAAAAATCATAACAGCCGGAACTCGACGCTCCGCGCGGCGCCCGTCGCGCGAAAGCGCAACGCCGACCGCGTTCATGCCGACGACTGCTAGTGTCGTATACTAAAAGTCCGTCCCGCTCGTAAAGTGAAAGGCCGGGATCTTTACCGCCGGCACGACGCTGTCATAGGAGTATCCGCCCGTTCGCTCTTGCCGGTCGGAGAATTCGCATTGCGCGAGCGCGTCGATGATGCTTTGATTGAAGCGCAGGTTTCGCACGCCGCTCGTGATGCGGCCGCCCTCGATTAAGAATGTTCCGTCGCGCGTCATTCCCGTGACGATCGTGCGGCGTTGGTCGACCGGCCGGATGTACCAGAATCGTGTCACTAGTAGTCCGCGCTCCGTCTCCGCAATAAGCCGGTCGAGCGACTTCTCGCCAGGCTCGACGACCGCGTAACGCACTTGTGGACCGTGCGCGCTCGGCGCCGGAGATGCGTGCCCGGAATTTGCGCAGCCCAATCGTGCGGCGTAGCGCGAGTCGGTGACCACGCTGCGCGCGATGCCCCGGTCGACGAGCGCGACGCCGTTGTCACCCGCGACGCTGCTGCCGAGGACGCCCGTCACGAGCGACGACCCCTCTTCATAGCTTTGCGCGGAGAAATGCCCGGTGAGGTAAGCTAATAGTTCGCCGAAGGCGGCCGGCTCGAGAATGACGGTCCAGGTGCCGGGTTCTACCGTGCCGGGCATGGCAGAAAGCAGCGCCTTTTGCGCGGCGATGGCTGCGGCGCGTTCCGCATCCAAACCAGACGCGGCGTTCCCGTAAAATTCCGCGTAGCCCGTGGAATCGGCGCCGCTCGCCTTGAGATTCGCGGCCACGGTCGTGCCGTCATACGATGCCAGGGTTCCGAGCGAATTGGCGATCGTCGTCGCGTGTCGTTGTGAGGCGACGTATCCTGCAGCGCGCAAGCCGCTGTGCTCCATTAACGCGAAGATCTCGCTTGCGCGCAGCGCGCGCTCCTGGGGCGTGAAGCGTGCCGTCGGCCCGTCGTATGCTCCGGCCGGAACGGCGGGTCGCCGGCTCTGTACGAGCGTCGCTGCCTCGTCGCGCGGCGCGACGGACGCGAGCTGCCGCGCGCGTTCGACGAGCGCGCGCAGGCCAGCGTCGCTGTGGTCGTTCGTTGCGGCGACCCCGGTCTTGCCGTCGACGATCGTGCGAACGCGCACTGAGGCGTTGCGTTCCGCAATATTCTGGTGTATTGCGTTGTTGGTGAAGCGCGTCAGGCCCAGTTCTTCCGCCGTCACGATCGCTTCGCCGGCGCCGGCCGTCATCTCGACCGTACGCACCGCAAGCGCTTCGCGCGACGCTTCATCCATCGTAACCGACTCCGACCCGGACATTGCGAAAGCGCGCCGGCGCGGCTGCCTGCGCCGTCCGGCCGGTTTGAATCGGCTCGCCTTTACCGCAATTCGGCGTGCCCCACGCCGTCCACGACCGTTCGTCGGCAATCGCATCGCACGAATTCCAAAACTGCGGCGTCACGCCGGCGTAGGTTGGGTTCTTAACGAGCCGGGAGCGCTTGCCGCGCACGATTTCCCACCCGATCTGGCAGCCGAATTGGAAGTTGAGGCGATGGTCGTCGATCGACCACGAGCGGTTGGATTCCATGTAGATGCCGCGCTCGACGTCCTCGAATAGCGCGTCGAACGGCACGTTGCCCGGCAAGAGGCTGAGATTGCACATTCGGATCATCGGCACGTGCCGCCAACTCTGCGCTCGAACGCACGCATTGGTCGCGCGGCCGATCGTGCGTGCCGTATCGTGAGACGTCTCGAAGCCGACCAGCATGCCGTCACGTACGATGTCGGCCGGCACGCTGCGTGCGCCCTCGTCGTCGTAGGCCGCCGTGGCGAGGCCGCCCGGCAAATGATTGTCGATGACGATCGTAACGAGCGGCGATCCGTAACGTAGCCGCCCGAGGTCTTCGGGCGCAAGGAAACTCGTGCCCGAGAAGTTCGCTTCCCAGCCCATGACACGATCGAGTTCTGCGGCGTGACCGCAGGATTCGTGAATTTGTAACGAGACCTGCGAGCTGCCGAGCACCACGTCGTACGTGCCCGACGGACATTGCGGTGCATCGAGTAATTGCGACGCTTCTTCGCCGATGCGTTGCGCGTTCTCGCGTAGCGCCGCGCGCTCGACGATCTCCCAGCCGCCCGACTGATAGAGGCCGACGTCGCCGGGATACGTCCGCTCCTGTGCGTCGCCGTCGCCGATGGCGAGGGCGCTAGCACCGCTTCCGCTCTGATACAGCGTCTGCTCGATGCGCGAACCGATCGAGCTGTAGAACACTTTGCCGGTCGACCACAGGTCGATCCACGCCCGTCCGGCGCGGACCTTCGGCGTCGCGTGCAGCAGACGCTCGGTGTCCAGTAACAAGGCGACCCGGTCGCCGAGCGGGACGTCCGCGGGATCGCGAAGGACCGGCGTGCGATACGTATCGACGTAGCGGTCCGTCGGCGCTTGCGCGAAGCGTTGCGCTGCAGCGGCCGCGCCCGCACTCGCGATTGCGACGGCGAGCGCCGCGGTCGTATCGAGGCCCTCGTTCGAGGAGTCGTCGCTCGCTGCGAAGCCCCAGACACCATCGACGAACGCCCGCAACCCGTAGCCCATGCTGGTCCCGTCGGTTAACGTCAGCAGGTCGCCGTTGCGTACTTCGATGCGCTCGCTGCGTGCGCGTTCGTAACGCACGTCGGCGTACGTTGCGCCACGTGCGAGCGCCGTGTCGAGCGCACGCGCCGCGGCCTCATCGAAATCGTTCACGCCCGTTGTATCGTCAGCCGCCCGTAACGAGTCCTTCGCGTAAACGTTCGACGCGCGCCAAGCCTTCCGAGACATCGGTGAAGGGTGCGACGAGCGTGGCTCGCGTGCGGGCTGCGTCGTACGAGAACGTGGCCATGCGGTACTCACCGTAGGTTCCGGCGACGACCGCTCCGTCGGGGTCGACTGCGAACGCACGTCCGGCCGCAAAGACGAGCACGAAGGCGCGTAACTCCGCCGCGCGGGTGCGTGCGAAGCGCGCCGTCCATGCATCGCCCTCGGTGCGCCACACGAAGATATCGATGCCCTCCTGCCGCGCGTGGACGAGTCCGCGGGGCGATGCGATCGCCGCGTCGTCGACCGTGGCGGTGCGCAGGCATGCCGCCGGCGGCGCTTGCGTCGCGCCGGCTTCGGCCGATAACACCAGGATCTCCATGCTAGCCACCTCGCGCGCGGGCGCACTCGCGATCAGCACGTCGGCGTCGGCTTGAACGGCCAGTCTCGCAAGCCGCGCGACGTCTTCCGGGTCGCTCGCATCGGTGAAGGCGATGCGGGCGCGTTCCATTCCGGCCGCCGAGCGTACGATATCGCTCGTCGCACCGTCGCGGGCAACGACCGAACGAGCCGGTCGAATGCGTGCCATGATGACCGTTTCGTCGCGCTCGTTCGCGCGCGCCAACTCTTTGCCGTCTGCGTCGAAGATGACGCTCTTGCCGCAGTACGCCACGCTCTCGCCCTCGACGCCGGCCTTATTAGCGGCAAGCAGCGGCAGTCCGTTCTCTCGCGCCCGAACGGCGGCCATCAGGTCGGCTTGGACGTTCTCGAGTGCCTCGGGATCGCGTCCGCTCGTCACCCAAGCGGTCGGCATCACCAGCACTTCGGCGCCGCGTTCGCGTAGCGTCGCCGCGATCGACGGAATGCGTCCGTCGGCGCAGACGAAGAGCCCGAGTCGCCCCGCCGGCGTGTCGAGCGGGGCGAGGTCTTCGCCCGCCGCAAACCAGCGGCGGTCGAAATGCCAGAGGAAGCGTTTGGCCGAATATCCGAGTTCGCTTCCGCCTGCTCCGATCGCGACGGCGGCATTAAAGGTTTTATCGTAGACCACTTTTGCCGCGCCGTACACGACCGTCATCCCGTGCCTTCGTGCGAGCGCCGCCACGTCGCTTGCAGCGCCTTCCAACAGAGTGGTTTCCACCGGCTCGTCGCCCAGCACGTACGCGGGCACGGTGCCTTCCGGTAACACGACGAGCTTGGCCCCGCGCCGCCCGGCCTGGTCGATCAACTCGCACGCGCGTCTCCAGGCGGGCACGAAGTTTGCGCGATCGTGTGCCAGCGTTTGGATACAAGCGACGGGTATTTCGTTATGCGTCACGGAATCCGGCTCCCCAAAGTCCCAGCTTCGACGCTCACTTGGAAGGTCATAACGTGAAGCGAGTCATTGGGCTTGTCGTCGCTTGCGCCGCCGCGTCCTGTTCGGTCGCGGCAGCATCGTCGACGACCGGCACCTCCGCCACGCCACCGAAACTCGTCTCGCCGAAAGCGCCCGCGCAGAGCGGCGTCACGCGAGAAGCCGCTCGCCAAGCGAAGTTATTGTTACTCGCGCCTGGCGACGAGTATTTCGGAACGATGAAGCTCAGCGTCATCGGCATTCGTAACACCCTGCATGACGACGGCTTACGCTACGATTTCAATCACGACATTGGGCCGCAAACGTACGCCCACACCCGCTTGACCGAACTCGCGGTGCGCGACTGGGAAAAGAAGTATCCGCGCGACGATCAGTTACCGCGCGCCGTGTTTTATCTCCAGCGGCTCTACACGAAGGTCCTCACCGCCGACTCCCGCGCGCGTGCCCACGTCGTCGCACTCTGGCTCTTCTCCGATTTCGCGAACTCGGCACAATCGCGCCAACTAAAGAAGACGCTCGCGACCGAACATCTCGCCGCGCTACCGCCCCCCGCCCCGACCGCCCCGCCCGCCGGCACCTACGCCTCGGACTTCGGCCCAAAATACCCCTCCGACTTCACCGCCAGCCCCGCCCCCACGCCCCACCGCTAACCCGCTAAAAGAGAGCCCTCGCACAACGAGCGCTCTCTTCTGCTGATGCTCCATCCCAGCGCGAGAACGTTCGAATTTCGTCCAGGGCGAGGCGCGGGACGGCGAAGTGTGCGCATGCACATGAGCCGCCCCGCAACGACGCCCCGGACGAAATCCGGACGTGCCCAATTAAAAGTGGATGCCGAGGCCCGCATACGGGCCCTGATGCGTGAAGTCGCTCGGCGCGTTCTGCTTTACGTAGCCGCGGTCGCCAAGGTAGCCGCCTTCGAGGAAGATCGGGCTCGAGCCCAGGCTTAGCGAGAGTCCGACATTGTACTTGAGATAGCGGTATTGTACTTCGCCGAAGGTCCCGTCGCCGAGATTCTGTTTTCCGTTGGTGCGTAAGAGCGGATAGTAGTAGATCGAGCCGTAGAGCGACAGCGAGCGGTCGAGATCGGGAAGCTTCTCAGCGCCGAAGCCGAGACCATGCTGTTGCGTCGCAAAGGCGCCGCCTTCGTAATTCGAGTTGCGAAACGCATAGCCGACGCCGACATAGATTCGCGGATCGGCGATCTTGAGCGCGAAGCGCGCATCCACATCGTCGTCGCGGGCATAGAACGACGGAACATAGACGGAACCTTGCCTGCCGATCGCGTTGACGCAGGATGGACTCGCGGCGGCATTCGGCGCGCAGCCGGCTTGGCTCGTCACCACGCCGTCGGTCCGGTGTTGATACCGGTAACTGCGGAAGTCGCCCGCGATCATCCAGGGCAGGCTCAGCAGCGGAAATTCGAAGGCAGCGTTAGCGCGAAACGACGGCTTATCGTTTTGCCCGGCATTGAACTCGTTATAGGCGGCCGGACTGACGAGGTAGTCGCCGACGACGAATTGTTCGTAACGCTTCGGTTCGGGACGGGCCGTCGGGCTCGCGGTTGGTGCCGGCGTCGCGGCCGGTGGCGCAGAGGAAACGGGCGCAGGCGGCGGCGTGGCGGCCGCGCTCTGATAGCGCACGACGACGACGCGCTTGTCGGGCACCCAGAGGACGTACGCGCCCATGCCTTCGGACAACACCCGCAGCGGCACGACGACCGTTCCACGGTAAATTTCGGGCGGCACGTCGAGCGGACGCGTCTCGCCGTTAATGCTTACTTCGGGTTTACCCACGGTGACTCGAACGTCGGCACCGGGTTTGCTAACGACGACCGATTTATTCGTAGGGTCGAAACGAACGCTGGCGCCCATCTGCTCGAAGATCGAGCGCAGCGGGACGAGGACCGTTTTGCCGCGCACGATCGCAGCCAGGACGCGACCGGCCTTGAGACGATCCGGTTTCGCGTATACGTGACGGTCGTTAAATAATATTGGAATCTCGCCCGACGGCGGTGCACCGAAGTCGGCGTCGGGAGGCGCGGCCGCAGCAGGTCTGCCCGACGTCGCAAGAGCGAGACCGACGGCGAAGGACACCGCGAAGAAAGCGGTGTTCGATCGTTTCAAGGGATCCTCCAAAGCGGTAACGACGGAGCCCCGCAACTCGGGCGGTCTGCCCCGTCTTACGACGAGCGTGCCGCAACGCCTATGCGGCGATAGAAGAACGCGTCCTCCGCCGGGCGGAGAACGCGTTCGATCGAGTATACGCCGGTTCGTCTCCTAGAAGTGGAGGCCGAGTCCGCCGTAAAACGAGTTGGCCGAGAACGGCGCGGGAGCATTCTGCTTGGCCGTGCCCTTGTCGCCGAGATATCCGAGATCCAAGAAGAGCGGCGTGCTCGGGACCTTGATCGCCAGGCCCGCCTGATAGTGCAGTAAACGATACTGCAACTGTTGCGACGCTCCGAAGATGTCGGTGTAGTCGCCGCTCAGCGACGGGTAGTAATACACGCTTCCGTAGATGTCGATCGGCTGGTCGAAATTGGCCAGCTTTTCGATACCGCCGCCGAAGCCTTTTTGCCGCGGATACCCGTAGTTGGTGTAGCGCTGCATGTAGCTAACGGCGAGGAAGATTTTCGGATTGGCGACGCCGATCCCGAAGCGTCCGTCGAACTCAGTGTCGCGTGCGTCGAACGACGGCACGAACGCGGAGCCGTTCACCGGACCGACGGTTGCAACGCAACCCGGCTCCGAGCTGCCGGAGCAGCCGATGAGCGCCGGATTTACCGTATACGTGCCGGGGCTCGAGCGGTGCGGATACCGGTACTGACGCCCATCCCCTTCGGCCATGAACGCGAGGTCGCCGAGGCTGAACGTGACGCCGAGACGGCCTGCGCCGCTAACGCCGCCGCGGTTACCCGGCGAGAACTCGTTGTAGACCTTGGGATCGAACAGCGCGTCGGCCGCCACGAAGAATTGCGCCGGTGAGGTGCCCTTCGGGGTCGGTGTCGGCGATGCGGTGGGAGTGGGCGACGGGCCCGGGGCTGTGGACGGCGGAGCCGGCGGCGGCGACGGTTGGACCGTCAGGTAGCGAACGACGACGAGACGCTTATCAGCGACCCAGAGGACGTAGGCGCCCATGCCTTCCGAGATGACGCGAAGCGGCACGACGAGCGAGCCCTTGTAGATCTCGGGAGGAACGTCGAGCGGACGGCTTTCGCCGTTGATCGTGACTTCCGGTTTACCGACCGTTACTTGAACGTCGGCGCCGGGCTTCGAGACGTCGACGGTCTTCGTCGACGCGTTGTACGAGACCGTAGCACCCATTTGCTCGAACATCGAGCGCAGCGGAACAAGGATCGTCTTCCCGCGTACCAATGCGGCCAGGACACGACCCTTCTTCAGGCGGTCGGGTTTCGAGTAAACGTGCTGGTCATTATAGAGGATCGGGACTTCACCAGACGGCGGCGCTCCGAAATCGGGCGCCGGCGCCTGTGCGAGCGCCGGCGCGAATGCCGACGCTGCAAAGGCCACGATCCCGAACGCTACCGTCGCCATCATGGCGAAGGTGTGCGAAACGAGTCGTTTCACTATGCCTCCTAAGAGATGTAAGTATGGACGATGTTCACGAGGAACCACCCCCGGTAACGCCGACCGTCGAATGTCCGTTGCGGTTCGCACCGAAACGGCACGCGGCGGCCTCTAATGTGCCGTGTTACCGAAGTCTGATTCCTACGACGTCATTGTTATCGGCGGAGGCGTCGCAGGTCTTACTGCTGCGGCGATCCTCGCCCATTACGGCGCTCGAACCGTCGTCTATGAGCGGCACAATGTGCCGGGTGGTTGCGCGTCGTTCTATCAGCGTGACGGTTATCGCTTCGATGTCGGAGCGACGCTCGTCGGCGGATTCGGACTTCGCGGCGTCCACCGTTCTCTGAACGCGGAACTCGACATCGATGTTTCAGCGCGAGCCATCGAACCGTCGATGGTGATTCATCTCCCGGACGATACGGTCGTTCGGTACGGGGACGAACGTTGGGCGCCGGAGCGGCGACGCGCCTTCGGCGAAGCGGCCGAGCCGTTCTGGCAGCGGCAAGAACGTATCGCCGAACTCGCGTGGGATCTGTCGACGCGCTTTCCGGCATTGCCGGTCGATGCATTCGGCGTCCGCACCCTCGCGCGTGCTGTGCGGCCGCGTCATCTGCCGCTCGTTGCGACGCTGGGCCGTACCGTCGATGCTATCCTGCCCCGTGGCGCCGATCGGCGCCTGCGCACGTTTATCGACGCGCAATTGTTGATTACTGCACAATGCGACGCGCGTCGCGCTGACTTAGCGTACGGTTGCACGGCACTCGATCTCGCACGCGAAGGGACCTTTCACCTCGCCGACGGGACGTCGACGATCGCGACCGCGCTCGCTCGCGCGATACGCCGGGCCGGCTCGCGGATCGCCTATGGTACTGCCGTTGCGTCGATTGGGACCCAGCGTGGACGCGCCTGCGGGGTCCGCTTGGACGACGGAACGTTCGTTGCGGCCCGCGCGGTCGTTGCGGCGATTCCTGCCCAGAACGTCGTACGGCTGTGTCCGGACGTCGGTCCGTTTTACCGGGCGCGGCTCGCCGCTTTGCCGCAACGCTGGGGCGCGGCCGCGCTCTTCTGTGGTCTGCCGCCAGGCGTCGTCCCGTCCGGGACGGCGTCGCACCATCAAGTCGTCGCGTCGTATGACGAACCGCTGGGCGAAGGTATCACGGCCTTCGTGTCCTTTTCCGACGAAGGCGAGACGCGGCGCGCACGCCGTGGCGGACGCGCGGTCACGATCACGACTCATACCGACGTGGCGCGCTGGGAGCGCGCGCACCGGGACGGCCGCACGGACGCCTTGCGCGCCGAATACCGACGTCTTCTCGGTAGTGCGCTCGAGCGAATCGTGCCCGGCGCGTTCGCGCGGGCGGAAATTGTCGAGTTCGCCGATCCGCACACCTACGAACGCTACACGGGGCGCCTCCGCGGCCTCGTCGGCGGCGCCGCGCAAACGCCGGCCGTCGCAACGCTCGGCGCTTTGAGCCATCGCACGCCGGTACGCGGCCTCTACGCCTGCGGCGACACGACGTTTCCCGGCCAGAGCACGGTGGGGGTGAGTCTGAGCGCTCGCACCGCCGCTTATGCGGTGCTGGGGAGGCTTGGATTTCGTCCCTGAGCTTCGTTGCCGGCGACCTCATGTGCATGCGCACACTTCGGTCGCCGGCGCCTCGTCAAGGACGAAATCGAAGCCTCCTCATGCTGGGGGTGGGCGCGCTGGAGGTGCGTTGCTGGCGACCTGGTGTGCTGCGCACACTTTGGTCGCCGGGGGGTTGTCGGGGGCGAGATCGAGGCTCGTGATGCTGGGGCGGGGGGCGCGCTTGGGGTGCGTTGCTGGCGACCTGGTGTGCTGCGGCACACTTTGGTTGCCGGGGGGTTGTCGGGGGCGAGATCGAGGTTTCATTATGCTGGGGGAGCGGGCGCGCTGGAGGTGCGTGGCTGGGGAGCTGGTGTGCTGCGCACACTTCGGTCGCGGGCGGGGCGCGTAAGGGACGGGGGGACGGGATCGAGGGCTCGCGGTGGTTCGGAGGATCGAGCGCTGCGTTAGGTTTGTTTTTCTTCTAGGGTTTTTAGGAATTTTTGGCGGTCGATGATGTAGCGTTCGTGGGTACCTTCGGCTACTTTTTCGCGCTCGTCGAAGGCGGCTACCGCGAAGTTGACGCGGGGGCCGTCGAGGCCGATCACTTCGACTTCGACGCGGACGATGAAGCCGACGGGGGTAGGGGCCATGTGCGTGAGGTCGACGTAGGAGCCGAGCGAGACGGTGCCGGTTTCCAGAACGGGTGCGAGGCAGGCCATCGCGGCGTCTTCGATTAGCTGCAGCAGCGTCGGAGTGGCCAATACGTCGACGCCTTTGTTGCCGGCTTTTTCGGCAGTCATCCACTCTTCGACGCGCGTCTGACTCTGATAGGTGCGACCGATGTCGAGCTTCGCGGCCATGCGGCGCTACGTTGGCGCGACGGCGACGGCCCTCCCGCCGCAACGCCCCGTGAATCATTTGCCGGTGTGCCGGCGTAGAGAACCCGGTATGGCGCGTGCGCCGATCAACCAACGCCGTGCGCGTTTTGCGGAGGAGTCTTGGAAACGGTCATGAGGAATCGCTCGTCGTCTTTAGCGGCCGCGCTTCTCGTCGTCGCGACGGGATGTTCGGGCGGAAAGAAAGCTCCCGCCGCGCCGCCGCCGCTGGCGGTCGACGTCGGTCACGTCGCGCGCCGCGACATCTCGACGACGTTGTCGCTCGACGGACAAGTCTCGCCCTTTCTCGAGTCGACGCTCAGCACGCCCGAATCCGGCACCGTCGCGGAAGTTTACGTCAACGAAGGCGATTCCGTCAGCAAGGGCGAGGTGCTCGCCAAGCTCGACGACTCGCAGCTGCGCGCGCAACTCGAAGCAAATCAGGCGACGGTCCAGCAGTCGCAGGCGAAGTTGAGCGCTTCCAACGTACAAGCGCCGATTTCTTCGCAACAATATTCGTCGGCCGTATCGCAAGCGCAGCAGGCCTTGGAGCAAGCCCAAAATCGGGTTCGAACCGCCGAGGCGGCGCTGCGAAATGCGCAGCTGGTATACCAAAGCAATCAATCGCTGGCAGGGCAAGGGTACGTTTCGCAGACGGCCATGACGCAGGCTCGCTCGAATTTCGTCTCCGCACAACAAGATCTTAATAACGCCCGCCAGGCGCTTCCGGCCGCTCAGGCGGGGCTGAGCACCGCGCGCAGCAACACGGGACAGACGCAGGTCGATCAGGCCACGATCGCCGGCAATCGCGCGGCGCTCGAGCAGGCGCAGGCCAACGTGAAGCTGCTGCAGACGCAGATGGCGCAGTCGGAGCTTTACGCGCCGTTCGACGGCGTCGTGACGCAACGGCTCCTCGATCCGGGCGCCTTCGCCGGGCCCAACCAGGCGATGATGCGCGTCTCGCAACTCTCCACGGTGTACGTCAATGCGAACGTCCCCGACGAAGATTTGGGATACGTGCGGCCCGGAACGCCGGGGACGTTTACTTCGGCGAGCCTTCCCGGGCGTACGTTCCACGGCGCCATCTTCGACGTCAATCCGACGCCGACGACCGGCACGCTCTCGTATCGCGCGCGTCTGCGCGAGGCCAATCCAGGCAACACGCTACGCGGCGGCATGCTCGTCTCCTTATCGATCGTCAAAGAACACCGCCGCGGCGCGACGGTCGTTCCGCGCAGCGCCATTTTCCAGGGCGACGGCGGCACGAGCATCTTTACGGTCGTGGACGGTAAGGCCAAAATGTTGCCGGTTACGGTCGGCTTGCAGACCGACACGCTCGCGGAAGTGCACGGCAACGGCGTGACGCCGGGCCGGATCTTGATTACGACGCGGCCCGATGCGCTGCAAGACGGCAGCGTCGTCGCGGTCAATAACGGCTCGCCCGCTTCGCGCCCTCATTAGCTGAAAGGAACGCTGCACGCGATGTCTTTCGTCCGCCGACTTCGGTTCGGCTTGGGTGCGGTCGCGCTCGCCGGAACCGCCGCCGTGGCCGTCGCACCCGCGAACGGCGTGCTGGCGGCGCCCGCGGGCGGCCCGCGTTCCGCCGCCCAACCGACGCCGTATCCGCTAACGACCCTCGGGCCGCCCGCCGATGCTTCAGACCTGAAGTATCCAGCCTATGGCACGCCCGTGCCCGGAGTCGGAGCCGGCGTGGCCGCCGCGGACGTTCCGCCCGAGATCGGCTTACAGCAGGCGATCGCCATCGCGTTCGCGCGATCCCCGGCGCTCGCGATCGCGCGTGCCGACGTCGGCATCCAAGCCGCGGCCGTGCGTCTGCAGCGCGCGGGACTGCTTCCGCTTTTCGACGCGGGCTCGTCCTATGGTTATTCGCATTCGCAGGCCGGCGGATTTACGAGCGGCGTTAACGGTGTCGGCACGGGCACGGGCACGGGCACGGGCGGTACGGGGACGGGTGGCATTGGCACCGGCGGCGGCACGCGCGGAGCACGCACGTCGTTCGGCGGAGGCGGGAGCGGCACGAGCGCGACCTTCTCGCTGTCGCTCAGCCAGCTCATCTACGACGGGGGACGCATCGCCGCGGCCGTGCGCGCCGCGCAGCGTAGCGAGGTAGCGTCGATCGACGTCTATCGTCGCGACTTGCAGACCGTCGCCAACAACGTCGCGCAGGCGTATTACAGCTACCTGTCGGCTCAGCGTTTGGTTCAAGTCGATCTCGAGATCGTACGTCAGGATCAGGTGCAGGAAGACTTGGTCCGTGCGCAGGTTCGGGCCGGGACCTCCGCGCCGGCCGATATCGCGACCGTGCAATTGCCGAGCGCGCAAGCGCGCCTCGCGGTCGTGCGGGCACAGGGCGCGCAGTTCGGCTCGGAAGCGACGTTCGCTAACGCCATGGGACTCGACGCAAACGTTCGCGTGCAGCCGGTCGACGATGCGCCCGTCTTCACGCGTACGCAAGTCTCCGCTATCCCGATCCCGACCTACGACGAAGCGCTGCGCCGCGCGATCGCGCTCCGTCCCGACTTCGATTCCTCTATTCAATCGGTCCGTCAAGCCGAGTATTCGCTACGAAGCGCCCGGCTCGGGCGGTCGCCGGTGCTTTCCGGCAGCGCTTCGGCGAGCGACAACTCGACGGACGCGAACGCCGGGACGTTCCGAAACGCGCAATCGGTCGGCTTGGCGCTCACGATCCCGCTCTACGACCAAGGCGTCACCGCCGCAAACACCGCGTCGGCGCGCGCATCGCTCGACGTCGCGAGCGCGACGCTGCAGCAAACCACGCTCGGCGTTCAACTGAGCGTCAAACAGGCGCTGACCAACCTCGTCAGCGCGCGCGCCGCGCTCGATCAGACGCAACAAGAGTACGCGACGGCCGTCACTAACGTGCGTTCGACGCAGGCTCAGTACCGCGCCGGCGTGACGACGCTGCCGTTACTGTTGAATGCGCAAGTTCAGCTAACGACCGCGCTCACCGATCAAGTGACGGCCGTCTACGCACTGCGCGAAGCCGAACAGACGTATCTCTATCAGATCGGCGCGAATTACGCGACCGAGGTCGGCGACGCGCCGTTGCCCGTGCGCCCGACGCCCAATTCCGTGCCGACGGGGTCGCCGCCGCCAGTCGATCCGTCCGCCACGCCGCTACCGATTCCATCGCAACCGATCGGCCCGCTACCCTCTCCCTCGCCCGCTTCATCGCCGTCGCCACGTGCGAGGCGCTATCCGCTGTAAGACTTAGCGGCAGCTCGACAGGCCGGGCGGGGGGAGGAGCGCGATGCAGCGTAGCATGCGCCCATGGCCGTCGCCGCTCCGATCACCGTAGAAGATCCGCTCAACGCGCAAATACTGAAAATCTCTGAAGACCGCATCGCCGGCTTTCTGCGCGATCCGCTCGGCGAGATTGCCGAACGCTCGGGCGTCGACTTCGATACCATGGTCGAGCGCATTCGAGCGATGCTGGAAAGCGGAACCATCCGGCGCGTGCGGCAAACGCTGCTCGCTACGAACCTCGCTCACGGCGCGCTCGTTGCGTGGCGCGTGCCCGAAGAGCGGCTCGATTCCGCCTTCCGTTACATGTCTGAGACGGATCCATTTTCCGGGCACGTCGTCATTCGCACGGCGGACGCGGCGACGCCGGGCTCGAGTTACCGCCTTTGGACGACGCTCAAGGTCCCGCAAGGGTACGCGATCGAGAAGCACGCCGAATTCCTGCGCGAACACGTCGGCGCTGACGCCTTCCGCTTGATGCCGGCCGAACGGCTCTTCGCACTCGGCGTCGGGCACATCCGCCGCCGCGGCATCGAGCCGGGATCGCGCGCTGACGTGCCCGCCGACGTGCTCGACACGCGCATCGTCGAGCTGTCGGCACGGGATTGGCAGGTGCTCGTGGCACTCAAACGCGAGTTCGCGCCGAGCGAACTCGTGCGCGATCTGTGGGCCGCGCGGGCGCGCGAAGCAGGCGTTTCGCTCGACGAGTTCTATGAGGTCGCCGAGTCGCTCGCGGCGCGCGGCGTTATCGGACGCTTCTCGACCTTTCTGGAACACGTCAAACCTACGGCCGGCAATCAGCGGGTCACCCGCTATAACGCGCTCTTTCACTGGCAGGTGCCGGCCGGCCGAGAGATCGAGGCCGGACGCGAAGTCGGCCGTCATCACATCATGACCCATGCGTATTGGCGCGAGGGTGGCCCGGAGTTCCGCAACGTCAACATCATGGGCGTGGCGCACGGCCTCGATAAAGACGTGCTGCTCGCACACAAGGCGGCCATCGACGACCACTTGCGTGAGGCGGGCCTTGAGGTCGGCTACACCAACGTCTTCTGGGGCGGCCGAAGCGAAATCAAGCCGTCGGAGATCTCGCCGTTCGCCTTCGCCGATTTTCATCGTGCGCGCGGCGTCGATCCGGATACGCTGCGTGCGTGAACGCGTCGCCCGAGCGGGCGGTGCGTGCACGGCCGCGCTCGCGTTGCTAGCCGGATGCGCGAAAAGCGGCGACTCGAGCGCCGGCTCGCACGGCGCCAATCGCTTCACGCGCCCCGGTCGTTTTATCTACGCTCAAGCGCAAGACATGAAGTCGCTCAACCCGATGCTCGCGACGTCCGGGGTGGTCGGCGACCTCTCGATGTTTTTGTTCTCGTGGGCGGTGCGATTCGACGAGCATGCCAAACCCGTGCCGGATGCGCTACGTGAAGTGCCGACGCTCGAAAACGGCGACGTGTCCCGAGACGGCCTCACGCTAACCTACAAATTACGCGATAACGTCTACTTCCACGACGGCGTGAAGATGACGTGCGCCGATCTTGCTTTCTCGTGGCGAGCCGCAATGAATCCGGCGAATAACAATATCACGCACGACGGTTATTCGGATATCGCGAGCATCGACTGTACGAATCCGTTGGTGGCCGTCGTGCACATGAAACGGACGTACGCGCCCTTCTTGCAGCAGCTCTGGAGCGTCAACGGGAACGTGCCGATTCTTCCGGCGCATATCCTCGCCAAGTACAACGACGCCAAAGGGTCCTTTAATACCGCGCCGTATCAAGCCGCGCCCGTCGGGAGCGGCCCGTTCGCCTTCGTGCATTGGCGGCGCGGCCAGGACGTCGAACTACGCGCGTTTGACCGCTACTTCTTGGGCAAGCCGAAATTACGGACGGTCGTCTACCGCGTGCTTCCAGACGACTCGACGCTCGTCAATCAGCTCAAGACGCACGAGATCGATATGGCCGCGCGCGTAGGGCAAAACGTGTGGCCCGAAGCGAAGAACGTGCCCGGCACCGTCGCCGTCTCCGCACCGACGTACGAATACGACCACATCGACTTCAACCTACGGCGACCGATCTTCGCCGACGTGCGGTTGCGCCGGGCGCTGGCGAGCGCGATCGACAAGCGTGCGATCGTCGCAAAGATCGCGCACGGAAACGGCGATCCGAGCGACGTTCCGATTTCGCCCGTTCTGGCGCCGTTTTATAATCCCAATACCGCCCATTATCCGTACGACCCGGCCGGCGCCCGCCGCGCGCTCGACGCGCTCGGCTGGAAGCCGGGCCCGGACGGCATCCGGGTACGCGATGGTCAACGGCTGGCGTTCACGTATTCCACCCAAACCGAGAGCGCTAACGGGCGCGCGATCCAAGCGTTCGTGCAGGGTGCCTGGCACGATGTCGGCGCCGACGTGTCGGTTAAGAATTATCCGACGGCGCAGTTTTTCGAAAACACGGCAAACGGCATCTTGCAAGGCTCCAAGTACGACGTCGCCGGTTTCGCTTGGGTCGCCGCCGCCGATCCGGACGACAGTTCGATCTACTCGGCGAAGAATGAGGCACCGCACGGCCAGAACGCGATCCATTGGACGAATCCGCTCGCGACTAAGGCCATGGACGATGGCCTAGCGACGGTCGATCCCGTCAAGCGCAAAGCGGCATCCTATCGCGAGCAAGAGCAATTCGCGCTCGACGTCCCGTCTATCATCCTGTACTTTAGGCGTGAGTCGTTCGCCCATAACTCCGACCTTAAAGGCTTCTCGGCGTCGCCCGTCATCTCGGCGTTTTGGAATCCGCACGAATACTCGATTTGATCGTCGCTGCAGCCGATGCCGTTAGAGTCGATGTCGCTCGCCGCTAGGAAGATTGATATGACGCTTTCGATACGCCGCGTCCTGTGGTGTCTCGTCGCCCTGGCTTTCGGCGCCGGTTGCAGTAAGAGCGGCTCGCCTGGCCCCGGCGGCGGCCGTCATCCGTACACGCATCCACACGAGTTACGGTTTTCGGCGGCCGCCGAGATTCAGCAGCTCAATCCGCTCATCAACGAGAGCGCCTACGAAGAATACTTGGCGTCGATGACGATGGCGTGGCTTATAAAGACGGACCGCGACGGAAGCCCGGCTCCCGAGCTTGCGACCGAAGTCCCGTCACAGCGCAACGGCGGCATCAGCGCCGATGGCAAGACGATTACTTGGCATCTGCGCCGGAACGTCGTTTGGTCCGACGGTGCGCCTTTCGATGCCGACGACGTGGTCTATACCACGAGGCAGGTGCTCAACCCGGCGAACAACGTGCTAACCCGCGATGGCTGGGAGCTTATCGATAAGATCGACGAGCCCGATAAGTATACCGTCGTCTATCACCTCAAGCAGCCGTACTCTTCCTTCGCGATTACTTTCTTCAGCTGCGTTCAAGCTAATCCGGCGGTGTTGCCGAAGCACCTGCTTGCAAGATATCCGAATCTCAACAACGTTCCGTACAATTCGTTACCGGTCGGCATTGGACCGTTCAAGTACTCGAGCTGGAAGCGAGGCGATTCGGTAACATTAGTAGCCAACGACCGGTATTTCCGCGGACGCCCAAAGCTCGACCGGATTGTCTTTAAACTTATTCAGGATCGCAACGTCGTGGTTCAACAGCTCCGGACACACGATCTCGATCTATTCATACCGGTATCGGCACACTACTTCCCCGAAGTTCGTAAGATTCCCGGAATTGCGACATCGAGCGTCCCGAGCTTTACGTTCGACCACCTCGATTTTAATCTCTCCCATCCGATCATGGCCGACCCTGCGGTCCGAACGGCGCTGCGCTACGCCACGGACCGGCGAACCGTCATCGATAAGGTACAGAACGGCCTATACATCCAGACCGAGACGCCGGTCAGTCCCGCTAGCAGCTATCATCTTGACATTCCGCTGGTTCCGTACGACCCTGTCAAAGCAAATGCGATCTTAGATGCTGCAGGCTGGCGACGCGGCTCGGACGGCATCCGCGTGAAGTCGGGTCGGCGCTTGAGCTTGGCCTTCGCGTCTGCCATCGGAACGCCCGACGCCGATACGGAGATCGAACTGCTGCGCGGCTGGTGGAAGCAGATCGGCATCGAGTTTTCTTTGAAACGGTACTTGCTGCCACAATTCTTCGCGCCGGCGTCCGACGGCGGCGTCATCTATGGCGGAAAATTCGACGCGGTCATTTTCGGTTGGGGAATCGATCCAGGGGCGGATCTTTCCGGCCTCTACGCCTGTTATCGCATTCCGCCGAACGGTCAAAACGATATGCATTGGTGCGATAGGGATGCAACAGCCGCAATGGACGGAGCAAAACTCAGTTATGACCACGCCGTGCGTAAACGAGACATCGACTTGGTGCAACGACAACTCTTCCGTGCGGCGCCAACGGTCATTCTAGACGTCCGCAAGCAGCTTGCCGCCTATAACGACGACCTCAAGAACTGGCACCCGAACTCGTTGTCGCCGTTCGACGACATGATGAACGTTGACATCTAACGCTATGCCGGCAGTTGGAGTCTAAGGAGCAGTGCGCGTCTTCCTCAACGGCGTGATCTTTACGCTAGCCATTTTGTTCGCGGCGGTGCTTGCGGGGGTGTATCTGGGCGTCATGCCGGCCGCCGCCGATAACAAGCCTCCGGCGCTCGAGAAGTGGGCGGCCAACACGTCGCTGCACGCGACGCTCGCGCGCGAGACGCCATCGCTCTCCAATCGGCTGCAGCCGACCGATGCGAATCTTGCCGACGGCCTTAAGTCGTACGGGCAGAATTGCGCCGTATGCCATGGGTCGAGCGACGGGAAGCCGTCCAAGCTCACGCAAGGGTTCTACATCGAGGCGCCGCAGCTCGCGAAAGACGGCGTGGAAGACGACCCGGAAGCTGTCTCGTACTGGAAGATCGCGCACGGCATTCGCTTCACGGCGATGCCGTCGTTCAAAGGCACGCTATCGGACGACGAGATGTGGAAGCTCGCGATGTTCCTAAGGCACATGGACAAGCTGCCGCCCGCCGTGGATGCGCAATGGAAGCGTCTCCCGAGCGCGAGCTCCGCGACGCCGTAGCGACCGGCGAGCCTTACGGAACCACTACGTATTCGATCGCCTTGTAGCTGCCGTTATTCGAAAGCGCGGCGGAGCACGCCGTCAGCCCGACGATGAGGTCCGTCTCGGCGCGCAGTTCCAGCCGGTCGCCGGGCGACGAGCGCGGCGGCAGGACCCGTAAGCTGCCGTCTACCGCGACCGCGACGTTCATAAAGACGTTAAACGCCGTCGGGACGGCGTCGGCATCGATGCCGAACGGCGCGAGGGCACTCGTGAGGTTCCCGTGACACCCGGGCCGCATGTCCGCCGAATCGTTGTAGCAGAGCCGCCACGTATCGCGGCTACATGGCGTGAGTAAGAAGTCGTGAACGCCTACGTCGTCGCGAACGATCGTCGCCAACGGTCGGCTACGGTTGGAATACAGCACGTGGCCGCGTGTGATGCGAATGGTCTCGGCGTAATCGAACGTGCGGCCGTTCGAAAGCGATTCCCGCGGATCGGCTGCCGAAAAGGCGACGAAGTCTGCAACTTGCTGGCCGTGCGGATCGACGATGATGAGCGTCGCGGCTGCCGGAACGGTAAATGCGACGCCGGTACACGGCGCTATCTCGTTTAGGGCTTGCGGCGAAACGGACATTTCCAAGACTCTTCGGTCAAGCGTCCGGCGTATTGACGCGCCTCGCTGTGGCTGCCGTATTCGGCGAGATTGCCGTTGAGCGAACCTTGCAGCGAGACGTCGCGTCGGCGAATTTGCGTCTGCAATCCCGTAAACCGACCGTCGTCACGAAGCGCCTCGAACTGTTCGTGGGCATTGAAGACGAGCGCCGGCCAGGCGAACCGGCGAGCCTCGCGCGAAGCGCCCGGATGCATGCCTACCACGAAGAACGCGGTGCCGGCGAGGCTAAATGAGAAGTGCGGGTCATGGGGATCGGCGCTTACCAGCGGATCCCATGGATGGGAGGGTGCGTCGAGTTCGTGAAGGCGCTGCAGCTGCGACCAGAGCGCCCGTTCGAAGCCGAGTTCCCCGCCGGGAACCGGATCACGAAAAACCGCAACGAAGGTGGTAAAATCGCTGCCGATCCCGCGCCGTTCGGCCACGAACGCCGCAACGTCGCGCATCAAGCCACGCGTAACTGCCGGATCGTCCAGTTTATCGTAGGCACCGAAACGATAGGTGTTGCGGTGTAACGCCGCTCGGGCTCCCAAACACGGGTAAACGTCGTCGAGCACGAACGAGCGGAACGCCGAGTGCGCCACCTGCGCGAAGGTCGATGGGGCGGCCGTTTCGAGAAGCCTCACCAGATCGCCGCCGTGATGGCCGTAGTATGCGGAGTGCGCGCGAGCGACATCGTCGTCGAACGGCGTGGTCCACGCGCGTTCGATGAACTCGAGCGCGTCGAGATCGGCAGGTTCGATCATGCGATCGTCCCAAGCAGCCGGCGTAATCGGCGCGCCGGCGTGGCCGCTCGAAACACGCGCGCGTTGCCGTAGCGAACGCCACCCCGCAAACGAGCCAAGACCGCGAGCCAACTGGTGAACGAGCGCTCGAAGATCCAGCACGGCGCCAGAAGCGAGGCGAGCAGCGGAAACGCGGTCGTACCGCCCGAACGGCGGCGTCCGGCTTCGGCGGTCGCGATAGCGATGAGTGCCAACACAGCCACGCCGCGCGAGCCCGCGATGCGAGCGGCGATTAGAGCTAGCGGGGCGAACGCAAGCTGTGTTCCAAGTCGAGCGGGCCGCGCAAATTCGTCATACGCCTGACGAACGCGTTGGCGCAGATAGTGCGCTGCGCTCGGCGGCCGGCGTACGACGAACGTATCGTCCAGGCGCCGCTCGTAGCCGCCGACGGCGCGCAACGTGCGCACGAGTTCGAGATTTTCAAACAACACGTCGCCGTCGTAACCGCCGGCGCGCAGGTAGCTCGAACGACGGATTGCGAGCGTGCCCGGCCAATCGCCGCCCGTCGCGCGCGCGATCAGGGAGCGTCCGGAATCGAGGTACGCGTGCCAAGGCATCGGGACGAAGACGTTCTGCGGCCGCACCACGTCGGCGTCGTCGAGCCCCGCAACGACGCGTGCAAGCGTATCCCGATCGTACCGCACGTCGTCGTCGGCAATGACGACGCGTTCGCCGTGCACGGCGCGCAGCGCCGTCCGGACGCCGGCGACTTTGCCGTTGCGGCACTTTTGGGAGGGGTCGACCGGTAAATGCCGGACGGCGGCCGGAAACGTGCGGGCATGCGCTGCAAACACATCGGACGGCGAACCGTCGACGACGACGACCTCGTCGACGAAGGGCAGCAGCGACGCGAGGTACGCCGGTAACTCGTCGTGCGACGGAAGCGCCTCTCGGCGCAGGGGCAGCACATAGGTGATGCCTTCCCGTACGGCGCTCCGGCGCGCTTCCGGCGCCGGAAGATGGCCGCTTGGCGAAGCGGCGTCGAGCGTTTGCACGGATCGCATATGCCCAAGAATGGCACTCAATGAACGCCGCGTGTGCCGGCCGTGGCGCCCGACCGATGGGACCATCCCGGCCGGCTTTCGAATCCGCCCGAAGGAGCATGACCGATGATCGAGCCTCGCCAGGATGTTAGCTTTGCGGATTTCGTCGCCTGGGAAAGGGATCAAGCGGAGCTGCATGAGCTCATCGCCGGCCGCATCGTTCGGTTCTTAGCAGGATCGGCCGATGACGAAATCATTACGGTCAACGTGCTCGCGAAGCTGCATGCCTCGGTCGCGCCACCGTGTATCGTATTCCCGAGCACCACGATCGTTCAGACCGCGTCGCGTATCGGCCGGGACGGTTATCGTCCCGATGTGACCGTCGCGTGCTCGAAAGCGAACGTCGGCAGACGCGAGTTCATCGAAGAGCCGCGCGTCGTCGTCGAGATCCTTTCACCATCCAACTACGGGCACGACTGGAATGCGAAGCTCTTCGAGTATTGGAACACGGCAAGCATCGAACAGCTCGTGCTCATCGATGCGCAAGCGCGCCACGTCACTTCGAACGTCCGCGATGCCGACGGCACCTGGCTCCCGCCGCTGATCCATCGCAACGATGGCGTGCTCGACTTCACCCCGCTCGCCGTCAGCATGACGTTCGAGAAAATCTACGCGAATACGTCGTTAGCGGCCGAACGTCGATAAACGAACTTCCGACTCGGAACACTAGGCGCTCGCCGCCTTTCGATCGTCGCCGCGCGGAAGTACGAGCGAGCGCGCTGCGGCGAACCACAGCACCGCGCAGGCGCTTAAGGAAGTAAGACGCAGCAACGCCCAAACCGGATCGAGACCGCCGATGCCGCTGCGCTCCTGTTCGAGGCGCCACACGTCGGGGGCCGGCATCGTCACCGGCACGTGGAAATCGCGCGGCAACGCGTCCGGCCAAGTGGGCAGGGGGTGTGCGGCGGCGAGCCGCGCGACGAGGATGACGACGAGTACCACCACGCACGGCGCGAAGCGCCATGGCATCCGAACCGTCTTTGGACCTAGCGTCGCGGCGGCCAGCGCCGCAGCGAGCGTGAGCGCTGCGGTTTCGAGAGCTCCGCTCGGTCGCTGCGCGAGGCCGAGCCAATCGACGGCAACGGCGAGTGCCGCGCAGGTTGCGACGACCCACGTTGCTCCGCATGCTCGGCGCACGACTATGAACGCCGGCAAGAAGGCGATCGTAAAGTCGTGTTCGTGAGCGAATGGTAGGGCCATCGGCAGCGCCGCCGACGCGAGCGCGACGCGCGCGCCTGCGTCGTACCGGCGTGAAAACCATTGCGTCGCCACCACGACCGCCACCGCGACTGCGACGACAACGGCGGTAACGCTCGCGAGCGCGGGCGCACCGCCGAGTCCGCGCACGACCGCAGCTACGGTCGTTTGTATGGCGATGAATCGTTCTGCCGCCGCGTGCGCACGCAAGACGTCGAGGTAGTGCGCGAAACCGCCGTTGCCGGCGAGTGCGAGCGCGCTTCCCAGGACGACGATGAACGCCGCACCAACGAGCGCGATCGAGGCGCGCCGCACGTTCAAGAGTGCCGCAAGTACGAGCGAAAGATTGGGTTGCAGTGCCGCGACGAGTGCGGCGATGCAGGCGGCGAACACGAAGCGCCGCCCGAGTAGCATCGGCGCGACGGCGATCGCGGCACACGCCGGAAGAGCGGCTTGCCCGAGCGCCGCCGCACTCGTGAGCGGGCCGAACCCGGCGGCAAAAGCGCAGGCGGCGACGACGTCCAGCGCATCTACGCGCGTCCGAGCGAGCCGCAGCCCGGCGAACACGAGCGTCGTAATGGCGACGATGACGACGCCGATCCACACCGCCACGGCCGCCGCCCATGGCAATTGCGAGATGGCGCTCCACAGCGGCAATGCGAACGGCGGCCCGACGAACGGCAACAGCTCGTCGCGGGAAGCGACGATTCCGGGCACGTCTTTCTCGACGCGCCAAACGTCGCGGCCGTATGGATCGGATTCGTAGCGCCAGGTCGCGCCGGCTGCGTAGTACGACTCGAAGTCGCGTAGGGCGGGACCGCCGGTCGGCTCCGGACGTAGCGCGAGCGCGCTTGCTGCAGCCGCGACGGCGGCAGCGAGCGCGTACGCGCGCGCGTTCAGGATAACGGTGCGTGACTCGGTATCGCGACGCGCGAAGCGACGACTCCCGCGAGTTGCACCGCAAGCAATCCGAAGTAGGCGAAGGCGATCGTCGCACGCTGACCGGCCGTGACGTCGCTAGGAAGCGAGGCGCTGCGCCAGAGTTCGATCGTATGCGGAATGCTGAACACGAGCAGCAGCAGCAGCAGCGGGCTAAACCAGTGGAACGCGATCGCTGCGACGATGACCGTAGCCAAGCCGGCGATCCAAAGCGGCCGCGGAATCGGCGCGACGATGCGCGCACCGTCGAAGATGCCGAGCGGAATCATGTTGAAGAGGTTTAGGAAGAAGGCCGTATACGCGCAGGCGAGCCAGAACGGTTCGTTCGTCGTGTAGCCGTAGACGAAGCACACGCCGGCCGCGAGCGTGCCCAGGAGCGGGCCGCCGTAGGCGATTACGGATCGTTCGAAACTCGAACGTACCGTGCCGTGCCAACTCGTGAAAGCACCCAGTAACGGTACGAACGTGATGTTCGGCGCAGCGAGCCCGAAGCCACGGACGAATATCGCGTGTCCGACTTCGTGTACGAGGATGAGCAGCACGAACACCAGCGCGAATTTGAATCCGAAGAAGAGCGTGTACGCCCACACGGAGACTGCGAAGGTAACGGCGGTCCAGATATACTTGCCGCCGAACAGTAAGAACTTGAAATTGACGAGCGCGAGCAATAGCCCTTTGAACTTCGCCGCGACGAGCCCGAGACCAACGGCAGTTCCACCCGCCGCGCGCCAGTTGCGGCCTGACGCCTCATCCTTGGGATCGGGTGCGAGATACTCGCCCTGGACCCGATCGTCGTCGTGCGGATCGCGAGAAGGTTCCACGGGGATCGGGTTCGCGATGCGATGAGAGAGGTCCGCGCGCGCCGCACGCGAGCGTTGTTATGGACGCTGCTCGTCCTTATGTCGCTCGCCTGGGCGATCATTTTGTGGCATCCTTGGATCGACTGGTTCGGGCGACCGCGCTGACTTCGAAAGGCAGGCCATGATTCCACGGATCGTCATCCTCGGCGGCGGCTTTGCCGGGCTTGCGACTGCGCGCCGTTTGGAAGCGACGCTGCGCGCCGGGGAAGCCGAGCTGACGATGGTCAGTCGCGAAAACTTCTCGCTCTTCACGCCGATGCTGCCCGAAGTCGGCTCGGGAAATCTCGAAACGCGACACGTCGTGACGCCGGTGCGGGCGCAACTCCGGCGCACCCGCTTCGTGCTCGCCGACGTGCTAGGCGTCGATTTCGAGAAGAGGACGGTCGCCCTCGAAAGCACGCTGCTCGGCACCCGCCATTCGCTCGCGTACGATCAACTGGTCTTTGCGCTCGGAGCCGTGACGTCGACATTCGGCTTGCCGGGAATCGCCGAACGCTCGTTACCGTATAAGACGCTCGAAGACGCCGACCGGCTACGCAACCACATCATCGCGATGCTCGAACTCGCGTCGGTCGAGAACGATCCAGCCGAACGCCGGCGTTTGCTTTCGTTCGTCTTCGTCGGCGGCGGATTCACCGGCGTCGAAGCCGCCGGCGAGATGGCCGACTTCTTCCGCAGCTCGCTGCGGTTCTATCCATCGATCGCGCTTGCGGACGTGATCGTTACGCTCGTCGAAGGCGGCAAGAAGTTACTGCCCGAGTTACAGGCGGGCATGGGAGAGTACAGCGCGGGCGCCCTCGAACGCGGCGGCGTCGTGGTGCGCTTGAACGCGATGATCGCCGGCGCCGACGAGCGCGGCCTGTTACTGAAAGACGGCACGAAGATCGAGACGGCAACGATCGTTTGGAGTGCCGGCGTTAAACCGTCGCCCGTGGTCGCCGCGCTGTCGATCGGCACGGGCCGCGGCGGAGCAATTCCCGTGCGTCCCGACTTCTCCGTACCGGGTTGTTCGGGCGTCTGGGCTCTGGGCGATTGTGCGTCGGTTCCGAGTCCCGAGGGCGGAACGTATCCGGCCACCGCCCAGCATGCCATTCGCGAAGGTCCGCGGCTCGCCAAGAATATCGTCGCCACGCTACGTGGAAAAAAGACGCGCGCCTTCCGCTTCGATTCGCTCGGCATGATGGCGTCGCTCGGCGCTCGGCGCGGCGTCGCCGGCATTCGCGGACGCTTTTTGATCACCGGGTTTCCCGCCTGGGTCCTGTGGCGCACCTACTATTTGGCTCGGCTTCCCGGAATCGATCGGCGGCTGCGCGTCTCGTTCGATTGGTTCCTTGGATTACTGTTTGCCCGCGACATCGCGGAGCTGCGCGTCTATTCCAAGCTTGCCGAAGTGCGTCAGGCAGATGAGGATGACACTCCGCCGCGCGTGATGACGTCGGCTCAGTAATGCCTAGAACGCGCGTCGCCCCGTCGATGCGCGCGAGCGCCGCATGGAGATCGGCTTGGCTTACCTCGGCGATTTCGCAATAGAAGCGGTAGGTAAACGGCTCGTCGAGCGACGGACGGGATACGATGGTGCGCAGGTCGAGGTTACGTGCGGCCAAACTGCCGAGCGCGCCGTACAACGCTCCGGGACGATTGGCGAGCGACAGCGCCACGCACGCACGCGACGCGCCGTCGATCGGCGCTGCATCGCGTTGCACGAGGAAGAAGCGCGTGAAGTTGTCGGTAACGTCCTGTATGGCGGGAGCGAGAATCTTCGCGCCGTAGCGTTCGGCTGCAAGCGCTGAGGCGATCGCGCCAACGTGCGCATCACCTCGTTCGACGATCTCGCGCACGGCGCCGGCGGTGTCGGCCGCAACGGTAACGGCGATCGCCGGGTGTGCGCCGAGAAAACGGCGGCACTGTTCGAGTGCTACAGGGTGAGAGCGGATCTCGCGCAGCAGCGAAAGTCCCGCGCCGGGAAGGCCGATCGCATGCTGCACGACACGATGCACGCGCTCCGCGGTAATCGTCAGTCGCGGGTCGTTCCAGAGCAGTTCGTACGCCCGCGGCACGGGACCGGAGATCGAGTTTTCCACCGGTAAGAGCGCCGCGTCTGCGCGTCCGTCGTGCAACGCGTCGATCGCGGCGTCGAAAGTTGCGCAACCGATCGTCGCGGTGCCCGGCACGAGCGCGTGCGCCGCCTCGTCGCCGAATGCACCGGATTCGCCCTGGTATGCGACGCGCGTCGCCATGACGGAGAAAGACGCTTTACACAGGCGCGTTGGCCGCGCCGCCCAACCGGAATGCGGCGACGAAGGCGCGGAAGAGCGTCCGAAAGTCGTCGTGCACGAAGCGCACGCTACGGCCTGCAACGCGTTCGAAGCCGGGAATCAATTCGACGAAGTCCGCGTGCTTAGTGCCGACGAAATCGATTTCCAGTACGATCGGCGTCGCGAAAACGAACGGTTCCATGCGATCGAGATGCGCGACGGCTGCGCGCGCGGCGAGGCGGATTGCGTCGCGCGCTTCATCCGGCGACAGCGAGTCGACTGCGAAGTGACCGATCGCGTGTTTCGTTACCGCCGTTTCGATCCAGGGCAGGTGCGCTTTGGCACCCGCACAGGTCGTGCGGTCGCCCGTGACAAGCGCGACCGGCACGCCGTAACTGCCGATCACGGCCGCATTGAGCAGCGTTTCGCTGCATCGCACGCCGTTAATTCGGACGGCGTAAAGCGTGTCGGGCGCGTAGGTGTGATCGAGCACGCCGTCCACCTCGCCCGCGCCGGCATGATAGCCGGTGAAGAACGCCGCTGCGAAGGTGCCGTCGACGCCTTCGCTCATCGAAAGCGGTTTCCGGTTACCGTAGATGACGCGCACGTCCGCGGGCATATCGTCCCAGGATACGTTGCGCATCGACGAGTGGGAGTCGTTGACGAGCACGCGGCCGGCGCCGCTCTCGCGCGCGCCTTCGATCGCCGCGCGCACTTCGAGCGACATTAGCCGGCGATAATACGGATACTCTGTCGTGTTCGACGGGTCGACTTGCGTCCACGATGCGACCGCCGCCGTCCCCTCCATGTCGGCGCTGACGTACAGCTTCACGACGACGCGCCCAGATTGCGTAGCGCGTTGCGAGCGTCGCCCGCGCGCTGGTCGTGCGGCGCAACTTTGAGGAATTTCGTGAACGCCGCGAGCGCTTCGCTGCGCCGGCCGATCGCGTTCGCTACGACGCCCTGATTGAACAAGGCCTCGGCGAAATTGGGCCGTAACGCGAGAACCCGCTCGAGTTCGCGTAGCGACGACAGATCGTCGCCCGTAGCATGCAGGGCGGTCGCATAATCGGTCCGCGTGTCGGGGTTGTCGGGGTCGAGCGCGAGCGCGCGCCGGTAGTAGTCGATGGCTTGCGGGTACTTCGCCGCATCGAAATATAAATTCGCCAGGTTCACGAGCGCCCCGAGATCCCGCGGATTACGTTGTACGCGGCCGCGTAAGTCGGTCAGCAGCCGCAGAACCGGAGCCGGCGGAGCGCCCGCGCCCGAAGCTGCGACCGGCGTTCCGCCGCCGACGCCGCTCGGACCGCCGCTTTGTGGTATTTCGACCTGCCCGGCATCCGTCGGTTGCGGCGACGCCGGCGCCGCCGCCGTCCGCACGCGCAGATCCGCATCGCCCTGTTGTGCGGTAGGCCCCAGCGCCGCGCCCGTAACGCCGAGACCAATACGTAAGAAATAGCCGATCACGCCGAGGAACGCCACCATCGTGACGATCAGAATCGGAACGTAGATGCGCGGCGGAAGACCGCGTGCCGGACCACCAGTCACGAACGGGGATGTTCTCGCGCGGACGTGCAAAGCCTCGGGCGCATGTTGCCTGCGCCGGCCGACCTCCAGTTATTGTTCGCACGACTGAACAACGAATACTTCGGTGGCGAGATACCGGCGCATCGCATTGCGTATAACGCGCGCTTCTCCAATCTCGCCGGGCGCATAACGTACGATCCTCCGAAGATCGAGCTTTCGCCGCGTCACTTCGAACGGCATCCGGAGGCGCTTCGCGATACGCTGTTGCACGAGATGATCCACGCTTGGCTTTTCACGCGCGGCGAGAACCCCGGGCATACCGCGCGTTTCAAGAAGAAGCTGCGCGACGTCGGGCTACATTCGATCTATCACCATCTCGGCAGCGTCGCGCCGCGTGGCGAGAGCAACCGTCGCTTCATCTTGCGCTGCGACCGGTGTACGCTCGAGGTGTTGCGCAAGCGTCGTCCGACCGCGGCCATGTCGTGCGGCCGTTGCAGCCGGCGGCGCTATGATTCGCGGTACGCGCTACGCGTGCTCGAGGTCGTGGAATTGCGCGACGTGAGCGATCGGCCGAGCGTCGCGGCTCAAGCGGGTGCGATGAGATCGACCACGCCGCCGCGCACGTAACCCGCGACGTCGAGCGTTACGTAACGATATCCCGCGTCGTGCATGGCGTTAGCTAAGTGCCGGCGTGCGGCGAGCACGCCCGGGATGGCGCCAGGCGGAACTTCGATTCGCGCCAGGTCGCCGTGATGGCGCACGCGACAGTCGGCGAAGCCGGCGAGATGCAGGACGTCTTCGGCACGCTCGACGCGCTGCAGGAGCTCCGGCGTAATCGCCGTCCCGGTCGGGAATCGCGACGACAGACAGGCGGCCGCCGGTTTGTCCCAGACCGCCAGTTCGAGTTCGTGTGCGAGCGCCCGCACGTCGGCTTTCGTAAGTCCCGCTTCCGCCAGCGGACTGCGTACGCCGTGTTCTTCGGCCGCTCGCCGCCCCGGACGAATCTCGCCGAGATCGTCGCGGTTGAGACCGTCGGCGACGATCGCAAAGCCACGCCGGCGCGCATACGGCACGAGCCGGCCATACAATTCGGTCTTGCAGTAATAGCAACGGTTCGACGGGTTCGCGGCATAGCGCTCGTCTGCGACCTCGAGCGTGTCGAAGGTCTCGTGACGCGCGCCGATCGCGGCGGCGAACGCGACGGCCGCGCGCCGTTCGCGCGCGGGTAAGCTCGGTGAAATGCCCGTGACGGCAAGTGCGCCCGGGCCCAGCTCCTGCGATGCGATTGCGGTAACGAGCGCCGAATCGACGCCTCCGGAAAACGCGACCATGCAGCGGCCGTAGCTCCGGATCGCATCGCGCAACCGGCGCTCGGCGCCTAGGTTCGCACGGTGAGCGGGTGACGTCATGTGTGTCTCCTTCCCCGTCCGGCGCTTACGTACCGACGTGCCGGATGGCTAGGCTACCCGCGGCCAGGAGCATGACGATCGCAAGCGCGCGCACGAGCGCCGGGCTCGACAACCGCCGCGCGGTTGCCGCGCCGAACTGTGCGCCGAGGACCCCCCCGGCGGCGAGCGGCCAAGCATACCGCCATGCGATGTCGCCGCCCAGACCATGCGTCGCGACGCCGGCGGGCGACGACAGCAAGATGATGAACTGCGACGTCGCGCCGACGACGTGTGCGGGTAGCGCGAAGACGCGCAGCAACAGCGGCACGACGATGATGCCGCCGCCGATGCCGAACAAACTCGACACGAATCCGGTGACCAATCCCACGACCGCTAACAGCGGATCGTTCGGTAGACGTGGGTGAACGCTAGCCACGGCGGGCCGCAAACGGAACAAATCGAGCGCGACGAAGACGAGAATCGCCGCGTACGCGACGTCGAAGCCGGCCACGGCCACGTGCCGTAAAGCGAGTGCCCCGGCGATGCTGCCCACGATTGCCGGGAGACCCATCGCGAGCCCCAAGCGGACGTCGATGCGGCGTTGACGCCAGAAGGCGAGCGACGCACTCGCCACGTTGGCCGTTACTAAGACGAGCGACGTGCCTGCGACGAGCGAAGGCGGCATGCCGAACGCCAGGCGCAGAACCGGAATGACGACGAACCCGCCGCCGAGCCCGACGACGGAACCGACGAAGCTCGCGACGACGCCGAGCGCGACCATCTCGACCGTCAAGGTCGCGCCGTTCATTAACGGTTACTCGAAGCTACTGCACGCGCCCGATGTAGCGACGATCGCGCGTATCGATGCGAATCAGGTCGCCCGGGTTGACGAACAGCGGCACTTGCACGGTCGCGCCGGTTTCGAGCTTCGCCGGTTTGGTCGTGCCGGTCGCCGTATCGCCTTTGAAGCCCGGATCGGTTTCTTCGACCTTGAGCTCGACGTGGGCGGGCAAGTTCACCCCGATCGGCGTGCCGTCGTGCAGTTGGACGTCGATTTTCATGCCGTCCCTGAGAAAGTCGGCCGGATCGCCGATCAGCTCCCGCTGTAACGTCACGTTCTCGAACGACTCGTTATCCATAAAGTGGTAACCGTCGCCGTCGTTATACAGCATCTGCATTTCGCGATTGTCGACCGTCGCGCGTTCGAGCTTTTCGCCGGCGCGAAACGTGCGCTCGACCGTGGCGCCGTTCTTGACGTTCTTGAGCCGCGTCCGTACGAATGCCGATCCCTTGCCCGGCTTGACGTGCAGAAACTCGATGACCGTCCAAAGTTGACCTTCGATGACGACGGTAACGCCGTTGCGAAAATCGTTCGATGAAATCATATCTGACCGGGCGTTAGCCGCCTCGCGCTAACGGGCCTGTTCGCTCCGGCGCGCGTTTCCGAACTCGAGTTTGCGCTCGCTACGCGTTCGCAAGCGCCCGATATTTTCGCGATGCCGTACGACGATCGTCGCGAAGGCCAGCGCCGTACAAACGACGACGGCCGGTTGATCCCGGTACGTCGCGCAGACGATTGTCGCGGCGACGGCCGACGCCGCGAGCGACCCGAGCGAGGCGAGCCGCGTGGGAACGACGATCGCCAGCCAAACGACCACGAACGCGACGGCACTCGGCCACGAGAGCGCGACCAGCCCTCCGAGCCACGTCGCGACGCCCTTGCCGCCGCGAAAGCGCAACCAGGGCGAAAAGCAGTGTCCGAGCACGGCACAGAGCGTGGCCGTCGCCGCCGCGACCGCGCCGCCGATCGCATACTCCAAAAGCGCAGGCAGTAAACCTTTGCAGGCGTCGAGCGCGAGCACGAGTGCGCCGCCGCGCACGCCGAAGCTGCGTAGCGCGTTCGCCGCGCCGATGTTGCCGCTGCCGCTCGTTCGAATGTCGGCCCCGCCGAAGAGCCGCCGGCCGACGATCAGTCCGAAGGGGATCGAGCCGATCGCAAACGCGCCGATGGCGACGGGAAAGAGCGCGAAAGTTTCGTTCACTCGGCCGCGCCGTCTTCCGCGCGACGCGGACGAAACTCGAGCCGCAGCGGAACGCCTTCGAAATCGACGTTCGCGCGCAGCGTGTTCTCGAGAAAACGCCGGTAACTGGCGGAGACGAGGTCCGGGTCGTTCACGTGAAAGACGAACAGCGGCGGATGCGTTGCGACCTGCGCGCCGTAGTAGACGCGCAGCGGCTTCCCGCCGCGGCCCGGGGCGGGATGTGCGTAGACCGCGTCGCGGACGATTGCGTTAAGCTGCGGCGTCGGAATGCGCCGGTCGAGATTACTTGCGACGCGCATGACGAGCGGCATCAGGCTGCCCAGGCGACGGCGCGTGAGTGCGGAGAGGAACGTCACGGGAGCGAACGCGGCAAAGGGCAGCGCTTCGTGGATGACCGTGGTCAATTCGCCCTGCGAGAAATCGCCGTCTTGCAGCAACGCGAGATCCCACTTATTCGCGACGATGATGAGGCCTTTGCGTTCTTCGAGCACCATGCCGGCCAGCCGCCGGTCCTGATCGAGGATGCCGGTCATCGAGTCGATGACCAACAGCGCGACGTCGCAGCGCGCGATCGCCCCGAGCGAGCGCAGGGAGGCATAGTACTCGATCGAGCCGTGATGCTTGATCTTACGCCACACGCCGGCCGTGTCGATCAGGCGAATGCGATGTTCATGAAACGGAAAGATCGTATCGATCGCGTCGCGCGTGGTGCCCGCAACGTCCGAGACGATCGAACGCTCCTGGCCGAGCAAGGCATTGAGCAGCGACGACTTTCCGACGTTGGGCCGCCCCACGATCGCGAGCGCCAGTTCGGTGTCATCGCGTTCGCCTCCCGAATGCTCCGGCAGCCGCTCGACGATCGCATCGAGCAGGTCGCCCGTACCTTCGCCGTGCAGTGCGGAGACGACGATCGGCTCGCCGAAACCGAGTCGCGCGAACTCGCCTGGAATCGACAGGCGCACGCGTTCGGACTCCGCTTTATTGGCGGCCATCACGATCGGACGCCGCGTCTTACGCAAGATGCGAACGACGTCGTCATCGAGCGGCGACAAGCCGGCCGCGGCGTCCACGACCAACACGATGACGTCTGCTTCGTTTGCCGCAATTTCGGCTTGCGCGCGGGTGCGTGTCGCGATGTCGTCGCCGGCGCTCGCTCCTGGATCGATGCCGGCCGTATCCACGACGCTAAAGGTGCGGCCGCGCCACTCCGCAAGTGCGTACAGCCGGTCGCGCGTCACGCCCGGCGTATCTTCGACGATCGCCAAACGCTTGCCGATCAAGCGATTGAAGAGCGCGCTCTTGCCGACGTTGGGACGTCCGACGATCGCGACGGTGGCGGGCCGTACGCTCGCGGATATTTCCAAGGCCATCCGGGCGGCGTTCGCCGTGCGGGGTCCGCGAACCGTGCGGCGAAACGTCGACCGGTGACGCCGGTCCGTATCGCCGTGTTGTTTGCGTTCGCGACGCTCGCCGCCGGCGAGGGCGTGCGCGCCGCCGGCGCCGGGTCCGTTTACGTCACGACCCTGCCGAGCGGCGCCGACGTCTGGCTTGACGGCACGTATGTCGGCCGTTCTCCCGCGCTCGTTTCGGGTCTGGAAGGCGGTCGCCACGCCGTCACGCTGTCGAAACAAGGCTGGAACCTTCGCGAAGTTTCCGTCGCGGTCGCCGAAGGGTCGATCGCGATGTCGAGTACGGCGCTCGCCGCAAGCGCGCGCGTGGTCACCGCCGGCGCGAATGGAACGCTCGTTTTGCGCAATCTTCCGCATGGCGCCAAGGCCCTGCTGGATGGTTCGCCGTTGCGCGCGGCCGGCGCCGGAGCCAAAGGCGTGCCCGTGGCGCCGGGCACGCACGAACTCCGCTTCGTGACGCCGCGTGGCGCCGCGCACGCGAACATCGACGTGCTCGCGGAAACGACCACGACCGTCTTCGTTCCGCAGGCGCAAGCCGCGGCGCATCATTCGGGCGTCGTTGCGCCCGCCGAAGATTATTTGCCGACCGACGATTTTAACGTGCAAGGCACGAAGATCGCGGTAACGTATGGCGGCCACGTGGTGTCGGGAAAGCTCGGCGACTCGACGGTGCGGCTCGATCGCACGGCCGTCACCTACGATAGCGCGCCCGAACTCATCGGCGGCAAATTGTACTTGCCGCTCGCGCTCTTACGCGTCGTTTCGGGCGACACGTCCAAATGACGTGTTCCGCCGCGCCGCGAACGGTACGCCGCTGATGGCGAACATCTACATCGAAACGTTCGGCTGCCAGATGAACGAGGCGGACTCGCAGTACATCGCCGGCCGAGCGGCCGCTGCGGGGTACGCGGTTACGGCGAATTCGGCCGAAGCAAATGTCGTCGTGCTCAACACGTGCACCGTCCGCGACGCCGCCGAGCGCCGGGCCTACGGCCGCATGGCGCATTTTCGCGCACTCAAGACGGTGGATGCGAGCGTTAAGCTCGTGGTGTGCGGGTGTCTTGCTGAGCAGGACCGCGGCCGGATGCACGAGACCGCGCCATACCTCGACGCCGTCTTCGGCACGAGCGACCTCGTGCGGCTCGGCGACGCGCTAGAAGCTTGGCGGCCGCAATTCGCGGACGACGACGACCTGACGGAAGAACGTTTGCTGCTGCGTCCGCTCGGCGGAGAAGCCGACTGCGTCGGCGACGCCTACGGCGATCTACGCGCCTTCGTCAACGTGCAGCGCGGCTGTTCTTATTATTGTACGTACTGCATCGTGCCGTACGTGCGCGGCCGTTTCGATAACCGTCCGCTCGCCGACATTCTCGCCGAAGTACGCGCCGCGATCGCTCGCGGTGCGCGGCAGATCACGCTCGTAGGACAGACGGTCAACGCGTATCGGGAACCGGCGACCGGTGCGAGCTTCGCGCGGCTGCTCGAAGCGGTTGCCGCGCTTCCCGGGCTCGACCGGCTCACGTTTCTCACTTCGCATCCCAAAGATTACACGGACGACCTAGCGCGCACCATGGGCGCCCTTCCGCAACTCGACCAACGCTTTCACTTGCCGTTGCAGTGCGGCTCCGATCGCGTGCTGCGCCGCATGAACCGTAAGTATACGCTCGCGCAGTACCGCGAAAAGATTGCGGTCTTTCGCGAACGCTGCCCCGATTGGGCGCTCACGACCGACCTCATCGTGGCGTTTCCGGGCGAAACGGAGGACGATTTCGCTTCGACGCTGACCGCGTGCGACGAGTTTGGCTTCGCGCAGGCGTTCATGTTCGTCTACTCGCCGCGGCGAGGAACGCCGGCCGCGCATTGGGAGCAGATCCCGACCGACGCCGGCAACGCACGGTTGCGCCGGCTCGCCGAAACCGTCGATCGCAACGTGCGCGTATGGCACGAACGCAAACGCGGCCGCGTCGTGCGCGCGCTCGTGCAGGGCCCGTCGCGTAAAAACCGCTCGAAGCTCGCCGCCAAGACGACCGATAACGTGACCGTGATCGCTCCGGCGGGCGACTTCGACGAACGCACGTTACGGCAACGGCCGTGGCTCGACGTGCGCATCGACACGCCGTTCACCTGGGGCTGTGCCGGCGAAATCGTGGCAACGGCCGAGCGTTTCGACGCCACGGCCGTTGCGGTGACGCGACGCCCCGTGCTCGATCTCATTGCCGGATAACTCGAGCGTCGCGTGAGCGAGGCGCGGTATTCGCCGCTGCTCGAGCAGTACTTCGGGATGAAGGAGCGCTACGCCGAAGCGATCCTGCTTTCGCGCGTCGGAGACTTTTACGAAGCCTACGGAGACGACGCCGAAACGATCGCCGTCGCGTTGCAGATCGCGCTGACGTCGAAGGAAGCCGGCGGCGGCAAGCGCGTCGCGATGGCCGGCGTTCCGTATCACGCGCTCGACGGATACCTTGCGAAACTGGTGGCGCAGCGCCGCATCGTCGCGCTCGCGGAACAGCTCGAGGTGCCGGTACCCAATAAGCTCGTGCGCCGCGACGTCACGCGTGTGGTCACGCCCGGTACGTTGCTCGAAGAACACTTACTCGATCCCGCCGCCGAAAACTTACTCGCTTCGGTAACGGCGACGGGCGACGCGATCGCGCTCGCCTATGCCGACGTTTCTACCGGCCGGGCTGCCGCGACCGCGTACGCGGGTGACGATGCGTTCGACGAAATGCTCGCCGAGCTCGTCCGCGTGTCACCGGCCGAAATCGTAGCCGATCTTCCCGAAAACGTGCGTGCGTCGATCGCCGCGTCCGTCGCCGGCGTGCGCATCGCCACGCCGCCGCTCGCGTCCGTCGTCGCGGCGGCCCCGCAGCTCATCGCGGAGTTCTCGCTCGATGAGTCGGCCGCCATGACGCGCGCGCTGGCCGCGCTAGGCGCGTTCTTGGGACGGGTCGGCTTTACGGCTTCCGAGCGCGCACTACGCGCGTGCGAGTACTATCGCGCGCGGTCGTTCGTCGCGCTCGACGCCAACACGCGGCGCCATCTCGAGCTGACGCACGCCGAAGGTCGCAACCCCAAAGCCACGCTGCTCGCGACCATCGACCGCTGTAAGACGGCGATGGGCTCGCGGCTATTGGCGCGCCGGCTCGCCGCTCCGCTCGTCGATGCGGCGCAGATCCGGCGGCGCGCGGACGGCGTGGAGACGCTGCTGGCCGATTATCCGGCGCGTGCGCGGCTCCAAGAGTTGCTCGGTGGCGCTTTCGACCTCGAACGCATCGCGCAAAAGGTGCGCTTCCGCCGCGCGCAACCGCGCGATCTCGGCTCGCTGCGCCGCACGCTGCACCTGCTGGAACCGCTGCGCGACGCCTTGCCGCCGTCGTTCGCTGCGTATGGCGAGCGCATCGGCGACCATCGCGAGACGCTCGCAGCGCTCGCATGGCTTTGCGACGATCTTCCCGCGACGCTCGCAGGAGGCGGCGTTATTCGTCCTGACGCGACGCCGGAACTCTCGGCCTGCATCGCGCTGCGTGGAGAAGGGCGCGAACGCATCGGGGCCCTCGAAGAACGCGAGCGCCAGCGCACCGGTATCAAGAACCTGCGCGTCAAGTACGCGAGCGCGTTTGGTTACGCCATCGAGATTTCGAACTCCAATCTCGCGCACGTGCCGGAGGAGTACGTCCGCAAACAAACGTTGACCGGTGGCGAGCGCTTCGTGATACCGGAACTCAAAGAACTCGAAATCGCGATCGCGAGCGCCGAGACGCGCGCGCTCCAACTCGAAGAGACGCTGTTCGCACGTTTGGTCGAGACGATCGCCGGACGGGTCGACGCGCTCATGCAGAGCGCCGATGCGCTGGCGGAACTCGACGTTGCGTGCGGCCTCGCGCAGACCGCCGCCGACCGCGGGTACGTGCGGCCCGTCTTCGTTGCGACGACTACGCTCGACATCGTCGACGGGCGTCATCCGGTCATGGAAGCGGTCGCGCGCGACGCCTTCGTCCCCAACGACCTTCACCTCGCCGAGACGCGCGACCGGTTCGTGGTCCTGACCGGGCCCAATATGGGCGGCAAGTCGACGTTTCTGCGTCAGGCAGCATTACTCGTCATCCTGGCGCAGATCGGTTCGTTCGTCCCGGCGCGCTCGATGCAACTCGGCATCGTAGATCGCATCTTCACGCGCATCGGTGCCGGTGACGACCTGGCTTCGGGGCAGTCGACCTTCTACGTCGAGATGGCAGAAGCGTCAGCGATCTTGCGGCGCTGCACGCGACGCAGTCTCCTCCTCGTCGACGAAGTCGGGCGTGGAACCGGCACGATCGACGGCCTTGCCATCGCGCAGGCAATCTGCGAATATTTGCTCGGCCTCGAGGAGCAAGCGCCGATGACGCTATTTGCGACGCACTTCCACGAACTCGTCGCGCTTTCGCAACGATGGCCACTCGTCGCCAATTTTCACGTGACCGCGGTCGAGAATACGGCGCGTTCGGGCGCGCCGGTTTTCTCGCACCGCGTCCTCGCCGGCAGCACGTCGCGTTCGTTCGGCATCGAAGTGGCGAAGATGGCGGGTCTGCCGGCGGGCGTCATCGCGCGGGCGCGAGAAATCGCGGGCGCGCTCGCCGAGCGTCCGACGTTGGATGGCCAGGTGCCGCTGCGCGCCCGGCTCGCGGCGGCGGGCCGCGAGGAAACGCAACTCGCGCTCGGCTTATGAGCGCGCTCAGGGCTCTCACGCTGCCGGCGCTGCTGTGGTGCCTGTTCGCTCGCGCGGCCGTCGCGCAGACCACGGCGGGTGAAATTCGGGTAACGGTCGTCGACGCCGCGGGCGACGTGCCGCTGGGCGATGCGCGTGCGACCTTGCTCGGGCCGCAGAACGCGAGCTCGCTAACTGCAAAAACCGGCACGATCGTCTATACGGACGTCCCGACCGGCATCTATCGCGTGCGCGTTGCGAAGGCCGGCTACGACGCCGGCACCTCGCCCGAATTCGACGTGCTTGCCGGACGTGCGGTCGTGGTGCGCGTCGTACTATCGCGCTCCACGAACGGATTGCGCGTGATCGGTGCGGTGACCGCGACTTCTCACGTGACGGTCACCTCCAGTGAGATCGACGATGCCAGCCCACAGCGGCGACTTTCGACCTCGCTTACGGATGCGCTCGATCAGTTGGCCGGCGTTTCGGTAACGCAAGACGCGACCGATCCGAGCAGCCCCGTTACGGTATCGCTACAGAACCGCGACGAGTCGCAAACCGCGATCAGCCTCGACGGCATCCCGCTGGCCGCCCCCGGAAGCACCGTGAACCTGCGGGCCGCCGGCACCGACCTGTTCGCCGGCGCGAGTGCCGCCGCGGGGCCGGTGGCGGGCGCGCTCGGCGGCAGCATCGCCTTTCGCACGCTGCAACCGACGCAGTCACTGCAAGTTCGCGCCAGCGGCACGGCGGGCACGTACGATCGCTCGAACTACACGCTCGCCGCGACCGGCAGCGCGGGCGATCTCGGGATCGCGTTCGCGCATAGCGGGCGCGGTTCGAACAGTCCCCTGACGTTTCGCACCTACGAAGATCAGAGCGGTTTGACGTACGCGCACGAGGGCGAATCGACGACGCTCGGCGACTACCTCAAGCTGCGCTATCGAGTGCGCGACGAGCGGACGACGATCGCAGCGACCGCGCTATCGAATAATCTTGCGGCTACCGCGATCTGCGCGCGCAGCGTGACGCAGTTGCCGTGCGGCATCGGGCCCGGCAACGGATCGAGCAGCCGTTTTGCGTTCGCGTACGCTACGGTCAATTCGCTCGTCGGCAACGTAACGACGGCGTTCTCCGCGTACGTAAGCGCGAATCGGCAGACGACCGACGACGCGCACCGTTACGTGTTACTTCCGCCGTGCGAGGTCGATGCGTTGCCGGCCCCCGGTTGTAATTCGTCGGGAGGGTACGAGGAGACGCTCTTTCCGGCAATCGCAACGAACCATCGGCTCGCCCGCGGCGTGACGTATAGCGCCTCGATTCCGCAGGGCCGCCACACGCTCTCGCTTGCGGGGACGACCTACGCGTCGACGTCGTCGAGCGAACCGCTGCTCGGTTCGAGATTCTCACGGGGGTCGTACGATGCGATCTCATCGTCGACGTACGGCATCGCCGACGCCTACTACGCGGGCGACAAGCTCACGTTCGGGCCGCACCTCTCGCTCGTCGACACGACGTCGCTCGGGACGAGCCTGCTCGGCGGAATCGGTGGCTCTTGGCAGCCACGGAAGGGTGACCGCTTCGGCATCTCGGCATCGTTTGGCAGCTCCCAGCCGAGCATCGATCGCAATCGCTCGTTTTCCGACCCCGCGAGCGCGCGCTTCGACTGCGGTGCCCGCACGGCCGTAGTCGGCGGCCCGGGCGACCGAGGCGGCGCGCAGTCCGCAACGTCGCTCGACGCAACGTGGACGCACGCCATCGCTCGAGGCCAGCTTTCCGTCGATGTCTTCTCGCAAGTGCAAACGGGTCAGATCGTTAGCGCACTCGTCGTTGAGCCGGCCACGTATTACCCGTCTGGATATCTCCGAGCGCTGCTCGCCGCCTACGATGCGCCGAGCGTCTGCCGCGGCGCGGCCGTTCCGAGCGTCTACGCGCAGATTCCGGTCGGCGGCACGCGCCGCGTCTATCGCGGTCTCGAACTGCGCGGCCGGTTGTCGCTCGGGCCCAACGTCGTCGTGCTGCCCAACTACTCGCTCGATCAAGCGGTCTTGACCGCCGCAAGTCCGCGCTTACGAGCTGGTCCCTCGACGACGATCGTCGGCGCTCAGCTCCCCGGTCGCCCGCTCCATCGTGGTAACGTAACGCTCGACGCTACGCTGCCGCGCGGCGCCATCGAAGTGCTCGCCAGCGCGTCGTACACCGGCGCCGGCAACCAGCAGAATCTCGGGCCCTACGTCGTCGTCTCAGCCGGGATTTCGCGCCGCCTCGGCCCCGGCCGCATCACGCTTTTCGAAAACAACGTCTTCGACGCATATGCCGGCGTCTTCGCGACTGGAGCCGGTGCCGTGCCGCTCGCACTGTCGGACGGCGGAACACTGCGGACCGCCGCCACTCCGCTAACCCCGCGTACGATAAACGCGACATACACGACGCTCGTCGGTGGCGCGCGGCCCGCATCCGAGCAGCGCGGTACCGCTCCTTAGTCGCGCGTCGGCGAGTACGAGTTCATGTCGTTCGATCCTCTCGCGCGATCGCAACGTCTCGCTCGGCAGATGGGACGTTTATGGGTGCGTTCGTCGGTCGGCGCGCGACCCCGCTTATGCGCTTATGCGCTCATGCGGCTTTCGTGCTGCGCTTTGGAGCGGCGTGCCGTGCGATCATGAGGCACCGCGCCGCGCGGGGGCGCGCGAGCGGAGGCGAATATGCGATGCGGGCGTTATTGAAAGCCGTGCGCATCTTGCGGGTGCCCGGGTCGAGCGACACCGAGTGGCCGCGGTCGCGCGCGGACCGGATAGCGGCGTCGAGCGTCCTCATGCCGATCTCCGACGTTAGCGATAGGTGTTTCGTCGAAAGCACGATGTCGGGCGCCCCCTTCGCCGCATGCGTCGCGATCGTTTCGGCGGCATACTGGCCGAGCGTCGCGTCGAGATCGCCGATCAGTTCGACGACGAGAACCTCGGGAGCGGAGTCGTGCGATGCATCGAGCATGTACGCAAGTATCGGCCCGCGAGCTCTCACCTGCCTGAGAGCCGGGTGAGAATAACGCTTCCCAGCTTCCTCTCAGAGACCTCGGGTAGCATGATGGGCGAGATGCCGAATGCGCGCGTACTCGTCGTCGACGACGAGCGCCATATCCGCGATCTGTTGGAGATCGGTCTTGCCGACGACGGGTACGAGGTGCGCTCGGCGGCCGACGCCCAAGCGGCTTTGCAGATCGCACGGCAGTGGGCTCCCGACGCCATCGTGCTCGACGTGATGCTGCCGAAGATCGACGGCATCGCGCTCTTGCCGATGTTTCGCAAGCTGACCGAAGCGCCGATCGTCATGCTGTCGGCCAAAGGCGAAATCGGCGACAAGATCGCAGGCCTGCACGGCGGCGCGGACGACTACGTTACCAAACCGTTCGAGATCGCCGAACTCGTCGCGCGTTTGGAAACCGCACTGCGCCGTCCGCGGCTCGCGCGGCCACACACGCTCCGCGTCGCCGATCTCGAAGTCGATCTCGAGACGCGCGCCGCGACGCGCGGCGAACGCAGCATCGCGTTGTCGGCGCGCGAATACGATCTGCTCGTGACACTTCTGCGCAATGCGAGCCGCGTACTAACGCGCGATCAGCTGCTCGATGCGGTATGGGGCACCGAGCGCTTCGTCAGTCCCGGCGCCGTCGAAACATACATTTCGTATTTACGCGCGAAGATCGACCAGGGCTTCACGACCCGCCTCATCCACACGCATCGCGGGGTCGGCTACTCGCTGCGCGAACGTTAGCACGTGTTCCGTTCGCTCGCGACGCGACTGACGGCCAGTTACGTGCTCGCTGCCATCGTGCTCGTCTTGATCGTGATTGCGGCCGTCACCGCGTTCGTGCTGTCGTCGTTCGGGATTGCGACGCGTGCCGCAAGCGCGGCCATCGCGCACGCCGCTCCCGACGAAGTGCGCCTGCAGATCGCGCGCGAGGGCTCGCTCGACCGGGCCGCGCCGGCCATCGTGCGCAGCTTGTGGCAGCCGGGGATGCGCATCGTCGTTATCGGCTTTGGGAGAGGGCGCCGTCACTTCCTCGCCGGTACCGGGCCGCCCGATGCGAACGGTCGCATTACGATCGTGCGCCGCGACGACCGCGAGCATGGCGGGTTTGGGCCTCCGCGACGCATGCGAGGCTCCGAACGAATGGAGCCGTTCCCGTTCGCGCTCGATTCGCTCTTGCGTTTGGAGCCGGTCAACGTCCCGCTCGAGGCCGGGCGGCTGGTGATCCTGCCCGATCCCGGCCCGCTCGGCGACACGATCCACGCGTTCTGGCTCGCGATGATTCCTATCGGTGCGTTCGTCGTCGTGGCGGCGTGGCTCGCCGGGCGTGCGATCGCGCAGCAAGCGCTGCGGCCGCTGGTACAAACGACGCAGTCGCTGGAACGTTTCGGCGCCGGCGACTTTACGCCGAGCACCGTCGTCACGGCCGAGCGCAACGAAATCGGGGCGCTGGTCGCCGCCTATAATGCCGCGGCGGCGCAAGTTGCCGCCGCGTTCGAAGAGCGGCGCGCGGCCGAAGCGCAGATGCGCCAATTCGTTGCCGACGCGGGCCACGAGCTTCGCACGCCGCTGACCGTCATTATGGGCTTCGTCGACGTGCTGCGCCGCCGTTCGACGCACGATGCTGCAAGCGCCGGCAAGATCTACGATACGATGCTCGTGGAGAGCCGCCGTATGCGAGCGCTCATCGAAAAGCTCATCGTGCTCGCACGCCTCGAGCACCCCAGCGCCGATCCGGGCCGGCGCGAGACGGTCGACGTGGGCGATCTGGCGGCTCGCGTAGTCGCGCCGTACGATGCGGTGGCCGGCGCGCCGCCCGTCCACGTCGAGCGCGACGGCGACGCGCTCGTCATCGGCGATGAGACCGAATTACACGACGCCCTCGCCAACCTCGTCGACAACGCCGTGAAATACGCGCCGAATGCGCCGGTCGTTTTGCGCATTCATAGCGATGCCGACAGCGTATCGGTCGACGTCGCCGATGGCGGCCCCGGCATCGATCGCGACGAGCAGTCGCGCGTGTTCGACCGTTTCTACCGCGGACGGGAGCGCGGGCAATTGGAAGGCTTCGGCTTGGGCCTTGCGATCGCACGCCGTGCGGTGGAGCGCTCGGGCGGCCGACTCACGCTCGTCAGCGAGCCTGGCGCTGGGAGCCGGTTCACGATGCGTCTGCCCAAAGCAGCGCACGGAGGCGCTATCCCGCTCGCCGTATGATTCGGCCGTGATCCGGCTTCTGGACGCTTCCACGGTGGGACAGATCGCGGCAGGCGAGGTCGTGGAACGGCCGCTGTCGGTCGTTAAAGAATTAGTCGAAAACGCGCTCGACGCGGGCGCGACTCGCGTGACGATCGACCTGCGCCGTGGCGGCCTCGAAGCCATCGACGTTCGCGACGACGGCGCCGGAATCGCGCCCGCGGACCTGCGTCTGGCATTCGCACGTCACGCGACCAGTAAACTTACCGCGGCGAGCGATCTCGGCCACATCGCGACGCTTGGTTTCCGCGGCGAAGGGCTCGCGAGCATCGCCGCCGTGGCGCGCGTCCGTTTGATCTCGCGCGTAGCCGGAGCCGACGTCGGCTATGTTGTCGATGCCCACGACGTTTGGGCCGGCGAACCCGAGCCCGTCGCAGCGCCGCCCGGAACGAGCGTGCGCGTCGCCGAGCTTTTCGCTAACGTCCCGGTGCGGCGCGACTACGTGAGCGCACCAGGCGCGGAGTTCGCGCGCATCTCGACGTTCGTCGCGACGTTATCGCTCGCGTATCCCCGGGTCACGTTTTCGCTCGCGCACGACGGTCGTCCAGCGTTCGTCTTCCCCGCTGCGCCGGCAAGTTCCGCAGCGTCGTTGCAGCAGCGGCTGGCGCATGTGTTCGGGGGCGCGGCGCGCGAACTCTTGCCGCTTTCGGAAGGCGCGGGCCACGACGCGCGCGTGCGCGGGTTCGTGAGCCGCCCGGGTTCCGATCGCGGCGATCGTCGCATGCAGTTGCTTTTCGTCAACGATCGCTTGCTGCGTTCGACGTTACTCGCAGGCGCCTGGCGTGCCGCATATGCAACGTATGCGCTCGCGGGGCGTCATCCGTTCGGCGTGTTGTTCGTCGACGTCGCCCCCGAACAGGTCGATCCGAACGTGCATCCGACCAAGAGCGACGTACGATTGCGCCGCGCCGAGGCGGTCCGCGATGCGGTGCGCCGCACGATTGCACGTACGCTACAGGGCGATGCCGCCACGCGCGTGCGCGATGCGGTCTCGCTCGCGCCGCCGCTCGTACCGGCCGCCGGCGCGGGCGATGCGACGATGCCGCAGTTCGCGTGGACGCCGTCTGCGGTGCGCGACGGCGACTTAGAGCAAACGGAGTTGCGCGTCATGGCGCAGTTGGACGACACGTACGTGCTCGCAACCGATGGAACGGCGCTCGTGCTCGTCGACCAGCACGCCGCGCACGAACGCGTCGCCTACGAAGCGATCGCCGCACGGGCGCGAAGCGGCGTCGCGCCGAGCGAACCGCTTCTCGTGCCGTATACGATCGAACTCGACGCGCCCGCGGCCGAACGCTTCGAAGCGACGCGCGCGACGCTCGCGCGAGCCGGTCTCGATGCGGAGCCGTTCGGCGAGCGCGTCTTTCGGATTCTCGCAACGCCGGCCGGATACGGCGCCCGTGCCTTCGATGTCCGCGCATACGTCGACGACGTCGGCGACGCCGTTGCGGGATTGAGCCCCGACGAACGCGTCTGGGCGTCGCTTGCATGTCATTCCGTCGTCCGCGCGGGCGATCGTCTGGAACGTGCCGAGATGTCGGCGCTCGTCGCTCGTCTCGTCCGCTGCATCAATCCCATGCACTGTCCGCATGGTCGTCCGACGATCGTGCGTATCGAACCCGACGCCATCGCGCGACTCTTCAAGCGTACGTGAGCGCAAGCCGGTCGCAGGCCGCCGTGCTGTTATTGTGCGGCGCGACGTGCTCGGGGAAGACGGAACTCGCGATCGCGCTCGCGGAGCGCTTCGGGGGCGAGATCGTCGGCGCCGATTCGCGCCAGATCTATCGCGGCATGCCGATCGGTACGGCCGCGCCGAGTTTCCGGCAGCGCGAGCGGGTGCCGCATCATCTGGTCGCTTTCCTCGATCCGCAGGAACGTTACAGTGCCGCCCGTTTCGTCGCCGACGCGGGTGCGGCGATCGTCGCGATACAGGCCCGCGGCCGGCGCGTCGTCGTCGCCGGCGGTACCGGATTCTATCTTCGCGCGCTCGCGGGCGACGTGGCGTTGTCGAACGCCTACGATCCGGTGCTGCGCGAACGGCTCGTGCGTGAAGCGCGCGTTCACCCGCCCGAAGTCTTGCATGCCTGGCTCGCAGCGCGCGATTCGGCACGCGCGACGGCGATCGCACCGCACGACGGCTATCGCGTGACGCGCGCACTCGAAGTCGCCTTGACGAGCGCGTCCATCGAGGCCGGCGAACTGTCGCCGCCGTCGACGTTACGAGCACTCGGCGTCCCCTTCGTTCGCATTGCGCTCGACGTTGCGCCGGACGACCTCGCGGGGCGCATCGCGGCTCGCACGGACCGCATGCTGGCGGATGGCCTGGTCGAGGAGGCGGAGCGCATCGGCGCCGGCGCCGTCGCGGCCACGGCCGTCGGCTACCCGCAAGCGCTCGCGTATCTGGCGGGATACGCGACGCGCGACGAGTTGCGCGCGCATCTCCTCCGCGCGACGTCTCGCTACGCAAAGCGGCAGCGGACCTGGTTCCGCGGCGAGCCGGACACCCATTGGCTGCCGCCCGAACGCGTTGCAAAGGCCGCGTCGTCGCTGCTCGGCTGGTAGCCGGCGTCGCAAGGATGCCCCTCGGGGCGACCGAAGGCGTTCGGATGGCTACTAACGGCGGCGCCAATTCAGCCGCGTCGCGGGCTGGCTTACAAGATGCGTATCTTCAGGAAGCCAAGCGTCAGAACATCGCCGTCACCGTGTACTTGGTCAACGGGTTTCAGCTGCGCGGGTCGGTGAAGGGCTACGATGCGTTTACGATCGTGCTGGAATACGAGCATCGCCTGCATCTCGTGTACAAACATGCGGTCTCGACGATCTCGCCACAATCCCAGCTAACGTTGCCGGAGTGATCTCGGCCGCACGAACGGTGCGCGTCGTGAAGATGCACGGCACGCACAACGTGTTCGCGGTGCTCGACGAACGCCCGCGCCGGTTCGACGGCTATGCGGCGCTGGCGCGCGCTTTCTGTGCGCCGGACGGCCCGCTGGGCGGCGCGGACGGATTACTCGTTATGCACGACGCACCGGGCGCCGCCGTGCACATGTCGATCTACAATGCCGACGGCGGAGAAGCCGAGATGTGCGGCAACGGCGTGCGCTGCATCGCGCGCTATCTATGGGAGCGCGGCGGCGGCGAGTCGTTCGCGATCGCGACGCGCGCCGGCCGGGTCGACGCGCGCGTCGCTGCGAGCGACCCGTTCGAAGCCGACATCGACGTCGGACCGGTCGTGATGCCGCGCGACGCACGCGCCGAGTCGATCGAGCTCGACGGCTGCGTGCGTTCGTTCTACGACGTGTCGGTCGGTAACCCGCATGCCGTGTTTTTCGTCGACGACGTCGACGCGCACGACCTCGTACGGCTCGGCACCGCAGCGCAAGCGCATCGGCGTTTTCCGCACGGCACGAACGTCCATCTCGCGGCGGTGCGTCCACCTTCGGCGATCCGCGTGCGCCATTTCGAACGCGGCGTCGGTCCGACTCGCGCGTGTGGTACTGGAGCGGTCGCGTGCGCAGCGGCGGCGATAGCCGCTTTCGACGCGAGCGCGCCCGTGACGGTCGACGTACCGGGCGGCCGGCTCGTCGTCGACTTCCGCGGCGGGCGCGCGCACTTGCGCGGACCGGCCGATACGTTATTCGAGCGCGACGTCGCGACGTGAGTCCGGCGCGCCTCGCCTACGCCGACGTGCGCGGCCGCATCTTTTTCGATGACGCACGGAGGCCGCTCGCCGACGGCGGCGACGTGCGCGAGCCGCGACCGGGCGAACTGATTCCGGCGCCGCCCGGAACGCTGCCGGCCATGCTCCCCGGCCGCTCGCCGCTGCTCGCTGGCGGCGCCGTCGCTTCGCGCCGGACGGCGCTCGGGGCGCTGCTGCCGGCGGGATATACGCGGCTCTTACTTCCTGCTTTCGCCGCGCAACCAGCGGCGCCGGTTCTACCGCTCTTCGGCTATTCGTTTGCCTGCGCGATCGACGAAGCGTTGCACGTCGCAGCCATGCGAACCGACGACAGCGAGGATTGGCGTCCGCGCACATTCGCGCCGAACGAACTCGAAGCGCTCGTCGCGGCACGCGTCGCCCGCGATCCGTCGAACGGCGTTCTCGCGCAAGTGGCGCTCTGCTCGACGCAATACGCCTGCTTCACGGCGCAGAACGTGTTCCTCGAACGCGGCGAGGCGGCGCTGCCGGTGTCGCCAACCTGTAACGCCCGCTGCGTTGGCTGCATTTCGGAACAAGAACCGGACGCGGGCATCCCGTCGCCGCAGACGCGAGTTCGCGACGAAGCGCGTGCGGACCAGATCGCCCGCATCGCCCTCGCGCACCTCGAGCGCGTTCCGGGCGGCATCGTCTCCTTCGGGCAAGGCTGCGAAGGCGAACCGCTGCTGCGCGCGACGACGATCGCCCGTGCGATCGAAACGATCCGCGCCGCAACGCCGAGCGGTACGATCAACCTCAACACCAACGGCAGCCTGCCGAAGTCGCTGCAGATGCTGATCGACGCGGGCCTCGATGCGGTGCGGGTAAGCCTCAATTCATTTCGACCCGAAACGTATGCCGCGTATTACCGCCCGCTCGGATACGATCTCGACGACGTCTTTGCGAGTATCCGTCTCGCCGTCGCCGCGGGCATACGCGTGTCGCTGAATCTGTTGACGCACCCCGGCGTCACCGACGACGTTCGCGAGGTCGCGGCGAGCGACGCGTTCTTGCGCGACGTGCGCGTCGCGATGGTGCAAACGCGCACGCTCAACATCGATCCCGCTCGGTACTTCGCGCTCGCCGGACGACCTGACGTGCCGCCGCTCGGCATGCGTGAAGCGCTCCGCCGCATCGCCGCCGCCGGCATCCGCGTCGGAAACTTCACGCACGCCCATTAGCGTGCAGCCGCGCGGCTACCGAATCTTGAGCCGCCCGATCTTCTGTGCGCCGCCGTCAACGAACCACAGGTTTCCGTCGGGACCGCCCACGATGTCTTTGGGCGCGGTTCGAGCGGCAAGTACCGGGAATTCGCTAAAGGTGCCGTCAATCGCAAGACGCCCGATAGCGCTACCTTCAGTAAACCATAGCGCCCCGTCGGATCCGGTCGTGATCGGCCCGATGTTGCGCGAACACGTTTGTCCGTTGGGACAGCCCGGAATCGGCGCGATAATGGGATACACGACGATCGTATTGTTCGGGCGAATCGTTCCAATTGCGTCGCTCTGCGTGAACCAGACGTTGCCATCGGGTCCTTGCGTCAAATAATTTGCAGCATACCCGTCGTTGTGCAGGATGCGTCCGGACCGCGTAATTTCCGTGAGCTGGCTCCCGGCGGCGACCCACGCATTTCCATCCCTTGCGAACGCAATGCTTGCACGCTGAGCGTTGTCCGGCAATGCGTACGCAGTCACGCTTCCCGCCGGTGTTACGAATCCGGCTTCGGTTCCGGAGAAGGTCGGAAGTGCGAACCATACGTTGCCGTCAGGTCCGAGCGTTAATTAATCGACGTCGGGGAATGCCGTGACACCGGAGACGAGCGGGACGACGGCTATCGTACCGGAGACCGAACGATGATCGAGTTGCTGGTCTTGCCCATTCAAGTACCAGGACGAGCCGTCCGCGCCGTACGCGGCGTCGTATGGGCCGCTTGGCGGGAACGTATTGCCATATGGATCCGATTGCTCCCGGCTCACTCCATCGACGCTCAGTTGCGCGATGCGCGCGGTTTTTTCGCTGTAGATCAGGGTGTTGGCGCGAGGACTCGTCAGGCGCCAGTCGATCGCGAACGGGCTCGCATCCGGCGACGGAGTATCGAACAGTGTTACCGGCGTGCGCGGCGGCGGCGGCGCAGCGCCGTTCGTCGTTACGCGCCGTAAAGCTACGGTCGCGCCATTATCGTATTCGAGGACGTCGAGCGTGCGGCCGCGCGTGTTATATGCAAGCGCCACGGGGGTATCGATTTGGGCGTTCTGTCCGGCGCCGTCTACGGTACCCGTAAGGCCGTTGCCCGCGAGCGTCGTAACGTTGCCCTGCAGGTCGACGCGGCGAACCGAGTTATTGCCGTAGTCGGTTACGTACAGGACACCGCTATTCGGGTCTGCGACGATGCCCGAAGGGCCGGCGAAGGCGGCGTTGGCGCCGAGCCTGTCGCGTTGCAGCGGATCGCAAAGGGACGAATTGGGCTGGCCCCGGAAAAGACACTGGCCTGCGAGCACGGTGACCGCGCCGTTGCCGACGGAGATGCGATCGATGGAATCGGTGGCGGCGTCTGCCGCATAAAGGTTTCCATCCGATGCATCGAAGGTCAGCGCAACGCGCCGGCTGCCGCCGCCGAAAATCCCGGTCTGCGTGAGCGTCGTTACGACACCCGCAGGCGTAACGCGGCGTACGCGATCCGAATCCGCAACGTACAGCGCTCCGTCGACGGTGTCGACCGCGATCCCCGACGGCGCTTGAAAGCTGGCGGCGCTTCCCGTTCCATCAGCCGAACCGGCGACCGAGCCGCCCGCTAGGAGCGAGACCGCTCCCGCGCTCGATACGCGGAGCAAAGACGGTTCGCCCGACGACGGACTACTGTCGGACGATACATGGAACGATCTCGTCGCGCGATCGTACGCGATGGCGTTCGCCGTAGGAACCGGCAAAGTTACGAAGCGCCGCGTATCGCCGTTGGGAGCGATTGCTAAAACATCCGTGCGCGTCTGAGACGCGCGCTGATCGAGAACATATAACCTCCCGTCGTCGCCATCGTACGCCCCGGCCTGCGGGCCTTGCAGAAGCGCGGGAATCGTCGTGACGTTGCCGGCAACGCCCATGCCGGCCACACGGACGTACCACGCCGGCGTGCGAATCGCCATACCGGATGTACGAGCACCCGAACCGGCTCTTTACGCACGGGCATGAGCCGTACCGCCGATGGCGTCGCCACAGCCGGTGCCGCGGTAAGCGCTACAGAAGCGAAGACGAACGTCGAAACTAAGCTCGCTCTAGATGGAAAATACATCTATAGAACTCCTAAGCTCGTAATGCAGAGTCGCTGCGCGTCAAACGCGGCGACGAAACGCTATCCGCGAATGCAGCGACGAAGCCCTTTGCGGCCCACGATGCGTCATGACTCCGGAAAGATGCACTTTAAAGAGCAGCGCGCGATAGCGATACTCGTTTGAGAACGCTCAAGGCGCCTGCGTGTAACGGTAGCCGCCTCCTATCAACAAAGGGCTTCCGCTGATGCGAAAGCCCTTTGTTGCTAGATGGTAACAGAGTCACTTAAATCTCGCTCATCGAGCCGTCGACGTTGGCCACTAAGACGCGAGCCGCAATTCCGACGAAGAGGCCAGTAGTCACGACGCCGAGGATGTCGCGTAGACGGCGGTCGAGCTCACCGGCATCGTCGATGCGGCCGAACGTGCAGTCGAGCAGCACGTTGCCATTATCCGTAACGTACGGGGCGCCGTCACGCTGGCGAACGACGACGCTGGCGCCGAGCGCTTCGATGGCGCGAACCACGACGCGCGACGAGAACGGCACGACTTCCACCGGAAGCGGGAATGCCCCAAGCCGCTCGACGACTTTGCGATCGGTCACGCACACGATGAAGCGCTTTGCCGCAAGCGCGACGGCTTTCTCACGATATAGCGCTCCCCCGCCGCCCTTGATCAACGTGCGGTCGCCATCGGTTTTGTCGGCGCCGTCGATCGCGACATCCAGTGTTTCGTCGCCGAACGCGATGAGCGGAATCGCCCGCTCGCGACAGAGGCGCTCCGTCTCACCCGACGTGGCAACCGCACGCACGTGCAGGCCTCGCGCTACGAGCTGTCCGACGCGTTCGATCGCCCAATACGCCGTCGTTCCCGTCCCGAGCCCGATGCACGTATCCGGCGCGACGTACGTATCGACGGCATGGAAGCCGACGGTACGCTTCGCCTGATCCTCGAGCGAGAGCTGCATGCTCGCCGTTAGCGTGCGGCGGTGAAGAAATCCTCGACCGTATAATGGGCGAAGCTCGCTAGCGGCTGTACCCGCTGCGGATCGTCTGGGGGCTGCATCGGCCGGCCAAAGAAGACCGCCGACGCGACAAGCGCGATCGCGAGCGTTACGCTCGGCCACCACGCGGAGCCTCGACCGGCGTTCGGCAACGTTCTCGCGCCGCAGACGACGTAACGTCGACGGCCGCGCATTACGACGAAGCGAAGCCGGCCGCGCTGCCGCACGAGCCGCTCGCTACGCCGGCAGCTTCGCGCCGACGAGCGCGGCGCGAACGTCGTCTCGCGAAGCGTGCTTGACCATGAGAATGACCACGTCACCGGCTGCGATAACCGTATCGCCGCCCGGGATGACCAGCTCGCGGTCGGCCCGGTCGACGGCGACGACGATCGAGGAGCGCGGCAGGCCGATATCGGCGAGACGCTCGCCTGCAGCCGGGGACGTCGGCGGTATGGCGAGCTTAATGAGTTCGAGATCGCCGTCCTTAAGCTTGGCGATGAGCGACACGTCCGTCGCGTTAAGCTGCTCGTCGATCGCGGCGAGGATCATCTCCGTGGAGGAGATCAGCGTGATAGGCCGCGCCGGGTCGATCGATTCGAAGACTTGCTTGTTCTTCGGATTGTTGACGCGTGCGATGCAACGCGCGTTCGAATGTTTCTTCGCGATCAGGCACACGACCAGATTGTCCTCGTCGTCGCCCGTGTCGGCCACGACGACGTCGGCGCGTTTAATGCCGGCGCTTTCCAGGACCAGTGGATCGCAGCCGTCGCCGACGAGCGTCACGTCGGTTTCGAGCAGATTGGTCATCATCTGCGCCTTGCGAGCCAGCTTCTCGATGACCACCACTTCGTGGCGCTGCGCTAAAAGCGCGCGGGCAAGATAGGTTCCGACTTTACCGCCCCCGACGATGATGACGAACATCGGCTTACGCGGTCAACTTGATGGGCACGTCCGGAGACGCGGTCGCGAAACGGGCGACGAAATCGGACAATCCCTCTGGCGCGACGATCGCGTTGATCTCGTCGCCGGCCGACAGTACGTCCTCGGGCGATGCGACGAAGACGTGGCCGCCACGCCGCACGGCGCCGACCCGCACGAGTCCTGGCTGCTCGATGTCGACGACGCGCAATCCCGCTTCGCTCTGGCGAAGAGACAGCGCGAGCGACGATACCTTTCCAAAATCGAACGACGGGACGGAGTCGAACGGCATGTGCATCAACCTATCGCGCACGATTTTCGCACCGATCGTCGTCGGGCAAACCGTTTCGATGCCGAGTTCGCGATACAATTGCCCGCGCGGGGGGTCGTAGATGCGTGCGACGATTTTCTTGATGCCGAACATGCGCTGGGCGATGAGCGCCGCCATGACGTTTCGGTTATCGCCGTCGGTTACGGCAACGAAGCCATCGGCTTCACGAGCGCCGGCTCGCAACAGCACGTCGTAATCGATACCCGTTCCAACTTCCATCCGGCCGTTGAAGTGAGTGCCGAGACGCTTGAAAGCGGCTGGATTTTCGTCGACGACGACGACATCGTGAGCTTCGGCGGCGAGTAGTTTTGCGAGCGTCGCGCCGACGCGGCCGCATCCAACGATCAGGTATCTCATGTGCGAAGCGGCATTATTCGGACGCTCGGGAAGCGGCACCTCGAACGCCTCGCCGGGGGAGGAGCGCCGTAGCCCTACGAGAACCGCAGATGGTCCTGACCGGGTCGCGGGGCGTAGCTCAGCTTGGTAGAGCGCTGCGTTCGGGACGCAGAGGTCACAGGTTCAAATCCTGCCGCCCCGACCAGTCTTCATGTAAGGCCGATATAGCCGTTGTTCGATCGTTTCGACCCGGCGGCGAAGCGCGTGCTGCGCGGCGCCGAGCAAGCGTGCCGCAACCACAATCACTATTATGTCGGCGTGGGACATCTGTTGCTCGCCCTCTTGGAAGAGCACGACGCCGTCGTCGATGAGCGGCTGCGGTCGACCGGAACGCCGCCATCCGACGTGATCGCCGATTTGCGCCGCGCACTTGGAACGGGCGATGACCGCTCGTGGGACGGTATCCTCATCACGCCACGCGTCGCCCGCGTCGTGCGAGCGGCCGAGGAAGCCGCCGGACCCGCCGAGGAAGTGCGTCCGTCACATTTGCTCGACGCGATCCTGCGCGAAGGCGGCCTAGTCACGGAACTGCTCGCCCGGTACCATGGAAACTCCGCTACTCCGGCACGAGTACGACTCTGATCATGGAGCATTTTACCGAGCTCGTGCTGTCCGTCGTGCAGCACCTCGGACTTCCGGGGCTCTTCGCCGTCATGGCGGTCGGTAACATGGGCATTCCCGTCGGAACGGAGATCATCGTGCCGATCTCGGGCGCCCTCGCAGCCACGGGCCATCTGCCGAGTGTCTGGGCTGCCGGCGCGACGGCAACCGCCGGCGAAATCGTCGGCGGCTTTCTGCTGTACGCGATCGGCTATGCCGGTGGCCGGCCGTTCGTAGCGAAGTACGGGCGGTACCTCAAGCTCGACGAGAAGAAGCTCGACGCCTTTCACGCCTTCTACGAACGCCACGGCAACGTCGTCGTGTTCGTCTGCCGGTTCTTGCCCTTCGTCCGTGGCGTCGCGGCGCTGCCCGCAGGTGTTTCGCAGATGCCCAAGCGGTACTTTCTCACGTACACGACTGCCGGCTCGGCCATCTTCTGCTTCGGACTCGCTTGGCTTGGAAGTCTTTTCGGACACCACATCAATGAACTCACCCCGCAACTCCACAGACTCTCATCGCTCATCATCGGCCTCGTCGCCCTTATCGTGCTGGCTGCGGTCGTCTGGCAAGTGGCTCGGCTGCGCCGCGCACCGCGCATCCCCTAGCACTTCTCGTCGCTCGCTGCTCGCCGCTGCGCTGATCGGCGTAGCAATGCCGGCGCCGGTAATGGCCGACCCGCCGGCGGCAGCCGTGCTGCCGCCCGTGGTGCCGTTACCGCTACGCGTCTACGCCGGACCACCGGGCGTACCGGTGAACGGCGCTGGCCTGGCGCTGGCGCAAGCCCGTGAGGCCGTGCTGCGAGCCGCCAACGACCCGGCGGCGGCGGCGTGCGCGAATGCCGCCTATACGCAAGCCGCGGCACGTCTCGCGGCCGGTGAAACCGGCGCGGCGCTCGCATCGGCAGCGGCCGCGCGAGCGTTCGCGGCGATCCCGTCGCAGCCGTTCGTGCCGCTCATAGGAGTGCAGCCCGAAGCGGCGACCGCCGGCCCCGGCGCCGCGCTCGCTCCCGCCGCCACGCCGCTCGCCGGCGATACCGCATTGCCGGCGGACCTCTACGTGGCCCGTCGCGAGATCGACGTCGCCGAGCGCATCGCACCCAAACGCGTCGCGCGTGCGAAGGCGCTCTACCGGGCGGCGCTCGACGCGTACCTTTCCGGGGCGGCAGAACGGTATCGTCGCGCGGCGCGCGCGGCTTTCGACGCCGCCGCGGACGCTGCCGCGCGCGGCGAGTGAGTAACGCGGGCCCGCCCCCGCGTACGCTCGAGCAGACGCTCGGCCAGCTTCCCGACGCGCCGGGCGTCTACATCATGCTCGGCGAGAACGAGCGCATTCTCTATATCGGGAAAGCCATCTCGCTGCGGAATCGTGTGCGCTCGTACTTCCAAGATTCGGCGGCGCACGCGTACCGGACGTCGCGCATGGTCGAGCGGGTCGTCGACGTTCGTTGGATCGTCGTCAATAATGAGATCGAAGCACTCATCCTCGAAGCGAACCTCATCAAGCGGCACCAGCCGCCGTTCAACGTTCGTCTGCGCGACGATAAGCGCTATCCGTACCTCAAAGTGACGAGCGAAGCGTTTCCCCGCGTCACCTTTACGCGCGTCGTCCGCGACGACGGCGGCCGATACTTCGGTCCGTATACGAACGCCCACGGCCTTCGCGAGCTCATCGATCTCGTGCGCGTCGTCTTTCCGCTACGGACGTGCCGCGAACCGATCGATGGAAAACGGAAGCGGCCGTGTCTGCAATACCACATCAAACGTTGTCTCGCGCCGTGCGTCGGCTACCAGAGCGAAGCCGAATACGATTCGCTCGTCGACGAAGTCGTGTTGTTTCTCGAAGGTCAGCAAGACCGGCTGCTGCAGCGCCTGCACGAAGAGATGGACGACGCCGCCAGCCGGATGAACTACGAAGCGGCGGCGCGCTTGCGCGATCGCATCGTTGCGGTGCGCCGCGTGACCGAAGGGCAGAAGGTGGTCTGGCGCTCGCGCATCGACATGGATCTCATCGCTTCGGCGCGAGCGCAGGGACAAGCGTGCATGCAAGTGTTCTTGGTGCGGGGCGGAAAACTGATCGGTCAGGAACATTTCATTCTCGACGGCGTGACGGACCAGAGCGACGCGGAACTCTACGCGGAGTTCTGCTCGCAGTTTTACACCGCGCGCGCCGGTGGCGCGGGAACCACCGGTTTCGGCGACGGCTTTTCGCCGCTGGCGTTACGCGAGGCACGGTCGAACGAAGTGCCGGTCGCACGTAAAGCGCGGGCACGGCGCGTCGCGCAGGCGACCGTCCCGAAAGAAGTGCTGGTCGAAGCGCTGCCGGGCGACCTCGGCGTAATCGAGGCGTGGTTATCGGAACTCAAAGGGCAGCGGGTACGCGTGCTGCGCGCGCAGCGCGGTCCGCGCGCCGACTACATGCGGCTCGTGCACGAAAATGCGGAACAGAACCTCAAGGCGTTTCTGGCCCATCAGGAGACGCAAGAGAGCGCCTCCGCCGGCGCGCTCGCCGAACTCGCAACCGCGCTCGATTTACCCGACGTTCCGCATCGCATCGAATGCTACGACATCTCGAATATTCAGGGCACGAATCCAACCGCGTCGATGGTCGTGTTCGTCGAAGGGCGGGCGAAGAAGAGCGACTACCGCCGCTTCAAAATCAATTACGATCGCGGATCCAACGACTTCGCGATGATGCAAGAGACGTTACGTCGCCGTCTGCGCTATCTGCGGCCCGACACGAATGCCCCAGGTGAAGAAAACCCGGCCAGCATCGCCGGCGGCGAAGCGATCGCCGGACCCGCGAAGCTGGAAGCGCAGCTGCGCAAGAAAGAGCGCTTCCATCACCGTCCCGACCTGTTATTGATCGACGGCGGCAAAGGCCAACTCGGCGCGGTCGTGGAGGTGCTCGAAGAGCTCGACTTGTGGGGCATCCCCGTCGCGGGATTAGCGAAGGAGCACGAGTGGTTATTCGTTCCGGGAAACCCCGAACCGATCGTGCTGCCGGCCGCCTCGCTCGGCTTACATCTGGTGATGCGCATCCGCGATGAAGCGCACCGCTTCGCCGTCGATTACCACCGCACGCGGCGGGCGAAAGCGATGACGCAATCGGCGCTCGATGCGCTGTCTGGCGTGGGGCCCGTGCGGCGCAAACGCCTACTGGTTACCTTCGGCAGCGTCAACGCCATCAAACGTGCGAGCGTCGATGAGATCGCGGCGGTGAAGGGCATGACGCCGGCGCTTGCTGCCGAGGTAAAAGCCGGCTTATCGAACGGCTCGACGCCGACGCGGCAACCTACCGGCGCTTGAGTTGGGCCGCGCGCCGCTCGATCCAGCTGCCTGGCCGGAGTTTCGCCTGGCGCGTTGCGTACGTCTTAAACTTCGCGGGTCCGCCCAGTTCGTACAGTTCCGCGGCGGCAAGAGCCGCGAGCCAGTCGAGCCCCAGCGGCTGCCAGATATCGAATGCCTCGGCAAAGCACGGCTTTGCTTCGTCCGTCATTCCGAGTGCACGAAGGACCGTCCCTTCGGCATACTTCTCGTGCGCGCGTAGACGGCGATCCGAATTATTCAGTAAGTGCGGTGAGAGCGCCGTACGTATGCCGTAATAGCGCTCGAGCAGTGCCCGAGCGCGCTGCGCGTCGAAGGCAGCCACTTCTCGTGCGAGATGCGCGAGAGCGACCCGTTGTTCGCCCGAGCGCTCCCAGTCGACCCGGTCGGCAAGGTCGGCCGCATGTTCGAGCTCTTCGCGCGCCGACATCAGCTCTCCGAGCTCGCGCCGGAGCATCGCTTTGTCGGTGCTCGCCAAGATCACGTATTCCGCCGAAGGCGCCGATTCGGCCGATTTGCGCAACTCGCGGAACGCGCCCAGGTGGTCGCCGCGCAGCGCGCTCGACACCCCGAGGGCGCTATAAATGTGGAACCGCTCCGAATTGAGTTCGCTCGGCCACGAGGCCATGTCGACCGCACGCAGCGTCTGGGCGTCCGCGGCAAGATCGAAATCACGGATGCAGACAGCAAAGTTGAACAGCAGCCTTGCATACGCCCAAAGGTCGAGTTTCGGAGCTTGGCCGAACGTTGCGACGGCTTGCCGCTCGTATTCCACCTGTCGCGCGTAGTCTTCGTCGCGTGCGGCGAGAATCGCCAGAACGTGTTGCGCTCGCGCGACGGTATGCTCGCGGGGAATCAGGTAGTCCGGTGCACGGGAGAACGCCGCCTCGCTCGCCACGTCGACGCTGCCGGCCTCGATCGTCCTCGCAGCGGCCTCCGCCGACGAATGCGAGTCGCCCGACGAAAAACTCCAAATCGCTTCTTGAGCGAAGTATTCCGCCTCGAGTGCCGGCGATGCTTGACCCAGCACGAGCGCCCGCGCAACGTCGAGCGCGTAGCGCGACTTGACGAAGTTGCGCATTGCGGTCAGCGCCGCGGCGCGCAGGATGCTCAGCTCGGCGCGGCGTGCGTCGAAAAGGTCGGTCGCCTCGATGCCGTCGAGGATGCGCAGCGCGTGTTCGGGGTCGTCGAGCCGCAAATAGGCCCGGGCGGCGAGGAGTTTGGAGGCGAGGTAGCCGTGACCGCGCAGAGCGTCCAGACAGGCCGCAGCCCGGCCACTGAAAAACAGGTCGACCGCCGTGTCGAATAACTGAAGGCGCGTTTGTTGCGCCGCTGCTCGCCGAATCAAAATGGGCCTCCGAAACGATTTTCCGACCGTTCGACGCCGGAAAGGGGTTTACTTACCGCCGGGGCGGTTTTCACGTTATGTGATGTACAGACGACGTCGAGACGGGAACCGTCGTCCCGAAAACGCCGCCGTGGACGCTGCCGGGAATGGGGGGATGAAAGAGGGACGCCGCGAGGGCTAGCACGGTTAGTAAGAATTCCATCGTACGTAACTAATCGGCGCCCGCGAGCGGAGAACGACGCGACGGGTCGCACAGTTGCGCGCCTCGCGCCGCATGCGTGGGTACGTGACGTGCGTCGCCGTCTGGAGAGGAGCTCGTTCGTGGGGTTGATCGTTCGTATCGTCGTTAACGCGCTGGCGTTGCTCGCCGTGGCGTATTTCGTGCCGGGGGTGCATGTGACGGGATTCACGGGTGCGCTCGTAGCCGCGATCGTCCTCGGCGTCGTCAACGCGGTATTGCGACCGGTACTCTTATTATTATCTTTACCGTTAACCGTTTTGACGCTCGGACTGTTCGCGTTCGTAATCAACGCCGTGCTCTTCTGGTTCGTCGGACACCTCAATATCGGCTTGGCCGTCGACGGCTTCGGGGCGGCGCTCGCCGGCTCGATCGTTCTCGCCGTCGTGTCGTGGCTGCTGTCGTCGCTCGTCGCTGGATCGCAGCGCGCATGAGCGCTCCGCACGCTGCGGGCCGGCCGAAGATCTTGGTTACCAACGACGACGGCTACGCGAGTCTGGGCATCGTCGCACTCGCCGAAGCGCTTCGCGTGGTGGGCGACGTGACGGTCGTGGCACCCGACGAAGACAATAGCGGCATCGGACATCAGATCTCGATCAAGGCGCCCGTCCGTTGCCTGCCCGTGCGCGATCGTGCAGTTCCGACCTACCGATGTTCCGGCACCCCTGCCGATTGCGTCGTCATTGGTGCCTTCGACTTATGTGGCGGCATGCCGGCGCTGGTCGTTAGTGGGATCAACCGCGGCGCGAACGCCGGCGATGACGTCAATTATTCGGGCACGGTTGCGGCCGCGCTGGAAGGAACGATTATCGGCGTGCCGTCGCTTGCGATTTCGCTTGCCGCGTCGTGGCCCGAACACGCGCGCGATCACCATTGGGACACGGCCGCCGAATACGCCGTACGCGCGGCAAACGAAATCTTGAACCAGGGCCTCCCGCGTCTAACGCTGCTCAACGTCAACGTGCCCAACGTGCCGCTGCGCGACGTGCGCGGTATGCGGTACGTACGGCAGGGCCGCAAATCGTATCGCGACCGGGTCGAACGGCGCACCGATCCGCGCGGCAACGCTTATTACTGGCTCTGGGGCGCGTTCGACCCGGCTGACATCGTCGATGGGACGGATCTCGCCGCCGTACGCGACGGCTACGTCAGCGTCACGCCGCTATCGATCGACCGCACGAATCACGACGAGTTGGGCCGCCTACTGCGCGCGGAGACGCCGACCGGAGGGCGCTAACGAGCGACCCGGCTACAGACCGAGGTCGCTCAACCCCGGATAGCCGTCGGGACGCCGGTCTCCGTCCCAGCGCAAGAGCCGGGCGGCCTCGGCGATCGGTACGTCGTTGATACTCGCCTCGCGGCGACACGTTAGCCGTAGCCGGCGTCTCGACGACCCGGCGCCGCTCCGCAGCGCGTCCCGGAACGTTCAGCGCCGCCTTTTCCGCCACGGCTTTGTCGCGGGGGAGTAAATCAGAGGCTCCCTAACTCAGCCGCTCGTCGGCAAGGTCTAGGTCGTACTGTACGCGCCGGTAGATGTCGTCCGGAATTTCACCGACGTCGCGAAGTCGTGCGATCTCGCGCCGTTCGGCCTGTAACGATTCTTGCTGCAGCTTGTGGTCGTAGGCGATGTCGTCGGCGCTGATCGAACCGTCCAAATGGCCGCTGAGATGGGCGATGCGGTAATCGTATTCTCCTAAAATGCGGCCTTCGACTTCCCACTGCTCGGTCGTATCGAACGTCTGCTCCAGCTCGCGTAGTCGCGCGATTCCCGCTCGCAGCGCGAGTACGCGCACTTCGATCTCGCGCTGTTCGAAGTCGTCGCCCGCGTCGACCTTGAGCCACTTGAGCAGCGGAATGAGCGAAAGCCCTTGTAGCACGAGCGTCACGAAGATGACGCAGAAGGTGATGAATACGATTTCTTCACGCCCGGGGAACGGCTTGCCGTTGCTCAGACTGAGCGGAAGCGCGAGCGCCGATGCGAGCGAAACGATGCCGCGCATGCCGCTCCACGCCATCACGAAGACGTAACGCAGATTGAGCGGTCCTTCGCGCCGCGCGATGCTCGGAAAAATGACGCGCGGTAGATACGATGCGGGATACACCCACGCGATGCGCACGGCGATGACGAGCAGCGCGATGCCGAGGCCAGCCCAGAGCTGCGAGCGCGCGAACGCCGGGTCGTGCACGATCGGCCGCAGCTGCAAGCCGATCAGTAAGAACACGAGACCGTTAAGGAGGAAGATCATGAGTTCCCAAACGGAACTCGCGACGAGCCGTCCTTCGGCGTCGTAGATTTCCGACGACTGACGGCTGACGTACATTCCGGCGGCGACCGTCGCGAGAACGCCTGAGACGTGCAGCGCTTCGCCGAGCGAGTACGCGGTGTACGGCGCGACGAGTTGCAGCGTGTTCTCGATTAGCGAATCGCCGAGATCGAAGCGGCGGAACAGCTTCGTCAACGCGACGAGCCCGACGGCAAACACGAGTCCGGCGAGCACTCCGCCGAGTGCGACGCCGACGAAGGCGAGCGACGCTTGGCCGAGCGAAAACGTCCCCGTCACCACGGCTGCGACGCCGAAGCGGTAGATGACGAGCGCCGTCGCGTCGTTCACGAGCCCTTCGCCGTCGAGAATGACGAGAACGCGCCGCGGAATCGAGAAGCGTTCGAAGACCGCACCTGCGGCCACGGCGTCGGGCGGCGAGATGATCGCGCCCAGCACGAAGGCGGCGGCCCAGCCCATGCCGGGCAACATCCGATGTGCGACGACCGCGACGATACCGGTCGTAAAGATGACGAGCCCGATCGCGAGCAGCCCGATCGGTCGCAAATTGGCTTTAAAACTCTTGAGGTCGGTTTCCCAGGCGCCCGAGTACAGCAGTGGCGGCAGAAAGATGAGGAAGATCCAGTCCGGGTTGAGATTGAGCGGCGGCAGGTTCGGCACGAACGCGAGCGCCGAGCCCCCGATCACGAATGCAATAGGGTACGGAATCTTCAAACGCTTGGCGACGATCGCGACGCCGGCAATCGCTGCCAGCAGCACGAAGAGAAGCGACGACGACGTTCGCACGCGCCCCCATTCCATGTGCGCCGGACCGCACCCGGTCAGGCACTCCTAGCCGTTCGACTGGGTGGAGCAACCCGCCACGGGCCGCTTTCCGCCTTCGAGGTTTTGGGCGGACGCACTTAGCGCGGAGGAGAAGATCCGCGGCGATGAAGGCCTTCGTGCCGCGTGCGCCGCACGCCGAGCGGCTCCGCGCTCATCGCGATGCGCTCGCTCGCGCCGCGCGCCGCATCGTCGACATATGCGCGGCGCTTGGCGACGTGCGCGCGGTCTATGCCTTCGGTTCGTATGCGAGCGGCAAGGTCCGAATCAATAGCGACCTCGACATCTTGGTGGTGCGGGATACCAGCGCATCGCGCGCCGGGCGCGACGTCGATATCCGCCTGCAATTCGACGCACCGGTCGGGTTGGACCTGATCGTCGTCACCCCCGACGAGTACGCCGACCATTTGCCCACGACGAGCTTCGGGCGAACCATACTGGCGACTTGCGTGCGACTCGATGCTCCCGATGCAACCGGATAACGTGAAGCTCGCACGCGAGTGGCGGGCGACGGCGAAGGAGGATTTGCGGGTCGCGCAATTACTCGCCGAGGAGTCGCCGAGCATTGCGGCATTCCACGCGCAGCAGGCGGCGGAGAAAGCGCTCAAGGCAGCATGCATTGCGTTCATCGACGATGCTCCGCGTACGCATGTCGTCAATCACTTGCTCGACGAGCTAGTTGAGAATGGGATAGTCGTCGACGACGACGTGCGCGATGCCGGGCGATTACTAGAACGGTATTATGCGCCGACCAGCTACCCGGACGCGCTTGGGGGAATCGATCCGAACCGGATTTTCGGCTCAGGGGATGGGAGTGGCGCCGTTACGGCTGCAGACGTCGTCATGCGATTTGCGGACCAGATTCTCGAACGGCCACAGCGCAGAGATTGAGCCGCGCGCGGTACTCCGCAAGATGGCGAGCGAGGAGTCGCCGGAGCTTGGAGAAAGCGCTGGTCCGGCGATTCGGAGTCACGGGCGGTTCCCCGACAGCCCCACCACTTTCAGCTACAACCCAAGGAAGATAGGTATCCTAACGGAGATTTTCTATCCCAATGGAGTTCTCTTAGCTTTGGGAGCGTAGTCTTTTACTGGTTTGTCTCCTTCAAGCTGAAGTACGACCCGCCCGCGACGGCTGTGAAGTCTGTTGTATCGAAGCCGTTGAGATCGATGACTATTGCTAGGCGAGGCGCGATCGAAGTTTACGGCCATCCGACCGTCGAGACGCTCACGAACGGCTAGCTCTCGACATTGCGCATTGCAGTACATGCTCGACGAAGGCGAACGCAAAGACTGTTTCGACGCTGGTGTTATTGCAATGTGCGCTGTGCTCGCGGCCGGGGGATTGATCGCACCCTGGTGCGGACATGTCGAGCGCAACGATCAATCTGCACTTCAACTCGCGCGACGGCGTCGCGTTGAGGAGGACGCGCCGACCTCGGGCAGCCATTACGGCGTCGCGCCGCGCTCCCATTCGACGAGCGTCTTGCGCATCAAACGCACGAACGTTTTTCGCTCCGCGATGGTGATTCCGGGGAAGAACTCGTCGGCAGCGGCTTCGCGCGCGGCATCGGCCCGTGCGATCGCCGCCCGGCCTTCCGGCGTAATTGAGAGGAGGATCGCGCGGCGGTCTTCGGTCCCGTGCTCGCGCCGGAGATACCCGGCTTTCTCAAGGCGATCGAGACGGTTCGTCATCGTACCGGACGAGCAGAGAAGCGAAGCTGCGACACGCGTGGGGCTCTGCTTCTCGCCGCCTGTACGAACCAAGGCGTGCAAGACGTCCACCTCGCCGTGGTTGAGGGCGACGCCCCCGTAGGCGTGCGCAAGCCGCTTCTCGACGAACGTCATGAGGCGAAAGAGGCGGCCGATTATCTCGACGGTCCCGGCGTCCGTGCGTTCGATCCCCGCTTCGTCGAGCGTGCGATCGATGTAATCCGAGGTCATGGCTCTCCATTCTACACACTTGAGATACGAGGGCAAATAATTCGATGTCGAAATACTTGACGTTGAACATTATCGGTGTTATATGTCTTTAAGTCAATTAATTTGACAATAACACACTTCGCTTCGAAGGACCTGAGGTAGAAATGCCAAGTTTGACCGATAGCCTCGCCGCTCTCCGCGAAAAATACGGCTCCATGCTGAAGCCGGAATTTTCCGAAAAGATGGACCGGCACATCGACGACCTTCGCAAGAGCGGTGCCGTCGCACGTGCGCTAAAGACGGGCGATGCCGCCCCTGCGTTTGTTCTGCGCGACCATACGGACGCAGAAGTCTCCTCGACCGATCTGCTCGCGCGCGGCCCTCTCGTCGTTTCGTTCTACCGCGGCACCTGGTGCCCTTATTGCAACATCGAGTTACTCGCCCTCAAGGACGCCTATCCCGCAATTAAAGCGCAGGGAGCCGAACTCGTGATCGTCAGCCCGCAATCAGTGGCCGACGCAGCAGACTTCGTCGCCGAGCATCCTCTGCCGTTCCCGATCCTCATCGACGAGAACGCGAAGACCGCGGAAAGGTTCCATCTCGCCTACGAATTTCCGGGTTACTTGCGCGACCTGTACGCGAACGTCTTCGCGAACGATCTTGCCGTCAAGAACGCGGGCGGCACCTGGCGTCTCCCGATTCCGGGCCGCTTCGTGATCGATACCGACGGCACGATCCTCGACGCGCAGGTCGATTCCGACTATCGCTTCCGTCCGGAACCCTCGACGGCCGTTGACGTCTTGGCAGCGCGGAGAACCGCGCGGGTCTAGACACCAAGGACGACATCAGCGAGGCGTCTGCGCGGATCGAGATTCGGCCACGGTCGAACAGCCGCTCGCCCCTCGCGTCATCTCAGACCAACCCGGAACCCGATCTCGCCAGCAGCGAGGGTCTGCAGCATGCGATGAGGCCGATCTCCGCTGAAACCGCTCACGATTGGGGCGTGGTCGCGGGAGTTACGCCCAAGGGGCGGGCGCCGGCGCGCGCGCGCGCGCCCTCGCCACCGACTGGCTCAAGGCGCCAGAAGTGACGCGACGCTACACGCGCATTCACTTTATCCAGCCTCTCAAAGCGCGCCTGGTCGCGGAATCCGGCTACGGATTGACCGCCGAAGGCGCGAGCGCCGCGGCGCTTGTCAAAGCGTTACGGGCGAAGAAGCCATAAGCGCGGCCATCCGCCGACGGTCGCAGCATGGGCGCGAGGCGCGCTGCAGTGCCGGACAGCCTTGGCTCGCGCTCGAGGCGGTCGGCCGGGGCCTTCAGTCACGGTGACGAAACCCACTGCAAATTGTCACGGTGACGAACCGGGCGGCACCTAGTTTCGTCTCGAGAACGCTTCCCGCTCGCATCTCCGGCCTCAAATGCCGCGAACTCAATCGACTTCTCGTGCGTTAAGGTCGACGAGTGCGCCGTTAATGCCCGAGGAACGGTCGGCTGCAAGAAACGAAAGAACGTCGGCCACCTCTTCCGGCGTCGCGGCGGCGCGGAAGTCTTCGGGCGAATAGAACTCCTGAGCGCCGTCGAACGCGACGCCGCCGAGCACGAGAGCGTTTGCCACGATGCCCTCGCTCTTGTGATCCCGCGCAACGCCGAGCATGAGGGTGTTCACCGCGGCTTTGGCGGCACCGAAAAGCGCTCGCCCCGGTGCCGGGTCTTTCGACGAACCAGCCGTGACCGTGACGATTCGGCCACGCGATCTGGCGCCGTCGCGGTATGGCTGCGCGAGCATCGCGCGAAGCGCCGCCGCGGTCAGGTTGTACGCCGTCTCGACGAAGGCGCGCAGATTTTTGCGCAGGTCGTCGATCGACGATCGCTCGAGTGCGATCTGCCCGAAGCCGCTGCCGGCAAGGTTAACGACCGCATCGACGCGACCGAGACGTTCGAGAGTAAACGCAATCGCACGGTCCGCCTGTGATGGCTCGTTGAGATCCGCCGAGAAGGGAACCGCGCGATCTCGCGCTTCCGGATCGAGCGCCGTCGTGATCGCCGATCGAGCTCGCGACTCGTCACGCGACAAGACGACGGCGCGTGCGCCCTCGCGCACGAGCGCCGTCAGCGTCGCCGCCCCTACACGCCCGGTCGCGCCTGCGAGTACGATCGCATCGCCGTCGCAGTCCCCAAGTCTTTGCCGAACGTCCGCATGCATCGCTGCCCCTTCGTCGGCGATCACCGCATGGCATCCGCGCTACGGCGAAACCACAGCATACGCGGGTCCGTCTCCGCCGTATCGTCGCCGCTTAAGCCGACGAGAGCGTCGGCATTCGATGCGACTTTACTGTCGCGATGTCGTACCCGGGTTTGAAAGCCGATTCGAGGAAGTAACCGGAGATGACCGCCCAACCGCACGAACCGCTGACGCAAGCCGAGTTCCTGGCATGGGAACTCGAGCAAGAAGATAAGCACGAGTATGTCGACGGTTATATCTACGGTCTGTTCGGCGATCGCACCGCAAAAGGGTTTGCCGGCGGGACGGGGTGGCATGCGAGAATCGCGATGGAGCTAGGAGTTCGGATCGCGCCTGCGATCCGGCCATTTCGCACATACGGCTCCGACATGTTAATCGAAACGTGGAAGAGCTCGAGGTATGCGGACCTCTTCGTCACGTGTGACGAACGCGACCGCGACGAAGCTCGTGCAATGCGTCATCCAAAGCTGGTCATCGAAGTGCTCTCCGAGTCGACGGCCAAGGACGATCTAGGACCAAAGATGCGGGAATACCAAACGATCGAAACGCTCGAGGAGTACCTCGTACTCGACTCGCGCAAGCGGCGGGCGCAGGTCGCTCGGCGACACGAAGCATCGTGGGTTCTCGCACCTGCGGTGAACGAAGGGGCGTTGATTCTTCGCTCCGTCGGCGTGACGATCGACCTCGATGAATTGTATAGCGCCTGCGGCCTGGCAGCCGACCTGGCAGCCGAAGAGTAGGCGATCCAGCGGCGGGCCGGCGCTGTAACGTCGCTGTTACTCGCTCGACATAAGCTCCTCGCCTGCGCGTGGCTCGTTTCTAGGCGATTCCAGTATGCCTTCGGCTTCGCGGCGCCGGATGCGCTCCGCGAGCGAGAACCGCTTGTTTTCTACGGGAACGAGTCGCGCGACGGGAACGCCACGTTCCGTGATGGTCCAGGAGCGGTTCCGGCGCACGTCCCGCAGCAGTTCGCTTAAACGAGCCTTCGCTTCGCGCACGCCGATCATCCGCCCGTCGAGCCGTTCGGTCGATGTAGTCTTTGTGGTCACATTCCGTTTTACCAGTTCCCGACCGCGTTCGTAAAGCCTCATATAATTTCCATCGTCACGCCTGAGCTCGTCGAGAAGCTCGACGTTTATTGGCGGAATCCGCGCGTAACAACCCTTCGGACTAAGCCTTTCGGCGGCTTCCAGAGGTGCGTCGTGTGAGATATGTTGTGCCGCAGGGCAAGCTCGGGCTCTCCGAGTTGCGGTGAACATCCAGGTGAGGTAATGCGTCTTAGCCCTGCTCAAAAGCGACTTGTCCTTTCGATGTTCGAACGACTGGGCCGACGGCAACGTCCCGCGCGTGTGCCATATAACCCGAGCACGTGCGGCGCGGCTCATGAGACGTCCGGAATCTCATCGATTGCAGGCCTTACGCGCGATCAGTTCGTGCAGGCAGTGGCAAAAGCGCACCGAGACGCCGACGAAGCTAATGCGCTATCGCGCGGCCTCGCCATGTGGGCCGTGCGCTTAGGCCCGTATCTCGAGCGCGACCCCGGCCTAACGCTCGAACAGGCGCTCGTCGCCTACACGCGAGCTCGCCAGTCGCCGCAACGTGACGGCCCGGCAGTACCGTACCATTAACGTCGAAATCTTGTAGGGCTGCCCATCATTGGGTCGATGGACCCGAAATCCGTGCGGTGGAAATCTCGGCGAGCCTGCGGCAATCCTCAGGTCGACCGACGTGCCGTGGGTGACGCCTACGCGAAAGACTGCCTCGACTATCACTTGCTCGACCAGCTCGTTGTATTGGGGTGGGCGTCGACGACGACGTGCGCGATGCCGGCGATTATTGAAACGGTATTATACGCCGACCCGCTACCCGGACTCGCTTGGGGGAATCGATCCGTCATGCGGTTTGCGACCCGATTGTCGAAGAGCCGCGCCAAGATTGAGTCGCGCATGGTACCACCACACCTGACTTGGAGGCGTTTGCCAAGAGCCGAGATTGTGGTATAATCGTCGCTGCCGGTTTCGACCGGCGCAATGCGCATGGGGCTGAGTAGCTTCGACGAGTCAGACCGTGGGCAGTGTAAGCAGGCGGAGTTGCGAGCCCTCCTAAAACGATCGCAACGCGTTTACACGCGAACAACAACTACGCACTCGCTGCCTAATCTAGGTTAGCGACGGTGCGCGAGGAGTCGCCGGAGCTACCCCGCCCATCGTCATAAAGTCCGGCTAGGATGGGAAGTCCGCTCTGCGAACCCTCCGAAATTCAGGGAGCTGCGATCGGCGCGAGTTCGGTTTCGAAACGCTCGACGGTCTAAGACAAATTCGAAACTGAGCCTGGAGAAAGCGCTGGTCCGGCGATTCGGACTCGGGGGGCGGTTCCCCGACAGCTCCACCACTTTCCAGACGGTCACTCGCAGCGCGGGTGGTCGGCTTCTGTATCGTCCAGCCTGACGTCAAATTCGCTACCAGGCGCCGTTAGCGGCGGAACCTGGGCTTCCTTCCGCGGCGCACGGCTCTCGGGGTCCGTAGGCACCGCGGCGGATGCCCGTCGCAATCGGCTGCTAAGTCGGCTCTATCACCAGATCTTTTACTCGCTCGCTGCGGCCGATCGCGGCTTGCTCCGGGCGAACAATCTGCTGCTCTTCTGGATGTGCACGTTGCCCTTCCGACGGGCGCTGCTCGGCGGCCCTGTCCGAAATCGACGGATCGCCGTCATTGCGGACGCGACGGCCGCCGATTACCCTTCGACCATGATAAGCGCATCTCGGCTGCCCGACGCCATCGGCGGCGTTACGATTCCAAGGACAATGCTCGCGCTTGAAGCCGAGCGTTTCGCGCGCGATGCGATGGAGCCGTACCTGTTCAACCACAGCGTCCGGAGCTTCGTATTCGGCGCGATCGCGCTCGAGCGGCTCAGCCTCCCCTTCGACACCGAAGCGGCGTTCGTTGCAGCGCTGTTTCACGATCTCGGCCTCATCGAAAGCTTTGCGAGCGCCGAAGCACGGTTCGAACTCGACGGGGCCGACGCGGCGCGAACGTTTCTGCGCGAGCGCGGCGTCGCGACCGACCGGGCCGAACGGGTCTGGCTCGCGATCGCGCTGCACGCATGCGGCGAGATTCCGGTCCGTCTCGAACCCGACGTCGCGATGCTCGCGCACGGAACCGCTACCGACGTCGCCGGACTCAACCTGCATCGGATCCCCGAACCTCGCCGCGACGACATCCTTAGCGCGCTGCCGCGCGCCGGCTTCAAAACAGCGATTCTCGCCGCATTTCTTGCGTACGCGCGCCGCAAGCCGCGGGCGCAGCTATTTACGATCAGCGACGCCTATGTCCGCGCTCAGACGCCGGACCTCGTGCTGCCGACGCTCGACGAGATTATCTACGCGGCACCGTTTGCCGAATGATTCGGACGCCGCTCGCATGATCGATGCGGACGAGCCCTTCGGCGACACGTTGCGGATCGCGATCGTTCGTGCCGTTAGGGAGTTTGTGTCGTAGCTCAGCGCCGAATGGCAGTTCTCGCGTACGATGGCGTGCAGTTGCTCGACGTCACCGGACCGGTGGACGTCTTTTCAACGGCCGCCGAACTGGCGGTGCGTGCGGGACGGAAAGCGCCGTATAGCGTCGAGGTAATCGCCGAACGAGCAGGGCCGGTCCGGTCGTCGTCCGGCGTCGAGATCGTCGCGTCCCGCGGGATCGGCGACGTCGCTCCCGGCGATCTCGACACGCTCATCGTCACTGGCGGCATCACCTGGCGACGATCGCACTCCGAGCCGATGCGCGCGTTCGTCCGCGCGAGTTATGAAGACGCGAAGCGGATGGCGAGCGTCTGCATCGGCGCGTTCTGGCTAGCGGAGGCCGCTATCCTCGACGGCCGCCGCGCCGTGACGCATTGGGCGTGGTGTGACCGCTTCGCCGCGGCATATCCGCGCGTGCGGCTCGAACGCGACGCGATTTTCGTGCGCGACGGGCGCGTGTGGACGTCGGCCGGCGTGACCGCCGGGATCGATCTCGCGCTCGCGCTCGTCGAGCACGATTGCGGACGCGATCTATCGCTTGCGACCGCGCGGGCGCTGGTCATGTTCATGAAACGTCCGGGCGGTCAGTCGCAGTTTAGCGCGTGGCTCGACGAACCCGGCGGCGACGATGGGCCGATAGCAGAGACGTGCCGATACATCGTCGAGCGTCCCGCAGAAAATCTGACCGTCGAAACGCTCGCGGAACGCGTCGGCATGAGTCCGCGCCACTTCGCACGGATCTTCAAACGGCAAACGAACAAAACGCCCGCCGCCTTCGTAAACGAGGTGCGCGTCGAGGCGGCGCGGCGCGCACTATGCTCGTCCAGCAATACGCATGCGTCGATCGCGCAAAGCGCCGGCTTTCCAAGCGCCGACATCATGCGGCTTGCCTTTCTCCGCACCATCGGCGTCACGCCGACGGAATACCGGTCGCGCTTCCGCTCGTAACGGGGGCCCATACCGAGACTTGGCCTGTCGGTAACATTGCGTGCGAAGCCGCTTACCGAGACGCCATCGTGGCTGGAAAGGGTAAGCGATTAACTTTTCCGTTTGATGTCGTGCCTGCGGTCGCGAGTCATCGCAACACGGGCTAAAATCTCGGAAACACGACGTAGCGGGCCCGCACCAGTGCCCTTGGCCACGGCGAATGCCGCCAGCACATTCGTCAGGCCTTCGTAACGGCACGTCGGCGGTTACGAACAACGGCAGGTGCAAGCTCGGCGTCAGTGCGCGGCAGTAACTGCTGCGTCGTCGTGTATCCATTGCGCCTGCGCGAGCATCGGCGATACGAGTTCGACGATGCGGCTGACGACGGTCGTCGAGCTGGGCCGGTTCGGTCGGCCGAGCCATTCTTTGGCCGCACCGTAGATCGCCCAACTCGAAGCCGTCGCAATCATGTTCGCCGACGTCGGGCTATCGCGCGAATCGGATCGCATGCCGGCAAGCAGCGTACGCCGTACGACCGCGACGATCGACGCTTCGAGGTGCGATTGCGCCTGCGGCCGCTCCGGCGCATCCATCCACGCCTCCGATGCTAAGTAGTCGCACACGGCCAGCACCGTCGCCGAAAGCGCGCATTCGCAGCTACCGTCGAATGCGACGCCCCGGCGGGCGAGTAGTTCGTCGAAGCGTGCGGACACCAGTTCGTCGAGTAAGGCGAACTTGTCGGCATAGTGATCGTAGAAGGTCGCACGGTTAACAGCCGCCGCTTCCGCAATGTCAGCGACCGAGATCCGCTCGAAGTTCTTCGATCGCATAAGTTCGCCCAGGCCCTCCTGCAGCAACGTACGCGTTCGACGGCACCGGGGATCCTCCGAAATGCCATGCGCCGCCTCATCCCTCATTGACACATTTTACCAACACGTGTAGAGTAAACGACAGGTGTTGCCGAAGCGACGCGGCACCACGTCGCCGTCGACCTCGACGGCTTCTGCTCCCCGCTGAAGTGTCAACATGCCTACGCTGCTTCATATCGATACGAGTCCTCTCGGCGACCGTTCCGTCTCCCGTCATCTTACCGCAGCCTACACGGAAGCGTGGCGTACGGCGAACCCGGGCGCTACGGTCGTCACCCGCGACCTCTCAAAAGCCGTAATTCCTGCGGTGGACGCGGATTGGATCCAAGCGTCTTACACGCCGGCCGGAGCGAGAACGACGGAGCAGCGAAGGGCGCTCGGCCTTTCGGATGAGTTGATCGCCGAGCTCAAAGCGGCGGACCATAGCGTCTTCGGCGTACCGATGCATAATTTCAGCATACCGGCGACCCTCAAACTTTGGATTGACCAAATTGCTCGCGTCGGAGAGACCTTTCGTTACGAAGAAAGTGGACCGGTCGGTCTCATCACCGGAAAGACGGCTACGTTCATCGCCAGTTCCGGCGGCACGTACGGCCCCGGGGGTGCCTCGCTGTCGTTGAACTTCGTCGAACCGTACCTGCGCGCCGTATTTGGTTTCATCGGTGTTACCGACGTCGATTTCTTAACCGCCGGCGGAGCCGCTGCGCTGATGTCGGGCGGCATCGAACGCGAAGTCTTCCTCAAACCGCATATCGACGCCATTCGTGAACGCTTCGCCGCATAAGAACGACGCATGAAGATCTTAACGGAGTTCGTACCGATCGTCGGGGACATTCGTTTAGCGGCGCAGCATCGGCGTAGAGATTATCTCACGCAGCCTGTGCGTTTTCAAGGGCGAGAGTGCGATAGCCGTTGATCCGGCGCCAGCCGGTCGA